>Ga0182018_10000022_pt1 | contig 192027 bp, 163 predicted proteins | sample 812P2MmetaG_FD_120490 | JGI IMG/M metagenome (GOLD analysis project Ga0182018, IMG submission 120490) | Permafrost microbial communities from Stordalen Mire, Sweden - 812P2M metaG | ecosystem: Environmental > Terrestrial > Soil > Wetlands > Permafrost | place: Sweden: Stordalen | collected... | reverse complement strand
GGCGCCGGGGCGCAAATCAGCGTAAGACCAATCGTCAGCAAACTCAAAACCACAACCCAATTGCCGCCGCTCTTGTAGTGTAATTATCCGGCCGTTGAGGTCATTGACTGAAAAACGCGGCGCGCTTGTTCGCGAACGATCAACGATGCCGAACCACTCACCGGATCCGACGCCGGCGTCAGGCACGTCTCGTGCGGGGCACGAGCCGCGCCATCCCTAGGGCGGATCGTTGCAACGTTCGGCATATTAATGAAGAAGGGGCTTCTTATTTCTCTATCCATCTTCCTTTTGCTGGGTAGCCTGTGGTGCACACGTCGCGGAGTGGTCTATGGACGCGGCGGTTGCGCCATTGGTCGAAATGAGTCGCCGGTTGAATACTGGGCTCTTCTCGTCGTCAGTTACGCGCTTTCAGCCTTCGCGTTCATTTTGCGGGTTTCTACCGGTGACCTACTCCAGAGTTTCACTAGGAGCCAATTCCAGGGTATGATCAATAGATCGCCGAACCAACACCCACCGGACCCGACGCTTTCTGCTCCTGAATTGGATTGGAGTTCAGATGGCTGTATGGGCGGCCCGCGATCGATTCGGGCGGCGATGGGTGCGTTTGGAAATGAAAAAAAGGAAGGCTGAAGTCATGGGCAAGACAACCGACGGATCATACCTGGGCAAACTGGAACTCTACGAGAACCTCGTGGCCACGAATCCGAGGGTGAAGCGACTGGGAGCCGCCGTGCCCTATACATCCTTGAACGGGCACATGTTCAGCTACCTGGGGCGGACAGGCGAGCTGGCCCTGCGGCTTCCGATCGGAGCGCGCGAGGAGTTCCTCAAGAAGTACGGGGCCACACTGTGCAGGCAGTATGGAATCGTTCAGAAGGAATATGTCGCGGTCCCGGACGCGGTGCTAAAGAAGACGAGGGAATTGAAGAGATTCTTCGACCTGAGCTATGCCTACGTCGCGTCGCTCAAGCCGAAGCCGGCGAAGGCGAAGGGTCGCTGACTCGGGCTTAGGGGCGGCCGGATGGCGCTTCCTTGTTTCAAGCCTGGTTGCCTAGCATGGTCCTTGCGGGTGGTGTTGATTTTCATGAGAATGCGTCAGGGCTGTTCCTATGAAATATCGCATACATCTTCAGGGAAAAGAGTTGGGAGTCTTTTCACTGGATGAGCTGCGTCGCCGCCGCGAATCCGGGGAATTGCCCGGGAGCGCCTATGCCCAGGGCGACGGGATGTCGGACTGGCAGCCGGTCGACGTGGTGCTGCAGCAAAGGGCTCGCGCTGCGCCGCCTCCGTTGCCCCCGGCGGCCCCGGGACGCGGGATGGGATGGGGCGCCCTCTGGCTTATCGTCGGCGCCTGCGCCCTCATGTTTGTCGTCGGCGTCGCGCTTTACAGGTATTTTGCGGGTCCTCCCGCGGCCCAACCGACGCCGGCCGACCAGGCGGTTTCGGGGGACATGGCGGCGGCAAGCAAGCCCGTGACATGGACCGCGAGCACGCCAACCGAGCGTGAAGCAAACAAGCGGTACCGCGAATTCACGTCGCGCCAATGGGTCGAGGGCTATGAGAAGCGCGGGCAGCGCAACGCGGCCACCGACGCTGCGGCAGCGCAGTTCATCCGCACCTTCATCGCCCGCAGCTACAGCGATCCGGGTGCGGTCATCCCGGCCCCGATCAATGCCGAGAGCGACCGGCTCGCGTCGGACCCGAACCTCACGGACCCGCTCGTGCTGACCGTGGCGGCCGCCAACAGCGTGAACTACTTCGACGGCATCAAACGCTATGAGCGCGCACTGGCGGCGTATCCCGGCACCGCCCACTTGGCCTATCCGAGGTTTTACGCCACGGTCAGACTGATGAGCTGGGCGGGGAGCAGGTACGGCAGGACGGGCGCGCTGAACGCCTCGGCCCTGGAGCTTCTGCCCGCGTGCTTTGCCGACGGCAGCTTCAGGCCCGGGGACCAGCAGGAAATCGCGGAGATATTCGTGAACGGCTGGGCCTCCGGATTCTTCGCCTCGAACGACGTTCGAATCTGCGATATCGTGCGCCATGCCGGGCCGGCGTATAGCTGGCTGGCTCTCGTCATGGACGGCGAGCGTTTCATCACCGAGGCATGGAAGGCGCGGGGTGACGGATACGCGAACACCGTCACCGACGGCGGCTGGCAGGCCTTCAGCAAGGACCTCGCGGAGGCGAGGGAGATCCTGACCAGGGCATGGAAGCTGCAGCCCGGCTTTCCGCTGGCGCCCTGCATGATGATGAGGGTGTCCCTGGGCGACTCCGACATAGGGGAGATGCGGGTCTGGTTCGACCGCGCGCTGGCGGCGCGGATCGACTATCCCGGAGCCTGGTCCGAGATGCGCTGGGGCCTGCGCCCGCGGTGGCATGGCAGCGAGGCCTCGATCCTCGCGTTTGGAAAGACGGCGCTCAGCACAAGGCGTTTCGACACCGACGTCCCGCGCATGTTCTTTGACAGCGTCACGGACCTGGAGTCTGAGCTGCGGCTGCCGCCGGGCGAGCACATCTACGGGCGCCCCGACATCTGGCCGGAATTCCAGGGGATGTACCAGGGCTACATCGCCGAGCCGGTGCAGGCGCCCGAGCGCAAGGGCTGGCGCACGTCCTACCTGATGGTTTCCTATTTCGCCGGGAGATACGATGTCGCCCGCGAGCAGCTTGAGGCGATCGACTGGAAGCCTTCGCCCGAGAGCCTGACCAGCTGGGGAGTCGACCCCTCGTCCCTCCCGCTTGAGGTCGCGGCCCGGACGGGCCCGCTCGCCAAGCAGGTTTCCGCGGCGGAATCCTCCCGCGCCGCAGGAGACCTGGCGGCCGCGCTCAAGCAGTACTCCGACCTCGTCACGGCGGCCGCCGACGAGCGCACGAATGCGTTCATCCAGCGCCGGCTCTCGCAGCTCTATGTGTCGAAGCGGCTGCGGGACGGCGAATGGGTGGACCTGATGCCTGCGCAAGGCGTCGACCCCGACTGGGAGTACAGTTTCGGCAAGGCCGACCGCGTGGGGGAGGGGCTCGATGTCGAATCCGGCCGCCGGGGCCACATGCTCTTCTCCAAGGTGCCCGTGAGCAGCAACTTCGAGGTCCGGGGCCGCTTTGAGAACATCCGCTCAACCAACGCGAATTTCCAGGCGGGCCTCGTCATGGGTTCGCCGGATTTCAACGGATACAACTGGTATGGCTTCCGCCTCAAGCGCCATGACGAGGAGGGTGACGTCGTCTGCTTCGGCCGCGGCTGGACGACGCGGGAGGTCAAAAAGCACGTCGCGCTGGATGACAAGGTCAACTCGTTCGACTTCACGCTGCAAAAGGGGCTGGTGACGGCCTCGGTCAACGGCGTGGAGGTCTTCCACCGGGTGGAACCGCCCGCGACGATCCAGGTGCCGGACAGTTCCTACGTGGTCGGGCTTGGCGCCTACAGCGACAGCGACGACTCCGTTGTCCGCTATCGCGACGTTCAGATTCGGCAGCTTCACTGAGGCTGCCGGGCTGCGCCGCGCGTCCGGCTGGCGCGCTGGCGCCTCGACTCCATCGTCGGCCCCCTTCTAGCTGGCGCGGTGCCCAAGACGCCCCTCCTGCTCCTGGCCCTTCTTCTGGCGAGCGGCCCAGCCCGCGCCGCCGGCGAGGACGCGAGCGTGGCATTTTTCCGCGACCTTGCCGAGACGCGGAACTACACGCTCGGCCGGCCGGTGTCGCCCCGGCCCACGCCAGACGGCGCCGCCGTCATATTCCTGCGCGGCGGCCCCCGCGACCCCGTGCTGCGCCTCTACGAGCTGGATGTGGCCACCGGCCGGGAGACCGAGCTCGTCACCCCGGCCCAGATCCTGGGCAACGCCGAGGAGATCCTCTCGCCCGAGGAGAAGGCCCACCGCGAGCGGACGCGCAACAGCCTGCGGGGCTTCACCGAATTCGACCTTTCCAAGGACGGCTCGCGCCTGCTGGTGACGCTTGGGGGCAGGCTGTACGTCGTCAACCGCGCGGACCGCAAGGTGACGGCGCTGCCCGGCTCGGACTGGATCGCGCCGCATTTTTCTCCGAACGGCGCCTTCGTCGCGGCCGTGCAGGGCGGGGAACTGCATGTCATCGAGCTCGCCACGCTGACGGACCGGGCGGTCACGAGCGGCGCCTCGGCCACCCTTTCGCACGGGGCGGCCGAATTCATCGCGCAGGAGGAGATGGCCCGCGACGACGGATACTGGTGGTCGCCGGACTCGCGGTGGCTCGCCTACCAGGAGACCGATGAATCGGGCGTCGAGCCGCGCTACATCGCCGATCCGCTCCACCCCGAGGTTCCTCCCCTGAGGACCGCCTATCCGCACGCGGGCTCGGCAAATGCCCGGGTTCGCCTTGGCGTGATCCCGCGGGAGGGCGGCGGGACCCGTTGGATCCCGTGGGACGCGGAAAAATATCCCTACCTCGCGCGGGTCGAGTGGCGCGAGGCCGGCGCCCCGCTCACGCTCGTGGTCGAGGATCGCCGCCAGCAGGACGAGCGCGTCCTTGCGGCCGATCCCGCCTCATCCGAAACCCGCGAGCTCCTGGCCGAGGCCGATCCCGCCTGGATAAACCTCGTCGAGCCCGGGATCCCGCGCTGGCTCAAGGGCGGGCGGCAGTTCCTCTGGACCACGGAGCGGGGCGGCTTCTGGCAGCTCGAGCTGCGCGAGGCCACGGGAGCGCTCGCGCGCGTGCTGACGCCGCCCGACCTCGGCTATCGCGGCCTGGTGGGGGTCGATGAGTCCGGGGGATCCGTCTACGTGCTAGGAAGCTCCGACCCGACGGAGACGCAGCTCTGGAGGTTCCCGATCGCGGGCGGCGCAGGGATGCGGATGACATCCGCCCGGGGCGAGCACCATGCGATCCTTTCCGAGGACGGCCGCACGCTCGTGCACCTCTTCAGCCTCCTCGACGGCGCCAATGGCGCCGAGGTGCTTTCCGCCGACGGCGCGAGGCGCGCCAGCCTGGTCTCGCTTGCCGAGACGCCGAGGGCGATCCCGAGGGTCGAGCTGATCCGCACGGGGGGCGAGCGTTCCTACTGCGCCGCGCTCCTTCGTCCCCGCGATTTTCATCCCGGCGGGAAATACCCGGTGATCGTCTCCGTCTACGGGGGGCCGCAGACGACCTTCGTGACGTCCTCGGCGCGGTCCTATTTCATCGAGCAATGGATGGCGGACCAGGGCTACATCGTGGAGCGCCTCGACGGCCGCGGCACGACCCTGCGCGGCCGCGACTGGCAGCGCCTCATGCGCGGCAACTTCATCGACCTCGTGCTGCACGACCAGGTGGAGGGCCTGCAGGCGCTCGGCGCGCAATACCCCGAGATGGACCTCACCCGGGTAGGGGTCAGCGGATGGTCCTTCGGGGGCTATTTCAGCGCGATGGCGACGATACGGCGGCCCGACGTCTTCAAGGCCGGCGTCGCGGGGGCGCCCGTCGTCACGTGGGAAAACTACGACACCTACTACACCGAGCGCTACATCGGCCTTCCGCAGGACAACCCGGAGGGCTATCGCGCGAGCAGCGTCCTCACCTATGCGGGCCAGCTCTCGCGCCCGCTGCTCCTGATCCACGGCCTGACGGACGACAACGTGTACTTCCAGCATTCCGTGCAGCTTGCCGACACGCTCTTCCTGGCCGGAAAGCCCTACGAGTTCATGCCGATGCTCGGCACGCACATGGCCGGCGCGAACTCGTCGGTCGTGAAGCTGCGCGAGGAGCAGCGGATCATGGAGTTCTTCAACCGCACCCTGCGGCCCGGGCCCGCGCCATGACGGCGCCCCGGCCGCGCCCCGTGCGCGGCGTCAGTGCCCGGCGCCCGCCTGGGCCTTCCTCCAGAAGGTCGCTGTGAATTCATACCGGTCCGCGTTGATGGCGGCCATGTCCTCCGAGGAAATGCTGGGGATGCCGCTCGACGACACGCTTCCCTTGAAGTCCATGCCAGCGCCCCCGGCGGACGCGGCCCCGCCGTAATTTCCGCTGAACAGCGTCAGGCTCCCATCGATGTGGACGTAGGGATTCGGGGCGCCGGGCGCCCCGCCTTTGGCCGGCTCAAAGGGGAACGCGGCCTTGTGGGTGCTCAGCGAGATCTTTGAGCACACGACGACGTCGGCGCCGACCTCCGCGGCCAGGTCCTGGATCTGCTCAACCGTCACGTGGCCGCTTGTCTTGAACGAGACAATGCCGATCTCGGCGTAGCCTTCCTGCAGGAGGCGCTCGCCGTCCGTGGCGACATTGGGCGAGCCGTAGACCTGGGTTGTTCCGGAATAGGGAGAGAGCGGCGCGCCTGGGCCGCCCGGCGAGGCCGCGTAATATTGCTTGAGCACATTGGCGCATCCCGAGAGCACGAGGCCGGCGAGGATCGCGGCCAACGGGATCCGGGCCGAAAGGGTGAATGAATTCATGGGTGTCGCTTTTCCCGGCCTGGGCGCACCCGGGGGCGCGCCGTCTCCACGGAGTGTCTATCGGGGAAGGATCTCGATCTGGTCAAGCTGGATTGAGCTCCACCCGTCCTCGCGCCCCTCGATCACGATCCGATTGGCGCCCGCCGCGAGCGTGACGGGCACGTCGATGAACGTCCATTCCCCGGCCGTGGGCGGCATCGGCAGCCTTGCCGCCGGGTCGTCGCCGACCGCCAGGGTCAGCGCAACGGGACCCGGCTGCCCGCTGGAATAGTGCAGGCGCACGTTCCTGGGGCCCCCGGCGCCGGCGCTCACGCCGAAGGTGAGGCTGCTGCCGGCGCGGCCCAGGTTGCGGATGTAGCCGAGTTCCCGGCCGGCCTCGCCCTGGCCGGTCAATTCGGCGACGCCGCGCCGGAATGCGAGCGCGGCCGGGTAGGTCGACGGGACCTGGGCCGCCGGCGCAAGGCTGATCGTGTTCAGGGTGACTCCCTGGGCCTCCACGTAGACGAGCAGGGCCAGCTCGCCGGGATTGAGGTAGACGGAGGGAAACCTGAAGTCCCTGAACGCGTCGGCGCCGCCCGTCGCGGGCACCGAAACCGTCGCGACGGTCTGGTCGAGGGCGACAAGCCGGATCCGCCCGCCGCCGCGGGCGCTCGCGGCCCTTACCGCAAGGTCGAAGTAGCCCCCGTTGCCGCAGTCGATGGTGTAGCGGGCCCATTCTCCGGCCTTGAGCCCGGTGAGCGCATAGCCGCCGCCGGCGTCGGCCGTGGGCGCGAGCCCGAAGTCGTCGTCGCGGTAGAGGCGGCCGGCCGGCGGCGGGCGCGTGGAGTGGAACGCGATTCCCTCGCCGCCGTTGTCGTAGTTGCTGGCCCTGAGGGTGGCCGGCAGGGCGGGCGCGGGGAAGAAGTGGGGCGTCGGCCTGCCGCCGGAGCCGGCGGCCTCCCCCTTCGTGTCGATCGCGACCGCCGTGAGCACCGGCGCGAGCCGGGCGGGAAGCGGCCTGCCGTCGAGCCTGACCGTCAGCACGTGCTCGGTCGCCTTGCCGTCGGCGAGGGGGACCGAAAGCACGCGCCCGTCCGGGTCCCAGGTCCACGCGGCGCCTGCGAGCATGCGCCCGTCGAAAGTGACCGCAGCCGGCGCCTGGCGCAGGTGAAGCCGCGCGCGATACTCCCGCGGCGTGAACCGCTTGTTCGACTCGGCGATCGTCAGGCGGACCCGTCCGCCCGAGTCGTCGCAGGTGAGGCGCGTGGTCGTTGAATCGCCCGTCTCGTAGGCGAAGGTCCGGCCATCGTCGCTGTAGAGCGTGAAATCCGAGCTGCCCCACGGAAAGACCTCGAGCGTCAGCGGATCCCAGGGCTTCTCCGCGGTGTTCCTCATGTCGGGCGCCATGGGGATGATGGCTCCCGCGCGGACGGCGACCGGGATGCGGTTCTGCGGCGCGGCCACGACCCAGTCCCGGCCCCCGGCATAGTCATACCCGTAGTCCCAGTCGATCCACGTCCCCGGGGGGAAATAGACCCTGCGGTTCGACTGGCCCTCGAAGAGGACCGGCGCCACCAGCATCTCGCTGCCGAACATGTACTGGTCGCCGGGCGTGGCCGCGGCGGCGGCATCGTCCGGGAATTCAAGCGCCATCGGCCGGACGATCGGGAGGCCCGTCTGGCTGGCCACCCACGCGTGGCTGTAGATGTAGGGGAGAAGGCGGTAGCGCTGCTGCAGGTAGTGCTTTGTTCCCTGCTCCGTCGCCGGCCCGAAGGCGTAGGGCTCGGGCGCGCCGCCGGCCTTGTGGGCGCGGGTGATCGGGCTGAACGCGGAGAACTGCATCCAGCGCTCGTAGAGGCGCGCGTGCGCGCCCAGCTGGTCGTCCTTGTAGTAGCCGACCAGGAAGCCGCCGGTGTCGCAGGTCCAGTACGCGAGGCCCGACAGGCCCGAGTTGAGCATCTCGGGCGGGTGGGCGCGGTACGTCGCGTAGTCGCTGTAGATGTCGCCCGTCCACACCGCGGCGTGGTGCCGCTGGAAGCCGGCGGGGGCGGCGCGGGAGAGGATGAAGGGCCGCTTCTGCGGATGAACCGCAAGCTGCACGCCCTCGAAGCTGAGCGTGCACAGGAGCGAGTACTCGTTGTGGATATCGGCCGGGCCGCCCGCGAAGTAGTGGGTCTGGGGCGGCTCGCCCTCGGGCTCGTCCAGGTCGAGCCACCACCCGGCGACGCCCTGCTCGTTCATCCTGCGCGTCTGCGGCCACAGCCACTCGTTCATCCGCGGGTGGGTGAAGTCGAGGAGCTTGCCGCCATAGTAGCCGCACTCGACCGGGTTGCCCTTGCCGTCCGTCGCGAAGACCCCCATCGCCCAGCCGGGCGCGAACGTCGGCGAGGCCTGCACGATCATCGGGCCGGACTGCGACACCACGATCTTGACGCCCTTCCTGGCGTAGGCGGCTATCTTTTCCGCCGGGCTCAGGCCATGCCCCGTCTCGATCCAGCGCTTGGCCCACACATAGTCGGTGACCACCTCGGGCCAGTCCGCGTCGATCACCATGACATCGACGGGAAACCCGCGGGCCGTCAGCTGGTCGTAGGCCTCGTCGAGCGCGTTCCAGTCGTAGTAGGTGCACTTGCTCTGCCAGTAGCCGAGCGCCCAAAGTGGCGGCAGCGACGGTCGGCCGGTGAGGCCGGTGTAGCGCTCGACGACATCCGCGAGGCGCGGCCCGTCGATCACGTAGAGGTCGATCTCGCCGCCGTCGGAGTCGACGCGGAGCTGGTCCGGCTGGGTCTTCCCGAGGTCGAAGGTGAGCCGGTGGACGTTGTCGAAGAACAGGCCGTAGGCATGGCCGTCGCGGCCGGTGCTCAGGAGGAACGGGATGGGATACTGCGCGGTGACATTGCCCGAGTTGATCTGCTGGCCGGCCCAGAGATCGCGGACGACCCCCCTGCGGTCGAGGCGCCCGTTGTTGTGGTTGTCCTGGCCGAGGCCGAAGAGGTGCTCGGCCGGCGCCAGCGAGTCCGTGAATGCCCAGCCTGCGCCCGCCCCGGTCGCGGCGATGCGCGCCTGGGCCAGCAGGACGGGGCCGCCGCCGCTCGCGCGCACCTCGAAGGCCAGCGTGGCGCGGTCTATCGCCACGGTCAGGGAGCCCGTGTCCACAGCGACCTCCCCGCCCGCGTCGGTCCGGGCGAGCGCCGAGCGCGTGTCCGGCGCCGTTTCCATGGCAAGCGAGCGCTGGCGCTCAAATTCGCCGGAAGGCTTGAGCCAGAGCCGCATGACATGGGGGTCGACGGCCTCGATCCGAAGCTGCGCGCCCGCCGGGCCGGCGACCGTGACATGGCTGGTCGATGCCTCCGGGGCGGCGCCGAGCGCGGCGGGCCCAAGGGCGCCCAGGACCAGGGCCACGGCGACGCTCGCACGGCGATCCGTTCGGGGGTGGGGCACGGAGGCAAAGGAATCAGGGTTGCGGCCGGGTTGGCAAGAGCCGGCGCCAGCCCAGGGGCGCTGCCCTGTTCGGCGGCCGCCCGCCGACCGTTTATGCTTCCCTTTTGAGGCCAGGCTTGGTTGACCTTTGGACCCGCCGTCCACCGGGCCTGGCCCGCGGCGACACGCCCACAATCACATCATGCGACACACGATCTCAGTCCTCGTTGAGAACAAGTTCGGGGTCCTGGCGCGGGTCGCCGGCATGATCTCCGGGCGGGGGTTCAACATCGACTCGCTCAACGTCGCGCCGACGCACGACGCCTCCCTTTCCAGGATCACGATCGTGCTCAAGGGCGACGATGCCGCGCTCGACCTGTGCACGAAGCAGCTGCGCAAGCTCGTCAACGTCGTCGAGGTCATGGATTTCAAGGACGGGCAGACGATCGCGCGCGAGCTGGTCCTCGTGAAGGTCCGCGCCGACGCCAAGACGCGGCCCGAGATCCTCCAGATCAAGGAGATCTTCCGCGCGAGGATCGCGAACCTGGCCCAGGATTCGCTGATCATCGAGGTGACGGGCGACGAGGACAAGGTGAGCGCGTTCCTGGGGCTCCTCGAGCCCTTCGGGATACTCGAGATCGCCCGCACGGGCCGGCTCGCCCTCAAGCGCTGACGCCGCCCCCGGCTCCCAACCGATTCAACCATGCCCGCTAAAGTCTACACCGACAAGGACGCCGACCTCGGCGTATTCAAGAAAAAGACGCTCGCCGTGCTCGGCTACGGCTCCCAGGGCCACGCGCACGCGCTGAACCTCAAGGACAGCGGGTGCAGGGTCATCATAGGCCTTTATCCCGGCTCCAAGTCGCGCAGGGTGGCGAAGCAGCACGGGTTCGAGGTGGTCTCCACCGCCGAGGCCGTGCGGCGGGCCGATGTGATCCTGGTGGGGCTTCCGGACATGAAGCAGGCGTCCGTCTACAAGAAGGACATCCTCCCGAACCTCTCGAGAGGGAAGACCCTGGTCTTCAGCCACGGGCTCGCCATCCATTTCGGGCTCATCAAGCCGCACAAGGACATCGATGTCATCATGGTCGCCCCCAAGGGGCCGGGACACCTGGTGCGCAGGCTCTATGTCGAGGGCAAGGGCATGCCGGCCCTGGTCGCGGTCTTCCAGGACCGTTCCCGGAGCGCGAAGAGCCAGGCGCTCGCATGGGCGAAGGGAATCGGCTCGACCCGGGCGGGCGTCCTCCAGACCACCTTCAAGGAGGAGGCGGAGACCGACCTGTTCGGCGAGCAGGCGGTCCTCTGCGGCGGCGCGAGCGCGCTCGTGCAGGCCGGCTTTGAGACGCTGGTCGAGGCGGGATACCAGCCGGAGATGGCCTACTTCGAGTGCCTCCACGAGCTCAAGCTCATCTGCGACCTGATGTACGAGAGCGGGATCGCCGGCATGCGGTTCTCGGTCTCCGAGACCGCGAAGTACGGCGACATCACGCGCGGGCCCCGGATCATCAACGCGGCCACGAAGCGCGAGATGAAGAAGATCCTGGCGGAGATCCAGTCGGGGAAGTTCACCCGGCAATGGGTTGCCGAATACAAGGGGGGGCTCAAGAAATACAACAGGCTCCTCAAGAAGGGCGCCTCCCACAGGATCGAGAAGGTCGGCGTGCGGCTTCGGGGCATGATGCCCTGGATGTCCAAGAAGAACCTGAAAGGCGTCCAGGCCTCGTATTAGGCTCCCGCCGGATGGGATGGGGAGCCTGAGCATGGGAAAGAAACTCGTCCTCGCGACCCGGCGCAGCCCGCTCGCGCTTGCGCAGGCGGAAAGCGCCGCGGCGCACCTGCGCGAGCGCCTCGGCGCCGAATGCGGGCTCCTCGAGGTCGTCACGACGGGGGACCGCCAGGCCGAGTGGTCGCTCGAGGAAAAGGGCGGGAAGGGCCTGTTCACGCGCGAGCTCGAGGAGGCCCTACTCAGGGGCGATGCGGACGTGGCGGTCCACAGCGCGAAGGACCTGCCGGGCGAGTCCGTCCCCGGGCTCTCGACGGCGGGCTACCTTTCCCGCGAGGACCCGAGGGACGTGCTCATCCTGCGCGAGGGGGTGGGCTCGCCCCGGACGATCGCGACCGGCAGCCCGCGGCGCCGCCACCAGGCCTCGATGCTGTTTCCCAACCTCGAATTCGTGGAGATCCGGGGCAACGTCGACACGCGGATCAAGAAGATAGCCGAGCGGCGCGTCGCCGACGCGACGATCCTCGCCGCCGCGGGGCTGAGGAGGCTCGGAATCCGGTCCTGGCCCGGCGTTGAATTCCATCTGCTCGACTTCGGGAGCATGGTGCCCGCGGTGGGGCAGGGCGCCCTCGCGATCCAGTGCCGGACGGCGGACCGGGCCCGGCTCGCCGCGGTCCTCGACGCGCCCACGGCCCGGGTGCTGGGCCTTGAGCGGGCGATCCAATCGGCGCTCGGCGGCGGGTGCCACACGGCGCTCGGCGCCCATGCGGCGGCCGACACGCTCTATTTCTTCCATGAGGCCGTCGGCCTAAGGACAACGCCGATCGGGGAGGCCGACTTCGCTTCCCCGGCCGCCGCAGCGGAGCGGATCCTCCGCCGGTTCGGGCTCCTGTAGGCCCCGCGGCACCCATGGCGGAACCCGGAAAACCCCCGCTCGCGGGCCGACGAATCGTGGTCACGCGCACGCGGGACCAGGCGTCCGAGCTCGCCGCCAGGCTGGCGTCCCTCGGCGCCGAGGTCGTCGAGCTCCCGGTGATCCGCATATCCCGCGAGGTCTCCAAGCAGGAACTCGCCGACGTGATGCTGGAGTTCGGGGCCTACGACTGGCTCGTCTTCACGAGCGCGAACGGGGTCCACCACTTCTTCGGCGAGTTCTTCCGGATTTTCGACGACATCCGGTCCCTGGGACTTGTCCGGATCGCCTGCATCGGGGATGCCACCGCAAAGGCCGCCGCCGACCTGCACCTCAATGTCGAGGTCCGGCCGAAGAAGGCCACGGCGGAGGCGCTGGCCGCGAAAATGGTCGCCACCGGCAGCATGGACAGCGCCAAGGTCCTCGTGATCACGGGAAACCTCAACCGCGACACGCTGGTCACGAAGCTCGAGGAGGCCCGCGCCATCGTCGACTGCCTCCGGGTCTACAAGACGGAGGCGGTGGACTTGTCCGGCGATCCCCAGGCCGCGGAATTCCGCAGGCGGGGCGCGGACGCGGTCCTGTTCGCGAGCTCGTCCTCGGCCCGGTGCTTTGTCGAGCAGGGGAGGAACCTCGCGGTCGAGAAGGGCGCGAAGGAGCCCCTCAACGGGAGCATCGGGCCCCAGACGAGCGAGACCATGCGCAAGGTCGGGCTCCGGGTGGATTTCGAGGCCCCGACGCCCGGTATCGACGAGCTCGTCGATGAGCTGGTAAGGTCGCTCCCGTGAAGGTTCCCTTTCTCGATCTCGGCCTCCAGCACCGGGCGCTCAGGGGCGAGGCGCTCGCCGCGCTCGCCGCGACCTATGACGCCACGCGCTTCTGCCTCGGGAAGGACGTGGACGACTTCGAGAGGAACTTCGCCGCCGCGCTGGGATACCCGTCGGCGGTCGCCATGAACAACGGCACCTCGCCGCTCCATGTGGCCAGCATGATCGCCGGCTTCGCGCCGGGCGACGAGGTCGTCGCCCCGCCGTTCTCGTTCATCGCGACCGCCTGGGGCACCAGCTACGTGGGGGCGAAGCCCGTCTTCGCGGACATCGAGGACGCGACCTTCAACCTCGACCCCGCGGCGCTCGAGGCGGCGATCACGCCGAGGACGAAGGGGGTCGTCGTCGTCCACCTCTTCGGCCTGCCGGCCAGGATGGACGAGATCATGGCGGTCGCCCGCAGGCGCGGGCTGTTCGTCATCGAGGACTGCGCGCAGGCGGTCGGCGCCCGCTACCGGGGGGCGCCTGTGGGACTCTTTGGCGACGCCGGGACCTTCAGCTTCTACCCGACGAAGAACCTCGGCGCCTGCGGGGAGGGGGGCGCGTTCGTGTCCCGCAGGGACGACGTGACCGCCAAGGCGAGGCTGATCCGGGTGCAGGGGATGGACCAGCGCTACCATCATGCGGTCGTCGGCGGCAATTTCCGCATGGAGGGCTTCCAGGCGGCGGTGCTCAACGTGAAGCTGCCCCGCCTGGCGGGCTGGACCGAGCGGCGCCGCTCGATCGCGCGGCGCTACCTCGCGGGTATCCGCCTCGAGGGGGCCCGGCTGCCGGCCGTGCCCGACTACGGCGAGTCGGTCTACCACCAGTTCACGATCACGCATCCGCGCCGGGACGCGCTTCGCGAGCATCTGGCCTCGCGCGGCGTCGGCACGGACCTCATCTATCCCGTGCCCCTGCACCTCCAGCGCTGCTTCGCGGGCCTGGGCCAGGGGAAGGGCTCGCTTCCCGTCGCCGAGCGGGCCGCGCAGACGTGCCTGAGCCTGCCGATATACCCGGAGCTCACGGATGACCAGGTGGGCGTCGTCGTGGAGGCGGTCAACTCATTCCGCGGGGATCCGGGGCGGCCATGACCGGCGGGATCCAGGTCAAGGTCTGCGGGCTGACCTCGGTCGAGGATGCCGCCTACGCCGACGCATGCGGCGTGGAGTACCTGGGATTCAACCTGTATCCCAAGTCGCCCAGGTACCTCCCGATCGCGAAGTACCGCTCGATGGCCCCGCGTCTCCCCGAGCGCCACAGGGTGGCGGTGACGGTGGAGCCGAATCGCGCCGCCCTCCTTGAGATGCGGGAGGCGGGTTTCAACCACTTCCAGGTGCATTTCCGGCATGACCTGCCGCTGGCGAGTATCGAGGGATGGACGCACGTGGTCGGCGCGGAGGCCCTCTGGCTCGCGCCCAAGCTGCCGCCCGACGCGGACGTCCCCGCCTCCTGGCTCGGGCTGTCGCGGGGAATCCTCCTCGACACCTTTGACCCGTCCCTTTTCGGGGGGACGGGAAGGACGGGCGACTGGGCCAAGTTCAAGAGGCACCGCCAGCGGCAGCCCGGCAAGACATGGATCCTTTCGGGCGGACTCAGCCCCGAGAACGTGGGGGAGGCCCTCGCGATGACGGGAGCCCGGTTCATCGACGTGAACAGCGGCGTCGAATCGGCCCCGGGCGTGAAGGATCACGCGAAGATCAAGGCGTTCGTCGCCGCGGTGCACAAGGCCGCGGGCCGCTGACCCGGGATCCCGCTAGGCCGCCTCAAAATCGAGGAGGCGCCGCTTCGTGTCCTCGCCGAAGGCGTACCCGGTGAGCGACCCGTCGGATCCGATAACGCGGTGGCACGGCACGATCAGGCAGATCGGGTTTGTCGCGTTTGCGCGGCCCACCGCGCGCGCCGAGCTCCCGACGGTCCGGGCCACGTCGCCGTACGAGCGGGTTTCCCCGAACGGAATCGCCCGGAGGGCGCCCCAGACCCGGCGCTGGAAGGCCGTGCCGGCCGGGGAGAGCTCGACCGAGAATTCGAGCTTCGCCCCGCGGAACCATGCCTCGACCTGTTCCCTCGCGGCGGCGGTCCTGCGCGCATCGGGGACGAGGGCGGCCCCGCGCAGCCTGCCGCGGAGCGCGGCCTCCCCGCCGAACGCGGCTGCCGCGACGGCGCCGGCCGGATCGACGGCGACGGAGAAGGCGCCCAGGGGCGTCGTGAATTGCGTGAAATGATAGGCGGGGGCGTTTTTCATGGGGCTGGTCTGTTGATCTGCCAGAGGTGGGCGGTTGCGAGGCTTCGGTGCGGTGAAAAGACGGACATCAGGCGGCGCGTCCCGTCCGCGTCGGGGCGCTCCTCGAGCCTGAAGAGGGTCTGCAGGCCGCTCGTGACGCCGGTGTCGCCGATCGGAACGCAGTCGGCGAAGCCGAGGGAGCGCATCATGAGGTAGTTCACGGACCAGGGACCCAGGCCGCGCACGGCGAGGAGGGTGCGCTCGGCGCGGGTCGCCGACATCGACTGCATCGCCGCGAGGTCGAGTTTTCCCTCGGCGGCGAGCCTGGCCGCCCCGATGAGGTACTCGGCCTTCTGCCTCGAATACTGCCAGGGGCGGAGGTCGGCCGGCTCGAGCCGGGCGATGGCGGCGGGGGTGGGCAGCGAGAACAGCCCGCCGGGCAGCCGCGTCCCCGTGTTCTCGATCAGCCTTCGCTTGAGGACGCAGGCGAACGGAAAGTTGATCTGCTGGCCGATGATCGACCACAGGAGGCCGCCCCAGGCGCCCGGTGTCCGGCTCAGGCGCAGGCCCGTTCGCCCCGTGACAAGCCGGGCCACCCCGAGGCGGCGGGCGAGGCGGGCGAATGCCGCGGCGTCCTGGTCGAGCCCGAGGAGGCCCACGACATGGCGGTGTGCGGCGATCCTCTGGCCCACGCCGATGTCGACCTGGGCTTCCAGGGTGACCTGGGCGCTCCCGTGCGCGAATTCGATCCGGATCACGGCCGGGATGCCCCCGAGGTCCGCGGCGGTCTCGTAGACCGGCCCCGTGAGCCGCTCCGTGACGCTCTGCGGATCCCTCCCGAGCGTTCTCAAGAGGTGGGGCAGGGGATAGCCGGGCGGAAGGTCGACCGCGAATCCCCCTTTCGAGCGGAGGCCCCGGTACGCCGTCGGGGTCATCCCGTTCTGCGCCCGGAAATGCTGGTGAAAGACCGAGATCGACTCGAAGCCGGCGGCGAGGGCCACCTCGGTCAGGGCGCCGTCGCCGGCGACGAGGAGCCGCGTCGCCGCGTCGACCTTTGCCCGCAGGAGAAGGTCGGCGGGGGTGGCGTGGAAGTGCAGCCTGAAGAGCTCGAAGCAGCGGGTCGTCCCGAATCCTGAGCGCCGCACGACGGCCCGCGCATCCCGGAAACGCCCGGGATCCGCGCGCACCTCGGCCACGAGGGCCTCGATCGACTCGAGCACGGGATCGGCCCCGCGGGCAAAGTCGTCGGGGTGGCACTTGAGGCAGGGGCGCATGCCGGCGGCGCGCGCGGCGTCGCAGGAGGGAAAGAAACGGACGTTCTCGGACCTCGGCTTGCGCGCCTTGCACGACGGGAGGCAGTAGATCCCGGTTGTCAGCACCCCCGTGAAGAAGCGCCCGTTCCAGGTCGGGTCGCTCGCCAGGAAGCGGGAATACATGTGCGCGTGGGTCATTCGCATGGTCGCGGGCGTGTTGGGGGCCCACACCCTACCAAAGCCCGGCCCCCGTGTCGTCCGTATTTTTCCGCTTCAATTCCTCGGGGAGCGCTTGCCCGATTGCCCCGGCGCCGGGTACGCTGGATGCTTTAGGATTCGATGGACATGACCAAACCCGCCCCCCGGCTCGTACGCGCCTGGCTCGACTCGCTCTCATCGGGGGTGGTGGAGTTCGACCGCAACTGGGATTCCGCCGCGCCGCCGGCGATCGCCCTTTCCGGCGGCGTCGAGGTGACCCGTTTCGCCAGGGCGCCCGACCTGACGTCGGCGAAGACCTACCGGTATTTCCTCAAGGAGCCGGGCACCCTCGCGTTCGCGCTTCCCATCAAGCGCGGCTCCGGCGTCGATCCGGCGGTCGACCGCGTGTACGTGGCGGGGCGGTTCAACGGCTGGCAGGCGGCCGTCGGCGACGAGGCCTGGCGCCTGAAGCTCGTGGACCTCGGCGGCGAGAAGGTGCTCCTGTGGACCGGCCCCGCGGACCGGGTGATCGAAGGCGACGATATCCGGTTCAAGTTTGTCACGGGGGAAAGCCTGTGGCTTCTCCCCCCCGACGACGCGCCCAACTGCGTCCAGGACGATTCGGGAAACATCAACCGCTTCATCGACCCGGGGCGCACCGGCGCCCACCTCTGGCGCTTCGAGCTCGGGGCCGCGCTGGACCTCGCCGGCGCGTGGTCCGTCGCGGCCGGGGCGGACATCTCCGGCGGCTCGGTGCCGCTCGTTCCCGGCGACTTCTTCTTCGACCTGGGAACGGACCTCCCGCTAGGCGCGATCGTCTCCGGGAAGTCGACCACGTTCCGGATCTTTGCACCCAGGGCGGAGTCGGTGACCCTCCACGCCTGCCACGACCTTGCGGAAATGAGGACGGCCGCAGCGTTCCCGCTGGCGAGGAGGGGCGACGCGCACGGGGCCGCGGGGGCTTGGGAGGTCGAGCTCGACCGAAGCCTCCACGGCTGGTTCTACTGGTACACGATCGAGGCCCTGGACGAGGCGACGGGCAGCCGCGTCGCGAAGACCGACCTGCTCGACCCCTACGCGCTCGCGACGGTGGACCGCACCGGCCCCGGCATCGTGCTCGACCGCGAATGGGTGGGCTGCGGGGACACCGAGTTCCGGACGCCCGCGTGGCAGGACCTGGTCATCGCGGAGGCCCACTTGCGCGACCTTTCCGCAAAGGCCCCGGTGAAGGCGTCGGCAGCGGAGCGGCGCGGATTCTCCGGGCTGCTCAAGTGGGTCGAGAGCCCCGACTTCTACCTGCACCACCTCGGGGTCAACTGCGTGGAGCTCCAGCCCGTGCAGGAATTCGACAACAGGACGCCCGAGGAATACCACTGGGGGTACATGACCTGCGCGTACTTCGCGCCGGAGAGCAGCTACTCGCTCTCGGCGCCGGAGGCGTCGGGTGTCCGCGAGCTCCAGCGCCTGGTGAAGGCGTTCCACGGGCGCGGCATCGCGGTCATGCTGGACGTCGTCTACAACCACGTGGGCGAGCCCCCCCACCTCCTCAACATCGACCGGCTGTATTACTTCGAGGAGGATTCGGCGGGCAACCTGGCCAACTGGAGCGGATGCGGCAACGATGTCCGGGCCAGCGCGGCGATGGCGAAGAGGCTCATCATCGACAGCTGCACCCACCTCATCGAAGCCTACGGGGTCGACGGGTTCAGGTTCGACCTCGCGGAGCTGCTCGGGATGGACGTGCTCAGGGACATCGAGGCCGCGCTCAAGCGCGTGAAGCCCGGCGTGATCCTGATCGCGGAGCCCTGGAGCTTCCGCGGGCACATCGCGGGCGCGCTGCGCGACACCGGCTGGGCCTCCTGGAACGACGGTTTCAGGAATTTCCTCAAGGAATACGTGCGCGGCTCGGGATCCGCGGAGCGCCTCGAGTACTTCCTGCGCGGCTCGCCCTGGTACTTCGCGAAGTGGCCGGCGCAGACCGTCAACTACACCGAGTCGCACGACGACCGGACCTGGCTCGACTCGATCACCGAGAACCCGGGGTTTGACGGGACCAACCCGGCGCCGAACGACGTGCGCCGCACGCACCTCATGGCATCCGTCCTCTTCATGTCCGTCGGGATCCCGATGATCGCGGAGGGCCAGGACTTCCTCCGCTCCAAGGGCGGCCTGGGCAACACCTACCAGCGCGGCGACGTGAACGCGCTCGACTACAGGCGGATGTACCGGCACCTGGCGACGCACGCGTACTTTGCGGACTGGATCGCGTTCCGAAAGGGCGCCCGCGGCCGGCTCCTGCGCCATTTCAGCCGCCCCTCCGAGGGCTTCTTCCGATTTTTCAACGCGGGGGGCGCCGCGCTCGCCGTCGTCCTGAACGCGGACCTTTCGAAGGGCGCGGAGCGCCTGCTCTACGCGGTCAATCCCACGGGGGACGACGTCACGATATCGATCGGGGAGGTCGCCGGCTGGGGCAGCTGGAAGCCGATCGCCGACCACGAGCGGTTCCTTCACCCGGGCAGCCGGGCGGCGACGCGCAAGGTGGAGGCGGAGCTCGAGATCCCGGCCCTGGGATGCGGGCTCTGGCTCGCGGGCCCCTGACCGGCCGGTCACTTCGCCGAGAACCGGTAGATTGTCGCGCTGCGGAACGTCTCCCCGGGGCGCAGGATCGTCGAGGGGAAGCGGGGCTCGTTCACGGAGTCGGGGTAATGCTGGGTCTCGAGGCAGAACGCGCAGTGCGGCCGGTACGCCGCGCCGCGCTTGCCGACGAGCTTTTCGTCCAGCGAGTTGCCGGTGTAGAGCTGCACGCCCGGCTGGTCCGTCGAAACCTCGAGCGCACGGCCCGTGACCGGCTCATAGACGCGGGCCGCGAGCACCAACCCGCGGCCGCCCCCGTCGATCACGAAGTTGTGGTCATAGCCCCCGATGTTCCCGGGAATCCCCTTGAGGTCGCGGCCGATCGGCTTGGACGTCGTGAAATCGAGGGGGCCGCCCGCGACGTCCGCGATCGCCCCGGTGGGGATCAGGGCGGAGTCGGCGGGCGTGTACTGCCTCGCCTTCAGCTGGAGCCTGTGGCCCAGGATGTCGCCCCTGCACGCGAGGTTGAAGTAGCTGTGATTCGTCAGGTTGACCGGCGTCGCCCTGTCGGCGGTCGCCTCGTAGTCGAACCGGATCTCGTTCGCGTTCGTGAGGGTGTAGGTCATCCGGACGCTGAGCGTGCCGGGGAATCCCTGGTCGCCGTCCGGGCTGGTGTGCTGGAAGGCGACGGCGGGGCCGTCGGGCGTCTCCGCGGCCTCGGCCTGCCACACCACCTTGTTGAATCCGATGTTCCCCCCGTGCAGCGTGTTTGGAGGGTTGTTGATGGCGAGCGCGTAGGTCTTCCCGTCGAGGACGAAGCGGCCCTTTGCGATCCGGTTGGCCACCCGGCCGCAGACGGCTCCAAAGCAGGGGCTCTCCTTGATGTACTGCGGCAGGTTGTCAAAGCCGAGGACGACGTCGCCCAGCTTCCCGCCGCGGTCGGGAACATGGAGCTCGGTGATCGCCGCCCCGTAGGTTATCACCTTGCAGGCCAGGCCGTTGGCGTTGGTCAGCGTGTAGAGCTCGACGGCGGTGCCGTCGGGCATGTTTCCGAACGCGGACCGGGCTATGCTTGCGGACATGGTGAGGGTAAGACGGATGAGGGCGGCAAAAAGGATCGGGCGCTCCGTGCGGCCGGCGGACCCCTGCGGGCATCATCGGGAGGGGGGGCCGCCGATCGATCAAAAAACCGCTCAGGCCCCCTTGGCAGCCCTTTCGAAATGCTGCTCGATCTCCTCAAGGGTCTTTCCCTTGGTCTCGGGAAGGAAGAAGGCGGCCGTGACAAAATAGATCACCGTGAAGCCGGCGAACAGGAAGAACATCGTCGAGTAGCCGTACTTGCCGACCGTGGGGAGGAAGATGGCCGCGATGGTCGTCGACACGGCCTGGTTGAGCGTGAGCGCGATGCTCATCCCGTTTGACCGGATCCGGGTGGGCATCAGCTCGGAGAGGGCCAGCCAGACGACGACGCCGGGTCCGATCGCGAAGAACGCCATGAAGCTGAACGTGAAGACGGCGGTCAGCCAGCCGTTGCGCGTGCTGGGAACGGGCGTGATCAGCGCGTTCTCGATCCTCAGCGGGGCGCCCTTGGCCTCGTCCAGGCGGGCGAAGGGATTCGAGAGGAACGCGCTCACGCTGTCGCCGGGAAGCCCCCCCTCGCGGTTGATCACGAGCCGGGTCCCGGCCGCGTCGTCCGAGCGCACGATGGCGGTCGCGGACCGAAAGCCGCCGTACGAGTAGATCACGCTCAACGTCAGGGGCCTGCCCATGAGCGCCCGGCCCGCGTCTCCCGCCGTCGCGAGAAGCCGGTTCGCGGCGTCCGCATTGAAGAGGATCGCGGCGTCCTGGCTGGCGCCGACCGAAGCCTGGACGGCCTCGCGGGCGTCGACCCGAAGCCTCTCCGTCCTGCGGAAAAGCAGGCCGACGACGACCAGCGAGGCGATGATCCCCGCCGTGCCGAGGGTGAGGAGGAACTTGCGCCCCTTGCGGTCCACGAGCATGACCGCGACCATCGTCGCGAGGAAATTGACGAGCGTGAAGAGCAGGTTGCCGTAGTGCGCCTGGACGTCGGACAGGCCGCCCTGGATGAATATGTCCGCGTTGTACCCGATGATCGAGTTGATCCCGGTCGCCTGGTTGCAGGCGAGGATCACGCACGCGAGGATGAACGGGAACACGTACTTCCGGCTGAGCAGGGATTCCCTGGCGCCCCCGGCGCCGGCGGAGGATTTTGCGACCTCGGCCGCGGCGTTTGCCTCCATCTCCCTGAGCTCGAGGTCGGCCTGACCCTCGTCGCGCGAGCGCAGGAGCGCCCTGCGGGCCTCGTCCTTCCTGCCGCGCTGGAACAGCCAGCGCGGCGACTCGGCCACGACGAAGCTGCCGATCACGAACAGGACGCCGGGGGGCAGCGACACCCAGAATATGCTGCGCCATGCCGAGTCCTTCACGGCGAAGAGCCTCGCCGCGTCGCCCAGCCTCGCGACCGTGTCGACCCTGTAGCTGAAGTAGAGGGCGACAATGGCGGCGATGACGAAGCCGAACACCAGCATCCACTGGAACACCCCGGTCCCCTTGCCGCGGCTCTTTGAGCCGAGGCATTCCGCCAGGTAGAGGGGGATGACGACGCCGACAAGCCCCCCGCTGACGCCCTGCAGCAGCCGGCCGGTGAGCAGCGGCCCGTATCCGCGCGAGAGCGCGATCATCGGGATGCTGACGACAAACAGGATCCCGGCCAGCGTCATCATCCTCCTGCGGCCCATCCAGTCGGAGAGCATCCCGGCGACGAGGGTCGACACCGCGCTGCCGGCGAGCACGGCCGCGACGACGAACGACAGCTGGCCCGCGTCCAGGCCGGAGGTCGCCTTCAGGTACGGAAACGCGCCCGCGATGATGCCGACGTCGATCCCGTAGAGGAGCCCGCCGAGGCCGGCGACGAGCAGCAGCAGGCGGTTGTAGCCGCTCCTTGATTTTCCGGGTCCGGCGGCGGGGGGATTTTCTGGGGTGGGCATTTTCTGGGGTTTCAGCTGGTGAAGGGTGCCCGGATCAGGGAGTCGTGGCCGCCTGCGACGGCGGGAACGCGATCGACTCGACCTTCGTCCGCCATTGCTCGTCGGAAAGCCTCGCCCGGTCCCCCTGCTCCGCGGCTGCGGCGACCAGCCTGCGGATAGGCGCAAGGAGCGGCAGCTCGGTCGCCGAGCCGTTGGACTCCGCTGAACGGTCAAGCGCTGCGAGGGCGGCCGCGAGCCTGTCGGCCGCGAGGGGAGTCCCCGATGCGATCGCCTGCAGGGCCTCGCCTCCGGCGCTGCAGGCGCCGGCGAGTCCCCGGGCAGGGGCCTCCGCCTCCCTCAATGCGGGATATACCGGCGCCAGCGTGTCGGCGACCTGCCTGCCGGCCACGGCCCAGTCCCTGAGGCGGTCCCCGATCGGCCCCACCTGGGTCCGGTCGATCCCGCCGGGGGCAAACAGCATCCTGTCGACCGATACTTCGAATTCCCGGGAGAGCGCGCTCTCCGGCCGCGCCGCGTCCGCGATGCCGACAAGCGGCATCAGCTGGTTGGCCCACGGCTGGAGCTGCCCGCGGCGGTAGTGCTTCACGGGCTCGATCAGGTCCAGGAGCGTCCGCACGGAGGCCACGCCGGGCGCGTCGAGGTTCTCGCCGACCAGGTGGCGCAGCATGAGGTCGCGGTTGCGCTCGTGGAGCGCGCCCGCCTCGCCGAGCCGGGCGCTCAAGATCCCCAGCCTGCGGTACATGTCGGGGATGTCGCGGACGCCCGCGGGCGACCACAGGCGCTCCGCGACGGCTGCCGTGCGGGGCCATATCCGCGAGTCGATCGTCTCGGGCGTGACCCATTCCGCCCACATCGTGGCCTCGCCGCCGAGGACATGCGCGCGCTGGGCCGGCGTGAGCGCGGACGATCCCGGGATGGGATCGGCGGCGTAGTGGTCGGAGGCGGGATAGGCCAGGTCGATGTAGTATCCGTTCGACAGGATGCCGTCGTACCCGAGCGCCGCGGCGGTCGCCAGGGCTTCGGTCCCGCGCCAGGAGTCGATCACGCTGTCGAGCGGCAGGCCGGGATGGAGGATCTCGTCCCACCCGACAAGCCGCTTGCCGGCCTTGGCCAGGATCGCCGCGATCCTCTGGTTGAAGTAGGCGTGAAGCCCCTCGTTGTCCCCGAGGCCCCGCTCCCGGATGAACGCCTGGATGCGGGGGTTCGCGTTCCACTGCACGCCGTTGTTCTCGTCGCCGCCGATGTGGATGAACCTGTCCGGAAACAGGGCCGCCATCTCGCCCAGGAAATCGCCGAGGAGGGCATAGGTCGCCTCGTTCGTGGGGTCGAGGACCGGGTTGAAGACGCCCCATTGGCGCTCGATCCCGTAGGGCCCGGGAAGGCTCGCGAGCTCCGGGTGCGACACGACCCAGCTTGTCGCGTGGCCCGGGATGTCGAATTCCGGGACGACGCGGATGCCGCGCCCCGCGGCGTAGGCGATGATCCCGCGCATCTCGTCCTGCGTGAAATATTTCCCGTCCGAGCCCTTCGCCTGCAGCTCGGGATGGGTCAGGCTCTCGATCCGGAACCCCTGGTCGTCCGTGAGGTGGAGGTGCAGGACGTTGAGCTTGACCACCGCCATCGCGTCGAGATTCCTCTCGATCGCCTCGACGGGCTCCCAGCGGCGGGCGACGTCGATCATCAGCCCGCGCCATGGGAACCGGGGCCGGTCGCGGATCACGACGGCCGGGACGAACCATCCCGCCTTGTCCTGCCGGGGGAGCTGCAGGAATGTCTCGAGGCCGCGCATGACGCCGACGACCGAGGCCGCGCCGAGGACCATTCCCGAATCCAACACGTCAAGGGTGTAGGATTCGTCGTCGGATACGGACGGGATCGCGCCCCCGGGTCCCCCGCAATGAATCACCAGGGTCTGCGTCCCCGCCATCGTTGAATCGAGGCGGGAATGCCAGCGGGCCCGGGCGCGCGTGATCGCGGCCTTCAGCCGGGGATCGGACAGCCCAACCCCGCCGATGGCCAATTCCCCCGAGACGGCGATGCGCCCCCCGGACATCCTGGCCTCGGCCGGCGCCGGCATCACGTCGGTGGGCTGGGGGACGCCGTCCGCGCGGACCCCCGGCGCCATGCAGGCCGAAGCCGCGCTAAAGAGGCAGATCGCGAAGGAATTCCTCGGGTGCATATCGCTTGAAGGCCTCGATCGCCTCGTACTCGGCAAGGCCCAACGCATTGTAGGTCTCGGCGAGGCGCCGGCTGCGGTCCTCGGACCGCTGCCAGAACTCCCGGCGGTCATCTCCCAGGAAGAGCGCCATGTCCTTCTGCGTCTCATGGCAGAATATCGCGCGGCGGCGCCGGAGCACCTCCTGCGGGCTCAGGGGCACCGCCATGTCGATCTCGTCCGCCGACCATTCCGCCCAGGCGCCCCGGTACAGCCAGATCTCGCCCTCGCGGGCCCATGGCTCCGAGGACGACCTGGCCAGCGCGTCGCGCAGGACGTGCAGGCACAGCCGGTGGGTGCCATGCGGGTCGTCCAGGTCGCCCGCGGCAAATATGAGGTGGGGGCGGATGCTTCCCAGGACATCCCGCATGATGGCCTCGTCCTTCTCCCCCAGCTGCCTCCTTCGCCCGGGGCTCGTGTGGTAGAAGGGAAGGTCGAGAAAATGAAGCCTTCCCGAGGGGACACCGCAGACCCGGGCGGCGGCGAGCACTTCCTGGCGGCGGACAAGGCCCTTCCAGTTCATGGTCTCCGCGGTCTCGGGCAGCGAGCCGGCCGACTCGAGCGCCGCGCACAGCGAGCGCAGCCTCTCCGCGGTCTCCCGGCTCGCAAGCCCGGCGTCTCCCGCGAAGCGAAGGGCGCGCGCCAGCGCCTCGTCCGAGACGGCATTGGCGCCCGAGACCTGGTAGGCGATGTGGACCTCGTGGCCGTGCTCGACCAGGCGGCAGAGCGTGCCGCCCATCCCGATCACGTCGTCGTCGGGATGCGGGGAGACGATGAGGATGCGCTTCGGGAAGACGCCGGCCGACGCCGCGCGGAGCGGCCGCACCGGGGCGTCCCCGGGCTTCGTGCGCCCGGGATCGCGGCCCCCCGGCCAGCCGGTGATCGTGTGCTGGAGCTGGTAGAATCCCGCCAGGTTCACCTCGTAGGCCGAGCCGTGGATCCGGAGCAGGTCCTGGAGCCCGGCCTCGTTGTAGTCATCGTCGGTGAGCTTGAGCACGGCCTTCTTGCGCAGCTGCGAGAGCCAGATGATGGCGCGGCGCATCATGACCCGGTCCCATTCGAGCCCCAGGTCGCCCAGCGCCCCGAGGAGCCAGGGCGTCCTATGGCGCGTCAGCGCGCCGGCCGCCGCCAGGTCGATGGCGAAGTCCACATGGTCGTGCTCCTGCAGGAACGAGGCGGTCACCTGGGGGGTGACGGGCCCCTCGGTTGCCGCGCGGACGATCTCGGCCTTGTGTTGCCCCCAGGCCATCAGGACGATCCTGCGGGCCTCGAGGATCGTCTTCACCCCCATCGTGATCGCGCGCCGCGGCGTGTTCTCCTCGCCTCCGAAATCCTCCGAGGCATCGCGCCTCGTGATCGAGTCCAGGGTCACCATCCGCGTCCGGGACCGGCGGGCGCTCCCGGGCTCATTGAACCCGATGTGCCCCGTGCGGCCGATGCCGAGCACCTGGAAATCAATCCCGCCCGCCGCCTGTATCCGCTCCTCGTACTCGCGGCAATGGGCGTCGACCGCGGCGAGCGCCACGGTGCCGTCCGGCACGTGGCTGCTGCCGGGCGGGATGTCGACGTGGTCGAACAGGTGTGCCTTCATGAAATGCCGGTAGCTGCGGGGGTCCGCCGGCTGTATCGGGTAGTATTCGTCCAGGTTGAAGGTGACGACGTTCGCAAAGCTCAGGCCCTCCTCGCGGTGCATCCGGACGAGCTCGGCATAGAGGCTGAGCGGGGTCGAACCCGTCGCCAGGCCGAGCACGGCGGGACGGTTCCCCGGCCGCTTCGCCCTTATGAGCGCCGCGATCTCGCGCGCGACCGCCCGCGAGGCCTCGGCGCTGTTGGGGTACACGGCTACCGGAACGTGCTCGAATCGGCTGGGGGTTGCGGTCGGTGGACCGGTCATTTGGGGCGTCTTCGATGGTAAGTTTCGGGTATCCGGAGAGAAGCGGCGATGATATTCGCGTCGCCTCCGTTAAAAAATGGCAGAAATGACTATGTTTTTAACATCGCTGCTACTCGGCGCCGTCCCCGCGAGGGGAAGCGCGCCCGCAATCGGGGCCCGAGGAGCGAGCACTTGACGCTTTTTCGCCCATGATCCCGAATCTGCGCCGTGGCGCACCCTCACGTTGCCCGGCCGGAAAGGACCGCCTGGGCGGTCCCCGATGCCGCGGGCTTGGCAGGCCTTCTTCTGGCCGCGGTCCTGCTCGTTTACTTTCCGGCGCTCAGGGGCGGGTTTCTCTGGGATGACGACGCCCATGTGACCCGGCCCGGGCTGCGCTCCCTCCACGGCCTGTGGCGGATCTGGTTCGATGTGGGCGCCACCCAGCAGTACTACCCGGTGCTCCACAGCGCATTTTGGGCCGAGCACCGGCTCTGGGGCGACTCGGTCCTGGGCTACCACCTCGCCAATGTCTCGTTTCACGCCCTCGCGGCGCTGCTGCTGGTCCTGGTCCTGCGCAGGCTTTCCTTTCCCGCCCCGTGGCTCGCGGGCCTGATCTTTGCCCTGCACCCGGTCTGCGTGGAGTCCGTGGCCTGGATCTCGGAGCAGAAGAACACGCTGTCCGCGGTGTTTTACCTCGGGGCGGCCTTCGCCTACGTCCGCTTCGACCGCACACGGAGGACGGGCCCGTATTTTTTCGCCTTCGGGCTCTTTGTCCTGGCCCTCCTGACAAAGAGCGTCACCGCCTCGCTGCCCGCGGCCCTGCTCGTTGTCCTCTGGTGGCAGCGGGGCCGGCTCGGGTGGAGGCGCGACGTCCTGCCCCTGCTTCCATGGCTGGGTGTCGGCGCGGCGAGCGGGATCTTCACGGCGTGGGCCGAGAGAAAACTGATCGGCGCCGAGGGCGCCGATTTTTCATTCACCGCGCTGCAGCGGGTCCTCCTTTCCGGCAGGGTGATCGCATTCTATGCGTCCAAGCTCTTCTGCCCTGCCAACCTGATGTTCATCTACCCGCGGTGGACGATGGATGCGGGGGAAATCGGCCCGTATCTCTGCTTGGCCGCTGTCCTGGCGCTCGCCGCCGCCCTCGCGCTTTTTGGCCGCCGGCGGCGTGGGCCGCTCGCCGGATTCCTTTTCTTTGCGGGCACCCTTTTTCCGGTGCTGGGATTCGTGAATGTCTATCCGTTCACGTTCTCCTTCGTTGCGGACCACTTCCAGTACCTTGCCTCGATCGGCATCATTGTCCCCGTGGCGTGGGGGCTTAGCCGGCTCGCCAGCGGGATTCCGCTGGGCGCGCAGGGCCGGGCCTGCCTCCTTCTGGCAGCGCCGGCCGCGCTTGGGTTCCTGTCATGGAGGCAATGCCGGATCTACAGGGATGCCGACACGCTCAACCGCGCAACGCTCGCCCGGAACCCCTCTGCCTGGCTGGCCCACTTCAACCTGGCGGTGTCCCTCGGGGGCCGGCCGGACCGCCTTCAGGAGGCCATTTCCGAATATGAGGCGACGATAAAACTAAGGCCGGGCCATTGGGCGGCGCACAGCAACCTGGGGAGCGCGTTCCTGGAGCTCCCGGGGCGATCCGCCGACGCGATCGCGGAATACGAGGAGGCCATTCGGCTCAATCCCAATTTTGCCGAGGCGCACAACGACCTCGGCATCGCGCTTGGCCGCGTTCCGGGGCGGATGCCCGAGGCCGTTTCGCACGTCAGGACCGCCCTCCGGCTCCGTCCTGATTACGCCGCCGCGTACAACAACCTGGGGGCTCTCCTCATGCGGGAACCCGGCTCCCTGGACGAGGCGATCGCCGATTTCGAATCCGCCCTTCGCATCGCTCCCGACAACGCCGAATACCACTACGACCTTGCAAACGCATTGGCGTCGGTGCCCGGCCGGCTGAACGATGCCGTTGCCGAGTACCGGGCGGCCATCCGCCTGAGGCCGGACTTTGTGGAGGCGCATGGCAACCTTGGCGCGGTGCTGGCCCATCTGCGTGGCCGGGATACCGAGGCGATCCAGGAATACGAGGCGGCGATTCACCTGGCTCCCGAGGACGCCCAGGTCCATGAGAATCTTGCCAACGCCCTGGCCAGGCTCCCGGGACGCAAGCCTGACGCGGTCGCCGAGTACCTGGCGGTCCTCCGGATCACCCCCGACGACGCGCAGGCCCATGTCGACCTTGGCGTCGTCCTCATGCGGATTCCAGGGCGGCTGCCGGAGGCGGTGTCAGAGTTCAAGGCGGCACTGCGACTGAAGCCCGACTTCGCGGTGGCCCACTATTGCCTGGCGGTCGGCCTTACGGAAACTGGCGGCGCGCGCATTGAAGCGATAGGGCATCTTCAAAAGGCATTGGAGATCCAGCCCGACTTTGAAACCGCGCGAAAGCTTCTGGACCGTTTGGAAACAACGGGCCGGTAGGCTGGCATTCGAGCGCGAGATGGCGACGGGGCGGCTGGTAACCCAACAAAATTACTCCGGTCGAATTTGGATTCGTTCTCGAAAGACGAGGGTGGTCAGCATTTCCTGAACTCATCCCAAGCAACGGTAGGGACGCCGCGAAACCGATTGTGTGTTATGTTACGAGTTAATAATCAATTATTTATGAATTCGATTAGGCCGCTTGTTGGCGCGTATCCAAATCAAAATTTCCCTAATTTAAAGGGCCCAGTCATTTTCTCCCAACCAAATTGTCGCCAACGTCCATCCGATTTGATTATGCCAACTCGTGCTGCATAAACATAGGGCGGCAAAACCCACACGGCATGCGTCTTCTCGACTGGATTAGGGAAAAGGTTTCTAAATTAGATTCGATAGAGCTTTGGCTATTCATCGCATGCAGGGTTTTTGTGGCCTTCGGTCTTGGGATTCTTGCGATGACTTATTTCCCGTATTTAGCAAATCCTGCCGCTGTTCCGTGCATCGTTCTCGGGTTCATCATGCTTGCAATCGCGTTCAAAGGATTCGTTCGCAAGGATCCACCTGGGCCAAGATGAAGGGTTGGACTCAATTGGAAAATATGCCGAACCAACGACCGGATCCGACGCCCACATCGGGCGCGCCAGCTGCAGGGCAGCCGCCGCGCCAGTCGTAGGAGCGAATCATTTCAACGTTAGGCAAATAAGAGATCGCGATGATACCATACGATGCCGAAGTGCTTCAAAAACTCGCGAACAAACTACACTCGCAAACCGCCGCAGTCGCGGTCGGCAGTGTCGCTGCGGGATTAATTTCGGGCAGCTTGTTTGGCTACGCCACCACCCTAATTTTCAGGACATCCAATTCCTACGTTGTCCCCGGACTAATCGTCGGTGGCGTGATCGGATTCGTAGTCGGCCGACAAAGGGCTCGCGCACTCAAGCTCCAAGCGCAGATCGCCGCGTGTCTTGTTCAGATAGAGAAGAACACACGCATGAACCCAAATCCTAACCAGTCGTCAGATCCGACTCCTACGTCTGTCACGCCGGCTACTGGGCGGCTGCCGCGCCAGCCGTAGTCGTGGATCAGTGCAACGTTCGGCAATATGAAGACCAGCAGATTCCTGTTCCCTTTGGCTCTCGCACTACTCGTTGGGATCGCAATCGGGACATTTGCACCGCTCCGAAAAGGAGCTGCACCGTTAGCGGATTTGGAGAACGCTGTAGGCAAGCCCGACGAAGACAATTTGTCGCGGGTGGTGTTTTCTTACGGATACGGGAAGGTGAAAAATTGCGTGGAATTGAGATTCGACCGAAAAGCTGCGTTGATCGACGGAGAGGTGTTTAGCGGAGACAATCTTGTCTCCGCGATCAAGATGGCGAAGGATCGCAAGAATGCGCGGTACCTGAGCGTCGTTGGAGGTGAGAAGGATTCATTCGGGACTCTCGTCGAGGCAGTTAGCTCGCTTAGAAATCTTGGCTTCGACGAAGTTGTTTTGATGGCGAATGTTAGATGGGAAGACGACGGGTATCATCGGATTCACCCAGAGTGGCTTCATTCGCCCTGAAATGCCGACGCAACCACCGGAACCGATGCTTGCCTCAGTCACGTCTCCTGTTGGAGTGGGAGGCGCGCCATTCGTCGCCGCGGATCTTTGGGACGTTAGGCGAACAGCGCGCGCACATTAATCCTTAACCCCGACACACGATGCCAAAATACGTAATCGAACGCGAAATACCTGGAGCAGGGAAACTCACCCCCGAGCAGCTGCAGGGCATCTCTCAGAAGTCATGCGGCGTCCTAAAGAACCTGGGCCCTCAGATTCAATGGGTCGAGAGCTACGTGACCGATGACAAGGTCTATTGTGTCTACATTGCACCGAGCGAGGCGTTGGTGAGGGAGCACGCCAAGCAAGGCGGGTTTCCGGCTAATCGTGTCTCCGAGGTGAGGCGGATGATCGATCCGACCACAGCCGAGGTCTAACGAGCCGCTCGGAACCGACGGTTTCCAAGCCGCGACTCCTGCGGGGCGGCAATCGCGCCAGGCGCAGACAGAAGTCGCTCCCACTCCTGGCCCCAGGGGCGCCCGGGCGGCCGTTCCGTGAGGGCCGCCGTGCATCCCTTAGGAATCTGCGCCAAGTGCACGGGATGGGTTCGATTGACAGGCCGCAATGCGCTGGCGCAATATCGAACCCCGCCCAGTGTCAGCCGAAGCCCCCAAGCCAACCGAGACCACCAAAGGGCATGAGTTTCCGCCTCGGCGGCTATGGCTGTACCGGATCGCGCTGGCCGTCGGCATCCCGGTCGTCGTCCTCCTCACGCTCGAATTCGGGCTGCGCCTGGTCGGATACGGCAGGCCCGCGACGTTCTTCATCCCCGACGAGAAGCCGGGGTATTTGAGGACAAATCCCGACTTCGCCGGCCTGTTCCTGCCGGGAAGCTTTGATCTGAGGCCGCTCAATTTTCGCATCGCAGAGCACAAGGCGCCGAACACCGTCCGGATCGTCGTTCTCGGCGAATCCGCGGCCCAGGGCGTTCCCGTGCCCAGCTTCGCCTTTGCCCCGCAGCTTCGGGCGCAGCTGCGCGCCCGGTATCCCGGGAAGGAGTTCGAGGTCATAAACACCGGCATCGTGGCGATCAACTCCCACGTGGTCTACCACATCGCCCGGGAGCTCGCCGGGTACGAGCCCGACCTGTTCGTGGTCTACATGGGAAACAACGAGGTGATCGGCCCCTATGGGCCGGGCTGCGCCTATCTCTCCGAGATGCCGCCATTGTGGGTCATTCGGGCGAGCGTGTACGTGCGTTCGACCCGCACGGGCCAGCTGATGAGCTCGCTTATCGACGACTTGTCCCCGCGCGGCCGCCATGCCGCCGAATGGGGCGGCATGTCCATGTTCATCGACAGCGCGGTGAGGGCGGACGATTCGCGGCTGGAGGACGTCTATGCCAATTTCGAGTCGAATCTGCGGGGCATCGTGAAGGCCGCTTCCAAAGTGGGGGCGAAGACGATCCTCTGCACGGTGGTCGCCAACCTCAAGGATTGCCCTCCCTTCCTCTCGCGCCACCGGCCGGGGCTTCCCCCTGCGGAGCGCGCGGCCTGGCAGGCCTCGTTTGACGACGGGCGGCTCGCGTGGAGGCTGGGCGACGACGAGAGGGCCCGGACGCAGCTCACCGACGCCCAGCGGATCGACCCGATGTATGCGGACACCCTTTTCATGCTCGGCTCGCTCGACCTGCGGGCCAATGACATCGGGGGCGCCAGGCGGCATTTCGCCGATGCGCTGCACCTGGACGCGCTCAGGTTCCGTCCGGACGCCAGGATAAACCAGATCGTGCGCGAGGTCGCCCGAGGCGGGGCGGACGGGGCGGTGCTCCTGGATGCGGCCGTCGCCATGGGCTCGGACCCGTACCTGAGCGCCTCACTGAGCGGGAAGGAGATCCTGTTTGAGCACGTGCACTTCGACTGGAGCGGCAACTACATCCTGGCCCGGATGATGGCGCAAAGCGCCTCGGCGGCCGTGCTCGGGGCCAAGGAGGGCGGGCCGGACTGGCTGGACTCCGACGCGTGCGCGGACGCGCTCGCCTACACCCCGCACGAGCGCCTCCCCATGCTGCTCAGGATCGACGTCCTGACGCGCAGGCCCCCTTTCACAAACCAGCTCACGCACGTTGACGACGAGGCCCGGATGGCCCGGGAAATCGACGCTGCGGCGAGGAGCGCGCGCAAGCCGGAGGTGCTCCGTCAGGCCGCCGAGGTGGCGAAGGCGGCCTTGGCTCGGGATCCCGAGAACCCGGCCCTCGCCGGAATTCTCGAGGGGATCGACCTCGACCTGGGCGACCCCGCCGGGGCTCTCGCCCTCGCCCGGCGCGCGGAGGAGCTGCTGCCGCGAGACTTCGCCCTTGCGGCGGACGAGGCCTCGCTCCTGATGCGGATGGGACGCTCCGAGGAGGCTGAAAAGGTGCTCATGGAGGCCGTCAAGTCCGGCGCCGACATGGACCTGCTTGCGCCCGTCCTCGCGAATTTCTGGATATGGTCGAAGCGCTTCGACGACGGCGAGCGGTTCCTCGACAGGGAGGTCGACCGGCATCCGGGGGACCGGAGGCTCCGGCTGGCCCGCGCGGAGCTCATCAGCGCGGCGGGCGACAAGGGCAGGGCCGAGCGGGAATTTCGGGTGATCCTCGAGAAGGATCCCTCGAGCGAGCCCGCGCTCGAGGCCGTCGTGGGCCTGCTCGCCGACCTTGGAAGGGGCGGCGAGGCCGACAATGTGAGCCTCGCCTATGCGGACCTGCAGCCGGAAAACCAGTCAAACGACCTGCGGGCGGCGAAGGTCTGCGAGGCGCGGGGCGACGAGTCCCGCGCGCTCCACTTTCTTGCCGCGGCCGAGCGCGGCGGACCGGTGACCGCGACATTCGAGCTCACGCTCGCGTTGAAGTACTACCGGCTCAAGCGCATGAACGAGATGATGACGCACCTCACGGAGGCCAGGAGCCTTTCGCCTTACGAGGGCAATGCCGCCGTCACCGAGTCGATCGAGAACCTGATCAAGCGGATGCGGCTGGAAACCCAATAGCCGGCGGCAGCCGGATCAGAAAAGCGTGTAGATGAACGGCGCCACGCCGGAGCCGCCGAGAACCGCTAGGAACCCCACCGCGATCAGCACGAGGATGATCGGGGTGAGCCACCATTTCTTGTTGTGGAGGATGAAGCTGAGGAATTCGGCGAGGGGCCCCTTTTGCTTCCCCTCGGCCTGCTTGCTGAACTCGTTTTTTTCGGGCTTGGGCATCTCTAGTCCTGCTTGAAGTAGCTCTCGGCGATCTTCGTCCCGCCGCGGCGCGCCCAATAGCTCTTCGCTCCCGGATCGAATCGCCGGGAAAGCGGGTCGTAGCGGAACAGGCGCATTGTCAGCCCGATCGGTGTCAGCGCAAGGTAGTAAACGAGCGCGAGGACGACGTGGGACACGACGAATCCTATGGGGTAGGTCGCATAGCTCAGGGCGACGTAGACGTGCCGCAGGAATGCCTGGCTGAGGAGGCCGGCCAGCGGAACGGCGGCGGCCAGGGCCCATGCTGTCTCCGCGGCCAGGTGCCGGTTCCGGGACCATGATTCCCAGCCCAGCAGCCCGAGGAGCACGAGCCAGGCCACGCCAAAGACCAGGAGCTGGCGGCCGCTTGGAGTCCTGTTGATGCGTATCAGGGACATCTGGTCTTGTTGGGAGAGGCTGGAGGTGTCTCGGCGGGCCGGGGAGCCGCGGGATCAGTCGTCTCCATATTGGCCAAGATAGGCCTCGAGGCTGGGCCCCGCGCCCGCGGGCTGCTCGGACTTGAGCAGCAGGAAATCGTCGATCACCAGCACATCGATGTTCGTGGCCATGAAGCACCGGTATGCGTCGGCGGGGGTGCACACGATGGGTTCGCCTCGGACATTGAAGCTCGTGTTGATCATCACCGGGCACCCCGTGAGGGCTGCGAACGCCTCCAGGAGGCCGAACAGCCTGGGGTTTCGCTCGCGGTCCACCGTCTGGACACGGGCGGTATAGTCGACATGGGTGATCGCGGGCACCACGGATCGGATCTCCCGGATCCGGTCGAGTCCCGCGGCATTACCGCCCGGCGCCAGCCGCTTGTCCTCGCGGACGGGCGCCACGAGCAGCATATAAGGGCTTTCCTGGTCGGGCTTGAGCTCGAAATACTCGTGGGCCCGGTCTCGCAGCACGATCGGGGCAAACGGCCTGAACGACTCGCGGTGCTTCACCTTGAGGTTCATCGCGCTCTGCATCCCGGGGTTTCGCGCGTCCCCCAGGATGCTGCGGGCGCCGAGCGCCCTCGGCCCGAACTCCATCCGCCCCTGCATCCAGCCGACCACGCTGCCGCCCGCGACAAGCCCGGCGACCTCCCGGGCGAGCGAGGCCGCGTCGCTGAAGCGCCGGTACACCGCGCTCCTCTCCCGAAGAAGCCCCTCGGTCTCCGCGGCCGGGTACGAGGGCCCGAGGAGCGAGGCCCGCTGGCCGTCCGGCTTCTGGGGCACGCGCTCATTCTCAAGGAGCTGGTGCCAGACAAACATCGCGGCCCCAAGGGCGCCGCCCGCGTCGCCCGAGGCCGGCTGGATCCAGATCCGCTCGAAGGGCGACTCGCGCAGCAGTCGCCCATCCCCGACGCAGTTGAGCGCCACGCCGCCCGCCAGGCAGAGGTTCCTGGAGCCGGTGAGCCGGTGCAGGTGGGCGGCCATGCGAAGCATGATGAGCTCGGTCACCTTCTGGACCGATGCGGCGAGGTCGCATTCCCTTTGGGTGATCGGCGACTCGGGCCTGCGCGGCCGGCCGCCGAACAGCCGGTCGAACTTTCGCGAGGTCATCGTCAGGCCCGCGCAGTAGTCGAAGTACGACAGGTCCAGCCGGAACGAGCCGTCGTCCTTCAGGTCCATGAGCTTTTCCAGGATGAGGCCCTCGTGCCTGGGCGTGCCGAACGGCGCCAGGCCCATGAGCTTGTATTCGCCGCTGTTGACCTTGAACCCGCAGAAGTAGGTGAACGCCGAGTAAAGGAGGCCCAGCGAATGCGGGAACCTCATCTCGTGGCTCAGCTCTATCCTGTTGCCGCGCCCGTGGCCGAGGGTGGCCGTGGCCCATTCCCCGACCCCGTCGAGCGTCAGGATGGCGGCCTCCTCGAACGGGGAGGGGAAAAAGGCGCTCGCCGCATGGGATTCATGGTGCTCCAGGAAGACGAACCGCCTGCCGTACTTGTGGCCGAGGCCGCGGCTCATCTGGCCGGGCAGCCGGAGCTTCTCATGGACCCACAGGGGCATCGCCATGAGAAAAGACCGGAAGCCCGCCGGCGCGACCGCCAGGTAGGTCTCGAGCAGCCGCTCGAACTTGAGGAAGGGCTTCTCGTAGAAAACGACGTGGTCGATGTCCCCGGGTCCCAGGCCGGCCTCCCTGAGGCAATAGTCTATGGCATGGGTGGGAAACCGGTGGTCGTGCTTCACGCGCGTGAAGCGCTCCTCCTGGGCGGCGGCGGCGATCTGCCCGTCCACGACCAGCGCTGCCGCCGAATCGTGGTAATAGGCCGACAGGCCCAGGATCGCGCTCATCGCTTGGGCGCCGCCCGGCTAGCCGCACGCCGGGCCAAGGCCGTCGGCGTGGGCCCTGCGGGCTGCGGGGCTCGGGGAAGGCTGCCTTTCCATCGGCCCACCATGCCAGCTTCTGCCGGGGCGATCCACCTTCTTCCGCCGTGAAAAAGAAAAAAGGCCCGGGTGCCGAGGCACCCGGGCCCTTGTCGCCCGAACCCCCAATGGGTCCGGGTTCCGTGAACCGAAGCCAAGCCCTAGAAGTTCCAGTGGATGGCGGCCGTGTATTGGCGGCCGAACTTGTACTCGTCCGCGAGGACCGAGCCGGCCCCCGAGTTCAGGAAGTACTGGTGGTACGTCTCGTCCAGGAGGTTGCACGCCGAGAGGAGAATCGAGAAGTTCTTCGTGATGTTGATCTTCGCGTTGGCATCCAACTCGGTGTAAGGGGCGGTCCAGACCGCGCTTGTGCCGTTGAACGAGCTGGATTCGTAGTCGTCGCGCCAGGACCACGTGACGCGGAACATGCCCCACTTGTTCTCGTAGAACGGGCTGATGTAGACCTGGTTCTTCGACGAGAACGGCAGCGGCCCGCTGGCGCTCGAGGTGTGCAGTATCGTGTAGTTGGCGGAGAGGCCGAGCCCGTACGCGAAGGTCTGCTGGTAGGAGAACTCGGCCCCCTCGGAGGTCGCGGCGCCGCCGTTGCCGGGCCGCGTGATCTCGTAGGTTTCCGTGGGATCCCCGGTCAGAGAATAGTCCTTCCACTGCTCGGGATTCGTCGCGTTGAGGATGTAGTTGGAGATGTCCTTGTAGAACAGGTCCACGGCGAACACCGAATTCTTCGTGAAGTAGTACTCGAAGTCCCAGTCGATGTTGGTCGACTCGTAGGGTTTCAGGTCCACGTTGCCTCCCACGCCGTCCAGGGTCGAGTCGTACAGCTCCACGTAGTTGGCCTCCGCCGACGTGTTCGGGCGGGCAATGACCTCCGACACCGCGAAGCGGCTCAGCATGTCCGCCGACAGGTTGTAGACGAGGTTCACCGCGGGCAGCACGTTGGTGTACGTGTTCTGCGTCGACTGGAGGGTCGGGGGCGTCGTGCTCAGGTTGTAGCTGGCGCTCGTCGTTGTCGTCTCGACGAAGCGGGCGCCGAAGTTGCCGGTCAGCGGGCCGTCCGCGAAGCTGCCCTCGAAGTACGCCGCGTTGATGCGCTCGTCGATCGTGAACGTGGGGGTGGCGGTGAAGACGGCGCCGGCCTGGGGCGGCGTTGAGTTGAAGTACTGCAGCAGGGTCTGGCCGTTGCCCTCGGGCAGGTTCCCGACGAAGCTGGCGACGCCGCCGTACGAGTTCGTCATGACGTGCTGCGACATCGAGGAGGTGATGTTCGGGAGGCCGTCCAGGTAGTTTGACGGGGCGCTCGAGACGCCGATCGCCGACAGGGGCGTTGGCACCTCGTCCGCGCCGGGCACGCTGACCACCGAGCCGTTCTCGCCCGCCTTGTGGTCGCTGAAGCGCAGGCCCGCCTGGAAGTTCTTGAGCGCGCCCTTCATGGGGACGGTGAGGTCGACCTGGACCCACTTTTCGTCGTCAACCTCGGGGTTGCTGGCGATGTTGCCGTAGTCGAAGCTCGGCTCGCCGGCGGCGTCGAAGTCGGCGCCGCTGTTCAGGCTGGTCGCGTTCGGGTCGGGTCCGGGGACTCCGGTGGCGGTGAACGAGGACGAGTTCTTGCTCTCGTTGATGTTCGCGTTCGCGAACACGAACCATTCCGCGAAGAACTGGTGCTGCGTGCCGCCGGTCGCGCGGGTGAAGCCGCCGTCCGTGGTCAGGTCGAAGTTGTCGCCCTTGTACGTGAGCTTGGCGTTGTAGTCCTGGGTCACGATCTGGGCGGCGCGGTTGAACGCGTCGATGACGAGCGGCGCGCTGTTGATCGTGTAGCTGCTGAGCACGCCGTTGGTCACGGTGGCGTTCGTGATGTTGGGCAGGCCGGACCAGTTGTCGCCGGGGTAGATGTACCACGAGAAATTCACGTTATCCATGGTCTGCTTCACATAGAGGCCGGTGATCTCAAGGGTCAGCCGGTCGTTGGGCTTGAAGTCGACGGCGAAGTTTCCGCCCTGGTGATGGCGCAGCTGCAGGAACTCCGCGGTGTTGACGACCTCGGCGGTCACCCACGGTCCAGGGGGCTGGCCGGGCAGGGGCCCGCCGACGCCCAGGCTGCTGTTCGTGTCCTCGGCGAGGGACTCGACGCCGTCGCGGCGCAGGTACTCCCGGTTGTCCTCTCCGCCGACCATGATTCCGAACGTCTTCGAGTCATTGTGCCAGCTCAGCATCGCGCTCTCGCTTCCCTCGTTCTTGCTGGAGCGGTCGTTGTAGCCGTCGGTGATGGAGCCCGTGAAAACGAGCGGGGCCATGTCCAGGGGATTGCGGGTGGTGACGTCGACCGTGGCGCCGATGCTTCCCTCAAGCAGGCGGGGCTCCCAGGTCTTGAAAACCTCGGCCTGGCCGATGACATCGGGGCTCAAGAGCAGGTAGTTGAACTGCCGGCTCTGGTTGTCCAGGACGTACCAGTCGGCGGTGGAGACGGGCTCGCCGTTCAGGAGGAGGCGGTTCAGGTTCGGGTCCGTGCCCTCGATGCTGACGCGCTCGCCCTCCCCGAAGAGGCGGTCGATCTCGACGCCCGGGAGGTGGGAGAGAGATTCCGCGAGGTTGTTGTCCGGAAACTTGCCCACGTCCTCCGCGGTGATGACCTCGACATTCTCATCCGAGGCCCGCTTGACAGCGAGCGACTGCTGGAGGCTGGCGGCGTATTCCCCGCTCACGACGTATTCGCCCATGGTGACCGGCTGGTCGCTCGGGCCCGGCACCGTCGCGGCGGCCGTCGTCGTCGTGGTGGTCGTGGTGGTCGCCGCCGGTGTCTGCGCGTAGGCCGCGCCCGTTATTCCGAGGGCGAGGATCGAGCGCGCGGAGTATCTCCGCAGCGCCGTGAAGAGACCGGGATGACCTTTGATGGTCAGGGGGTCGCGTGGGTCAGGTGTTCTCATGGTGATTTTGGTTCTGGCAATCTTCATAAAAAAACAGGGGAGCGTCGGGCTGCCTGGGAAAGCGGCCTTGAATTTGATCTGGGGTCCTGGCGTGGCGTGCGGCCCCTTGCGCGGGGACTTGGTCCCCTGGGCCGCCGCGTTAACTCTGTCGGAGGGGATTAGTCAGGTGATCCGCAGTCGCTGCGGCGGGTTCCCCCGGCGGCGCCGCGGCCCGGACGGGCCCGTACCGGGGCCGTGTCTGTGGAACGCGCGCGCTCTGAAGAATGTGTGTTCAATTCGGGCTGCCGATCATGCCGGGGTAAACGGATGTGGCGGTTTGTTTTTAGCGCGCCCATGATAACGCTGGCGTCGCCGTTAAAAAATGGCATAAATGACGATGTTTTTAACAAAAATGTCAGAAACGCGCAACGCCCGCATCCTCTCGCTCGACAAGCTGGCCAATCTCCTCCCGTCGCCGCTGCGGCCGCTGCATGGAAAACGCGCGGCTCCCCTCGCGCTGCCGGATAACATCATCTGCTTCTGCCGCCGGTCGGCGACCGACCTGAACCGGCCCCAGCGCGGCCGCGCGCTCCACCACCGGTTTGTGCTCATCTTCGCCCTGGAGACGGCGGTGACCGTCGCAGTGGACGACCGCGCGATCCGCCTCAACCCGGACGAGGGCCTTCTGGTGCTGCCCTTCCAGTTCCACGACTACATCCAGCCCGAGCGCGAGGAGCTGCGCTGGCTGTTCGTCACCTTCGATATGATCGACGCGGTGCCGCTCCAGCCGCTGAGGTTCCGCCCGTTCGTCCTCACGCCGGTGGTGCGGCAGACGGGGGCCGAGCTCGTGGAGGCCTACCTCACCCGGGGCGAGGGCGACCTCACGAGCCTGCTCCTGGCCGTACTTCTCCAGAGGATACGCCAGGCGGAGCCCATCCTCAGGCGGCACCAGAAGCCCCTCGTCGCCCCCGGCCTGATCATGCAGGTCAACCAGCTGGCGCAGAGCAAGGAGGAGCCATTGAGCGTGAAGGAGATAGCCCGTTCGCTCGGGATCAGCGCCAGCCACCTGAGGGCCCGCTTTCGCGCTTCGTGCGGGGTGAGCCTCGGGCGCCACCTTCGCCGGCTGCGCCTCGAGAAGGCCTGCGGGCTCCTGCGGCTGAGCCAGAGGCGGGTCACGGAGATCGCCGAGCTCTGCAGCTTCACCTCGATCTACAGCTTCAGCCGCGCCTTTCACACGGCGTACGGGGTGTCGCCTATGGCGTACCGTCACGGCGACCGGGCGCGAAAATCGGGCGGCTAGCCCCAGCTCTTCAGCCTGCGCGACACGTCCTCGCCGAACCCGGCGGCGAGGGAGGCCGTGAAATCGAGGACCGACGGCCCTCCGTCGCGGGTGACCGGGGTCAGGTCGACGGCCCAGGTGATGCCGGCCACGCTGTCGGTCGCGTGGGAGTTTGAGAAGGTGGCGTTGGCGCTGCGCCTGCCGACCGCCGCGATGTCGTAGCGCTTTCCGCCGCTGACCTGCGAGTCGAATACGGCCAGCAGCTTGCGCGCGAGATCCGGATGGCGGCCCGAGTCGAGCGCGACCCTTTCCGAGTCGAGCACCCAGTCGAGGTCGCGCCAGACCTCGCAGCCGAGCACGCGCGCGGGCCGGCGGTCGGCAGGCAGCGCCCGGATCGCCTCCAGGCAGCGCAGGAGGACGCCGATGTGCGTGTCGTGCTTGTCCGCGGGGTTGTGGAGGTAGACCACGGACGGCCTGCACCCGGAGAAGATCGCCGCGAGGTCCTGCGCGACGCCCGCGTGCCCGGGACGCCTGACGTCCGCGCTCGGGTGCGCCAGCTGGACTTGTATCGAGTAGGAGCCCAGCCTCGCCGCCTCGCGCTGCTCCTCGCGCCTCACCGCCTGCATCTGCTCGTCGCTGTACGAGGCGTAGGCGCCGGACCGGGGCGATCCCGCGCCGTTCGTGACGACGACGCCGCCGAACGCGTTGCCCGGCCGCTCGAGGCAGTCGCTGATGCCGGACTGGGCCATGATCTCGATGTCGTCCTGGTGGGCCCCGACGCAGAGGTGCGTCACCCTCCTGAGGGCCGCCTCCGGCGCAAGGGGCGCCTCGGGAACGAAGATGTCGGCCTGCGGATGGGAGAATTTCACCGGCAACTATCTGGAATTTGTCGGGGCGGGGCGCGAGCCTGCAGTTTCGCCGATCGAGGGGAGGCTGGCGGCCGCGATCGCCTGGCCGTGCCGCTTGTCCTTCTCGTCGGGCATGCGGACGCGCGTGCGGGACGCGACCGCCGGGAATTCCGCCGCGAGCACCTCGCGGGCCCTGAGGAGGATGCGCTCGCCCCCGGAACCCGAGGTGACCCGCCCGGTGACCAGCACGTGGCGGAGGTTGTAGAAGTCGGCGTAGTGCCCGATCGAGTACCCGAGATAGGCGCCCACGGAGTCGTACACCTTCTCGGCGCGGGGGTCGCCGGCCGCCATCGCGTCCTGGACGGCGACAAGGCGCTCCTGAGCCGGCATCTTCTCGGGGAACGCGAAGCCCGCCTGGTCGGAGAGCCTGGAGACGGCCTGCTGCGAGAAATACTGCACGCCGCAGCCCGCGTCCCCGGACCATTCGTCCACGGGAGCCTCCGGGCGGTAGTCCACCGGGGCGAAGGCGAGCTCGTTCAGCCACGGCGTGATGTCGCCGCCGGGCCGGACGTATCCGCCCGCCTGGCTCGTCCCCATGGAGATGCCGAGAACCGCGTTGTCGCCGAGCGACATCGACCCGGCGAGCGCGGCGACCTCGCCGTCGTTGGCAACCTCGAACGGCACCCCTCCCCATCGCTCCTGGAGCGTGAAGAAGAGCCTGCGGATGTCGCGCTCGAAGACATCCGGGGGTATTCCCCTGAAGAGGGACGCGACCCGCACCTCGTTGTTCACGTACACGCCGGCCGCGCTCCCGCCGATGGCGTCCACCCTCGGGAGATGGGCCGCCGCGCGGGAAAGCGACTGGTGGATGCCCTCGATGTGGTAGGCCGGATCCCGCTGGAAATAGGGGTCCCAGGGCGTCTCCTCCGAGAAAACGACCCGGCCGTCGATGACCGCGGCCGCCTTGCGGTCGCTGCCCCCGAGGTCGAACCCGATGCGGCATCCCGAAAGATGGCGCCCCACGGGCAGCCCGGTGTCGCGATCCTGCGGGAGGTCCTCGACAGCCGCGGCCCCGATGCTGAACGCGCGCCCGTAGACGCTGTCGCCCATGAAGGCGTGGTCGAACGCCCTGGCGCCGGTCGGGCTGTAGACCGCGGCGAGCTGGGCCGCGATCTCCGGGGCGCCGGCGACGCGGACCGTGCAGCCTCCCTTTTGCCAGAGGAGGAATTTCAGCAGCCGCTCGGCATACCGCGGGCTGAGGGCTGCCGAGGGATGGCCCGCCCCGAGGACGCGGCTCTCATGGCGCGACGCGCCGCCGTCCGGGCGCTCGAGCGCGATGGTCAGCGTGCGCGCTCCCGCGTCGGTTGCCACCAGGGCGCGGTAGGCGCGGTTCCAGATGGCGGCGGGAAGGAAATCGGGGTCTAGTGGGGGGCGGACGAAAGGAGTGATCTTGTGCATGAGCGGTCGAGCCTTGGGCGCAAAAAGGGTTCCAGTCCAATCAGCGCCTGGGGAAGCTCACTGGGCCCATCCTACAGCCTCAAACATGGATAAAAAATGGCACAATCGACGATGTTTTTAACGAAAATGACAGTTTTTGCCGCTAGTAGGCCCGCGGCGGCGCCTGTCATCCGCGATGTTTTGCTCGCCTGCGCGGCGGCGCTCCCCTAGTCCATCTCCCCACGCGGCAGGCCGCCCCGGCTTCCCGCCCTAAAACCTGAAGGAGCAAAGGCCATGGCAAATCAATTCGTCTGGGTCGACATTCCCGTGCTTAAACTGGACAGGGCGATCCGCTTCTATTCGGCCATCATGGGCACGGAGGTCGAGAAGAACGAGTACCCCGGCATGTCGATAGGCACGTTCCCGCACAAGGACGGCGAGGCGGCGGGCTGCCTCTATCTTAGCGACAAGGTCAAGCCGTCGGCCGACGGCCCCCTTGTCTACATCAACGCCCATGGCCGCATCGACGAGGCCATCGAGGCCGTCGAGCCGAGCGGCGGAAAGATCCTGCAGGCCAAGGAGTCCATCGGCCCCTATGGCTTCCGCGCGATCATCCTCGACACTGAGGGCAACCGGATCGCGCTCCACTCCATGTGAGGCTCCCGGCTGCGCGGCTCCCTTGATCGGAAAAGCGGGAGGAGGCCGGTCCGGGTGATTCGGGAGCCACGCTATTGCAAGGACTTGAGCATGAAGGCATCCATGCCCACGACCCGTCCGCTCGAGGCGGGATTTTTTCCGGTGATCCGGAGGGAAAGCGGGAACGTTCCCGCCTTGAGCTCGATCGTGCCGATCGAGACCTCCCTTGGCGCCAGGGTGGGCGAATAGAGGTCGACCGGATCTCCGGCCGGCTTGCCGTCGAGCGTGAATTGGACCGTCCCCCCGTCGGGCCCGCACACCATGCGGGCGACAAGGTGGTATAAGCCGTTCGCGCGGCAGGGGACCTGCAGGGTCAGCTCCGCGTTGTCCACATTGGGGTACCAGGAGAGCACGGATCCGTTGGACCAGATGACGCCGTCGTCCGTCGGGACCATGTCGTGCGCCCACATGCCCCCGTTGGTCGCCTTCGCCGAGGGCTGGAGGTCCTCGGCCTCGATGGCGCCCACAATCGCGTACTTGTTCGGAAACTCCCAGTGGGAGGGAAGCAGGTCGGCGGGCAGCGGGAAAGGCATCGGGGAGGGGCCCGCAAGGTAATAGTAGGCGACGGAGGAGTAGTCGGCCGGGACCTTGTCCTCGGCCCCGTGCTCGATCGTGAAGCGGATTGATTTGGTGAACGGTATCGCGTCCTCGACGTGCCAGCGGTAGGCGGATATCCGGGGCCTCTTCTCGTCCTTGATGATGACACCATGGTACGGCGCCGAGTAGACGCCGCGGTCGAAGTACCAGCCCGAGGAGAAATAGTCCTCCGTGCCGGTACCCTCGATCGTCGGCTTGGTGTCGCCGTCGATGTAGACCATTTCGTTGCCCTCGAGGAATTCCATGGTCAGTCCCGTCATGAACAGCGCCGTCCCGACGTAGTGGCCCTCGCCGGCCGTCTCCAGGATCGTGTAGTTCTTCCCGGGCGTCGTCGGGTTTTCCCTGCGGAACTGGGCGTGGAAATGGCGGGTGTTCGCGGGGAGCGAGTCCAGGGCCGTGAAATCGATGTTGTAGTAGAACGACTCGAGCAGCTTGCCCGATCCGTTGGTGAGGGTCCACCGGGCCGACCTGTGGAACGGCATCGGCCAGTAGCAGTTGTAGCCGCCGGAGTTCTCATTGAGCGGCAGCGACGTGAAATCCTTCTGCTCGCCGAAGCCCACGCCGAAGAACGCCCCTATCGGGCACTCTACGCTGGGATACTTGTCGCCGTCCCAGTACATGCGGATGACGACCTGGCTCAGTATGCTGACGTCGAGCCGCGGCGAGATGGTGACCCAGAAGCGGTGGACGCAACCGGCGCCCTCGTGGTTCAGCAGGGTCACCGTCTCCCCGGGTTTCACCGGGATCGAGTCGTTGTTATTGTTGTTCCTGTCCCACGATCCCTCGTGCATGGCCCTGCCCGGCTTGGGGTCGGCCAGGTTCGAGAGCGGAGAGGAAAAGGAGGGCGCCTGGGCCGCCGCCAGGACCGGAGCGGAAACGGCGACGACCGCCAGGATCCGCGGGGAAAACAGGGCCGCGCGCGTGAGGCCGGCGAGACGCCGCAGGCCGGACCGGCCGGATTTGCCGTCGGGGGCGGGGAGGGTGGGGTGTGACAGGCGCATTTTGACGAGGGTTGCGGGTTGGATTCGGGGCTAAACGGGGGGAAACGGCGGCGGAGCCGCGCGGAAGCAATCTGGGGTGGGGCGAATTAAAATCGGGATCGCCTCCTTGGGCAACCCAGACCGCATCCAAATGTGGCGCGGCTCCCGGCGCCATTCCAATGTTTGGCTGCATCCGCGCGAGTGCGAATGGGTGCCGGCATTCTCGATCGGCTCTTTGATCACCCCGGTATCTCCGCGCGGCATCCTGGGGAATGCCGATTTTTGCAAAGCCTTTATGAGCGCGTTTTGCATTCTGCAAGCAGGGGAAGGGCGCTCGGCGCACGGGAAACACCCCATGGCACCGAAGTTTGTTTCCGGTTACTATGTTGGAATATCCCACTTCCCAATGAACTCCCTGCCAACGACCCTTGACTGGCGCGCCTTCGACAAGATCACGTCGGGCCCGGAAGCCGCGTCCGCGGCGGCTTGCTGCGCCTTCTCGCTCGGCACTCTTGAGGTGGCTTCCCTGCCTGATGCGCAGAATTTTGTGATGACGGAACGCAAGCAGCCCGAGGTCTGGCGCTGGGCCGTGATCGGCGAAGGCGGCACCATTCTCGAGGAGGGCTGCGAGGCCACGCAGGAGGATGCGAAGAGATCGGCTGCGGAAGCCTACAAGTTTGTGTCGGTCGAGAGCCCCAGCACTTTGTAGGTTCGGGCAGGAAAGCACGGTTCGGCGGTTTACCCGCCGGTCCGCTTCGCGCCGTTTGTTGACCGTTGACACGGGGAAATCGCGGATGCCTCATCCGAGCGGTCCGTTGGACCCGCTTGTATGTTGCTCGTTCCTATAGTGAAGCGATCCGGCTTTTTGTTTTTGGGCGCCCTTTGCGGGACGCTTGGGCCGGCGGGTGCGACTCGGGCCGTTGCCGACGACCTGCCCTGGAACCCACAGTCGGCGGGGCGCTATCTGGAGGACCGAGAGAGAGCGTGGGTCGAGTTTACCGCCAGGCGCGCGGAGCACCGCCATGAGCCTGAGACGATGGCATGCGCCTCATGCCACACCGTCCTCCCCGACCTCCTGGCGGCCCCGGCTCTCGCACGGACGCTGGGCCTGTCCGTCCCGAGCCCCTTTGCGGTTGTCATGACCGACCGCGTCCGCGACAAGGTCATGCGACCGGATGCGGTGCAAAACAAACGCATAGGCTATCTCCGAAGCGCGGAGCCGGTCATCTATGCGCTCGTCCTGGCGTCCGATGACCGGGGCCAGCGCCGCCCGGCTCTGAGCAGGGAATCGGAGGAGGGCCTGCGCCGGATGTGGTCCGAGCAGATCCGAACCGGCGAAAACAAGGGATCCTGGACCTGGCCGGACGCATCGGAGGATCCATGGGAGACACCGGAGTCGGTCTACTACGGCACGGCGCTGGCGGCCCTCGCGGTCGGTTACGCTCCGGCGGAATACACGAGGCGGCCCGAGCTGCGGGAACAGATCGAGGAGATGTCGGAATATCTCCGCAGCCGGTTCCACGAACAGATCATTCATCATCGCCTGGCGGCATTGTGGGCGTCGTCGAACCTGCCCGGCATCGTGTCCGGGTCCGATCGCGAATCGACCCTTGCGGAACTCTGGCGGACGCAGAATGACGACGGCGGATGGAGCTGGAGCGCGCTCGGCCCCTGGAAACCGCGGCCGGACGCGTTCGCGGCGGCGGTGGCGACCGGAAAGGACTCGGACGGATATGCGACCGCATTTGCCGCCTGCTCGCTCAGGGAAGCCGGTGTCTCGGTGTCCGCGCCCCAGCTGCGCCGCGCCCTTGCATGGCTTTCAGGCCATCAGGACGCCAAGACCGGGGGATGGCCGGCGCGGTCATTGAACGGGCAGAATCCCGATGATCCCGTCCTCGGGCATCTCATGGAGGATGCGGCCACCGCCTACGCAGTGGTCGCGCTCTCGAAGGCCGGGGATTGATCGGCTGGGTCCGGATTCGCCGCGCCGGCTGATCCCCGCGTCATCCCAAGGCGAGCCACCGCCGCAACGCATCATCGACGGCACGCAGGTCGAGGGCGGACAAATGCCCGATTGAGCCCCCGATCCTTTCCCGGCGCAGCGAGTTCAATTTGTCGACCATGACTTCCGACGGCTCGTCGAGGCCATTGCGTTTGTCGGGGGCGACAATGATGCGAAAAAGGCGCAACCCGGTCAGGTGGGTGGTCAGGGGGCAAACCGTGACCGACGCGTGCAATTCCACAAAGGCGTCCGCCTGCACGATCACCACGGGGCGAGGTTTTCCGAAACCGCCGGGAACGACAACCGTGACAAGATCGCCGCGAGCCCAGGTCATGGGCCGGGGAAGTCACGCTCCACCATCTGATCCCATGCGGAGTCCGGGGTATCGAATTTGGACGCCAACCGCGACTGATGGCGCGCCTCGGTCTCGTAGGCCGCCTGTTCGTCCTCCCGAAGGTAAGACTCCAATGCCTTGATGATGATACGGTTCCTTCCGCAGGCCGCCGAGGCCGCCTTGCGCTCAACCCGTCGCCTGAGTTCTCGGGGCAGGCGCACGCTGGTGGTAACCGACTTTTGCATGCCGGAAAATCAAAGTGTGTTGCAAGCAAATTGACGCCTTGATCGCGGTGACCGGGTCGACCCTTGAGGCCGCACCCGCGCGAGTGCAGCAGGCGAGGAGGCCGACCACCGTCAAGACGGCTATGCCTTTTTGTGAGGCGCGCGCCTGCCCTCTGCCGCCGCGATTTGGCGCATCAGCTTCTTTAGGTTTCGGCTGCGGCAGCCGCCAGCGACACACGGCCCCTTTAGGGACGATTCTGCTCGCATCATTCGATGAGGCTTGGATCCTCTGCGCCGCGCGTGAACAAGAGGCCATCGATCGGTTCGATTGTGTTGGCGCTTTTTCCCTTCGGCGGGATGTGCTTCTCCGTCGCCCTCTGGGACCGGGTCACGCCCCGTGTGTTCGGGCTGCCGTTCAACATGTTCTGGATATTGGCGTGGCTCGCGCTGACGCCAGCCCTGATGGGCATCGTCTACCGCATCGAGAGGAAGCGATGAGCCCCGGAACCGTGGCTCTGTCCATCATATTTGGGATCGTCGCCATCGGGTCGTGCATCGGCTTCCTCGCTGGCAACAAGAGGCAGGTGAACCTGGAGGAGTGGGCGGTTGCCGGCAGGGGACTCGGCCTCGTCCTTGTCTGGATCCTGCTCGCCGGGGAAACCTTCACCACGTTCTCCGTCCTGGGGATCAGCGGCTGGATCTATTCAAAGGGCGGACCGACGCTCTACGTGCTTGTCTATCTGGCGCTGGGCCAGGTCTTCATGTTTTTCCTCGGCCCCTCCCTTTGGGAGCTCGGGCGCAGGTTCGGCCTGCAGACCCTCGGGGATTTCTTCGCCCAGCGATACGGCGGCAGGCTTCTGGCCGCGACGGTCGCCCTCGCGGGCGTCGTCTTTCTGATTGTCTACCTGCAACTCCAGCTCACCGGCCTTGGGATCATCGTGGAGGTCGCGAGCTTCGAGCGTGTCGGGCGCACGCCCGCCATGCTCGTATCGACGGCGGTTGTCGCCTGTTTCATCCTGGCGAGCGGGGTGCGCGGCGTCGTCTGGGTGAGCGTACTCAAGGATTTCCTGCTGGTCGCCGTCGCGGTGATCGTCGGTATCGGCCTTCCGTACATCCATTTCGGGGGCATCGGCCCGATGTTCACGGCGCTCATCAAGGCCAAGCCGGGCCACCTCACGATGCCGGGCGGCACCTTGAACCTCACCCATTCCTGGTTCGTATCAACCGTGCTCGTGAATTCGCTATTTTTCGCGTGGCCCCATTTCTTCGGAAGCATCTTCACGGCGAGGAACGGGGATACGGTGCGGCGCAACTCGCTGATCATGCCATTCTACGTCATGCCATTGGCCCTGATCATCTTTGCGGGCTGCGCGGCCATCCTGATATCCCCGGGCCTAGTAAACGGGGACCTGGCCCTGCTGACCGCGGTCCGCGCTACGTTTCCGCCCTGGCTCCTAGGGGTGATCGGGGGAGCCGGCGCTCTCACGGCAATGGTGCCGGCGGCCATTCATATTCTCGCGGCATCCACTCTCCTCGCGAAGAACGTGTATCGCCCGTTCTTTGCGCCGGACATGTCAGATGAAAAGATTGCCGGCGTGGCACGCATCGCGGTCGGAGTGATCACCGTGGTGGCCCTTTGCCTGTCGCTCAATAGCTCGGCCACACTGGTGGGCCTGCTTATCCTGGCCTATTCGGGCGTCGCCCAATTTGCGCCCGGGATCGTTCTCGGACTCTATTCGAGGCGTGTGACCGGCAAGGGTATCCTGTCGGGTCTTCTCGCCGGGTTGGCGCTTGCGGGCTTTCTCACCTTCACGCACCGGGATCCTTTCCTGGGTCTCAATGCCGGTTTCATCGGCTTGATTCTGAACATTTTCGTGCTTGCCGCGGTCAGCAGTTTGACTTCCCGGGAGCCCAGCGGGTTTGACACTCCCGCAGCGGCAGTTCGGACACCGACCTAGTCATCATCTTCTTTGAGCCGCCGCCCTTCATCACGTCCTGCATCGGCTGCAGATATCACAGGCCACCGTGCCGGCCACTCCTTGACGGTCCTCGGCTGTAAGACAGCGTGTCAGATATGAAGATTTCTACCCGTTCGTCGATGGGCGAGTTTCCCAAAGCCAAAGCGGCGGCCCGCAAGGGACAGGCCGTAGAGATCGTCGACGGCAAGTCAGGCGAGCAGTTCCTCCTGACGGCCAAGCCGACCCATACCTTTGGCGAACTCGCCGCGCACGCCAAAGGCGTTTATGCCGGCCCTCGTGACCTTTCGTCGCGGGAGGGCTTCGGTGGCTAACACATTACTGACACAGGTCCCCTCGTCGGCTGGATCAATTCGCGCGACCAGTGGCATGCCTGGAGTGCCAGCGTCTTGGAATCGCTCACCCCGCCGCTGATCACGACTGATTCGGCGCATTTTGCGATTTACCGTCGGTTTGGAAATAGTCCGCTGGCGCTGATGCATCCGGCCGGCCGGTGAATCCTTTCAAACCCCCTTTCAAGCGGCGATGAGTCGATGGGAAGCGAATTCAAATGTTCCGTACGCTCCTCGCCCACGGCGAAAAGCCCTGCGCGACAATGCGGGATCGGTTCCGGCAACGTGGCCTCGATCAGCTGCAACATTCGTTGCCCGCGGCGGATGAAGATCGGGCGCTTTTTCAACGCAAGATCTGTAAGGGGGCGCAGTTTGGCTTTGGCTTCAGTTACAGAATAAGTCCTCATAACGAACTCAGAGGATTCCGAGAAACTATCTCCGTCAACACTGCGGGCGAGCGGTTTTGGCCGTTTGACGCCGTGCCAAAAAACGAGGCGGCGGCCGATCGCAACATTACATCCCCGGAAAGCCGCCCTTGCCCTTCATGGCCTCCAGCTGGCGCATCATCTTCCTTGATCCGCCGCCCTTCATCATCCGCATCATTTTCTGCATCTGCTGGAACTGCTTAACGAGCTGGTTGACGTCGGATATCTTGACCCCCGCGCCCTTCGCAATCCGCTGCCTGCGGCTTCCGTTCAGCAGCTCCGGCTTGCGGCGCTCCTGGATCGTCATGGACCTGATGATCGCCTCGGTCCGCGCCATCTGAAGCTCCGCATCGTCGCCCAGGCGCACGCCGCTCATTCCGGGCAGCATGCCGACGATGTTCTGCATCGAACCCATCTTCTTGACCTGCTGCATCTGCGCCAGGAAGTCCTCCAGGTTGAAGTCGGCCTTGCGCATCTTCTCCGCCATCCGCTCCGCCTCGGCCCCGTCGATTGACTCCTGCGCCCTTTCGACAAGCGACACGACGTCGCCCATCCCCAGGATGCGCGAGGCGAGCCGGTCGGGGTAGAAGGCGTCGAAGTCGTCGGTTTTCTCGCCCGTGCCGACGAACTTGATCGGGGTTCCCGTAATGGACTTTATCGAGAGGGCTGCGCCCCCGCGCGCGTCGCCGTCGAGCTTCGTCATGACGAGCCCCGTGAGCTGGAGCGCCTCGTGGAAGACCTTGGCGACGTTGACGGCCTCCTGGCCCAGGGCGCCGTCCGCCACGAGGAGCACCTCGTCCGGACTTATCGCGGCTCCAAGGCGCCTGACCTCGTCGATGAGCCCCTCGTCGATCTGCAGGCGGCCCGCGGTGTCGAACAGGATGGCGTCCGAGCCCGCGGCGAGCGCCGCGTCCAGTCCGGCGCGGCCGATCGCCGGGACATCCTTCGACGCGCGTTCGGCGTAGAATCCGAGCTCCTCCTGGCGCGCAAGGATCTCGAGCTGGTCGATCGCGGCGGGCCGGTACACGTCGCAGGCGACGGCGAAGGGCCGGTACCCCCGCTTCTTGAGCAGGCGCCCCAGCTTCGCGGCCGAGGTGGTCTTGCCCGAGCCGTGGAGGCCGACGAGCATGATCTTGAGCGGGCGGGCCGCGCTGAGCGCCGTCGTGCCCTCGCCGAGCAGGCGGACGAGCTCGTCGTGGATTATCTTAACAATCTGCTGGCCGGGCGTGACCCCCTTGAGCACCTCCTGGCCGGCGCACTGGGCCTGGACGCGCTCCACGAATTCCCGGGCGACCTTGAAATGCACGTCGGCCGCGAGCAGGGCGGTGCGGATCTCGCCGAGGGCGGCCGCCATGTTCTCGTCGGAAAGCTTGCCGACCCCGCGCAGGTTGCGCAGCGCGGAGGAAAGCTTGTCGGTCAGTGATTCAAACATGCGAACCCACCCGATGCCTCAACGGGAGCTCCGACGCAACTCCCGGGGAGCTTTTTTGGGATGGCTAATCGGCGGACGATTATGAGACAATTGCGCCCCCTATGAACCCTGTCCTCAAGCTCCTCATGGAAGGCGGCAACCTCACGACGGCGCAGATGGCGCAGGCCGCGGGCATTTCCGAATCCGAGGTGAGCCAGCATCTTGAGAAGCTCAGGAAGGACGGCGTGTTCCTCGGCTGGCGCCCGGTCCTCGACCTTTCAAGGGAGTCCGCAGCGGCCGTCCGGGCCGTGATCGAGGTCAAGATCACCCCGGAAAGGGGTGGGGGTTTCAACCGACTGGCCGAGCGGCTGAGCCGCTTCGACGAGGTCGAGTCCTGCTACCTGATGTCCGGGGCCTACGACCTCCTCATCTTCGTCAGCGGGCCAAGCCTGCAGAAGGTCGCCGGATTCGTCTCGGAGAAGCTCTCGACGCTGGAGGGCGTGCTCTCGACGAGCACCCATTTCATGCTGCGCTCCTACAAGGAGGGATCCTTCCTGATGGAGGCGCCGTCCCAGGAGACCGAGCGGCTGAAGGTGTCGCCATGAAGCGCTTCATCGCCCGGCACGTCGCGGGGCTTCCCAAGTCGGGGATCCGCGACTTCTTCGAGATCGTCTCGAAGATGAAGGACGTCATCTCGCTGGGGATCGGCGAGCCGGACTTCGACACGCCCTGGCACATCCGGGAGGCCGCGATCTACGCGCTCGAGAAGGGAAGGACCCACTACACGTCGAACCTCGGGCTCCTCGAGCTTCGCCGCGGGATCGCGGCGTATGTGGAGCGCAACTACACGCTCGGGTACCGGCCCGACGACGAGATCCTGGTCACGGTCGGCGTCTCCGAGGCGATCGACCTCGCGCTCCGCGCGCTTCTCAACCCGGGCGACAAGGTCCTGTACCACCAGCCGTGCTACGTCTCCTACCACCCGGGGGTGGCGCTCGCGCACGGCGTGGCGATTCCGGTGCCCACCCGGGCTGACGACGGCTTTGCGCTCAATGTGGCCGACCTGGAGAAGGCCTGGCAGCCCGGATGCAAGGTCCTCATGGTCAACCTGCCGTGCAACCCGACGGGCGGAACGTGCGACAGGGCGCGGCTCGAGAAGATCGCCCGGTTTGCCGTCGAGAAGGACCTGATCGTCCTCAGCGACGAGATCTACTCCGAGCTGGTCTACGACGGCGCCCACACGAGCATCGCCGTGTTTCCCGGCATGCGGGAGCGGACGATCTTCCTCCACGGATTCTCGAAGGCGTTTGCGATGACCGGATTCCGGGTGGGCTACGCCTGCGGGCCGGCGGAGCTCGTCGACGCGATGATGAAGGTCCACCAATACTCGATTCTGTGCGCGCCGATCCTGTCCCAGGAGGCTGCGATCGAGGCCCTGGCCCGCGGCGATGACGGCGTGAAATCCATGCGAGAGCAGTACCACAGGCGGCGCGACCTGGTCGTCGGCCGCCTGAACGCCGCCGGGCTCGCCTGCCGCGCGCCCGGGGGGGCGTTCTACGTCTTCCCAAGCGTGGCCTCGACGGGGCTGGGCGACCGCGAATTCGCCTACGGGCTCCTCGATTCACAGCGCGTCGCGGTCGTCCCGGGCGGCGCGTTCGGCGAGAACGGGCGCGGGTTTGTCCGCGCGAGCTTCGCCACGGGGTATGATCAGCTTGTGGAGGCCTGCGACCGGATCGAACGGTTCGTGAACACCGCGACACCATGTTCCGCTCCGTCGTCATCGTAGGCCGGCCCAATGTCGGCAAGAGCCGGCTTTTCAACAGGCTGGCGCGCAAGAGGATCTCCATCGTCCACGACCAGCCCGGGGTGACCCGCGACGTCATCTCGGCCGAGGTCGGGGATGGCTACACGCTCATGGATACGGGCGGGCTGGGGCTGAAGGAGGGCGAGTCCTCGTCGGCGGCGATCATCGAGGCGTCGGAGAGGCAGGTCGGCTTCGCCATCGATACCGCGACGCTCATCCTCTTCATCATCGACGGGCTCGACCAGGTCACGGCGCTTGACGACCGGATCGCCGCGCGGCTGCGGCGCGGCGGCAAGCCGGTGATCCTCGTCGTCAACAAGGCCGATTTTGGCGACGAGAAGGCGGACCTTGAGGGCGTGGCGCGCCTGGGCCTGGGCGAGCCGATCTGCGTGTCGGCCGAGCACGGGCGCGGCGAGGCGGAGCTGCGCGAGGCCATACTCGCGAGGATCGGGCGCCGGCCGGATCCGCCGCCGGCGGACCGGGGCGACCAGGGGCCTCCGGGAAAAAGGGAAGGCGGGCCCATCTGCATCAGCTTCATAGGCCGCCCGAACGTGGGAAAGTCGTCGCTCGCGAACCGGCTCCTCAGGAGCAACCGCCTCATCGTGAACGAGCGCGCGGGGACCACCCGGGACGCGATCGAACTCCCCTTTGACTTCAAGGGCCGGGACGGAAAGCGCCATCCCTTCCGGCTGATCGACACCGCGGGCATCAAGGCGGCCACGAAGCTGGCGACCTCGGTGGAGTACTTTGCGCGGCTGCGGTCGCTCGACGCCATGCAGCGCTCGGACGTCGTGTTCCTCGTCCTCGACGCCCTGGACGGGGTGACCCAGCAGGACAAGGCGATCGCCGGGGAGGCGGTCAAGGACAGGAAGCCGATCGCGATCATCGTCAACAAATGGGACCTGGTGCACGAGGCCTTCAGGAGGGATGGCGGGATCCAGGGCTCAAAGAACGAGCGGGACTACCGCGAGAAATACGAGAAGGCGCTGTTCGACCGGCTCTTCTTCACGCCGGGGGCCCCGCTCATATTTGTATCCGCAATGAGCGGCTACGAGGTCGACCGGATGATGAACGCGGCGGTGAAGCTCTACCGGACCATGGACAAGAAGATGCCCACCGCGCGCCTCAACGAGACCCTGGCGCGGCTCGCGGAGCGAACGCCGCCGCCGGCGATAGGCGCCCGGAGGTTCAAGATCTACTATGCGACGCAGACGGGCAACCGGCCGTTCCGCGTCAAGATCTTCTGTAACCGCGAGGAGAGGCTCACGGAAAGCTACCGGCGCTACCTTGAGGCCGGTCTCGTCAACGAATTCGGAATCAACGGGTGCCCGGTCGAGTTCGAGCTGGTCGGCAAGCCGCGCGACAGCGAGCGCTAAACGGGGGAGGACGACGGCAACATGGCGGAACCGTTTCGACTCGTTTTCATGGGCTCGGACGCCATTGGTCTCCCGCTTCTCGACTGGCTGGCGGGCGAGGGGAGCGCGGTGGCGCGCCTGGTCGCGGTGGTGACCGGCCCGGACAAGCCCTCCGGGCGGGGCCAGGCCGTGCGGCCCAACAGCGTCAAGGCCTGGGCGGCGGGCCGCGGCCTCGCCGTCCTCCAGCCGGGGCGCCTCGACGCCGCGGCGCTGGCGGAACTCACCGCGCTTCGCCCGGACGTCTCCCTTGTGGTCGCCTTCGGGCACATCCTGCGCGACGAGTTCATCGCGGTCCCGCGCCTGGGCACCCTGAACCTGCACGCCTCGCTGCTTCCCAGGTACCGCGGGGCGTCACCCATCCAGGCTGCCATCGCATCCGGCGACACCGGGACCGGCATGACGCTCATGCGGATCGTGCGCGAGCTCGACGCCGGTCCCATCGCCGGCGCCGAACCGGTCGCGATTTCGCCGCTCGACACCGCGGCCGAGGTCGAGGCGAGGCTCGCGGCCGCAGCGGTTCCCTTGGTCGCGGGGGCGCTGCCCCTCCTCGGGCGGGGCGAGCTCCGCTTTCGCGAGCAGGACCGCGCGAGGGCGAGCTACTGCCGCCGGCTCGACAAGGACGACGGCGTCCTGGATTTCTCAGCCCCGGCGGCCGTGCTCTCGGCGCGCGTCAACGCGCTCCATCCGTGGCCCTCCGCCGCCGTCGACATCGCCGGCACCCGCGTCAGGCTCGGCCTGGCGGACGCCACCGGGGGCGGCGCGGCAGCGGCCGCGGGCACCGCGGTCTGTTCGGACGCGCTGGGCCTTCTTGTCGCGACGGGATCGGGCACGCTGAGGCTGCGGCGTCTCCAGCGCCCCGGCGGAAGGATGATGGAGGCCGCGGAATTCCTGCGCGGCTTCCCGGTTCCGGAGGGGACGGTGCTGCCCTCCCGGCCGATGCCCGCGCTCGTCTCGGAATCCCCGTTCAGGCGCTGACCCGGGCCGATACATGCCGCTTGTTTTAAGCGGGCCTTTGGGCAAGATTCCGGGCCCATGCCCTGCAGGTACGCTCTCCGTTGTCTGACGCTTGCTTGCGCCGCCCTTGCATCGACGACCGCGGCGCCGCGCGCATCCGCGCAGGCCGAGGTCGCCGACTTCCGCGAGGACGTGCGGGGCCTCACGCAGCGCATCAGCGAGCTCACGCTTCGCGTGGAGCAGCTCGAGCACGAGAACGCGGACCTGAGGGCGAAGGTCGCAGCCTCGGCCAACGGCGGGGATTCCGTGACGTCCGCGCAGCTGAACGCCGCGGTGGCCGAACTGAACGCCGCGATCAAGTCGTCGGTCGGATCCTCGCGGACGGAGATCCTGCAGCAGGTGGCCACGCAGATGGAAAGCCTCGCGAAGCAGACCAACGCCGCGCTGGATTCGATCGCGAAGCCGGGCGCGGCCGCGCAGGTGCGGCAGGCCGCGCCGGCCCCGGGCGCGAAGCCGGCCTTCAGCGACGCATACCCCAAGGATGGCGTGAGCTACACCGTGCAGAAGGGCGATTCCATCGGGCTCATCGCCAAGAAGACGGGCGCGAAGGCGCAGGACATCATCGACGCGAACAAGCTGTCGGATCCCTCGCGGATCCAGTCCGGGCAGGTGCTCTTTGTTCCCGGCGGCAAATAGCGCGCCCCGATTCATTTCCAACAATGGCATCCCCACCAAAATCCCGACTGGGCCGCGGCCTCGGCGCCCTCATTTCCGCCGGCAAACCGGCAGCGGCGGCGCCGGCCTCTCCCTCCGCCCCGGCTTTTCCGGCGCAGGGATACCAGGACATCCACGTGCACCTCGTCGAGCCGAGCCCCTACCAGGCGCGGCGCGAAATCGCCCCCGAGCCGCTCGCGGAGCTTGCCGAGAGCATCCGGAGCGAGGGGCTCCTGCAGCCGATCGTGGTGCGCAGGATCGGCGATAGGTTCCAGCTCATCGCGGGGGAGCGGCGCTGGCGGGCGTTCCAGCTTCTCAACATCAGGTCGATACCCGCGCGGGTTGTCGAGGCGAGCGACGCTTCGGCCGCCTCGATCGGGCTGATCGAGAACCTCCAGCGCGAGGGGCTCAACCCGATCGAGGAGGCGCTTGGCTTCGCCAGCCTGGTGAGGGATTTCGACCTGACGCAGGAGACGGCCGCGGAGCGCGTGGGCAAGAGCCGCGCCGCGGTGGCCAATTCGCTGCGCCTGCTTTCGCTCGATGCCGAGATCCAGGGCTACATCGCGAAGGATCTCCTGAGCGTCGGCCACGCCAAGGCGCTCCTGGGCATCGAGGATCCTGATAGGCGCGCGGCCCTGGCTCGCCGCGTGATCGAGGAGGGGCTCAGCGTCCGCCTGACCGAGAGGCTGGGGCAGGCCGCAAGGGCGCCGGGCGCGCCCAGATCCCTGGCCCGGGGCCGGGCGCTCTCGCCGCGCGACGCCTCCGCGGTCGAAAGCATACAGAAGCGGCTCAGCTCGCACCTGGGTGCGCGCGTGGCCGTGATCCATACGGCGAAGAAGGGCAGGATCGTCATCGAATACCGTGGAAACGACGACCTGCACCGGCTGCTCGAGAAGCTCGGGATCGAGCGCGCGGACCTCCCCTAGAGATCCGGCGGCCCCCGTCGCGGCGTTGACAAGGCCGTGCCCGATATGATTCGCTGACCCTTCCTCAACATGAGCATCCTCCTCGGCATTTTCACGTTTGTCCTCATCCTGACGTCCGTTTTCCTTATCTTGTTGGTGCTCGCGCAGAAGGCGAAATCCGACGGTGGAATGGGAGCCGCGATGGGAGGCGGCATGGCCGAGGCGACCTTCGGCGCGGACACGGGCAATGTGCTCAGCAAGGCGACGATCAATGCCTCGATCGTGTTCTTTGTCCTGAGCTTCGCCCTTTACCTGGGGCGGATATACGAGGGCAAGCACTCGGCCGCGGCCTCGGGCGGCTCGTTGCCCACGATCGCCGCGCCCCTGCTCCCGACGGCCCAGAAATTACCGGGCGGCGTGATGGTCCCGGCCGCAGCCGTCCCGACCCCGACAGCGGTTCCGGCGGCGAAGCCCTGACCGGCATTTGAAGAGCCCGGCCGAGCCCTTGCTGCGTTCCGGGTGGATGCGCGTCCCGATCGCGGCGGTGCTTGCTTCCATTGCCTTCGCGTGCCTGGTCGCGATGGGGATCGCAGCGCCGGCAGGGCTCCCGGACAAGTCCGGCGCCGCGGCGCTTCTCGACCAATTCAGGCGCTCGGTCTACGCGGAGGCCATCTACGTCGATTTCGACCTGAGGCAGATGCCCCGGCGCGGCGACGAGCGCCTTTTCCACGGGCGTTTCTGGGGCGCCCGCAACGAGCGCGGCCCGGTGACCCGGTTTGAGCTGGATGCCGGAGCGGGCGGACCCGTGCGCCACATCCTCGTCCAGGGCGGGCCCGACGGGGCGCTCTGGGTGTCGGACGGAGCCGGCAAGGGGTCCCGCGACGACAACGCCCTTCTCGCACCGCTCGTCCCCGGGGTCGAGATGACGCCCTTCGACCTCCAGATGCCCTACCTCTACTGGCTTGACGTCGATCTCGCCGGCGAGGAGCGGATTCGCGGGCGCCTGGCCTATGCCTACGTCTTCACGCCTTCCGCGGAGTTCATGGCCGGGAGCCCCGGAATCAAGGCCGTCAGGGCGTACTTGGACACCCAGTACGACGCGCTCATGCAGTCGGAGATCATCGGCGCCAGCGGCCGCGTGGCTAAGACCCTTTCCCTATTGGAGCTAAGAAGGGTAGGCGACCGGTGGATACCCAGGGATTTGGACGTTCGCAACGAGGCGACGCGGGACAAAACGCGCCTTTCGGTCACGGGCGTGGCCATCGGCATCAGCGTGGATCCCTCGACCTTCGATCCCGCCCAGCTGGGGGCTTCCGCCGCCCCGCCGCCTGGCGCGAGCATCACGAGGGTCACGCAGTAGGCCTTATTGAAGAATTTCGTTGCGGCGGGGCCTTCTCCCGTGCCTGCTCATGGCCCGTTCGGATTCCAAACTTTCAACGTATGGCCACACGTTCAGCCTCGGCTCCGCTCACGTTTGATCTGCCGATCTCACTGATCGCCAAGATCGAGAGCCACCGGCGCAAATACGGGCTCAAGACAGCGAGCGAGGTGGTGCGGCTGGCGATCGACAAGTTCGATTTCGAGGATTGCAAGCCGGCCCGCGATCCGCACCGCCAGGTATCCGTCCGGCTCGGCTCGAACCAGCGCGCGATGCTCAAGCGCTACTCGAAAAAGAAAAACGCGAGCGTGGGCGAGCTGCTGCGCTTCGCGCTTGATGGCCTGCCTGCGAAGAAATCCAAGGCGCGCTGAGGGGCGAGGGGCCGGGGAGGATCCGGAAATTTGAGGAGCTCCCCGCTTGCGTTCGGGGCCCTTGGGCCTTTTTAGTGGGCGCCTTTTCCCGATGCCAACCGCAACCCTGCCGCCACTCTCCACCTGGGCCCGCAACCTGGCCCCGTCGCCGACGCTCGCCGTCGACGCGAAGGCGAAGGCCTTGATTGCCGCGGGGCAGGACGTCTGCAGCTTTGCGGCGGGTGAGCCCGATTTCGACACGCCCCAGCACATCAAGGACGCATGTGTTGTGGCGCTCCAGGCGGGAAAGACCAAGTACGTGGCAACGAACGGGATAGAGGAGCTCCGGAAGGCCGTCGCCGAATCCTACGGGAGCGTGTACGGCTTGAAGGTCGGCCCGGGCCAGGTGGTCATAAGCCCGGGAGGAAAATTCTCCTGCTTCCTCGCCATCGTCGCGACGTGCTCGCCGGGGGACGAGGTCGTGATCCCGGCTCCCTACTGGGTGAGCTATCCGGAGATGGTGAAGCTTGCGGGCGCGGTCCCCAGGCCGGTCGCCTCGACGGACAAGTCAGGATTCAAGCTGAAGCCCGAGCAGCTCGAGGCGGCGATAACGGGCCGCACCCGGCTCATCATCCTGAACTCCCCCTGCAACCCGACGGGCGCCGTCTACTCGCGCCCCGAGCTCGAGGCCATCATGGACGTCGCGGTCCGCCACAACCTCTACGTCCTTTCGGACGAGATCTACGAGAACCTCGTCTACGACGGCGTCAAGTGCAGCTGCGTCGCGACGCTTGGGCCGGAGGCGGAGGCGAGGACCGTCGTCGTCTCCGGTTTTTCGAAGACCTATTCAATGACGGGATGGAGGCTGGGGACGCTCGTGGGGCCGCCGCCGATCGCAAAGGCCGTCGCGGAGCTCCAGAGCCAGATGGCCTCCAACGCGACGACGTTTGCGCAATACGGGGCGCTTGCCGCGCTGAAGGAAAAGGAAAAGACGAGGGCCTCCCTGGAAATGATGCTCGGCGCGTTCGACAGGCGCCGGCGCCTGCTCCACGCGGGGCTCTCGGGGATCCCGGGCATGTCGTGCGTCCTCGCCCAGGGCGCCTTTTACCTGTTTCCCAACATCTCCAGCTTCGGGCTGGGCTCGCAGGAGTTTTGCGAGGCGCTGCTCGAGAAGGAAAGGGTCGCCGTCGTGCCGGGATCCGCCTTTGGAGCCGAGGGCTACGTCCGCATGAGCTATGCGACCAGCGACGAGACGATCGTCAGGGGCCTCGAGAGGCTCGCGAATTTCTGCAAGGCCCTCAAGCGTTGAGGCGCCGACATCAACCCCCGGAGATCCACACATGGCCTACAAAGACGTCACTCCGCCCGCGGGCGGGAAAATCACAAGAGCGGGCGGGCGGCTCAACGTCCCGGACAATCCGGTCATTCCCTTCATCCGGGGCGACGGCACCGGCCCCGACATCTGGGCCTCGGCTGTGCGCGTCCTGGAGGCCTCCGTGGAGAAGGCGTATGCGGGCAAGCGCAGGATATCGTGGTTCGAGGTGTTTGCCGGCGAGGAAAGCTTCAAGCGGTTCAACAACTGGCTGCCGGACGACACGGTCGATGCGTTCAGGGAGTACATTGTCGGGATCAAGGGCCCGCTGACCACCCCGGTAGGCGGCGGCATTCGTTCGCTCAATGTGGCCCTGCGCCAGATGCTGGACCTTTACGTGTGCCTGCGGCCCGTCCAGTGGTTCACGGGGGTCCCGTCGCCGGTGAAGCACCCGGAGCTGGTCAACATGGTCATCTTCCGCGAGAACACGGAGGACATCTATGCGGGAATCGAGTTTGCCGGCGGGTCGCCCGAGTCCCAGAAGGTGCTGGATTTCATCGCCAAGGAGTTTCCCAAGTCATTCGAGAAAATCCGATTCGGCACGAAGGCCAAGGCGGAGACGTTCTGGGCGGAGGTCGGCGCGAAGGACTTCCCGACGGACGTCCAGGTGGGCATCGGGATCAAGCCCGTCAGCTACTCTGGGAGCGTCCGGCTCGTCCACACCGCGATCGCCTACGCCGTAATGCAGAAGCGCAAGAGCGTCACGATCGTCCACAAGGGGAACATCATGAAGTTCACCGAGGGGGCCTTCCGCGACTGGGGCTACAAGGTGGCGAAGGACTTCTTCGGCGCGGTTGAGATCGACGGGGGGCCCTGGTGCAGGATCCCCGACGGAAAGCCCGGCGCCGGGATCGTGATCAAGGACTCGATCGCCGACATCACGCTCCAGCAGGTCCTGACCCGGCCCGCGGACTTCGACGTGATCGCGACGCTCAACCTGAACGGCGACTATCTCTCGGACGCCCTTGCCGCGCAGGTCGGCGGCATCGGGATCGCCCCCGGTGGAAACATCAACTACATCTCGGGCCACGCCATATTTGAGGCGACGCACGGGACGGCCCCCAAGTACGCCAACAAGGACGTCGTCAACCCGGGCTCCGTGGTCCTGTCGGGGGAGATGATGCTGCGCTACATGGGCTGGTCCGAAGCCGCGGACCTGGTTCTCAAGGGGCTGGGCGCCGCGATCGGAGCGAAGCAGGTCACCTACGACTTTGCGCGGCAGATGAATGGCGCGACCGAGATCAAGTGCTCCGCCTTCGGCGACGCGATCATATCCCACATGTGAGCGGTCCCGCCCGGCCCCGCCGCCGGGCTGCGGGGGTTCACTTCTTGATGAAGCGGAGCAGCCAGAGGAAGAGGAGGGCGCCGATGACGGCAAAGATGAATTCGCCCAGGAAGCCGAGTGCGATGATGCCAAGCAGCCTGAAGCAGAGGCCGCCGAGAAACGAACCCACGATTCCGACGATGATGTTTCCAAGGACGCCGAAGCCGCTCCCCTTCGAGATGACGCCCGCGCACCAGCCGGCGAGACCGCCGATGATAAGGTAAACGACGAGATAGGTGATGGTCATGGGATCATCTGAATTAAAGGGCGGGTCATCACTTGGCCGGGGTTGGGCTTGCAAACTGCATCTTTGAGACAATGTCCACCAAGCGCTTGCGCAGGATCTTGTTCTCCTCCTCCTCGGTCTTGTTGTAGGACGATCCCTCTGTCACCCTTTCGGAGAGTTCCGTGCTCACGACGAACACGAGGCCGTTGCGCAGGAAGAGCACGTTGCCCCGCTTGGCCACGGGTGGCTTGCCGGAATTCCCGAACACCACCTGGTTGGAGAACATGGATCCTCCGGGGAGCAGCATGTAGCAGAAGAGCGCCCCGTCGAGGTAGTCGGCCGCAAATGCCGCGGACTCGATCCGCGCCTCCGGGCAGTATCGCTTGAAGTCCGCCAGGACGAAGGTGCCGAAGAAATAGATCATGTAGTCCTTGGCCCCGCGGGTGGAGAGTTCCCATTTCTGGGTGGCATCCTGCGTGAATGCGCCGATGCTTATCTGGACGCCGAAGCTGTCCTGAAACATGACCACGTGCTCCGTGTCGCGGATTCTTCCGCCGAGCTCGGGCAGCACGGGCACCTTGATCTTGAATGCGTTCGAGGGCGAAGAGTAGACGTCGTGCTCCAGAGTCCCGACCAGCGCCGGCTGCACCTCCTGGGCTTCGCCCGCAACGGCTGCCGCGGCCAGCAAGATAACGGGTAGGGCTCGGAGCATCGTCGGATCAGTTGAGGTTGGCCGGGAGCGGCGCCGCTTTCAAGCCGGGCCCGGGGACTCCGAGAAGAGTCGGATCCAGACGGGAACGGGTATGGCTTCGGCCCTCACAGTGGATAAGAATCCCTCCGACGAAAGGAGTTCCATCCATTCCGGCTCCAGGCCGGGCTGCCGGACCCTGATCACCGAGGCAATCTGCTTGCGTCGCTGCTGGAAGCAATTGCGGATAAGAATCTTATGCTCAGGAGCGAACACATATGGCTTGGGCTTCCTCACGAGGTGAAGGAGCGTCGAATCCACCTCCGGCCGCGGGTGGAAGCACGAGGAACTCACGCGGTGGCCGGGAGCCGTGTCATAGGCGGCCTGGAGGAATATCGAAATCGCGCCAAAGCTCCGGGTGCCGGAAACCGCCGTGTAGCGGTCCGCGGCCTCGCGCTGGAGCATGAGCACCATCCGGGAGGGAAGCGGGCCGGAGAGGACGGCGTCCATCCAGGGGGTTGAAATGGCGTACGGAAGGTTGGCCACGACCTTGAAGCCGGGAGCCCGGTCCGCGGGAAGTCCGGCGAGCGGAAGCTCGACGGCGTCGCCCTCGGCCAGGTGAAGGGCGCCGGGAAAGCGCGGCGCGAGTGTCGCGGCGAGATGCTCGAAGAGCGTGCGATCCCGTTCAACGGCCCAGACCTCGGCTCCCGCCTCGAGGAGGGCCCCCGTGAGCGTGCCGAGCCCCGGGCCGACCTCGACCACGGTGTCGCCCGCCGAGATCCGGGCCAGCTCGAGCGACTTGCGGACGATGTTGCCGTCCACGAGGAAGTTCTGGCCGAGGAACCGCTTGGGCCTGAGGCCGAGGCGCGCGAGCAGCTCGCGTGTTTCGGTTGGCGTGAGGGCCATCGATCAGGCGCCGCGGAGGGATGCGAGAAGCGCTGCCGGATCGGCCGATCGCATCAGGGCCTCCCCCACGAGCACGGCGTGCGCCCCGGCCCTCCGGACGCGGGCGGCGTCGGCCGGCGTGTTGATGCCGCTTTCGCTGACGGCGACGACACCGGCCGGAAACCTCGGGATCAGGCGCTCGCTGAGCGAAAGGTCTGTGGTGAAGACGGACAGGTCCCGGTTGTTGACGCCGATCACCTCGGCCCCGTGCGCGACGGCCCGGTCGATCTCGTCCTCGGAGTGCACCTCGAATAGCGAGGCGAGGCCGGCCGCGCGGGCCGCGGCGTGGAGGATGCGGATCTCATTGTCGTCCAGGGCCCGCACGATTATCAGGATGGCGCTTGCCCCCGACTCCCTCGCCTCGAGCACCTGCACCGGGTGCACCATGAAGTCCTTGCGCAGGCAGGGCAGGCCGGCCCGGGATGCGCGCATCTGGTCCGCGACCGCGCGCAGGTCCTCGATCGAGCCCCCGAAGTATTTCCCGTCGGTGAGGATGGAGAGCGCGTCGGCCTTCGCCGCCTGGTAGGCGGCCGCCCTCTCGACCGCCGACGCGTCCCGGGCGATCTCGCCCGCGGAGGGCGAGCGCCGCTTTATCTCGCCGATCACGGCGAGCCGGCCGTCGCCCCTGCGCAGGGCCGGGACGAAGGGCCGCGGCCTCGGGGCGGACGCGTCGAGCCGCGACAGCTCCCGCTCGGACACGGTCCGCATGCGGGGGGCGACCTCCCTGCGCTTCCACTCCATGATCTCGATCAGCTTGTCTGGCACGCCCAACACGAAACATACCCTGCGCGCGAAAACCAGACCAGAATCCTTGTCTTGGCCCTCCAAAGGGGCCCATCCTTCGTTCGGATGAGCGCAATCGAAGACCTGAACCAGACCATCGCGCGCCTGCGGGGCCGCGACGGGTGCCCCTGGGACCAGGAGCAGACCCATCAGAGCCTCGCCCGCTGCCTCATCGACGAGTGCAGCGAATTGCTCGACACGATCGACCGCCTCGACCTGCCGCACATGCGCGAGGAGCTGGGCGACGTCCTGATCCAGGTGATCTTTCACGCGCAGCTCGCGCAGGAGGCGGGGCACTTCGGCCTTGAGGAGGTGGCCCGCGAGGTGAACGAGAAGCTGATCCGGCGCCATCCGCACGTCTTCGGCGGGGGGAGGCTCGAGACCTCCGAGCAGGTCCTGGTCCAGTGGGAGCAGATCAAGGCCGTCGAGAAGAAGGCGCAGGGAGCCCCCGCGCCGCGGGTCTTCAAGGACCTTCCGCCGCGGCTTCCCTCGCTCATGTATGCCGAGGCGGTCTGGAAGCAGGTGGGAAAGAAGGGACTCGCGGCCGAATCGGGCGTCGACGCGGGGCGCGTGGCGGGGCTCGCGGCCGGGCTCGACGCGGAGACGCTCGGCAGGATGCTCTTTGAAATCGCGGCCGCCGCGCAGTCCCGCGGACTGGACCCGGAGGGCTCCCTGCGGCGGCATTCGGACGGCCTCATGCGCCATGTCGAGCGACGCGTCCAAAAAGCCGCCGCCACCGCCTGAATCGGTCGTCAGCTCGTGGTGGACGCCGTTCGGCGACCACCTTGCGCACGAGCGCAGGTGCTCCCCGTACACGGTGCGCAACTACCGCACGGCGTTCGACGACTTCTACCGGTGGCTTGTGTCCGCCGGGTTGTGGGCAAGGGGCATCGAGGGCCTCGGGAGCCGCGAGGTGCGCGACTTCGTGATCGAGGCGCAGCGCCGGTACGGGCGCCGCACGCTCCACAACCATGTGTCGGGGCTGAGGGCGCTCTGCCGGTTCTGGATGACGAAGGGCCGCCTGAAGCGAAACCCCTTCTCGGGGGCCCCGCTCCCCAAGCTCGAGAGGCGGCTTCCCCAGTTCCTGACGGAGGACCAGGCCAGGGAGCTGCTTGCGGGCCCGCAGCGGCTGCTTGACGCCGGGGGCTGCGACCCGTTCACGGCCTGGCGGGACAGGCTGGCGATGGAGCTGCTCTACGGGGCGGGCCTCCGCGTAAGCGAGCTGGTCGGCCTCAACCACGGGGCGGTCGACATCCGCGAGGGCGTCGCGCGCGTTACGGGAAAGGGGCGCAAGCAGCGCGTCTGCCCGCTCGGGAGGGTCGCGTGCGCCGTCCTCGAGAGGTTCAGGGACGAATTCACACCCGGGGCCGGGCCGTCGGACCCCGTGCTGTGCAACGCGGCGGGCGCGCGGATGACCGTCCGCGCGGTCCAGCTCATGCTCAAGCGCCACCTCGCCCTCGCGGGGCTGCCGCTCGACCTCACCCCCCACAAGCTGCGGCACTCGTTCGCGACCCACCTCCTCAATGCCGGTGCCGACCTTCGCATCGTCCAGGAGCTCCTGGGGCACGCGCAGCTTGTGACGACGCAGGTCTACACCCACGTGAGCATCGCCCGGCTGAAGGAGGTGTACGACAGGGCGCACCCCAGGGCCTGACACCCGGGATGCCGGCTTAGAGGGAGAGCCGCCGGGTCGCCCCGTTGCCAGCCGAGTCGTAGAGGGTCACCTCGACCGAGGTGGCGCCGGCCAGGCGCTCGACCGGAAGCTCCAGGACGAAGGTTTCCTCCCTGCCGTCGAGGATCCCGTCGGCGGGCTGCTCCACCGTCTCCCGCACCCCGTTGTTGAAATCAAACTCGGCGCTGTCGAGGAGCGAAAGCGCATCGCGCCCCCGGATAGTCACGACCACCCTGCCGGCGTCGCGCCGCACGGACGTCTCCTCGATCTCGGGGGGCGTGTGGTCGACGACGAGGTCGTCCGTCTCGAACGTGACGGAAAGGCGGTCCGCCTCGGGCCGCGGCGCCGCCTGCTTCGCGACAAGGCGCGTGAACCACGTGCCCTCCTGGAGGTGGAGCGTGTCAAACTCGACGTAGGAATCCCTGCTGTCCACCGCTATGTCCGTCCACGCCGGGTCCCCCTCGTGGCGTATTGAGAATGTATATACAAGGTTGTCGCCGTCGGGGTCGTTGACGGTCCAGAACGCGACCCGGGTGCCGGGCGACGCGACGATCTGGCTTCCCAGGAACCCGGACCTCCGGCGATCGCCCTCGCGCTCGCCCGACTGGATGAGCTGGCCCACGGTGGTGACCACCGGCGCGGGCATCTCCGGGGGCACGACGATGGCGAAGTTCGGCGAAAGCATCCGGAAGTCGGAGAGCTGCGGGCGGTGGTTCTGGCCGAGAAAATAGATCGTGGCCTTGTCGAGCTCGAGGGTCGGCCTGGACCCCTCGGCAAGCGAGAGCTTCAGCTCGACATAGCGCCCGCTCGGCGCGCTGGCCCTCCATCCGTCCGCATCCGCCATGGGGATCCACGGGCTCCATCCGTCCGTCTCGTTCGCGCCGTTCGTCGTGCGGATGGAGATCGAAAGCTGCGCCGGGTCGAGATCGCGCACCCGGTTGAACCTCAGCGCCCCGAGGCGGGACTGCGAGCCGAGGTCGACGCGCTTCGTCTCGGCCGTCCGCGGTGCCGCGGAGTTGAAGTCCAGGAGCGCGAAGCCGGGCGCGTTGTTGCGGATCGCGAAGAAGCGGCCCGGCAGGCCCGGCACCGGCTCGAGCGCGTTCACCTGCGAGGAGGCGCTGCCCGCGAACGTCAGCGAGAACCGCTTCACGAGGTCGAATCCGGACATCTCGCCCTGCTCGCCCCCCGATATCACGAGCATGTCGCCCATGCGGCAGACGCGGTAGAAGGCGACCCCCGACCGCGAGACGAGCGTCTCGGGAAATCCGTCGGCGGAGAACCACTGCAGGGTGCTTCTCCCCGGGAAGCGCTCGACCTGGGCGGTCGTGTTAAGGATCTCGGCCGAGCCGTCCGCGGGCCTGCCTCCCCCCGCGTTTGGGATCGGCGTCGGGTTCGGGTTTGGGTTCGGGGTCGGCGCGCCCCCGGATGAGCTTATCGTGATCTCGGCGGTGCCGCCGACCAGGACGCCCCCGGAGACCGGGTGGATCTCGCCGCCGGAGTAGACGATCGCGGCGAAGTATCCGCCCTTCGGATCGGCAAGCAGGTCGGTCACCTCCGCGTCGCGGTTCTCCTGCGCGATGAAAGGGGGGCCTCCGCCGGTCGCGAACAGGTAGATGTCACCCTTGGGCGCGGAACCCGCGGCGATCCGCCCGTCGGACAGCCGCGCGATCCTGCGGACATTCCGGTCGCTGACCTCCCCGAATAGCGTGATGCCCCGGTCCGCGAGCGCCTTGGCGTCCGTGATCCGGGTCGGCGACACGCCGGCCGCGGCGAACCTGGCCATGTCGATTTTGTAGATGCGCCCCGGGTTGCCCGTTGCCGCGAGGGCCGACTTGCCGTCGTCGAGTAGGACGAAGTCAAAGATCGAATCCACGGGCAGTCCCGTCCGGGCGGCGACCTTGCCCCCGCGCACCAGGTAAAGGCCGCCGGTGGGGGATGTGCCGGCGATGATCGATCCGTCGGGAAGCGCCTTGAGCGCGTAGACCTGGGGGTCGCCGAGTTTCGCGATCTCCCTCGAGGAGAAGGTTCCCGCGGCCAGGTCCGCGGACACCTCGAGGATCCGGGCTCCCGGCCCGGCACCCACGAGCCACTTGCCGCCCGGGGCGGGTTCGAGGCACCAGAGCAGTTCACCGGGGGAATGCCCCGCCAGGTCCGTGAGGACGGGCCCCGCGACCAGGCGGCCGTCGGAACGGCTGGCCAGGCCGTGCATGTCCCGGCTCAGGACGTCGCGGTAGAAGTCTATCTCGGTCTTCTTCGAGAGGGGGTCAGCGCCGAGGCTGCACGCCGCCGCGAGAATCAGGGCGAGCGGAATGAGGCGCGGGCGGGGGTTGTTCCGTATGGGCATGATTATGGGGGGTCCGGGTCACTCGACCACGCGTACCGTCCGGTGGAAGCTCGTGAACGTGACCTTTCCCGCCAGCACATGCGTCTCCCAAAGGGGGACCAACGCGTCGCGCCTCTGGTAGCGCGCCGAGTCCGCGGCCGCGGCGATCCGCTCGATCGAGGCCGGCGTGTCCGGCGTCGCGACAGCCTGGTCGAAGAACAGCGCGGACTTCTCCACGACGGCGACGCACAGGCCGTCCTCCGGCCGGCTGTCCCTCATCGCGTCGAGGTAGGCGTCGAAGCTGCGGAGCTGTCCCGGGCGGAACATGTGGCCGTGGCCGGTCAGCTCGTCCAGCACGCGCCCGGGGGCGACGATCACCTCGAGGGTCTTTCCGGTCCAGGACGGGTCGACGGGGATGTCGATCGCGCAGCTTCCCTCGGCGCCCTGGAAATCCCGCCAGCCAAGCGAGGCCTGGAGCGTCTCGCCCGCGCGCACGGCCGTGCGCGAGACCTGGAACTGCTCGACCGTGACCGACGGGTTTGCGTCCAGCCGCTCAACGCGGAACTCGACCGTCCTCGGAAGGGCCTTTTCAAACGGGTTCTGCAGCTCGGCGGAGAGTCCCATAAGGAACTCAAACATGCCCGCGATGAAGCCCTGCGGGCCGGCGTAGACCGACTCCCTCGATATCTGCTGCGACGGGGAAAAGGTCACGGTGCTCGCGATGCGGAAGCCCTCCCCCGGCTCGTTGTCGTTCGACCCGAAGACAGCCTCGACTATCCCCGTGAGCATGATCATGGGGGCGATGCGCTTGTCGCGGACGACCTGGAACCGGATGGTCCTCGCCGCTGCGCCGCGGCCGGAGAGGACATTGACCTCGGTCATCTCGGGTCCGGCGCCGAGGACGCCCGAGACGGCGGAAAGCCGGTCCTCGCTGATGCACCCGATGACGGGCCCCACGTTCGCTATCTTCACCGACTCGAGGGTGGACGGCAGTATCGCGACCACCTCGGCGGAGCACATCGGCATCTGGACGTCCCCGAGGCCGAGCATGGGGTGCCCGAACGCGACGATGCGGTTGCCGTCGACGCGGGAGACCGTGCCCGTGCCGGCCAGGGAGATGTCGCCCGTCGACAGGGCCACGGAAACGGCGTCGCCCGGCTGAAGCGCGGCGGCCGGCGCGGGCCTGCCCGCGGCGACGCCCTCCTGCTGCCCCTGGCTGCCCCCGCCGAGGGAGATGACCCCGATCCCGAGGGTGTCAAACTGGGGCGCCATGATCGCCGCGGTCCTCGGGGACACTCCGCCGATCGCAAACACGGGGTTCATGGCCCTGAATGCCGAGTCGGAGTCGCGGGCGGAGTCCGCGGAGGGCGCGGGGTTGGGGACCACCGGCTCCTGCTGGGCGTCGGGGGCGCGGGAGCCCACGCGGTCCGCCACCTCGGCCATGTCCGCGGCCGGGGTGAACCCCGCGAAGCGGACCGTCTCGAACCGCTGGATCTGGTAGCTCAGGGCCCCCGCGAACCTCCCGTCGATGTAAAGCGGGCTCCCGCTCATCCCCGCCACGGCGCCCATGATCTGGACGCGCGGGTCGGTGAGCTTGCAGAGAATGATCGATTTGCCGGGCCCCAGCGCATTCAGGATGACCCCGCTCACCTCCACGGCGAAGGGCTCGGGCTTCGTGCCCTGGAAGACGGTCCAAACCTCGCCCCGCTGCCCGGCCTTGACGTCCGCGAGGGGGAGCGCCTCCCCCTGGACGGGCTGCGCGGCCAGCCGGCCGGCGGACGCCAGGAGCAAAAATGTCAGGAGCGCGCGATCCATCATGAGATGACCGATCCTATGCCGACACCGGTGTTTTGGCGAGTTTTCAAAGTCGGCGGATCACTGATTCCATCACCTCGCACGCCCTGTCGATCGCGGCGCCCTCGTGCGCCGTGCTGATGAAGGCGGTCTCGTAGGCGCTGGGGGGCAGGTAGACCCCCGCGTCAAGGCAGCCGTGAAAGAAGCGCGCGAACAGCCGCGCGTCCGCGGCCAGCGCGCCCGCGTAGTCCCGCACCGGGGCGGGCGTGAAGAAAACGCAGAACATCGACCCCACCTGGGGCACTTGGGCGGCCAGCCCCTTCGCGCGGCACGCCCCGGCAAGCGCGTCTCGAACCTGCCGTCCCAGCGTGTCGAGCCGAGGGTAGGGAAGGGTCTCGTCGAGGAGCTCCAGGGCGGCGATTCCCGCCGCCATGGCGAGGGGGTTTCCGCTCAGGGTGCCCGCCTGGTAGACGGGCCCGAGCGGGGCGATCAGGTCCATGATCTCCTCCCGGCCGCCGAAGGCCCCCACGGGAAGGCCGCCTCCGATGATCTTCCCAAGGGCCGTGAGGTCGGGGGCGACCCCCTCGATTTCCTGGACGCCGCCCCTGGCCACGCGAAAGCCGGTCATCACCTCGTCGAAGATCAGGAGGGCGCCGTTTGACGTGCAGGACCTCCGCAGGTGCGCGAGGAATCCGGGCGAGGGAAGGATGAGCCCGACATTCGCCGGATAGGGCTCCACGATGACGGCGGCGATGCCGCCGGGATTCGCGGCGAACGCGGCGTCCAGCGCGGCGGGGTCGTTGAACGCGACGACGACCGTCTCCCGGGCAAACGCCTCGGGGATTCCCGCGCTGTCGGGGTGCCCGTGGGTCAGCGCCCCCGACCCGGCCTTGATGAGCACCGAATCCGAGTGCCCGTGGTAGCAGCCGGAGAACTTGATGATTTTGTCGCGCTTCGTGAAGCCCCGCGCCAGGCGGATCGCCGACATGGCGGCCTCGGTCCCGCTGCTGCACATCCGGACCTTTCCGATCGACGGCACGAAGTCGTGGATGAGCTCCGCCATCCGCACCTCGTAGGGATTGGGCGTCCCGAAGCTGGTGCCCGCCTCGAGGGCGGCGGCGATCGCCGCCTTGATCCGGGCGTTGTTGTGGCCGTGGATCGCCGGCCCCCACGTGCACACGAAGTCGATCAGCTCGCGGCCGTCCGCGGTGACGAGCGTCGCCCCGTGCGCCGCCTTGACGAAGAAGGGCGTCCCCCCGACGGAGCGGAACGCGCGCACGGGGGAATTCACGCCGCCGGGGATCCGCCGGAGCGCCCGCGCGAACAGATCGTCCGAGGCGCTCATCAGCTGACGTATTTCTGCACGATGGGGATGCGGCGCCCGACGCCGAAGGCGAGCGGCGTGATCTTCAGCCCCGGCGCGGCCTGCTTTCGCTTGTACTCGTTCAAATCTACCTTCCGGATGACGTCGGCGACGATCGCCTCGGAAAACCCCTGGGCCACGAGGTCGAGGCGGGAGAGGCCCTCCTCCACATATCCCTTGAGCACCGCGTCGAGCACGTCGTAGGGGGGCAGGCTGTCCTGGTCCGTCTGGTTCGGCCGCAGCTCCGCGCTCGGGGTCTTGTCGATGCTCGACTGCGGGATCGGCGGCGCGCGGCCCGCGCGCCTCGCGTCCGCGTTGATCCAGTTGGCCAGCGCGTAGACCTGGGTCTTGAAGACGTCCGAGATCACGGCGAGCCCGCCGCACATGTCGCCGTAGAGGGTGCAGTAGCCTACCGCCATCTCGCTCTTGTTGCCGGTTGTCAGGAGCAGGGCGCCGAACTTGTTCGAGATGGCCATCATGACGACGCCCCGCACCCTCGCCTGGATGTTCTCCTCGGTGACGTCGCGCGGCCTGCCGGCGAAGATCGGCCCGAGCGCCGACTCGCAGGAGGCGACGATCTCGGCGATTCCGATCGTCTCGAAGCGGATGCCGAGGGTCCTGGCGAGCCTCCCGGCGTCGTCGCGCGAGTGCTGGGAGGAGATCAGGGAGGGCAGGGAGACGCCTATCACGTTTTCCGGCCCGAACGCGGCCGCGGCGATCGCGCCGACCACGGCGGAGTCGATCCCGCCCGAGAGCGCGACAAGGCCCGTGCGGAACCCGCACTTGTGCGCATAGTCCCTGAGCCCGAGCGTCAGGGCGGCGTGGATGTCCGCCATCTCCGGCTGTTCAAACGTCGGCGAGAGCAGCGAGACGGCGGGGGCCGGCCCGGTCTCCGCCACCGCCAGCTCCTCGGAGAACGCCGCCATGCCCGTCAGGACGCGGCCCGCCGGGTCGCTGACGAGCGACCGGCCGTCGAAGATCAGCTCGTCGTTTCCGCCGACCGCGTTCACGTAGGCCACCGGGCAGCCGATCGCGCGCGCGGCGTCGGTGACCAGGGTCTGCCTGACGCCGCCCTTGCCGAAGTTCCACGGGCTCGCGGACAGGTTGACCATGAGGTCGCACTTCATGGCGGCCAGCTGCCTCACGGGATCGAGGCCGCTGTAGAGGCGGCGGGTGCTTATCATCGGGTGGGTCCAGATGTCCTCGCAGATCGTGACGCCGATGCGGACACCGTCGTGGACTATGACCGTGGCGTGGGCGGCGGGTTCAAAATAACGGTCCTCGTCGAACACGTCGTAGGTCGGAAGCAGGCACTTGTGCGCGACGGACGCGACCCTGCCGCGGTGGCAGAACGCGGCCGCATTGAAGAACGGGCGCCCCGATCCGCCCGCGTTCGCCTCCACGGTGCCGACGAGGGCCGGGACCTCACCGATGCCCGCGGCCACGGCCCTGAGCGAGTCCTCGACGTCCGGCACGAAGTGGCGCTTGAACAGCAGGTCGCGGGGGGGGTAGCCGCAGACGGCGAGCTCGGGGAACACGACAAGCTGGGCCCCCCGCCCCACGAGCGAGGCATAGGCCTCGAGGATGCGCCGGCGGTTGCCGGCGAGGTCCCCGACGGTCGTGTTGATCTGTGCAAGCCCGAGGCGCATGCGATAAGGTGTAAGGGATCACCATGGACGCCAATGGGTTTGCTTTCAACATATTCGGCGGCGTGATAGGGTCCCCCCGTGCCGAAAACCAGCCGCCTCGTACTCGCCTCGGCCTCGCCCCGCCGCCGCGAGCTACTCGCGCAGCTCGGCATCCCGTTCGAAGTTGTCGTCGCGGATGTGACTGAGCACGAGGATCCGGCGACGGACCCCCGCGCCATGGTCGCGCACAACGCCGCGCTCAAGGCCGACTGGGTCGCGGCGCGCAATCCGGATGCGGTTGTCCTGGGCGCGGATACGACGGTTTTCCTGGACGGAACGGCGATCAACAAGCCGCGCGACCTGGACGAGGCCCGGTCGATGCTCCGGCGGCTGTCCGGGCGCGAGCACACGGTCTACACGGGCATCGCCGTCCGGCGCCTCTCGACCGGCCTGAGGATCGACCGGGGGGTCTCGAGCCAGGTCGAGTTCAAGCGGTTCGGGGACGCCGTGATCGAGGAATACATCGGGCTCGTCAACACGCTCGACAAGGCGGGGGCGTACTCCATCCAGGACCGGACGGACATGATCGTGGCGGCCTATCGCGGCTCCTTTTCCAACATCATGGGGCTGCCGATGGAAGCGACGAAACAAATTTTGACGGAGGGCGTCCTACTGGGCTAATCTGCCCGCTTCCCGACGCCCGCCGCGACCGACCGATGACCCACATACTTGCCGCACCTTCCCCGACCGCCTCGTTCAAGCGGTTTGCGGCGCGTACCCTGGCGGACCCGGACTCCCGGTCCGTGCTGATCGGCGTCGCGGCCGTGCTGCTGGTCCACCTCTTCCTGTTCGCGACCGCCCCCTACCTGCTGCGCAGCGACGCGGTCCGCACCGCGGCGAGGACGCAGGCGGCTCCGCACCAGTTCAGCATCGAGATCGCCCCCGACGCGTTCGTGAAGGAGGCGCCGAAGCCGCCCCCGCCGAACAAGTACGTCGAGGCCAACCCCAACGCGCCGGACAACGTGCCGGACAAGACGAACAACTTCAGCTCCCAGAACCAGCAACTCGCCCAGGAGAAGCCCCAGGCGGACCAGCACAACGACAAGCCGAAGACCGACGGGAAAAAGGACTTCCAGTCCAACCAGGTCGTGAGCGGCCAGCTGAGCAAGCCCCAGGATCCCGTGCCGGTTTCACTGGACGCGGACAAGAAGCCCGCGAAGACGGAGGTGGCGCCCAAGCAGGCGCAGAATCCGCTCGCCGGCTTCGAGAAGCTCAAGGACGGCGACGACGGATTTGGCAGCAATATCGGCAAGGTGCCGGACAGCGCGAAGCCGGTGCCCGAGAAGGTCGATGGCGCGACCGACGCCCCCCTTGTCCAGAACGCGCAGAACACCGAGCCGGCCGTCGACCCGAAGCGCCCCAAGGCGCGGCCGGTGCTGCAGCAGACCCACACCAGGCCCGCCATATTCGAGGACAACCAGTTCGGGACGAGCAACATCGGCCCGATCGCCTACAACGCCAAGTGGAGCAGCTACGGCGCGTACCTCCACAAGATGATGGAGGCCATACAGATCCAGTGGGAGCGGATCCTGGACGAAAGCCGGACGGAGCCGCCGTCCGGCAGCTACGTGACCGTGAAATTCACGCTGGATAAGAATGGGAAGATCACCGAGATCCTCGACGTCGAGTCCACCTCGAGCGAGCAGGGCAAGGCCAGCTGCGTCAGCGCGATCACCAACACGGCCCCGTACGGCGACTGGCCGGAGGACATGATCGCCGTCCTCGGGGAATCGCAGGAGCTTACGTTCAGATTCTATTACGAGTGAGCGGGCCCGCCGAAGACTTCTGGGCGGACGTCCCGTTCGGCCCCGGTGTCAGGCGGGTGGCGTGCGATGCGAACGGGCTCGCGGCCCTGGACAAGCCGGAGGGAATGCTCTCGCACCCCAACGGGCCGCGCGACGAGGGCCGCTCGCTCGTCCGGGCGCGCTACGACAGGGAGGCCGAGTGCTTCGAGTGGCCGGGCCCGGGAGGGGGGACGCGCAGGCTCTGGCTCATCAACCGCCTGGATTCGGCGACCTCGGGCCTCATCCTCGCCGCCGCTGACGAGGCCCTGGCGCGCGAGGTGCGAGGGCGCTTCAGGCTCCGGGGGGTCCGGAAGGTGTACCAGGCTCTTGTATTCGGGAAACCGAGACAGGTGTCCGAGACGTGGAGGGACGTCCTCGATGTCAGGAAGCAGGGCGGCCGGATCCGGACGGTCGCGGGCGGGGGCGACCTTCCCGCGGAGAGCCGGATGACGCTCGTGCGGCCCGCCTCGGGAGGGAGCCGCGTGTCGTTGATCCGCCTCGAGCCGCGCACGGGCCGGAGCCACCAGCTGCGCGTCCAGTGCGCGAAAAGGGGCCTTCCGATCGTGGGCGACCGGACCTATGGCGACTTTGCGGCGAACCGCGCCTTCGCGAAGGGCGGGGGCCCGAGAAGGATGTTCCTGCATTCGCTCGGCGTCGGCTTTGACTACACGTTCGGGGGAAGGAAATGCGCCTTCTCGGCGACGGCCGCCCTGCCTTCCGAGTTCGGGACGCCGGGGTGACTTCGGAATGGACGCCCGGGGCCGGTTTCGCCAGAGTTGACGCTCCCCGGGCCGCCCCGTCGACGCCATGATCCTTCCCAAATCGAACCGCCTCACGCCCGACCAGGTGGCCGAGGTCACGGCCATCGTCCGCGAATTCGGATGCCAGATCCAGCCCATCGTCGGCGCGGTCAGGACCATCTACGCGATCGTCGGGGACGAGCGGGACGAACTGATGATCAACAGGCTCGAGGGGCTCCCGTTCGTGGAGCGCATCGACCGGATCCAGTCCCCCTTCAAGCTCATGGACCGCAGGTCGGACCTGGCGAGCCACCGGATCACGATTGGCGGCGTGACGCTCGGCGAGGAGCTGGCGGTCATCGCCGGCCAGTGCACGATCGACCCGAAGAACCCCAGCTTTTTCCTGGAGACGGCCGCTGCCGTGAAGGAGGCCGGCGCCCATGTCCTTCGCGGGGGCGTATGGAAGCCGCGGACCAACCCCTACGCCTTCCAGGGCGACGCAAAGTCGGTCGACATACTGATGGAGGCCTCGCGCCTCACCGGCCTGCCGGTTGACGCCGAGGTGATGGACGAGCACCAGGTCCGCGTCGCGCTCGACGCGGGGGTGCACATGCTCCAGGTCGGCGCCCGCAACGCCCTCAATTACTCGCTCCTTCGCACGATCGGCAGCGCCGTGGCGAAGCGCGACACCGTGGTGCTCCTCAAGCGGAGCCTTCACATGGGGTCCCTGAACGAGTTCATCTCGGCGGCGGAGTACATCGCATCCTTTGGCAACCCCAACATCATCCTCTGCCCGAGGGGCACGGCCCCCGCGCTAGACGGATACCGCAACCACCCTGACGAGAGCATCACGCCGCTGCTCAGGGAGAAGACCTGGGCTCCCGTGGTGATCGATCCGTCGCACTCCGTCGGCAAGGCGTCCTACGTTCCCGCCTGCGCGCTCGCCGCCGTCGCCTATGGGGCGGACGGACTCTGCATAGAGGCGCACGTGAGTCCAAGCCAGGGGATCGGCGACGATCCCAAGCAGGCGCTCACGCCGTCCGTGCTCGCGGACACGATCTCGCAGGCGAGGCAGATTTGGTCGCTGCGCCACAGCGCCGTCGGAGGCTCATGACCCCTCGGGGCCCGTCCCCGGCGCCGCCGCCCCCCTGGACGGGCGCGGGCCGCGCTTGCCATCGCCGCGTTTGGGGCTAATCCAGATTGGCAATGAAAACCCTCGTCATGGCGGCGCTGGCGCTGGTCCTGGCAACCGCAACGGGCTGCGTTCGGTATGTGGAGTTCTATACCGTCTCCTTCAGGAGCAAGGGAGGCTCGGAACTGGCAAGGGGAACCATCTCGCTCAGCAGCGCGCTGCCGACGTCGGGAACGGTCCTCGGCTGGTACAAGCTGGACATGAGGCAGGTGCAGCCAAGCAGCAAGGAGATCGAGCTGTTCTACCAGGTGTTCAAGGGCAAGGATTCGGGGCGGGTCGAGTGGGACATCCCAAAGAACACGGGTTCTGCGCCGGCCAAATTTGATTTCATGCCCACGACATACGACAACAACGTCATTGCCCGCGGCTCCCAGATGGCGCGGGGCTACTGGAAGGGCATATGGTCCTGCGTGCTCTTCACGGGCGTGTACGAGGGCGGCGTCATGGAAATCTCGCGAAAATGACGAAAAGGGGGCGCTCCGGGCCCGGGGATCCGGGCGGGCGCGTCCCGGGGTCCCAAGCAGGCGCGGGGATCGCCGGGTCCGACCCGGGAAAGACTTGGCGGCGACTGGCATTCGGGATAACTAACCGGGCATGGGCTCAAAGCAGAGCACGTACGAGAAGCTGGGCATCCCGAGCCCCATTGGCGAGACAGTTGGCCTGCTGGGCCTCGCCCTGACGCTGTCGCCGTATCTGGCGGGCGTGGATTTCGGCATACTCAAGATCCCCGATTTCTCGGAGCCTGGGAAACACGCGATGAGAATGTACGGGCCGGTCGTGCTCGCCGGCAGCCTGCTGCTTTTTTTCCCCTTCTGGAAGGTGCGCTCCGGCAGTCCCCGCTCGGCCGGAACCGACGTCGCGGCAACGGTGGTTTTCAGGAACGCATCCAGCCGGTATCTGAGCCTGGTTTGGCTGACGTTCGACGGCACGGAGGACCCCGAGCACAGCTACTCGCTCCCGCCCGGCGCCGTCCAGGAGGTGGCGACGTACGTCGCGCACGCCTGGAAAGTCTCGGACGCCAACACCGGCGAGGCCCTGCGCTCCGTCATCGTGAAAAGGGAGATGAAGCCCGTGGTCATCCGCTGAGCCCGGCTCGCGGGCTAGAGGAGGTCCAGCTGGTCGGAGTCCGTGGGCGCAACCGTGATCTTCTTCCTGGGACGGGCCTCGGGCGAGGGCAGCGACACGCTCGAGTCATCGCCCTCCAGGCGCGCGAGGATCGTCTTGGCGCGGTCGATCACGCTCGGCGGGAGGCCGGCGAGCCTCGCGACCTGGATGCCGTAGCTCCGGTCCGCGGCCCCGGGGACCACGCGCCGGACAAACACGATCTCGTCGTTCCATTCCTTGACCGCGACGGAGAGGTTCCGCATCCGCAGGAGGTGCTTGTCGAGCTGCGTGAGCTCCTGGTAGTGCGTCGCGAAGAGGGTCCGGGGCCCGCGCGCGGGGTCGCGGTGCAGGTGCTCGACGACGGCCCAGGCGATGCTCAGGCCGTCGTAGGTCGAGGTTCCGCGGCCGATCTCGTCCAGGATGATCAGCGACCGGTCGGTGGCGTTGTTCAGGATGTTGGCGGTCTCGTTCATCTCGACCATGAACGTCGAGTTTCCGCGCGCCAGGTCATCGCTGGCGCCCACGCGCGAGAATATCCTGTCCACGATCCCGAACCGGCACGCGGACGCAGGAACCCAGGATCCGACCTGCGCCATAAGGACAATGAGGGCGACCTGCCTGATGTAGGTCGACTTTCCTGCCATGTTGGGACCGGTGATCAGGGCGATCTGCGCGTCGTCGCACGAGAGCGCGGTGTCGTTGGGAACGAATGCCTGGGCGCCGCCCCCGCTCTCGCCCGACCTGAAGCCCTGCTCGACGACGGGATGGCGCCCCTCCGCGATGTCGAGCGCGTCGCCCTCGTCGATCTCCGGGCGGCAGTAGCCCCAGTCGCGGGCGATCCTGGCCCAGCCCGCGAGGACGTCGATCTCCGCCAGGGCCTCGGCCGTCTGGGCGAGCGCCGGGGCCTCCTTCAGGACGGCGGCAATGAGCGCCTCGAGGATCTCCCGCTCGCGCAGGAGCGCGTTGTCCTCCGCGTGGAGGATCTCGCGCTCCTTTTGCCTGAGGGCCTCGGTCACGTAGCGTTCGCCCCCTACGGTCGTCTGCCGGCGCGCGTAGTCGGGCGGCACGAGGTGAAGGTTGGCCTTGGTGACCTCGATGTAGTACCCGAAATTGTTCGTGTACCTCACCTTGAGGCTCCGGATCCCGGTCCGCTCCTGTTCGCCCCGCTCCAGGTCCGAGAGCCAGGCCTTGTTGCCGCTCATGAGGGCGCGCAGCCGGTCGAGTTCGGCGTCATGGCCCGGCCGCACGAAATCACCCTCGGAGACATCCGCCGGGGGCTCGTCGGCGAGCGCCCCCGACAGGAGGCCGCGCAGCTCCGGCAGCTCGTGCAGGCGACCGCGCAGCTCGGCCGAGCGGGGACCCAGCCCGCCCAGCGACGCGCCGATCTCGGGAATGCGCCCAAGCGTGTCCCGCACGCCGCACAGTTCGCGGGGATTGCGCAGCCGGTTCTGGAGGCGGCCGAGGATGCGGGGGATGTCGCGGACGCCGCTCAGCGCCCCGGCGAGCTCCGCGAGCCGCGCGGGCTGCGCGATGAATTCCCCGACCAGCGCGTGGCGCCGGCGGATCTCGGGCAGCTCCAGGCCGGGCGCCGCCAGCCACCGCTCAAGCAGGCGGGAGCCCGCCGCGGTGGCGGTCCCGTCGATCGCCGAGAGGAGGGATCCCTGCCGTCCGCCGCGCACCGACGCGAATATTTCCAGGTTCCGGAGCGTCGCCGGGTCGAGGAGCAGCGTGTTCGCGCTGCGGTACTCCTGGAGGTTGCGCAGGTTCTCCGGCTTCGCGCACAGGTTGTCGGTCGCGTAGCCGACGAGGGCGCCCGCCGGCCCCAGAGCGGGATGGTCGGCCGACAGGCCGAAACCCTGGAGGTTGAGCACGCCGATCGCCTCGGCGACGACCCGCGCGCCCGCGGCTGTCTCAAAGCGGTAGACGGGGAGCTCCGTGACGGTCCGGCCGGACGCGAACGCGTGCAGGGCGTGGAGCGGGGCCTGGTCGTGGGGCGCCGCCGCCCAGCGCTCGGCTTCACCCTCGGCCAGGAGCAGCTCCGCCGGGTCGAGCGACGTCAGCGCCGGGAGCAGGTCCCCGATCCTCTGGGCCGTCGCCACCTTGAACTCCCCGGTCGACAGCTCGATCCACGCGGCATGGAGCCCCGTCTTCCCGAGGGAGAGGGCGCAGAGGTACCGGTTCCTCACGGCCTCGAGCTGGTTGGCGGCGAGCGTCGTGCCCGGGCTCAGGATCCTCGTGAGTTTTCGCCTGACCAGCCTGCCGGCCTGGGCAGGCTCGTCCTGGTCGCAGATGGCGACCTTCCTTCCCGCGGCAAGGAGCTTCCCGACGTACGTGTCGACGGCATGGTGGGGAAGGCCCGCCATGGGATGCTCCTGGCGCTTGGTGAGCGTCAGGCCGAGGAGGCGCGAGGCCACGACCGCGTCGTCGAAGAAGAGCTCGTAGAAGTCGCCCAGCCGGAAGAGCAGCAGCGTGTCCTTTGAGAGCCCGCGCCTCACCTCGAAATACTGCTGCATCATCGGGGTGAGTTTCTCGGGCTCGGTCATCCGCCTGATTCGAACGGCTCGGGTAGCGGAATTCAATGTTGGAGCGAGGGGAGGGATGGGCACCATGGGGGCCCATCCCCGCATGCCGCCCCCGCCGACACAGACGACCGTTCCGCTTTTCCACAGGGATTTCGGCGGCGCGGGAGATCCGCCGCTCGTCATCCTCCACGGGATGCTCGGCTCGTCCCGCAACTGGCTGACGGTGGGGAGCGACCTCGCCGCGAGCCGGCGCGTGTTCGCGCTCGACCTGCGCAACCACGGCCTGTCGCCGCATTCGGACGAGATGACCTACGGGGCGATGGCGGCGGACGTCGCGGCCTGGCTGGACGCAAGGGGGATCGGCCTGGCCGAATTCATCGGACACAGTATGGGCGGCAAGGTGGCGATGCTCCTCGCGTGTAGGCAGCCCGGGCGCGCGGAGCGGCCCGTCATCGTGGACATCGCCCCACGATCCTATTCCTGGCCCGGGCGCCGGGACGAGTTCGATGCGATGAATGGGCTCGATCTGGGAATCCTCAAGTCCCGGGCCGAGGCCGAGAGTCGGATCGAGGCGCGAATCTCCTCGTGGGCCATGCGCAAGTTCATCGCGAGCAGCCTTGAGCGGGTCCCGGGAGGGGGCTGGAAGTGGCAGTTCAACCTGCCGGTGCTCACGGCCGCTTTGCCGGAGCTCGAGCGGAATCCGCTCGAGCCGGGCGACCGCTTCGGCGGTCCCGCGCTCTTCATCGCCGGCGGCAGATCGGCGTATGTCAGGCCGGAGGATCACGAGGTGATCCTCGGCCATTTTCCGTCGGCCCGGATCGTGACGCTGGCCGGGTCCGGGCACAATCCCCACACCGAGGCGCGGGGCGAATTCGTGGGCGCCGTCCTCTCCCCGGGTTAGGGGCGCGCCCGCTCAGACGTCGGCCTCGACCCGTTCCTCGCTCAGGTTCTTCCAGCGGTCGAGCACGCGGCGGTGCATGTCGTCCGGCGACAGGCCGTAGGCGGCCCGGAGCGACTCGACGCTCGACCCGTGCTCGACGAACTTGTCCGGCCAGCCGATTCGCTCGACGGTCGCGGGACAGTTGGCCTCCTGGAGGGCCTCCAGGACCGAGCTTCCGAACCCGCCCGCGAGGACGTGGTCCTCGAGCGTCACGATGAGCGGGATGACGGCCGCCTGGCTCAGGAGGAGCGTCCGGTCGAGCGGGCGGATGAAGCGCGCGTTGACGACGCCGACCGAGATATTCTCCTCAGCCTGCAGCCTGTCGGCGATCCGCAGGGCGTCGCGGACCATCGGTCCGAGCGCCCAAAGGACGATGTTTGAACCCTCGCGAAGGACCTCGGCGTGCCCGATCTCAAGGAGCTCCGGCTTGTCCTTCACCTTCACGCCGGCGCCCGGGCCCCTCGGGTAGCGGATGAACGCGGGCGATCCCAGCTGCAGCCCCGTGTGGAGCATATCGACCATCTCGTCCTCATCCTTGGGCTGCATCACGGTGACGTTCGGGATGCAGCGGAGGTAGGCGATGTCGAACAGGCCATGGTGCGTCGGCCCGTCGTTGTGGGATAGGCCAGCCCGGTCCAGGCAGAAGGTGACGGGCAGGTTCTGGAGCGCGACGTCGTGGATGATCGGGTCGTAGGCGCGCTGAAGGAACGTCGAGTAAATCGCGCAGACGGGGCGCATGCCCTTGGTCGCCATACCCGCGGCGAACAGGACGGCGTGCTCCTCGGCGATCCCCACGTCGAAGAACTGGCGCGGCGCCTCGGCGGCGAGCTTCGAAAGGCCGGTGCCGCTCGGCATCGCGGCCGTTATCCCCACGACCCTGGGGTCCTCCCTGGCGAACCGGACCATCGCCTGCCCAAAGACGTCCTGATAGGAGGGCGCGGTGCCCGCCTTTGGCGTCAGGCTGTCGCCGGTCACGGGGTCGAAGCCGCCCACGCCATGGAACTTCTCCGGCGACATGAGCGCCGGCTGCAGCCCCTTGCCCTTCATCGTGATCACGTGGATCATGACCGGGACGTCGCACTGCCGGGCGAATTCGAGGTTCTTCTGCAGCTCGTCAAAGTTGTGGCCGTCGATGGGGCCGATATAGCGGAGGCCGAATTTCTCAAACAGGCTCGAATTGACGAAGAAGTCCTTGGTCTCGCGCTTCCATTTCACCCAGAGCTGGTTCATCTCGTGCCCGTGGGGCAGCCCCATGAAGAACTTCTCCAGGTCGTGGTGGATCCTGTTGTAGGTCGTGCTCGTGCTGAGCCGGTTGAGGTATTTTGCCATCGCGCCCACGTTTCGGGCGATGGACCACTGGTTGTCGTTGAGGACGACGACGAGCCGCTTGGTGGAAGCGACGACGTTGTTCAGGGCCTCGAGCGTTATGCCGCAGGTGAAGGCGGCGTCGCCGCACACGGCCACGACGTGCTCGTTGGTCCCCTTCAGGTCGCGCGCCGTGGCCATCCCGAGCGCGGCGCTCAGGGCCGTGCCGGCGTGGCCCGCGCCAAAGGAGTCGTGCGCGCTCTCCGGCCTGTAGAGGAAGCCGCTCGCGCCGCCGCCGTGGCGCAGCTTGCGGAAGAATTCGCCGCCGCGCCCGGTCAGGAGCTTGTGGACGTATCCCTGGTGGGCGACGTCGAAGACCAGAGAGTCACGGGGCGTCTCGAAAACCCGGTGCAGGGCGATCGTCAGCTCGACGACGCCCAGGTTGGGGCCGACATGTCCGCCCTGGATCGCGGTGACGGAGATGATCTCGTCGCGGATCTCCTGGGCCAGGCGCGGAAGGTCGGACGCGGCCAGGGCCTTCACATCGGCCGGCCCCCTGATCCCATCGAGCAGTCGGGGTTGGACGTCGCTCATCATCCCTCGCGCTCGGTGTCGAATTTGGTGAACGTGACGGCGTCGCGTTCCTTCTTGAGCTGCTCGATCTTGAGCTCCGCCTCCTTGAGCCGGGACTCGCAGTGCTTCAGCAACTTGTTACCCTCTTCGAACTTGGCCAAGAGGTCGGCCAGGGGCACCTCGCCCAGCTCCATCGACTCGACGATCGCCTCAAGCTTGGACAGGGCCGTTTCGAAAGACAGCTTCAGTTCCTTGTTTTCCACGGATCGCAAGGATGTCCCGCGCCGGCGCCATTTCAAACAATCTTTGGCGGGCCGAGGGGGCCGGCGGCGCTATCTGCCGGCCGCAACCGTTACCGGGACAGTCACTTCCCCGCTCCCGTAGCCCTTGAGGAAGAGCGTGCCGGCCCCGGGCTTGCCGCCCTCGACCGTGACGGAGACCGATGTCTGGCCCTCGGGCACCATGACCTCGGGCATGATGATGCTCTCGGGAACGTCTGTCGTGACGTCGAGCAGCAGTCCGCCCGCGGGCGCCGGATGGGAGATCGTGAATGTGAGGGCCTGTTTCTGGCCCGGGGCGAGCGCGAGGGCCGCCGGATCCACCGTCACGTCGCTCGTGTCGATCCGGAACGTGCCGACCACCGAGTTGCCGGCGGCGCTTGAAAGAGTGACCCTGTACGTCCTGCCGGCCGTGAGCGCGGGCACAAAGAAGCCGAGCGACGTCGGCGACTCGTAGACCGTCCGCACGGACGTTCCGTCAAAGCCGATCAGGTCCTGCGGGGTGAACCCGCGGCCGAGGACCCCGATCCGGGCGCCCACGGGGCCCCGGTTGACCTCAAGCGAAAGGACGTACCGGCTGACGATGGCCGCGTGCTGGAGCGCGGTGTAGGCCTGCTGGGATCCGGTGACCACGTTTCCCCCGGTGTTGTAGCTCACGAGGTAATAATAGCCGATCTCGTTCTGGGACGCCGGCAGCTTGTAGTCGAACTCGAAGAGCTCGGTCGAAACGTCGCTCCTCTTCATGTCGTGGCTCTCGGCGCCGACGACGATGCGGGGGGTGATGCTGTCCGGTATGACGGTGGCCGACTTCGGCATCACCCGCAGGGTGAACGTGTAGATGCCCGACGGGTTCTCGGGTAGGGATGAGGGCGTCAGGTTCGTGAGCGCGATGTTCGCGCATCCGCTGAGCGCCGCCAGGGCGATGGCCGCGCCCAATGCGGGGAATGATTGTCTCGCGAAGGAAATTCGTTTGAGGTCCATATCAGAGCTATTAATGACGCGTGTCGCCACAGAGGAGCAAGCCAAAGCTGACGGCGCCGGACCGCTCGGGCTTTACATCCACGTGCCGTTCTGCGCCTCCACCTGCGATTTCTGCGCGTTCTACCAAGTACATCCGACCGCCGAATTGGTGGGGAGTTTCATGAAATGCCTGGCTGCGGAGGCCGGCCTCGTCGAATGGCGCCGGTCCCTGACGACGGTGTTCTGGGGCGGCGGCACCCCGGGCCTGCTTTCGCCGGCGGACCTCGGGCGCCTCGCGTCTCTCGTCCGGGAACTGCCGGGCGGGGCGGACGTCCGGGAATGGACGGTGGAGCTCGCTCCCGCCTCGGTCACCCCCGAGCGGCTCGCCGTGCTGCGCTCCGCGGGCGTGACCCGCGTGTCGCTTGGCGTCCAGAGCTTTAGGCCCTCCCTCCTCGATTCGCTCGGAAGGGCGCATTCGCGCGACCAGGTGTACCGCGCCTATGAGCGGATACGCTCGGCAGGATTCGCGAGCGTCAACGTGGACCTCATGTTCGCCCTGCCGGGCCAGACCGCGTCCGAATGGGACGCCGACATCGACGAGGCCGTCTCGCTCGCCCCGGACCACGTCTCGACCTACTGCCTCACCTTCGAGGAGGACACCCGCCTTTGGATGAAGCTCTCGCAGGGGAGGGTGCGGCTCGATCCGGAAAACGAGGCGCGGATGTACGAGCGCACGTGGGAGCGCCTCGGTTCCGCGGGCTATGCCCAATACGAGATATCCAATTTTGCCAGGCCCGGCCACGCGTGCCTCCACAACGTCAACACCTGGCGGATGGGGGATTGGGTGGGCCTCGGGCCCTCCGCGGCATCCCAGCACCGGGGATGGCGCGGCACGAACGTCGCGGACCTCGCCGAGTGGTCGGCCCAGGTCGGGCGAGGGGAGAGGATGACCTGCGACCGCACGGTCCTGACCCCTTCTCTCCTCGCCGAGGATTCCCTGGTGTTCGGGCTTCGAATGAACGCGGGGGTCGACGTCTCCAGTCTTTGGGCCCGCTGCCCGGACGCCCCGCGCGACAGGGTTGAAGGGCTCATCGACCGCCTTGCCGAGGAGGGCCTCGTCGCCCGCGAAGGACCGCGCGTGCGCCTCGAGCCCAGGGGGCGCCTCCTGGCCGATTCGATCGGATCGGAGATCATGGTGGCGTTTGACCAACGGGCAGCCGTGCAGGCCGGCCCGGCCTGACGGGCTCCTAGGCTGCGGCGTTCTTGCCGGCGATGTGGGAGAAGAAGGCGTCCCTGCGGGTGCGCGCGATACCCAGATCCTTGGTCCCGAGGGACCTGCGGATCCGTTCCTTCGTGAATTGGGTCGGGTGCACCGTGTAGTGCAGGAACCAGGTCCCGTGGTTGTTCCAAAGGTGGTGGTTGGGATTGTCCGCTGCGATGCGGATACCGGAGTGTTCGGCTAGGTTGTTCATGCGTGATGGTCGTCTTTTGGATTGGATCGCGCAGCAGGGCTGAAAGCAAAAGACCGACCTGGGCATCAGGTCGGTCATCGCTTTCGGGAGCGTTTTGGTTCGCGGCCTTTCGGCCTCGCACATCCGGGCTTTCACCCGATCCACCGTGGCCGCTCCCGGCCCGGTTGGCAGAACCGGCTTTTGAGGGCCGATTCGTTCCTGATGCGGGGTTAATGATGGAATTTGATGCCAATCCGTCCAGAGTTTTTTTGGATTAGAGCTTGGTTTATTGCAACTCGTTGGTTATCAGATTGAAGACATACGCCTCAGCGTTGATTACCAGATGCCATCCCTTCGCGTCACCGTCGCCGTCATCACGTACAACCGGTCCCGCCAGCTCCGGCAGGCGCTCGGCGGAATCCTGCGTCAGGATTACCCCGCCGACCGTTGGGAGCTTCTTGTGATCGACAACAACTCGGGGGACGACACCAAGGACGTCGTCGCGTCGTTTGTAACCGCGAGCCCGGCGCCCCGCCGCATAGTCGAGACCCGCCAGGGGCTCGATTTCGGGCGCAACCGCGCCGTCGAGGAGGCCAAGGGAGACCTGATCGTACTTGTCGACGACGACATCCTGGTCGAGCCCGACTGGCTTGCACAGCTTGTCGCCCCCTTTTCGTCCGAAAGCGCGCACAAGATCGGGGTCGTGGGTGGGGAGGTTGAGCCCGTCTATCCGGACGGCATCCCCGACTGGCAGCGCGGAGCGCACCGGCCGCTCCGGTTCAGAAGCGACCCGGGCCCGCTGCCGCCCAACCAGGCGCCCATGGGCGCGAACTTTGCGTTCCCGAAATGGGTATTCGTGCGCTTCGGCATGTTCGACACCCGGCTTGACCGGAAGGGCACACGGCTGTTCGGCGGCGGGGACAGCCAGATGATCCGGCGCCTGCGCTCGGTCGGCCTCGAGGCGTGGTTTGTGCCTGGCGCCAGGGTCCTGCACCAGATCCCCGCCGGGAGGCTCACGCTGGGCTACTCCCTGCGCCACGCCTTCGACTCGGCCCGCTCCCGTGTCGCCGACCAGATGCAGATGCTGCGCGAGTCCGGCGCGACGCCCCTCGGCTTCATGGCGTCCCGCGCCGCGGCCAGCGCGCTCAAGTTTGCCGGCTTCCTCCTGCTGTCGGCGGCCTGCATGCTCGCGTTTCGCTCGGGCGCGGCGAGGCGGTCCTTCGTCCGGGCCTGGCGCAGCTTCGGATACCTCTATCAGATCTGCCGCGCCGCGATCGGCAGGCCCTGAACGCCGCCGGCCAAGCCCCACCATGGCCACCAAACCCCCGGTATCCGTCTTCATCCTTTCGAAAAACGAGGAGCAGAAGATAGGCGCCGCCCTCGAGAGCGTTTCCTGGGCGGCCGAGGTTGTCGTCATCGACTCGTTCAGCACCGACAGGACGATCGAGATCGCGGCGGGGCACGGCGCCCGGGTCGTCCAGGTTGAGTTCAGGCGCTTCGGCGAGCTTCGCCAGGCTGGAATCGAGAACACGGCGCAGCCCTGGATCTTCAGCCTCGATTCCGACGAGCGCTGCACGCCGGAGGCGCGGGACGAGATCCTGGGGATCGTCGCGGACCCGGGGTCCGCCGACGCCTACCTCGTCCCGCGGCAGAACTTCCTCCTCGGGCGCAAAATCCGCCACGGCGGGTGGTATCCCGACTACCGCCAGCCCCAGCTCTTCAGACGCGGCAAGATGGCCTACGCCGCCGAGGATGACGTCCACGAGGGCTGGGTCCTTCAGGGGCGGCTCGGCCGGATGCAAAATCCCATCGTCCAGATTCCGTACGCGACGCTGGCCGAGGCCATCGGAAAGATGAACCGGTACACGTCGCTCGGCGTTTCCAGGCAGGAGCGCGCGGGCGCCTCGGCCAGCTTCGCCAAGGCGCTCTTTCATGCCAAATGGGCCTTTCTAAAGTCGTATTTCCTGCAGCTCGGGTTCCTGGACGGCGGTCCCGGCCTGGTCATCGCCATGCTGCGGTTCGAAAATTCCTTCTACAAGCACGCCAAGGTGGTCGAGCACAGGCGCGCCGGCCGGGGCAACGGCTAGTCGAGCGCCACGCCGCTCGCCCCCGCCGCCCGGATGAGGGCGTCGGCCATGTCGGACGGCGTCACCGCGACCTCGATCCCGCATTCCCTGAAGACGGCGATCTTCGCGGCCGCGGTGTCCTCGGCGCCGCCGACGATCGCGCCGGCATGGCCCATGCGGCGCCCGGCCGGAGCCGTCGATCCGGCGATGAATCCCGCGACAGGTTTCCTGCAGTGGGCCCTTATCCAGCGCGCGGCCTCGACCTCGGCGCTCCCGCCGATCTCGCCGATCATGACGATCCCGCGGGTTTCGGGGTCGTCGTTGAACATCTTGATGACGTCGAGGTGCGAGGTCCCGTTGACCGGGTCGCCGCCGATCCCGACGCAGGTGCTCTGGCCTATGGCCCGGACCGTGAGCTGGTAGACGGCCTCGTAGGTGAGCGTGCCCGAGCGGGAGACGACGCCGACATGGCCCTTCCTGTGGATGTAGCCCGGGGCGATCCCGATCCGGCAGCCGCCGTGCGACTTGTCGCCGGTCCCCGGCGTCACGATGCCCGGGCAGTTGGGGCCGACCAGCCGCGTCCTTCCGCCGGCCATGGCCCGCTTGACGCGGATCATGTCCCGCACCGGTATGCCCTCGGTGATGGCGACGGCGAGGTCGAGGCCCGCGTCGGCGCACTCAAGGATCGCGTCGGCCGCGAATGGGGGCGGCACGAAAATCGCCGACACCGTGGCGCCGGTCGCCCCGGCCGCCTCGGCGACCGAGTTGAATATCGGCACGCGATGCGGGCCGTGCTCGAAGACCTGGCCCCCCTTGCCGGGGGTGACGCCCGCCACGACCCTCGTGCCGTAGTCGAGCGAGAGCCTGGCATGGCGGCCGCCGAAGTCCCCCGTGATGCCCTGCACGAGGATCCTGGTCTCGGTTGTGATCAGTATGGCCATGGGAATGCGTCAGGCGGCGGTCGGGGGCAGGCCCGGGACGCTCACGCCCTGGCCTTGCGCTCGTGAAACATGATGCTGTGGCCGTCGGGCGAGTTGATGCCGAACATGCGGCAAGCCTTGAAATCCTGCAGCTCGACGGTGAGGGGGATATCGGCGGCCCTTATGGCGGCAAGCGTCTCGTCAAGGCTTGCGACCTCGAGGGCAACGCCGACGCCGCCGCCCGCAGCGGCGGGCTGGGCGTTCGACACGGCGAGCGTAACGCCGGCGACATCGTATTCGATCCAGCTGACGCCGGGTGCGAACTCGAGGTCCATTCCGGCCTTGAAGCCGAGAAGCTTCCCGTAGAAATCGCGCGCGCGCGCGAGGTCGGTGACGGAGTGGTAGACAAAGGCGATCTCCTTTACGTGGATGCTCATATGGTGTTCTTTGGGGGGGTGAGGTGTCGCGCGCCAGGCCTAGGCCACGAGCTTGACGATCTTTTGCGCGGCGTCGGCCATCGAATCGCCTGAAACGATGGTGAGACCGGAGGCCGACAGCGTAGCCTTTCCGGCCGCAACGTTGTTTCCCTCGAGGCGGACGACGAGGGGCAGCCGCAGCCCCACCTCCTTGACCGCCTCGACAATCCCCGTCGCGATCACGTTGCAGTCCATGATCCCGCCGAAGATGTTCACAAAAATGCCCTTAACGTTGGGATCGCCGACGATGATCTTGAATGCCGCGACGACCTGGTCCTTGGAGGCACCGCCGCCGACGTCGAGGAAGTTTGCGGGGCTGCCGCCAAAGTGCTTGATGATGTCCATCGTGCTCATCGCGAGCCCCGCGCCGTTGACAAGGCACGCGATGTCGCCGTCGAGCGCGATGTAGCTGAGCGAGTGCTTGGAGGCCTCGATCTCCTTCGGGTCCTCCTCGTTCAGGTCGCGCAGGGCGACGATCTCCGGGTGGCGGAACAGCGCGTTGTCGTCAAAGGAAACCTTGGCGTCCAGCGCGAGCACGTCGCCGGCCGGGGTGCTGATCAGAGGGTTCACCTCGACCATCGCGGCGTCCGTCTCCCAGTACATCGCGTAGAGCGAGCGGATGAGCCGCGAGGCGCTCTTCGCCTCCGCGGCGCCGAGCCCGAGCTTCGAGACGAGCTCCCGGACCTGGTAGTCGGCCAGGCCGTACGCGGGATCCACGACCACCTTGAAGATCTTCTCGGGCGACTCGTGCGCGACCTTCTCGATCTCTACGCCACCCTCGGTCGAGGCGACGATGACGGGGCGCGACTCGGCGCGGTCGAGCAGGATCGCAAGGTAGTATTCCTTCTTGATGTCGCTCGCCACAGTGAAATAGACGGTCTGCACCTTGCGGCCCGCCGGCCCCGTCTGGACCGTGACCAGGGTGTTGCCGAGCATCCTGGCCGCGACCTCCTTCGCCTCCGCCTTCGTCCTGCAGAACTTGACGCCGCCCTTGAACCCGTCCGTGAACGTGCCCTTGCCGCGGCCGCCCGCGTGGATCTGCGACTTCACCATGGTCGGGCCCTCCGGCAGCCCGGCGAGCGTGCTGGTGAATTCCTCGGGGGTCCTGGCGGCCGCGCCCTTGGGGACGGGGACCCCGAATTTCTCGAAGAGGGCCTTGGCCTGGTACTCGTGAATGTTCATGGACGCGTCCGGCTGGTCTGGCAGAAATGAACCCAAGAACGCACGCTAAAAAGCGGCGGACGCCACCCTCCAGAATTCAAAGGGCGATTCGCCGATCCCCCGGAGCTCCGCAGCCTCCGGGCTGGCCGTGAGGCCCTCCCCCGGGTCGGCCAGGATCGCCGCGACGCCCGGATCGCGCAGTATCGGGCCGGAAATCACGATATCCGCGCCCGTCGAGAGGGCGCACAGCCTCGAGGCGACATTCACGGTCGTGCCGAAGTAATCCAGCCGGTCGTTCTCCCCGATGGCGAGGCACGGGCCCTGGTGGATGCTGCACTTGAGGGCGAGGGGGGACTGCGCCTTGTCCGGCGCCGACAGCGATGCCTGGGCCTTCCTCATGGCCCGCAGGGCCGCGGCGGGATCCGTGAACACCGCCATGACGGCGTCGCCCATCGTCTTCACGATTGCGCCCCCCTCGTCGGAGGCCGCGGCCTTCACGGTGTCGAAATGGCTGAGGACGCGGCCGAAAGCCGGGGCGTCGCCGATCTGCCGGTAAAGGCGGGTGGAGTTCTTGAGGTCGGTGAACACGATCGTGATCGACCCGGCCGACAGCCGCTCGCCGTGGCGCAGGATTTCGCGTGCGAACAGGTCGCGGAATGTCTGGCGCGACGTGACGGCGGTGGCCGTGACGGCCTGGTCGCTCCAAGCGACCCGCTCCACGACGGCGAGGCGCCTGGCCGAGTCCGTGTTCAGCACTTTCAGGAAGCCGTCCGGGGCGACGACCTGCTCCTCCGCGTGGGCGTGCGCCGGCCCGAGGTCGATCCGGACCAGGGCCGAGCCGTCGGCGTGTATCCGGAACATCTGCGGGACGGCGAGCCCGCGCGCGCGCACCTGGTACTGTCCCTCGGGAAACGGCATCGCCATGTAGAGATCATCCGCGGGCCCCAGCCGCTTCTGCGCCACGACGTGGGGGGTGACCTGGGGACCCCCCAGGCAGTACTCGACCCGGGGCACGCGCCGCACCGAGGGGTTCGGGGCGAACGTGAGCTCGATCGACTGGTCGAAGTTCGCGGTGAAGTCGACGCCGCAGGAATCGCAGTGCGCGCTGCCCGAGACGGCGGACAGGTCCGCCTTTCCGCGCCGCGATCCCCTGCAGTGGGGGCAGCGCACCTCCCAGCTGAAGTCGAGCATCCCGCCCCGCGTGGCGTGGAGGAAAAGGTCGAGCGTCTCGCGGCGGCCGGTGCCCCATGCATCCGCAAGCGCGTAGGGCCGGATCTTCATCGCGGTGAGGTCGTCGGCGGTCGAGAGAAAGTCGCAAAGGCGCTCGACAAGGGGCGCCGGCTGGTGGGCCTCCGAGACGAGCTTCGACGCGATCGAGGCGAGCCGCTGCCGGGCGCCGCCCGTGATGAGCCGCGTGCGGCTGCGCTCCGGGACGACCGGCACCACCAGGGCGAGTTCGTCATAGTGCCGAAAGACCCGGTCGGCGTTCCGGCGCATGCGCCGGCCGATCAGCAGGGACACGATCGCGGCGCCCGCCAGGTTGAGCGGCTTCACGCGCATCTCGTAGACCATCGCCGTGCCGCCCCCCGGCCGGGACGAGAGCTCGCACGACTGCATCATCCGCTCGAACGGACCCTTCGTGAAGACCCGGCTCACGGCGAATCGCGCCGGCTGGACCCACTCGAACTCGCGCTCCTCCCACTCGGTCGCTATTCCAAGGTAGGCGGACCCCAGCCGGCGGACCCCCGGCTCGGCGGGCGGTCCCCCTGGCGCGGGCGCCAGGACGTGGAACGGCGGAAAGCCGCAGTCCCGGTTGAACCGGTCCGTGTCGGAGACAAAATGCCACAGCGCCCCTGGGGGCGACCTGAAGTCCCAAGTCCAGCGGTACTGTTTTTCGGGGAATCCCACGGCTTCACTTCGCCAGGAGCTGCCTCGCGAGAAACGCAGCCTGGAGCGCCGAGAGCTCCTTCAGGCCCTTCATCGCCAGGGAGAGGAGGTCGCTGAGCTGTTCGTGGCTGAAGGTCGACTCCTCGCCGGAGCCCTGCACTTCGACAAACCTGCCCTGGCCCGTCATGACGATGTTGAAGTCCACCTCGGCGTCCTTGTCCTCGACGTAGGCCAGATCGAGGAGCAGGTTTCCGCCAAAGAGGCCGGCGCTGACCGCGGCCACCGAGTCGGAGAGGGGGCTTTCCCTGAGCCGGCCCTGGTCGAGGAGCTTCTGCACGGCGAGCCTCGCGGCGACATAGGCGCCGGTGATCGCCGCCGTCCGCGTCCCGCCATCCGCCTGGAGGACGTCGCAGTCGAGCCAGAGCGTGTTCTGGCCGAGCTTGTCCAGGTCGACGGCGGCGCGGAGCGAGCGGCCGATCAGCCGCTGGATCTCCACGGTCCGCCCGTCCAGCTTGCCCTTGTTGATGTCGCGCGTCTTCCGCTCGTGGGTCGAGTAGGGGAGCATCGAGTATTCCGCGGTGAGCCAGCCCCCCTTGACGCCCTGCTGCTTCATCCAGGTCGGGACGCCGGGCTCGATCGTCGCGGCGCAGATCACCTGGGTCGACCCGTACCTGATGAGAACGGAGCCCGTCGCATGGGGCGCGAAACCAGCCTCGAACGAGACGGGCCTGAGCTCGTCGGCCTTGCGTCCGTCGGCGCGTTCGGGCGTGGGCATGGATTTATTCGGCGCTGGGGCGGCCGGGGGCGCGTTCCTCGCGCTCGATGGGCTTGATCTTCAGGTGCTTCACCGGGCCGTCCTCGGACATGAAGGCGATCAGCCTGTCGTTGAAGTCCTTGGCGGGATCGTGGCCCATCCGCTTGAGAGCCTGGGTGAGCGCCGCCACCTCCACCAGCCGGGCCATGTCGCGGCCGGGCCGCACGTAGAGCTCGATGTGCGGAAGCTTCATCCCGAGGATCTCGTAGCTGTTCTCCTCGAGGCCGGTGCGCTCCTCCACGACTTCCGGCGTCCACTCGTGGAGCGAAACCACCAGGTCGATCCGCTTCTCGAGCCGGATGGATTTCACTCCGAACATCTCGGCGATGTTTATGATCCCGATGCCGCGGCATTCCATGTAGCCGCGGTTGAGGGCCCGGCTCGACGCCATGAGCTCGCGCTCGTCGAGCAGCTTGATGATCGTGAGGTCGTCGGACACGAGCGAGTGGCCGCGCTCGATGAGCGCGAGCGCGCATTCGCTCTTCCCGACGCCGGAGTCGCCGCGGAGCATCACGCCGACCCCCTTCACGTCCAGGGTGGTCGCATGCTCGATCCCGCTCGGGGCGAACTCGTTGTCGATGCACAGCGTCGCCAGGTTGACCAGGTTCATCGTGATCAGCGGCGTCCTGAATATCGGCAGATCCATCTCGGAGGCGACCGCGAGCATCGCATGGGTGGGGTTGTAATTGCGCGTGAGGATCACGCAGGGAACGCTTCGTTTCGCCATTTCCTTGAAGGTGGTGATCTGGTCCCTCTGGCTCCGGGTCTTCAGGTAGGTCATCTCGGCGGCGCCGATAACCTGTATCCGCTTGTTGGCGAAGTATTTGAAGAATCCTGTCAACGCAAGGGCCGGCCGGTTTATGCTGCCCTCGCGGATCAACCGGTGAAGCCCCGCGTCCCCGGTAACAAGCTCCAGTTTGAGCTTCTCGCGGTAGGTATCGAAGAAATGGGCGACAGTTATGCCGTGGATGGCCTTCTGCATGGCACAAGTTCAGCACATCGGACGAGGGGAACCAACGGAAAAAGCGCCCGTGCGGGCCCCCCCGGAGGCCCGTCACGGCCTCAAAGATTGAAATCCTCGCCCAGGTAGAATTTCCGGGCCTTCTCGTCGCGGATGAGGAACTCGCCCGTGCCCTCCGAGAGCACGCGCCCTTCATGGATCAGGTAGGCGCGGTCCACTATCCTGAGGGTCTCGCGCACGTTGTGGTCCGTCACGATGATGCCGATGCCCCGCTTCTTGAGCTGAAGCATGATACGCTGCACCTCGGCCACCGATATGGGGTCGATCGCGGCAAAGGGCTCGTCCATGAGCAGGAAAAGCGGCCGTGTCACGAGCGCCCGGGCGATCTCAAGGCGCCGCCTCTCCCCGCCCGACAGGGTGTAGGCCTTTTGCTTCGCGACCTGCTCCAGGGCGAGCTCGCCGAGATGTTCCCTCAGGCGCGCCTGCATCTCGCTTCGCGGGACGCGGGCCACCTCGAGGATCGCAAGGATGTTCTCCTCGACCGTGAGCTTCCGGAACACCGACGCCTCCTGCGGCAGATAGCCGATGCCGCGCCGGGCCCGCTGGTGCATTCGGAGGCGGGTGATGTCCTGGCCGTTGAGCCGAACGCGCCCCCCTGTCGTCGGGACGAGGCCGACCATCATGTAGAAGATCGTCGTCTTGCCCGCTCCGTTCGGCCCAAGGAGCCCGACGACCTCCCCGCCCCCGATCGTGAGGTCCACGCCATCGACGACCGTGCGGGTTCCGTAGGTCTTGACGAGACCTTCGGCGACGATCGAAGGGGTATCCATCTTATTTCGCGGGCTGGGCCTGAGGCGTGGGGGTGGCTTCGGCCGGCGGCGCGGGCTTGTCCCCCGGAAACCCGAGATCCTTGATCGCAGGGAGCGAGATGACCGCCCGGCTTGCAGGCGTCGCCTCGATCACGGCCCTGCGCTGGCCGCGGTACAGGACCATCCGCGGGCCGGTGGCCTTGTAGTGCTCGCTCGCGATCTCAACGATAGGGTTCTCGGTAAGGACAATCCGGTCCTCGCCGGGAAAGACCTCAGCGTGGCCGCAGGTTGCCACACGGTCGCCCTGGAGAATCCGCACATTGCCCGTCGCGAGGAGGTACTTGAACTTGTCGTGCTTGCCGAGCGTGCCCGGCGTCGAGGGAGCGGAGGGCTTGTCGCCGATCCCCGTCGTGACGACCTTCAGGTAGTCGCAATAGAGCGTGATGTCGTTGCCCGTCGCCACGACCTGGTCGTGGAAGGTCGTTGTCGTCTCGATGTCGGTGCTCACCGACTCGGCGATCCCGGAACATTCGACGGTGGTGGACGGGGGGGCGTCGGTCGCGCGCGCCGGCGCGGCAAGCGCCAGCGCGGCGGCGGCCGCAAGGAGGGTCAGGGGTTTCATTTCAGGATGTCGGGCATCGCGGCATGGAACACCACGTGGGCGTTCCGGGCGATTATAACTTTCTTCTCGTTGTAGAGATAGGTCCACTTCTCGCCCGTCACCACGACGTCGTCGCGGACCAGCCGCACCGACCGGTCGCCGCGGGCGACCTTTTCGCCGATCATGTACGTTGCCTCGGGGCTGGAGATGACGGAGTCAACCCTCGCCAGCGCGTCGCCCGAGTACACCGTGACGACCACGCCTGAGATATCGATCTGGTCGTTGGTGATGGGCCGCACCTCGTCGCCCCGAAGGGTCATCTGCCGGAAGCCCTCCTTGGTGAAGAGGGGGAGGATCCAGTTTCTCGCCGGCGGGGCCAGGGGGGCGTCGGCCACCGCCGAGCCCGGGACGAAGCCAAGGAGCGCGAGCGCGGCCAGAAGGTTCTTTGCGCGTCGATTCACCATATCAGCGTACGCGGCCCGGCCTTCCAGTTCCCTTGAGGGGAGCCCGGGCCTCCAGGAGCAGGTCGCAGACCTCGCGGACGGCCCCGTGCCCGGGGAGCCTGCGCGTGACGTAGTCGGCGGCGGCGAGCGCGGCCGGAAGGCCCGTCGGGACGGAGATCCCGATCCCCGCGGCGGCGATGGCCGGGGCGTCTATGAAATCGTCGCCCATGTAGGCGCATTCGCCGAGCGGTATCCCGAGCTCCGCCGCGAGGCCGGAAAGCGCGTCGAGCTTGTCGCGCCTGCCCTGGATCACGTGCGGGATCCCGAGCTCGGCGGCGCGAAGCGTGGACGCCCCCGACTGCCTGCCGGAAATCCACGCGAGCTCGAGCCCGGAATCGCGCAGGAGCATGAGCCCCAGGCCGTCGATGATCGCGAACCGCTTTGCCTCGGTGCCGTCCGAGGATATCGACACCGTTCCGTCCGTGAGGACGCCGTCGACGTCCATCGCGAAAAGGCGCATCCGGGCCCAGGCGTCCCGCGTGATCCTCCCTCTCTTCACGACATCCACTCCGTGATCCGCTGGATCACCCCGTCCTTGGAGGGCCGATACGCGGCCTCAAGCTCGTGCGCGAAGGGCACCGGTATGTCGAGCGCGGCTATCCTGAGCGGCGGCAGTTTGAGCGGGGCGCGCGATCCCTCGACGATCCGGGCGACGATTTCGGCGCCGAACCCGTGGGTCCTCCTCCCCTCATGGAGGACGATGAGCCTTCCCGTCCGGGCGACCGAGGGGGCTATCTCCGAGAGGTCCAGGGGCGAGAGGCAGCGCAGGTCGAACACCTCGATGTCGGACTCGTATTCGGCCGCGAGGTAGTCGCACGCCTCGATCGCGAGGTGCACCGCCTCGCCGTAGGTCACGAGCGTCGCGAAACCGCCGGTCCTGACCCGCCTGGGCAGCCAGACGCCGCGGTAATCCGGGTCCCAGGCGACCGGGTGCTTCCCGCGGCGGTAGAGGCCCTTGTGCTCGAACAGCAGGACGGGGTTGTTCTCCTCGCTTGCGGCGAGCAGCGCGTTGAACGCGTCCTGGGGATTGCTCGGGTAGAGCGCCTTCAGGCCGGGCATGGACAGGAAAAGCGATTCCAGCTCCTGCGAGTGGAACGAGCCCAGCCCGACGGTGCCGCAGGGTAGCCGCAGGACGAGCGGGCAGGAGGCCCCCGAGCGAAAGTGCATCGTGGCCGCGTTGAGGGTGATCTGCGTGATCGCCTCGGTCGCGAAGTCCGCGAACTGGAACTCCTCGATCGGCCGGTGCCCGTTTACCCCCAGTCCGATCGCGTAGCCCGTGCACGCGCTCTCGGCGAGCGGGGTGTTGAACACCCGCGAGCGCCCGAACTCGGCGAACAGGTCCTCCGTCACCTTGAACGCGCCCCCGTACGTCGCGATGTCCTGGCCGAGGACGATCGACTCGGGCCGCTCGGTCAGCACCTTGCGGAGCGCGCGGTTGAGCGCCTGCGCCATCGTCACGTTCTCGGGCGCCGACGGGCCGGGAAGCCAGCCGAAGGGCGCCGTTGCCGGGGCGAACAGGTCCTTCTCCATTCCGGCGGGATCCGGGCGCGGCACGGCGATGGCCACCTTGACGCATTCCTCGACAAACGCGCCGATCTCGGCGTCGAGCGCGTCCATCCGGGCCGCGCCCGTCGTCGCGGCGAGCGACCTCCTGAACCCGGGGAGGGGGTCCCTTGCCTCGAACTCCCCCGCCTCGCCCGGGCGCAGGTACGTGCAGGTGTCGTAGGCCGCATGGCCGCGCAGGCGGAGCGTCCGCGCCTCGACGAGCATCGGGCGCGAGGTCGCGCGCACCTTCTCGATGACGGCGCCGAGGGTCCGGGCCGCGGTCCCCGGATTCCCGCACTCGATCACCAGCCCCTCCATCCCATAGCCCTCCGCGCGGCGCCAGAGCTCGGTCCCGCTCAGGAACTGCTCATCGGCGGGGGTCGAGTAGGCATATCCGTTGTTCTCGATCACGAACACGATCGGCATCGACTGGAGCGACGCCAGGTTCATCGACTCGTGGACGTCGCCGGTGCTCGACGATCCGTCGCCGAAGAACGCAAAGCCTACCGCCTTGCGCCCGAAGCGGCGCTGGGAGTCGGTGGCGCCGAGCACCGGCCCGCACATCGCGCCCAGGTGGCTTATCATCGGAAGCGACCGGTTTGCAGGGTCCCCGTGGTGGATGTTGCCCTCGCGCGCCCGCGTCGGGCTGTCGGCGTTGGCGAAATACTGGTTGAGGTGCTGGCAGAGATGCCCGCTCCAGATGAGGTGCCCCCCGAGGTCCCGGTGGGTGAAGCAGACCACGTCGAGGGCCTTGTCGGCCATGAGCGCGAGCGGGACGATCATCCACTCGTTGCCCTGGCCGCCCGTCACCGTCCCCTTGATCAGGCCCTGGCGGAAAAGCTCGAGGATCCGGTTGTCCGCAACCCGGGCCAGCTGCATCCATGCATAGATCCGCAGGAGGGAGTCGCTCGGGTCTTTCTCCAGGTCCGCGGAGCGCAGGTCGCGCGACGCTAGGATGGCGGGGGCGGTGGGAAATGCCATGGACGGGGATTCACGCTGAGCACCGCGCGCCGGGTGGGCAAGCTCGCCGTCGCCGGGGCGTCACGCGACCCGGTCTTGATGCGCCAGGCGGCGGCGCTTTGGGCTTCTCGCGGCCTCGAAATGGGCGCAGAACGGTGCGGCCCCAAAACGCCAGTCGCTTGAGAAACCCCGCGCTCGTCCTCATCCTGGTCCTCCTCCCGGTGCTTGCCGGCATCCCGGAGAATCTTCCGAACCTGAAATCCTCGGCGGATTCCGGCACCCGTTCCGCGCCGGCCGGCGGACACGCGAGCTACGCCACCAACTTCCCCCTTGCCGAGCTCCCCGTGTCCGAGCGCGGCAGGTGGGACGGCGGCAGGGCGGTGGGGCTGGACTGGGCCGACATCGAGACCATCCCCGGATTCGCCTTCGGGCTCGAGTCGGGCACCAGCGGCTACGACGACTCCACGGCGCTCCTGACGGGCGCCTGGGCTCCGAACCAGGAGGCCCAGGCAACGGTTCACTCGGTCAACCCGAACGGCAAGATCTCCGAGGAGGTGGAGCTTCGCCTGCGCAGCTCGCTGTCGGCCCACAGCGCGACGGGCTATGAGATCAATTTCAGGTGCCTGAAGACGAAGGACGCCTACACGGAAATCGTCCGGTGGAACGGCCCGCTGGGGAGCTTTTCGTACCTGAGCCACAAGGACGGCGCGCAATTTGGCGTCGCGGAGGGCGATGTCGTCAGGGCGACGATAATCGGCAACGTCATCACGGCCTATATCAACGGCGTCCAGGTGGCCCAGGCGGCCGACAGCACCTTTGCGACGGGCCGGCCGGGAATGGGATTCTACATTCAGGGTGCACAGGGCGGCAACCGGGACTACGGATTCACGGCCTTCAAGGCCGCCGACATCCCGTGACGCCCCTGCGTTTTTCCCGGGCCCCTTTCCCCGTCATGCCCCGTCGATCTTCCTGATGCGGGCGATGTGCCTGCCCCCCTCAAACTCGGTGGTGAGCCAGGTCCGGGTGATCCTGACGGCCTCGTCCTCCGTGATGGTCCGCTGCCCGATGGAGAGGCAGTTGGCGTCATTGTGGGAGCGGCTCCAGATTGCGACCTGCTCGGTCCAGCACACGCCGCAACGCACGCCCCTCACGCGGTTCGCGACGATCGCCTCGCCGTTGCCCGACCCGCCGAGGACGATCCCCCTTTCGAATTCGCCCCGCGCCACCGCCTCGGCGACCGGCCGCACGAAATCGGGAAAATCGCAGGGCTGTTCCGAGTCGGTCCCCATGTCGCGGACGCTGTGGCCGTCGGCCAGGAGGGTGGCCTTGAGCAGTTCCTTATACCTGAAGCCTGCGTGGTCCGATCCGATCGCGATCGTGTAAGTGCGGGGCATGGGGCGTGGTGGCTTGGAACACGCGAGTGTCCGCCGGGCGGCGGCGGCGGCAAACAAATACCGCCGCTACGATCCGACCGCCTGCCAAAAGGCCGCCGTGTCTCCCAGGTGCTCGAGCACCGCGTCCGGGTTGTGGGCCGCCAGCTCGGCGATCCTGTAGTTGCCCGTGGCGACCGCGAGGACGCGCGCCCCGAAAGCCCGCGCGCAGGCGATGTCGTGGGGCGTGTCTCCCACGATCCACACGCGCTCCGAGGGAAAATCGACGCCCCAGTGGCCCCGGGCGCGCCTCAGGGCATGCGGCCCGAGCTCGTTCCGGACCTCGCTGTCGTCGGCGAAGGCCCCGATCGGAAAATAGTCCCACAGCCCGTGGAACCCGAGCTTGGTCTCCGCGCCGCGTCGGAGGTTGCCGGTCAGGAGGCCCTGGACCACTCCGGGGTGCGACGCCGCGCGGACGAGGATGTCCGATACGCCTGGGAGGATGCGGGCCTCGCTGGTCTCGAGGATCCCCGGCAGGGCTGAAATGTAGCCGTCGACGTATCTCGCCCGGTTTTCCAGGGTGTCCTCGATCCCGAACCTCTCGAGGATCTGCCGGATGATCCACGGGTCCGTGCGCCCGGCGAAATCGATGCCCGCGAACGAGCCAGAGACCCCGAAGACGGAGTGCAGAGCCACGCCCAGCGCCTTCATCCCGGCGCCCGTGGAATGGAGGATCGTTCCGTCTATGTCCCAGAGGATCAGTTGTTTGTGCATGTTGTATGAAACTCCTGGCCGCTGACGGCGTCTATTCACCTTGAATCCACCGGTGCAAGTGGGCTACCCGAAAGCCTAGAACTCTCCCATAGACATGAAAACATCCAGAATTTTCGTCATCGCCGCGGCTGCGGTATGCGCGGCCCTGTTCGTCGGCTGCTCGACGCCTGAAACCAGGATCAGCAGCGCCCCGGAAATATTCGCAAGGCTGACACCCGACCAGCAGGCCCTCGTGAAGGCCGGCCAGATCGCGGTGGGATTCGAGATGGATGCCGTAAAGCTCGCGCTCGGCGACCCCGATCGCGTCACCATCCACACGGACGCGACCGGACAGCATCAGGTCTGGCACTACACGACCTACGAGGACGCCCAGGGAGTGATTGTCTTCAACGGGTACTACCACAGGTGGAACGGATGGGGCGGCCCGCGTTTCTGGGGCGACGCCGGCTACTATAACGGCTACCCGGTCCACGTCCACGACCGCATCCGCGTCACCTTCGACGTCAACGCCCGCGTCGGTTCGATCGAGCAGGAAAAACCCTAGCGGGCCCTGTCCGCGGCCTCCGCTTCGCGGACCCGCACCTCGACGCTGAGCGAGCGGGTCTTGCCGCCGCGATAGGTCCCGCTCACGGGCCGGATGTCGGCATAGTCGCGGCCTGAGGCGACCTTGATGTAGCGTTCGTCCGCCGGCCTGTCGTGGGTCGGGTCGAACGCGGCCCAGCCAAACCCGGGAACGAACGCCTCGATCCACGCATGGGAGGCCTCCTCCTCGTCGGGCTGCCTCTGCGCCTTGATGAAGTAGCCGCTCACGTACCTGGCGGGGATTCCGCAGCTCCTGCAGAGCCCGAGCGCGACGTGCGCGAAATCCTGGCATACGCCCGACCTGAGCTTCAGGGCGGCGGTCGCCCGGGTGCCCACGCCCGTCGATCTCGGCTTGTAGGCGAAGTTCTTGTAGACGTGCCGGCACATGCGCTGGACATCCGACCACACGTCGCTCCGGCCGCCTCCCAGCGCGTCCTGGGCCTCCCTCCAGAGCTCGACATCGAGGGGGACATAGTGGGATCCCGTCAGGAACTCGGCGTTCAGCTCCCGCTCCGGGCTCGCCTCAAGCTCGGAAGGCTGGACGGCGGGCACCGGCGGCCGGGATGCATTGGGCCTCGTCTCGACCTCCGAGACGGCCTCGACCACGAGCCTGCTGTGCTCCGCGGTGACGTCGAAATAGTGGACCATGTTGGCGTAGAAATCGACGTACTCGCGCGTCTCCGCGGCCGGGTCGATCCGCAGCTCGAAGCTCCGGCACGTCTGGTTGGCGTCGTCGACGGGTGTCAGGCGGACCTCGTTGAAGCTGTCGCTCGCCGTGCCCGCGTAGACAAACGTAGTCCTGTGCAGGAGGCTGATCAGCATGGGGGCCCTTCGGGAAGGCCTATGGGGGCGTTCCTCATTGCTGCTGCTGGAGCTGCTGGTCCTCCTGCGTGGACTCGGCAGGGTAGAACATCGTCGTCTGGACGACCTCTTCGCTGATCCTGTCCAGGGTCTTTCCCGTCTCCACGAGGAATTCGTGGAGCCCGCCGCGCAGCACCTCGTCGATCGAAAGCGACTGGAGGTTTGCGAGCAGGCGGCGCGAGGCGCGTGCGGCCTCGGTGCGGGGGCGGGCTCCCGACTCCGCCAGTATCCTGCGCAGGAACTCGTCGACCTGCGCGACGCAGAAGTGAATCGAGCGGGGAAACGAGTCCGAGAAGATCAGGAACTCGGCGACCTTCCACGGCAGGATCTCCCGCACGTAGAACCGGCGGTACGCCTCGAGCGCGCTCGCCGAGCGCAGCACGGCCTGCCACTGCGCCGTGTCGAGCGCGCCCCCGACGTCGGTCGCGTTCGGGAGCAGGATGTGGTACTTGACGTCCAGGATGCGGGCCGTCTTGTTGGCGCGCTCGACGAACTTGCCGAACTGGATGAACTCCCATCCCTCGCTCCGGGAGTAGGTCGAGTCGGTGAGGCCCTGGAAGAGGTGGGAGTTGCGCTTGATGTCCTGGAAGAACTCGTACGGGCCCGCGGCCCAGACGTCCGTCGTGCTCCGGGACTTCAGGAACAGGTAGAGCTCGTTGACCGTCTCCCACATCTCGATCGAGATCTGGTCGCGGATCATGCGGGCGTTCTCCCTGGCGGCGAAGACGCATGCCAGGATCGAGTTCGGGTTGCGCAGGTCAAAGGCGAAGAATTCCGTGACCGATCGGCTGTCCGCGGCCCCGTAGTGCTCCTCGAAGAGCTCGTTGTCGCCGGAGCTGGCGAGGATCGACCCCCAGTGCTCCTTGAGGTGCACGTCGTCATACCCGCGGAAATCGAGGATGAACTGCAGGTTCACCTCGAGCAGGCGCGCGATGTTCTCGGCGCGCTCGATGTATCGGCTCATCCAATACAGGGAGTGGGCGACGCGCGAGAGCATCGCGTTGGCCTGGGGCCTGGGGACCGGCGCCCTCGCGGGCGCCTCCTTTTTTCGCGGGAGCGTCATTTGGCCCCCTCGATCACCCACGTGTCCTTGGACCCGCCGCCCTGGGACGAGTTGACGACGAGCGATCCCTTGCGCAGGGCGACCCGGGTCAGGCCCCCCGGCGTGACGACCGTCTTCTCGCCGCAGAGCACGTACGGCCTGAGGTCGATGTGCCGGCCCTCGAACCTGTTCTCGCACCATGTCGGGGAGCGCGAGAGCATGATGGGGTCCTGGGCGATGAAATTGCGGGGGTTGGCGGCCACCCTGGCGCGGAAGTCCGCCACCTCCTCCTTCGTGGACGCGGGCCCGATCAGCATCCCGTACCCTCCCGCCTCGTTCGCGGACTTGACCACCAGCCCCGCCATGTTCTCCAGGATGAACTTCAGGTCGGAGGGCTCCGACGCAAGGTACGTGGCCACGTTCGGCAGGATGGGGTCCTGGTCGAGGTAGTACTTGATCACCTTTGGGATGTGGGCGTAGATCACCTTGTCGTCCGCGACGCCTGTGCCGATTGAGTTGGCGAGGGCGACCCTTCCCGCGCGGTAGGCGGCCACCAGTCCCGGGACGCCGAGCATCGAGTCGGACCTGAACACGGCCGGGTCGAGAAAATCATCGTCGATCCGGCGGTAGATCACGTCGACCGGCAGCAGCCCAGAAGTGGTGCGCATGTGCACGCTCGTGTCCTGGACCACAAGGTCGCGGCCCTCGACGATCGGGATCCCCATCTGCCGCGCGAGGAAGCAGTGCTCGAAGTACGCGCTGTTGTGGACCCCGGGGGTCAGGAGGACGACGCTGGGCTTGTCGCTCCTGTCGGGCGCGATATGGAGCAGGGCCTTGAGGAGCTCGTCCGAGTAGCCCTCGACCGGCCGCACGCCGTAGCTCTGGAACAGGTTGGGGAACGCGCGCCGCATGGCCGAGCGGTTCTCGATCATGTACGAGACGCCCGAGGGGCAGCGCAGGTTGTCCTCGAGGACCAGGTAGCTCCCGTCGCGGTCGCGGATGAGGTCGGTGCCGCAGATGTGCACATAGATGTCGCGCGGTACCGAGAAATTCATGAACTCGCGGCGGAAATGCTTCGCCGAGAGGATGTGCGAGGCGGGGACGACCTTGTCCTTCATGATCTTCTGCCCGTGGTAGAGGTCGTGGAGGAAGAGGTTGAGGGCGGTGATCCTCTGGATGAGGCCGGCCTCGAGGCGCGACCATTCGCGCGCCGGGATTATCCTCGGGATGAGGTCGAACGGGAAGATGCGCTCGGTGCCCTCGGCGTCGTTGTAAACGGTGAACGTGACGCCGCGCCGCAGGAAGGCGAGGTCGACCGCGGCGCGCCTTCGCTCGAACTCGGGAACGGCGAGCGTGGCCAGGCGCTCGGCGAGGAGGCGGTAATGCGGCCGCACCTCGCCGCCGGTCGCGTACATCTCGTCAAAGAATTCGCCTGAGTCGTAGGGGGTGCTGAGGAGCGACACGTGGGTTTGGTTTAGGCCGTCGCGGGCGGTTCAGCAAGTCCCTTGCCAGACCTATTCTTCTCTCCGTTGCCCGCGCCGCTATGAGTCTGTGGCCGCAAACTTGAACGGAACCTCCATCCTTACGTCCACGGTCCGGTCGTCCGCGGCCGTCCCCGGATGGAACTTCCACCTGGCAACCGCCGTCGCGCAGCGCCTGCCGATGTCGTCATCCGTCGTCTTCTCCACCTTGACGTCGACCACCGACCCGTCCCTTTGCACGACGAATGAGACGACGGCCTCGGCGTTCATCCTGCGCTGGCTCGGGCTGAGCTCCGGCTGGGGGCACTCGTAGGTGACCGGCAGGCTCTTGACCTCCGCCGGGTTGAAAATCCGGTCCCTGCGCAGGAGCTGGGCCGTGAGCTTGAGCGTCTGGCCCTCGGGAATCTCGCACGTGATCGGCGTCGGGTCGTAGCCGGGCAGCGTCAGCTCGAATGACGCCTGCTTCGGCGTGAGGTCATGGAGAACGAGGGGGGTCGAGCCGAGGCGCATGCCGTCCTTGTCGACCCAGGCGCCGCTAGGCTCGCTCGTGAGCTCGAGCGACCCGTCCTGGTATTTTGTCACAACCGGCGTCGTGGCGGCCCGCACGACCGTGACCTTCTCGACGTGGTCGTTGCAGCCGGGGCGCGCGAAGGTCACAAGGTAGTCTCCGCGGACGATGCCGGTGAAAATCGCCGGCGTCCGCCCGATCCGGAAGGGCTTGCCCGCCGGATCGGCGGCCGTATGGACGACGAAATCAAGGCTGTCCGGGATGCTCGAGACCTCGAGCGTTCCAAGCGACGACTCGAGCTTGACCGTGCCGAGGTCCGTCGTCTTGGTCCCCTTGATCGTCGTGTTCAGGTCGACGGTCTCGTATTCGAAGAGCGAGATCCGAACGCGGTGGGGGCCCGAGGCGACCCCCTCCACCCTGACCGGGGACTTCAGAGGCGCGGCCCCGTCGATCGACACCGAGGCGGCCGCCGGCACCGTGGCGACGAGAAGGACCCCGGGAAGCCTGTTGATCCTCTCCACCTCGGCGAGGACCTTCTGGCGTGCGGCGTCCTCCGCCTGCCTCTGGGTCGCCTCTATCGCGGCTTGGGCATCCTTGCGCGCCTTCTCGGCGCTGGCCTTCGCCATCTGCTCCGAGTCCCTCACCCTGACCTCCGCAAGGTGATGGGCCAGCGCCTCCTGCTGCTCCAGCTCATGTTCCTTGATCTTCTGCATCCAGTAGTCGAGCGCGACCGCGGTCGCCGCGAAGAGAAGCGCGGCGGCCGCCACGATCCCGACATAACGCCCGACCTTGCTCTTGGGTTGCACCTCCTCCTTCTCCCCGGCAACCGCCTCGGCTGGCACGGCGGGCTTGAGGCGCGAGGTATCAAAGGGAAGGCTCGTGACCCGCTTTGCCGGGGCGGCTCCGGCCGGCGGAGCCTTCTTTGCGCCGGATCCGGCGGACGGGGGTGCCCCCGGCGGAGGGGACGGGGAACCCGGTTCGGGCGCTGGCTCCGGGGGCGGAAGGGCCGTCGCGGGGAACGAGGGCGCCGTCCCAGGCGTGGCGGACGGCCTTTGGGGCGGAAATGAGATCGCTGGCCGGGGAGGTTCCCCGGGCGCCTCGGCTGGCGCAGTCTCCGCGGGATCCCCCACCGGCCTGGGCTGTCTTGCCGCGAATCCCGGCGGAGCGGCCGCGCCCTCGTGGGTCAGGGCGGGCTTGGCCCGGAAGGGCGCAGGGACGGGGGGCGCGAGGGGTTCTGCCTCGTCACCGGGGAGGGGCTCCTCCTCGACGTCCTCCGGCGGGGCCTCCGCCTCCACCCACGCCGGATGCCACGCAACCCTCGCGCGCAGGCGGGAGCCGAGGAGCTCAAGCAGGCCGGCCGAGGCCGGCGTGAAGGCTTCCCGCACCGCGTCGTCGGCAAAGCTGAGCCCGAGGTCCCCGGCCAGCCCCTTGATGTCCGGCTCCCACGCCGTGGTCCCCGCCGCCGCGGCGGTGCCGCGGGTGAACCACGCCTGCTTGCCCGTAAACCCGATGCACGCGAGCGCGGGAGGGCCCGAGTGCTGGGGAAGCAGGCTGAGCGCCTGCTTCAGGCTTGCCCCCACGGTGGCGCAGATCTTGGGCCCGGGATCCGTGAAGTCATATCCATCGCTGAAGAACAGCCGGGCGCCCGCGCCGCGGAACTTGAGCTTCAGGGCCATCTGCACCGCCTCGTAGATCGCATTCAGGCCGGCGGCGCACGGCGCCACGCCCTCGACCCCGTTTTCGGTGATGAGCACCAGGTGGGATCGATCCGTTCCAATGTCCCAGAGCGCAACCGATCCCTTCCCGTTTGCGCGCAGCACGCCCGCGATCGCGCCCACCCGTGCGAAAGCCGACGGCCTTGCGCCGCGGGATTCCACCTTCGAACCGGGAAGGCTGCCCGAGACCTGCTCCAGGGATTCGCGGGTGGCGGAGGCGAGGATCCACCGTTCGGTGCCATTGGGGGTGATCGCGCCGCCGTCGCCGGCATTGCACACCGCGTAGGCGAACGGGGCCCTGGACGAGCCGCGGGTGGCCGCCGCGATCGCGCGCAGCGAATCGCTGGTCCGGTCCAGGAAAGCCTCGGTGTCGGTCGAGAGACGCCAGGCGATGGCGTCGGGCCACACGCAGTCGGCCCTGACCCCTTCGGTCTTCCAGCCGGGGACGACCGCGCCGATGAGGGCCTCCAGGGCGACCTTGTTCTCCAGGATGCACTCGCCGCCGGCCTCGATCGTCCCGTTCACCGCCCGCAACGCGTGGAGCGTGTGATGGGTCAGTTCGACGATGACTTGTATCTCATGGGCCTTGGGCATGGTCGACGGTGGGTGGACGGTCGCCGCCGCGTCATGCCTTGACGAAATGCTTCATGTTCTCCTGGAGCTGGCGCTGGCGCTCCTCAAACATGACTTCCTTGGCGGCGAGCGCGGCGAGCTGTGCCTCCATCTTTGCGGTCTGTTCCGCCATTTGGGTCTCAGCATGGACGAGCGACTCGGTGCGCGTGTGCAGCTTCGCCTTTTCGGCCTCGAGGCTTGCCTCCTTCCGGTGCACCTCGGCCTCGCGCACCTTCACGCCGCTTTCGATCTCGTTGCGGATCGTGCTGAGCTTGGTCCTCAGGTCGGCGAGGGCCTTGGCCTCGGCCGTCAGCTTCGCCTGGCCCTCCGCGGACTCGCGCTTGAACGCGGCCAGCTCCTCCTCAAGGGCGGAGCGGTCCCTGGCAAGCTGCTCCCGGGCCCCGACGAGCGCCGTCTTCTCGGCCGCATTCTCGGCGTCCAGCCTCAGGAGGCCGGAGCTCGTCTGGCTTCCCTGGGTCTGCCCGCTCGCGGCCTTCAGCCTGGCGAGCTTGCCCTCCCAGAGCGCGCACTCGGACTCGATGTCCCTGAGCCGCTTTTCCGCGTCGGCCTGGAGCGCCCGCGAGATGGCGGACGCCGCCTTGGATGCCGCGGCGGACGCCGAGATGTCGGCCTCGAGGGACGCCCGGTCCCTCTCCAGCCTGGCCTGGAGCGACACGGCTGCCGCCTCGCGCCTGGCCAGGGCCTCTTCGCGCTCCAATGGGTTCATGTCCGGCATCGTCTTCCTGGGGCGCTTCCCGGGGGGCGGGAACCCCGGAGAAAGGCGAGGGGAGCGCCGGCCGCGCTGGGCGGCTGCGTCGATACGGGTGATAAGGTTATAGCCGGCACCATTTTGTCTCGAGCTAGCTCGATGGGCTAGCCCGTGAAGAATCCCCATTCCCCCCGCCTGTGTCAAATAGCATGGATCGCCGACTTGGATACCGCGAGCCCGGCCTCCTTTACCGCCTCGCTCATCGTCGGATGCGCATGGATCGTGCGGCCCAGGTCCTCCGCGCTTCCCCCGTACACCATGTGGGCCACAACCTCCGCGATGAGCTCGGCGGCGCCCCGTCCAAGGATCTGCGCGCCCAGGATCCGGTCGGTGCGCGCGTCGGCCACGATCTTCACGAACCCGTCGGTCGAGTCGTTCGCGATCGCGCGTCCATTTGCCGCGAAGTTGAACCGGCCGACATTGACCGGGATCGCGCGGGCCCTCGCCGCGTCCTCGCCAAGGCCCACGGAGGCGATCTCCGGGTCGGTGTAGACGACCGCGGGCACGAGGTCCCAGTCGACATGGCCCGCCTTCCCGGCGATCCACTCCGCGACCGCCGCCCCGTCCTCCTCGGCCTTGTGCGCGAGCATGGGCCCGGCGACGACGTCGCCGATGGCCCAGATGCCGGGCACCCCGGTGCGCAGGCGGGCATCGACCTTGACGCGCTTTCTTTCATCCAGCGCGACTCCGGCCTTCTCGAGGCCGAGCCCGTCGGTGTAGGGCCGGCGGCCCACGGCGACGAGGATCTTCTCGGCCGGGAACTCGAGGGGCTTGCCCTCCCGCTCGGCAATGAGCACGGCCCTCCCGCCTTCGGTCCGCAGGCCGGTCACCTTGGCGCCCGTCTCAATCCTGAGGCCCTGCTTCTGGAGCAGGCGGGAAAAGGTGCGCACGACGTCGTCATCGTAGCCCCCGGCGATCTTCGGAAGGAACTCGACGATCGTCACGTCGCTCCCGAGCCTCGCCCAGACCGAGCCCAGCTCGAGGCCGATGGCCCCGCCCCCGACGACGACGAGCGGGGAGGGCGCCTTCTCAAAGGCGATCGCCTGGTCGCTCGAGACCACCGTTTTTCCGTCGAATTTCATGAACGGGAGCTCCATGGGCGCCGAACCCGTCGCGATGACGAAATTCTTCGCGGAGACGGAGACGGTCCCGTCCGCGCCCTTGACCGACACGGCGATCGGCGAGGTGAAGGAGGCCTCGCCCGCAAGCACGGCCACCTTTCGCGCCTTGGCGAGCATGGCGACGCCCCCGACGAGCGTGGCCACGACGGCGTCCTTGCGCTTGAGGAGCGTCTCGATGTCGGGGGTCACGGCCCCGGTCCTGATGCCATGCGCCGCGGCGTGGTCGCGGGCGAACACAAGCTGCTCTGAGGAGTACAGGAGGGCCTTGCTGGGGATGCAGCCCACGTTGAGGCATGTCCCGCCCAGCGTCGGCCGCTTGTCGATCAGCGCGACCCGAAGGCCGAGCTGCGCGGCCCGGAAGGCGCACACATATCCGCCCGGGCCCGCCCCGATCACCGCCACGTCATACGCGTCCATGGAGGCGGATCAGAGGCCCAGCAGGAGGCGCGAAGGATCCTCGATCTCCTGCTTCACCTTGACGAGGAAGGTCACGGCCTCCCGGCCGTCCACCAGCCGGTGGTCGTAGGTCAGCGCGACGTACATCATGGGCCGGATGACAACCTGGCCGCCGATGGCCACGGGCCGGTCGTTGATCGCATGCATCCCCAGGATGGCGCTCTGCGGAGGGTTGATGATCGGGGTCGAGAGGAGGGAGCCGAAGGTGCCCCCGTTGGTGATCGTGAACACGCCGCCCTCGAGATCCGCGAGCGTGATCTTGCCGTCGCGGGCCCTGGCCGCCGCGTCGGTGATCGCCCTCTCGATCCCGGCCATGCCGAGCGTGTCGCAGTCGCGGATCACGGGCACCATCAGGCCCTTCTCCGTCGAGACCGCCACGCCGATGTCGTAGAAGTTGTTCTGGACCAGCGAGTCGCCCTCGATCTGCGTGTTGATAGACGGCACCTCCCTGAGCGCCTGGACGACCGCCTTGACGAAGAAAGACATGAACCCGAGCTTGAGCCCGTTCCTCTTGACGAAGTCCTCCTGGTACTTCGAACGGAGCTCCATGACGGCGGCCATGTTGACCTCGTTGAAGGTCGTCAGCAGCGCGGCGTCATGCTGGGCCTTGACGAGGCGCTCCGCGATCCGCTGGCGCAGGGGCGTGAGCTTCCTCCTTGTCTGGCGGGCGCCGGGCTGAGCCGGGGGTGCGGCCGGGGCCTGAGGCGGCGTGCTCGCCGCGCGGGCGGGCGCCTCCGCCGCCGAAATCATGTCGCCCTTCGTCACGCGGCCGCCCTTGCCCGTGCCTTCCACGGACCCGGGATCGACGCCCGATTCCTCGGCCAACCGGCGGACGGCCGGTGAGCGAACCGCGGGAGCGGCCGGCGCCGCGTCCTTCGCCGCGGGAGCGGCTTCGGGCGGCTGAGGGGGGGCCGCCGGCCTGGCCTGCGCCGCAGGGGCCGCAGCGGCGCCGGCCTCGATCAGGGCCACGACCTGGCCGATCTTCACCTCGGCGCCCGCCTCGACGCTGAGGGTGATGACGCCGTCCCCCTCGGCGTTTCCCTCGGAGGTGATCTTGTCGGTCTCGAGCTCGAACAGAGGCTGGTCCCTCTTCACCTGGTCGCCGTTCTTCACATGCCACTTGGCAAGGATCCCCGTGCTGATGGACTCCCCCATGGGCGGAATTTTGACTTCGAGAGGCATGGCTAGAGTGTGTACGCGTCCTTGAGCAGGCCCGCGAGTTCAAGCTTGTGGAGCGCGAGCGATCCCACAGCGGGCGAGGCGGAGGCGTCGCGGCCCGCGTAGGCGGGCGCCCTACCGAAGATCCGCGCGAGCTGCGGCGCGATGAACGACCAGGCTCCCATGTTCTGCGACTCCTCCTGGCACCAGACGAGCCGCGCCTGGGGGAACTTCTGCGCGATCTCGCCGAGGCGGGCCGCGTGAAGGGGGTAGAGCTGCTCCACCCTGACGATGGCCGCGTCCTTGATCGCATTGCGGTCGCGGTACTCGCAGAGGTCGTAGTATACCTTGCCGGAACAGAGGATCAGGCGGGCCGCCTGCGCCGCCGGCGCGGGCTCCTCGAGTATCTCCTGGAATCCGCCCGCCGTGAAATCGGCCACCCTCGAGACCGCGGCCGGATGCCGCAGGAGGGACTTGGGCGACATCACGATCAGCGGCTTCCGGAAGTCGCGCCTGACCTGGCGCCGCAGGAGGTGGAAATACTGGGCCGGCGTCGTCACGTTGACGACCTGGATGTCCTCCTCCGCGCTCGACTGCAGGAAGCGCTCGAGACGGGCCGACGAGTGCTCGGGGCCCTGGCCCTCGTAGCCGTGCGGCAGAAGCAGGACGATGCCGCACGTCCGCTGCCACTTCGACTCGCCGCTGACGATGAACTGGTCGATCACGACCTGGGCGCCGTTCGCGAAGTCGCCGAACTGGGCCTCCCAGAGGCAGAGCATGTCGGGGTAGTCGAGCGAGTAGCCGTAGTCGAAGCCGAGGACGGCGGCCTCGGAAAGCAGGGAGTTGTAGACGCAGAAGCGCGCCTGATTCGCGTCGAGGTTCTTGAGGGGCGTGTACTTCTCGCCCGTCTCGCTGTCGGCGAGGACCGCGTGCCGGTGGCTGAACGTCCCGCGCTCGGTGTCCTGCCCGCTCAGGCGGACGGGCGTTCCCTCTACGAGGAGCGAGCCGAAGGCGAGCGCCTCGCCGAAGCCCCAGTCCACGGGGCCGCCGTCCTTGTGGGCCTGGAGGCGCGCGTCCAGGAGCCGCTTTATCTTGGGGTTCACCTTGAAGTTCTCGGGGAGCGTCGTCAGCCCGCGGACAACGCGCTCGATCTCCTCGGCCGGAACGCCGGTGATCACGGGCGTGTGGTGGTAGTCGGGCTGGAACTGCGCCGTGGAGCCCTTGAACGGGTCGGCCGGCTTGGCCCGCTTCGCGGCCTTGCCCGCCTCGCGAGCCTTTGCCTTGGCGAGGTTCTCCTCCAGGGCCGACGAATACTCGGCCTTGATCGCGTCGCCCTCGCCGGCGGTGATCGACGCCTCCCCGACCAGCTTTTCCGTGTAGATGGCCGAGACCATGGGATGGCCCGCGATCGTCCGGTAGAGAAGCGGCTGCGTGAACGACGGCTCGTCGGCCTCGTTGTGGCCGTGCCTGCGGAAGCAGTACATGTCGACGAACACGTCGCGCTTCCAGCGGACGCGGAAGTCGAGGGCGAGCTGGGAGACCATGCACACGGCCTCCGGGTCGTCGCCGTTGACGTGGAAGATGGGCGCCTCGATCATCTTCGCCACGTCGGTGCAATAGCGGGTCGAGCGCGCGTCCCGGGGGTCGGTCGTGAAGCCGATCTGGTTGTTGATGACGAAGTGGACCGTGCCTCCGGTCCGGTAGCCGGGCAGCTGCGAGAAATTCAGGGTCTCGGCGACGATCCCCTGGCCGGCCAGCGCCGCGTCGCCGTGGATCAGCAGCGCGAGCACGAGCCTTCTCTCCTCGGTGTCGCCGCGGATGCGTTGGCGGGCGCGCGCCTTCCCCTCGACGACCGGGTCGACGATCTCGAGGTGGGACGGGTTCGCGGCCAGCCTGACCTCGACCTTCTTGCCGGAGGTCGTCGTCAGGACCGACTCGTATCCAAGATGGTACTTCACGTCCCCGTCGCCCCCGACCGTGTCGGGGACGTAGTTCTCGGAGAACTGCTCGAACAGCTGGTCGAACGACTTCCGCATCACGCTCGCGAGCACGTTGAGCCGGCCGCGGTGGGCCATCCCCATGACGATCTCCTCGACGCCCGCGTCCGGGCAGTGATCGATGACGGCGTCGAGCGCCGCGATGATCGTCTCGCCGCCCTCCAGCGAGAAGCGCTTCTGGCCGACGTATTTGGTGTGCAGGAATTTCTCGAACAGCTCCGCCTTGTGAACGCGGCGCAGGATCCTCACCTTCTGGGGCCGCGTGAAGGCCGGCTGCAGGCGGGTGGACTCGATGCGCTCCTGCAGCCAGAGCCTGCAGTCCTGGTCCTGGATGTGGGCGTACTCGACGCCGACGTGGCCGCAATAGGTCTTCTGGAGCGAGGCGATGATGTCGCTCAGCTTCATCTGCCCGCCGCCGAGGTAGGTGCCCACGTCGAAGGCCGTGTCGAGGTCCGCGGCCCCGAGCTGGAAGAGGCCGAGATCGAGCTTCGGCAGCGGCGGGGGAGGGTCGCTCAGCGGGTCGAGGTGGGCCTGCAGGTGTCCGATCGCCCGGTAGGCCGCGATCAGGTAGTGGACGTGAGACTGCTTGAGGCTGTCGATGATCGGGGTGCCGGCGGCATGCCCATCCAGGAGGCTTCCCATCTGCCCGCCGTTGCTGCCGAGCGAGAAGCCCTGGAAGAACGCGCGCCAGGTCGGATCCACGCCGTCCGGGTTGTCCAGCCAGGTGCGGTACATCGCCTCAATGACGTCGGAATTGGCCCTCGTGGGTAGGGTGATTGAATTCATGGGGTTAATGTCCGCGCTTGCCGCGCAGACTGTCCAAATCGGGTTTGGGAACAGTCTGCACGGGACCCCTGTGAATTCAAGCACGCGGGCATCCCCTCCGGCGGGTTGCAATCGCGCTTCACATCCGCGCCGGCGGTATTAGTGTGGGTTCTCAACCCGACATGGAAGAGCGCATCAAGGAATCGCTTATAGCCCTGATGGACGGCATCAAACGAGCCGACGGCGATGCCATTGCGGGCCAGATGGCCCTCCTGGAGGGCTACCTGGAGCAGGCCCGCGGGGTGCTCCACCCCCAGCTCGTCCACTTCCTGGAACGGCGCAGCTACCCGAAGGCGCTCATGTTCCTGGGGGGCGAGTCGGGAATTCCAACGGGCTCGTGCGGCGGGAGACGCTGAACGTGGCCGATCGCGTTTCCACGGACGGGGGCCAGGGCCTGGGCCACAATCCCTTTGGCGCCCTCGACGGAGCCGGGCTGCCCCGGGGCATCCAGGCCCCTCCCAGGCGCGCGGCGGCGGCGGCGGCGCCCCTCCGGGATCGGGGCCGGGTCGACATCACCCGCGAGAAGGGGGGCAGGGGAGGCAAGACCGTCACCATCGTCGACGGGTTCGCCGGGATCGGTCGCCCCGAGAAGGACCAGCTTGTGAAAAGAATGCGCGCGGCCTGCGGGTGCGGCGGCACGGTGAAGGACGGCCGGATCGAGATCCAGGGGGACCAGCGGGACGCGGTTTCCCGGATCCTTGCCGAGGCGGGCTTCCGGCCGGTGTTCGCCGGCGGCTGACCGAGGGCGGCCAGCCTACGCCGCGAGGCCCGCCGCAAGGGCGAGCGCGCTCTTTGCGCGGTTGAGGATGTAGAGGTGGTATCCCGGCGCGCCGCGGGCAAGCAGGTCGCGGACCTGGCCAAGGGCCCAGTCGATCCCGATGGCCTCGAGTATCTCGGGAGCCTCGCCAGCGGCCTCCAGCCTGCGGACAAGGGTGGTCGGAAGCGTCGCGCCGCACATCAGCGTGAACCGCTGGATCTGCTTGAGCGAGAGCACGGGCATGAGGCCCGGCACGATGGGAACCGATATGCCGGCGCCCCGGCAGCGCTCGACAAAACGGTAATACGCTCCGTTGTCGAAAAAAAGCTGCGTCGTGACGAACGAGGCGCCGGCATCCACCTTGCGCTTCAGGTTGTCCATGTCCGCAGCCTCCGTCGGCGCCTCGGGGTGTTTCTCCGGGTAGCCGGCCGCCCCGAGGCAGAAATCCGGATGGCGCGCCTTGAGCAGGCTCACGAGCTCGTTCGCATGGCGCAGCCCGTCCGCGACCGGCGCGAAGTCGGAGGATCCCTTGGGAGGATCGCCGCGCAGCGCCATGATGTTGCGAAACCCGTCGCCATGGATCCTGTCGGCGATCGCGTCGAGCTCGGCCCGCGAATGGCCCACGCAGGTGAGGTGGGGCATCACCGTGAATCCAAAGTCGGCCTTGAGAAACCCGCTCACCTGGGCCGTCCGCTGTCGCGTGCTCCCGCCGGCGCCGTAGGTGACCGAGACGAAGTCGGGGGAAATGGACTTGAGGGCGCCCGCCGTCTGCCGGAGCGCCTCGACGCCCGCGTCGTCCTTCGGGGGAAAAAACTCGATTGACCGCAGCGGGCGTCGCTGCGCAAAGAGCTCGGAGAGGGGTCTATCGCTCAAAGTCACATATCAACGCATCACGAAATGTTGATATGTGTAAAGCAAAATCCGTGCTACCAACAGCCTGTGCGGTCCGCCGTCACTTTGAGGAGGCCAGGAACGTCCCCACCGCGCCCCAGAGCGCGTCCCCCCCGACGGCGAACACGTCATTGTGCCCGCCGCCCTCGACCGTGTACGAGGTGACCCTCGCCTTTGCCGCGGCAGCCAGCGCGCCGGCCATGTTCGGGGGGACGATCTCATCCCTGTCCCCATGGATGATCATGATGGGGCAGGTGACCGCGGGGATCTTTCCCAGGTTGTCGAATCGCGACCTGATGATCAGCGACACGGGCATCCAGGGCTGGAGCGCATGGGCCACGGCCGGAAGGGTCGTGAAGGCGCTGACGGTGACCACGGCCAGGACCCTGCGGCGGCTCGCCAGATCGATCGCAACCGCGGATCCCATCGACCAGCCGGCCGCGACGATGCGCTCGCGGTCGATGCCGGGGCGGCCCAGGAGATAGTCGTAGGCCGCGTCGGCCGCCGAATAGAACGCGCGCTCGCCCGGCTTGCCGCCGCTCATGCCATATCCGGGATATTCCGGGATGAGGACGTTCATCCCGAGCCTGCGGAAATGCCCGAACTCGTTTCCCATCTGGGCGGCGAAGGCCCCGTTGCCGTAGAAGAAGATGACCGTCGGGGCGCGGGTGGGGACAGGCATGGGCTCGCCGCGCGGGCCGAGCGCGCGCCCGAACTGCGCGACGATCCTTGTCCCGTCCACCGTCTGGAGCGGGATCAGCTCGTAGTCGGCGCTGGGCGGAATCGTGGCGTAGGCCTGCCCCTGCGAGGCGGCGCCGGGGAACACCAGCTTCTCCTCGAGGCCGCTGCAGCCCCCCAGCATTCCTCCAAGGCACAGGAGAGACGCGGCCATGGGGAGGGTGAACGCGGCCCGTTTCATGCGGTGCGTCGCGCGCCGCCCCGCGCCGCATCCGGCAAATGGGATTCGAGGCCCGGTCCGGGGATTCCCGGCGCCGGGGGGCCGTTCCTACTTGGCCTTTTCCGGCTCGAACAGATCATCCGGCTTCTGGGGCAGCCTGGTGAAGGCGTACTCGTCGACCTGGAACGCGCGCCGCTTCATCAGGTCGTTGATCGCCGCGTGCGCGTCGGAACTCGACACGACCACGAAGACGGGCCCCGCGGGGATCGTGTCGAACTCCGGGGCGACCGGCTTCGCGTCGACCTTGACGTCGGTCGCCTTGCCGAGCGGGGCGAGCGCCTCCTTTGCCTCGGGGACCGGCGGCTTGAGCTTCTTTTCCTCGGGTTTCCGTCCCAGGGCGACCGTGAGGGTCTTGCCGTCAAAGGTTGTCAGCCTGAAGGCCCTCAGGTGCGCCGCGGCCTCGGACGCCGCGGCGTCCTTCGGATCCGCGGTGTCCGAGAACCTGAGGGCAGTCAGCGATGCGACGAGCGACGACACCTGTTCCGCGATCAGCTTTTTGCCCGCCGGCGTGCCGTCCGCCGTCCAGGGGGAGTCCTTCTTCGCCCGTACGGCGACAACGGCCTGCGCGCCGTCGAAGGGTATCTCGACCCTGGCCACATCGTCGGGCTTCACGGCCACGAGCTGCGCGTTGGCCCATCCCTTCGCGTCCGTGTCCAGCCAGACGTGCAGGCTCGAGAAGAACGCCTTGGGCTCGGCGCCGAACCGGATGAACCGGCCGTTGCCGAGATCGGAATTCTTTCCAAGGGTCACGCTCCATATCTCCTTTCCCGCCGGGTCGCTGAGCGCGATCGACGAGTCCTTGAACTCGAGGTGCGCGAGCCGGTCGGGGTTTGACGTGACGAACCGGTCCACCTTCGCCTCGTGCAGGTCCTGGACGAGGCGCGAGATCTTCTCGAAGTCGGCGGGCATGTCGAAGTAGCTGGGGACGCGCCATGTCCCGTCGGCGTTGCGGGCGAGCTCGACCTTCTTGCCCTGGTCGGAGATCGCGAGCCCCGCGGCCCGCGAGGCCGTGTCCGCGTCGAGGACCGGCTTGCCCACGCGGGGATCCGAGGGGGGCGCGCTCGCCGGCCGGCTCGTGAGGTAGGCGACGACGGAGAGGGCCCCAAGCACGAGGACGGTGATGACGAGCGTTCTGAGTTTCATCGCGGGGTCGGAAATGCGCCTGGGACGTCCTAGCGCCGGCGCCGGCGGTAGAACCAGAGTCCGAAGCCGCAGACCAGCAGCGGGGTGGCGAGAAGGTTGATCGCGAGGAGCTTGTTCTCTAGGGCGTCTATGCCCTCGCGCAGGGCGAGCCGGATCCCGCGCCGTTCGGCGCGCATCGCCGCCGCCTGCTTCTGGAAGTCATCGATGGCGCGGGCGGCCTCGGGCGAGGCGAGCAGCTTGCCGCCCTCGTTTTTCGTGCCCTGCAGCTCGGTCAGCTTTCCCTGGACCTCGTTGATCCGCGCCTCGAGGGCCGTCAGCTTCTCCTTGTATTTCTCCGCGGCGTCGGCCTCCATCCGCCTCACGACCGTGAACGGGCGCACCGAGTTGCCCTTTCCGCGGATCGAGATGAGGTCCCGGGAGCCCGCCAGGAAATCGAGGGAGTTGGCCGCGAACGAGAGGTTGTCGTTGATCGGCTCCGCGGCGCTCCTGCCCATGAAGCTGAATTTGCGGACGCTGTAGTCGTCGAACAGCCAGTCGGTGTCGGCGACGACGATAAGGATCGAGGATGTCTTCGACACCTTGAGCGACTCGGGGGCGGCCGCCTTCGCCGGGGCCTTGTCATCCTTCTTCTCGGGGCCCGCGGGCTCGGCGTCCTTGGGCGCCCCGTCGGGGAACGCCGTCTTGAACCGGCCCGTCACGAGCGCGGCGATCGTCTTCTTGCCGGAGGGCGTGACCTGGCGGGCGACCTCGTCGGGCTGCGCGAACTGGAGCGCGGGAACCGCCACCTCGCCGGATTTTGCCGAGGTTTCCACGAGCGGGGTGAGCGTGAGGTCCGTGCCCGGCCTGAGGGCCAAGCTGCCCGCCTCGACGAAGAGCGCCGATCCCAGCTGCGCCGTCGGGAGCGCCTTCGCGTTGAAATTGTCCTGGGTCAGGTTGATCCAGACGGGGTAGCGCACCCGCGACCCGTCGCGCAGCTCCACCTCCTCGGCGTTCTCGAGGTCGCCCACGACCTTCTGGGGATCGTAGAGGATGCCCCATCCGCCAAAGAGCAGGGGAAGGTCGCTCGACACGTTGGGCTGCGGCCCGCCGAACATGGCGGCCTGCCCGCCCTGGCGCTTGAAGAAGAGCGAGGACGGGTCCACCGCCACGAAGACGGGCTTCCCGCCGAGGAGGAACTGGTCGATCGAGAACTGCAGCTTGGCGGACAGGTTCTCGGGATGAATGACCGCGAGGACGTCCAGGCCGGCGGGAAGCTCCGTTGCCGCGGACTCCACGGGCACGATCTGGTAGGTGTCCTCCCACTCGCTGACGACAAACTGGCCCTCGGTTCCCTGCTGGCCCATCATCGGCATGCCCGGCGAGCCCTGGAGCGGCAGGCTCGTGATCAGCCCCAGCTTTTTCTTCTCGGTCTGGCCGACCCCGTAGATGAGCTCGGACACGTCGTACTCGAGGAACTGCTCGCGCTGCGGGTTGAGGGCCCCGATCACCTTCTGCTGGTCGGCCTGCGTCGCGACGAGGCCGAAGTAGAACTGGCTCCCCCCGGGGATGGTCTGCGGCTCGATGCCCGCGGCCGTCGCCTTCTCCTCCTCGGGGGTGTCCGGCTCGGGATCGATGATATTGAGCCTCACCTTGCCGTTCGAGGCGCGCACGTATTGGCGAAGCATCTCCCGCACCCGCTCGGCGTAGTTCTTATACTCGACGAACTGGCCTGTCGCGTCGCGCGAGAAGTAAAGGTCGAGGGTCGTCGGCTCCCCGATCTTGGCGAGCAGCGCCTTCGTCCCGGGTGACAGGGTGTAGATCTTCTCGGACGTCGCGTCATACCGCACGGGGACCGACGTCGCCAGGTAGTTGGCCAGGATGAGGCCGACCAGGAGAAGGACGGCTGCGAGTGTCTTGCTTCCAAAGGTCATGGCGGATCGTCGGGGGTCAGCGCTCGAGCGCGACCACGTTGAGGAAGAGGGTGAATCCCATGAGCGAGAGGAAGAACACGACGTCCTTGGGGTCGATGATGCCCCTCACCATGGGGCTGAAGTGCGTGATGAAGCTGAAGTTCGAGACGGCGTCGGCCACGCCCACCGGCAGGAAGCCCTCGAGGAAGGCGGTGAAGCCGCTGTAGCCGAGGAACACGAGCACGGCGCATGCGACCAGGCTGATCACGAAGCTGATCACCTGGTTCTTGGTGAGCGCCGACGTGAGCGAGCACACGCCGAGGAAGCCGCCCGCCATCAGGATCGCGCCGATGTAGCTGGTCGCGACGATTCCCCAGTCGGGGTTTCCCAGGTAGCCGATCGTGATGGCCATCGGGAAGCTGAGCGCGACGGCGAGCGCCAGGAACGCCCAACCCGCGAGGAACTTGCCGACGACGGCCTCGAGCGTGGTCACGGGCAGCGTGAACAGGAGCTCGGCCGTGCCCGACCGCTTCTCCTCCGACCAGAGCCGCATCCCCACCGCGGGAACGATGAAGAGGAACAGCCAGGGGTAGAACGCGAAGTAGGCGTCGAGGCTCGCGACCCCGGCCTTGAAGAACCCGCCGAACCGCGAGAAGGCGAGGGCCACGGAAATCAGGAGGAACGCGACCAGGAACACGTAGGCGACCGGCGTCCGGAAATAGCCGACGAATTCCCGCTTGAAGATCGGTGCGACCTGTTTCATGCGTCGGAATCCGTCAGGCTGCGGAAGATCTCGTCCATCCTGGCCCCGGGCTTGCGCGCGAGGAGCCGGGCGGGCGACTCGTCGGCGACGAGCTTGCCCCTCGAGATGATGATGACCCGGTTGCAGATGGCCTCGACCTCCTCGAGGATGTGGGTCGAGAGGATGACGGCCTTCTCGACCGCCATGTTCTTGATGAGGAGCCGGACCTCGTTCTTCTGGTTCGGGTCGAGGCCGTCGGTCGGCTCGTCAAGGATGAGGGTCGGCGGGTCGTGGAGGAGCGCCTGCGCGAACCCGACGCGCTGCTTGTAGCCCTTCGACAGGGTCTCGATCGTCTGGTTGCGGACGGAGACCAGGTGGGTGAGGGCGACCGCGCGGTCGACATGCGCGCGCCTTGCCGCGCCGTCCCGGAATCCTCGGACCTCCGCGATGAACCCGAGGAATTCGGCGACGGTCATCTCGGGGTACGCCGGCGCATTCTCGGGCAGGTAGCCCAGGCTGCGCTTCACGGCGACCGGGTCCTTCGCCACGTCGACGCCGTCGACCAGGGCTGTCCCCGCATCCGGCCGCACGTAGCCGGTTATCATCTTCATGGTCGTGGACTTGCCGGCGCCGTTGGGCCCCAGGAACCCCAGGATGTCGCCGCGTTTCACGGAGAAGCTGACGCCGTCGACCGCGCGCAATGAGCCATAGTTTTTGACCAGGCCTTTGACTTCTATCATGGGGTTGTAAAGACGGGAACGGGAACCGGAGGATGCGTGTGAAACGAAGATAACACCGTCAGTTCCATCCCGATATCAAGTTGAAACTTCGGAAACGGCCGGCGAACCGTCGCGCTCCCGCTCCGTCTTGAGCCTGAGCTGACCGCATGCGGCCGCGATGTCGTGGCCCTTTTCCCGCCGCAGGGTCACCGACACCCCGGAGCGCTCCAGGACGTCCGCGAACGCGGCCTGCCGGGCCGCCTCCGGCCGCTTCCACGGAAGCCCCTCGACGGTATTGTACGGGATCAGGTTGACGTGGGCGTGCAGGTCGAGCGCGATTTCGCGGAGCCTGCGCGCCTGGTCAAGCGAGTCGTTGACGCCCTCGATCAGGATGAACTCGAGCGTGACCATCCGGCCGTGCCGCTCGCTGAAGGCCCTGACCGCGGGAAGGAGCTTGGCGAGCGGGTAGGCCTTGTTGATGGGCATGATCCTGGCCCGCACCTCGTCCGTCGCGCCGTGGAGGGAAACGGCCAGCCGGAATCCGAGCGGCTCGCCGGCCAGCCTGATGATCTTCGGGACGATCCCGCTCGTCGAGACGGTGATCCGGCGCGCGCCGAAGCCGAGCCCCCACTCGGCGTTCACGATCGTGAGGGCCCTGATGAGCGCGTCGTAGTTCGCGAGCGGCTCACCCATCCCCATGACGACGATGTTGTCGAACGAGGCCAGCTCCGCGCGCGCGCGCGGCGTCCGCTCGTCCTCGGCGTAGCATACCTGCAGGAGCTGGGCGACGATCTCCCCGGCGCTCAGGTCCCTCTTGAGCCCGCTCAGGCCGCTTGCGCAGAAGACGCACCCCATGGCGCACCCGACCTGGGTGGAGATGCAGATCGTCTTTCGCGAGTGGTCGACCCCGACCCCGTCCTGGGGGGCCCGGATGATCACCGTCTCGATGAGCGAGCGGTCCTCCAGCTCGAGGAGAAGCTTGTCGGTCACGTCGGCCGAGTGCCGGTTGAGGACAAGCGATGCCGGCATCAGCGCAAATGTCCCGTCGAGCCACGTCCTGAGCGCCTTGGGGAGGTTGGTCATGTCGTCCCACGAGCGCGCGCGCTTCTTGTAGACCCAGTCGAGGATCTGCCCGGCGCGGAACGCCTTCTCGCCCCGCTCGGCAAGGGACGCCGCAAGGGACTCGAGCGTCTCGCCCGTGAGCGGCCGTTTCGCGGGCTCGAACTTCATTTCGTCGCGATCGCCCTGTTGAGCGCGCTCACGATCGCCTTGATCGAGGCGAGCTCGATGTTCGTGTCGATCCCGGCGCCGAAGAACGCGGAACCCCGCGCCATCTTCACCTGGATGTAGCTGACGGCCCTCGCCTCGGCGCCCGCGCCAAGCGAATGCTCGGAGTAGCTGACGACGTCGAACTTGGGAAGGCCCGTCGACCCCAGCGCGCGCACGAACGCGTCGATCGGGCCGTTGCCGGCGCCGGTGAGCGTGTGCGCCGTCCCGAAGGCGACGATCCGCGCCTCGCACTTGACCGTCGAGTCGCGCTCGGTGGTCTTGAAGTGCTCGAGCGCGACCGGCGCGGTCCTGCCGAGGTATTCCCGCTGGAAGGCGTCCCGGATGTCGGCGGACGTGAGCTCGGTGCCCTTCGCGTCCGCCAGGTCGTTGACGATGCGGCCGATCTCCTTGTGCATGAGCTTGGGCAGCTGGAAGCCGAATTCCTTCTCGAGGATGTACGCGACGCCGCCCTTTCCCGATTGCGAGTTGATCCGGATGATCGCCCGGTAGCTGCGCCCGATGTCGGTGGGATCGATCGGGATGTAGAGGACATCCCACGGCTTGCCCTCCTTCTGGTGCGGCAGGGACTTCTTGATCGCGTCTTGGTGCGAGCCGCTGAACGCGGTGAACACGAGCTCGCCGGCATAGGGCTGGCGCGGCGGCACCTCGAGCCGGGTGCAGCGCTCGTAGACGTCGCGGATCGCGTTCAGGTCGCCCAGGTCCAGCCCCGGGTGTATCCCGTGGGTGTAGAGGTTCAGCGCGACCGTCACGATGTCGACGTTTCCGGTCCGCTCGCCGTTCCCGAAAAGCGTCCCCTCGACGCGGTCGGCCCCGGCCAGGAGCGCGAGCTCGGTCGCCGCGATTCCCGTTCCCCGGTCGTTATGGGTGTGCAATGAGACGATCGTCGAGTCGCGCCGGGTCAGGTTCGTGCACATCCACTCGATCTGGTCGGCATGGACGTTGGGCATCGCGTATTCGACCGTCGCGGGGAGGTTCAGGATGATCCTGTCCGAGGGCGTCGGGCCCCACACGTCGGACACCGACTCGCAGATCTCAAGAGCGAACTCGAGCTCGGTGCTCGTGAAGCTCTCCGGGGAATACTCGAGGCGGAGCCTCGTCCCCGAGGCGACCAGGCCGCGGCTCTCCCGCTTGAGCTGCTCGACCGCGCGGACGGCGACCAGGATGATCTCCTTCCTGGGCAGGTTGAAGACGTACTCGCGCTGCCTGGGCGACGTGGAGTTGTAGAGGTGGAAGATGACGTTCCTCGCGCCCTTGACCGACTCAAGCGTGCGCGCGATCAGGTCCTCGCGGCACTGGCACAGCACCTGGATCGCGACGTCGTCCGGCACCTGCCCCTCCTCGATCAGGCGGCGCGTGAAATCGAACTCGATCTGGGAGGCCGAGGGAAAACCGACCTCGATCTCCTTGAAGCCGATCCGCACCAGCATCTCGAAAAACTCGACCTTCTCGTCGACGCTCATCGGCTGGGCGAGGGCCTGGTTCCCGTCCCTCAGGTCGACGCTGCACCAGACCGGGGCGCGCGTGAGCGTCCGGTCCGGCCATTTTCGGCGGGGCAGGGGGACGGGGGGGAACGGGACGTACTTGGAAACGGGTTCGGGCTGCATGGAAGGGGAGGGTTGAGATTGGCGGCTTTACAAACGGAGCACAACGCCGTCTCGGTCGGCGTCGGACCGCGGCGAAAAAAGGGATCAGGCCTACGCACGACCCGCCGCTACGCGGCGTCCTCTAAAGGTCGTGCGCGCGGGTAAGTCGAAGGGCCTGGAAGGCGGGTGCCATCTCTGCCGCAATTCATCGGCGGCGGGCCCGTGAAAGTCAAGAAACAGGAGGGCTCCCGGGGTAACTTGGCACGGCCAACCAGCGTCTTGCAGAACATGCCCGATGATGCATCGATTCCCACATGCCTGACGACCAGTCGTTTGATCTGGCTGGCTGTCTCGATCGCGTTCGCAAACGCGATCAGGTTGCTGCACGGGAACTTGTGGAGCACCTTCATCCCCTCGTCATCCGGATCGCCCGCGCCCACCTGCCGCGCAGGGTCGCGGAGGAAGACCTTGCCCAGGAGATATTTCTGAAGATGTTCACGCGGATAGACCAGTATCAGGGGGCCGTTCCGTTCACCCACTGGGTGTCCCGGATTGCGGTGACGACCTGCATCGACCACCTGCGCGCCCAGAAGCGGCGGCCGGAGCTGCGGTGGGCCGACCTGTCGGAGCGCGAGACCCAGGTCCTGGACACGGCGGTCTCGAACGAGAACGATGTCTCCCCGGACGACGCCGTCGAGGCCCGGGAGCTGGTCCACAAGCTCCTGGACCGGCTCAATCCCCAGGACCGGCTCGTGATCCAGTACCTGGACCTCGACCAGAAAACCATCGCCGAAATCAGCGCCCTCACCGGGTGGAACCAGACCCTTGTCAAGGTGCGCGCCTTCCGCGCAAGACGGAAGTTGCAACGGTTTTACCGTGAACTTACGGAGAGTGAGCGAACATGAATAAATTTGACCAGGCATGGCAGAGGCTCGCCGCGGCAGCCCGGAGGGCGCCCCCCGCCGGGGACGAGTCGGCGCCCTACGGGTTTTCGACCCGCGTGGCCGCGCTGGCGTTCGCAGCGCAGCGGCCGCCGACGTCCGCGTTCGCCCGGCTCTCGCTTCGCGCGGCGGCCGTCGCCTGCCTGCTCGCCGTGGTTGCCGTCGCCCTCAACTTCTCGGCGATCACGGGGGCGTTCGAGGACGAGTGGTCGGTTGCCGCCGGCGACGATCCGATCGCCGAGGTCGTCAACGCCGGCTCCTGATCCATGGCCAAAACCTGGCAAGTCGTCCTGGCCACGGTGGCCATCTTCCTCGCCGGGCTGGTGACCGGCGGGGCCACCGCACTCGGCGTCGTGAGGTGGGTTGCCCGCCACCCCAGGGTCAACCCGGCGCAGATGGGGTTCGGCCAGCGCCCGGCAAACGGCGTGCAGCAGATCAGCCCCCAGCTGATGCGCAGCTTTGCGAACCAGCTCGACCTCTCGACCCTCCAGCGCGCCAGGATTCTCATCATCGTGAGGCGAACCGCCTCCCAGCTGGGCCGGGAGCGCCGCGAGGTCCAGCTGTCGGTCGCGCTTGGAATCGAGAGGATGCAGGATGAGATCGCCGACGTCCTCAATCCCGATCAGCGCACGAAATTCGAGGAGCTGATCAGCCAGCAGAGGGCCAGGCTCCAGCAGTTCAAGCAGAACGCGCAGCTGCCGCAGGCCCAGGAGGCGCAGCCGTCTCCGCCGCAGGCCCCGAAATAGGTGTTGCGCGCCCGGCGGGCCGGGGCATGTTGCGCGTCGGCCAGGCGCCATGCATGGGCAGACGCGCGAACCCCGCCAGGGCCGGAAGGCAGCAACGGTACCGACGTTCTACCAGTGCCGTGGAGTGCCTGGCCACTTCATCTTCGTTCCGACTCCTCCCTTGTCCGCAACAGGCTATCAGGTCATCGCGCGCAAATGGCGGCCGCAGACGTTCGGCGACGTCGTCGGCCAGGACCACGTGGTGCGCACGCTCAGGAACGCGATCGCCCGCGGCCGGATCGCCCACGCCTACCTGCTCGTCGGCCCGAGGGGAACGGGCAAGACGTCGATCGCGCGGATCTTCGCGAAGGCGCTCAACTGCACGGGCGGCCCCAATGCCGACTTTGACCCCAAGGACCCGGCGGTCGTCGCGGTCGCGGAGGGCACGCACCTGGACGTGATCGAGATCGACGGGGCCTCGAACAACAGCGTCGAGCAGGTGCGCGACCTCCGCGAGACCTCGCGCTACGTGCCGGCGCAGGGAAAGTACAAGGTCTACATCATCGACGAGGTGCACATGCTGTCGACGGCCGCGTTCAACGCGCTGCTCAAGACCCTGGAGGAGCCGCCGCCGCACGTGAAGTTCGTGTTCGCGACGACCGAGGTGCAGAAGGTCCTCCCGACGATACTGTCGCGCTGCCAGCGCTTCGACCTGAAGCCGATACCCGCCGACCTGATCTCGGGCAGGCTCAAGGCGATTGCCGCCGCCGAGAATGTGAAGGTGGACGCGGCGGCGCTCGCGTGCATCGCGAGGCTGGCCGACGGGGGAATGCGCGACGCCCAGTCGATCCTGGACCAGATGATCGCGTTTTGTGGGGGCGAGATAGCCGAGGCCGACGTCCTGGACGTCTACGGCCTCGTGGCGGAGGCCAAGGTGGCCGAGCTCGGCGGCGCGCTCGCTGCGGGCGACCACCGTCTGATCGTCTCGATCGTGGACGAGTGCGACTCGGCGGGCCGCGACCTTGTCCGGCTGCTCACGGACCTGCAGGCCCTGGCCCGGTCGGCCCTGCTGGAGTCGATCGCGTCGGGCGGGCGCAGCGGACGGCTGGGAGGGGCCCCGATGACCACCGAGCAGCTGACACGCCTTCTCGACGGGCTTCGCGAGGGCGAGGGAAGCGTCAAGCTGGGCCTCGCTGAGAAGATCAACTTTGAGGTCACGCTGCTCAAGGCCGTGGAGGCGAGCCGGGCGAGGGCCATCGATAGCCTCATCAAGGAGCTCGCCTCCCTTGCCGGCGAGGCCCCCGCGGGCGACGAAAAAAAAAAGGGCTGATTGAGCGGCTTGAGGCCCGGCTGACGGCGGGCGCCCCTGCGGCCGGCCCCGGCGACGGGACCGAGGGCGGCGAGACCGAATGGCCCGACGAGTCCGACGAGTCCGCCTTCCTGTCGGAGGCGGCGGCGCGCGGCGAGCCCCAGGAGCCGGTCGCCGCCAGGGGCGCGGTTCCGACCGTGGGCGCGAAGCTCCCGCCCCTGGATGAGCTTGTGGGCAGGGTGCCCGCGGGGGTTCGGGAGATCCTCGACAACCTCTTCCGCGCGAAGTTCACCTCCGTCCGGAGATACACGGAAACCGCCGGCACCGACGCGGGCCCATGAGCGGCGGCCGAGACCATTCGAGGGTCGCTTCCGAGCGGGCCCGGGTCGCCCTCCTGGCTGCGAACATCGCCTGGACGACGCTCTGCCTTGGCGGATTCCTTCCCGGCAGCAGGGTGGCGATGGCCGTCCTCACGGGCGCGCTGGTCGCGGTCCACTTTGCCGATCCGGCGCAAGGGACGCGGGCCCACCCCGCCGGCTGGCTCTTCGCGCCGTTTCTGGTCTACGCGGCGGCCAATGCCGCCTGGGTGACGCCGGTCCGCTGGCTTGGCTGGACCGACTGGCTCAACTGGGCCCAGGCGGCGGCGGTGTTCTGGGTTGTGCTCAATGGCGTGGTCACGGCGGCCAGTCGGCGCTTCCTTTGCGCCTTCCTGGTGGCGCTCGGCGTCCTGGCGGCCGCCCTGGCATGCTACCAGCACTTCGTGAGGCCGGACTGGCTCATGCTCGGCCGGACGCAGGCGGAGCAGTTCATCGGCAGGTCAAGCGGGCCGTTCGGCATACCGAACAGCCTCGGCGTCTTCATGGCCCTCCTCATCCCTCCCGTGGGAGCCCTCGCATTCGGCGCGGGGCGGCCGGCGGCGCTGCGGATCACCTGCGGCATCGCGCTTGCCGCGCTGGCTGCGGGATTTGTGCTCGCGATCAGCCGGGGCGCCTGGATCGCACTCACCGCCGCGTTCGTCCTGAAGCCGATCCTGACGCCTGACAGAAGCATCGGGCGGCGGGTTGCCGCCGCAGCGGCCGCGGCCGCTGGCGCCATCGCAGTCGCGGCCGTCGTCTATTTCGCCTTCCCGCCGATGCGCGCGCGCGTCGACCAGCTTGTGAGGAACGCGGGCGAGCGCTCGCGCCCGGTCATGTGGCGCGCCGCCTGGGGGATATTCGAGGCGCATCCGATTCTGGGGAGCGGGGCGGGGAGCTACGATGCGCTCTTCGAGGCGCACCGGCCCGAGGGCAACAAGGACCAGCCGAACTACGCCCACTGCGACTACCTGAACACGCTCTCCGACTACGGCGCCGTGGGATTCGTCCTCGTGTTCGGCGCCGCGGCAGCCGTGGCGCTGCGGTGCCTTCACGCGCGCGGGCTGGCCGGCGCGGCCGTCACGGGGCTGCTCGCGTTCGCGCTCCACCTGCTTGTCGATTTTGATCTCAAGATCCCGGCGCTCGCCATGATCTTCGCGACGGTCGCGGCGCTCGTCACGGGCGTGGCCTGGCCGCGCGGGGCGGAGCCGGGTCCCGGGGGAGCCCTGGCACGGGCCGCGTCCCTGTGCGCCGCCGCGGCCGCCCTCTGCATCGCGATCTTCTGGGCTGTCCCCAAGTACCGCGCGGACGAGGCAAGGAGGCAGGCGCGTGAAAAGATCGAGCGGATGGCCAGGTCCGGCGCCGACATCTCCGGCCAGCGGGAGGTGCTCGCCGGGATCCGCGAAGGGCTCGACAGGGCCGTGGCGCTCGATCCCTCAAACGCGCAGTCCTGGTCCGACAGGGCGTACGCGGACTGGCTCTGGGCCCTGGTGGATCCCTCGCGGACCGTCGAGCTCGGAGCCGCGGCCGTCAGCGATTCCGGGCGCGCCGTGGACCTCTGCCCGGTCGTCGCGGAATTCTGGATTCGCCGCGGCGTGGGATTCGACATGGAGCGCCATTGGCTTGAAGGGGGCAATTGCTTCATCCGCGCGCTCGTCCTCGCGCCCGCCCGCGCCGACTGCTGGTATTACCAGGCCTATCACCTGAGCCTGGATCCCTCGGAAACCGGACCGGCAATTGCGGCCGCCGATTACTGCTTGCGTCTTGACCCTGACTTCCGTCTTGCACAAACATTGCGTCAGCGATTGGCCGCAAGGCTACAGCAACCTCCCTAAACGCCACTTTCATGTTAAACAAGATATTGTGCGTCGCCATCTTAGGTGCCTTCTCCTTGCTGGCATCCGCCGACGCGCAATCCGCCCCGCCTGCAACGGCAAGGATCAAGGGCCAGATCGTCGCCGCCCGCGTCCAGGGCCATGTCACTGCGATTTCCAAGACGACCCTGGAGAGCCGGGTGCTCCGCGACGGGGACCAGGTCTCCGAGGATTCCATCGTCGTCACCGCGGCCGGCGCCAGCGTCATACTCGCCTTTTCGAACGGAGCCACCGTCGACCTGGGGGGCGACTCGAGGCTAAAGATCAACGAGTTTGAGCAGGATCCCTTCGCCACCGACCTGAAAGCCTCCGAGATGAAGCAGGAGCCGGGAACATCGGCGACCAAGCTCTATCTCACGAAGGGCGAGCTGGTCGGCCGGGTCGCGCACCTCAACGTGGACAAGGGCTCGGAGTTCACGGTGCAGACCCCGGTGGGCGCGGCCGGCATACGCGGCACGATTTTGCGGGGGCTGTTCATCCCGCTGAAGGGCGACAAGGCGCGCATCTCCTTCGAGACGTTTGAAGGCTTGATCGGATACACGCCCGCGGGTGGCGGAGCGAACGGCAAGGGATTCATCCTGATCCCTGCGGGCCAGAAATTCGAGGCGATCGTCGACTATAACCCCAAGGACCCGGACAATCCGGAGGACTGGGTCCCGGTCGTGCCGCCGGAGTTGAACGGCGTGCCGCTGACCCCGGCGGAAGCGGCCGAGTTCCAGAGCGAGCTGCAGGCGATCCTCCTGGCGCTCCAGGACCTCATCTTCCATCCCTTCCGCGGCGAACTCAAGGCGGGCGGGACGATCGGCGGGGCCATCATCGATCTGAACTCGCCGCCGCTGCCGGCGCCCTCGCTGAACGCGCCCACGCCGGGGGCGGGCGTCCCGTAGCCGGCGCCGGGCCTGCAATCTGCTTTCATTGAAGGCCCGCGCTGAATAGCGTTCGGGCCCGTGGCCTCCCTGAAAAAGTCCGCGCTGTTCCAGCTGCGCTGGCTGCTGCTCGCGTCAATTCCTCTCGCATGGTGCGTGATCGCGCACCTGGGAATTCTCGTGCCGCTTGAGAACAGCGTGGTCGACTGGCGCTTCCGGTACCGGGGCCCGATAGACGCGCCCGTGAAGGTCGTCTATGTGAACGTGGACTCGACGTCGCTGGACCTGATCGGGAACATGCCGTGGAGCCGCGAGTATTTCGCCACCGTGGCGAAGACCCTCATCGAGCGCGCGGGGGTGAAGGCGATCGGCATGGATTTTGTGTTCTCCGACGCGGGCGTGGCGGAGTCGGTCGACCGGTCGAAGCTGATCACCGGGAACCGCGCGCTGGGGGCCTTTCTCTGGAAGACGCCGTCGGTCGTTGTCGGCGCGTCGTTCACGGCGATGGACTACCACGACCTCAATCACAGGAAGAAGAGCCGGAAGTTCCCGGACGTGAGCCAGCCCGACCTGCCGCCGCTGCACCAGATCGAGCCGCCGGAGCTCCCGTCGCTGAGCATCGCCGAGGGCAGGACCGTCAGCCCGCCCGGGGTCGGGTTCATCGACACGGTCGACGGGGGCACGCGATGGGTCGATCTCTATGCACCGACATCCGCGCGAACCTACTACGCGCTGGCCGTCGAGCTCGCCCGGATCTACTACGGCGTCGACCGCAGCGGGTTGAAGATCGAGGACGACCACCTTGACATGGTGCGCGCGGACGGGTCGCTCGCGGCGCGGATTCCGCTGACGCGAAAGCAGATGGTCGAGGTCAACTGGTTCTCGCCCTGGCTCAACGCGGCGCACAATCCGTTCGATAGCTTCAGCACGGTCTACCTGTACTGCCAGCTCCTGGACTCCGAGAAGCCCGAGGAGCGCAAGAGCGCGGAGGAATTCTTCGCCGATCCCCTCTTCAAGGACGCCGTGGTGCTGATCGGCCCCACGGACATCCTGCTGCAGGACCGCGCCCCGACTCCGTTCGACGACGGCCCCGTGCCGCGGGTCAGCGTCCATGGAAACCTGCTCAAGACGATCGTGTCGGGCCAGTTCCTCCGGCGCCTCCCGGAAGCCGGCGCGTATGCCCTGATCTTCGGGCTCTCCCTCCTCGTCTCCGCGCTCGCGGTCGCGGGCGGAGGCCGCGCCGTCTTCACGAAGGCGATGGCGGTCCTGTCGGCCGCGGTCTACGTGGCCGTCGCGTTCCAGCTCTTCAAGATGAGCCATCTCATCATCCCCGTCGTGGCGCCGCTGGGCGCGGCGTTCACGACCAGCTTTGCCAGCCTTGTCTGGCAGATCGTCGAGGAGCAGAAGCAGAAGGGCAGGATCAAGGGCATGTTCGGCGCCTACGTCTCGCCGGCGCTCGTCGAGCGGATGGTCAACTCCGGGGAGGAACCCAAGCTCGGCGGGATCGAGGAGAACATCACCGCCTATTTCAGCGACATCCAGGCGTTCTCAAGCTTCTCGGAGAAGCTGTCGCCGTCGCGGCTGGTCGAGCTGATGAACGAATACCTCACGGCCTGCACGGACATCGTCCAGGCCGAGGGCGGCACGCTCGACAAGTACATCGGCGACGCGGTTGTCGCCATCTATGGCGCGCCGCTCGCGCTTCCGGACCACCCGCTCCGGGCCTGCGTGGCCGCGCTCCGCGTCCACCGGCGCGTGGACGAGCTGCGCGAGAAATGGAGGCATGAGGGCGACAAGTGGCCGGAGATCGTCCACAAGCTCCAGACGCGCATCGGGCTCAACACCGGCTCGGCCGTCGTCGGCAACATGGGGAGCCACACGCGTTTCAACTACACGATGATGGGCGACAACGTGAACATCGCCGCACGCATGGAGAGCGGCGCGAAGAGCTGGGGAGTCTACTCGATGTGCACGGAGTCGACCCGGAACGAGTGCGAGAGGCTCGAGCGGGGCCGGGTCGTCTTCCGCAATCTCGGGCGGATCGTCGTCAAGGGCCGCGCGCAGCCCCTGCCGATCCACGAGATGGTGGCCCTGTCGGAGAACGCCGCCGACCCGATGCGCGAATGCATCGCGGTCTTTGAGAGGGGCCTCGCCAGGTACTACGAGCGCGACTGGGACGGCGCCATAGCCCTGTTCCGGCAGTCGGAGGCGCTGGAGGCCCATGGCAAGGGCCGCACGCCGGGGTCGGAGACGAACCCCTCGCTCATCTACATCGGGATCACCGAGGGATACCTTGCGAAGCCCCCGCCCGCGGATTGGGACGGCGTCTACGTGATGAAGGAGAAGTGACGGGCCGCCTCAGACGGCGATCCGTCCCCTGAGGTACAGCACCGCGTGCCCGGCCATCCTGACGCGCGCCGAGTCGAGCTCGCACCAGAGCTCCCCGGCCCGCCTCGACACCTGCCTGGCGTGAAGCGCCGTCTTTCCCAGGCGGGCGGCCCAGTACGGGACGAGCGTGCAATGCGCCGAGCCCGTGACCGGGTCCTCGGTGACCCCGGCGTCGGGCGCGAAGAACCGCGAGACAAAGTCGCAGTCAATTCCCGGGGCCGTGACGATGATCCTGCCGGGCACGGTGGGAGCCAGGGCGGCGTGGTCGGGAGCAAGCCCGGTCACCTCGCCCGTGGTCCGGTAGACGCACAGCCACATCCTCTCGGAACGCAGCACCTCGTCGGGCCTCTGGCGAAGCCCCCGCAGCAGGTCCTCGGTCGGCTCGGCCGGCCGCGCCGGGCGGGCTGGGAAATCGAGCTCGATCAGGGGGCCCCGCATGGAGACGGACAGGGGGCCGGACTTGGTGTCAAAGACGATCCTCGATTCGCGCTGCCCCAGCTCCTTGAACAGCACGTGGGCGGTCGCAAGCGTCGCGTGGCCGCAGAGGTCGACCTCGACCGCGGGCGTGAACCACCGGAGATCGGCGCGCGCCGTCCCCGTCCGCACGAAATAGGCCGTCTCCGAGAGACCGTTCTCGTTCGCGATGCGCTGCAGGAGCCCGTCGTCGGGCCAGGACTCGAGCGGAATGACGGCGGCAGGGTTGCCGCCGAATGCCCGGTCCGTGAACGCATCGACCCAGTAGATCGGAAGATCCATGCCCCGTCCTTGGCTTCAGTGGTTCTTCGGGTCGCCGGCGGGGGCGGTCGCCGGGGCGGCCGCCGGTGCGGATTCATGGGACGCCGGGGGCGATGATCCGTGGGACTGCGCGGGAGCGGACTCGCGGGCCGGAGGCGGCGCGGACTCGGGGGCGGGCTCCGAGCGGGCGGCGGTCTCGGTTGCCTCGGACCTTGCGGGCGCCGATGCGCCCTCGGTCGCCGGCGGGATGTATTGGGCCCTCGGGGTGCCCTGGGCGGGCACATAGCGCCTTTCCGGCTCGCCCTGGCCCGGCGCGTTCGGGCCTGTGTCGAACTGGAGCCTTGGCCGGTCCAGGGGCGGCGCCGGGGTGCTCGGGAGCGGCACGGCCGACGCGAGGGCGCCCTGCTGCATGCCAACCTGGGCCCCGGGCCTCTTGAAATGGGACGGCGGCGGATCGGGCGCGCCGCCCAGGGGAACGGGAAGCGGAACGGAATCAACGCGGCGGCCCCGCGGGGCCGCCGGGGATCCCGGGCCGTGGCCGGCAGGATGCCACGGCTCAAAGCCGGGGTGGGCGTTGGCCCCCACGAAATGGGGCCGATGCCAGCCGCCGGGACCGTGCCACGCGCTCCAGCCTCCAACCCAGAGCGAGTGGCCGCCCCAGTCGAAGCAGTAGGAGAGCCAGTAGCCCACCGGAAGCGCCTCCCCAAAGTTGATGAACGGGCCGCCGTAGCCGTAGTAGGGCTCCTCCGAATAGACGACGCCGGTGTCATAGGAGGGGGCGTAGATCGCGTCGGATTGCGCGGGGATGATCTCGATCTGGCCGCCCTCCGCGACGACCACGAGCTGCTGGGGCGTGGACGCGAGCGCGCCCGACGCCATCGCGCGCGCCCTCAGGCGCTGGATGGAGTCCATCACCTCGCCCGGGGACGAGAGGAAAGCCGAGCCGAGGGCCCGGGTCCATTCGATGTTCTCCGCCATCCACGAGACGATCGCCGGGTAGTGCGCGAGCGCGCGGACACTGGGGTCCCAGGGCTGGCTGTCAAACCGGGTGGCGTCGCCGTACTGCACCAGGTATGCCGAGGCCGCGAAGATGTCCGCGGGAGCGGTCGATGCCGGAAGGATGAGCGCGACCAGCGGATCCGGATAAAGGGCGATGGGCCCGAGCAGCTGGTCGACGGCGCTCGGGGGGCGCGCGGGGGCGACACCCTGGGGGGCCGCCTGCGCGGCGGCTCCAACGGGAGCCTGCGCGGGGGAGGGCGGCTGGGGCGGGGGCACCTGCGCCGCAGGGACATCCTGGGCGCCGGTCGGGGCGCCGGAAAGGGCCGCAATGAGCAGGAGGGCGGCCAGGACCCTGCGGATCGTCATGAGCGACGGTGTCGGCTGGACCATGAACATGCAAGACGCGCGCCGGGTGAAAATAGTCCTTTAATCGGCGGTCTCCGCACCTACCATCCCGCCTGACCCCGATGGCCTCGATTCCCCCTTCCGGTGCGGCGGCAGGCGTGCCGCCCTCCGAGCGGCTCGTCTCCCTGGACGCGCTGCGCGGCTTCGACATGATGTGGATCGCGGGCGCCGACTCCCTGGGCCAGGCGCTCGGCAACATCGACGCGGGGCCTGTGGCGCGCGTCATGGCCCGCCAGCTCGAGCACGTGCCGTGGGCGGGTTTCCACTTCTACGACCTGGTGTTCCCGACGTTCGTGTTTCTCATGGGGGTCGCCATCCCGTTCTCGCTCACCCGGATGGTGGCGGTGTCGGGACGGCCGGCCGCCGTGCGAAGGATACTCCGCAGGTCCGCGCTGCTGCTGGTCCTCGGCGTCCTCTATTACGGCGGACTGTCCCATCCGATCTCGGATGTCCGTTGGGCGGGCGTCCTGCAGCGTTTCGGCCTGTGCTACCTCGGCGCGGGCCTCCTCTTTCTCTACGTCAGGCCGCGAGGGCTGGCGGCGACATGCGCCGTCCTCCTGGTGGGATACTGGGCCCTCCTCACGTTCGTTCCCGTGCCCGGCATCGGAGCCGGACATTTCGAGGAGGGCCGGAACCTCGCGAACTGGCTCGACCGGATGTACCTGCCCGGGAGGAAATGGGACGGGGACCACGATCCCGAGGGATACCTGAGCACGCTGCCGGCGATCGCCACCTGCCTGCTGGGTGTCCTCTCCGGGCTCTGGCTTCGCGATGCGCGCGTGTCCCCGGGCCGGCGGGCCGCGGCGCTTGCCGCCGCCGGCGCGGGGCTCCTCGCTCTGGGCCTGCTCTGGGGAATCCCGTTTCCCGTCGTAAAGAAGCTGTGGACTTCCTCGTTCGTCCTCGTTGCCGGCGGCATCAGCGCCGTCGCGATGGCCGCCTTCTACCTCGTGATCGACGTGTGGAGGGTCCGGGCTTGGGCGTCGCCCTTCGTCTGGGTGGGCGCCAACGCGCTCACGGTCTACCTGCTGTGCAACATCGTCGATTTCGGCGCGCTCGCCCGCCGGTTCACCGGCGGGAACGTGACCTCGTGGCTTGACGGCCTGCGCCCCGGCCTGAGCGGGCTGGCCGAGGCCCTCTTCAGCATCTTCCTCTGCTTTGCCGTCGCCGGCTTTCTGTACCGCAGGAGGATATTCCTGCGCCTCTGAGCGGTGCGTCTGCGCTATCGCGCCGGTTCGCGGCCGAGGCGGCAGACCTCGGCGATCGCCGCCGCCAGGCTGGCCGCGCCCTGCTCGAGCCAGCGCTCGCCCTTCTCGGCGGTCGCGGCGGTCGCGTCGCCCATGATCCCCGACTTGGAGACATCCTTCGACGCCCACGCGACGAGGGCGGGCGCGGCGACCGGGCGGACCTCGCCGGGGTCCTCGATCCGCGCCGGGAATTCGCAGACGGCCCTCGACGGGTCGGTGAGGCGGACCGCGGCGGCCATGACCCAGGACGTCTCCACCTCGCCCGCGTGGATCCCAAACGCGGCCTCCTGCGCGGGGATGTCGGACACGGGCTTTGACTGGAGCAGCCCGGCGCGCATTCCGTAGAGGGCGCGGATCTCCCGGAGGGTCGGTACCACCACCGGCACGTTGCCGCCATGCGTGTTGATGACCGCGATCGAGCGGAAACCCCAGGCGTGCGCCTGCCTCGCGACCGCGAGGATCTGCATGCGCAGCGTGTCCCTCGAGATCATCAGCGTTCCGGGAAACCCCGTGTGCTCGTTGCTTTTCCCGATGGTTATGGGCGGGGCGACGTAGCACGAGGCTCCGGCAGGAAGCCGCGCGAGCGCGAGGGACAGCCACACCTGGCCCATGAGCGCGTCGACGGCCACGGGAAGGTGCGGGCCGTGCTGCTCGATCGCCCCGGTCGCGAGGATGACGGGAGCCCACGCCTTGTCGGGCAGCGCCCGGATGCGGCGCAGGGTCATCGCCGGAAGGTAGCGGTCTCGGTAGCCTGCGAAGGTCATGTTGGCGTCAGCTTCGCGCTCAGGGGAGGCCAGTCGTGGATGTCCGAGATGAGCTTGGCGAGGCGCCCCGCGGCGGCCGCGAGGATGGAGGCGCCCTCGGTGCGCGCCTCGCCGATCGGCACGGGCGCTCCGGAAAGCGGGGTCACGGATTCGTCCCCCCAGGCCGCGGGCCCGGACTCGGGCCCTTCGGGGCCCGGGGCCTCGGGCGCGCTGCCGGAGAGCGCGGTCACGAGCGTCTGGACCCTCCGGCGGCTGCGGCTGCGGACGGGGTGAAAGTCCAGGTCGATTGCGCTCAGGTGAATATGGAACATCTGCAGCCCGCGCGACACCCGCAGGTCGCGCGCCGCGGCATTGCAGAGCTCCTCGCTCCACGGGCTCGAGTTGAGGATCGCGATCCTCCGGAATCCCGCCGCGGCCACGGACGCGGCAATCTCGGCGATCGCCGCGTGCGCCGTCGGCTGGTCGACCGGGAACGCGCATGAGGGGTCCGCGCCGAACGCGAACCGCAGCGGGGGGAGCACAAGCGGCTTCCGGTCCTGCGGCGCGAGCCGGCACGACTCGCGCAGGACGTGCATGAGCACCGTCTCCTCGGCGTCCAGGGGATGGCCCAGTCCCCAGTCGGCCATGCCGGCGAGCGGAAGGATGACCAGCGTTGCCTCCCGGTTCGGCCAGGCGCCGATCCTCGGCGAGGAAAACCACGGCCAGAACGTGGCCTCGTCGGCGACGCAAAGCTGCGGAGGGGTCGCGGAAGGTGCTGGCTGCGCTGTCACGGGGTCACTTGATCGCCGTGGCCTCGATCTCCACGCAGCATCCCTTTCGGGCCAGCCCCTTGACCTCGATCAGCGTGCTCACGGGCTTCGAATCCGCGAAGTACCGGTTCCTGACGGCCGAGAACTTCTCGAAGTCGGGCATGTGGGTGAGGAACGTCTGGACCTTCACGACGTCGCTGAAATTCATCCCCGCGGCCTCAAGGATGGACCCGATGAGCGTGAAGACGAATTCCGCCTGCGCGGTCGCGTCGAACGGGGCGACGACGTTTCCCTCGCGGTCGATCGCCAGCTGCCCCGTCAGGAAAAGGGTGCTCGAGCCGCCGTGCTCCACCAGGAGCCCGGGGCTGTACGCCCCCCGCGGGGCGGGATGGTTCGCGGGATAGATGAGGGTCTTCTTCATGCGAGCCTGGTTGATGGGAGGGGGTCGAGTGCGGATTATCCGTGAAACGGCGGCGCCTTCCATTAAAATCAGCCTCCTGGGGCGAATCGGGCCGGTCCGCGCCCGCGTCAGGGGCGTCCCGCGGGGGGAGGGGGCATCGTCTCGATCTTCCCCAGCAGGAACACAAATGCGAGGACCCCGATGACAAGGATCGCCCCGGCCGCGAGGAACGCGCCGGTGTAGGACCCGGTGTACTCGACGATCAGGCCGGTGGCGATCGGCGCGGCGATTCCCATGGTGTTGACCGCGCAATTCATGATGCCGCCGACGGCTCCGACCCCGCCCTTGGGGGCGAGCAGCGACGGAAGCGACCACCCCACGGGCGCGGCCGCGGCGAGGCCCCCGAGAGAAATGGAGATCCAGAACACCGCCCAAAGGGGATTGGCCGTCATCGTCGCGCCGACGACCGCGAGCCCGAAGAGCATTCCCGTGACAAGGACGGTCTTTCGGACGCGGGTCTCGTCGGCCCCGCGGGCGATCAGCGCGTCGATCAGCCAGCCGCCGACCGCGAGGTCGGTCACGGTGGCGACGGACCAGGGAACGGCCGTGAAGCTCAGCGATTTCAGCACGCCCATGCCGCTTGTCTTGACGAGATAGGCGGGCAGCCAGGTGAGGAACAGGTAGAACGCGTACCCGTAGGCCCCGAATCCGATGGCCAGGCCCCAGACCTTGGGCTGGCTGAGGAGATAGCCCAGCATGGCGAACGTGTCCGCGCCCGACGCGCCCTCGGGAACCGCCCCGCCCGAGAGGATGTACTCGTGCTCGCGCCGGCTCAGCCTGGCGTCACCGCTTGGGTCCCTGTAGAGGAAATAGAACGCGAAAAAGTAGACGAGGCTGATCGCGGAGGTGATCGCAAAACCCCAGCGCCAGCCGTACCGCACCACGGCGAAGGCTATCACCGGAATGCCGAGCACGTTGGAGAATTTGGCCGAGGCGTCGAAGATCGCCGTCGCCCGGGCCCGCTCGTTCCTCGGGAACCAGTGGCCCGTCGCCTTGGACACCGCCGGAAACGAGGGCGCCTCGGCGACGCCGAGGAGAAACCGTGCGGCCATGATGCCCCAGTATCCGCCCGCGACCGCCGTGACGGCTGAGGCCACCGTCCAGAGCAGGGAGCCCCAGCGGCCGACCCTGGTCACCCCCAGGCGGTCGACGACGAAGCCCATCGGGACCTGGAGGACGGTGTAGGTCCACGAATACGCGCTGAAGAGCAGGCCCAGCTCGGCCGGCCCGATGCCAAGCGCCTTCTGGAGCTGCGGCGCCGCCACCGAAAGGTTTATCCGGTCAAGAAAGCTGACCAGGATTCCGGAACCCAGGAGGACGCCCATGCCCCAGCGCCGCCGGGGGATGGGTTGCTCCGAAACGGTTGGCATGCGCCGCAAGCCCATCGGCCCTCCGAATCGTTTGCAAAGTTTGTATTCCCGACCGCCGCCAAGGGGGCGGCTAATGCGGGGGGCGAAGCCGGCGGGAGGCCCGGTGTGCCCCGTCGGGGCCTTTCCTGCCAATTCCGGGCTCGCACGGAACCCGGCGGGCTGGCAAATCTTGGTGGGATGATGCCGCTGGTATTCCTAAGTTTGTCCGTCGCCGCGCTTTGGATAAATCTTTTGGGCGTCGGGCTGGCCGCCCGGCGATTCGTGGCATACTACCCCGTTGCGCGCGTCGTGGGGGTGCTTGCGATATGCCTCCTCTGCTTTTCGCTCGAGCATTTCGCCGGCTGGGGACCCCACCCGCCGCTCCTTCCGTTCACCACGGCGATCTCGATCTGGCTGATCTGGAGGAACCGGTCGCTGCTTTTGGAGAACCAGAGGGCGGAGGTCCTCTTTGCGATCGGATTCTTCTATTGCCTGGTATGGCGCTTCACGTTCCCGAACATCGACGACTCCGGCGAAAAGATGCCGAACCTCATGATGATCGAGGCCTACATGAGGGGCACGAGGCTGCCCGCGCCCGACCTGTGGCTTGCCCCCTTCCGCTCGAATTGCTACTACAGCTTCCAGCACTACGGTGCGGCGCTCCTCGGGCGCCTGCTCGGCGTGGGGCCGGGCGTCAGCTACCACCTGGCCTATTGCACCCTCGCCGGGATGATCACCCTCCTGGCGGGCGCCTGCGTCTCGCGGCTCTGCTCATGGCCCCTGGGGAGGTGGGTGGGGATCCTTTCGCTTCTCGTCGGCGGAAGCGGCGCCGCCGTCGCGATCCACTTCCTCCTGGTGCGCACGTTCCCCAGCGACTCCGTGCGTTTCCTCGGGGGGTCGATCTTTCACCAGTACGCCAACCCGCTCGGGCAGCTGGTCGCGTCGTGGATGACGACGCCGTTCGTGTTCCCGCGCGACCTTCCAATGGAGCCGCTCAGCTACATCCTGACCAACGGCGACTACCATCCGCCGCTCGCCGGCTTCCTCCTGCTGACGCTCGCGACGACGCTGGTCGCCGTGCAGGCGACGGGGGCCGAGGGCCCCCAGCGGTCCCTGAATCATGCGCTCCTCGCCGCGACCGTTCCCCTCGCGCTCATTTCCAACGCGTGGATATTCCCGCTGCAGTTCCTGCTGGTCTGGGGGTGGTTCGTCTATCGCATACTCTGCGGCGAGACCCGCTGCCTGCTGGCCGGCCTGGCCGGCGCGACCGTCGCGCTCGCCCTGGAATATCCCTATCTCCTGGAATTCACGCAGCAGGCGATCGGAAACAACGTGGCCATCAGGCTGACCCAGTCCCAGGACCACACGCCGCTGCTGGGCTGGATCATCGTGTTCTGGCCGGTGGTGGGAATCGTGGTCCTGAGCCTGTTCAACCGCGAGCGCCGTTCATTGACGCTTTTCTTCGCAGTGATCTGGGTGCTGGAGCTCGCCTCGACCGAGTTCTTCTACAACCACGATGTCTATGGGGAGGTCTGGAGCCGCTTCAACTCGACGCTCAAGTGGTGGTCGTGGGTGTTCGCGGGAATCATCCTGACGCTGGGCGCCAGCAACCTGGGTTCCAGGTCGCGGCTGTGCCGCTATGGAACGCTGGTCCTCCTTCTGCCCCTGCTGGTTTTTGGCTTCGATCTTGCCCGGGACTACCGGAGAACCGCAAAGGATTCGGCGGGTAGCCTCCGGGGGTCGATGTGGGTCGACCAGGACCCTGTCATGCGTGACATGATCTCCGAGCTGGCGACCCATCCCGACGGGGTCACGCTGGAAAGCGGGGTCGCCATGAAGAACACGCAGTCGCCCGCGATTTCGCTCTTCGCGGGAAAGCAGGACCTGCTCGGGTGGCCGTGGCACGAAACCACCTGGCGCGGACCGTTCCTGGAGATCCGCGAGCGCCTGGCCCAGATCACCGCGTTCTACGACGGCCAGATCAGCGACCCGCTGGCGTTTCTCCTCCACTACAACGTCAAATACGTCCTCTGGCTCCCGAGGGACAACGCATACGGCAATGTCCGGTTCCAGCCGCTCTACGACAAGATCAAGACGAGGTATTTCTGGCACCACATGTACGGCGACGACAAGAATCTGGCGATCGGGTTCTGGGAGCGCACCGATCCCGCGCACTAGGCCGCCCCTGGAGGAGGGGCGGGCCTTGTCGCCCTGTTGTCACAAGAGCGTAACGCGGCCGCCACGGGATTGAAGCACGGCCTATCTATGGTCCGCCCCCACGAATGCATCTCTGGGGCGAAGTTCTCACGGTCGGTTCGGCGCTTTTCCTGTTTCTCGCCCTTGCGCTCGCCCTGAGCTTTGAGTTCGTCAACGGTTTCCATGACACGGCCAACGCGGTCGCGACCGTCATCTACACCCATACGCTCAGGCCGTACGTGGCCGTCGTCTGGTCGGGCATCTGGAACCTGATCGGGGTGCTGACCTCGACCGGGGCGGTTGCCTATGGCATCGTCAGCCTCCTGCCGGTCGAGTTGGTCATCAACATCGGGTCGGGGGCCGGATTCGCGATGGTCTTCGCGCTCCTCCTTTCCGCGATCATCTGGAACCTCGGCACGTGGTATCTCGGGCTTCCGGCCTCCAGCTCGCACTCGCTCATCGGGTCGATCATGGGGGTCGGCCTCGCGAATTCGCTGATGGCGCCCAACCATGTGTTTGGCGAGGGCGTCAACTGGGCCCAGGCTAAGAACATCGGGCTGTCTCTCGTCATCTCCCCGGTTGTGGGTTTCACCTGCGCGGCGCTGCTTTTCCTCCTGTGCAAGGCGCTGATCAAGCGGCCCGAATTGTACCGCGACCCGCCGAAAGACAAGGCCCCGCCCCTTTGGATCCGGAGCATCCTGGTTCTGACCTGCACGGGCGTCAGCTTCGCCCACGGGTCAAACGACGGCCAGAAGGGCATGGGGCTGATCATGCTGATCATGATCGGCGTCGTCCCCGGGGCCTTCGCCCTGAGGATGAACACGGATACCGCGGTGATCCGGCACATAGCCTCCGAGTCCAGGCAGGTGTCGACGATCCTCCACAACGAGGCGGCCGGCCCGGCGCCTTCCGATCCGGCGGGGGAGATCTCGGCGTTTCTGAAGGGCGGCGGCACGAAGTCGGCGGCGACCTTTCCCGCCCTGGCGGCGCTCAACGAAGACGTGTCCGCGAAGCTCGACAGCGTGACACGATTCTCGGAACTGCCGCAGGGGGAACGGCGAAAGCTGCGGACGAACCTCTACCTTGTCGGGGAGGGGATCGGGAAGCTGGGCAAGATCCACGGGTTTGCGGATCCCTCCGACCAGCAGGCCTGCGCGCGTTACAAGTCGGACGCGGACGCGCTCACCAAGTACATCCCCGTCTGGGTGAAGGTGTCGGTGGCGCTGGCGCTCGGCCTCGGGACGATGATCGGGTGGAAGCGCATCGTCGTCACCGTCGGCGAAAAGATAGGGAAGGCGCACCTGACCTACGCGCAGGGGGCGTCGGCCGAGCTCGTCGCCATGGCGACAATCGGGGCCGCGGACTATTTCGGCCTGCCCGTCAGCACGACCCACGTCCTGTCCTCCGGCGTCGCGGGCACGATGGCGGCGAACCACTCGGGCCTTCAGACGCAGACGCTGCGCAACCTTCTCCTGGCATGGGTGCTCACGCTGCCCGTCTGCATCTTCCTTGGGGCCGTCCTCTTCGCCTCGGGCTTCTACATCGTGTTCAATGTCCTTGGCCTGAGGTAGGGACTCAGCTCGGGCCGGCGGCCGCGCGGCCGCCGTCCTTGATCGGCGTGGCGAACTTGTACTCGATGTCCCACGGGAAAAAGATCCATTTGTTCTGCTTAAACTCCTTCACGAAGGTGTCCACGATGGGCTGTCCCGCGGGCTTGACATAAAGTGTCGCAAAATGGGCCTTCGGCAGCATCCGGCGCACGACCTGGGCGGTCCTGCCGGAGTCGACCAGGTCATCGATCAGCAGGTAGCCCTCGCCGTCCCCCGCCACGCTTTTCAGGATCCTCACCTCGGACTGAACCTGCTCCGCCTGCCCGGACCCCGCAGGAGCGTAGCTCGTCACGCATATCGTGTCGACCAGCCTGAGGTCGAGCTCGCGGGCGACGAGAGCCGCCGGGATAAGGCCGCCGCGGGTGACCGCGACGATGCCTTTCCATGTGCCCTTGCCGTGAAGCATCTCGGAGAGGTAGCGCGCGTCGCGGTGAAGCTCCACCCAGGAAACGATGATCTCATCCTCATATCGGGAGCGGGGCACGGTGGAGGCTGCTTCGCGGGGGCCGCTAAGGCAATTCCGGGTTTTCCCCGAGGGTCCCGCCGCAAGGGGGAATCCCCATTGGCTTGAACACCCCATTGTGGGGCGGCCAGAATCATATATTATGGTGCGTGTGTGAAGACAGGCCTCCCCCAGGAACCAAGGTCCGCTGAGCCGGCGTTTCCGTGCATCCTCGCGCTCAACGGAGGCTCGTCGAGCATCCGGTTTGCGGTCTACGAGGCGGGCGGATCTCCCCGGCGGCTGCTAGCCGGGAAGATCGACCGCATCGGTTCGGGCGGCACGTGCCTGACTGCCGGTGGTCCCTATGGAAAGCCGCGGGTCACCCGCCTTGGCGCAGCCGACCGCCGCAAGCCCGTGGATTTCCTGGTCGACTGGCTCGAGGCGCAGCCGGCCTTCCGGTCGGTCAAGGCCGCGGGCCACCGCGTGGTCCACGGCATGGGGCATTCCGAGCCGGAGCGGGTCACGCCGAGGCTCCTGGCGGAACTGCGCCGCATCACGCCCTATGACCCCGACCACCTGCCGCAGGAGATCGGGCTGATAGAGGCGTTCCGCCGCCGTCATCCGGGGCTGCCCCAGGTGGCGTGCTTCGACACGGCGTTTCACCGCACGATGCCGCGGGTCGCCAGGCTGCTTCCGATCCCGCGCCGCTTTGCGAAGCTGGGCGTGGAGCGCTACGGTTTCCACGGCCTGTCCTACGCCTACCTGATGGAGGAGCTCGGCCGCGTCGATCCCGCGGGCGCGAAGGGCCGCGTCATCCTCGCGCACCTCGGCAACGGCGCCAGCCTGGCCGCCGTGCGGCGCGGGAAGGGCATCGACACCAGCATGGGCTTCACGCCCGCCGCGGGATTGGTGATGAGCACCCGCACGGGCGACCTGGACCCCGGCGTGGCCTACTACCTCGCGCGGGCCGAGCGCATGAGCGCGGCGCGGTTCCAGCGGATGGTGAACCACGAGTCCGGCCTGCTCGGGGTTTCAGGGACCAGTTCGGACGTGCGCGACCTGCTGGCGAGGGAGGCCGGAGATGCGCGGGCCGCTGAGGCCCTGGCGCTTTTTTGCTATCAGGCGAAGAAATGGATCGGCTCGTTTGTCGCGGCGCTCGGCGGCCTGGACACGCTCGTCTTTTCCGGCGGCATCGGCGAAAACGCCCCGATCATCCGGAGCCGGATCTGCGACGGCCTCGGGTTTCTCGGCGTCGGGCTTGAACGGGGGCGCAACTCGAGGGGCGCGCCGCTCATCTCGCCGGACGTGGGCCGCGTCCGGGTGCGCGTCATCCGCACCGACGAGGAGCTCATGATCGCGAGGTTTGTGTCCCGCGTCCTCGGACTCGGCCCAATGGGGTAATCCTTTTCCATGAAAACCAACACACTCACGCCGGCACTACTTCAGGGGATCGATGCCTACTGGCGGGCCGCCAACTACCTTTCCGTCGGCCAGATCTACCTCTACGACAATCCGCTGCTGACCCGCCCGCTGAGGCTCGAGGATGTGAAGCATATGCTGCTGGGACACTGGGGAACGACCCCCGGGCAGAACTTCATCTATGCGCACCTGAACCGGATCATCAAGAAATACGACCTCGACATGATCTACGTCTCCGGCCCCGGGCACGGAGGCCCCGCCGTCGTGGGCAACACCTACCTCGAGGGCACCTACAGCGAGATCTATCCCGACGTCAGCCGGGATCTGGCCGGGCTTCGGAAGCTCTTCGTGCAGTTCTCCTTCCCCGGGGGAATTCCAAGCCATGCCTCGCCGGAGTGCCCGGGCTCGATCCACGAGGGCGGCGAGCTGGGCTATTCGCTCAGCCATTCCTTCGGCGCGGTATTCGACAACCCCGATCTCGTCGTCGCCTGCGTCGTTGGCGACGGTGAGGCGGAAACCGGGCCGCTGGCCACGGCGTGGCATTCCAACAAGTTCCTCGACCCGGCGACCGACGGCGCGGTGCTCCCTATCCTGCACCTCAACGGCTACAAGATATCCAACCCGACCATCCTTGCCCGCATCACCCGCGAGGAGCTGGAGCAGCTGCTCCGCGGCTACGGGTGGACGCCGTTGTTCGTCGAGGGCCACGAGCCCGCCCTGATGCACGAGGCCATGGCATCGGCGCTCGACGCAGCGGTGGAGCAGATCAGGGGCATCCAGGAGGACGCCCGCGTCCGCGGAAACCTGGCCCGTCCCCGCTGGCCGATGATCGTCCTCAACTCGCCCAAGGGCTGGACGGGCCCGAAGGTGGTCGACGGCCTCCAGATCGAGGGCACCTTCCGCTCGCACCAGGTGCCGCTCTCCGACCCGGCCACCCATCCCGAGCACCTCAAGCTCCTGGAGGACTGGCTTAGGAGCTACCGGCCTGAGGAGCTCTTCGACGGGCAGGGCCGACTGAAACCGGAACTCGCCGAGCTCGCGCCCAGGGGCGAGCGGCGCATGGGGGCCAATCCCAACGCCAACGGTGGCATCCTGCTGCGAGACCTGCGGATGCCGGATTTCCGCGACTACGCGGCCCCCGTGCCCGCGCCGGGGGCGCCGGGCATAGGCGACACCCACGTGCTCGGGCCCTTCCTGCGCGACGTGATGAAGCTCAACATGGAGCGGCGCAATTTCCGGGTATTCGGCCCCGATGAGACGCTTTCCAACGGCCTGGAGGCCCTCTTTGGGGCGACCAAGCGCCAATGGGACGCGGCGACGGTTCCGAACGACGAGTTTCTTGCCCCGGACGGGCGCGTGATGGAGATGCTCAGCGAGCACCAGTGCGAGGGCTGGCTCGAGGGCTACCTCCTCACCGGGCGCCATGGGATCTTCAACTGCTATGAGGCGTTCATCCACATCGTCGATTCGATGTTCAACCAGCACGCCAAGTGGCTGAAGATCACGCTGCACCTGCCATGGCGGCGGAAGATCTCGTCGCTCAACTACCTGCTGGCCTCGCACGTTTGGCGCCAGGACCACAACGGCTTCACGCACCAGGATCCCGGCTTCATCGACCACGTCGTGAACAAGAAGGCCGAGGTCGTGCGCGTCTACCTTCCGCCCGACGCAAACTGCCTGCTGTCGGTGATGGACCACTGCCTGCGCAGCCGCCACTATGTGAACGTCGTGATCGCGGGGAAGCACTCGGCCCCGCAGTGGCTGAACATGGACGCTGCATGCAAGCACTGCGCGGAAGGGATCGGCATCTGGCAATGGGCCAGCAACGACCAGGGCGCCGCGCCCGACGTGGTCATGGCCTGCTGCGGCGACGTGCCTACCCTGGAGGCGCTCGCCGCCGTCTCCATCATGCGCGAGCATCTGCCGAATCTCAGGATCCGGGTGGTAAACGTTGTCGACCTCATGAAGCTGCAGCCCCAGACCGAGCACCCCCATGGGCTGAGCGACGTCGATTTCGACGAGCTCTTCACCAAGGACAGGCCGGTCATCTTCGCCTTCCACGCCTACCCGTGGCTGATCCACCGGCTCACCTACCGCCGGACAAACCACGACAATTTCCACGTCCGGGGCTACAAGGAGGAGGGCACCATCACGACCCCCTTCGACATGACGGTGCTGAACGACCTGGACCGCTTCCACCTCGTGATGGACGCGATTGACCGCCTGCCCCAGACCGGCGACAAGGGGATCTACCTCAAGCAGCAGCTGATGGACAAGCTGTTCGAGCACAAGCAGTACATCCGCAAGCACGGCGAGGACATGCCTGAAATCCGCAACTGGAAGTGGGGCGTCACAGCCTGATTGGAACCGCCGGCGCCACACCGAATATGAAAATCGATCCAAGCGACTTCCGCCCCTCGAACGGCAAAAAAGTCAGGCTCAAGAGATGGGCGACCGACATTGCGCCGCTGTACAAGTCGGAAAAGCATTACAAGGAGCTCCTCGTGGCCGGGGTCGGGGAACTCAGCGCGCTGCAGCGCCTCCTCTATGCGTCCAACGGCTATTCGGTGCTCCTCATATTTCAGGCCATGGACGCCGCCGGGAAGGATGGCGCGATCAGCCACGTCCTGACGGGCGTCAACCCCGAGGGCTGCGAAGTATTCAGTTTCAAGCACCCAAGCGCGGAGGAGTTGGAGCATGACTTTCTCTGGCGGACGACGCGCTGCCTCCCGGCGCGCGGGCGGATCGGCGTCTTCAACCGCTCCTATTACGAGGAGGTGCTGATCCTGCGCGTGCATCCCGAGATCCTGCGCAGCGAGGGCATTCCGGACGGGCTGGCCGACCAAAAGAAGGTGTGGAAGGGACGTTACCGGTCGATCGTTGAATTGGAGAAACACCTCCACCGCAACGGCACCCTCGTCATAAAGTTCTTCCTGCACCTGTCGAAGGAGGAGCAGCGAAAGCGCTTCATGGAACGCATCGATGATCCCGAGAAGAATTGGAAATTGAGCATGGCCGACATGACCGAGCGGAAGTTCTGGGGGCAGTATACGAAGGCCTATGAGGACTGCCTGAGCGCCACCAGCACGAGGGTGGCGCCTTGGCACGTGGTGCCGGCCGACGACAAATACAATGCGCGGCTCATTGTCTCCCGCATCGTCATCGACGCGCTGAAGGGTCTCAAGATGAGCTATCCCAAGATGACCCACGCGCAGCGGCGCGAGCTCCGGGAAATTCGCAAACAGCTCACCGGTTGACTTCCTCCCGGCCCTGAGGGGCCGGGTTCTCGGGCCATCTGGAGATGAACGCCGACGCGGGGAGGCGACGGCCATCGGCACAAGCCGCCAAAAAACTCCGCTGGGCGTCGGGTTAACACCCCATAGCTCCAACGGGCGTGACCGCGTATGCTTTCCGTGCTGAAGGCCGGGGGACTCTCTCCTTGAAGGTTGATCCGGCAACAGCCGAAGAACGAAAGATTTATGTTACAAAATGACGAAGAGCCTCACGGCGGGAATCGCGATGCTTCCGATGTCGGCATCGGGAATGACAGGGGCTTCCGCGTCGTCGCCGGGACCCGTTCACTTGGCAACAAAATCGCGAACACGGGGTCGTGGCTGGCCGGCGGCCCGCCGCGGTTTTCCGCCCAAGCCTTCGGGATGCTCGACCGGGACGGAGGCGTCTCAAGGAGCACCTTTCAGCCGAGCTGATCGAGCGCGAGCGGCACATCGCCGGGATTGGCGACGAATCCCCGGAGACCGGCGACTGGAATTGACCTGGCAACGCGCGGTTCGACGAAAAGCCCGCGCACAAATCCCCCTGGCTGATGGGCGCCCGGCATGGGCAAGCACGAACCGCAAATGATGGACAAAGCCGCTTCTTCGAATCTTGGATCGGTCGTTTCTGTCCGCGGAAGCGTCGTCGACGTGCATTTTGACCACTGCCTCCCGCCGATTTTCTCTCTGCTTCGCGCAGGAGAGGAGGGACGGATCATCGTCGAGGTGATGGCGCAGCTCGATGCGCTGCGCGTGCGGTGTATCGCCCTGACTCCCACGCAGGGACTGGCCCGGGGAATGCAGGTCGAGGACACGGGAGGGCCGCTGCGGGCGCCGGTCGGGGAAAAGATCATCTCGCGGATGTTCGACGTGTTCGGCCGCGCCATCGACCGGCAGCCGGAGCCCCCGGATGTCCAATGGCGGTCGGTCCATCGCGACCCTCCGCCGCTGTCCGAGCGGTCAACCAAGTCGGAGATCTTCGAGACGGGCATCAAGGCCATCGACGTGCTCGTGCCGCTGGAGCGGGGCGGCAAGGCGGGCCTCTTCGGCGGCGCGGGCGTCGGCAAGACGGTGCTGCTCACGGAAATGATCCACAACATGATCGGCCACCAGAAGGGCGTGAGCATCTTCTGCGGGATCGGGGAGCGCTGTCGCGAAGGTGAGGAGCTCTACCGCGACATGAAATCGGCCGGCGTCCTCCCGAGCATGGTGATGGTGTTCGGCCAGATGAACGAGCCTCCTGGGAGCCGGTTCAGGGTGGGGAGCACCGCGCTGACGATGGCCGAGTATTTCCGCGACCAGGAGCATCGGGACGTCCTTCTGCTCATCGACAATATCTTCCGTTTCATCCAGGCCGGCATGGAGGTGTCCGGCCTCATGGGGCAGATGCCGTCGCGGCTCGGCTACCAGCCCACCATGGGCACGGAGCTGTCGGGCCTCGAAGAGCGCATAGCCAACACACAGTCCGGGGCCATTACGTCCATACAGGCTGTGTACGTGCCGGCGGACGACCTGACCGACCCGGCGGCGGTGCACGTGTTCTCGCATCTTTCGGCGTCGATCGTCCTTTCGCGCAAGCGGGCGAGCGAGGGCCTTTATCCGGCGATCGACCTGCTCCAATCCAGCTCGAAGATGGCAACCCCCGGCATCGTCGGCATCCGGCACTACAATCTGGCGCAGGAGATCCGGCGGACCCTGTCGCAGTACGAGGATCTCAGGGACATCATCGCGATGCTGGGCCTGGAGCAGCTTTCTCCGGAGGACCGCAATGCGGTCGCCCGGGCCCGGCGGCTGGAGCGCTTTCTGACGCAGCCCTTTTTCGCCACCGAGCAGTTCAGCGGGATCAAGGGGAAGCTCGTCAGCCTTAAGGACTCGCTCGATGGCTGTGAACGCATCCTGCACGACGAGTTCAAGGACTACCCGGAGAGTGCGCTCTACATGATTGGGGCAATCGGCGAGGCAAAAAAACCGGACCCGAAACCGAATCGGGACCCGAAACCGAAGCCGGACGCAAATCTTAATGCCGATCCGAAGCTGAAGCCGGATCCGAAGCCGAAGCCGGACCCGAAGCTCAAGACGGACCCGAAACCGAGCGCGGATTCGAAACCGACGCCGAAAACCGAACCCGCGGGCGCCCGTGAACCTTAAAATCCTCCTTCCATTCCAGGTCTTTGCCGAGAAGACCGGCGTGTCTCGCATCGTCGCCGAGACGCGCGAGGGGTCATTCGGGCTCCTTCCTCACCGGCTCGACTGCGTGGCGGCACTGGCGCCTGGGATATTCTGCTATGAAACCCAGGAGAACGGAACGGTCTACGTCGCCGTCGACGAAGGTTTGCTGGTCAAGGCCGGCCCGGACGTGCTCGTCTCCGTGCGCCGCGCCATCGGTGGGACGGATCTCAGCCAGCTCCACGACGCGGTGAAGCGCGAGTTCCTGACGCTCGACGAACAGGAGCGGACTGTTCGCGCGGCGACCGCCAGGATGGAAAGCGGCTTCATCCGCCGCATTGCGGAGTTTCAACATGGGTGACGACCTTACAAATCAACCCTCGGACGAGGGTGCTGCGTTCGCCCGGCAGGTGGCCGCGAAGGCCGCCCGCAAGCTCAGGGCGCGGCGCGAAGGCGGCCACGGTGTCTGGTTTGGCCTCGGCATGTCGGGACTCATCGGTTGGTCCGTTGTGGTGCCGACGCTTCTTGGAGCGATGCTCGGCCTCTGGTGGGACCGGCGCCATCCGGGGGCCCATTCCTGGACGCTCATGCTGCTGGTCATTGGATTGCTCATCGGATGCGCCAATGCTTGGCATTGGATCACAATGGAGGACAAGGGCATGCGTGATGAACCGGAGGACAAGGATGAGTGAGGCCCCAACCCTGATCCTGGCGTTCCTCGCGGGTGTATCCCTTGGGACGATATTCTTCGGCGGCCTTTGGTGGACGATCAAAAGGGCAGTCGCGTCCGCGCGGCCGGCAGCCTGGTTCTTTGGCAGCCTTCTTCTGCGGACCGTGGTCGCAGTGTCCGGCCTCTATCTTGTCTCCGGCGGCGATTGGCGCAGGTTGTTGGCCTGCCTGCTTGGATTCCTTCTTGCGCGCATCTTGGCGATGCGCCTCGCCCGCGCGCCGCTTGAAAAGAGAAGCCGGATTGCAGAGGGAGGCGCCCCGTGAACCTCAGTTCCGACCAGCAGATTCTGTGGCAGCACGGCTTTTTCAAGCTCAACGGCACGATCGTCACCACGTGGGCGATGATGATCGCAATGGCGTCGGGAGCGAAGCTGATCACCCGCAATCTCGTGGCCGAGGGGAGCATTTCACGCTGGCAAGGCACGCTGGAGATAATCGTCACCTCGATCGAGAAGCAGATCAGAGAGGTGGGCCTGGACCAGCCGGACAAGTATCTCGCCTTCCTGGGCACGCTCTTCCTGTTCGTTGCGACGTCCAGCCTTTGCACCATAATCCCGGGGTTCCAGCCGCCGACGGGTTCGCTCTCGACCACCGCTGCGCTGGCGCTGTGCGTCTTCATTGCCGTGCCGCTCTTCGGAATCGGGAGCCAGGGGCTGGCCGGCTATCTCAAGAGCTACACGAAGCCGACGCTCGTCATGGTGCCGTTCAACATCATCAGCGAGCTTTCGCGCACGCTGGCCCTGGCCGTTCGCCTTTTTGGAAACATGATGAGCGGGGTGATGATCATCGGCATTCTTCTCACGATCACGCCCCTTGTCTTTCCAATCGTCATGACGGCTCTCGGCCTGCTCACCGGCATGGTCCAAGCCTACATCTTCAGCATTCTGGCCGCGGTTTACATCGCGGCCGCCACCCTCGTGCGCAAGCCGAAGCCAGATCCCGAGGTCCGGCCCGCGCCCAGCAATTGAAATCGCAGCATCAGCAACAAAAGGACCCATCATGGACAGCAGTACTCTCATCGCGGTAGCGTCAATCGCCACCGCCGGCCTCACCACCGGCATCGGCTGCATGTGCCCGGCGCTCGGCGAGGGCCGGGCGGTCGCAACGGCCCTCACTTCTCTCGCGCAGCAGCCCGATGCGTCCGCCACGATCACCCGGACCCTGTTCGTCGGCCTGGCGATGATCGAGTCCACGGCCATCTACTGCTTCGTCGTCTCGATGATCCTCATCTTCGCGAACCCGTTCTGGAGCCATGTGATTGCCCAGGCCGGGGGCAAGTAGGCCATGCTCATCGATTGGTTCACCGTCGGGGCCCAGGTGCTAAACTTCCTCATCCTGGTGTGGCTGCTGAGGCATTTTCTCTACAAGCCCATCCTCAACGCCATCGACGCCAGGGAAAAGCGCATCGCCGCCGAACTTGCGGACGCCGACGCGAAGAGGACGGCGGCGCAAAAGGAGCACCAGGAATTTCAGGACAAGAACAAGGCGTTCGATGAGCAGAGGGGCGCCCTTCTCGCCAAGGCGACGGACGAGGCCAAGGCCGAGCGCGAGCGCATCCTCGGCGAGGCGCGCAAGGACGCGGATGCCATGCGCACCAAGCAGGAAAACGCGTTGCGAACCGACCAGGAGAGGCTCGGCGGCGAGATCACACGCGTGGCCGGCGAGGAAGTCCTCGGAATCGCGCGAAAGGCGCTCGCGGACCTTGCCACGGTCAGCCTCGAGGAGCGCGTGGGCGAGGTCTTCACGCGCCGCCTTCGGGAAATGGACGGGAAAGCGAAGGAGGCCCTGGGTTCGGCGATCAGGGGGTCGTCCGAGCCGGCCCTCGTGAGGAGCGCCTTTGACCTGCCCGCCGACCAGAGGGCCGCGATCCAGAATGCGCTCAACGAGACCTTCTCGTCCGACGTCCGGGTCCGGTTCGAGACCGCGCGGGATTTGGTCTGCGGGATCGAAATGACGGCAAACGGTCAAAAGGTTGCCTGGAGCATCGCGGACTACCTGTCATCGCTGGACAAGAAGGTCGGCGCTCTCCTTGAGGGCCCACCGGTGCCGGCAGCCGGGGTCCCGCCGAATCCTAATTCCGCAAACGCGCCGACGCCGGAACCCGGCCCCAGCGCCAAGGCCGCATGAACGGCCCGCCGGGCATGCTGCAGGCCTCCCTCGACCGTGCGTTCACGGGCCTGCGGCGGGCCCGCGAAGGCTTCGCGCCGCAACTGCTGGTGCGCGAGGTGGGCACGGTCACGAACGTCTCGACAGGCATCGCCACCGTCTCGGGGCTTCCCGGCGTGGGGTTTGAGGAGCTGGTGAGTTTTCCGGGCGGTCTGCTCGGCATCGCGTTCAACCTGGATGAGGACGAAATCGGCGTCATCCTGCTCGGCGCCTATCAGGATCTGCACGCCGGCGACGAGGTCGAACGCACCGGGCGGGTCATGGACGTGGCGGTGGGCGAGGGCCTGCTCGGGCGGGTGATCGACCCCTTGGGCAAACCGCTCGACGGCAAAGGGCCGGTTGCCGCCGATGGGCGCCTCCCGGTTGAGCGCCCCGCGCCTCCCATCATGGACCGCGATCCCGTGACCGTGCCCCTGCAGACCGGCCTGAAGGTTGTCGACGCGCTCATTCCCATCGGGCGCGGCCAGCGCGAATTGATTCTGGGCGATCGCCAGACGGGAAAGACGGCGATCGCGATCGACACCATCCTGAACCAGCGCGGGAAGAATGTGCTCTGTGTCTACTGCGCGATAGGCCAGCGGGCCTCCGCGGTGGCCAAGGTGGTGGCCAACCTCCGCGAAAAGGGCGCGATGGATTACACGGTGGTTGTTGTCGCCGAGGGAAACGATGCGCCCGGCCTCGCCTACATCACGCCATACGCGGCGACGAGCATCGCGGAGCATTTCATGGAGAAAGGGCGCGACGTGCTCATCGTCTACGACGATCTCACGCACCACGCCCGCTCCTATCGCGAGCTCTCGCTCTTGCTTCGCCGTCCGCCGGGCCGCGAAGCGTTTCCCGGCGACATCTTCTATATCCATTCGCGGATGCTGGAAAGGGCCACGCATCTGCGCGGCGAGCGCGGCGGCGGTTCGCTCACCGCCCTGCCGATCATCGAGACCGACGCGCAGGACATCTCCGCCTACATCCCGACGAATCTCATCTCCATCACGGATGGACAGATTTACCTGTCGCCGACGCTTTTCGAGTTGGGAAATCTACCGGCTGTCGACGTTGCCAAGTCCGTCTCGCGGGTGGGCGGCGCGGCGCAGTGGGCGGCCTATCGCGCTGTTGCCGGCGACCTCAAGCTCGCCTACTCGCAATTCGAGGAATTGGAGACCTTTGCCCGGTTCGGCACGCGTCTCGATGAATCCACCCGCAGGGTGATCGACCACGGGAAGCGCATACGCGAGTGCCTCAAGCAGCCGGAGTCCCTGCCGGTGTCGATGCCTGAGCAGATCACCGTGCTCCTTGCCCTGACCGGGGGTGCCTTCGACCAAGTTCCGCTTGAGAAGGTGGCTGAAGCCGAGGGTGCGCTTAGGAAAGCGGCTTCGGAAATACCGGCGGACGTCGCGGAACGACTGACGTCTGCCGAAAAGCTCAGCGACGCCGACAGGAAGGCGATTTTGGAGGTCGCCACCCGGGCGCTCGTTCCCTTCCAGCCCGCACCGGAGCCCAAACCTGCCGTGCCGGAACCCAAAGCTGGCGCGCCGGTGGCGAAGCCCTCCGCACCGGAGCCCAAAGCTGCCGCGCCGGAGCCCAAACCCGCGGCGGCGCCTTCCGCCAAAGCTCCGCCATGAGCGGCACCACGGAGGACTTGCGCCGAAAAATTGCTGGCGCGGGCGATCTCCAGGGCGTTGTCCGCTCCATGAAGGCCCTGGCGGCATCAAGCATTGGGCAATACGAAAAGGCAGTCCAGTCGCTGGATCAATATTATCGCACGGTGCAGCTCGGGCTGGCTGCGTGTCTGCGTCGGGACGGGGCTGCGGCTTTCGAGGCGACCAGGCGGCCTCCTGACGGAAGGGCGGTCGGCGCAGTCGTCTTCGGGTCGGACCAAGGCCTTGTGGGCCGGTTCAACGAGGTGCTCGTGGAATTTGCCGCCCGCACGCTCGATGCGCTGCCAGCCAAGCCCAGAAAAATCTGGGCGGTCGGGGAGCGCATCCATTCGCTCATGTCGGACACCGGGCTGACGCAGGCGACCCTGTTGTCCGTTCCAAACTCGGTGGGCGCCATCACGCCCATGGTGGGGCGGATTCTCGTCGAGGTCGAGGCGGCCCGCGAGAAGGGAGAAGTGGTGGAGGTCTATCTCTTTCACAATCACCCGACGACCGGAGCCGCCTACGAGCCCGTCAGTAGGCTGCTTCTGCCGCTGGATCGAATCTGGGAAGGCAAGCAGGCCGCGCTTCCATGGCCGACAAAGAATCTGCCGGAGGTCATCGAGGGAACCACGCCCGCGCTCCAGGCCTTCATCCGTGAATACCTGTTTGTCCTGCTTTTCCAGGCGTGCGCGGAATCGCTGGCGAGCGAAAACGCGAGCCGCCTGGCGGCGATGCAGCGCGCGGAAAAGAACATCGATCAGATCCTGGAGGACCTAAGCCGGGCGTTTCACCGAATCCGGCAGGAGTCCATTGACGAGGAGCTGTTCGACGTGATCTCCGGCTACGAGGCGCTTTCGGCGAAGGCGGTCAAGGCCGGCCCCATTTCCGGGTCCGTCGGTCGCTGATCCGTCAGGGGACTGCCGGCGTTGACGGCGCCTTCCCGGCGCCCGGAGCGGGCGAAGGGGCGGAGCCCGCGTTCGTGCCTGCGTTCCAAAGGCAGATGGCGGGGATCTCCCCGCTATGGTGCTCGAAACCGAGAATGCTTATCGAAGCCGTATCCAGGGCGAAATGCTGGCCCTCGGGCACAGGCAGCCCGACCCATCGCGCCGCGAGGGCGCGCAGGAACTGCCCGTGTGAGAAGAGGGCGACCGTTCCGTCCATCGGACGGAGCCCCGACAGCACCCGGTCCGCGCGCTGGGAAACCTGATCCACCGATTCGCCGTTGGGGCAGCCTTCCTGAAACACGTTCCACCCCGGGCGCTGGGCGCGTATCTCGGCGCTTGTGCGGCCCTCGTAGTCGCCGTAGTCCCATTCGTGAAGGTCGGGATCCGCCCTTGCCGCCGCGCCGAGGCCGGCCAGCTCGCAGGTCCGCCGGGCGCGCTGGAAGGGGCTGGTGAGCACGTGCGCGAAGGTGACGCCCTGCAGCTGTCCTCGGAGGCGGGTCGCGCGGCGCTCGCCGTTCTCGGTGAGCGGGATGTCGGTGCGTCCCGTGTGGCGGCCGTTGAGCGACCACTCGGTTTCCCCGTGTCGAATCAAGTAGATCTGCGCGACCATGCCTTGGGTTCTGCTCGGGATTCGGGCCCGCTTCCAGCCCTGAATTTCCGGCTCGCCCGGCCGGGCGCGGGCCTGAAGCCCGGGATCCGCCGACGTTCGATCCTACTCCGGCCGTCGGGGCAGCGGGCCACGAATTCGCCGCCTAGACCGGCCGCACAAGCGGCGTCGGCAGCGGCCAGATGTGGCCCTCGGCCAGCAGGCGCTCCGCATCCTCCGGGCCCCAGGTGCCGGCGGCGTAGTTTGGAAAATTGCTGGGAGGGGTATCCTGCCACACCGTCAGTATGGGCATCAGCAGCTGCCAGGCCGCCTCGACCTGGTCGGCCCGCATGAACAGGGTGGCGTCGCGCTTCATGACGTCCCAGAGAAGCGTCTCATAGGCGTCGGGAGACGGCGCGGCAAAGCTCTCGCGATATCTGAACCGCATGTCCACGGGCCGCAGCTGCATCTTGGGCCCAGGATACTTGGCCTGAAATCCCAGCACGATGCCCTCGTCGGGCTGGATCGAGATGACGAGACGGGACGGCTGCCAGCCGAGCGACGCCTCCGGAGGGAACGACTGGTGCGGCACCGCTCGGAATTGAATGGAGATTTCCGACACCTGCTGGGGAAGCCGCTTGCCGGTTCGCAGGTAAAACGGCACGCCCTGCCAGCGCCAGTTGTCGATGAACAGCTTCACGGCCGCGAAGGTCTCCGTCCGTGAATCGGGCGCCACGCCGTCTTCCTGCCTGTAGCCGAGCACCTTGCCGCGGCCCGCGCCCGCCGGTCCGTACTGGCCCCGCACGGCGCACAGGTGAACGCCGTCGGTGGAAATCGGGTGCGCCGCGTGGAGCACGTCCACCTTCTTGTTTCGGATCTCGTCGGCGTCGAAGGAGACCATCGGCTCCATCGCGACCAGGCAGAGCAGCTGCATGAGGTGGTTCTGCACCATGTCGCGCAGCGCCCCGGCCCCGTCGTAATATCCTCCGCGATGCTCGACTCCCACCGTCTCCGCGACGGTGATCGTCACGTAGTCCACATAGCGCCGGTTCCAGATGGGTTCGAAGAGGGGATTGGCGAAGCGAAAGGCCAGGATGTTCTGCACCGTCTCCTTCCCGAGATAGTGGTCGATGCGAAAGATCTGCGACTCCTCGAAGCTGGCGGCGAGTATGGCATTCAGGGCGCGGGCGGAATCAAGGTCGTAGCCGATCGGCTTCTCGATCACGATTCGGGACCAATCCCGGTCGCGAGCCAGGCCGGCCCTGCCGAGGTATTTCGGGATCTCCCCGAACATCGACGGCGGCGTGGCCATGTAGAAAATGCGGTGGGCCTTTGTCCCCCAGGCCTTTTCGAGGCGGGCGCACTGGGCTCCCAGTGCCGAATACGTCGACAGCTTCTTGAAATCGCCCTGCTGGTAATGGACATGCGGCGCGAACTGGCCCCAGGAGGCGGCCTTGGCCTTCCCGAAGCGGGAGAACTTGTTGACCCCGTCATGCAGGCGTTTTCGAAGCTGGTTGTCGCTGAACTTGACGCGGTCGACGGCGATGACGGCGAACTTCGCGGGGAGGCTGCGGTCCTGCGAGAGGTCGAACAGCGCCGGGATCAGCTTGCGCCACGTCAGGTCGCCGGCCCCGCCGAAAATGACGAACACCGTCGGGTCGAGCTGGTCAGTGGGTTTGGTCGGATTCATTCGTTTGCCTCCCACTGGGTGTGAAAGTTTCCCTTGGCGTCGATGCGTTCATAGGTGTGCGCCCCGAAATAGTCCCGCTGGGCCTGGATCAGGTTTGCCGGAAGCGACGAGCTGCGGTAGGCGTCAAGGTAGCCCAGGGCCGTCATCAAGCCCGGTGCGGGCAGGCCCAGCTGGGCGGCCGCGCCGACGACGACCCTCAGGTCCTCCTGATGGGCCATCACCTTTTTCGCCAGCCCGGGATCAAGGAGGAGATTGGGCAGGCCGGGCTGGCCTTGATAGGCCGCCCGGATGTCCTCGAGCACGGAAGAGCGGATGATGCAGCCCCCGCGCCAGATCCGCGCCACCGCCGAGAGGTCCAGGCTGTAGGCGTATTTCGCCGATGCCGCCTTGAGCACCGCCATCCCCTGGGCGTAGGTGATGATTGACCCGGCAAAAAGCGCGCGGCCCAATTGCCCCAGAAATGCCGCGCGATCGCCGGGGAAGGGGAGGGCCTTCCGTGAAAGGTCGGCGCTGGCGGACGCGCGCTCGTCCTCCAGCGCGGACAGATTGCGCAGCGCGACCGCCACGTCGATCGTGGGCGTCGGCACCTGCAGCTCCATCGCGCTTTGCGACGTCCACATGCCGGTGCCGAGCTGCCTGGCGGCGTCCCGGACCTCGTCGATCAGCCGGCGGCCCGTCTTCGGGTCGTTCCTGGAGAAGATATTGGCGGTGATCTCCACGAGGTAGCCTTCCAGCTCGCCCTTGTTCCACCCGGAGTAGACCCCGTGCAGCTCGTCGTCGCTCAGGCCCAGTCCCCGCTTCATCAGGTCATACGTCTCCGCAATGAGCTCCATGAGGCCGTATTCGATGCCATTGTGGACCATCTTCACAAAATGCCCGGCCGATCCGGGGCCCATATAGGCCACGCACGGCTCGCCGTTGACTTGTGCCGCGGCCGCCTCGAACACCGGCCGAACCCTTTCGTAGGCCTCCATCGGGCCGCCGGGCATGATGCTCGGTCCGTGGCGTGCCCCCTCCTCGCCGCCCGAAACGCCAACGCCCATGAAATGAACGCCCTTTTGCGCCAGGTTGCGGGCGCGCAGGTCGGTGTCCTTGAAGTATGAGTTGCCGGCATCGACGATGAGGTCGCCCGGCTGGAGCTGGGCGAGCAAGTCGCTGATGACAGAGTCCACGGGGGGCCCGGCGGGCACGAGAAGCATGACCGCCCGCGGCCGGCGGAGCAAGGCGATGAACTCCTTTACGTCCGATGCGCCGCGGGCATCGCGCCTGTCGGCTTCCTGGCCCAGCGCCGCGACCTTGGCGGGATCCTTATCGTAGCCCGCCACGTGAAAGCCGTGGTCGGCCATGTTCAGCAGGAAATTTCGCCCCATGACGCCCAGGCCGACCATTCCGATTTCATATCCGGGCTGCGATTGCGTGGCATTCATGACAATGGATTTGGGGTTGTCCGCGGAGGGTCTGTATGGGCTAGACGTTTCATTTCTGCCAGAGGATCCACCCGGCCTCAAGGGGCACGGCGAGGCCGTCGCAGCGCGGCACGATCCGCGCGGTATAATCCGTTGCCGGCCGGGAGGAGGAGACCGAGGCGCGGAAGGCGTAGCCGCCCGTTTCGTTCGCCGGCCGCTGCAGGCGGGTCATTTCCTGGCGCACCGGGTCGGCGCCCTTCGCTCCGTCGGCATAAAGCTCCACCCGAACCGCGTCGGGACTGGCGTCCCCCAGGAAGACTTCCACCGCGAACGCGTGCTGCTTCCCCTTTGTGTCCACGGTAGCCGGCCCAAAGCGCAGCGCGGGCCATTTCGGCGCCAGCGCGTTTCGCCATTCGACCAGCTTCCGGGCCGCGGCGCCCTTGCCGGCGGCACGCGCCCGGTACGCGCCCGCGGCGGGAAGATAGTGCTGCTCGGTGTACTCGCGCACCGCGCGGCCCGCGTCGAACCTGGGCGTCAGCAGCGCCATGCTCTCCCGCATCCGCGCCACCCAGGCCGGGGATATGCCCTTCTCGTTGCGCGCATAGAATTCCGGTATGACCTCCTGCTCGAGCCGCTCGTATAGCGTCTCGGCCTCGGCGGCGTCCCAGGCGGGATCGTCGCCGTGCTCTTGGCCGTCGCCGAGGGCCCAGCCGACTTCCGGGGAATAGGCCTCGGCCCACCAGCCGTCCAACTCGGAGAGGTTTATGCCGCCGTTGACGAGCACCTTCATCCCGCTGGTGCCGCAGGCCTCCCACGGCCGCCGGGGCGTGTTGATCCAAACGTCGACACCCTGCACCAGGCGCTCGGCGAGCAGCATGTCGTAATCGGCCAAAAAGACCACCGGCGGGCTCGCGTCGCTCAGATGGATGAAACGGGTCCATTCCTGAATCAGCGCCTGGCCGGCCAGGTCCGCTGGGTGGGCCTTGCCCGCAAGGATGAGCTGGGCCGGGCGCTGGGGATTCTTGAGGATGCGGATAAGCCGGGCGGGATCGTGCAGCAGCAGGTTGGGCCTCTTGTAGGTCGCAAAGCGGCGCGCAAACCCGAGGGTCAGCACCCCGGGATCCAGGCGGCCCTGGATCCCTGCGATGGCGTCGGGTCCGGCCCCCGCGGCGGCCATCTGGCGGCCGACGCGTTCGCGGGCATGCGCCACGAGGGATTGACGGCCGGTGACGCGCAGCGTCCAGAGCTTCTCGTCCGGAATCTTCCGCAGTTCCGCCTCCATGGTGGTCGGTGTCCCCAGCCACCGTCCCTTGCGGCAGGCCTCCGTCCAGAGATCATCCGCTGCTGCCGAATCCCAGGTCGGCATGTGCACTCCGTTGGTCACGTGGGCGACCGGCACCTCGGCTTCCGGCCACCGGGGGAAGAGGGGCGCAAACATGTGCCGGCTCACCTGGCCATGGAGCCGGCTGACGCCGTTGACCGCTCCGCACCCGCGTGTCGCCAGATACGCCATGTTGAAGGGCTCGTTTGCGTCATCGGGATCGCGGCGTCCCAGCGCCAGAAAGTCGCGCAGCCCAAGGCCCAGGTTGTCCCGCGCATACCGCCCGAGATATTGCTCCATCAGGGCCGGGGAAAAAAGGTCAAAGCCCGCGGCGACCGCCGTATGGGTGGTGAACAGGTTGCCCGCGCGCGTGGCCATCAGGGCGCTGTCGAAGGTCTGCCCGGTCTCGGCCATGAAGCTCCGGGCGCGCTCGAGCAGCGCGAAGGCCGCATGGCCCTCGTTGAGGTGGCAGACATCAGGCTTGATCCCGAGCGCACCCAGCAGCCGCCAGCCTCCGAGCCCGAGCACGATCTCCTGCTTCAGGCGCAATTCCGGGTCGCCTCCATACAGCTCGCTCGTGATATCCCGATGCTCGGGATCGCTCGCCGCGTCGTTGCTGTCGAGCAGGTAGAGGCTTCTCCGGCCGACCTGGACATGCCATGTGCGCAGCCAGACGGAATGGCCCGGCAGCGCGATCTCGAGGCGCAGCCATTCGCCGTTTGGCTGGCGCACCGGCGTGACCGGCAGCTGTCCCGGGTCATTGTTGGGATAGACCGCCTGCTGGGCCCCGTTGTTGTCGATCACCTGGCGGAAATAGCCGTGCTGGTAGAGCAGCCCCACGCCGATCACCGGCACCCCGAGATCGCTGGCGGCCTTGAGCTGGTCGCCGGCCACGTTGCCAAGGCCGCCCGAATAGATCGGTAGGGCCTCGCTCAGCATGAACTCCATGCAGAAATAGGCGACGCAGGTGAGCGGGGCCCCGGGGTGCTCCTTTTGGAACCAGCCGGGCGCCGCAGCCGCTTTACGCCGGGCGAGCACCAGGCTGTCGAGCAACCGGCAGAAATCCGGATTGGCCAGGGCGGCCGACAGCTTTTCGCGCGAGACGGCCTGAAGCACCACGCTGGGGTGACTCGTGAGCGCCCAGAGCTCGGGATCGAGCCGTCGCCACAGGTCATCCGAGTAGTGATTCCAGGACCAGCGCAGGTCCATGGCCAGTTCGGTCAGGGCTTCGAGGCCTTGCGGGGGGCTGGGCGGGGAAGGGCCGCCGGATGCGCGCTCGCTCAAGATAGGGGATCCAGCAGCGGGAGCTGGTCAGTTCGGATCCCCCTCGTTGCGCCACGCCGCCACGGCTTCGCATTCCGCCTTCCGATCCGGGACCGGCGCCGTCGGGCCCGCGCCCTGGGAGGGCGACGCCGCCAGCGCTGCGCTGACGACCGTCTGGGCCTCCTCCAGGAGGCGGCTCAAATGGGAGGCCCCGAGGAAGCTCTCGGCATAAATCTTGTAGATATCCTCCGTCCCCGACGGGCGCGCCGCGAACCACCCGTTCGCGGTTGCCGCCTTCAGGCCGCCTATGGGAGCGCCGTTGCCGGGCGCCTTGGTGATGATCGCCTGGATCTTCTCGCCGGCCAGATCGGTGAGCTTCACCTGGTCCGGCGACAGCTTCGCGAGCCGTGCCTTCTCGTCGGGCGTGGCCGGCGCCTCAACGCGGTCATATAACGGATCGCCAAACTCCTTCGTCAGCTGGCGATAGGCTGCGCCCGGGTCGGTGCCGGTCCGGACAGTGATTTCCGCAGCCAGCAGGCAGGGGATGATCCCGTCCTTGTCCGTCGTCCAGACGCTGCCGTCCAGGCGGGAAAAGGTGGCGCCTGCGCTCTCCTCCCCGCCAAAGCCGAGCGTGCCGCCGAGCAATCCGTCCACGAACCACTTGAAGCCGACCGGGACCTCGTAGAGCTTCCGGCCCAGCTTGGCGACGATCCGGTCGATCATCTGGCTGCTGACAACCGTCTTGCCGACGGCCGCCGCGTCATGCCACTTCGGCCTGTTCCTGAAAAGATAGGAGATCGCGGCGCAAAGATAGTGATTGGGCGGCAGCAATCCCTCGCTCTTCGTGACAATGCCGTGTCTGTCATGGTCGGTGTCGCACGCGAATGACAGGTCGAAGCGGTCCTTCATCGCGATCAGCCGCTGCATCGCATAGGCCGAGGACGGGTCCATCCGTATCTGGCCGTCCCAGTCCACGGTCATGAACCGGAAGGTGGGATCGACCGCCTCGTTGACCACGGTGAGATTCAGCCCGTAGCGCTCGGCGATCCTTCCCCAATAGTGGACCCCGGCGCCCCCGAGGGGATCGACACCCATGGCGAGATTCGCGCTGCGGATGGACTCCATGTCGACAACGGCGCCAAGGTCGGCGATGTAGGCGCTCATATAGTCGCGCCGGTGCGTGGTCGGGGCCTTGAGGGCACCCGCAAGCGCAACGCGCTTAACGGCGCCCAGGCCGGATCCAAGCAGCTCGTTGGCCTTCGCCTCGATCCAACCGGTCGCGACCGTGTCCGCAGGGCCGCCGTTGCTCGGGTTGTACTTGAAGCCCCCGTCCTGGGGCGGGTTGTGCGACGGCGTGACGACGATGCCGTCGGCAAGCCCGGTCTTCCGGCCGAGATTGTGGGTCAGGATCGCGTGGGAGATCACCGGTGTCGGCGTGTATTCGTCCCCTTCCGCCAGCACGACCTCGACTCCGTTTGCCGCGAGCACCTCCACGGCGGTCGCGCAGGCCGGTATCGACAGCGCGTGCGTGTCGATCCCGAGAAAGAGCGGGCCATCGGTTCCCTGCCGCGCCCGGTAGAGGCAGATCGCCTGCGTGATTGCGAGGATGTGCGCCTCGTTGAACGACCTGCTGAAGGCCGATCCCCGGTGGCCGGACGTTCCGAACGCCACCCGTTGGGCGGGAACCGACGGGTCGGGCGTATCGGTGTAGTAGGCTGTGACGAGTTTCGCCACGTCGACCAGCATCCCCGGCGTCGCCGGCTTTCCCGCAAGGGGGCTTATTTTCATGGCGGGGTGCGGGTCAGCCCTTTTTCTCCAGCTCAGCCACCTTGGCCAGCCGGCGGCGGTGCCGGGCCTCTCCGCTGAATCGCGCGGCGAGAAACCTCTGGATCAGCTCCCAGGCGAGGGCGCGCCCGACCACGAGGCCCCCCAGGCAGATGATGTTCAGATCGTCATCCTCGACGCCCTGGTGCGCCGAGAAGGTCTCATGGATCAGGCAAGCGCGGACGCCGGCCACCTTGTTGGCGGCGACCGAGGCTCCCACTCCGCTGCCGCAGATGGCGATTCCCCGGTCCGCGGTCCCGGCGGCGACCGCGCGGGCCAGCGGCACGACAAAATCCGGATAGTCGTCCCCCGGTTGCGACTCCCTGTCGCCGAAATCGGTCACGTCGTGACCGGCCTCTCGCAACCTGCCGAGAAGGTGCTCCTTCAGCTCGAAGCCGCCGTGGTCGGCCGCGATCCCGATCGCCAACCTCCCGGGGGCGGGCGTCCTATCCGTGCCGGCAGACTGATGCGTAGCCTTCATCGCCGTTTGTCCGGCCTAGGCCGCCGATCCGGGCTCTTCCATCCGCTCGGCGTACGAACCCCGGACTGCGAGCCCGTTGAGCTTCGCCCTGCGCGCCAGAGCCTCCTGGGCCGCCGCGACCTTCCCCGGGGACCCTCCCCAGGCCCTCATCGCCGGATCCTGAAGCGCCCGCCCGAACGAGAACGTAAGCCTCCAGGGGCTTCCCTTGACCCGGCAGATGGCGTCCAGCCGCCCCGTTGCCTCGGCGTCGCTCTGCCCGCCCGAGAGAAACACGATCCCGGGGACCGCCGCGGGCACAAATCGCCTGAAACAGCGCAGCGTGGCTTCGGCCACCTCCGCGATGCCGGCCTGCGTCGGGCAATCCTCGCCCGACAGCACCATCCCCGACTTCAGGAGCATCTTCTCAAGGACGACCCGGTGGAGCGACAGCGCGTCGAACACGGCCTTCAATGTCGCGCCCACGGCTTCCTCGCAGCGGTCGATCGCGTGGTCGCCGTCCATCAGGACTTCGGGCTCCACGATGGGCACCATCCCCGCCTCCTGGCTCAGCGCCGCAAACAGCGCCAGCGCCGTCGCATTCGCACCGATGCAGGCCTCGGTCGGCATGTGCTCCCCGATCGTGACGACCGCCCGCCATTTCGTGAACAGCGCCCCAAGCTGGCGATACTCGGCAAGGCGCTCGCGGAGCCCGTCGAGACCCTGGGTGATTTTTTCGCCCGGGAAAGCCGGCAGGGCGACCGCCCCCCCGTCAACCTTGATTCCCGGGATGATTCCCAGCGAAGCGAGCAAATCGGGCATGGGCACGCCGCCGGAAGTCCTCTGGCGTATCGTCTCGTCAAACAGGATGACTCCGCTGATGGATTCGCCTACGCCGCGGGTCGTGAACAGCAGCTCCCGGTAGGCCCGGCGGTTCTCCTCGCTGGAGTCGATGCCCAGTTCCTTGAATCGCTTCGCAATCGTCGGGAAGCTCTCGTCCGCGGCAAGGATGCCCTTTCCCGACGCCAACAGGGCCTGAATCGTCGATTCTGGTGTGCTTGCCTTCACGATCTTGGAGGGGATCCAACTCCCTAGAGGATCAGCGGCCTTGTCGATCACGTTTTTCGGTTTCTTGGGCGTCTTTCTCTGATTGAAGCATCTGGTCGTGCTCCGCCTCATGCACCCCTTCCTCCACGAGCTGCGCGCTCTCGTTGAGGCCCTCGTCGTCCTCTTCCTCGCTGGGCGGCTCCGGATCCATGCGTCCCGTCGATCCCGGCACCGGATCCCAGCGTCCGGACTCGGGTATTGATTCTTGAGCCTCCTGCCGGGGGTCCAGGTCGGTGCCGCCGGACAGCTCGCGCTTGGCCTGCTCGAGGTCCGCCTTCGATGCGAGGGCGGGAGGCCGGCCCGACAGGAGGGCCAGCTCCGCCGCGCGCTCGCGTATCATCTTGCGCGTCACGGGTCCTATTCCCGCTAGGTTTTTGGCGATGATGCCCTTGGTAAGGGGATTTGTTTCCATTTTCGGTAGGGGTGCGATAAAGGGTCGTTGTGCGTTGAAAAGGCGGCCTGGCCCGGATCCCGTCTCAGGATCTTCCAGCGACGTGGGTTGCGCCCACCGCATGGGCGACTTCGTTGTCCGCAGTCCGCTGGATGTCCTCCTTGGTGAGGCTGACGAACACGGATGATTCCTCAAAGCTGATGCGGTCTACCTTGCCGGGCGGGATCCGGATTTCCCTGCCCGAGTACCAGTGGCCGGCCTCCACGACGAGCTCGCGAATGGCCCAGCTCTTGGCATCCAGCAGGAAATCCCTCACTTCCCCGATCATTCCGTCGAGCGCGTGAATGCTGTAGCCCGTCACGGCCCGCGTGCTTCGCAGATGGGCGTCGCCGGGTTTCTCGGGAACCTTCCGCGCCACCGGCGCCAGGATCGGCGGATTCATGACGGCGGGAAAGTTGCCCATGCCCCACATCTGGCCTCCCTGCCAATACACCGGCCAGCCATAATAGCGGTAGTAATCCTCCTCGTACTGCCGGGAGACCGGCAGATGCGAGTCAATCGAGGGGCTGTTTTCGATCTGCCTTCGCGTGAGGTTTGCCACCAGGACCTTTTCGTCCTGGTCGAGGCGGCTGAATGCGTGGGGCGAGAGGAGCACCAGGCGCTCCGTCAGCCATGTTCCCGTGTCGGCGACGACGTAGCGAACAGCCCAGGTCCCGTCATCAAAGTAGAAATCCTTCACGTGACCGATATCGCCATCCGACGACCCGAGGGCCTTCCCGTAGAGATTCTTGATATTTTGAAACATAAATCATGCGCTCCGCGGTTGCTGCGGGACCCCACCGTGATGGAAAGAGTCCTCTGTTCCTGTCTGCCGTAGTATACGCCGGAAGGCCCCTGGGGGGCCATGGGGTGTTACCCCACGAAAATCCGCGTCGCGACGCGTTTCCCGGGGATGCCGAAGGCGCTCACGATGGTTTCCTGGGCTTGAAGGTCGAAACGCGGGCCAATTGCTCCCAGAGCGCGCGTTCCTCCGCGGTCACGGAGGCGGGCGTCTGGATCCGGACGGTGGCGTAGAGATCGCCGCGGCTGGCGTCCTCGCGGGGCAGGCCAAGCCCGCGCAGGCGAAGCCGGCTGCCGGCCGCCGAACCCGGCGGCACGCGGAGCGAGGTTGCGCCGTCGAGGGTGGGGATCTGCGCCTGCACGCCAAGCACCGCCTCCCACGGGGCGAGGTCCAGGTCGCAATAGAGGTCCGCCCCCTGCACGCTGAAATCAGGATGACGCGCGAGGCGCACGCGCAGATAGAGATCGCCGGCGGGGCCGCCTCCCAGTCCCGCCCCGCCCTGGCCGGCGAGACGAATTCGCTGGCCCTCGCGCACGCCGGCCGGGATGCGCACCTGGTAGGTGTCCGTGCGGTCGGCATCGCCATTGCTGCCCTGGCGGCGCAGGGTCACCTTGCGCTTCGATCCGCGCAGCGCCTCCTCCAGATTGACGAGCAGGTCGGCCTCGACGTCCTGACCCTGGCGGGAAAACGACTCGTCATCGTCGTCCATGCGGCCTGTCGGCCGGCGGAAGGAGCCGGAGCCGTCGCGGCCGCCGCCGAAGAACGACTCGAAAAAGTCGCTGAAGCCGGTGCCGTCGAACTCGAAGTCGGGGCCGCCCTGGGGCGCGCCCGCCCGGCCGCGGCCGCCGCGCCCGGGAACGGACGGGCCCTGGCCGCCGTGCTGCCAATTCTCGCCCAGCTCGTCGTAACGCCGCCGCTTCTCGGGATCTCCCAAGACCTCGTAGGCCTCGTTGATCTCCTTGAACTTCACCTCACCGGCAACCTTGTTCTTGGCCACATCGGGGTGGTAGAGCCGCGCGAGCTTGCGGAAGGCCTGCTTGATTTCCTCGGGCGAGGCGGTGCGGGCCACGCCCAGCGTCACATAGTAGTCCTGGAATTTAACGGCCATGTGGCGCGGCGTCAGGTGGCCAACCCGGCGCTAGGCCGCTTGCGGCGCGATCAGGCCGAACCCGCCCTCGCGGTCACCTGGTTCGCGTCCAGGGGCCGTTTCCGAGAGGGGCGGTTTGATTTCCACAACGGCTTGAGCATATCGGCATCGGCACGTTTTGCAATCTCCGCCAAATTCGGGGCGTTGAATCCGGCGATTTTGGACGCCTGCCGCCCTTAGTGGGGCGCCGCATTTTCGACCGAGGCGCGTCCCCGTAGACGAGGATTTCCGGGCCGCCGAGGAAGCAGATGCAAAGCACCTTCATCGTTTTTGCGCCTAGGGCACCCGGGTGCTGGAGTAAAAGTCCCGCGCCTTCGCGAGGAGCTGGCTCTCGGTCAGGTGATGCTCATCCACCACCATCGAGCCGATGATCCGCTTGGCCATTTCCGGATGATGGAGCCCCAGCCACGTCGTGAACTGGTCCATTTCGCTGCTCGTGCCCGTGCCGCTGCCGAAGACGAGGATCTTGCCCGGGGCCTGCAGCGCCTTGGCCACGGGCTCGAAGAAGCTGTTCGGGTCCGGTTTTTCCCGGCCCCTGGAGAAATCCTTTGAGTTATGGGCGTGGCGGAAAAAGTCCTCCGGCTCGTGCGGCAGGATCTGCTGCGGCACGGCGCCGTTCATTTCGGAGCGGTATATGCGCGCCTCATGGTGATCGATGACGAGCAGCCAATGGGCCTCATTCCCGTTCGTCGCGGCCGGAGACGCCTCCGACCGCTCGAGAAAATGGCGCAAGGCCATGATCTCGTCCGCCTCGGCGACATCCTTTGTGCGGGGCGGATGCAAGACGATGGTTTGCCCATTGCGCGTCACCTTCAGGTTGCCGTTGGGCTCCTCCTCGATGTGGCCGAGATTTCCCAAAAGGGAGCGAACCGCGCGCCAGTCCAGATTGTGCGAAATCGGATGCTGGAAGATCGTCTTGTAGGTTCGCAGGTGCGAGGCGTTGAGTTGCGGGGGAGGATTCATGTTGAATGGTATTATTCAGCCGGCGGGCCGATGTGCAGCCAGAAGGGAATGCTCGGAGCGCAGCATGACGAAGCCTTCACGCGTGCGGGCGGGGAAGGGGCGCGGGTGTCGGTTTCTCCGAGGGCCAATGTGCGCTCAAACCTCTTCGCGGGATATGGGGTAAGGACCCTAGAGGACCGCTGAACAGCCGATGGATCAGCTCCTCACTACCCCTTGCCTTGCAACGATCAAGTGGGAACAACACCCTATTCTATATGATCAGATTTGGGCGTAGAGTCGCTTCCGATTGAAACCGATATCTCCCGGCGAAACCGTCATCATGTGCCGCGGAGACGACGCGCACCTGCCGCGCGCTGGCCGGTCCGATTCGAGGGACGGTGAACCGGTGGTCGCCCTGCGCGATCAGATCCCCTTGTAGTTCAGAGCCGGGAATCGCGGCCGAAAGGCAAAAACAACATGCAGACTGTGGCTTTACGCTGGCAAACCTGGAAGGCCAGGCAGGCGCGTCCGCGCCCGAGCGCCAGCGAGCCGCCCCTTCGGGCCGAATTGTTCAGCAGGGAACAGCTCGCGAGCCATGCCCGGGCCCTGGGGACGGACCACAGGATCGAGACCCGCGACAACGCAAACCGCCTGCTGGCCCGTCTGGATGGAAACGAACGGAGCCTCCGGGCTTTCAACCGCGCGACCCTCGCGGTGGGCCCGAGCCGGCGCATCACGCCCGCGGCCGAGTGGCTTCTCGACAACTTCTATTTGATCGAGGAGCAAATCCAGATGGCCCGGTGGCATCTGCCGAGGGGCTATAGCCGCGAGCTGCCGCGCCTCCTCAACGGCAATTGCGCGGGCTTTCCGCGCGTTTACGACATCGTGCTCGAATTGATCTCGCACGTGGATGCGCAGATAGATGTCGAGCCGCTCAACGCGTTCGTCAGCGCCTATCAATCCGTGCGTCCGCTCAAGCTCGGTGAGTTGTGGGCGATCCCGATCATGCTCCGCCTGGGGTTGATCGAAAACCTGCAGCGCATCACCAACCGGCTCACGTTCGCCCGCTTGGACCGGGATCTGGCGGACCTATGGGTCGATCGCCTGCAGGACATGGCGGAGAAGAACCCGTCCCACCTCGTTGTCGTGGTGGCGGACATGGCGAAGGCCAACCTTCCTGCCTCGAGCTCGTTTGTGGCGGAGTTCAGCCAGCGCCTGTCGCGACAGAACCCGGTGCTGCACCTGGCGCGCAATTGGCTCGAGCAGCGGCTTGTCGAGCAGGGCCTCTCCATCGAGCAGCTTGTCCAGCTGGAGAGCCAGAATCAGGCGGCCGACCAGGTTTCCGTCAGCCATAGCATTGCCAGCCTGCGCTTTCTTGGCGCGCTGGATTTCAAGTCGTTTGTGGAATCCCTGAGCCTGGTCGACCGGACCCTGCGGAGAGATCCGGCCGCCGTATACGGCGAGATGGACTTCCTGACGCGCGACGCCTATCGCCATTCGGTCGAGGCCGTCGCCCGGCGAAGCCGGCTTCCGGAGGAGGAGGTCGCACAAAGGGCAGTCCAGCTGGCGGACGAAGGCGCCCTGAAGAATGGCCGCGGTGACCGCACGGCCCACATTGGGTACTATCTGATCGACAAGGGCCTGCCGATGCTGGAGCGCGCGGCGCGCGCACGGCTGCCACCGGGGGCGATAGTGGAGCGGTGCATCCGCCGTTTCCCCCTGGCGTTCTATTTGGGCGGCATCGCCTCGTTCACGTTGCTCGGCACGGGGTGGTTCCTCTGGCGGGCCGTTGCGGTCGATGTGCAGGGCTGGAGGCTCATTGTCCTCGCGCTCGTTCTCCTGCTATGCGCGAGCCAGTTGGCCGTGTCGTTGATGAACTGGCTGTCCACGCTGCTGGTGAGGCCCCGCCTGCTCCCGCGCCTGGACTATTCCTCGGGTATCGCGCCCGACGGCGGCACCATGGTGGTCGTTCCCACGCTTCTCACCGGCCTGGAGGACGTCGATCGCCTCGTCGAGATCCTGGAGATACACCACCTCGGAAATCGTGATGATCGCCTTCATTTCGCCCTGTTGACCGATTTCCAGGATGCGCCGAAGGAGACCCTGCCGGGGGATGAACCGCTGCTGCAGCGCGCGCGGGAGGGCGTCGAGGCGCTGAATCAGAAATACCGCTCGGGAAACGGCGCCCTCTTCTTCCTGTTCCACAGGCCGCGCCGCTGGAACCCGGGAGCCGGCTGCTGGATGGGCTACGAGCGAAAACGCGGCAAGCTCGCGGAGTTCAACGCCCTCCTGCGCGGCGGCCCCCGCGAGCGCTTTTCCGAGATAGTCGGGGATACGGCCGTTCTCCCGTCCATAAAGTATGCCATCACCCTCGACACCGACACCCAGCTGCCGCGCGACGCCGCCCGCCTGCTCGTCGCAACGATGGCCCACCGGCTGAACCGGCCGGAGTTCGATCCGGTGCACGGAACCGTGGTCGAAGGCTACAGCATAATGCAGCCGCGCGTGGGGGTTAACCTTCCGAGTTCCGGGCGGTCCTGGTTCGCAAGGCTCTTCTCCGGCGACACGGGAATCGACCCCTACACGCGCGCGGTCTCCGACGTCTACCAGGACATCTTCCAGGAAGGCTCCTTCATCGGCAAGGGCATCTATGACGTCGACGCCTTCATCCGGGCCATGGCCGGGCGCTGCCCGGAGAACGCCATCCTAAGCCATGACCTGCTGGAATCCTGCCACGCGCGCTCCGCGCTCGTCAGCGACGTGGAATTCTACGAGGAGCACCCCGCGCGCTACAACGTGGACGTCAACCGGCGCCACCGGTGGATCCGGGGGGACTGGCAGATAATGCAGTGGCTCCTGCCCCAGGTTCCAGGCGCGCAGGTCCGGCGCATCGCCAATCCACTCTCCGGCCTGTCGCTGTGGAAGGTATTCGACAACCTCCGGCGCAGCCTGGTCCCCACCGCGCTGGTTCTCCTCCTCCTCGGCACCTGGTTGCTGCTTCCAGGCCTTGGCGGCCTGGGATCGCTGCTGGTCCTGGCGATCATCCTGCTCCCCAGCTTGTTGGCGGACCTCCTCGACTGCTTCCGCAAGCCGGCTGACCTGCCTTTGCTGATGCATCTCGTGGGAGTGGCCGAGTCGGGCGGACGCCAGCTCGGCCAGGCGCTGCTTACGCTCGTGTTCCTGCCCTATGACGCCCTCGTGAGCATGGATGCCGTCGTCAGGACGCTGTCACGCCTGCTTGTGACGCGCAAACGCCTTCTGGAATGGAAAACGACGAGCGAATCCGAGCGGACATCGCGGGCGGATCTCGCCGGCTTCTATGCGACCATGTGGATCGCGCCTGCCGTCGCCCTGACGATTGGGCTATCGCTGCATTTTCTGCGGCCGGCCCAGCTGGCCCTGGCCCAGCCGATCCTTGTCCTCTGGCTGGCGGCCCCCTGGGTCGCATGGTGGATCAGCAGGCCGATCGCGGCCGTGGCCCCGGAGTTGACGGCGGAGCAGCTCGCCTTTCTCAGGCGCGCCGCCCGCAAGACGTGGCACTTCTTCGAGACCTTCGTCACCGCGGAGGAGAACTGGCTGCCTCCGGACAACTTTCAGGAGGTTCCCGCCCCGACGGTCGCCTCGCGGACCTCTCCCACGAACATGGGCCTGGCGCTGCTCGCCAACCTGGCGGCGCGCGACTTCGGGTTTCTCGCGGTGGGCCCGATGATCCAGCGGACGGAGGACGCATTCGCCACGATGCAGCGGCTCGAGAGATATCGCGGGCACTTCTACAACTGGTACGACACGCGCACGCTCCACACGCTCGCCCCCCTTTATGTCTCCAGCGTGGACAGCGGAAACCTCGCGGGGCATCTGCTCACTCACGGAGCCGGGCTGCAGGAGTTGGTCGACGAGAGGATCTTCTCTCCGCAGGTCTTTGCCGGGCTTCGGGACACAATCGGGATCCTGAGGAGCCTGGGTGCCAGCAGTCCCGTGCTTGCGGAGCTCGACGGCGAGCTGACGGACGCGCCCGCCTCGCTGTCCGAGGCGGCCGCCCTGCTGGAAAGGGTGACGGACCACGCGACCAAGGTCGCCGCGGCGCTGGCGAATGAGACGGACGAGCTGAAGGGATGGGCGCGGGCCTTGGGACAGAGCTGCCAGGAGCACCGCGACGATCTGCATCTCATGGCCCCGTGGCTGTCTTTGCCCGCGACTCCCCCCGGCCTGGCTGGCCTCCATGCGGGGGCCGATGGCGCCGTCTCCCGCCAGGCGCGGTCGGACCAGGGCCTCCCGGCGTCTGCCGCGACGAAGCTGGGAGAGAAGATCGACTGGCTCGACAAGGCTCCGACGCTGCGCGAAATATCCACCCTGGATCAGTCGGTCTGCCCGCTTATCGACGAAGCCCTGGGCGATTCCACCTTAAGGCAGTCCCAACCCGGGGACGGGGAAGGCGCATGGCTGGCCGAGCTGTCTCGCTGCGTGCGGGAGGCCAGCGAGGGCGCCCGCCAGCGCATGCTCGCGCTGGAGAAATTGGCCCAGCAAAGCAACGAGATGGCCGAGATGGACTTCACCTTCCTGGCCGATCCGGAGCGCAACCTGCTTGCCGTCGGGTTCAACGTCACCGACCGTAGGCGCGACACCAGCTTCTACGACCTACTGGCCTCGGAGTCCCGGCTCGGCAGCTATGTGGCCATCGCCCAGGGCCAGGTTCCGCAGAACCACTGGTTTTCCCTCGGCCGCCTGCTCGTCCCCTCGCCGCGGGGGCCGATACTCGTCTCGTGGAGCGGGTCTATGTTCGAGTACCTGATGCCGCTGCTCGTGATGCCCAGCTATGCAAACACCCTGCTGGAGCACACATGCAGGGCGGTCGTCCATCAGCAGATCGAGTACGGCCGGCTGCGGGGCGTGCCGTGGGGCATATCCGAATCCGGATTCAACCTGACCGACCTGCACATGACCTATCAGTACCGAGCCTTTGGCGTGCCTGGCCTGGGCCTGAAGCGGGGACTGGCCGATGACCTTGTCGTCGCGCCCTACGCCTCGGCGCTGGCGCTGATGATCGCGCCCAGGCACGCCTGCGAGAACCTGCAGCGGATGGCGGCCGAGGGCCGCGACGGCGCCTACGGTTTCTACGAGGCGATCGATTACACGGCTTCGCGCCTGCCGCCGGACGAGTCGAGTGTCACCATCCGGTCGTTTATGGCGCACCACCAGGGGATGAGCATGCTTGCGCTCGTGAGCCTGCTTCGGGACGGGCCCATGCAGCGGCGGTTCCTGGCCTGCCCCGTGCTGAAGGCGGCGGACCTGCTGCTGCAGGAGCGCCTGCCCAAGACCGCCGCAAGCGTGTTCACCGGGGACGTGGTGACGGAGGAATCGCCGCCGCACCAGGGCGGCGGCGAAAGCGTCATGCGGATCTCCACGAACCCCAATTCCGCGGCGCCGGAGGTCCATCTCCTGTCCAACGGCCACTATCACGTCGTGATCAGCGGCGCCGGCGGCGGCTACAGCCGCTGGGGCGACGTCGCGGTCACGCGCTGGCGCGAGGATGCGACGCGCGACTGCTGGGGCACGTTTGTCTATCTGCGCGACGTGGCGACGGGGGAATTCTGGTCGGCCGCCTACCAGCCCGCCCGGCGCGCGACCAAGCGCTACGAGGCCATCTTCACGCAGGCGCGCGCCGAGTTTCGCCAGGTCCAGGTTGGCCTTGAGACCCACACCGAGATCAGCGTGTCCCCGGAGGACGACGTGGAGCTGCGGCGGATCAGGCTCACCAACCACTCGTCGACGGCGCGGGTCATCGAGCTGACCACGTACGCGGAGGTCGTGCTCGCGGCCCCGGGGGCGGACGAAGCCCATCCCGCCTTCGGAAATCTCTTCGTGCAGACGGAATTCACAAGCCCCGCCTCCGCCATCCTCTGCACCCGCCGCCCGAGCTCCCCGGAGGAAAAGCCGCCCTGGCTGCTGCACCTCATGGTGGGCCAAGGCGGCGAGCAGGGCGAAATCTCCTGCGAAACCGATCGGTCCCTCTTCATCGGGCGGGGGGGCAGCCCGTCCGCGCCGGCGGCCCTGCAGAAGGTCGCCCCGCTTTCCAACACGACAGGGTCGGTCCTGGATCCCGTCATCGCGCTTCGGCGCGCGGTGAAGCTGGCGCCGTTCGGGTCCGCCATCGTCGACGTGATAATCGGCGTGACGGCGAGCCGGGAGTCGGCCCTGGCGCTCGTGGAAAAATACCAGAATTCCCGCATGACCGACCGCATCCTCGACGTGGCGTGGACGCACAGCCAGGTGACCTTGCGCCATCTCAACGCCACGGAGGGCGAGGCCCAGCTCTACGGACGGCTGGCCAGCGCGCTTATCTACGCGGACCCCGCGCGCCGGGCAAACCCCAGCGTGCTGCGCAAGAACAGGCGCGGCCAAAGCGGCCTCTGGAGCTACGGCATCTCGGGCGACGCGCCGCTCGTCCTGCTCCACATCAGCGCCGGGGAGAAGATCGAGATCGTCCGGCAGCTCATCCAGGCGCACTCGTACTGGCGGATGAAGGGCCTGACGGTCGAGCTGGTCATCCTGAACGAGGACGTTTCGGGCTACCGCATGTCGCTGCAGGACCAGATCACCAGCCTGATCGCGTCCGGGATCGAGGCGCAGATGCTGGACAAGCCGGGCGGCATCTTTGTCCGTCGCCTCGAGCAGGTTCCCAACGACGACCGGCTGCTGCTGCAGTCCGCGGCGCGGATTGTCCTGGATGATGAGAACGGGACCCTGGCGGAGCAGCTGGAGCGGCGGAGCGTGCAGGAGCCCCCGGTTGCGGCGCTGGCGCCCGTCCGCCCCGCCTGGGCCGACATTCCGAAGCCGATCCCGCCCAGGGAGCTGATCTTCCAGAACGGCCTCGGCGGGTTTACCCGAGACGGGCACGAGTACATCATCACCCTCAAGGCGGGGCAGATGACCCCGGCCCCGTGGGTCAATGTGCTTGCAAACCCGACCTTCGGCACGGTCGTCTCGGAAAGCGGGGGCGCCTACACCTGGGTGGAAAACTCCCATGAGTTCCGATTGACGCCCTGGAGCGACGACCCGGTCCAGGACACAACGGGCGAGGCGCTCTACATCCGCGACGAGCAGACCGGTAAATTCTGGTCGCCGACGCCTTTGCCGGCGCGCGGCGCGACGCCCTACGTCGTGCGCCATGGCTTCGGCTACACCGTCTTTGAGCACACCGAGAACGGCATAGCCTGCGAGCTCTGGATCTATGTGGCGACGGACGCTCCGGTGAAGTTCTCGGTCCTGAAATTGCGCAACGTGTCGGGGCGTCCGCGCCGCGTCTCGGTCACCGGCTACTGGGAGTGGGTGCTGGGCGACCTGCGCCCCAAGAGCCTGCTGCACGTGCAAACCGAGGTGGACCTCAAGACCGGCGCCTTGCTGGCCCGCAACTATTACAACACGGAGCTGCCCGGCCGCATCGCGTTCGTCGATGTCAGCGACACGACCCGCAGCGTCACCGGGGACAGGAGGGAGTTCATCGGGAGGAATGGGAGCCTGTCGCAGCCCGCGGCCCTCGGGCGCTCCCGCCTTTCGGGAAGGGTGGGCGCGGGGCTGGATCCCTGCGGCGCTGTCCAGGTGGTCATCGACCTTCCGGACGGGCAGGAACGGGAGACGACCTTCCGCCTCGGCGCGGGCCGCGACCCGGCCGACGTGCAGAACCTGATCCAGCGCTTTCGACGCGCGGACGCCGGCCGCGTCGCCCTCGAGGGGGTCTGGTCCTATTGGAATCGGACCCTCGGCACGGTGAACGTCGACACGCCCGATCCCGCCGTGAACGTGATGGCGAACGGATGGCTGATGTACCAGACCCTGAGCTGCCGTCTCTGGGGCCGGACTGGATTCTATCAATCTGGCGGGGCCTTCGGGTTCCGCGACCAGTTGCAGGACGTCATGGCGCTGGTGCACGCCGAGCCGGCCCTGACCCGGGAGCACCTGCTCCGCGCCGCCGCGCATCAGTTCCGGGAGGGCGATGTGCAGCACTGGTGGCATCCGCCGACCGGGCGCGGGGTGCGCACGCACTTTTCCGACGACTTCCTGTGGCTGCCCTACGCCACCTGCCGCTACGTCGCGTGCGTCGCCGACATGGGGGTGCTCGACGAGAGGATAAACTTCCTCGAGGGCCGTCCCCTCAAGCCGGAGGAGGAGGCATACTATGACCTGCCGAATCGGTCGGACGAGTCGGCCACGCTCTATGAGCACGGCGTCCGCGCCATCGAGCGCGGCCTCAGGTTCGGCGAGCATGGCCTGCCGCTGATCGGTTGCGGCGACTGGAACGATGGGATGAACAGGGTGGGGAATCAGGGGCGCGGCGAAAGCGTCTGGCTGGCCTTCTTCCTTTACGACGTGCTCACCCAATTCGCCCAGCTGGCGCGCGCCCACAACGATCCCGGTTTTGCCGAGCGCTGCCTTTCCCAGGCGCAGCAGCTTCAACGCAACATCGAGCAGAACGCGTGGGACGGCCAGTGGTATCGCCGCGCCTATTTCGACGACGGCGAACCGCTCGGCTCCCAGTCCAATCCGGAATGCCAGATAGATTCCCTGCCGCAAAGCTGGTCGGTCATCAGCGGCGCCGGCGATCCTCCCCGCTCGCGCCAGGCGATGCAGTCCGTGGACAAGCGCCTTGTCCGCCGCGAAGCGGGACTGATCCAGCTGTTTGACCCGCCCTTTGACAAATCCCCGCTCAACCCCGGTTACATCAAGGGCTACATACCCGGTGTCCGTGAGAACGGCGGCCAGTACACCCACGGCGCGATCTGGGTCACCATGGCCTTTGCGCTCATGGGCGAGAACGAGCGGGCGTGGGAACTGTTCGCGCTGCTCAATCCCGTTCACCACAGCGGGACTCCCGACCAAATCGCCACGTACAAGGTCGAGCCCTATGTCGTCGCCGCCGACATCTACGCGGTCGCGCCGCATGTGGGACGGGGGGGCTGGACCTGGTACACGGGCTCCGCGGGCTGGATGTACCGGCTCCTGATCGAGGTCCTGCTAGGGGTGAACCTGGAGGGCGACAAGCTGCGCCTGGCCCCCAGAATCCCGGATGCTTGGACGAGCTTCAAGGTCCACTACCGCTACCGGCAGACGGTGTATCACATCACCCTGTCCCGGCTGGCCGCCGACTCGGCCGACGCGAGCCTTCTTTCGGTCGACGGGCAGGGGATCCCCGGCATGACATTTCCGCTCCGGGACGACCGCCTGGAGCATTCCGTCGAGTTGAAGGTCCGCTGATTTGCCCCGGGGGGAGCCGGGGCCGGGCGGCGCCTGGATCCCGACGGGCGTCTCGACAAGGGCCGCCGGAATGCTTTAGACAATCGAGCGAAAGCTCCCCAAACCATGATCCCCACAAATATCTCACCGTCCCTCACGGCCCTGCGCAGAACCGCCATGATAGCCTTGGGCTGTGCCGGCTGCCTCGCGATCGTCCATTCGCCGTCCTTGAGAGCTGAGCCCGCAGCGCTTCGGCCCCTGGCCGACGAGGCTCCGAGCCTGCCGCTGACCCCCACGTTCGAGAAGATGGCCGAAAGCGACAATGGCCCGTACGTCCTGAGCCTGAAAAACATCTCGAAGGACGCCGTCACGGCGAGCGCCCAGATCGTCCCGAGCGTGGCGTTCCATGCGAACGCCAAGGTCCGCAACCTGCCCGACCACGTCATCGATCCGGGCCAGGTCTGGACGATCCCGGAGCTTGCCGCCGGCGACAAGGTCACCATCACGGCCAAGGGATTCGCCCCGCTCGAGCTCACGGTTCCCTAGGCCGGACTGATGACCGGCGGCGTTCCCCGCGGTCGAGCGCGTCGGCCGTCGGAGGGGATCAGCGCGTTATTTCAGGGCGGATCGACCTGACCCATTGGAGCCCGGCGAACCAAAGAATGTCGATTGGACCCGCCGCGGCTTGGCGGTCGCGGCCGGCCTGATCGTCGCCGCCGTATGCGCGGCCTACGCGAACAGCCTCACGGGCCCGTTCGTCTTTGATGATATCCCGTCGATCGTCGACAATGAGACCCTCCGCCACTGGCTGAGCGCGCTTAAGCCGCCGGCGGGCGGAATGACGGTCAGCGGGCGGCCGCTGCTGAACCTGTCGTTCGCGCTTAACCGGGCCGCCGGGGGTTCTTCCGTCCAGGGTTTCCACGTGGGAAATCTGGCGATTCACCTCCTCGCCTCGCTGACGCTCTTTGGCCTCGTGCGCCAGACGCTTCTGCGTCCGGCCCTTCGCGAGCGCTTCGGGGAGCAGGCCACACAGCTCGCGCTCGCGGTGACGCTCATCTGGGCGCTGCACCCGATTCAGACCGAGGCGGTCACCTATGTCGTCCAACGCGCCGAGTCCCTGATGGGGCTCTTCTATTTTCTGACCCTGTATCTTTTCGTCCGCGGTGCCGACGCCGCGCGCCCTGGAATCTGGCTGGCATGCGCAGCGGCCTCGTGTGCTGCGGGAATGGCCACGAAGGAGGTCATGGTTTCGGCGCCTGTGATGGTCCTTCTGTTCGACCGCACCTTTGCGTCCGCGAGCTTCCGCGGGGCCTTTCGCCGGCGCCGCGCATACTACCTGTGCCTGGCGTGTTCGTGGCTGCTGCTCGGCTATCTGGTCCTTGGAGCGCCGGATCGCGGCGGAACCGCCGGTTTCGGCTCGGCAGTGCGATGGCCGTCCTATGCGATCTTCCAGCTGAAGGCCGTGGCCCATTATCTCCGGCTGGCGATCTGGCCCTATCCCCTGGTCTTCTATTACGGCCGGAGCCTCAGCCGAGACGGCCTGGAACTGGCGGCGGACGGCGCCGTTGTCGCGCTGCTTGCGGTCGTGTCTGCCGTGGGAGTCTGCCGCCGAAAGCCGCTGGGCTTTGCCGGGGCCTGGTTTTTCCTGATCCTGGCGCCGAGCTCGAGCGTTGTCCCGATAGCGACGGAGGTCATGGCCGAGCACCGGATGTACCTGCCGTTGGCTGCAATCGTGGCGGTAGTCGCGCTCTTGGCCTGGCGGCTGGCCGCCGTGGTGGCGGGCCCGCTGGGTGGAAAGATTGCCTTGGTCACACTCCTCGCCGTGGCCGCTGCCCTGGGACTCCAGACGCATGTGCGCAACCGCGTCTACCGGAGCGAATTGGCTCTCTGGTCGGACACGGTGGCGAAGCTGCCGGACAATCCCGACGCCCGCAACAACCTGGGAAATGCATTGCTTGCGGCGGCACGGGTGAACGATGCGATCGCACAGTTCAGGAAGGCGGTGTCGCTCGAGACGGATTTTGCCGAGTTCCACTTCAACCTGGGCAATGCGTTGGCCAAGACGGCCGGGATCTCCGAGTCAATACCGGAGTACGTGGCTGCGTTGAAGATCAAGCCGGATATGGAGGAGGCGAGGCAGCATCTCGGGATAGCATTGGCCCGCACCGGGAGAATGGATGAGGCGATAGCCGAGTTCCAGGAAGCCCTCCGGGCCAATCCTGATTCGGCGGAAGACCACTTTAACCTGGGCACGGCTCTCGTTCATTTCGGACGGATCGGCGAGGCGACGAGGGAATATGAGAGGGCGCTGCAGCTTAAGGCTGATTACCCGGAGGCGCACGCCAGCCTCGGCCTCGCCCTCGCAGCAAGCGGCCGGATGCCCGAGGCGATCGCGCAATATCGGGAAGCGCTGCGACTCGATCCCAACACCCCGGAGGCCGCATATGACCTCGGGAATGCGCTGGCGCGCACCGGCCACCCGGCCGAGGCGGTTCCCTATTACCGCCAGGCGATCGTCCTCAATGGCGACTCGGCGCAGGCCTACGACAACATGGGCCTTGCCCTGGCTGTCTGCGGGCGCTTCCAGGAGGCGATCGCCTCGTTTGAAAACGCCCTTCGGCTGAAGCCGGATGACGCTGGCGTCCGCCTCAGCCTCGGAAGGGCCCTCGCCCAGGCCGGACGGCCTTCCGAGGCCGCAGAGGCCTTCGCCCAAGTCCTGCGATCGCGCCCGGAATCGATCGATGCCCGTATGGAACTGGCCGCGGCCCTCGCGCAGTTGGGCCGGACATCGGACGCGATCGCCGAATATGAGCGGATTTTGAGGCTAAGCCCGGAGTCCGGACGGGCGCAGTATAACCTCGGCGCCTTGCTCGCGGGGAGCGGCCGGCTGCAGGAGGCAAGGCTTCATTTCGAGGAGGCCCTGAGGCTCATGCCAAATCTCCAGGAAGCGCGAATCAACCTCGATCGGATCAATGCGATACTGGATGCCAACGCCCATTAGGCCATTCCAAGGCTGTCGAAGCGGGAGCCTCGGACTTCGCCGGTCGATGGGTCATTTCCCGGAGGCGTTGCCGATCTCGGCCCACTCGGCTTCGGAGAGTTTGACGGTGGCAGCGCCCACGTTCTCCTCCAGGTGAGCCACGCTCGACGTCCCGGGAATGGGCAGCATTACCGGCGAACGTTGCAATAGCCACGCAAGCGCGAGCTGGGAAACGGTGGCGCCGTGCTTCTTTGCGGCTCGATCCAGCGGGCCGCCCGGGCGGGCCATCTCGCCGGCAGCAAGCGGAAACCACGGGATGAACCCCAGGTTGTGTGTGGCGCAGTATTCGAGGACCGCCTCGCTCTGGCGATTGCCGAGATTGTAGAGGTTCTGAACGCTCACGATCGTCACGGTCTTCCTTGCCTGCTCTATCTCCGCGACCGACACCTCGGACAGGCCGATATGGCGGATCTTCCCCGCCGCCTGAAGCTCCTTGAGCGCCCCGAGTGTCTCGGCTGCCGGCACCTTCGGATCGATGCGATGGAGTTGATAGAGGTCGATGCGGTCGATTTTCAGCCGCCGCAGGCTCATCTCGACGCACTGCCGGAGGTACTCCGGCCTTCCGACGGGGGCCCACTTCTCCGGTCCCGAACGGGTCAGGCCGCCCTTCGTTGCGATGACCAGGCCAGCGGGGTAGGGATGCAATGCCTCGGCGATCAGGCGTTCGCTCACTTCCGGTCCATAGGAGTCGGCGGTGTCGATCAGGTTCACGCCCAGCTCCACGGCCCGCTGCAGGACACGGCGCGCCTCGGCCGGATTCTTGGGCTCACCCCACACTCCCGGCCCTGTGATTCGCATCGCTCCGAATCCCAGGCGGTGCACCGGAAGGCCGCCGCCTATCCCAAAGATCCCGCTCGCCAAGGCATCCGGTTTGTCGGCCGACAATTCATTGCTCATATCCCACCTAAAGTGTGTGTGGTTTTCCGCTTCGCAAGTGGCGGCTCCTCAGAAGCAAAGGTGGAAACAGAAACGCCCCGTCACCATAAGAATACGAGAGATGAGTTGTGCGGGAGCGCCAGCAGTTCGGCGCAATTGACTAATTCCCGGCAATTTTTTCCGCTAGGCCATGGTGGCGACAGCAATCCAATCAGCAAAGGCGCCCTGGCATCTTTGGGTGGTGGGGGTCGTTTCCTTGCTCTGGAACTCGGTCGGCGCGCTGGATTTCGTCATGACCCAAACCAAGAACGCGACCTACATGAGGGGATTCACCTCCGCGCAGCTGGAGTTCTATTATGGCTTTCCGCTTTGGGTGGTGGCCGCCTGGGGGATCACCGTGTGGGGCGGCGTATTGGGATCGCTGTTACTGTTGCTCCGCAAACGTCAGGCCGTTCACCTTTTTCTTTTTTCGGCCATCTGCATGGTTCTCACCGACATTTACAGCTTCGCCCTCTCCAACGGACTGAAAGTAATGGGAGGAGCGTGGGCGTTGATATTTAGCGCCGTGATTTTCGTGATCGGCGTGCTGTCGTTGCTTTACGCCCGGTCAATGCGCAGGAGCGGCCGGCTGAGTTGATCGCTGGCACGTAGAGGCTTGGTAGGGGATAGAGAGAGGGTGGCCTTCAGGCTATGTGCCCTGTGGTTGTTATTCCGACCCACGGGTGCCGCCAGGCATTGTGCGTGAAAAGGCTGTTGACCTGTCATACCAGTGGTCTACCGATATGGTATGCCGGCAACTACCATAAAGCTAGAGGCGAATTTGGTGAAAAAGGTCGCGGCTTTGAAGCCGAAGGGCGAGAGCATCTCCGGCTTTGTGCGAGAATTGATCGAAAAGGAACACCGAGCGCGGGAAAACAGGGCGGCGGCGGTCGTTTATCAGCAGTTCTTGGGGGAGAACCACGACGAGCGCGCTGCGATGGAGGTTTGGGAATTGGCACCGTTGGTCGACGACATCGAGCCAAAGAAGCCATGAAGCGAGGCACGGTTGTGTGGGTGGATTTGAGTGACACGTCCCCGCCGGAGATGGGTAAGATGCGTCCCGGCATCATAGTCTCTGGCACGGCGCACAATGAGGTGCTCAATACCGTGGTCGTCGTGCCTACATCCAGCGTTGCGCCAGAAATTTGGCCCCTGCGATTGTCAGTTGGAAGTTTTGCCGGCAAAGAAAGCTATGCCGTCATTCCCGGAATCCGCCAGGTGAGGAAGGGGCGTTTGCATGGAACGATAGGACAGCTTTCGCACGAACACCTTTCGGCTCTCGATGATTGCGTGGAAGCCTACCTCAGCTGATTGAGTTTGTGTCCGGCAACGCGGGCAATGCCCCGTTGGCCATCAGATGTTGCTCTGCGCGGGCGCCGGTGAGAGGAAGTCCACGAATTGGTACGAGACGATTTGGTCCCAGATCCGGCCGAACGTTGTGCACCCTCCCGGGAGGGAACTGGCTGGGGTTTTGGGAAATATGCGGTTCCCATTGAGGCAGAACTTGCCGCCGAACCTCGGGCCACGAGACCTCAATGCGTTTCGCTCCCGGAACGGGCATTCAAGGGTCGTTTGGCCCCTTGCGACCCGCCTCGCACTCCGGTCCCGGAGTAGGGGACTGGTAGTGGCTGGGCGATCGCGCGCTCCGCTTCAAATCGGCTCGCGGCTCCATTTGAACCCCAACGGCGTGCTGGAATGCGCTCCACGACAATCCGCAAGTGGGTCATCGCGCGCGCGCGTCTCAAATCAAGAGCGGTTGGTCGCAAAGGGAATTTGGGACAACGCAAATGGGCTAGACGTTGCCGCATACGAGTTTCCACGGAGCGGAACCTATGATTCATCGCGTCGCTCGTTGTTAGTCAAGTTGTGTTGCGTGGGGGGGTTGTGCCCCCCACGCATTATTTCCCCGAGGCGCGCAGCCCGGCTCGAAAATCGACGAACACGCGATTTCCTGCGACGTACGCGTGGAATTCAGCGCCAAGACAGATCCTCCTGCGATAAGTCCGCGCCGGCTAGGACCGGTTTGCTTGCTTTGGCTCACGTGCCGATTAGAAAAACCATATGGCAAGCGACCGACGCCTAAGCTGGACTCGCGTTTTAGGCATCTGGACTTTGGTCGGGCTGGCGCTGGTGATCATGATGTACATGTCCCTGGTCGAGGACGTCGAGCATTACGGCCTGGAGGAGCATTTCGTCACCTTTTTTGCCCAAATGTATCGGTGCTGGCTATGGGCGCTCCTTACGCCCGTTGTCTTTCAGTTTCGCCGCGAGATTCGACGCCGGCATTCGAGCTGGCTCGCCGTGGGGGGATTGAATCTGCTCGCGGCTGTCACGTTCTTTTTCTGGTGCAACATCATCCGCATTTGGGCGCTGAATATCACCTTCGGCATGTGGGAGCTGAGCAAGTATGACATCAACTACGTCTTCTCAGTCTTAAGCCCATTCACAATCGTCGACTTCTACCTCTATTGGCTGACCGTGGGCGCTGGCGCCCTCTATGACATCGACAGGGAGAAGCGCCTCGTCGAGCAACATGAGGAGCAACTGCGCACCCAGCTTGCCCAGGCTGAACTCGCCGCGCTCAGGCAGCAGTTGCAACCCCATTTCCTCTTCAACTCGCTCAACGCCGTGTCCTCGCTCATGCGCGAGGGGGAGTCTGAAAAGGCCGTCGAAACGATTGCGCTTCTCTCGCAGCTGCTTCGCGACCTTCTTTCCCACACAGGCCAGCAGGAGATCGAACTTCGACGGGAATTCGCCTACGTGGAGTGCTACCTGAGGGTCGAGAAGGTGCGGTTTGAGGACCGGTTGATCATCCATTTCGACGCTGACGAGGACTGCCTCGACGCGCTCGTGCCCACGTTGATCCTGCAGCCCCTGGTGGAGAACGCCGTCAAGCACGGGATAGCAAAGCGCATCAATCCAGGCCGCGTCTCGGTCACCGGATTCCGTCGCGGAAACATGCTGCAGTTGAAAGTGTGCAACGACTCGGCCGAAGGCGCCCACGGGAGTGTCGAGAGCGTCGACCACGGCATCGGCTTGCGCGCCACGCGCTTGCGCCTCGAGCGGATCTTCGGGAACGAGTACCATCTTGACTGCTCCTTCGGAGGCCCCGAAGGAGCCGTGGTCCTCATCGAATTCCCATTGCGAATGGCCAAGAGATCCAGCCCTGAGCCCGTCCTATGCAAAGCATAACCACGCTGATTGTCGACGACGAGAAACCGTCCCGGCATGCCATTCGACACCTTCTCTCCAGGGACAGAGACGTCCTGGTGGTTGGCGAGGCCATGGATGGGGAGACGGCTGTGGAAATGATCCGAAACCTTAGGCCAAAATTGGTTTTTCTCGATGTCGAGATGCCCATGATGAATGGAATGGAGGTGCTTAGCCGTGTCCCAGAGTCGGAAAGGCCAGAGGTAATCTTCGTCACGGCCTACGAGAACTATGCCCGGGGGGCGTTCGACCTTTATGCCGTCGATTACGTGATGAAGCCCTTCAGCGACTCCCGCTTCGCCACGGCGCTCGAGCGCGCCAAGAGGCGCATTATCGACAGGTCGCTCGCCGGGCCCGAGGAGGCCGTACGCGCCCTCCTCTCCTATTTCCAGGAGGCGGGGGTTCCCCCTAGGGAGACCGCCGCCGGCCCGTCACAGGTCTACTCAAGGCTGATCGTGAAGGCCGATGGGCAGCTGCATTTTCTCAACCAGCGTGAAATCCGCTGGGTCCAGGCCCAAGGGGATTATGTGAAGATCCACATCAAGGGGCACGGCCTGCTCGTGAGGATGACCATGGGCAAGGCTGCGCAGCTGCTCGATCCCGCGGTGTTCCTGCGCATCCGCAAGTCCGCGATCGTCAACCTCGCCTACGTGCGTCGAGTGAAGCAGATTCACGGCTCTCACCGGGGTATGGAGCTGGACGACGGCACCTTGATTCCGATCGGGGCAAGCTACCGCGACGTCGTCGGCGAGTTGAGGTGAGGCGTCGTGGACGCCGGGAAAGTTCGCCGGCCCACCCCCGTTAGGAAGAGCGGCCCCGCTGACTTGGCTTCCGCTCATTCCCAACACGGTCGCCCTCCGGCAATCTCCACGCTGGAGTCGAGTCCTTCGGCGGTCTGCAGGTACGCGGCCTCGACTTAACGTTTTCCCGTTAAAACTCGTAGATAGGGCGCACCTCAATCGAACCCAGCTTCGCGAGAGGGATGCCGGCAGCGATCTTCTCGGCTTCTCCCATGTTCCTCGCACGAATTAGGATGAAGCCGCCGAGAGGCTCCTTGGCATTTGTGACCGGACCATCCTTCACCGAAACCTTCTTTCCCCTCACAACCACGGTGCGCGACGCCTTCGGCGGATGGAATGCCTCCGCTATAACGTAGTGGCCGCTCTTTTGGAGGACTTGATCGTAGGCGAGGGAGGACCCGTCAAAGGCCCTTTTCTCGGTCTCCGACATGGCATGCAGCTTTTTTCCGTCGAAATAGACGAGGCAAATAACTTGGCGGACTTTCGATCCGTCATGAAGAGGGTGTTGAAAAACGTGGAGGATTTCCGCGCGTCTGGCCGCACGGAGGTCGCCGGACGCTTTGCGAGACCGCCGTGTCGGAGGATGTCCGGTTGCGGTCAATCGGCTCGGAACCTGTAGGAAAGGGTCGAGTCCGACTGAAAGAACGAAGCGGCAATTAAAGGGGGATTTGCGTCGAACCCGCGAGTCTACGTGTATGGCTCGAAGGGTTCGAAGCAATGCCAGGACAGGAAGGCGAAGCTGCGATACTTCGAATGGACGGAGACATAACCGCCGCATTTCAACGCAATGCTGATATAGGAACGATGCTGTGAAATCTCCCGTGCGGCGCTGAATTCATATCATTGGTCGCGGGGACCGACGCGGAAGTCGCTCGTTGTATCGAGGATGTCGTTCGGCCGTTGAACTGTAACACCGTCACGGCGAGAACTCCGCTCGTCCGAGGCCTGACCTCACCTCGGTCACAGTTCGCACCACAAACGTATGAATGGAAATCAGCTATTGTCCGCTTGGGCGCACCGTTCGACCCGGGCCACATCCGGCTCACACGACGCAAAACATGCAGTATTCGCGATGACCGAATCGCCTGGGGATCGCCGCTCCCGCCGGATGATCCTCATCCGATCGAGCTACTGCGCGATCCTGTCGGCATTCATTTTCTTGTTTCTCTGCGCGTCAAGCCGCGGCCGGACCCAACCGACCCCGACAGACGACGAGACGCGGCACATGCAGGCCTTCGTCGACGCGGCATCCAACATCCCGAATGCCGGTGAGGCGCTTTCAATTCCGGTCTCCATCATCTCGCCAAGCGACAGCGCGAACAGCGGCGTTGAGACCAATGTCCTGGATGTCCTGCGCAAGATTTCCCCTGCAATCAGCGCCATCGGCGGTGAAACCGCCGCTTTTTCCGCGACAAGCACAATGCGGCGCGGGCCGCATAAGCTTAACACAAAAACCAAAGCTAACAACAAGTTATGAAATACCTCCGTTCCCGGAAGTTACTGGCCAAGCTGTCGCCTTTTGCGGCATTCGGCCTTTTGGCCACCACGGCCTTCGCCCAAGCCACGACGACCACAACGACAACCACAGCGACCCCGACAACCGCCCAGGTGACGGCGCCTGCGCCTTCTCCGGCCAATGAGGAACCCACGGTCCTCGAGAATTTCGTGGTTACCGGTTCAAACATCCCAATGGCGGCTGAATCGGCCGCGTTGCCCGTCGTGACGGTCGACGCCCGGGTGATGTCGGAGAGCGGCGTCAATTCGGACCTGCTGGATATCCTGCGCAAGGTGTCGCCGAACATCAGCGGCGTCGGCTCGGAGGCCGCCCAGATCCAGACCGGCGACCAGTTTGGCGGCGCCTCGGTCAACATCAAGGGCCTCCCGACCCTTGTGCTGATCAACGGCCGTCGCGTCGCGAACGATCCCTCGGAGGCCGGCGAAGGCGGCCCCGAATTTGTCGACCTGAACCTCATTGCCCCGGCTATGATAGACCGCATCGAGGTGCTGCAGGACGGCGCCTCGGCGATCTACGGTTCGGACGCCGTTGGCGGTGTGATCAATATCATCCTCAAGAAGGACTACAACGGTTGGGAGACGGGAGTCCATTACGGGTATTCCTCGGATACCGGCCACTATACGGAAAGGTCCGGCTATCTCGTCGGCGGCTTCAGCAACGGCACGACGTCGATCACGGTCGGCTTGGACTACTCCCAGCACACGGACCTGTTCCTGGCGGATCGCCCCTACACGAACCCGATCTACGGCACCTATACCTTCCCGGGTTCCCTCGAGGTCTATAACAATATCACGGGCAACGACCAATTTTACCGGTTGGCACCCGGTCTGAATGCCCCCCCAGGAGGCGCCAACAGCACGATACAACAGCTGGTCGCCAATGGCACCTACATCCCGGAGACAACGCCCTCCCAATTCGACGCCTTCAACCTGGCCAATGGCGAGACGCTGATCGGCGCCTTGAAGCGCTACAGCGCGACGATGAACCTGGAGCACAAGATCTTTGGCGATAGCCTGGTGGGTTTTGCAGACGTTATTGCGTCGCACACCTTTACCAGTTCCCAGCTCAACGCCCAGCCGAACGTACCATACCTGGAAGATCCATGGATCGACGTCAATGTCCTGGGGTATCCTTCGTCCCCTCCTCCCGCAGGCACGGCCTTTATTCCCGTTACGGCTCCGACCAATCCGTTCTCCCAGTCTTTCCTGGATCAAGGGCAGACGACCCCCGAGTCGGCTCCCGGGGCTGGAAACGGAAGCGGCTATGAAATCCTGGTGCGCAGTCGCTTTGTGGATTACCCGCGCATCTACGAGCAGGACGCGGAACTTTACCGCGTCGTGGGTGGTCTTCGCGGCGACGTCACCCCGGACATCCACTGGGAGATGGCCGCCAACATCGACCGCTACACGCTCAATTTCACCAATCCGGGCCTGCTCGACACCAGCGCGCTGCTCGCAGCGATGGCCGACGGCCAGATCAATCCCTACGCGATAAACCAGGCGCCAGGAGCCTTCAGCGGCGTCATCGGCACGGCCTTCGTCAACATGGTGAGCACGCTCAATTCCTACGACGTAAAGGTGGACGGCACGCCCTTCGACCTGCCCGGAGGAAAACTTGGATTTGCCGCAGGAATGAGCTATGTTCGCGAGACCCTCTCGGCCGTCCCGGATATCAACAGCCTTCCCAATGCCAGCGGCACCACGCAGGGCTGGGACAACGCCACCACTTGGCAGTATTTCAACGCCGAGCGCAACTTCACGTCCTTTTTCGGTGAAATCAGCGTGCCGATCACGGGCGCAGCGCAGAACATCCCGGGCGCGCACTCGATCAACATCGATGGCGCCGTGCGTTACGACGATTACAGCGGCGACGTGGGATCTACCACCAATCCGCAGGTCAACATCAGCTGGGAGCCGATTGACGATCAGTTCAAGATCCGCGCCTCGGCGGGAAAATCGTTCATAGCCCCCGAGCTTTACGACCTCTACGGGCCGATCTCTTCCGGCTCAACCCCCTCCATCACCTATAATACGCTGAGTGGCGCTTCAAACACGGCCCAATTCAATCAGACCGGTGGCTCAAATCCCGAATTGAAGCCCACCACGGCGAAGTCGTGGACGGTCGGTTTCATCTATACGCCCAAGTACCTCGAAGGTTTATCGATCACGGTGGATTATTCGGACATCGCCATGAAGGCGATTGTGGGGAACGTCCCATCGACCACGATCATCCAAAGCGTCGAAACACTCGGGACGGCTTCACCCTATGTTGATGACGTCCATTACAACAGCCCCACCGGCCCGTCTCCAACGGCCGCAGGGGACATCAGCAACCACTCGCCGCAGCAGATCTATGTCGACCAGAGCCTGCTCAACCTGGCAGGGGAAAAGATAGACAGCACCGACATCAAGTTGGAATACGTCAAGAAGGTTGCGGGCATCGGCAGGTTCGATCTCTCGTCAACCTGGACGTGGTACAACAGCTACGAGCTGGAGCTTATTCCGAGCGAGCAGTATTATCAGTACACGGGCACGGCCTCCGTCAACCTGGGCACTATTCCGAGGTGGCGCACGTACACGACACTTGACTGGGCTAACCATGGCGTGGACGCGTTTGTCGGTGTCACCTGGGTTGACAGCGTCACGGACATCGGTACGGGTGGCGACGACCAGTACGGCCTGGAGGGCGTCGGGACCTTCACGGCATTCGACCTGGGTCTAACGTGCGACTTCTCGAAGCTGCACGTGGGTAAGTGGCTTGATGGCCTCAAGGTGACCATAGGCGTGAACAACGTGGCCGACAGGTTGCCGCCGCTGGCGACCAACGCGTTCCCGGACACCAACGCAGACGTCGGAACCTACGACGGCGCGGTCGGCCGCATGTGGTACATCAACGCCAAGTATAGCTTCTGAGGCGCTCGCCAGGATCTGTCTTTCAACGTGGCCCGGCCTTGAGCCGGGCCATGTTTTTTTTGGGAGCGCCAGGCAGCTGTATTCGGATGGGCCACGCCGGAGGCGCCGCTCGCGTAGCAAGCTAAGATCGTGTGGCAGAACTGCTGAAGAAAAGCCAGCGCCGAAGACCCTCGAAAAAAACAGCTCAAATCGACAGCGGTTGGTCGCGAAAGGAATGTAGGACAACGCATATGGGCTCCGCGTTGCCGCAAACGTCTTTTCACGGGGTAGAACCTGTATTTCATTGGCATCGCCCGTTGTTAGTTTAGTGCTTCGGCTGATGGACGTAACACCAAAAGGAAATAACATGAAAACGACTTTCCTCTTGCCCAAGATTCTTTTGATTTCGATGACCATCGCTTGCCAATCAGGATCTGCCCAGACCTCCCCGAGCCCGACAGCAGAGTCCCAGAATTTATCAGTCGAAAAAACCATTAGGGAGTACTACACCGCTTTTGAGAAAAAGGATTGGAATTTGATGGAGCAAATTCTTGCGGACGGATTTACTTTCACTAGTCCGCTGGATGATCATATCAACGTAAAGGTTTTTCAGGAAAGGTGTTGGCCAAACGCCTATAAGATCAAACGATTTGATCTGGATAAGCTTGTTGTGAATGGAGATGAGGCCTTTGTAATCTGTAACGGTTGGACGACAGACGGAAAATTATTTCGGAACAGCGATTATTTTAAGTTGAAGGACGGAAAGATAAGGGCATATGAATGTTTTTTTGGACCTGGGATAAATTATCCCAATTCGGGAAAATAGAGAAATGGTAGAGGTGAGGCTACCCTGATTTGACGGGCGCGGGTTGGGCTCCAAGAAAGGTACCAAACGATGACCCAGACCAATTGGCACACGCCGTTAATCGCGGCCGTCCGCTGCTGTTCAAAGGCACAGCGCAGCACCAGCGAGCAAACACCTTGCCCTCAAAGCGTATATCACACCTAACGTTCACTTCGATCTTTTTTGGAATATAGAATTTCTTCAGCATGTCCCAGAAACTCCCAATCAACGGGAACGCGCCTCGAAAACTGGCTCCTGTTTGGAGGGCCCTGATCGAGGTTTGTTTCATCGTCTTCCTCTATTATTCGAATCTCTTGATGGGGGAATATGAACGTTCAGGACAAGGGCGAACCAACGGGCTATTTTGGGCTGTGCAGGACATTTTAACAGAAGCCAATTTCACCATAGCCGTTGCAACGGCACTTATCGGGTACCTTGTCTTTGAGTTCCTCAGGAAGAGGATTTAATAGCAATTACGCATCCGGCAGAGGTGCTTTGAACGCAAAGGCGAAGAATGCGGCGACACCGAGAAAAGCAAAAGCAACGAGATAGTTCCACGCTAGCTTCTCTTTTAGAAACCCCCCCGTTTCTGAGTTCGTGACCTCAAGATAAGGTTGCATTACGCTACAAGAGCGGAGGAGGCGGTCCCGGCGAAGGGAGCCCAGCAGGGCGACCGAAGCCGGGACCGCCTCCTCCGACGGTT
>Ga0182018_10000021_pt1 | contig 193657 bp, 148 predicted proteins | sample 812P2MmetaG_FD_120490 | JGI IMG/M metagenome (GOLD analysis project Ga0182018, IMG submission 120490) | Permafrost microbial communities from Stordalen Mire, Sweden - 812P2M metaG | ecosystem: Environmental > Terrestrial > Soil > Wetlands > Permafrost | place: Sweden: Stordalen | collected... | reverse complement strand
TAGTCGTCTTCTCCGCCTGCTTCGGCGCGCTACAATTCTTTCGGGACAAAGCAGCGCGACGAGCTTGGCTGGCCGGGTTCCGTTGAATTGACATTCGATACGCACCTCGTTCCCTAAGCTTGCACTTGCGACCAGTGGCCTTCGCAAGGGTCGTCTGTTCGAAAACCCACCCTTTTTGAGATACCGGCCCTTGGCCGCACACGACCCTCACTCTAAGGGAGATCAGTTGTTCGGTTTAGACTTCGGCGCTGTTTACGATGGCAGCAAAGTGAACATTCATTCAACGCAGACGACGATGAAACTGAGCACACCAAGCTGGTACGGTATCCAAAAACTTCTAATTCGCGCAGCGTCCGGCTCGTGGATCCATAGGCCATTGAGCAACAGCTCCTTGGTCCCTGCCGCTACAGCCGGCGGTCTTGCCTGGGAACATCTAGGGCCAGTCTTGGATTCAGCAATCGATGAGTTGTCGTCAACGAATCGAAACGTGGTGGTTCTTCGCTTCCTCGAGCGTCTTGAAATGTCCGATATTGGGAAAGCACTGGATGTATCCGAGGAATCCGCTCGTCAGAGAGTAGAGCGCGCTCTTGACGAACTACGAGACGCATTGGTGCCGCTTGGATTCAATTCGGCGTCAGTTGCCCTTAGCTCCATCTTATTAAATCGGCCTATCCAGCCGATCCCGAATGGCCTTACTGAGGCACTAATACTTCACGTTCTTGCTGCAACCCGTTCGGAGGATGAGCTCTCTGATTCGGTACAAGGTATTTTGACGAAACAGTTCGCGCTGCTGCCACAATCTGGGATTGCGTCACCGGGCATTCGAACGCGCCAAACACAAATCGGCTTGCCAATTTACCCGTACTAGTACATCTGGTGCAGTTGTGCTCCCCTTTACGATCCGGCTCGAGCTCGGGCTTCCCATCACGGACCAGATCCTATTTGCAGTGAAGAAGGCAGTAGTCGGAGGCCAATTGAGGCCAGGGGACAAGTTTCCCTCCGTGCGCGTGCTCAGCCAGGAGCTCAAGATAAACCCAAATACGGCCCACAAGGTTGTTGCGGCTCTCGTCGCCCAGGGCGTCCTCGTGACGACCCCGGCCGTGGGAAGTGTCGTGGCCGCCCGCGAATCTGGAGGTCGCGCGGAGAAGGCGGAGCTTCTCGGTGCCGAGGTCGAACGTCTGGTCGTGGAGGCCAAGAGGCTCGGCCTGGACCAGGAAGACGTGATCGAGGCGGTCAAGGAGCATTGGGCAAGATTTAATCAGGGTGCGAGGAGAACCATAGTAAAATGAACGTCATCGAAACAAACGACTTAAGTCGGCGATATGGGCGCACCGATGCGCTTCACGGGCTAAACTTGTCCGTCCCCGCCGGATCCATATTTGCCTTCATCGGCCCGAACGGCGCCGGGAAGACTACAACAATAAAGATCCTGATGAACCTCCTTGAGCCCAGTGGAGGCGCTTCGCGCGTCCTTGGGGTCGACTCCCGCAGGCTGGGGCCCCGCGAGCGTGAGAAGATAGGCTATGTTTCCGAGAATCAGAAACTTCCCGACTGGATGACGGTGCGGCAGCTTCTCGACTATTGCAGGCCATTCTATCCGACATGGGACCGGGACCTGGAGGCGAAGCTCCTTAAGCAGTTCGAGCTGCCCCCCGACCGAAAGGTCAGGCAGCTATCGCGCGGCATGATGATGAAGGCCGCGCTCCTCATCTCGCTTCCCTACCGACCGAAGCTGCTGGTCCTGGACGAGCCGTTCAGCGGGCTGGACCCTTTGGTTAGGGACGAGTTCGTGCGAGGGATGCTCGAGGTTTCCCAGCAATCCGAATGGACGATCTTCATCTCCTCACACGACATCAACGAGGTCGAGCAGCTCGCCGACCGTGTCGGCCTGATCGATGGCGGACGGATGCAGTTTGCCGAGCCCATCGAGGGCCTCATGGGAAGGTTCAGGAGAGTCGAGGTGACGCTCGGGAACGCCGAGCCGGATCTGCTATCGCCGCCTGGGGGATGGCTTGAGTTGGAGCGAATGGGCAATCAGGTGCGGTTTGTCGACAGCCACTACTCCCCCGACGCGTTCGAGTCGTACCGCTCGGAACGGTTCCAGGATTCCGAGGCGATTTTAAGCCCGATGAAACTGCGCGACATCTTTGTCACGCTCGCCAAGTCCAATCGCGAGAAGGCCACCTCCGGCGCATTGTGAACCTGACACTCCATATCGCCATCAAGGACTTCTACAGGCTGAGGTGGGCACTCCTGCTCTGGGTGGTGGCAATCGCGAGCGAGCTTGCGCTGGCATCGATACAGGCGACGCTGGACGTCGAGGGGCATGTTCCGTTCTACATGGCCGCGTGGACGCTCGGTAACATTTTCGTCCCGGTGATTGGCTACGGCCTCGTCATGGGCCTGCAGGACGACGACCCAGTGACCGAGGGAGACGCGTTCTGGATGACGCGGCCCATCTCGGGTGGCCGCCTGCTTTCGGCCAAGGCGCTGGTCCTCGCCCTGCTTTGCCTTGTCCCCGTCCTCGTCTGCGTCCCATTCTGGCTCAGCCACGACTTCGGGCTGGCGTTGCTTGGGCGCAGCTCGGCGGAAGTGCTATGGAGGCAGGTATTGATTTCGCTCCTGGCAGTGCCGCTGGCCGTCGTCTCATCGTCGGGCGGCAAATTCGTGACGAACACGCTCATCGGTGCGGTCACGCTCCTTGGTCTGGCCCTTCTCTATCCTCTCCTTGAGGGTTCCAGCCTTCCCGAAATAGCCGCCCCCGTCCTCGTCCAAAAGGGATGGCTCATTCTCGCGGTCTGGCTGATCGCCTCGGCAGCTATTGCGCTAAACCAGTACTTTCGCCGCCGGACCAAGCTTTCCGTGAAGATTCTCGTGGCCGCCGTGATCGCGTGCTTTGCCATCTCCATGTGGTGGTCCCGAAGTGGCGCATTCCCGGCGGCCCCGGTCGAACACTATTTGCCGGCCCCGCAGTTGACCGAGGTCGCCGTTCGCGGTGGCGCCAAGGTCGTGCTGGATGGCCGCACGTTAAGGATACTGTCCGTCATTCCCGACTTCTCGAGCACGATCGTGATCGAGGTGAGCGAGTCGGAGCCCGACGCCGCAAGCGGATTCCCACGGTCCCTTGGCGAGGCGGCGGTCGCCACTTCGGCCCAGGAACACTACCTGCTCGTAAGCCAGGACGATGGCAGCGCCATGACGGCCGACGTGGCGCGCAAACCCGAGGAGCTGCATGCGGGGGGGTTGCGCTATTTTCGTACGACGCTTGTCTTCAATCCGTCGAAGGACCTCTCCGGCGGAGTCCCGACGAACATGGCTCCGTGGCTTGAAGGCGCCGTCCTCGTCAAGGTCGGGGGCCGCGCGTCGGGCCAGTTCAGGCTGAAGGGCCTGCCACCCTCACGAAAATGAGCCTCACCTGGCACATCATTGCAAAGGACCTCTCTCGCATGAGGCTGGCCATCCTCGCGTGGCTCGGGCTAATGGCGCTCAAGATCCTGTTCTATGCGTCCGTCTCGGGGGTCTTCGGGTCGCCCAGCCTGCCGTGGCTTATCCGCCTTGGGCGGGGTCCCGAAGTCCCGATAAGGGGCTGCATCGAGCCCATCATCGCGTTCGTCCTCGTCGGGTGGATGGTATTTGAGGACTCACTTGCCGGCACCGATGCTTTTTGGGTGACACGCCCGATCTCCGGGGCCCGCCTCCTCGCGGCCAAGACCCTCGGTGCGGCGCTCCTCTTCGTGCTTCTCCCGGTTGCTATCAACGTTCCATGGTGGCTCTCATGCGGGTTTGGCGCCGTGCAGATCGCGCACGCGGCTATTCCCATGGCCGCTGAGTATTCCGTGATCGTCGTCGTCGGAATGGGGGTGGCGTCGGCGACAACCTCCTTCCCCAGATATTTCTTATGGACAATCGCCGGCATTGCGGGCCTCGGTGTCGTCCATCTCGCGGCTTCGGAGATCATACGACCTGGTTTGGGATTCCACTCGCCACAGGAAATCGAGATAGAGCTCGTGCTCACGCGGGCCTCTATCCTTCTAGCGTGCATGCTCCTCGTTTCAGGGGAAATCACCGCTTTCCAATTCCTCTCAAGGCACTTTAGGTTCTCGCTTCCCGCGATGGTTGCCGTGACCGTTGCACTCAGCGTAACGGCCTTCGTTTCTCCCCTTAACTTCTTCCCCTTTCTTGGTTGGGATGCACAGGCAATCGTTCTCGGATACGCGTCGCCAAAGAGGCCCGATTCTGACATCGCCGTGAGTATTCCCTCTGGGCCGGGTCGTCAGCCTAGCTACGACGGATACATGGGGGTTCCCATGAGAATCACCGGGCTCCCGCAGGGAACGGCTGTCTACTGGCAGGCCCAGGCCGAATGGTCAGATGGCGGAAAGAGCATCTGGAAAATCGGAGGTTTTGGGGGACACTTTGGAAACGATCCAATTAGTAAGAAGATGGAAAGCCTCGTCGGGTTCACGCCGGACACTCGCGATTTCGACTGTGACGGCGTTTTCCAGTTTCCCAGGCCGCTGGCGTTGCGATACGCTGACAAACCCCTCTCGTTCCACGCGAAGGTCTATCTCTATCTGCTTAAGGGTGCCATCGCCGCGGACGAGCCGATCGTGGAAGGAAGTTTCAGGCACTCGGGTGCATCGTTCTCCGTGAATGACCTAGCCCGAGGCGAGCACGGAATCACTATAACGGTCACCGATCGATTCGAAAGGGACAGCCTCCTCGCGCTTGCCGGAGTTGTGTGGCCGAGCTCGATGACCTGGGCCCTTGTCAACCGCACCAAGAAGGAGATGCGCGTCGGGAGGGAGGACTTAGGGAGTAATCCATTGGGGATTTCGCTCAACATGGTAAACGTGGTCAGCGAGAGAATTGTCATCGGGGACGTTGCCTCCTCGCAATGGCTGGAGGGCGCGCGCTTGGTTGCCTTCGACTTTGCCGGTGACCACAATGTCGAGCGAGACCTGAATCGGGAGCCATTTCGCTTCACCTACATGGCTCCCGAGGAGTCTAAGTACAGGACAAAGAAGGCGAGATAGCCTGCGGCTAAATGTATGTGCGCGAGTGATGTTGTCCGAAAAAGAACCCCTTTGGGAACACTCGATTTGGCGTTTCAGCTTCACGTTAAACGGCGAACCGGGCTTGAGTTCGCATTCGTTCTTGGATGATGTTGGTTTCTGCGTACTGGTACAGTAATGCCCCCCAAGACCATGCGCCACAGCGGTAACCGACTAAATGAGTGACCTTTGGAAGACGCTGTTTCTTGCGTCGCTCATCCTCAGCGCACTGCTCTTATTTCAGCTGAAAAGGAGTGAAAAGGAGCACTACCGGCTGACTGAGGGACAGAGGGCTTTAGAAGACCAGCTTGAGACAATCGGTAGCATGTCCGTGAAAACCGAATCCTCAGAAGCCAAAGCGGGCGACAAACAGAAGACCGAATCCGACGCGGCCAGAAAAGCAGAATACGATGTCTTGATGTCTGCTTGGCAAAAGAAATTCGCTCAATTTAGCCATAGGCAAAATTTGAGAAACGTTTGGACTTGGTATCACGAAGCTATCGCCAAATTGAATCTCCCGCACGACAAGCAGATGCGATTATTGAATCTCTTACGCGCAAGAGAAGAGGCGGGATACGATGCTTCGGAGGCAGCCAATTCGATCGGCATAACCGATTCACACGAGATCAACCAGGCGATTATAAGCGCAAAGAACACGGCGACCGAAGAGATGACCGCCCTGGTTGGCAGTGCAGCCATCGAGTCGATCGACAACTCTCCGGATTTGAAGGGCCAAGAACAACGCATCGATAGATCTGTTGGGGCGGATCTCGCTATCGATGGGATACCATTGACGCAAGAACAGGAAACGGGCCTCGCTCAAATCTACGAAACCGTTTCCAAGCAATATCCGATCAACTCCGACGATGGATCCAACAACCCGCAGCAACGAGCGAATAGTGGGGCCGCTGTCCTCGAGAAAGCGGCTGCGATCCTAACTCCTGAACAGATGACCGATCTCAAGAACTACATCGATTGGTCGAATCAGCAGGCGAGTTTTTATGAGGAACCGCATAAATAGGCTCATCCCTACCAATCAACGAAGCGAGTGTCGAACGAACGGCACTTTGGCTCCGTATCGTCAATGCCCTCGTTGGGTGCTTGAGGCGTTGCGGCAGTGGGTCTCATCAGGTGCGTCGCCCTCAGTTGTGCCCTTCGGGAATCAGCACTGAGATGAAGCAACCTTGGAAAATGCCTTTCTTTGGCTCCTTGATTCTTGTCGCCCTGCTTTCTTTCAGACTGGTAAGGAGCAAATTGGAGAACGACCAACTGACTGAGAAGCAGAAGACATTAGCCGGGCAGATTGCGGCAGTGAGCAAGAGGCCTGTGAAAAGAGATTCCGCGGAAACCAAATCGGCCGGCAAGCAGAAAACTGAATCAAGCGGGGATAACAAATTAGCTCCCAGTTTGGAAGCGGACTCCTGGAGAAAAAGACGCGAGGCGTTTCGTCACAGGGACGTCTTGAGGGTTGCTTGGTTCCGATATCACGAAGCTATGGCAAAGCTGAACCTCACGCACGAAAAGCAGGTCCAATTGTTGGACCTCTTACGCGACAGAGAGGAGGGCTGGTTCGATGCTAAGGAGGCAGCAATATCGCTTGGAATAGGCGATCCTCAAGAGCTCAATCAGGCGCTTGCAGCCGCCAGAAATTCAATGTCGGAGAAGATTGCCGCACTCATAGGTGATTCTGGCCTAGAAACGCTTGACAGCTCTCTTGTTTTGAAGGCCCAGGAAGGCGCAATCTCCGGTGGCGTCGGTGCAGACCTCGCAATGGATGGGATCCCTTTGACACCCGAACAGGAGACGGGACTCGCTCAGATCTGCGCCGATGTTTCTAAGCAATTCCCGACAGGTTCTACCAGTGGGTCCAACCCGCAACAATCGGCTAACAGTGAAGCCGCAGTGCTTGAAAAGGCGGCCGCAATCCTAACGCCTGACCAAATGGCCGATCTAAAGGTCTACATCGATTGGTCGAATCAGAGGGCGACAATCTTGGCTGATCGGCCGAGGTATCCTACGGATTGACCCGCCTGTCTCTAAACTCATCCCCTTGGGAACACTTGCAGCCGGCGCTAGCACTCACTCGTAGGTCAAATCGAATTCCGAAATCTTACCCGCATCGTTGCACTCGCAATACACGAGAAGGGTCGCGGCCCCAGATTTCCTCAACTTGCTCAAAAGCCTCGTAGTCGCGTGGTTCGCCATGGTAGTCCCTTCTCGAACGATGCCCACTCACAAGGACCTGCCCCACAGGATCGCCGTCCTCGTCTTCCTGGAAAACGCCGCCGGCGAGCACCTGCTCATGCACCGCGCGAAGCCCCCGAACCTGGGGGCATGGAGCCCGATAGGCGGGAAGCTCGAGACCGGGACCGGCGAATCCTCGTTTGAATGCGCGGTCCGGGAGACGCGGGAGGAGACCGGCTTCGTGATCGGGCCCGCCGACCTGCACCTGTTCGCCCTCATCTCCGAGAAGGCCTATGAGGGGCAGGCGCACTGGCTCATGTTCCTGTTCCGCTGCCTCAGGCCCATCCCGGGGCTGCCGCCGGACATCTCCGAGGGCCGGTTCGGCTTCTTCGCCCGGAAGGCCGTGGACGCCCTCCCCCTTCCCGAGACCGATCGCACGGCGCTGTGGCCGGTCTACGACAGCCACCGCGAGCGGTTCGTCGCCCTCAGGGCCGACTGCGCGCCCGGCCGGCCCGTGCGGGTCGTCGTCGAGGAGATCACGCCCGCTCCCGCCTGAAAAAAAACCGCGCTTGATTTCGGCGCTATCCGACCGGAAACTTGTCCTTTCCTTTCACCGTGAACAAGAAATCCAGCGCCACCGCCGAAACCCAGGGCGAAGCCGCCGCCGCCAAGCCGGCCTACGCCGGCGCGCCGGTGAACGCGGCCCTGCCGGCCGAGGAGAAGATCCGCCTATACCGGCTGATGGTGCGCATCAGGAGGTTCGAGGAGCGGAGCCTGCGCGCGTACCAGGCGAAGAAGATCGGCGGCTTCCTTCACCTGTACATCGGCCAGGAGGCCGTCGCCGTCGGCTGCTGCTCCCTCATGGGCAAGGACGACCATGTCATCACCGCGTACCGCGACCACGGACACGCCATCGCCGTCGGGATGGAGATGAACCCGCTCATGGCCGAGCTCTACGGGAAGTCCACGGGATGCTCCAAGGGAAAAGGCGGCTCGATGCATTTCTTCGATCCCGCCCGCAATTTCTGGGGCGGCCACGGCGTCGTCGGCGGCCAGGTGCCGCTCGGCACCGGGCTCGCCTACGGCCTGAAGTACAAGGGGATAAAGGGCGCCTGCATGACGTTCATGGGGGACGGGGCCGTCAACCAGGGAGCCGTGCACGAGGCGTACAACCTCGCCGCCCTCTGGGACCTTCCGGTCGTGTTCGTCATCGAGAACAACGGCTACTCGATGGGCACGAGCCAGGCCCGATCGACCGCCGGGGACCTGGCGCGCAGGGCGGAGGGATACGGGATGGCGTGGGGGGTGTGCGACGGCCACGACCTCTACGAGGTGCGCGCGTTCATGGACGGGTTCCTCGACCTGGCCCGCGCCAAGTCCAAGCCGAGCGTCGTTGAGGTGCGCACCTACCGCTACCGGGGCCACTCCGTCGCGGATCCCGACAACACCTACCGCGCCAAGGCCGAGATCGAGGAATACCGCAGGACCAAGGACCCGATCCTGGTCTTCCAGAACCTTCTGCTCACCGAGAAGGTCCTTGACGAGGCCCAAGTCGAGAAGATCGACGCCGAGGCCCGCGCCGAGGCAGATGTCTCCGCGGAGTTCGCCGAGGCGAGCCCCTTCCCGGGAGCCTCCGAGATCCAGAAGGACGTGTACTGGGAGGCCGACAACCCGTCGGAGCGCAAGTCCGGCGGCCGGCTGTTCTTCAACTGAGCCATGCCCGTCATCCAATACCGCGAGGCCATCCGGCAGGCCCTGGCCGAGGAACTCTCCCGCGACCCCAACGTCGTCGTCCTGGGCGAGGAGGTCGCCCAGTTCCACGGGGCCTACAAGGTCACCGAGGGCCTGCTGGAGAAGTTCGGGCCCAAGCGCATCGTCGACACCCCGATCAGCGAGGCCGGATTCATCGGGATGGGGATCGGGGCGTCAATGCTCGGCGTGCGCCCGGTCATCGAGCTGATGTTCTGGTCCTTCTATTCGGTCTGCTTCGACCAGATCCTCAACAACGCCGCCAACATCCGCTACATGTCCGGCGGACAGATCTGCTGCCCGATCGTCATCCGCGGGCCGGCCAACGGCGGCACGAACGTCGGCGCCACCCATTCCCACACGCCGGAAAACGTCCTCGCCAACCACCCGGGCGTGAAGGTCGTCGTGCCCGCCACCCCGTATGACGCGAAGGGACTCCTCAAGTCCGCCATCCGCGACAACGACCCGGTCATGTTCCTCGAGAACACCATCCTCTACGGCGACAAGGGCGAGGTGCCCGCGGAGGACTACCTCGTCCCCCTCGGCAAGGCCGACGTCAAGCGCGAGGGAACGGACCTCACGATCGTGAGCTACGGCCGTGCGCTCATCCAGGCCCTCGCGGCCGCCCATCTCCTCCAGCAGGAGCACAATATCTCGGCGGAGGTCGTCGACCTGCGCTCGATCCGCCCGCTCGACATCGACACCGTGCTTGCCTCGGTTCGAAGGACCCACCGCGCCCTCGTCGTCGAGGAGCAGAAGCCCTTCTGCGGCGTCGGCGCCCAGCTCGCCTTCATGATCCAGAGCGAGGCGTTCGACGAGCTGGACGCCCCAATCGCGAGGCTTTCGACGGTCGACGCGCCCTCGATCTACAGTCCGCCGGCCGAGATCGAGCAGCTGCCCAACCCCCAGAGGATCCTCAGGGCTGCGATCGAGCTCATCGGCTGACGCGCCCGCGGAGCGGCCCCCCTACCCATGGCGAACATCATCGAGATGCCGAAGCTGAGCGACACCATGACGGTGGGCACGCTCGTCAAGTGGCTCAAGAAGGAGGGGGACGCCATCAAGACCGGCGACGTCCTGGCCGAGGTCGAGACCGACAAGGCCACCATGGAGCTCGAGAGTTTCTTCGATGGAGCGCTGATCGCGGTGTTCGCCGCGGAGGGCTCGCAGGTCGAGATAGGCGCGCCCCTCTGCGCCATCGGGAAGCCCGGCGAGAAGGTTGAAGCACCGGGTGCGAAGGCGAAGGAGGCCGCGAGCCCGGCGCCACCGGCCCCCACTCCCGCGCCGGCCGATGCCGCGCCGAAGCCGGCGCCCGCCCCCGCGGCTGCCCCGGCTCCCGCGCCGGCTGCTGCCGCAGCCACGGCGCCAAAGGCGGCCGCCGCGCCTCCTGCCGAGGCGGCCGGAGGACGAATCAAGATTTCTCCCCTTGCCCGGAAGCTCGCCGCCGAGAAAGGGATGGACCCCTCGGGCATCGCGGGCAGCGGGCCGGGCGGCCGGATCGTCAGGGCGGACATCCTCTCCGCGCCTGCGGCCGCCGAGGGGAAGGGCGTTTCCGCCTCCGTTGCGAGCAGCGCCGCCGTTTCCTCACGGGGACCCGTGCAGGAGGACAAGGTGGTTCCGGTCTCCAACATCAGGGCGACCATCGCGCGTCGCCTTCTGGAATCGAAGACCCAGATCCCGCACTACTACCTCGATATCGAGATCGATGCCGGCCCGATCCTCGAGCTGCGCGCGCAGCTGAACGCGGCGCTGGAAAAGGAGGGCGTCAGGCTCTCGGTCAACGACTTCATCCTGAAGGCGTCGGCTGACGCCCTCCGCCGGGTTCCCGCGGTCAACTGCTCCTGGGAGGGCACCGCCATCCGGCAGCATCCCGCCGCCCATGTCTCGTTCGCCGTGGCGATCGAGGACGGGTTGATCACCCCGGTGATCCGCGACGCGCACCTGAAGACGATCTTTGCCATAAGCTCCGAGGCCAAGGCGCTCGGCAAGCGGGCCAAGGAGCGCAAGCTCGCCCCGGACGAGTACACCGGAGGCACCTTCTGCGTCTCCAACCTGGGGATGATGGGGATCGACCGGTTCGCCGCGATCATCAACCCGCCCAATGCCGCCATCCTGGCCGTGGGAACCACCGTCACGAAGCCCGTCGTGAAGGACGACTCGATCGTCATCGGCCAGCGGATGACCCTGACGCTTTCGAGCGACCACCGCGTCGTCGACGGCGCCGTCGGCGCCACGTTCCTCGCCGCCCTCAAGGACTTGCTTGAGAAGCCGGCGCTGCTCCTCATCTAGGGCTGGACGCCCTCCCAGGCCCTCGCCGAAACGGGGTCGCGGCCCTCGTCAAAGTCGATGAAATCAAAGAAGGTCTCGATCGGCTTGCCTTCAAGGCCCCCTTCCCTCACGCGCATTTGAAGGCGCTGGGCGAGGTCGGGCTGGTCATGCCAGCCGCGCTTCATGAGGAAGGAGTTCCAGACATAGCACTCCTCGTCCGTGCGCCGGGCGCCGCGCTTCTCGATCCAGTCAAGCACGGCCTCGTCGGTTCCCCCCTCGAGCGCGCGCCGCCTGATTTCGTCGTAGGCAACCCCCAGGAACGCACAGCAGCGGGCGTCGAACATGCCCGGCTTGCTGTCGCCGACGTTCTCGACGTAGTCGGGCGGCAGCTTGCCAAGGGAATGGAGGCGTATCTTGTCCAGCATCCGCCCAAGGTAGACGAGGCGGCCGACCTTGGCGTAGGGACTGCGGAGATCGGGCACGTGGGGCATCGGTGGAGGGCTTTCCCGAGCAGAATGCAGCGCCCGCCAGCTTGGCAAATCTTAAGCGCTTTCCGGGGCCCCCATGGGGCCCCTCTCCGCGTGCCGCGCCAGCGCGTCCTCCGACAATCGGCACACCCGCCAGTCGGGAAGCGTCTGCGCCCCGAGCGACGCGTAGAAATCGATCGCCGGCTTGTTCCAGTCGAGGACCGTCCATTCCATCCGCCCGCAGCCGCGTCGGTTGGCCAATCGCGCAATGTGGAGAATGAGCGCCCGGCCGATCCCCTTCTTGCGCGTCCCCGGCTTCACGAACAGATCCTCCATAAAGAGTCCAGGCTTGGCCATGAACGTCGAATAGGTCGTGAAGTAGGCGGCATACCCGGCAGGCTGGCCGTCCACAAAGGCCAGGATGCATTCCGCGGCTGGCGCCCCGCTGGCGGGAAACAGCGTCCGCCGCAGGCCCTCGACGGTGGCCTCAACCCGGTGGGACATCTTTTCGTAGGCGGCAAGCTGCCCGATCAGATCCAGCAACACCGGCACGTCTTCGGCGGTGGCCGGGCGGATATCGAGGTTCATGGGCTGTTGGATCCCGTTCGGTCTTGCCGCACAAATGCCCAGGAGGCTCAGGTGCCCGGCAGACTGTCGAGGAAGGCGTTCATCTCGCGCAGGACATCGGCTTCATTCGATGTGAAAATGATGTAGGTCTCCCGGGCCGAGGAGGTCCAGACCTGGACAAGGTGGTCCGGGTCACGAAACGGAAGCGGCCGAAGCAGGAGCCGATTCAGCACCGTGAAAGCCGCGGAATTCACGCCAATGCCCAGGGCGAGCTTCGCAAGCGCTACTACCGTGAAGCCGGGGTTCTTAGCCAGCTTGCGCAGAGCGTACTTCATTGGGTCCGCGGATCTTGGGACATCCAACTTCGGACGTAAAGTCCGGTATGCTTATTTCTTAAGCAGTCGATTGGCATCAAAAGCGTTGACCGGCAATTCGAACGGAATCAAAGGTTCTGTGACGCGTTCAAACCGACTTCGACACAGTTTTTCAAGAATCGAACGCCGTATATTGCAGACGCTAGCAAATGACGCAGTGACCAAAAATCATATGAAGCCCAAAAAGAAAAATGCTACGCCAAGAGCCACGAGTAGGTTCAAGGACCTTGCTTCAAAGAAAAACCCAAAGGGAGGGGGCGCGACTGTGGCCCCCCCTTCAAAGGGTGAGCCCTCCTACTTTGATCCCTACAAGAATTGAGAAAAGGCGACCGCAAGAGCCAGGCAGGTTGTTGAATGAGCCATGGTTCGAGTCTAGCAGAGCGCGGTGTTTCCGCTTGACCGAGGTTCTCGATGGAACCCCGTGACGGTCTATAGGGTCATCTTTTACTTGGGCGCATTCTGCCCTGTCGCCAACGGGGGGTGATTGACCAATGCGAATCCGGCGCGTCAAGAACCCGCCGTTTTCCGAACGGTGGGTATCCGGCAATCCGTCAGATTGCGGCCTTCCGTTTCCCTAACGTGTATCGGCAGATTGGCCCGTTTGCTAAGCAATGTCATGAACCATAATATATACCAGGTAGCCCAAAGAGCCCATCGCAACCGAGTTTAGGTATCGGCGTCCGATAAAGATCCCGGGGATGGCGTTTGTTGCGATCAATCAGAACGCCGGGCCGCCAGCCAGGCAATTCAATGAATCATAACCTATGGTCCAGCGGCTAGTGCAGGAATCGGGGATGAGCGGTGCGAATCTGATCGGTTGGGCGAGCCCGCAGGCCACAACACAGCACTCCGCAGCGTGATTTTGGTTTACTGAAATTGTGTTTTCACGTTGTTTGCGCCGAGATGAGCGACGACGTATAGTTCAGTTACGCACGATTCCCGTGTCCACCTCATGGAGAAGATGGAGTTTGGTCTTACTTGCCTCCGCAGCGATGGCCGGATGCGCGGGTACCGATTTCGTCACAGAGCATCCTGTCGAAAACCAGGTTCCGCCGCTAAAGGCGGGCGTTTACAGCATCAACGCAGTCGACGTCCGCCCGGTGGCGACCCGTGAAATCGAGCCCGATTATCCTTTCGACCTTGAGTCGATCCTGACCGGGAAAGCCGTTGTCGTGTTTACCGTTCGCGCCGACGGCAAGGTAGCAGATACGTCGGTTGTCGAAGCTGATGATGTCTTATTTGGAGAAGCTGCGGTCGCAGCGATTCGGAAGTGGCGATTTCGTCCGGCTCAGGTCAAGGGCGCACCGGTCGATTGCAGGATGACCCTTCCATTTGTTTTTGTCTCGCCGTACGCCAACTATTTGCCGGGCGAATCGATGCCCGATCCATCGGATAAGGCCCCGCCAGGCGGCTCTCAAAAAGGGACGATAGAACCTCGCTAAATCTGTGGGGTGCCGCGCAATCCGAGACCGGCCTGGATTTTTTGTCCGCTTCGCTTGAGGAGATAGGTCTCCAAGACCGTGCTGGCTCGAAGAACAACAGCGGGCAGCCACTTCTCCACCCCATCTTTTGGCATGTAATACAGGCCCAAGACATCCAGTTTCTCCATGGGAGCCGAAGACAGGATGTTGGTTTCGTGTTCCTCGAGCAGCGCGCGCGGTTGCGGCACTATCCACCATCGCCTCCATATGGAAGTTCGGGACTGATCCCAGTCTGCCGAAACCCGGCTGCCAAATCTAGGGGGGCTTCTTCTTCTTGGGGACCATTTTCGCTTTTACCTTCTTGACGGATTTTTTCTTGGCCATGCCGGAATTCATTGCGGCAGGCGCCATGGACTCAATTCAAATAGCCTGCGGTTGCGCTTTGAGGCCGTCTGATTCAGATACTGGCCTGGACCCGGTCGTCACGAACCTCGACCTGGGTTCCGGGACCCCGAATGAGACCAACCCCTCGCCCACCTTGTTCGCCTGGACCGTCCGCTGTTCTTGTCCTTGCGACGCTCCTTCTCGTGGGTAGCCCGGGAGCCGCGGCGGAAACCGCCGATGACGGGCCGCCGGTAATACCTGTCGGGCTCGACTGCTACCGGATGTGGGAGCAGTGGCCGACCCAGCGTATCGGGGCGCGAGCCTACATGCGAAGCACCTATGACCGCTCCGGTGGCAATGAGGGTGCGGACGCCAGCCACTTCCTCTATCAGATGGCGGATGACTTCAACGTGACGCTCGATGTGGCGGGGCCCGGCGTGCTCTATTTCGCCCGGTACAACCACTGGCATGGAAGCCCCTGGCATTATGTCGTCGATGGTTCCGATCACCTCCTAGCCGAGACGTCGACCCCGGATCCTACCAGGCCGGTCGATGGATCGGTTTTCGTGCCCACCGCCGCCCTACCCTCACCGCTTGCGGTCACGTGGTCGACGACCATGGGCGCGGACCTGATGTGGGTTCCCATTGCCTTCGGCAAGTCGTTCCAGATGGCCTATACCCGCACCCATTATGGGACCGGTTACTACATCTACGACCAGTACGTCGCCGGTGCGCCCCTATCCCAGCCGATAAGGGCGTGGGACGCCGCGACGCCGCCCGGCGCTGATGTCCTCGCCCTTATCGGGCGCTCCGGAACCGACATCGCGCCGCAGCCCGGGACGCCGGACGGTGAACGGGCGGGAATCTACGCAAGGGAGGGCGTGCTTTCGGCGGTGGGACCCGAGGAAACCGCGGTGCTCCTCGACACGCAGGTCGAGCATCCGGCCACGCTGAGGGCCCTCGAGCTCTCGGTCCCGCGCGCAGCGGCGATCGAGTTCGGCCGCATGCGCCTGCGCGTGACGTGGGACGGCCTTCCCCACCCCTCCATCGACGCGCCCATCTGCCTCTTCTTCGGCTCGGGCACCCTCTACAACCGCGACAACCGCGAATACCTCGTGAAGGCCTTCCCGGTGAACATCCGCTTTGACGCCGAGCGCGTGCACCTGGCGTGCTATTTCCCGATGCCGTTTTTCCGGTCGGCCAGGATTGAGCTCCTCGGCGCCGGCGGCGCCGAGGTCCGGGAGATCCGCTGGACCGCCCGGTTTCAGCCCCTGCGCGAGGCGCCCAACCGCCTGGGATATTTCCACGCGAGCTACCGGGACCACGGCGTGCCGGAGCCCGGGAGGGACCTCGTTCTCCTCGACACCCGCCAGGCCGAGGGCGGAGGCGACTGGTCGGGCAGCTTCGTCGGCACCTCGTTCATCTTCTCCGACCGCGCGGACCTGGTCACGCTCGAGGGCGACCCGCGGTTCTTCTTCGATGACAGCCAAAGCCCCCAGGGCCAGGGGACCGGCACCGAGGAATGGGGCGGCGGCGGGGATTACTGGGGAGGACGAAACATGACGCTGCCGTTCGCGGGCCATCCTGTCGGGGCGCGCGACCCCGCGTCCGCCATGAACGCCGAGGACAGGATCGAGTCCGCGTACCGGTTCCTCCTGGCCGACATGATGCCGTTTGGGAAGAACGCGCTGATCTGCCTGGAGCACGGCGGCACCGATGAATCCGCCGAGCATTACCGGTCGGTCACCTTCTGGTACGGCATCCCCAGCCCGTCGCTCATAAGGACGGATCGCCTAAGGGTCGGCGATCCCTCGGACGAGCGCGCGCACGGCTACGCGTCCCCGGAAGCCTCCGCGCCCTATGAGATCACCTCGCGCTACGAACTGGGGGTCGACCATGTGGCAGGGCCCGGTTCACGGGTGGTGTTCCCGGCCGAGGCCGACACCGGCCGGAAGACCACGGGAACGTCGGAGTTCACCCTGAGGCTCGATCCGAGCAACCTGGGGGTCCTCCTGCGCAGGAAGCTCGACTATGGCTTCCCGAACCAGCGGGCGGAGGTCTCTGTCTCCGCGGACGATGGCAGGGCACCAGACTGGATGCCCGCGGGAACCTGGTACCTGGCGGGCAGCAACACCTGCGTCTATTCCAACCCGAAGGAGGAGCTGGGAGCGACGCAGCACGTCGTGCAGACCTCCAACCGCAGGTTCCGGGACGACGAGTTCCTTGTGCCCCGTGCCCTGACCGAGGGCCGCGCCTCCATCCGGGTGAGGATAAGGTTCACTCCGGTCAGGATCCCCCTGTTCCCCGGAAACCCGGTGCCGGAACTGGCCTGGAGCGAGATCCGGTACGATGCCTTCTGCTTTGTGATGCCGGACTGGCGCCCCGGGCATTAGACGCCAAGGGGACTCATCGAGTTCGCGTGAGCCAACGCCGGCGGCCGCGGATCTCGCGGCGGAACCCGTCCCTGCCCCGTCTCAGGCCTTCACCTCGACCCGCTGGCCGCTATTGGCGGCGGCGTAGATCGCCTCGATGATGGCGACGTCGCGGCGGCCCATTTCGCCGGGCGCGATCGATGGCCGGCCCGCGATCAGCTCCTCAGCCATGCCGTCCAGCTGCGCCACCTGGTGGTTGACGTTGGGAAGATGCACCTTTCCCCGGGAGGTCGTAAGCACCGGGTCGTCATAGTAGAATGCGGGGTCTTCGAGCTGCGCCCAGCCGCGCTCCGCGTCCGCCCGGAAACGGCTCACCGCATCGGCATAGGTCGCGAGGCATTTCCCCTGCGCCCCGTCGGCATACTCCATCGTCCAGGTCACCGACTCCTCGACCTCCGAGAAGAGCTTCGGCCGCGTCACCGGCCCGAACTTCGCCGTCACGGCGACGGGGGCCGCCTCCACCTTGGCCATGCAGACCGCCTGGATGACGTAGACCCCCATGTCCATCAACGGTCCGCCGCCGGCGAGCTTCTTGCTGACGCGCCATGCGTCCGAATGGGCGTCCTCCGTGCCCATCTCGAAGCCGTTTTCCCCCTTCATTCGCGTGAAGGCGCCGAACACTTTCTCCCGCGCCAGCCGGGCAAGCTCGGCGTGATGCGGCTCGTAGTGCAGCCGGTAGCCGACCGTCAGCCGGACGCCGGCCGCATGGCAGGCCGCGATGATCGCGTCGCACTCCGCCACGGTATTGGCCATCGGCTTCTCGCAGATGACATGCTTGCCGGCCTTCGCCGCGGCGATGCAATGCTCCGCGTGCAGCCCGTTCGGCGTCACCACATAGACAAAGTCGATGTCGGGGTTGCCGGCCATCCGCTCCATCGTTTCATAGCCGTAGATGTTGTCTTCTGGGAAACCGTAGTCGCGCGCCCATTTTTCGCCCTTTGACCGGCTGCCGGTGACGACGCCGGTGAGCCGGCAGTGCTTGGTGTCGCGCAGGGCGGGCGCGAGGCGGTCGGTCGAGTACGTCCCGAGCCCGACCAGCGCGACGCCGAACTTCTTTGCCGGCGGCGGGCTGTCGAGGGCGCGGCTCTCCCGCGGCGCCATGGCGAGCGCCGCGGCCGCGGAGAGCTGGCCGAGGAAGGTGCGGCGCGAAACCTGGGCTTGGGGACGGGGCGTTTTCATTCGGAGGCCATTATGGCCTCAAATTGCCGTCCGACAAGCCGGCATGGGTCCGGCTTTGGCTTTGCCGCTGATCCAGAATGCTAAGGCATGGACGCCGGGGGCACTCGCGCCTCAAACCGGAAAATCGTGGCTATTCGGTCCTCAGGGCCATCGTCGGACTGATTCTGGTGGTCCGACGCGCAGGCAGCCAGCAGGCCAGCAGGGCAACGGCGACGAGAAGACAGGCGACCCCGACAATGACCCGCGGGTCATTGCCGGGAACGAACGGGAGCATCTTGCTCAGGAGCCCGAGAAGCGCGAACGAAGCCACAAGCCCGATGGCCGCCCCGATCGCGGCGAGCAGCATGCCGTTCTTGAGGAAAAGCCACACGAGGCCCGCCGGCTGGGCACCGAGCGCCATCCGGATCCCGATCTCCTTTGTCCGCTCCGAGGCCAGGTTCGCCACGACGCCGTAGATCCCCACGGCCGAGAGGAAAAGGCCCAGTGCTGAAATCTGAATGAGAAGCCGCCTGAGGAAGGTGAAGAAGGAAACGTCCTCATCCGCGATTTCCTTCACGGTCAGCAGCATGCTGACCGCGACATCGGGCGCGAGGAGCCCGATCGCCTTGCGGACGCCGTCCTTCATGCCTCCCGCATCCCCGGAGGTGCGGACGTTGAACCCGATGAACCGGTGGCTGTTCTGCGCCCAGGGCCTCATGAACATGGAGCCATTGTTCGATTTGTCGTAGAAATCGGCGGCCCCCTTGAAATCCGCCATCACCCCGACGACCTCGGCCCATCGCGGGGCTGCGGCGTCCGTATCGCCGATTCTCTTGCCGATCGGATTTTCGCCCGGCCAATATTTCCGGGCCATGGTCTCGTTGATGATGACCACGGGCGGCGAGCCGAGCCGGTCCGAATCCTGGAAATCCCTTCCCTGGAGCAGCTTGATCCCGTAGATCTTGAAAAATCCCGGGCTGGCGCTGTTTCCCCCCGCGTACTCCTCCTTGCCGGCTTCCGGCACAGGCTGCCCCTCGACCCGAAAGGTCGACTGGCGAAAACCCCATGCCGGGGAGTCGAACGTGAGGCCGGCAGCCTCCACGCCGGGCAGCGCCTGGAGGGCGCCCAGCATCCTGTTGCCGAACGCCACCGAGCGCGGGTCCCTTTGCTCCCCGAAGTGGTCGTGATCCAGCTCGATGAACCCGACAAGCACGTTGTCGGCCTGCCAGCCCAGTTCCTGGTGGGTCACCTTGTAGATGCCGTTCACAAAAAAGGCCGCCGCGGCAAGGAGCGTCATGGCCAGTACGAGCTCGACGACGACGAGGCCCTGGCGCATCCAGTGCCGGGAGCGGTCCGACGTCGAGCCGCGGCCGCTCGTCTTGAGCGATGAATTGATGTCGGTGCGCGAGGCAATCCCGGCGGGGACGGTGCCGAACATCAGGCCGGTCAGCATCGACACGGCGAACGTGAACCCGATGACCCGAAGGTCCAGCGGCATGGGGTATTCGAAAAAGCGGGCCAGATAGGCATTGCTCCAGTAGGCGATCAGCATGCCCAGCGCGCCGCCCGCGACCGAGAGGATCAGGCTCTCCGTCACCAGCATCCGGATCAGCGTCCACTTCGGGCAGCCCAGCGCGAGGCGGGTGGCGATCTCCTGGGACCTGCGGGACGTTCGGACGAGCTGGAGGTTGGCCAGGTTGACGCAGGCGATGAGGAGCACCATCGCGGTGAGGGCCATGACGAGCCAGGTGAGCTGGGAACCGAGGTCGCCCATGGCGTCCGTCGGATACGGGACCACCTTGAGCCCGCGGCCCTTGTTCGTCTTCGGAAAATCGTGGGCGAACTTCACGGCCATGGCCGCCATCTCGTCATTGGCCTGCTTGAGCGTCACGCCCGGCTTAAGGCGCGCGGCGACGTGGTACCACCCGCCGTCCCGGTAGCCCGTGTTCACCCGCGTCCCGTCGAGAAGCCAGAAGGCGGGCTTGCCGTTGAACAGCAGGGGATCGTCCATGAATGGCGGCAAGACGCCCACGATCGTGTACACCTTGCTGTCCAGCTTGGCGGTTCGCCCGAGGATCTTGGGATCCGATCCGTAGTGCTCCCGCCAGAAGATGTTGCTGACCATGGCGACCGGATCGAGGTGCCTGTCCTCCTGCTCGGTGAAGGTCCTCCCGATCTGGGCCTGTATCCCGAAAAGCGGGAAGAAATTGGCCGTGGCCTTGTTCGCCACGTATTGGACCGGGGGCTGCCCGGGCTCGGCGAAGCTCGCGCGCGACCCCGGCACATAGGCGGCGCAGTTTTCGAAAACCGTGTTATGGTCGCATTCCTCGATGTAGTCGCCCGGGCTCTGCCCCGCGAATGGGTTGCGCGGCGTGGAGGCCCAGATCTGCACGATGCGGCCGGGGTCGCGGAACGGGAGGGCCTGCAGCAGCAGGCGGTTCATGGCGGTGAACGCCGTGGTGTTGACGCCGATTCCAAGCGCGAGAGTGGCCAAGGCCACGACCGTGAACCCTGGGTTCTTGATCAGCTGGCGCAGGGCGTACTTCATGGGACCATCGACATCTAATGGAGACTCGAACCTCGGAGGTAAAGAGCAGGATCGAAAGCGGCAAAAGCGGGAGAGAAAACGCAGGGCCCGACCGTGACTGAAAGAGGACGGGCTCCAGCGAGAAACGAAGGCGCAGTCGCCAGACATTGCGCCGCGCACGCGCGACACGACAGATCCTTCTTCGCGCGACGAAGGAGCGTCGCATAGGCACGCCACTTGACAGGAAGAACCATTGAAACAGAAAATGTTTGATGCCCCCTGCGAACCTCATTCTGCGGCCACGCCGATGGCCCGTGATAGGCCCGGCGACAATTCGCGAGCGATGAAACCTGACACGCCGACGAACCCGCTGTTGACCGACGCCTCGGCGCGGTCGATCCGGTATCTTGACGGCTTGGGCACGCGCTCGGTGGCGCCAACAGCTTCAGCCATCGCCGGGCTGAAGGCCTTTGACGAAAGGCTTCCGGAGAAGCCGAGCGATCCGGCCGCCACCCTTCGGATGTTGGACGAGGTGGGCTCGCCGGCCACCACAGCGATGGCCGGGCCGCGATTCTTCGGCTTTGTGATCGGTGGCAGCCTACCGGTGACCCTCGCCGCCAACTGGCTCGCCGGCGCCTGGGACCAGAACACCGGGCTCCATCGGCCGACCCCGGGCACCTCCTTCCTGGAACAGATTGCGCTCCGCTGGCTCCTGGATCTTCTCCATCTGCCCGCCGATTGCACCGGCGCATTCGTGACGGGAGCGACGGTCGCCAACCTCTGCGCCCTGGCCGCGGCGCGTCACGGCGTCCTCAGGAAAATGGGATGGGACGTTGAGGGAAAGGGCCTGTTTGGCGCTCCGCAGATAACGGTGATCGTGGGTCAGGAGGTCCACCCATCGGTGACCAAGTCGCTTGGAATTCTGGGCATGGGTCGGAATCGGATCGTGAAAATCCCGGTCGACGGCCAGGGGCGCATGCGTGCCGACTGCCTGCCGCCCGTCTCGGGACCCACCATCATTTGCGTCCAGGCCGGCAACGTTAACACCGGCTCATTCGACCCGATCGATGCGATCTTCCAGCGGGTCCGGACGAAGGGCGCGTGGCTCCATGTCGATGGAGCGTTCGGTCTTTGGGCGGCAGCGGCCCCGTCGCGGCGAAACCTGACCGCGGGCATCGCCGATGCCGATTCCTGGGCAACCGACGCGCACAAGTGGCTGAACGTGCCGTACGACTGCGGGCTGGCCTTCGTTCGCGACCCGGAGGCGCTCAAGGCCGCGATGGCGATTTCAGCCGAATATCTCCCGACCCAAAGCGAGTTCCGCAACCCGAGCGATTTCACGCCGGAGCTCTCGCGGCGCGCGCGGGGAGTCGAGGTCTGGGCGGCCTTGCGCTCGCTCGGGCGCGAGGGAATAGCGGAAATGATCGAGCGCAACTGCGCGCAGGCCCGGCGCTTCGCAGAGAAGCTGTCCGGCGCAGGATTTGAAATTCTCAACCAGGTCGTTCTCAACCAGGTGCTGGTGTCTTTCGGCGACGCGGAGAAGACAGTCCGGACGATCCAAGCCGTCCAGGACGAAGGCACCTGCTGGTGCGGGGTCACGGTCTGGCAGGGCAAGACCGCGATGCGCATCAGCGTATGCTCATGGGCGACAACGGACGCCGATGTGGACCGCAGCATCGCGGCCATCGTCAAGGTTGCCGGTGGGGTCCGTGGCGCGCACCAAAACTAGCTCTCCTGGTACACGTCATACCATTCGCGGGAGCGCTCCTGCCCTTCCTCCAGCTCTTCCTTGGAAAGCTCGGACTTCAGCTTGTCCAAGACCGTGCGGATGCGCGACTTCATGGGTTTGTCGCTGCTGTGCAGCGTGAAAAAGCGCGCGAGATTCACCCACTTGTAAGCCTCGACCGGGTCGCGAGGCACGCCAGCTCCGTCGTGATAATCCAGTCCGAGATTGAGCATGGACTCGGGAATGCCGTGCCGAGCGGCCTTCAGGTACCATTGGTTCGCTTCCTCCATGTCTCGCGCGACACCAAGTCCAAGCTCGAACATCATCCCAAGGCTGTTCTCGGCGGCGGCAAATCCTTGGGCAGCGGCCTTTCTGTAGAGTTCAACGGCCTTCGCGGGGTCCTTGGGCACGCCCAAGCCTTCCAGATACAGATTTCCCAGGCTGTCCTGCGCCGTCTCATCTCCGGCCTCCGCGGCCTTGGCGTACCAGCCTGCAGCTTCAGAGTAGCTCTGCGTCACGTGCCTGCCCGCAAAGTAGTCGCTCGCAAGGGCAGCCTGCGCACTCGGATCACCGGCCTCGGCGCCTGCGCGAATCTCCTCGGCTGACGGGCCACCGCCCGCGGCACAGCCGGAAAGGATGATCGCGGCGCCTACAATTGCTGCCAGGTGGCCGTTCTTCCGGGTCATGTGGTGCAATACGCCAAGGTCGGGCTCGGAGCAAATCGCCTCCCAATGGATCTACCTCTGGAGGGCACGTTCGCGTTCTGCCAATGATGGGTGAGAATGGTAAACAGCGCTGTAGACCGGATGCGGCGTCAGGTTGGCCAGGTTCTCGCGCGAAAGCATTCGCAATGCGCCGATCATCGGCGCACTTGAGCCGAGGGCGTTCCTTGCAAAGGCGTCGGCCTCGAACTCGTTCCTGCGCGAGAGCCAGCTGCCCGCGGGCGCCAACCAAAACGTCACCAGACCGCTCAGCAGACCGACAAGAAGGAAAGTGGGCGCAAGTTCCTCGTCGGGCAGGCCGAACGCGGCGTTGAACCCAGGTGTCCGGGCCAGCCATGCAACGATCGCGAACGCCCCGACTTGCAGCATGGCCATAAGAAGCATGATCTTGGGGACGTGCCCGCGTTTGTAGTGACCTATCTCGTGGGCGAGGACGGCCTCAAGCTCCCCTGGCGCAAGCTGAGCGATGAGGGTGTCGAAAAGCACGATGCGGCGGAAGCGGCCGAAGCCGGTAAAGTAGGCATTGGAATGTCCGGAGCGTTTGCTTCCGTCCATCGTCTCGATGGTATTCGCCCGGAAGCCCGTGCGCTGAGAAAGCGCCAGGAGGCGTGTTCGCAGATCGCCGTCGGGCAACGGTGAGAGCTTGTTGAACAAAGGAAGGATGAGCTTCGGATAGAGCACCATCATCAGCGTCTGAAAGGCAAACAGCAGCGCGAAACCGCACAGCCACCAAAGCGGCCCGACCCAGTGGACCAATGCCAGCAACGCCCACGTGACGGGGAAGCCGATGCCGAGCACGAGCAGCGCAGATTTGACACGGTCGACTGCCCATAGACCAAGCGCGCTGTTGTTGAAGCCGAATCTTTCCTCAAGCCGGAACCGCGACCACCACTCCAGGGGCAGGCTCAACATCCCGAGCGACATCATCGTGACAACAAGGAAAAGCGCCCCGGCCCACGCGGCGCCGGGCGCGAGAGCGTTGAATCTCGCCCACAACCAGGGCAGGATGCCACAGAAGAGCAGCGCCAAGAGGATCACCCCATCGTAGACCGCCTCGACGGAATTGAAGCGCGCTTTTGCCAGGGTGTACTGGACCGATCTCGCATAGGTCGCGTCCTCCATCACGCCGGCCAGTTCATCCGGACACCGACCCGCGTTCCGGCGGACCTCCCTCCGATTCAGCGCTTCCAGCTCAAGCTGGGCCGCGAGTCGCAGAGTCGCCATCACAACCACACAGAAAGGAAGCCACCCCATGGCATAACCTCTTCGGTGTCTTGCAACACGCCAACCTCAAATGATCGCCCAGGCCGGCCACCTCCCAAAGTTCGCTCGTGTGCCGTTTGCGGAAACGGGTCCGCGAGCCGTTGAAACCGGCTCGCGAAATTCCGGTCACGGGGCGAGCGCCACGGTGACAATACGGCTATGGGCAATGACATGGAGGACATGGCCTGCGGCATCCCAACTCATTGTGGCGCCGTGAATTCCGATGGCGGTTGATCGCCCCAGCTTAAACAGCTCCTCGGATTCGGCTTCGAATTTCTCATACCGGATCTCGGCCCTGTCGTATTTGATCGATCGAATCACGGACGAGGTGCGCAGGAGATGGTCCTGGTCCGCCGGAGCCAGCTCAGGATCCGAGGCCATGGCCCGAAGGTAGTGCCGGACGAAGTCGCCATAGCCATCGGTAAGCCATATGTCGTCGCCCGGATATCGGTTCTTGCCGTCGAAATCGACCCAGTACGTGGCCCAGCTGAGCCCGCGGATAGCCGCGTCCCTGGCGGACCAATCGCCCGTTTTCTCCGCGTACTGGAGCTCGACCGAGCCATGCCGGGAGGTATGGCTGTTCCCGGGGACGGGAAATTGCGTCTGTTCATTGATGACCACGACCCCCCATTTGTCGGCCTGGTGATTCGCAAATGTGCGGTAGGACCAGTCAAGGATACCCCGCGCCTCTGCCTTCCAGTCCTTGTCCCAATCGGGATGTTCCAAGATGTAAAACGCCAGGGTATCGGCGTTGATCTCCGTATCGGAGTAATCCTTGGTGCTCACGTCCTCAAAAAACGGACCCCAGCGGTTGTTCTTCAGGGGATAGGCCTTCAGCCATTCCGTGACAAGCCGCGCCGTGGCCCGGTATTTCGTGGGCTGTCCCTCGTTCAGGGCCGCCAGGTCCTCGAAGAGCCTCAGCGCGCCCGTCCAGTTTGTCGTGTAGGAGGCGCGGTAGATGAGGTGGTCGCGGTCATTGCGTTCCTCGTGGACCCTGCCGGTTGTCGAATTCACCCGGAAGGGCCACGGTGAATTCGCCTCATCCCCCGCCTGCACGTTTCGGACCAAGCGGTCGGCGATCTTGATGGCCTGCCCAAGGTAGCGTCGCTCGCCACTCATCTTGTAGAGCATGACGAGCTCGGCGCCGAAACTCGCCGCCTTGTCAGGCTGGAGAAACCCCGGGCCCGCCCTCATGTCTCCAGCATAGTTTCCCGACACGGAATCCATGTTGTACGGGTATGGGAGGTCGCCCCACATCTGGTCGGCGGGCGCGAGTCCGTGCGCCATCCAGTAGTCGGCGATCATCCTCATGTTGGCGTGGACCGCCGGGTCTCCCAGGTAGCCGTAGAGCAGGTTCCACGAAGAAAGCGCCATGTTGATCTGGTCCCCGCCAAGGCCTCGAGGGTCGTCCTGGTCCGGCTTCCAAACCTGATGCAGCAGATAATAGGGCACGCCGTTCGGGCAATTCCGCATCGTGCTCCAAAAGGCCCAGATCTGGCGGATGTCATGATCGTAGGCCTGTGCCGGGGTCTTGCCGTACCACGGAACGATCTTGCCGCCGGCATCCGTTACAACGTCATGATATCCGATTGTCTCAGCGGCCTTGGCCGGAATGGAGACCAGGCCCGACGCCGCGGCCAAGGTTAGGGCCGTCCTCCTCGCGCAGGACCACAGGCGAAAATCGGTGGCACGGCCGCTTTGTCTCATGACTTGGATGCTCCGGCCTTTCAGCCGCGAAAGGGTGCCCGGGTACGACAGCTCAATTGGGATCAGAAAATTCAACACCTTTGTTTTTCGTCATTATCCGTAACAAATATTGGAAAGCCAAGTTATGGGAAGTGAACCGATGCTCAGCGACATGCAGACAGGCGGGATCTCAGATCTCATTCAGGCGCGCATAGGCAGGAAAATCGACGAAGTGACGGCCGCTTTCGATCGGGAGGCTGCCCGTCGGAACGCGATGAGGGAGAAATTGGCCGGAATCAACGCGGAGATCCTCCTCGCTGCGATCGACTGCCTTGGATCCGTCGACGGGGCGGCTTTCTGGCTTTCGAGCCCGGAGGCCGGCCTCGCAGGCGGATGTCCCCTGGACGTTGCACTGTCAGCCGAGGGCAAGGAGAAGGTTATGGATCCGCTGTGGCGCCTCAATCGGGGCCCGTTTGCATAGGCACGTGCGACCGAGTGTGCGGGGCATTGCAAGCAATCCGGGCCGCTTTCCCGCGAGGTGGGATCCCGCCAGACCCGCCGTGGCCCCGGACGCGGGGAAAGCTGGGTAGAGGCTTACTTGGTGATCTCGTGATACGTGCCGTTGCCGATGGTGGTGCGGACCTTGGCCGCCGAAGGGTACCAATCCTTCAGAAGCGCCTTGTCGACGAAAGCGTCGAGAAGCTCCGCCACGCGCATTTGGGAAGGCAGCGAGATGACTGCCAGGTGGGTCGCCGTGGCGCGCCCAGCGCTGGCATGCCAGAGGCTGACTCGGGCGTCTTTGAATCCGTTCGCGTCGAAGATGGCCTTCAGGGCGTCCAAGGTCTTCAGGTAGCCGTCCTCATCGCTGCAAACGACGCTCGTGTTGAACACCGCCCCTCCGTCGTAGACACCCTCGTTGCGAACCGACTTGTACAGGGTGCTCGGGCCGAGGTGGCGCATCCCCTTCAACTGCTCCAGCAGGAGATCCATCTCCGGATAGTTCTTCAATTTTTCCTGCACCTGGTAGATTTCAGCCGCGGAGGCATATTGGGTCACGACGAATAGGCTGTGTGAGTTCTCGCCCGCGAAATCGCCTTCCCAGACATGCCGGTAGTGCTCGATGCCCGTGCGGGCCTTCACGAGGGCGTTGATCTTGGCGATCATCGCGACGTAGGCGTCCGCGTCCTTTGTGGTCACCTCCTGAACGGTCAAAGCCGGGTTGGGGTCGGCAAGAAGCGATCCGGCGACCATCGCCAGGATGGCGGGCAACGCTAAAAGTCTTTTTGCATTCATCGGTTTCTAATTTTGGGCTGGCGACGCATCTAGCGGATTAAAATCGTTCGGTAGCGGAACTCAGTTTGGGGTTGCAGCGGCTCGACGGCAGCGGGCGTTCGGCTCCGGATTTCTATCCTGTCTCGAATGGAGAATTTTGCCTTAGGGGCCGCCCGGAGCGCAATGTCGAATTTTTCAGGCGCTGCGGCTCAAGGTGTCCCATTCTTGCCCACCGATGCTCAAACTCGGACCCGTGGAAGCAAAGAAGGATCTGCCGGTCAGTTGGACAGCTGAAAGTCCTTGTGGCCCGTCTGCCAGAGCATGAATGCAAATTGGCCCGCGAAATTCTTGAAGGTGACGGTCTTATCCTCGGTGAAATGCCCATTGTCGTAATTGACCTTCATCAGGACGGGCTTCCCCGACGTGGATTCGTTCTGGACCGCCGCCACGAACTTGGCCGGCTCCCATGCGGGGACGCGGGGGTCGTTCCACCCCCCCACACCCAGGAGCGCCGGATAGCTCGACCCGGGCTGCACGTGCTGGACCCCGTCCATGTCATAGAGGGCCGCGCACTCCGTGGGATCCTTGACCGTCCCGAATTCCGGCGTGTTGACGGGACCGTTTGGCGTGAACTCCATGCGCATCGCATTTGCGCATCCGACGTTGCAGACCGCGGCGGCAAACAGGTCCGGCCGCTCCGTGATGGCGCGGCTGATCGTGATGCCACCCGCGCTTGTCCCGGTGCCCGCGAGCTTCTGCGGGGAGGTGTAGCCCTGCTTTACGAGGAACTCGGCGCACGAGATGAGATCCTTCCACGTGTTGGGCTTGGTTGTCTTGTAGCCCGCCCTGTACCAGGATTCACCCTTCTCGCCGCCCCCGCGCACATGGGCGAAGGCGAGAACAACCCCTCGAAGCGCGACCGAGTTAAGGATGTCGAAGTACGGAGAGAAGGTGTTGCCATAGGAGCCGTATCCCTCGAGGATGCAGCTGTGGCTTCCGTCGAGCGGAAGGCCCTTCAGGTGGACGATGGAAAGGGGGACCATCACGCCGTCGTGCCCGGGAACCTCTATCTCCTCGCTCACCAGGTTCTCGAACCCGGGATAGGAGACTGCGGTGTTGAAGATGCTCTTGGCGATGGCGCCGGTGTCGGCATCGTAGTCGTAAAGCGTCAGGGGCAGCGTCCACGAGGTCAGGTAGACGATGCATCGGTTGGTGTGCCAGTCGGGACAGAGCAGGAACACGGTGCCCGACGCGGGCAGGGCGACGTCCGAGGTCCTTCCGGTCGCAAAGTCGAGCTTCACGACGCGCCCCACGATCCCGTTGGAATAGGTGACAAAAAGGAAGTCCTTGGTCTTCTGGATCGAGTCGATGGAATCCCTGGCCTCGGCAATCACGGTCTCCGCGTGCTTCCAGTCGGGGTGCTTCACGAGCGTGCGGACAAGCTTGTAGTTGGGCGCGCCCTCGTGGGTCACCCCGTAGGCATATTCGCCGTGAAACTCGACGCCCTTGACCAGGTTGTCGGAAACCTGGCACAACACGCTCCACTTGAGCGGCGCATGGCCCATCTCGGAGATCGGCGCGAAATAGATCCGGTTCTCCTCCTGGACCGTATTCACGGACCCGAAGACGTAATCGGGATAGGATTCGTCGATGGAGACATTCGGGCCCTCTTTCGGCGCGATGCCGAGCTCCGGATTGCTCTCATTGCTGAAGAAGTCGGTGTCCGTCGCGGTGTCCGTGCCCAGCCTGTGGAGCCGGACCTTGCGGTTCAGCTTGAACTCGAGGCTCTTCGGATCGGTCACCTTCCGCGAGTCATAGAAAAAGGCCCTGTTGTCCAGGGTCCACGACATGGGGCCCGAGGACGGATAGATGCTCTCCGGCAAAAATGTGCCGCGGTCCACATCCAGCACCCTGATCTCGGAGATCTCGGCTCCGCCGGATGACAATCCCAGGGCAATGTAACGGCCGTCAGGCGACGGAACGACGCGCTGGACGGTGGTGGTCACGCCGGCCTTGTAGGTGCCGGGGTCCATCAGGAGCTTCTCTTCGCCATTCCATCCGTCGCGATAGTAGAGCTTGCCCACTTTCTCACCTCCCAGGGTCTTCTTGTAGAAGACGCGACCGTTTTCGTAGTCGATGGACCGGTACCTGGCGGGTTGAAGCTTATCGAGGGCCGTCCACTCCTCCACGAGCGCATCCCTTCCCGCGATTCTCGCCAGGATGCCATCGGTCAGCTCAGCCTGCGCCTTGAACCACGCCTCGACGTCCTTGTCCTTCAGGTTCTCCAGCCACCGGTAGGGATCCTTGTACGTTCTCCCAAAGTAGGTGTCGGATGCGTCTACGGTCTTGGTGACGGGATAGGCCCACTGAGCGTGCGATGGGGCCGGAAGAAGCGCCGATGCCGCGAGGCAGAAAAGCCATCGGCTGGAGCGCGATCGCCCGTCACGAGGCGCGGTTCGGAGACGTTTCGATTTCGTTGCGATCGGATTCATAATGGTAACTCAAGTATCGGGGAAGCGGATTGCGGCAATCACGGAAGGGAACACGCATACATGGCCCGACCTCCAGAATGCCCACGGTGGCCGTTTCATCACCCGGCGCGCCCGCGGGCGTCGGCCTCGATCAGCTGCTTCAGGCGGTCGAGCTCGCCCCTGACCCTCGCCTTGACGGAGGGGAGCTCCGACAGTCCTCCCGCGCGGTCGGAAGCAAAGAGGTAGAACTTCATCTTGGGCTCGGTGCCGCTGCCGCGGGCGGCAAACCTGTACCCGTTGGAAAGCGTGGCGACGTAGAGGTCCTGCCTGGGGATCTCGTCGCCGTCGGCGTCGAGGATGCGCTCGCGCCCAAAATCCTGGAAGGCGGTCACGCGCACATCGCCAAATGCGCTGGGGCGCGACGTGCGGTAGGTGTCGAGGATGCGTCGTATCTTCGCGCTCCCCGTCGCGCCTTCGTAGTAGATGTTGATCGTGTCCTCGAGATAGAAGCCATACTTGAGATAGATCCGGTCGAGGTGCTCGGGCACCGTGAGGCCCTGTCCCCCCACCCAGGCGCAGAGTTCCGCGAACATCAGGCAGGCCGCGTTTCCATCCTTGTCCCGGACGGAGTCGTTGGGCAGGTAGCCGTAGCTCTCCTCGGTGCCAAAGACGAGGAACGTGCTGTGCCGAAGGAGAAGTTTCCTCCTCTCCGTCGATGGCGTCCTGTCGTAGCTCCAGCCGGGCCCCATGGCCGCCTTGAGGCGCTCCTCGTACACGCGGATCTTGGCCGCGATCCATTTGAACCCGGTCAGCGTGTCGATCACCTTGACGCCGTGCGCGCGCCCGATCGCATCCTGAAGCTGGGTCGTGACAAAGGTCTTGATGATGCAGGCGTTGGGCGAGCCCTCCCGCGGGATCAGCCCCATCTCCTTGAACTTCATGAGGCGGTATTCCGCGATCAGCGACCCGATCTGGTTGCCCGAGAGGAGCTCCATCGCCCCCGACCGCCCGCGCACGGCGACGCCCATCCGGTCGCAATCGGGATCGGTGGCCATCACGACGTCGCATCCGCGCTCGTCCGCGGTCGCCACGGCCATCGAGAGCGCCTCGGCGTTCTCGGGATTCGGGGACCTGACCGTCGAGAACCGCGGGTCGAATCCCAGCTGCTCGCCGACCTGCGTGACATGGCAGCCCGCGTGGATGAGCAGCGGCGGGCAATGGACGGCGCCCGTGCCGTGGATGTTCGTGTAGACCACCTTCAGCTGGGCGGCGCGCAGCATGGCCGAGTCCACCACCGCGGCGGAGGCTATCTCCAGATAGGAGTCGTCCATCTCGCGGCCGAGGAGGGTCACGCGAGAAAGGTCCTTCCGCAGGAACTCGGACACCTCGCCAAGCGGCACGCCCGCCACCTCGGCGACGATCGCCTTGTCGTGCGGGGGCACCACCTGGCCCCCATCGGCGAAGTAGGCCTTGAAGCCGTTGTCGTGGGGTGGGTTGTGGCTCGCGGTGATCACGGCGCCGGCATGGGCCCCGATGCAGCGCACGGTGAAGCTCAACTGGGGGGTCGGCCTTGGGCCGTCAAAGAGAAAGGCCTCGCCCCCAAGGCGCGCCCAGACGGAAGCCGAGAGCTCGCTGAAATGCCTGGAAAAGAACCGGACGTCGTGCGCGATCACCAGCCTCGGCGCGGACCCGTCGCCCCGCCCGCGAAGGTATGCCGTCGTGTACCGGAACAGTCCGATCACGGCCCGGGAGAGCGTGAAGTCGTTCATCATGTTGCTGCCAACCGCGGCGTGCTCGGGCGTTCCGCAGGCGTCCGGCGTCCCGGTCTCGGCGGAGGTCGCCAGGGCGCCGATGGTCCTGCCGCGAATCCCGCCCGTGCCGAACTCGAGCTCGCGGTAGAAGCGGTCGTTCAGTTCGCCCCAGGACTTAGCCTCCAAAAGCTCGGCAATGCTGGACCCGGCCCAGGAGGGAAGGCTCGCCGCAAGGTATGCGGTGAGGTTCGCCGCGGCGGCGGGCATGAGCTGGCCCGCGCGCACCGCCGCTTCGACCCTCCGGGAATCCGTCATGGAGTCGGGGCCTCCAGGCAAAGGCCCTCCGCGATGGCCGGCTTCGGGTCGAGCCGGGACCAGCTCTCGGCGAAGGAGTCCTCGTCGTAGCCAAACAGCGGCGAAACCTCCAGCGAGGCCGCGGGGAGCCCCGACGCGTCCGTCGGCACGGATGCGCCCGCCGACCGCAGCCAGCGCGCGAACTGGCGCAGCTGGTCCGCGCGGCAGGTGGCCGGCGAGTCGACTCCCTCGGCGTTCTTCACGGGCGAGAAGTCGTCGGCCCGGCTCGTCTCCACGACGACCGGATTCCTGGCGAACGGCAGCGCGTCGAACACGAAAAGCTCGAACTTGACGCCGTTTGCCTTCTCGGGCCTCACCTCGCCGCCGGCCGCGTCGACGGTCGCGATCTTCTTGTCCGCCCGGTGGAAGGGAAGGCCGTCCGCGCCGCGCGCCATCCTCCGGACGAACTCCCTGTCGATCGCGTGGATGGCGATGCTCCCCGCCTCGTAGCGGAGACCGCCGGTCGAAGGGTCCTTTTCCCTCTGGAGCCCGAGGGGAAGGTCCGAGTACTCGATCACGACGACGTTGCCCTTCCTGATGCAGAAGTGGCCGAGCTTCTCCTCGGGATACGCCTTGGAAACGGACTTGCTCGACATCTCGGAGCCGCGGACGAGGTGCCAGCCGATGAACGCCGGGTCGACGCAACGGACGAGCGGGTTGTCCACCTGGAAATAGCTCAGCGTGTCGATCCCCTCCCCAGCCAGGAGGTCGAGGGCGCCGCTGCGGTCAAGGGCGCGCAGGGATCCCCCGTGCCCGTCCGGGGACAGGGCGAGCGAATCCCTGGTCTGCAGGAGGATCTTGCCGGAGAAGTCCACGGCAGGCATGCGTCCCTGCCTGAAAAAGTGGACCCGCGCCCTGTCCAGGCCGAAGTGCCCGTTCTCCCCGAAGAAAGCCTCCGTCTCGGAATGGTTGCCGTGGCTGGTCATGATGAACCAGTGGAGCGGGCGCCCGTACCGCCTTCCCGCCGCCAGGATCTTCCAGGCGAAGACCTGGAACAGCGGGCGGTGCCGGACGGGCGTCACCGGGAAGGTTCCCTTCGGGCCGTCGTATCCCAGGCGCGTTCCCTGGCCTCCTGCCACGGTGAACGCGGCGACCCTTCCGGCGCGCAGCGCGGCCTCGCCGGCCGCCTTCGCCTCCGACCAGGACCTGGGGTCGCCCCCGCGCGAGGGCAGGTGCTCGTAGGGGGCGGGCGCGAGCCCCTCCAAGTCCACGGCCCGCGCCTCGCCGCCGGCGACAAGCGTGCGGACCAGGCGGTCGACCTCGCCAAGGTCGATCTCGGCCGCCTCGGACAGCAGGCGGGCCCGGGCGTCAGGCAAGAGCTGGTCGTAAAAGGCGAAGACCTGTCCCTGTCCCGCGCGGCGAAAGGAGTCGATCAGCCCGGTGGGATCGCCAGTCATGCGGAGTTACTTGTCATTCCCCGGCCCGGAGGACGATCCCGCCGACCCGTTCGGCTCGTCGCTCTCAAACCTGAAGATGTACTCGTCCGGCTTGGCGTAGAGCAGCCTCATCCGGATCACCTTGTCGACATATGCGGGGTCGTTCCGCAGGCGGTCGAGCACCCGCTCCTGGTTGCGCAGGTGCTCCTGCGCCTCGGCCAGCCTCCGGCGGTTTGCGGACTCGACCTGTTCCAGCCGGCTGAACTCGTCATGCGCATCCTTGAACAGGATTCCCCCCGCGATTCCGAGTCCCGCAAAAAGCAGGACGTAGAGGCTGAGGATAAGTTGGCGGAAATTCACGGATCTTCACTTCGATAAACAGCGGGGCATCACGGGTTCGCAATGTTTTTTGCGGCTTGCCCCCTGTTTCGTTCATGGGATCGTTGTCTGCCATTTACCGAGACTCCCCCGCTCGATATCGTCCTGAATATGCCGCGCTCCCACAGGAAGGCCCGGCCCGGTCCCGCCGCCGGCGAAAGCGGGGCCCGCGGCGGCCACCCGGCCCGCTTCCGGCGGCGCACATGCCGCGCATGACCCGGCGGGCGTTCCGGCTTCTCCCGGTCCTCCTCGCCGTCGCCTTGACAGCGCCCGCGGGGGGGCAGGAGCCGCAAGGGCAGCCGAGGGTGCATGTGACCTACTGGGAAAAATGGGTCAGCTTCGAGGCCCAGGCGATGCAGCAGGTGATCGACGCCTTCAACCGGTCGCAGGACCGGATCACGGTGGATTACTATTCGACCTCGCTCGTTGACCGCAAGACGCTCGTCGCGACGGCGGGAGGCGATCCGCCCGACGTGGCGGGGCTCAACGCCCAGAACGTGGCGACTTTCGCGGACGCCGGCGTGATCCAGCCCCTCGACGACTTCATACGCGGGGATGGAACCTCGGACAAGGAATGGCTGGCGCGCTATTACCCGATCTATGCGCGGATATGCTCCCACGGCGGCCACGTGTACGCCGGGATCAGCACGCCCGCCGTCATGGCGCTGTACTGGAACAAGACGCTGTTCAGGGAGGCCGGTCTCGACCCGGACCGGCCGCCGCGCACGCTGGCGGAGTTCAACGACTACTCGCGACGGCTGACGAAGCGCGACCCGAAGACCGGCCGGCTCACCCAGGTCGGCTTCCTGCCCCAGGACCCGGGATGGTGGCCGTGGATCTTCTGCCGCTGGTTCGGGGGATCGCTCTTTGACGGCCGCAGGATCACGTTCGCGACCGATCCCAGGAATGTCGCCGCATTTGAATGGATCCAGTCGTTCACCAAGTTCTACGGCTTGGAGGACGTGAAGCTCCTCTCGTCCGAATTCGGCCCGTGGGCCTCGCCCGCGGCCCCGTTCTTCACCGGGAAGATCGCCATGGTCTTCCAGGGCGTCTTCTACGACAACTACATCCGCCAGTACAAGCCGGGCCTTGATTATGGCGTGGGGCCGTGGCCCGAGGCGGTGCCGGGCGTCAGGGACTTCGCAATGGCGGAGGCCGACGTCCTCACGATACCGGTGGGCGCCCGGCACCCGCGAGAGGCATGGGCGTTCATCAAGTACATCAATTCCTGCAACCCGAACGCCCGGACCCGCGGGGAGCTGAGGGGCGCCGAGCTGCTCGACTACCTCCAGGTCAAGGCCTCGCCGCTGCAGGTTTGGAGCCCGTTCTTCGCGGAGCACAACCCGCATCCGCACATCGACATCATGCGGCGGCTGTCCGCGAGCCCGGACGCCGTGTGCATTCCGGACCTGGGGATCTGGCAGGAGTACTTCCGCGAGGTGATCTCGGCCTTCGACCGGGTCCGGCTGCTCGACGCGACGCCCGAGGAGGCGCTCGGCTATTCGCAGGCCCGCCTGGAGAAGAGCTGGGACCGCTACCGGCGCAGCCTCGAGCGCCACGGGCAGTGGTCGGCATTGGGGGAGGTCGCACCGTGACACGCAGCGAGAGAAAGCGTCTCAGGTCCGGGATCGGCTTCACGAGCCTATGGATCGTCGGACTCGCCGCGTTCACGGCTTACCCGGTCGTCGCGTCGCTCTATTACAGCTTCTGCGACTACTCCATCCTCAAGTCGCCAGTGTGGTGCGGGCTGGAGAACTATCATCAGCTGGTGCGCGACGACCTTTTCTGGAAGTCGCTTCGCAACACCCTCTTTTACGCCGGCCTGTCCGTCCCGCTCGGCACCGTCGTGGCGCTCGGGCTGGCCGTGCTCCTCAACTGCGAGGTGAGGGGGCGGTCCATCTACCGGCTGCTTTTCTTCATGCCGTCCATCGTGCCGGCGGTCGCCTCCGCCATGCTGTGGCTCTGGATATTCAACGGCGAGTACGGGCTCATGAACGGGTTCCTCAACCCGATCCTCGCGCCCTTCGGCCTGCACGCCCCGACCTGGCTTGCCGACCCGGCCTGGTCCAAGCCCGCCCTCGTCATCATGAGCCTCTGGGGAACCGGCAACGCGATGGTCATCTACCTGGCGGGCCTCCAGAACGTGCCCGGCGAGCTCTATGATGCGGCTGCAATCGACGGTGCGTCCGCCTGGCAGCGGTTCTGCCACGTGACGCTCCCGGTCATCGCCCCGGTGGTCGCGTTCAACGCGATCATGGCGATCATCAGCGCGATGCAGCTGTTCGCGCAGGCCTACATCATGTCCGAGGCGGCCAACGGGAACGGCAACGCGTCCGATGGGAACCCCGCCCGCTCGACGCTCTTCTACACCATCTATCTCTTCTCGACGGCCTTCCAGGACCTGAGGATGGGCTACGCGAGCGCGATGGCCTACATCCTGTTCCTCGTCACGGCCCTGTTGACCTGGATGGCCGCGCGGCTGTCGCGGAGCCGCCATGGGGACGCAATCTGAAATGCCGGGCCGCCGCACGCTTTCCCGCATGGTCGTGACGACACTCCTGGTCGTCTTCTCGGCCGCGTTCGTCGTCCCGTTCGTCTGGCTGCTGAGCACGTCGCTCAAGCCGATCGAGCAGACCCTGTCGCTCCCCGTCTCCTTCGTGCCGAAGGCCTACTATGCCTCCCTCGGCGGCACGCGGATGGAGGTGACGATGGATTTCCAGGTGTCGAAGGCCGGCGCCGTGGTCAGGTTCCTCTCGGGGGAAGGAGCGGGGACGCTCGGCTACCTCGGGCCCGAGCAGCTTGCCGCGCAGTCGGCGTCCGTCGTCGTGGTGCACCCCGTCGCCGGGGGGTGGTGGCACGTCACGCAGCGGATCGACCGCAGGCTCGGCGAAGGGGGACCCAGGCCGCTCTGGGACGTCCTGCCGCGCGAGCAGATCGATTCCCATGTCAAGTTCCGCTGGGAGAACTACCCCCGGGCCCTCGCGGCCATCGGCGGCGACGCGGAATCGGACCGGCACCGGGTCGGCTTCATGACATTCCTCGGGAACTCGCTGACCGTGGCGATCCTCGGCGTCCTGGGGACCGTGATCTCGAACGCGATGGTGGCCTACGGCTTCGCGCGCCTGCGGTGGCGCGGGAGGGACGCGTTCTTTGCCCTGACGCTCGCCACCATGATGGTCCCCTTCCCCGTCCTCATGGTCCCCCTCTACGGGGTGTTCAAGGCGCTCGGTCTGATCGGGACGCTGCTGCCGCTGTGGCTGCCGACATGGTTTGGAAGCGCGTTCAACATCTTCCTGATGCGGCAGTTCTTCCGGACGATTCCGGAGGAGCTGAGCGAGGCGGCGCGGATCGACGGATGCAGCGAATGGCGCATCTTCTGGCGGATCATCCTTCCGTTGAGCACGCCGGTCCTGGTCGTGGCCGCGCTCTTCCACTTCATCTTCGTCTGGAATGATTTCCTGGGGCCGCTCCTCTACCTCACGCGCAAGGACACCTATACCCTGGCGCTCGCGCTCGAGAGCTACCAGACCCAGAACGGAGGCGTCCAGTGGCACTACCTCATGGCCGCGAGCGCGGTGACGATCCTGCCGGTGATCATCCTTTTCCTGCTCGCCCAGAAGACGTTCATACGCGGCATCGCGACCGCCGGCCTGAAGGGATGAGGCGTCCGCCCGTCCGGGACGGGTTCGTCAGGCGTCCGGCTTCGCGACGACGCGGCCGGGCGGCGGCATCCTGACCGAGGCCCGGACGGCGAGCTTCACGGGAAAGACCGTCGGTGGGGGCGGCGGCGCGCCGCTCCCGATCGGGCCCTCGTTCAGCCTTGCAAGGAGCTCCACGACCGCCCTGCGGCCCATCGCCCGCAGCGGCTGGCGGACCGTCGTCAGCTGGGGCACGGTCGTGCGGGCGGCAAGCGTGTCGTCGAAGCCCGCGACGGAAACGTCCGCCGGGACCCGGATCCCGGCCTGCGCCAGCGCCTCAAGGCAGCCGACGGCGCAGCCGTCGTTCACGCAGAAGATGGCCTCGGGAAGGTTCCGTCGCCCCGCCCGCGCCAGCCACTGGCGCATCGCGGTGCTGCCCGCGTCGATGGTGAAGCCCGCCTCGGCGACCAGCGAGGGATCGAAGGGGATCCTCGCGGCGGCCAGCGCGCGCCGGTACCCGCGCAGCCGGCGCTCGGATCCGATCCGGCCGGGAGGCCCGCACAGGTGGAGGATCCTCCGGTGGCCCTGCGCGATCAGGAATCGGACGAGGTCGAACGCGCCGCGTCCCTCGTCGGACTCGAGGTTGAGGACCCCGGGCAGCGGGCAGTTCGCGTGGAGCGCCACAAACGGCGCATGGTCAGGAAGGGATTTTACCGCCTCGGCTGAAAGCAGCGGGGCGATGAGGATCAGGCCGTCGATGCGGCCGTCGCAGAAGGACGCCAGCCGCGAGGCGTCGCTCCAGTCCGGAAGCGTGAAGATGGTCGCCGTCTGGCCGTTCTGCGCGGCGCCTTCCAGGATCCCGTTGAAGACCTCAAGGAAGTACTGGTTGAGCTCGCCGCCCTCGATCACCACCGCGATCCCGATGGTGTTCATGCGGCGCGTCGCCAGGGCGCGGGCGGCCGCGTTCGCGCGGTACCGCAGCATGGCCGCCGCCTCGATGATCCGGTCGCGCGTGCCCGGGGCGGTCCTCGAGGACGTGCGCGCGCCGTTCAGGACGGCGGAGGCCGCCATGGCGGAAACGCCAGCGGCCCGCCCGACGTCGGCCAGCGTGGCGGCGCGGTGGGCCCGTATCCTTGCCAGGCGGCTCATCGCGGTCAGCCGGGCACCGTCAGCGCGAGGCGGCTCGCGCCGCCGGCCGCAACCGCGATGATCCCCGCGGGGTCGGACACGACGCCGGCGCCCGACGCCGACGCGACGCCGGCCAGCTGGAGCCTCCAGCCCTTGGAGCGCCCCGAGAAGGAGGCCTCGACCCGGGCGCCCCGGCGGGTCACCTCGAGCCGGCCCGCGGGCTCGCCGTCCGTCCCCGCGAGGTCGCACGAGGCCGAGCCCCCGTCCGCCAGCTCGTGGACGCGGAAGGTCACCCCGTCCGCGAAGGGATAGTCCGGCCGGCTGTCGACCGACCCGAACGCGATGACGCTCCCGGGCCGCGCGAAAAGCGGCAGGCTCAGGAACCCATAGCTCTCGCGGTGCCACCGGCCGCCCTCCCGGACCTCGCCCGTCAGGAGGTGCGTCCAGCGGCCGGCCGGCAGGTAGTAGTCGACAGGGCCGTCCCCGCAGAAGACAGGCGCCACCAGGAGCGAGTCGCCCAGGAAATACTGGCGGTCCAGGAGCTGGCAGGCGGGGTCGCCGGGGAATTCCATGAGCATGGGCCTCATCACCGGGATGCCCTCGCGGTGCGCGACGACGGCCTGCGCGTAGAGGTAGGGCATGAGGCTGCACTTGAGCTTCGTGAAATGGCGCAGGACGTCGCATTCCTCGTCACCATACTGCCAGGGCACCCGGTAGCTCGTGCTTCCGTGGAGCCGGCTGTGGGAGGAGAGGAGCCCGAAGGCCACCCAGCGCTTGTACAGCGCGGCCGGAGGAAGCCCCTCGAATCCGCCGATGTCGTGGCTCCAGAAGCCAAAGCCGCAGAGTCCGAGCGAAAGGCCGCCGCGCAGGCTTTCGGCCATCGACTCGAATGTGGAGTCGCAATCGCCGCCCCAGTGCACCGGGAAGCGCTGGCCCGAGGCGTAGGCGGAACGGGCGAACACGAGCGCCTCGCCGGCGCCCCGCGCCTCCTCCAGCGCCCTGAACACGGTTTCATTGTAGAGCACGGAATAGTGGTTGTGCATCCGCACCGGGTCGGAGCCGTCGTGATAGACGACATCGGTGGGTATCCGCTCGCCGAAATCCGACTTGAAGCAGTCAACGCCCATGTCGGCGAGCCGCCGGAGATGGCCCGAGAACCATGCGCGCGCTCCCGGGTTTGTGAAGTCGACGATCCCCATTCCCGGCTGCCAGAGGTCCGTCTGCCAGACGCCGCCCCCGGGCCTCCTGAGGAGGAAGCCCTCGCGGCGCCCGACCTCGAAGAGCGGCGACCGCTGGGCGATGTACGGATTTATCCAGACACAGACGCGCAGACCCCGGGCGTGCAGCCGCTGAAGCAGGCCGACCGGGTCCGGAAAGGTCCGGGGATCCCATTGGAAGTTGCACCACTCAAACTCCCGCATCCAGAAGGTGTCGAAGTGGAAGACATGGAGCGGAAGGTCCCGCCTCGCCATCTCGTCTATGAAACCGGTTACGGTCCCCTCGTCGTACTCCGTCGTGAACGACGTCGTGAGCCAGAGGCCGAACGACCACGCGGGCGGCAGGGCGGGCCTTCCCGTCAGCGCGGTGAGCTTGCGCAGGATGTCCTTTGGGCCGGGCCCGTAGATGAGGAAGTACTCAAGCGACTCGCCCGAGATGCTGAACTGGACCCGGGAGACCTTCTCCGACGCCACCTCGAATGAGACGGGGCCCGTGTCGTTCACCAGGACGCCGTAACCCCGGTTCGTCATGTAGAACGGCACGCACTTGTACGCCTGCTCGCTGCTTGTGCCCCCGTCGCGGTTCCAGGTCTCGACCACCTGCCCGTTCTTGACGAAGGCCGTGAACCGTTCGCCCAGGCCGTAGACGCATTCCCCAACGCCAAGGCCGAGCTGCTCGTGAACAAACTCGCCGTGCCCCTCCCACTGGATATAGCCCATGCCCTTTGCGCCGCTGCGCGTGAGCACCCGGCCGCCGGCCTCGAAGGACAGGCTCCATGGGTCCCGCGTGAGGCGCGCCGTAAGGGCGCCGGAGACAAACGTGCCCTCCAGGGCGGCGCACGTGACCACGACCTCCGGCAAGGGATGCGAAACCAGCGGGATGTCCGGGCCCCGCCTCCCACCGCCGCTAAAATGCTCGATACGCACCTTCACAACGTCGGCCATGGGCGAGCTCACGCTGATGGTGAGCAGCGGGCCGCCCAGGGTGTCGCCCCGGTGCCTCACGGGCCGCGTGGGCGCCAGCGCAACAAGCCCGTTGCCCTGCGCGGTTACGTCCCGGGCGGCGACAGGATGGAACGCCTGCACGCCCGGCTGGATCAGCCAGTTGCCGTCCGTGAATTTCACGGGCGCGGTTCCTGGCGTTGGGGCCGATGGGTTGCAGCGGCGACGAAGACTTGGGGAAGCGGCAGCGTCACGGGTGAGAAAGACGACCGCAATTGCACCAGGAACGCCTTCCAAGGCAATAAAAAATTTAATGTTAAATCATTTTCACGTGATAGCAGGGGATTTGAATTCCTTGATTCGTTACCCATTCATAGATAGTTGCTAATGACCCCTGGGTCGCGATTCAGGGCGGGGAACCGCGCGCAATGCCGGTCAAGGCGCCCGCGCAGGTGGCTGCCGCGCCGCATCCCGTGATCCGCGCGGGAGAAAGATGCGCTGCCGGGGTTTTCGCTAAGCCAAACCGAGCGGGTGAAACGACTCCCGATCCTTCGGCGCGACGTCGTTGCGCCGGCACTACACCGTGTCGGAGTGCGCACTTCCAATGCGAGATGCGATGCGGCGGTGGGCGTCAAGCCAGTCAAAAACCCACGAATACGGGCGGCCCACGGATTTTGGCGTGCGTTTTGGGACCAGCCCGGCTTACTCCAGTGCGCACATGTATCAGAGCTATTACGGCTTCAAGGAGATGCCATTCAACATCACTCCTGATCCAAAGTTCCTCTTCTTGAGCCCGACGCACCAGGAAGCCCTGCAACACCTTAAGTTCGGTGTCCGCGAGCGGAAAGGGTTCATCGTGCTCATCGGGGAGGTGGGCTGCGGCAAGACGACGCTCTGCCGGCGTTTCCTGAACGAGCTGGATCCGGCCCGGTTCGACACCGCGCTCATCCTCAATCCGCGCGTGACCGAGACGCAGATGCTCAAGGCGATCCTGACCGAACTAGGGGAGACGAAGCTCGCGCGCAGCCAGGTGGACCTCGTCTCGCAGATGAACCGCGTGCTTCTGGAAAGGATCGCGCGCGGACGCGACATCGTCCTCATCATCGACGAGGCCCAGAACCTGTCCTTCGAGGTCCTCGAGCAGGTGCGCCTCCTCTCCAACCTCGAGACCGACAAGCAGAAGCTGCTCCAGATCGTCCTGATGGGCCAGCCCGAGCTGAAGGGGCTCCTTGCGCGCGAGGAATTGCGCCAGCTCCGCCAGCGCATCCTCGTGCACTACGAGCTGCACCCCCTGTCGTACCGGGACATGATCCATTATATCCAGCACCGGCTCACGCTCGCCGGCAGTTCCGGGCGCCCGGCATTCACCCCATGGGCGTTCCGAGCCCTCCACAAGGCCAGCCGGGGAATTCCCCGGATCGTGAACAACCTCTGCGACAAGGCCATGCTTTCGGCGTTCATCCGGGAATCGGACGAGGTGAACTACTGGGACGCCCGTCGCGCCGCCCGCGACATGGAAAAGCTCACCACCTGAGCGACCTCAAATGAGCCTTATCAACGATGCGCTGAAGAAAGCGGCGCGGCAGAGGTCGGAGGAACAGGCTGACGTCGCCCCGCCGTCGCAATGGGGCGGCCGCAAGCGCATCCCGCGGCGCGGCGCGCCGATGACCGTCAAGACGCTGGTCCTGCTGCTAGGCGGCGGCGCCGTCCTGATCGTCGCGTCCGTGATCGTCACCTTCGTCATGGTTGCGAGGAAGCCCGAGCCCAAGGCCGCCGTCGAGGCCACCCCCACCCCTGTGGCACCGACGCCGGAGCCGCCCCCGACCGTCACGGTCAAGATTCCCGCCGCGACGGTGGTGTCCGTTCCCCACCCGAGCCCTCCGCCCCCGACCGCGGCGCCTGTCGCCGAGGAAGTGCCGTCGCCGACGGCCGCCCCCGCGGCGGAGGTCGCCGTGCCGGTCGCGGCAGCCGATGGGGTGCGCGTCGCACCGCCGCCGCCGCAGAGCCGGGCGGAGCGGATACAGACCTACATCGACAATCTCCGCGTCACGGGAGTCCGGGCGGCCGGGGCCGAAAGCAAGGCGCTCGTCGACGGCCACGTCTACCGCGTGAACGACCTGCTCGACCGCGCGCTTGGCATCAGGCTCGTGCAGGTCGACGTCGACCACCTCACCCTGGTGGACTCGACGGGCGTGACCTACATAAAGAGCTTCTGAGCGCCGGGCCTGCGCACCGAGCCTCAGAAGGCGGTCGCCGGCGGCGCAACGACCTGCCAGAGGGTCTTCGCGGTGATCTGAAGGTCGAGCCAGACGGACCAGTGCGAAATATAGTAGACGTCCCAGTAGACGCGTCGCCGGACCATCTCCTCCTCGAGCACGGCGCCGCGGAAGCCCAGGCTCTGCGACAGGCCGGTGATGCCCGGCTTCACCAGGTTTCGGATCCTGTAGCCCTGCGTCTGCTGGCGGAATTCCTCGTCCAGGAGCGGCATGTAGGGGCGGGGCCCCACGATGCTCATCTCTCCCACGAGAACGTTCCAGAACTGGGGAAACTCGTCCAAGCTGCGGCGGCGCATGAAACGCCCAAAAGCGAAGACGCGCTGGTCCTCCGAGAGGGCCTGCATGGATTCCGCCGCCGCATCGGCGGGCGAGACGAACATCGATCGGAATTTGAGCATGCAGAACACCGCACCGCGCATCCCCCGGCGCTCCCGGGCGTGAAAAAGGGGCCCGGGCGCCTGGAGACCCTGCATGATGGCCACCCACGCGCAGAGCAGCGGGAGGATAAGGAGGACGACGGGAAGCGCGATCGCGATGTCGAGGGAGCGCTTGAGGAGCCGGTTGAAGGGATCCTCCAGGGGTTCCTCCTGGAGCGTGTAGAAGTGCCGCCCCTCCTCGGTAACGGGCACGAGAGGCTGCGTGTACCGCCCCTCGATGTCGCTGTGGATCAGCAGCCGGCAGCCCCGCTCGCGGCACGCCGTGATGACCCAGCCGGCCTCGGCGTCGTTGGCCGGCAACTCGAGCATGATCACCTGTCCCACCAGCGCCTCGTCGAGAACCCGTGGAAGGTCGGCGAGCTGGCCGAGCCACGGGACGGCAACGGCGCCGGAGGGCGACGCCGGCCGCTCGGGCGAAAGGAGGCCGACGGGGTGGATGCCGAGCGGTTCCATGTTCGCCACCCAATCCCAGAACTTGGCGAACGATCCAGGCTTGCCGATGAACACCGTCGGAAGCCGATGGCCCTTCTGGAAGACAAAGCGCGCCAATCTGCCGGGAACCCATGCATTCAGGAACACCAGGCCGAACCAGCACCATACGAGAAACGTCCCGAGAAAAAGCCGGCTGATCCGGTGGTCCTGCGTCGCGAACATCATGGCGAAGATGAGGAGCGCCATGATCGCCACCTGCCGGAACGCAAGGCGGCCCGAGCCCCCAAGGTCCGGCAGGTGAAACCGGGCGGCGAGGCGCCGGGAGACATCGCGGGCGGACAGCAGCATCCCCCCGATCACGCACAGGAAATACGGCAGCAGGTTCACCTCCCTGCTCAAGTGCACGAACGGGACGTGATAGATCAGGTTCGCGTAGGCCCAGAAGAACACCCCGATGAACACGGTCATCAGCGCCGCGTAGATGTTGGCCAAACCGCGCGCGCGCGCGTCGATCATCGGCGCACCCGTTTCTTGCCAAGCCAGCCCTCGATCGCCTTGAGCGGACGCGTGTTGACGACGTCGTCCCGCGTGAGCCAGCCCTTGCGGGCCGAGTTGACGCCGGCCCTGACCAGCTGCAGGTCCTCCGTGTTGTGGGCATCCGGGTTGATCGAGCACTTGAGCCCGCGCCCGAGCGCCCGTCTCCAATGGCGCCAGTCCATGTCGAGGCGGAGCGGGTTGGCGTTGAGCTCGATCACGACGTCGTTCGCGATGGCCGCATCGATCACCTTGCCGGCGTCCACCCGATAGGCTTCCCGCTCGAGCAGCAGCCGGCCGGAGAGGTGCCCGAGCATCGTCGTGCGCGGGTGCTCCAGGGCCCGGATGATCCGGGAAGTCATGACGTCCTCGTCCTGGCTGAACGCGCTGTGGACCGAGACGACGACGTAGTCCAGCCGGGCGAGAAGGCTGTCCTCGAAATCGAGGCTCCCGTCGGGGAGGATGTCGCATTCGGTGCCCGCAAGGACGCGCGTCTTGAACTTGCGCGAAGCGTTCAGGGCCTCGATTTCCTTCAGCTGGCCAAGAAGGCGCTCCTCGGTGAGGCCGTTCGCCTGCCGGCTCGACTTGGAATGGTCGGCGATCCCGAGGTATTCCCAGCCGAGGGCCTCCGCGGCGGCCGTCATTTCCCGCAGGGTGTTGCTTCCATCCGACGCCGTGGTGTGGTTATGGAAGACGCCGCGAAGGTCCGCCAGCTCGACAAGCCTCGGGATCTCGCCCCGTTCGGCGGCCTCGATCTCGCCCATTCCTTCTCGAAGCTCCGGCGGGATATAGGCCAGTCCAAGGAGGCGGAAGATGGCCTTCTCGTCGGCGGCCGGCATCCCTTCCTTGCGTTCCGCCTTCTCGCGAGCGGTGCCCTCCCCGGCCGACTTGACCAGGCCCCATTCGCTCAGGCTCATCCCCTGGTCGAGGGCGCGCTGGCGCATCTGCACATTGTGGTCCTTCGATCCCGTGAAATGGTGCAGCGCAAACGCGAATTGGTGCGCGGGGACGACCCGCAGGTCGGCCTGGAGGCCGCCGTCAAAGCGCACGCTTGCCTTGGTCCCTCCCTTGGCCGTGACCTCCTGCACGCCAGGCCGCCCGGCGAACCAGTCGGCGACCGGGGCCGTCTCGTCGGCCGCGACGATGAAATCGAGGTCGCCGATCGTCTCGAGACCGCGCCGCAGGCTGCCGGCGATCTCGGCCTGTCCCACCTGCGGAAGCGCCCGGAGCCCGGCGACGATCGGCTCAGCCACCTGCATGGCCTGCCACCAGAGGTGCCGTCGCGAGTAGGCCTCGCGGTTGCGGATCCCGGTCAGTATCTTTTCCTGGGTCTTTTCCCCGAATCCATCCAGGACCGCCACCCTCCCGTCCTTGCAGGCCTTCTCCAGCTCGGCGACGGAGGTGACCGCGAGATCGCGGCGCAATGCGATGATCTTTTTCGGGCCAAGGCCGGGGATCCTGAGCATCTCGACCAAGCCCGGCTCGATTGAGGCCTTGAGCTTGTCCAGGAATTCAAGGCGCCCGGTCGCGTGCAGTTCGCCTATTTTTGACGAAAGGGCCTCGCCGATGCCCTTGACGCTCCGGAGGCTGCCCTCGGAGACGAGCTTCTCAAACTCCTCGTTCTCGAGGCCCTCGATCGCCCTCGCGCCGGCCGTGTAGGCGCGAACCTTGAACGGATTCTCAGCCCTGAGTTCCAGAAGGGTGCCGATCTCGGTGAGCACATCCGCGATCTCGGTCTTTGTCATCCGCCCAGTCCAGACGGCCACGCCAGCGACTTCAACGCCGTAACACCAGGCAGCGTTTTCCGGATTCCTCCCCGAAAGGGAGGATGGGAGCGCAATTTGCAGTCGCTGTCGCCAGAAGCAGGCTTGCCCAGGGCGGGGTGTCCCCTCTGACTGGCCAGCAGTCGGCTCCCTCCCCACCCGCCGCGGCCCAAGACACCCGCGGGCCGCATGTGCAACCCCTCCACAACCATGGGATTTCTCGGTCGTTTGCTTCGATTTTCCGCTGTCGGACTTGCGCTGGCACTTGCTGGCCCGGTCTCCGCGCGCGCTGCGGAGCTCAACGGCATTTGGAGGATGGACATTCACAAGGCCTTCGGGGTGACCCTGCAGAACTACCTGATATTGAAACAAGGTCCCACGAGCATCGAGGGAAGTGTCCTTGTGAACAGCTCCTACAAGGCCAGGATCCAGGGCGCGCACATGGACGGCCAGGACGTGGTGTTCCATATCGAATGGGGATGGAATTTTCGCGTGAGGCCGGATGGCCAGAATCTCCACGTAGTGATCACCTACGACGGCGGAGGAAGGGACGAGGCGATCGCGGTTCCCGTCGCCGAATCCGAGATGAATCCCCCTGCCCGGATCGAGCCTCCCGCGGTGCGGGACGTGACCTACAATGGACTCGCGAGGACGCCGCCCATGGGATGGAACAGCTGGAACCACTTTGCGGAGCGGGTGGACGACGCTGTCGTCCGCCAGACCGCGGACGCGATGGTCAGCTCCGGCATGGCTGCCGCGGGCTACCTCTACATCAACATCGACGACACCTGGGAGGGCGGCCGCGACTCAAAGGGCAACATCGTGCCCAACCGGAAATTCCCGGACATGAAGGCGCTTGCCGACTATGTCCATTCCAAGGGGCTCAGGCTCGGGATATACTCCTCGCCCGGGCCGGTGACATGCGGAGGATACGAGGGAAGTTACGGCCATGAGGAGCAGGACGCCCGGACCTATGCCGGCTGGGGAATCGACTACCTCAAGTACGACTGGTGCAGCGCGGGGCGCATCTACCCCACCACCGAGCTTCGCGCGATCTACCAGAAGATGGGGGAGGCGCTCCAGAGCTCGGGACGGCCCATGGTGCTCAGCCTTTGCGAATACGGGATGGTCGACGTCTGGACGTGGGGCCCCAAGGTGGGCGGCAACCTCTGGCGGACGACGGGCGACATCTCGGACAACTGGAAATCTATGTCCGACATCGGCTTCAACCAGGGCCGCCTGGCGCCTTATGCCGGCCCGGGCCATTGGAACGACCCGGACATGCTTGAGGTGGGAAACGGGGGGATGACTGTGGAGGAGTACAGGACCCATTTCAGCCTTTGGAGCATGCTCGCGGCGCCGCTCATGGCGGGCAACGACCTGCGCAGCATGTCCGCCGAGACGCGCGAGATCCTCACCAACCGCGAGGTGATCGCCATCGACCAGGACGCCCTGGGCCGGGAGGCCGTCCGTGTTTCAGACGCCGATGGGGTGGAGGTCTGGGTAAGGACCCTCGCGGACGGCGGCCATGCGGTCGGCGTGTTCAATCGGAACTCAGAGGAAAGGCAGTCTGGATTCTCGTGGTCCGCGGTCGGCCTGGCCGCCGCTCCCGCGAATGTTCGAGCGCTTTGGCGGCACGAGAGCGTCACTCCCGGCGCGGGCGGCTACGACGGCCTCATTCCCGGCCATGGCGTCGTCTTGCTCCGGCTTAACTAACCTTCGGGGACAAGCCTCTCAAACTCGTCGTTTACAAGGCCCTCGATCGCCCTCGCGCCGGGCGTGTAGGCGCACTCCACTTGAAGGATTCTCGGCCTTGCGTTCCAGAAGGGCCCCGATCCCGGTGAGTACATCCGCGATCTCGGTCTTTGTCATCCGTCCACGCCAGACGACCAAACCCGCAACTTCAACGCAGTGAGAGAACGGACTCAAGCCAAGCGGGAGCCCCGCCGGCCATGGGGGCGTGGAGGTCCGCAACCCAAGTCACGGCATTTCGTATACCTCGACGAGGACAATGCCGGTTGAGCCGCTCGCGCCGTTCACCTGCGCCGTATAGGAGCCCGGAAGGAGCGTGACCAGAGCGGCCGAGTCCTTCGATGTCGTGGGAAGCGGGAATGCGGACACCGCGTCGAACGCCGCCTGGAGCGTGGCCGTCCCGCCCCAACCGCTATTGGAGCCCACGACGTCTTGGTTCGAGTCGAAGACCATCAGTTCCGGTTCCGCCATGGCTCCGGCAATCGAGAACGCCGCGAGGGTGGGACCTATGCCCCGGATGAGAACCGTCTTGCTCGTGGCCCCGGTGATCACAAACCCGACAATCAGCGCATTCGGTCCGCCGTCCGCGAATCCGCGGCTCGACACATTGATAAAATGTGCGGTTGGAGCTGCTGTCGTATCGGCGTCATAAGCCTCCAGAAGCACCGTGCCTGTCCCTCCGCTTGCTCCTGTCACCTGCGCGGTGTATGGGCCAGGCTGAAGGCTGGTCACGACGGCTGCGTCCAGGGAGGCCGCGGGCAGCGGAAAGGCGCCCACCTGTGTGAATACTGCGGAGAGCGCGGCCGCGCCGCCCCAGTTGTCATTGGAGGCCACCGTCGCACCGGTTGACGAAATCAGGACCAGCTGCGGATCGGCCAGAAGGCCCGTCAGGCCGAACTCGGACAGTGTGGGGCCGACCGCGCGCACGAGCGCGGTCTCGGTGCCAGTTCCCCCGACCACAAGCCCGATGATAAGCGTCTGGCTCGCGGTGCCGCTGAAGCCGCGAACCGATACATTGGTGAGACGGCTGGGCGCCGCCACCGGCGTCACGGTCAGGGGTGTCGGGAATGAGATAATGGCCGAGAAGCCGTTGGCGACGTCGACGTCATAAGTTCCGGCGTCCGAAGCTTTCACATCGACGATGGTGAACGACGGGTTTGTCGCTCCGGCTATAGGGGACTGGTTCTTTCGCCACTGGTAGGTGATCGACGCATCTCCGGTCACCGCAACCATGAAGGTCGCGGAGCCGCCCACCGTCGCCGAAACGGGTGTGGGCTGAAGCACGATGTACACGGGAACCGGCGGACCGCCGGCCGGATCCACCATGAGGGTCGCGTTCGAGCTTGTCACCGTTCCACCCGGATTGGTGATCGCCACCGAATAGACGCCCGCGTCGGCTGGCGTCACGGTTGAAAAGGTCATGCTCGACGAGGTCGCTCCTGGAATCGCAACCCCGCCGTCCGACCACTGAAACGTCAATGGAGGGGACCCGACAACACCCACGGACAGGCTGGCCGTGCCTCCGACGGTGACAAAGGTTGAGCTAGGCTGGTATTGGAAGATAGGGGCGGTGGCAACCGCGGGCACCGTCAGAACGGCTCCGGCGCTCACCGCCGAGCCGGCGGGGTTGTTCACGACGACCGAATAAGTGCCCGCGTCCGTCACCTGGACGTTCGGCAAGGTAAACGTCGCCGTTGTGGCGCCCGCGATCGGCACCCCGCCCACCTGCCACTGATAGGTCAGCGGCTCGGTGCCGGATGCCCCCACCGTGAAGCTCACCGAGGAGCCGACGGTGGCCGAACTCTTCGAAGGCTGCGTCGTTATGGAGGGCGGGACGTAAAGCGAGAGGATCGTCAGGCTGACTGGCGCCGACACGCTGGTGCCGATCGAATTCGTCACCGTCACCGTGTACAAGCCCGCGTCAGTCGCCTTGACGCTGGCAATCGACAGCACGGATGCGCTCGCACCCGAAATCAGGACGTCGTTGAGGGACCACTGATAGCTCATCGCGCCGGTACCCACGGCGGTCACCGAAAACTGTGCGGTGGATCCCACGATCGCCGACTGCGGCAGCGGCGCGACAAGAATCAGCGGGGCGGTGAAGCCGGCTTCTCCCGAGGTCGGGTCGGTCACGGATAATGTGATGGCTGTGGAGGGGCCGGTGCCCAATGCGTTGTCGGCGCTCGCAGTCAACGTGTAGGTCCCGGACGTCGTGGGGGTGCCCGAGACGACGCCCGTCGTGAAGTTTATCGAGAGCCCGGACGGCAGACCCGTCAGGTTATAGTTCACCGGGTTGTTGCTCGCCGTGAGCGCGTAGGAGAATGCGTTTCCGGCCGGTCCTGTTGCGGTGGTCGCGCTCGTGATCGCGGAAAAGCTTCCGATCGTCAGAATCAGGTCGAGGGGGAGGCTGCTGCCATAGGAATTGCCAGCAGAAATGGCGACTCTCACGACCTGCGGCACGGTCGGCGTCCCGCTGATGAGACCCGAGGACGAGTCGAGCGAGAGGCCCGCCGGGAGCCCGGTTGCGGAGAAGGACGTCGGACCATTCGCGGCGGTGATCGTATAGCTGAAGGGAGCGCCCACGGGATTGGAGAACAGCAGCGTGCTGGTGATGGTGGGAATCGGACCCGCGGGACTGATCGTGAACATGAGGACGAGGACCGCTCCCTGACCGCTTCCGTTGTTCGCGCTGATTGAGGTGAAGAACAGGCCCGCCGTCGTTGGAACGCCGCTGATCAGGGCATCCGAGGCGGTCAGCCCCGGCGGCAATTGTGCGATATTGTAGCTCGTCGGGCTGTTTGACGCGGCAATCGCGTAAAGGAACGGCGTTCCAACCGTTCCGACGGCCGCTCCCTCGCTGGTGATTGTCGGCGCCCCGGCGGCGGGATCCACTGTGATCTGGTAGGGATATGTGCTGGTCGCAGTGCCGAACGAAAGGCTCAGGTTGCCCTTGAAGAGCCCCACGGTCCCTGTCGTGCCGCTGATGACACCGGTCGAGCTGTCGATCGAAAGGCCCGCCGGCAGCCCGGCGGCGGCGTAAACCGTGCCCGCGGGCTGGGGTGGATTGGACACGATCTGGAATGAATACGGCTGTCCGGCGGTCGGGTCCGGAAGTATCGTCTGCGCGCGGCCCACCATCGTCAGTCCGAGAAAGGCGAAAGCGAGCGCGACAAGGCGCGACAACGAGATTGGCGGACGGTTCATGGAGCACCTGGGGTTGAATCGGCCGGTCAAGGAAGGGCGCTGGGCGCCAGGCTGAAGAGCCATATGGACCATGCTTCAAATATACACCCCGGGCCGGATTCGCCGAAATGGGGCAGTAACCTACTCCGCTGCCGCCCGTGACCCCTCCCAGATCGCCGACCTGTGCGATTGCCCGATCCCTGGCGCGCGACCGCACTGCCCGATGCGACTCTCCCGCCACCCCAGCTCGAGGAGGCGCCCAGGTGTGAAATCTATGCAGCGGCCGAATGCCCCCTTCGTTCCGCTTTTCGACGGATTCCCGTCGGCCGTGTCATGGCTCGGGGCCACCCAAGGCGCTGTCTCAATGCATGTCCCGCAGCTGCCGCGCTTCCGCTCCTTTCGCAGCCGGCGGGAACCGCCTCCTCCCGCTTGATGCGCCTGATAGGCACCCAAGCGCTGTGGGCGTGCAACCTCTCGCCAACATGAATTGGCGAACGGACAATTGCACGCGCCCTGGCGCTCAGCCGCGACTACGCCGACGCGCGCTCCATCAACAAAACCCCAGCCTCAATTGCTGTGCGTACTCGAGGTGGTCGTCGTGACCGGAGCGGGCACCGTTGTTTGTTCCGACGTGGTGGTCGTACTGCTTGTGGGTGCAGGCGTAGACGTAGATGAGCAGGCGGACAGCGACACAAGTGCTGCGGCGACGATGCATGGGATGATAAGTCTCTTCATATATATGACGGTTGTTTTTTGTTACTCTAGAATCCACCGCATGATTGCATGAACAAGCGATCCGGCGATATGGGGTGTATACCTCAAGCGCGCACTGCACCCTTGCCGCCCGGATTTGAATGTGGCGGATTTCGATCCGTGCTTATGGCGCAGGAAGCAAGATTGAGGATCGGAACGCTCGGCGCTTGAAGGCGATGAAACGCCTCGCCGCCGGGACCCGGTTGGGCGAACGCCATATTGTGGGGATTGCCCATCAGGTGCGGAATGGGCGCGGGGAATGTCGTCTTCTTAGACACTCTGCTCCGCCAGCGCTTGCGTGCCGTTCCTGTGGACTGCTTCCTCGCTTTGGCAACCATAAGGCGGCTCATTGATGGCCCCCCAGAAGTTCATGATCTTCTGGACGGCATTCATGAACTCGGAAACATCCACGGGCTTCACCACGTAGGCGTTGACGCCGTGCTGATAAAACTCCCGCAGATCCGACATCTCGCGCGAGGAGGTGAACAGCACGACGGGAATCATCCTGAAATCGTCGCTTGCCTTCATGTATTTTAGAACCTCGAGGCCGTCGACCTTGGGCATCTTGTTGTCAAGCAGGACAAAAACTGGGTTTCCGGTTGTGCGCGTTGCGAATTTCCCGTCGCGATTGAGATAGTCGATCGCCTCCGCGCCATTGTCGACAACCGTGACCTGGCTGGCTTGGCGGGCCGCTTCCAGCGCCCCCAACATGAGTTCAACGTCCCACGAATCGTCTTCGACAAGGAGGACGTGCTTGAATTTTGCTATTTTAGCGGCCATTGCTCTCTCCGTTTTTCTTGGGGATTGAAAAATAAAATGTGGCGCCTTCATTCGGGGCGCCTTTGGCCCAAGCCCGGCCGCCATGCCGGTGTATGATGCGCTGGACGTTAGCCAGTCCGATGCCCGTGCCAGCGAATTCTGACTGCTTGTGGAGGCGCTGGAACACACCGAATAGCTTCTTCGTGTATTTCGGATCGAATCCCGCGCCGTTGTCTCGGATGAAGATCACTGTCTGATCGTTGTCGTCGGGAGCGCATCCGATCTCGATTTCGGGCTTGTCCCGGCCGCCGGTGAACTTGATCGCGTTGGAAATCAGATTGACCAGCACCATGCGCAGCAAGGCGCGGTCGGCCCGCACCGTTGGCAGCGTGTGGACCTTCCACATGATTTTCCGCTCCTTTGTCTCGGCCCTGACGTTGTCCAGCGCCTCTCGGACCAACTCGTCGAGTTTGACCTCCTTCTTCTCAAAACCCGTGCGCCCGACGTGCGAGAAGGCCAGCAAGTCATCGATCAGAATTCCCATCCGCTTGGCTTCCAGGAAAATCGTCGTCAGCCGGCTCAGGCTTTTCTCTGAAAGCGACGGGGCGGCCTCTTTTTGCAGGAGTTCCACGAACGCCGCTATATGGCGCAGGGGGGCGCGCAAGTCATGAGATACCGAATAGCTGAATGCCTCCAGTTCCTGGTTGAGTGCCTGAAGCTGGGCCGTGCGCTCGACCACCCGTTCCTCCAGTTCCTCGTTCAGGTCACGGATCACCTTTTCTGCCTGTTTGCGCTCCGTGATGTCGCGAACGTTGCATTGTATCACCTGCTTCTCGCCGGCCTGATACACATTGCTGACGAATTCCACCGCAACGTGGCGGCCCTCCCTTGTTTCCAGGGGCAGGTCGTCATAGCGGACGCAGCCTTCCTTCTGCAGTCGCTCAAGCATGGCCTGATTGGGCTCAATGTCCTTGAACGGGCTCATCTCCCCGACGGTCTTGCCGAGCATCTCGCTCCGGGAAAACCCCAGGAGTCTGACAAGGAAGGGATTCACGTCGGTGATGCGCCCCGTGGCTACTTCCAGGATCAGGATGCCGTCGTTGGCCGCTTCAAACAACCTGCGGTAGCTGAGTTCGGAAGCGCGCAGTTCGTCCTCAAGGCGAGCGCCGGGCACGTGGGCGCGTCCGCCCGTCATCGCTGCGTCATGTTCAGGAGGGACGGCCGTGCCCTCTTCCGAGTCCGGCATCGGCGGGCGCTCTAAGGTGGGAGGGGCTTGCGGGTTCATGGTTGTGGTATTCCGGCTACAGGGCGTCGCACCGCCTCACTTCACCTCGTAGACCTCGACCAGCGCTATGCCGGACGAGTTATTGGCACCGCTGACTTCAGCCGTATAGGTGCCTGCGGGTAAGGTAACGAGGAGCGCCGAGTCCGCCGAGGCGGCCGGCAGGCCAAATGCTCCGACTTGGGCAAATGCCGCGGTCAGCACGCTACCGCCTCCCCAACCGGCATTGGAGCCGATTGCCTCTCCGGCGGAGTTGAATAATGTGAGCTGCGGCGTGGCGAGGATCCCGCTGACTCCGAATTGTGTCAGCCCGGGACCGATTCCCCGAATGAGCAGCGTTTCGGAGCCCGTGCCCCCGATAACGAAACCTGCTGTCAGGACGGCGCTTCCCGTTCCCGCCAGGGCGCGGGCGGACACATTGACGAGCCGCGCCGGTGGGTTGCCCGCGTCGGCGTCGTACAGCTCGGCAAGGGCGACGCCGGTCGATCCGTTCACGCCGGTTATCTCCGCGGTATACGTCGTGCCGGCCGCAAGCGAAAGGAAGAGGGCCGAGTCGGCCGAATCGGCCGGCAGCGCGAATGCGCCCAGGGAAGCAAAGACGCTGGCGAGCGAGGCGCCGCCGCCCCAGACCGTGTTTGTGTCTATCATCACGCTGGCGCTATTGAAGACCGAGAGCTCCGGGTTGGTGAGCACTCCGCCTACGCCGAAGGAGGCAAGCGTCGGGCCATCGGCACGAATCAGCAGCTGCTTCGAGCCGGTGCCGCTGATCGCGAAACCGACGGTGACCGCGCTGGCCCCGGTTCCGACAAACGATCTTATCGAAAGGTTTATGATCCGGGCGCTTCCCGTCGGGCCGCCCGTTGTCACCGACCCCGACACCGTGAGCGTGCCGGACCCGCTGACGCTCGAGCCTGCCGGATTTGTAAGCTGCGCCCGGAAGACGTCGCCGGACATCGACACCGTCGTATTCGTCACGGTAAGGGTCGTGGTCGTCGCGCCTCCGAAGGTCGCGTCGTCGCTCACGTTGCTCCACGTCGTGCCCGCGTCCGTTGACATCTGCCACTGGTAGACCGTCGCCGGGACGGCCGCCCCTATGGTGAAGCTCGCATTCTGGCCAGATGCGACCGACACGCTGGCGACCGGCGCGCCGCCCGGCGGCGCGGTGATGGCCGCGCCTGCGCTGATGGCCTGGTTGTCGCCGTCGGCGACATAGAGGTTTCCCGAGGCGTCCACCGCGATCCCCTGGGGATAGTAGAACCGTGCCTGAGCCCCGTCCAGCGTCGTGACCGTTCCGCCCGGGGTGATCATGCGGATTGCGCGGTTGTACGTGTCGGCAACGTAGAGATTTCCCGAGCCGTCAACCGTCAATGCGTAGGGCTGGTTGAACCTCGCCACGGCGCCGGCCCCGTCCGCGAAGCCCACAAGTCCGGCGGAGCCCGCGAGGGTCGTTACGGTGCCGGAGGTGTCAATTTTTCGAATCGTCGCGTTGGAGAAGTCCGCGACATAGACATTCCCCGCGGCATCCACCGCCACGGCACTCGGGCCGTTGAAGCGTGCGGAGCCGCCCGCGCCGTCTCCGCTCCCGGATTGGCCGGCGACACCGGCCAGCGTCGTGACCGTTCCGCCGGCGGTGATCTTGCGGATCGTGTTGTTTCTCGTGTCCGCCACATAGATGTTGCCCACGGTGTCCACGGCCACCCCTTCCGGCGCGTCAAACAGCGCCGCTGCTCCCGTGCCGTCGGAACTGCCGGTGGTGCCGGCGACCCCGGCGAACGTGGTCACGACTCCGCCCGCGGCGATCTTGCGGATGGTGGAGTTCCCCGTGTCGGCGACGAAAACGTTGCCGCTGCCATCCGCTGCCACGCCGGCCGGCGCGCTGAAACGCGCGGCGCCTCCCGCGCCATCCGCGCTGCCTGGGAGTCCCCCTGAGCCGGCGACGGTGGTCACGACGCCGGCCGTGGTCGCCATTCGGATCGTGTCATTGCCGCTGTCAGCGATGTAAAGGTGCCCGGAACCATCGCTTGCAACCCCGTACGGATACGCAAAGAGCGCCTGGCTGCCGGTGCCGTTTGCGCTTCCCTCAACGCCCGCGGCGCCAGCCAGGGTAGTCACCACACCCGGGGAAGCGATCGCCCGAATCGTGTGGTTGCCCGTGTCGGCGACATAGACGGCGCCCGCGCCCGTCGAAGCAATGCCGCCCGGATAGAAGAACCTTGCCGCCGCCCCGGTGCCGTCCGCGCGGCCGCCCATGCCCGCCGTCCCGGCCAGCGTCGTCACGTTGCCCCCGGCGGAGATTTCCCGCACGGTCTGGTTGGAGGTGTCGCTCACGTAGACATTCCCCGCTGCGTCCACCGCCACCGCCTCGGGATGATTGAAGAGCGCCTCGCTGACTGGTCCGCCGATGCTGCCGGATGTCCCCGCGATGCCCGCCAGCGTCGTGACCGATCCCGCGGGCGTGACCTTGCGGACCGCGTCGTTCTCGAAGTCCGCCACATAGATGTTTCCGGCGGCGTCGACGGCGAGCCCGAAGGGGTAATTGAAGCGCGCCGAGGCGCCCGCGCCGTCAGCGCCGCCCGTCTGGCCCGCTGCGCCGGCCAGTGTCGTCACGACGCCGCCCGTGGTGATCTTCCGGATGATGCTGTTGTTGGTGTCGCTGACATAGACGTTCCCCGCCGCGTCCACCGCTATTCCCTGTGGCATGTTGAAGAGGGCGGCCACGCCGGTGCCGTTGGTGCTTCCCGTGACGCCGGCGGTGCCGGCCAGCGTGTATACGTTGCCGGCGGCCGAGATCACGCGAATGTTCTGGTTGCCGCTATCCGCCACGTAGACGTTGCCTGAGGCGTCGACGGCGATCCCGTAGGGATACAAGAAAAGGGCGCCGGAGCCCGAGCCATCGGTACTGCCCGGTTGTCCCGAACTGCCGGCGAGAGTCGTAACGACCCCGCCCGCCGTGACCTTGCGGATGGTATGGTCGCCGCCGTCCGCGACATAGATGTTGCCGGCTGCGTCCATGGCGACCGACGTGGGATTAAAGAAGCGCGCATTGGTCCCCGTCCCATCGGAGTGGTCGAGCACGCTCGCGTTTCCCGCGAGAGGAGCGAACGCATAGGTGGCCGCGCTCCCGCGAGCCGCAAAGGCAACGGCCACGAGCGCGGCGGCCATCATACGGCCGAGGCGGGGGCGCCGCTTAGCCCTTGCTGTAGCGACCTTTGACTGCGGGTGAACTATGTCGATTGTGGCTCCCATGCTTCCTCTCCTTAGATGCGCCGCAAACGCCCATGGTAGTGGGGTCCAGCCCTACTAACGGGGGGGGCCCGCGCCTATCGCGAGCTGATGGGCACCGGCCGCTCCGCGCGTTCGCGAGTGATCTTGCCGTAGTCCAGCTTGACCAGCCGGTCGGCGCAGCCGAAGTAGCGGTCGTCGTGCGTGATCGCGAGGACCGCCTTGCGGAGTGAACGCAGTTCCGGGAGGAGCCGGGTGTAGAATACCTCCTTGAACAGCGGATCCTGGTCGGAAGCCCACTCGTCGAACAGGTAGAACGGCCGGTCCTCGATATAGGCGCAAAGGAGCGCTAGGCGCTTGCGCTGGCCCTGGGACAGCTGCGTCGTGGAAAACACGCCGTCCTTGATCGAGACCTTGTGTTCCAGATGGAGGCGCTCGAGGTATTCCCGGGCGCGCCGATCGGCGTCGGCGCCGCCGCCGGCAACGATCCGGTCGAAGAGGAAATAATCCGCGAACACCGTGGAAAAGCACTGGCGGTAGTCATCGCGGTTGTGATCGCCTATCAGCGTCCCGTTCAGCCGGATCTCACCTCCCGCCGGCGGGTACAGGCCCGTGATCACCTTTGCGAGCGTGGATTTTCCGCTGCCGTTTCCGCCGATCAGGAACACGAGCTCTCCCGGCCTCAGAGTGAGGTCGATCGGCCCAAGCTCGAAATTGTCATCCTCGTGCTCCCGATAGTAGTGATGCCTCACCTGCACGAGATCCAGAAATTCGAATGGATCCGATGCAAACTGCCTGCGCGCGGCGACCCGGTTGTCGCTGGGCTGCGCGGACAGCGCCAATCCGAGCTGCTCCACCTTCCGCAGGGAGACGTTGGCTCGGCTGAACACGGAAAGGCTGCCCAGCAGGCCTGCCAGCGGCCCCATGAGGTAGAGGGTTGCGATGATGTACCCCGTCATCGCCTGGGGGCCCACGCTCTCGATGCGGGGAAGGAGGAAGAGGATCAGGCCGATCAGCCCGAGAAAGAGCAGCTGATTCCAGTTCTGCGCCACGATGAAGCGCCACTCGGCGGCGACGTTGTGCTTCTGGCACACGGCTGCGGCGCTGGCGACGTCGTCCCGAAGGTAGGACTCGCGGCGCGCGCGGTGGAGTTTGAGCTCCTTGATGCCATCCGTAAGCGAGCGAAAATGTTGGAAGAGGCGGTCCTGGCCGTCTCGGGCCGCGCTCAGGTGGCCGAACCCGCTCCGGATCAGCACGCGGTAGGTGACGGCGCCGACGACTCCGAACGCGAACATGCCGAGGAACACGGGAAACGAAAGCCACGCGAGATAGACCGCGCCGCCGAGCAGCACCGCAAAGTTGACCGCAAAGATCGGGATGCTCAGCGTCGCCTGCGTAATTTCCAGGATGTCCTCCGTGAGCGCGACCATGAGCTTCGGCGCCCCGAGCTCCTCGATCTGGCGCAGCGGCACCGAGAGGATCTTGCTCACCAGGTCAAGGCGCAGGCGCGCTGTGGTCGCCTGGGAGAAGTGCGCGAGCGTCAGCTGCGCGAGCGCATTGGTCAGAATCCGGCCCAGCCCGAGTGCGGCAAAGGCAATGACCAGCCCCGTGCCGGGAGCGCCGCGGCGGTTCAGCGCCGAGTTGATGAGCGCGATCAGGCCTGCACTGCAGGCGCCGCTGAGCAGAGCCGCGGCCGACGTCCAGATGACCATGGCCGGCGAGTAGCGCACAAGGAATCGCAGGAGCGTCATGGTTGCGCATCAAAGTATCCGGCGGCCGGCGCAAGTGGAAGTAGGTGTCCACCCCAGCCGCCAGTCCCATGGGGGCCCGCCACATCCATATTGGGTCGGGAACCCTACCCCGGCCTGCCCCCGGGGCGTTGTCGGAAGAACCATGCCACGCGCTGCCCAGATGCCCGCCTATCCAACGGTCATGGAATGGCCCGTCGTCATACTTGGCGTGCCCTTCGATCCCATGACGCTTGCAGGCGCCGTCGATCGCATTGAGTCGATGGTCGCCGAGGGAGGCACCCACTACGTGGTCACTCCAAACGTCGATTTCCTGGTAAAGGCTCAGCGCGACCCCGAATTGCACGATATCCTGGCCCGCGCGGATCTCGTCCTATGCGACGGCAAACCCCTCGTGTGGGCCTCGCAGTGGCTCGGCGACGCGCTGCCCTGCCGGGTGGCCGGATCCGACCTGATTCCTTGCCTCCTCCATAGGGCGGCCGAGCGAGGTTGGCGAATCTTCCTGCTCGGCGGCGGCCCCGGGGTGGCATCCGAGGCGGCGCAACGCATCGCAGCCGCGCATCCGCGGCTCCCCGAGATCGCGCACTATTCGCCGCCGTACCGTCCGCTGGGCGAGATGAACGACGCCGAAATCATCGGGCGGGTGCGCGAGGCAAAGCCGGACTTGATGCTCGTCTGCTTCGGGTGCCCAAAGCAGGAAAAGTGGATCTCGCGCCATCGCAATGAGCTGGATGTCCCGGTGATGATAGGCGCAGGCGGCACCATCGATTTTCTTGCCGCCAGAATGGCGCGGGCGCCGGTATGGATGCGCCGGAGCGGCACCGAATGGCTCTTCCGGCTCTTCCAGGAGCCGGGGCGCCTGGCCCGGCGCTATGCCGACGACCTGCTCCATTTCCTGCCGGCGATCCTGGCGCAACGCTGGCGCCGGCCGTCCGAAGGCGCCGGAAATAGCCTGAAGGGCCGAGCGTGAGGATCGCCCTGTCGACCTCCGTCATACAGCGCGGCCGCTCCGGGGTCGGCCATTATGTATTCTCGCTGCTGCGCGCCCTCCGACCGGCGGCGGCGCTGCATGAGTTCACGCTTTTCGTCCTTGAGGAGGATCTGCCGCTCTTCGGCTTTGCGGCGGACGCGATGCGCATCGAGCCCGTCTCGGAGCGCCATCGTCCGCCGATCAGGGATATTCTCTGGCATCAATCGGTGCTGCCGGGTCTCGTTCGTCGGCTCGGCATCGATGTCCTGCACATCCCGAGCTATCGGCGGATGCTTTGGCCCAGGCCTTGCGCGCTGGTTTCGACGATTCACGACTTGGCGCCGTTTCACCTTGCGGGAAAATACGACCGGGCGCGGATGTTCTATGGCCGCGTTGTCGCCCGCCTGCTCTCGCGGCGCCAGGACGAAATTGTCACCGTCAGCCGTGCGACTGCCTACGACGTCGAAAGCCTCTTCCGGGTGCCGGCCGCACGCCTGACCGTCATCCCCAACGGCGTCGACCACGGTCGATTCCGGCCCGGATCACAGTCACGCGCCTACGAGGCGGTGTGCGCCCCGCGAGGCCTGGCGGGCCCCTTCTTCCTGTACGTGGCGCGCCTGGAGCATCCCGCGAAAAACCACTCAAGGCTGATCGCCGCCTTCAACGGCTTCAAGGCCGCCACCGGATCTCCGTTCCGGCTCGTCCTGGCGGGCGGCGACTGGCATGGCGCAAGAACCATTCACGACCTTGTCCGCGACTCGCCCTTCTCGCGGGATATCGAACTGCTCGGCTTCGTGCCGCCGGACGACCTTCCCGACTGGTACCGCGCCGCCGAGGCATTTGTCTTCCCGTCGCTCTACGAGGGATTCGGGCTGCCGCCGGTCGAGGCGATGGCGTGCGGCTGCCCTGTGCTCTCGTCCGCATCGGGAGCGTTGGTCGAAACGGTCGGCGGGGCGGCCGGCCTGCTGGAACCCCTTGATGTCGAGCAGATCCAGGCACAATTGACCCGCATCGCAGCCGATCGCGAGTGGCGCGCCCGGTTGCGCGCCGCAGGGTTGGCCCGGGCGCGCGATTTCGACTGGAGGACGACCGCGGAAGCCATCCTCGGTGTTTATGCGCGGGCGGCAGCCGGCAACGTCCGCTCACGGGCAGCCTATCCACGCCGGGGTCGGCACACCGGGGAAGATCAGCTGTCAGCCTATTCATTGGCAAAGGAGGCGGTGTCCGGGCTCCCTCGGCCGGAAGGGGCATCCCCGACCTTGTTCCATCATGACAACCCACATTGAGAAAGAGAGACCTGAAACGCCGTTGGCGGACGGCGAGATCTGCCGTCTGAATGACGAGCTCTCGAGGAGCTATGAACGCCATGTGTTCGCGATGCGGACCGCCAGGTCCGAGTTGAGCCCCTTTTCGTCGCAGAGTCCCATCGTCGTTCAAAGCTGGCATCAACATGCAAAAACAGGACGGTAAAGATCCCGCCTTGGCGGTGCTGGACACGCTTGTCGTCGACCGCCAGGCAGTCTCCCCAGAGAATCCCGTGCCGAAAGCGGCGGACGAGGGGCTGCACATCCTCCTGGTGGAGGACAGCGAGCCCAGCGTCGAACTGATCCGCCAGACATTGCTCGATTCCGGCCTGAAATTTTCGATGGCCACCGTCGATTCACGCGAGGGCTTCGAGGCGGAGCTCAGCCGCCAGGCGCCCGGCATCATCCTGTCGGACTACTGGCTGCCGACCTTTGACGGCGGCATGGCCCTCGAAATCACCAAGCAGGTGGCGCCCGACGTCCCCTTCATCTTTGTCACGGGCGGCCTGGGAGAGGAGGTCGTCATCGAGATGCTCAAGCAGGGCGCCACCGACTACGTCCTGAAAAGCCGCCTCTCCCGCCTTGTGCCCGCCGTGAATCGGGCGCTGCGCGAGACCGAGCAAAGGCGCGAACGTCAGGAAGCCGAGGAAAAGCTACGCCGCTCGCACGGCCAACTCCGGGCGCTGTCCAGCCGTCTCCAGCTTGTCCGGGAGGAGGAGCGGACCCGGATTGCGCGCGAGGTCCATGACGAGCTCGGACAGGCGCTGACCGGGCTGAAACTCGACCTGTCATGGCTTTACGGCAGGCTTGCCGGCAACTCTGTCATGCACCGAATGGTCAAGGCGATGTCGTCCCAGGTCGACGCGACGATCCTCACGGTCCGGCGGATCGCGACGGAGCTGCGGCCGGGCGTGCTCGACAGCCTCGGGCTGGCCGCCGCGATCGAGTGGCAGACCACGGATTTTCAGAGCCGCACGTGCATCCTGTGCGAGACCACAATCGACGTGAAGGAGGCGGTCTGGGACCGGGAGCTGAGCACCGCGTGCTTTCGCGCCTTCCAGGAGACGCTCACGAACATAATCCGCCATGCAAAAGCGACGCGGGTCGAGGTTCGCCTGACGCAGGTTGACCATGAGCTGATCCTGACCGTGCGCGACAACGGCCGCGGCATCTCCGAAAAGGAAGCCGCCGATGCCCGATCGATCGGGCTCATCGGAATGAGGGAGCGCCTGGCCCAGGTGGGCGGCGGGGTCCAATTTGCCGGCGCGCCGAACCAGGGCACCACGGTCACCATACGCGTGCCGATGCCCGAGGCTGTGGCCGATGGCCCGGGCCGCGCATGAGGATCCTGATCGCAGACGACCACGCCGTTGTGCGCCGGGGCCTGAAGCAGATTCTGGCCGAGGCGTTCAAGCGCTCCGTGTTTGGAGAGGCGACAAATTCCCAGGAAGCGCTCGATAGCGTGTCGAAGGAGCCTTGGGACGTCGTCATACTCGACCTGACGATGCCGGGGCGCAGTGGCCTGGACATCCTTAAGGAGATCAAGCGGGAGCGGCCCAAGCTTCCGGTCATCATCCTGAGCATGCACCCGGAGGATCAATTCGCCATTCGCCTCCTAAAGGCCGGGGCCTCCGGATACATGACCAAGGAGAGCGCGCCCGAGGAGCTCGTGGGCGCCGTCAAGAAGGCGGTCGCCGGCGGCCGCTATGTCAGCCTAGCACTCGCCGAGAAGCTGGCATCGCTCATCGTGCACGATCCGCATGCCGCCCCCCACGAGAGCCTCTCGGACCGCGAATTCCACATCCTGAGAATGATCGCCTCAGGCAAGGCGGTGGGAGTCATAGCGCGCGACCTCTCGCTGAGCGTGAAGACGGTGAGCACCTACCGCGCGCGGCTTCTGGAGAAGATGTCCATGTCCAACAATTCGGAACTCGTTCACTATGCGTTCCAAAACCAGCTCGTGGAGAGTCGCTCGAGGGAAATGGGCACAGCCACCCGGAAGGAGTAGGCGAATACCCCAATCCCCCCGACGGAGCACTTGGGCCGCCGCGGCGTCCAAATGGGGTCCTTACCTTGGGTCCCTCTGAACACCTATGAATGCTACTAGTGGCAAGCAGCCCCCACATCCGCCCTTCGACGCGTGGGCGGTATTCGACATTTGGGCGCGCCGATGGCGCTGGGTGGCCGCCTGGACCGTGGTCATGGCGATCGCGGGCGCCTTCGTCGCCCGCACGATCTGGAGCCGCTCGTTCGCCTCTACCGCGCAGCTGATCCGATACGAGCCGTCCTCGGTCGACGATTCCTACCGGCCGCGGGCCTTGGCCGCGCCAAGCCTCGTGGTGATGCTGCAGGCGCCGGGGCTCCTTGAGGAAGTCGGCGCGCATCTGCAGCCGCCCGTCTCCGCCAAGGAGCTGGCGGAGCACCTTGAGATCACGCTTGACCGGAACAACGACGTGGTGACGGTCACCGCGACGGGGCGTTCCCGGGATGAAACCGTCGACACCGTCAACCGGTTCTGCGCGGCGGCCATAGCCTACACCCAGACGATCCAGCGGCTCGAGGCGACGGAGGCAGGCGACAACCTGAACCGCCAGCTCGCGGAGGTCGAAAATGAGATCGCGGCCACGCGCCGGGCCATCCCGGCCGCCGGCGAGGCGGCCGTCGCCGCCCTCGAGTCCGGCCCGGAGACGGCCGCCGAGGTGAAAAGCGATCTTCCGCAGCGGATCCAGGCCGCCCGCGAGCAGCTGGAGGACCTGCTCACGCGCTACACCGACGCCCATCCGCTGGTGCGCGAGCAGCGGGCCCGGTTGGCGGCCCTGGAGGAAGACCAGCGCCAGGCCGCCTCGTCGGCGTCGAACGGCCCGGCCGCCGGGTCCCGGGCCGCGCATCCGCTTGCGACCGCGCCGCTTTTCTACAATCGGATCACTCCCGAGGAGGTCGCGATGGGCGAACGCCTCCGCCCCCTGGAGGCGAACCGGGCGCTGCTCATCGAGCGCCAACGGGCGATCCAGCCGTTCCGCGAGAATCCCCCCGGTTATTTTCGCGTCCTTCTCTCGGCCGCCGCCAATCCGACGCAGATGCTGAGGTACCGGCTTGAGATCGTGCTCTTCGCCGGACTGGGCGCGCTCCTGGGCTTCTTCGGCTCCGCCGCCCAGATTCTGCTCGGGGAGTTCCTGGACAACCGCATCAAGACCCGCTCCGACGTGCGGCGCGTCACCGGCCTTCCGCTCATCGCCACGCTGGGAAACCTGAAGCGAATGGCCCCCGCCAGCCAGGAACAGTGGGCGTTCCGCGCATGGACGGCCCTTCAGAGCAGGCTCAGCATCTCACCCAATCACGGCATGATTTGCGGGATCACGTCCGCCAACAGCGGCGACGGGCGGTCGACTTGGATAAGCCTGCTGTCGCGCGCCGCCAGGAGCTGCGGATTCCGCGTGCTGACGATCATCGCCCAGCCCTTTCAGGAAATCCCGGCGGATTCCTCGCGCCGCGAGAGGCTGCCGCCGCCGGCCACGCCGCCGGAAACCGCCGAGCCAAGGGCCTTCCTCACGACGCCCGGACAGATTGCCGAGCAGCTGACAAGCGAGGAATGCCCGCCGGTGGTGACCATCCCCCTGCCCGGCTGGATATGGAATCTGGAGCGCCGCAAGCAGTGGCGGTCGGCCCTCGAAGCCTGGCGGAGCATCGACCATCTCGTGATCCTCGTGGAACTGCCTCCCGCCTTCGTGGCAGAGTCCGTGCTGCTGGCGGAAAACATTCCAAACCTGCTCTGGCTCGTCGACGGCTGCAGGACCGACGCCTCGGAGACGCTCGTCGACCTGGAGACCCTTCGGCACGCGAGCTGCAACCTCGTCGGCGCCGTGTTCAACCGCGAGCGCGCGGCGCCGATAAGCGGCCACTTCAGCCGCTGGACCGGCAACTTCGCGCTCCTGCTCCTCCTCGGACTCTGCCTGCCGGCGCCGATGGCGCCCGCGGCGGCCGAACCGCCCCAATCCCCCGATGCGCCGGCCGCATTTTCCGTCTCCAGTCCCGCGCAGCGCGCGGAATGGCAGCAGCGCCTGACCCTCGGCCCCGGCGACGTTCTCAGCTTTCATCTTTTTGGCTCGCCGGAACTCACCCGCGAGGACGTGCCCATAGGGCCCGACGGACAGATCTCCTACCTCGAGGCGGAGAACATCGTCGCCTCGGGCCTCACCGTCGACGAGCTCCGCGAGCGCCTGAACGCCGAGCTCGGCAAGTTCCGCCGCGCGCCGCAGGCATACGTCACGCCCGTCTCCTACCACAGCAAGAGGTACTACATCCTGGGCACAGTCGTTCAGAAGGGGGTGTTTTTCCTCGACCGGCCGATGACGATTGTCGAGGCGGTCGCCCGCGCGCGCGGCTTCGAGACCGGGGTGTCCCGCGGGGACACCATCGACGCAACCGACTTCTCGCGCAGCTTTCTCACCCGGGGCGGCCGCAGGGTGCCGGTGGACTTCGAACGCCTGTTCATGCATGGCGACCTGTCCCAGAATGTCGCCCTGGAGCCGGGCGACTACCTGTATTTTCCGGCCGCCTCCTCCGGGGAAATCTATGTCCTCGGCGAGGTGGGACTGCCGGGGCCCGTCGCCTATGATTCCGGGGTGAGCGCCCTCTCGGCCATCGTCTCGCGCGGCGGCTTCACCGAGCGCGCATGGAAGGCGCATGTGCTGGTGGTGCGCGGGTCCCTGGATCACCCCGTGGCCTTCACGGTCGACGTCGCCGGAGCGCTGACCGGGAATTCGCCAAACCTGGCATTGCGGCCCGGCGACCTGGTCTACGTGGCCAACCGGCCATGGACCAGGGCCGAGGACCTGCTTGACGCCGCCGCAACCGCGTTCGTGGAGTCGGCCGTCGTCACCTGGGTTGGACTCAACGTCGGCCCTAGCATCATCTCCAGGCCCTAGCCGTGAAGCCTTCCCGCCGGCTTCCGACCCTCCCCGTTCTCGCCGCCGCCCTGGTTTGTCTTTCAGGCTGCGCGAGCGCGCCGCTGCCCGTTGCCAGGCCGGGGATTCCAGAGCCCGTGACCGCCGACCTCAATGTTCTGCCGGAATTGGGTCTCGATCCAGCCATGCTCCGGCCTTCCGAGAGCGTCTTTCACCTCGGTCCGGGCGACACGTTTGAAATCGAGGTGATGGGCGATATCACCAGCCGGACAACCGTCACCGTGGGGCCGGACGGCAAGATCTACTACAACATCCTGCCCGGCCTCGATGTCTGGGGGCTCACGCTTGCCGAGGCGCGCGACCGCCTTGGGGATGAGTTGAAAAAATTCGTTCGTGAAAGACCGGTTGTCACGCTCGCCCTGCGAACCGTCGCGAGCAAACAGGTCTGGGTGCTCGGCCGCCTGGGCAGCCCGGGAGTCTATTCCCTGGGCCGCCCCACCTCGCTGCTGGACGCCGTCGCCGGGGCCGGTGGCCCCGCCGTCAACACCCCGGCGGGCGGCATGTACTCGGAGGCCGCGGACCTTTCCCGAAGCTTCCTCATCCGCAACGGCCACCTTGTCCCGGTCGATTTCCAGCGGCTGCTGCGCGACGGCGATCTCTCCCAGAACGTCTACCTCCAGCCCGGCGATTTCATCTTCATGCCGTCGCTGCGCAGCGCACAGGTCCACGTCCTGGGCGCCGTCCTCCAGCCGCGCTCGGAGAGGATGACGGGGTCGCTGACCGTGATCCAGGCCATAGCGCTGGCTGGCGGCACGGTCCCGCAGGCCTGTCTTCCGAACGTTGCAATCCTGCGGGGCTCGCTCGCCCATCCGCAGATTGCGATCGTGGCGGTCAACCGGGTCCTGCGCGGCAAGGCGCCCGACGTTCGGCTCGAGCCGGGCGACATCGTCTTCGTCCCCTATTCGCCAGAGCGCGTGCTGGAGCGCTATGCGAATCTCATCCTCGACACTTTTGTCCGCACGGTCGGGGTGAATGAAGGGGCCTACACCATCAACAGCAAAGCCGCGCCCATTGCGATCGGCGTGAACATAGCCCCGTAAGGCCCGGTCCCGGGCAAACACGTCCCTGCGTGCTCCGCACCCGGGACGGCTTCCTGTCAGACAAACACTGGCAGGACTATCCGACGTTCTCTGACAGGGGTTATTCCCAACATCTGACATCATAATCAGACCAACACGGCTACAAAGCCGCGCGGCGACCCGGTATGCTTTCGGGTCCAATGAAGACCCTATCCGCCGCGGGACATGCCGCCTTGTCTGCTTTTTGCTTCCTGACCGCTGTGACCGTCACGAATTTCTCAGATGCCCAAACCACGACCGCCCTGCCTACCGTCACGGTCGTCGCCACGGTTCCCAGCGCACCCCTGGACGGTTCGTCGACCGGCCTCCTCACCTTTTCCCGCACCGGCGCCAGCACCAATGACCTGACGGTCAACTACATGCTTTCCGGCACGGCGGTGAAGTGGACCGACTATTACCGCCTGCCAGAGGGCGACATGCCGGTCGCCGTCACGATTCCCGCCGGGGCCGCGTCGGCGACGCTGGCGATCACGGCCAAGGCCAACAGCAACGGGGCCAACCCGGAAACGGCCATCTTCACCCTTTCGGCGGATTCCTCCTATGCGATAGGCTCGGCCGACACCGCCACAATCACGATCGTCGCGGCCGATGCCCTGCCTACCGTCACGGTCGTCGCCACGGTTCCCAGCGCACCCCTGGACGGTTCGTCGACCGGCCTCCTCACCTTTTCCCGCACGGGCGCCACCACCACTGACCTGACGGTCAGCTACATGCTTTCCGGCACGGCGGTGAAGTGGACCGATTATTACCGCCTGCCCGAGGGCGACATGCCGGTCGCCGTCACGATTCCCGCCGGGGCCGCGTCGGCGGCGCTGGCGATCACCGCCAAGGCCAACAGCAGCGGGGCCAACCCGGAGACGGCCATCTTCACCCTGTCGGCGGATCCCTCCTATGCGATCGGCACGGCCGACACCGCCACGATCACGATCGTCGCAGCCGGAGCCGCACCGGTGGCGCCCGTTGCGCCCACGGCACCGGTCACGTCAACCAATCCGCCGACCGTCACGGTGGTCGCGACGGATTCCACGGCCGCCATGGATGGTTCGTCGACCGGCCTCCTCACCTTTTCCCGGACGGGCGCCATCACCAATGACCTGACGGTCAACTACATGCTTTCCGGCACGGCGGTAAAGTGGACCGACTATTATCGCCTGCCCGAGGGCGACATGCCGGTCGCGGTCACGATTCCTGCCGGGGCCGCGTCAACGACGCTGGCGATCACGGCCAAGGGTGATAGCAGCGGGGCCAACCCGGAAACGGCCATATTCACGCTTTCGGCGGATCCCTCCTATTCAATCGGCGCCCCCGACACCGCCACGATCACGATTGTCGCCATTGTAACCGCGCCCGTGGTGCAATCGCCTCCGATACTCCCCACAAACCCGCCTACCGGGACCGGCTCCAGCACCCCTCCGGGCGGCAGCGACATGGACTACACCAACCTGATCGCGCCTTTGGCGGGCGACAACGCGCTGCGCGTGCTCACGCCGACTCTGCTGGAACTGCGCCAGCTGAACACGAAGGCGCCCGACCCCGCCCAGGTGTCGAGCTGGAACCTCGTGAATTCCAATAACCAGTTCGCCGCCCCTGCGACGAACGAGTTCACGGTGACCGTGGGCGGCCAACCGGTTGCGGTCACGGCGGTCGGTTTCAGGCGCCGCGTGTTCTTCGCGCCCCTCAACACCTACGACCTGCGGATCGACAACGCCCTTTACCTGCAGCTGGCGGTGCCCGTCGCCGACGGCCAGTCGGTCGCGGTCACGAACCCGGACGCGACAATCTGGCCGGCCACCGTTCTATTCACGCTCACGGCGAATCCGCTGCGCTACAGCCCGGCGATTCATGTGAACCAGGAGGGTTATGTGCCGTCGTTTCCGAAGAAGGCCATGGTGGGCTACTATCTGGGAGATATGGGCGAGATGCCGGTCGCCGCCACAAGCTTCAGCCTCATCGATGCAAACACGCAGGCCGTGGTGTTCCAAGGCTCGCTCACGCTGCGTCAGGATGTGGGCTACGAGACAACCCCGCTGCCCTATCAGCAGGTCTACCTCGCCGACTTCAGCAGCTTTACCACGCCCGGCAAATACCAGATCCAGATTGCGGGCATGGGCACGTCGCTGCCGTTCCTGATCAACGACGGCATAGCGATGGCCTGGACCCGCACCTATGCCCTGGGCATGTACGAGCAGCGCAGCGGAATGGCCATTGGCCTTCCCTACACGCGCTTCGCCCACCCGGCGGACCATACCGCGCCGGCTTCGGTGCCCATGCCGGACACAAGCCCGGCGTTTGCCTTCACGTGGACCTGCATCAATAGCTACACCTCCGAGGTCACGCCGAACAGCCCCCCCATGCAGTTTCCGCAGGCGGCCCCCGCCCTTACCAGCAATGAGACGTCCCTCTACCCCTTCGTCAACACGGGCACCATCGACGTCTCCGGCGGCCACTGGGATGCCGGCGATTACAGCAAGTACACGGAAAACAGCGCCCAGCTTATCCACGAGCTCATCTTCGCCGTGGACAACATACCGGGGGTCTCGACCCTGGACAACCTGGGGATACCCGAAAGCAGCGACGGCATTCCCGATACCCTGCAGGAGGCCAAGTGGGAGGCCGACTTCCTCGTCAAGATGCAGGACGCCGACGGCGGCTTTTACTTCCTCGTCTACCCCATCAACGAGGAATATGAGAATGCCCTTCCCCAGAACGGGGAGGCGCAGGTCGTATGGCCCAAGAACACCTCGGTAAGCGCCGCCGCGACGGCCGCCCTGGCCGAGGCAGGTTCCTCCCCGACCATGAAGCGGTACTACCCGACCCAGGCCGCCGCCTATCTGGCCGCCGCCGAAAAGGGCTGGGCCTTCCTGCAGGCCGCCACCGCCAAATACGGCACCTCCCGGTACCAAAAGCTCACCTTCTATTCCGACGACTGGCAGGACAACGATGAATACGCCTGGGCGGCTTCGGCCCTCTATGCCGCCACCGGCACGGCGGCCTATCAGACGCAGCTCTTCGCCCTCTTCCCGAACCCAGCCGACCCGTCGACCTTCCGCTGGGGCTGGTGGTCCATGGCCGAAGGCTGGGGCAACGCCATCAGGGACTATGCCTTCGCCGCCTCGAGCGGACGGCTGCCCGCGTCGGACCTCGACGCCTCGTACCTTGCCGTTTGCCGGGCCCAGATCGTAGCTGCAGGCAACAACGTGGTCGCGTGGGCGGCCGACAGCGCCTACGGCACACCGTTTCCTCCGGAAACAAAAGCCGTGCTTGGAGGCGGCTGGTACTTTTCCCTGGATCAGGCATCGGACGCGGCCGTGGCCTATCTGGTGAGCCCCAATCCGGCTTACGTGGACGCCCTTGTGAGCGCCCTGAACTACGAGGGCGGCACCAATCCGGTCAATGTCACGTATATCACGGGCCTGGGGCTCAAGCGGCAGCACAACACCGTCGACCAGTTCGGTGTGAATTCCCGCCGCATCCTTCCTCCCTCCGGCATTCCGCTGGGCCAGGTCACGGCCGGCTTCGAATACCTCTCCAGCTACGGATCCGAACTGTCGGAACTGTCCTTTCCGACCGACAGCGGCACGACCGACACCTATCCCTACTATGACCGCTGGAGCGACGCCTACAACGTGACGCAGGAGTTCATCACCGTGAACCAGGCGCGCAGCTTCATGGCCACCGCCTTCCTCGCATCCATGACCTCGAGTTCGGGCGGCACATGGGCGGCCCCGGCGGCCACCATCACCGTGCCAAGCACGACCGTACCTCTCAACACGGCCCTCACGCTCACCGTGCAGGTTCCCGGGGTCGACCTGACCGGCGCCCGCATCGTCTGGGAGGGGCGCGACCAGCAGCCCGCCTTCGGTTCCACCTACACGGTCGTGCCCGTCAACAACGGCGACCAATGGGCGGAGGTTGAAGTCGAGTGGCCGGATGGTCGCCGCGCGTTCGCCGAGAATGATTTCCAGGCGAACAGCCCGGTCCAAATCTGGATCGACGACTCCCTGCCCGCGGGCGCGATCGCGGCCTCGGACGGCGGCGACAGCTGGGATTGGGTCTCGGCAAACCCGGCGCCGGAGTCCGGAGACCTTGCCGCGCAGACTGCCGTGGTATCAGGGCTGCACGAAATCTCGTTCACGGGAGCCACCGAGGCATCGATGCAGGTTTACACCGGCGACACCCTGTTCGCATGGGTCTATCTCGACAGCGCCAATCCCCCCTCGGAAATCCTCGTGGCATGGTACGACGGCACATCCTGGGAGCACCGCGCGTACTGGGGCGCCGACACCATCACGTATGGCAACAACGGGACCGCGGGCCGCTATTATGCCGGCGCGCTTCCCGCCACGGGCAAGTGGGTGATGCTCTCGATCCCCGCAAGCGCCGTGGGGCTCGAGGGATCCGCCGTGAGCGGCATGGATTTCTCGCTCTACAACGGAGGCGTCACCTGGGACGCGATCGGAAGGTCGTCCGCGACCCCGTGATCAACTTCAGGCGAGCTTAAACCACCTTCCACCAATACGGTTCCGAGATGCGCATTCCGTCCCAGCGATGGGACAATGCACCTACCGGACCGTATCCCCCTTTGCGTTGCCGCCGGTCGGGCAACGGGTCCGGCTCCGTCTGCCGCCGGGCTGCCGCAAGGCCGGAAGGGGTGAGCACCCCATGGCCCCGGCGTCCCGCTTTCCGTAAAATGAGGCCGCGTGCCGAATCGCTTTCTATTCGCCTGCTGCGTCCTGTGGGTATCGCCGAACGCTCCCGAGCTTCGCGCCCAATTGCGGGCGCAGGTGGACACCCGCTCGCTGAGCTTGCCGGCCGTCGGAGACTGCACGCTGCGGATCCTTTCGCCGTCGATTCTTGAATTCACCCGGATTTCCGCCGAAGCGAGCGGGGCGCCCGTGCTGCCCGCTTTCCAGGTCACGGTCGGAGGCCAAGCGGTCGTGGTCGCCTCCGTGGGGGCCAAACGCAGGGTGGCCTATGCGCCCCTGAAGCGGCACGACCTGAGGATAGCCACGCAGTACTATATCCGGCTCGAGGACCCTGTCGACCTGCGGGATGCCTACCAGATCGTCGAGGTTCGCGATGCCACCGGCGGCCCCGCGAATTCGCCCGTCGCCGCGTCAGCCCCCTGCGATCCGCAACGCTACAGCCCGGCGATCCACGTGAACCAGGAGGGCTACGTGCCGTCGCTGCCGAAAAAGGCGATGGTCGGCTATTACCTGGGCGACATGGGAGAAATGGACATTCCCGTTTCGTCCGGATTCGCGCTCATTGACGCGCGCAGCGGAAATCCGGTCTACACGGGCAGACTTACACGTCGCCCGGACTTCGGCTATCAGACGACGCCGACGCCCTATCAGAAGGTGCTCGTGGCCGACTTTGGCGACTTTGCGAAACCCGGGGAATACCGGCTTCTGGTCCCCGGCCTGGGCGCATCGCTTCCTTTCCTCATCGACGACGGCATCGCAATGGGCTTCGCCCGCACGTATGCCCTCGGCCTTTACGGGCAGCGCTGCGGGACAGGCAACGACCTTCCCTTTACGCGCTTCACCCATGGCGCGTGCCACGTCGCCGCGGCCCAGGTTCCCGTGCAGTCGGATCCCCAGTTTGCATTCACCTGGGCCACGATCTCGGGCTATGGGGGCGCGGCCAACCGGGACAACCCGCCCCAGATCGCGCCGGCGCTCGTGAGCGAGGCCAGCCAGCTCTACCCCTTCGTCAGGCGCGGCGCCGTCGACGTCTCGGGCGGCCACCACGACGCCGGCGACTACAGCCGGTATACGATCAACAGCGCCGAGCTGGTCCACTATCTCATCTTCGCGGTGGACTCGATCCCCGGCGTCGCGGCGCTCGACAACCTTGGGATTCCCGAGAGCGGCGACGGCATCAGCGATGTTCTTCAGGAGGCCAAATGGGAGGCGGACTACATCGCCAAGCTCCAGGACACCGACGGCGGCTTCTACTTCCTTGTTTACCCGAGGGACCGCGAATACGAATCCAACGTGCTTCCCGAGCACGGCGACCCCCAGGTTGTCTGGCCGAAGAACACGTCCGCAACCGCCGCCGCCGTGGCGGCGCTTGCGCAGTGCGCCTCCTCGCCGGAATTCAAGCGGCACTATCCCGCCGCGTCCGCAAGGTACCTCGGACAGGCAAGGCTGGGCTGGCAGTTCCTCGTGAATGCGATCGCAAGGTATGGCAAGGCCGGCGCCTACCAGAAGATCACGTTCTACGGCGATCGCTTCACGCACGACGACGAGCTGGCCTGGGCCGCCTGCGAGCTCTTCCTTGCCACCGGCGACGCACAATTCCAGGAAAAGCTGCTCGAATGGTTCCCTGATCCCGCCGACAAGGCGACCTTCCGCTGGGGCTGGTGGCGCATGTCCGACTCCTGGGGCAACGCCATCCGGAGCTATGCCTTCGCCGCCCGCAGCGGCCGGCTGCCGGCGAGCGCACTCGATGCCCGCTACCTGGGCCTCTGCGAGGCCCAGGTGGTTGCGGCTGGCGACGATGCGCTCGACTGGTCGGCGAAGAATGCCTACGCGACGCCGTTCCCCCTCGCCACCAAGGCGGTCAATGGCGCCGGCTGGTACTTCTCCGTCGACCAGGCCTGCGACATGGCTGTCGCCTACGCGATCGACCCGAAGCCCGATTATATCGACGCCTTGGTCGGGGCGATGAACTACGAAGGCGGCTGCAATCCCGTAAACGTCACCTTTCTTACCGGCCTCGGCTCCAAGCGCCAGCGCGAGATCGTCGACCAGTTTGCCCAGAACGACCGCAGGGTGCTTCCGCCCTCCGGCATCCCGATCGGGAACATACAGGCGTCCTTCCAGTATATGCCGGGCTACGGGCCCGCGCTCCACGAGGCCACCTATCCCGACGACAATGCCGCCGCGGGACCCTATCCATTCTACGACCGCTGGAGCGACGCCTACAACGTGACCACCGAGTTCATAGCCGTTAACCAGGCGCGGAGTCTCCTGGTCACGGCCTTTCTGGCGGGTCGCTCGCCCTCCGCGGGGCGGAAATGGACGTACGCCCGCGCGAAGATCGACGCGCCAAGGGCTTCCGTTCAGCTCAAGGCACCGGTCACACTGCATGTCGACGTGCCCGGAGAAGATCTCTCCGTTGCCCGCATCGTCTGGGAGGCGCGTGACCAGGAACCGGCCTTTGGCCCGACCTACACCATCTCGCCGAAGAACAGCGGCTCGCAGTGGGTGGAGGTGGAGGCCGAGTGGCCGGACGGCCGCCGCGCATTCGCCTCGGACGCCTTTCCGTCCAACAGCTCCACCGTCGTGTGGATGCAGGGCGCCGTGCCTGCCGATGCTGTCCCCGAGGCGAGGGGCGGCGACGGATGGACATGGATCGCGGCCGACCCCAAGCCGCATTCCAGCCCTCTGGCCCACCAATCCAGCCTTTCCTCCGGACTCCACGAGCATTGGTTCACCGGCGCCAGCGCGACTCTCGAGGTCGGTCCGGGCGATTCCCTGTTCGCATGGGTCTACCTCGACCCCGACCATCCACCGAGCGAGGTCATGCTGGCGTGGAACGACGGCTCCTCGTGGGAACACCGCGCCTATTGGGGCGCCAACACGATCACCTACGGCCAGAGCGGATCGGCCGGACGATTTCCCGCGGGCGCCCTGCCGCCGACCGGCCGCTGGGTTCAACTCAGGGTGCGGGCCCGGGCCGTCGGCCTCGAGGGCGCCATTCTGACCGGCATGAGCTTTTCGCTCGTCGACGGTCGCGCCACGTGGGATGCCGCCGGCCGCTCCCGCTAACACGAGATCCCATTTCCGCCGCCGCCCCCGCGATCAGGGACCCAAGGACGCCGCAATACGCGCCGGCGCCGGTTTTTCAGCTTCCCCGCCGTGGCCGGACTCCTCCCCCGCCTCCGCGGCGTCGCTGATCCGGCCCGGGCTCTCCACAATTCCGTGGGCGATCGCGTATCGTGTAAGGCCGGCGATGTCGTGGATGTTAAGCTTGTCCATCAGCTGCTGACGGTGCTTTTCGACGGTCTTGATGCTGAGATTCAGGGCGGAGGCGATCTGCTTGTTCACGTGGCCTTCGGCCGCCATCTGAAGCACCTCCTGCTCGCGGCTCGTCAGGTGCCCGTTCCGGGATCGGAGCGGCCGGTTCCTGGCGTGGGATTCCCGGTAGAGCTCTATCAGGCGCTTAAGTATCGACGGGCTGAAATACGCGTTGCCCCTGGCGATCTCCCGCACGGCCTTGATCAGGTCGCTTGCCGCCGCCTGCTTGATGAGATAGCCGGACGCCCCCGCCTCGGTGAGCCGGTAGACGTATTCGTCGTCGGCGTAGCAGGAAAGGATTAGCACCTTGGTCTGGATGCCATCGTTCAAGATCTGGCACGTGGCCCCGAATCCGTTCAGGAGCGGCATCGCGATGTCCATCACGACGACATCGGGACGGAATTCCTGCGCCATCTGCACGGCCTCACGGCCGTTGCCCGCCTCACCTATCACCTCGATATCGGGTTCGGCCGAAAGCAGCGACCGCAGGCCCTGGCGGACCACCACGTGGTCTTCGGCGAGCAGGACGGAAATTTTCTTCATAAAGACCGGGATGGGAGGCGGAAGGGAAGATTGGCGGATGATTCGATCGCTCCCCGGCGCCCCGGCGCGTTGCCGCACATCGACGGCAGTTCCAGCGCCCGCGCGGGATCTCGTGCCCTTCCGGATTCTCCATTCTCGCAAAATCGCGTCTTGCCGGGTGATTCAAACGCTGGGACAGGCATCGTGATAACCAGCGTTAGTGTCCGGCCAACCCTGCCTGTTCCGCCCCGGAGGCGGGTGTTTGGGGGCGCCCGTCTGGGGTGTTCACCCACCCGACCTTGGACGATCCGCTAGGGTGTTTACCCCCTCACACCGGCCCATACGCAAGGGTCTACGATGTGCGGTTCAAACGCCATCAGCATCAAATTATCACCACAGCCCAATAATAATTCGGAAATGCGACTGCTATTTGTTCACGAACGGATCGGCGCATTCGGGGGCGCCGAGGCAAACATCCTTCTTGCTGCGGAGGAGCTGAGGCGGCGGGGCCATAGCGTCGGCATGGCGCATGGCAGCGGCGCCGGCAGAGGCGAAGCCGAATGGCGCGATGTCTTCGCCGAACGCTTTGCGCTGAGCGGCTCCGCCGACGCACTCGACCGGGCGTTGGCACAGTTTCAACCCGATGTCATATTCCTGCACAAGCTTTCCGACGTCCGCGTGCTCCATTCGCTGGCGACGTGCGGCCGGCCGGTGGTCCGCATGGTTCATGACCATGACCTCTACTGCATGCGCAGCTACAAATATCATTATTTCAGCCGCCGAATCTGCACGCGGGCGGCGTCCGCCTATTGCATTTTTCCGTGCGGGGCCTCAGTGGCGCGCGGCACCGAGGCCGGGTTTCCCCTTCGCTGGGTCAGCTATTCCGCGAAACGCCGGGAAATCGACGTGAACAAGAAATACCACCGCCTGATCGTCGCCACGGCCTACATGAGGGAGGAATTGCTTCGCAACGGCTTTGCGCTCGACCAGATCGAAATTCACGCCCCGGTTCCACGCGCGGCCGAATCCCCCGACAGCCCCTCGTTCAGCGGCCGCAACCTCATCGTCTACGCGGGCCAGATCGTCCGCGGAAAGGGAGTCGACGTGCTGCTGGAGTCGCTCGCGCGGGTGACTGCGCCCTTCGAGTGCGTGATCCTCGGAGACGGCAGCCAGAGGGCCGAATGCGAGCGCCTCAGCAGGCGCCTCGGCCTGGACGGCCGCGTGCGCTTCGCGGGCTTTGTGCCGCAGGCCGAAATCGCCGGATTCTACCGCGATGCCTCACTGGCCGTCATGAGCTCCGTGTGGCCCGAGCCCTTTGGCGCGGCGGGCCTCGAGGCCATGCGCCGCGGCCTGCCGGTCGTGGCCTTTGATGCAGGCGGCATCCGCGAGTGGCTCCTGGATGGCGTGAACGGATTCCTGGTGCCATGGATGGACCGCGATGCATTCGCCGGGAAGGTGGATGCCCTTCTCTTCGACAAGGCGCTCGCCCGCCGGCTCGGCCAGTGCGGCCGCCAGCTGGCCGATGAGCGATTCAATCTCGACGCCTACATCGACGGTCTCGAAGGCCTGCTGGGCCGCGCCGCCGAACTGCCGACCGCCGCGTATGCGGAGCCCGAGGACCCGCAATCATGAAAACGATCAATCCCGAACCCATTTCTCCAGGCCTCCTGAGCCACTTCGCCACTTTTCAGAGCCGTGGCGGCCTGCTCCGGCTGAATCTTCGCGTCTCCTTTCGCCGCCTCGCGTGGAGGTGGCTCGTTGGCGGTGCCGATGCCGTCAAGAGGATGCTCGACGTGCTCGGGAGCCTCGCGGCCCTCCTGGCGCTGAGCCCGCTGCTGCTCCTCATTGGCGCTCTCGTTCGCCTTGACGGCGGTCCGATCATCTTCGCCCAAACCCGCGTCGGCCGTCACGGCCGGGTATTCAAGATGTTCAAGTTTCGTTCGATGCGTCCGGACGCTGAGAAGCACCTGGCGGAGCTTCTGGCTGCCAACAAGCATGGAAGCGGCGTCACCTTCAAGATCAAGGATGATCCGCGCATAACGCTTATCGGCCGCTGGCTGCGGCGATTCTCCCTCGACGAACTGCCCCAGTTCCTCAACGTCCTCCTCGGCGACATGTCGCTTGTTGGGCCGCGACCTCCCGTGCCGCGCGAGGTCGCGCTCTACACCCTCGCCGACCGCCGGCGCCTCTCGGTCAAGCCGGGAATCACGTGCATCTGGCAGATCAGCGGGAGAGCGGAGATAGACTTCCCGGGCCAGGTCCGCCTCGACGTCAACTACATCGAGACCCAGAGCCTCGGCCAAGACATCCGGATTCTTGCCCGGACCCCGCGCGCCGTCGTGTTTGGCTCCGGCGCCTATTGATGAAGACGCTGCTCATCTGCCCTTCCGACAGACCAGCCGTTCCGCATCTCTCTGAAGCGGGTCCGCTCGCCACGGCCCCGGTTCTCGGCGCATGCGTCGCCAGCCACTGGATCGAGCACCTGGCCGCGCTCGGAGCGCGCGAGATCCAGGTCATCGCCGCCCACGGCAGGGAACAGCTGAGCATGGCAGTCGGCGACGGCACGCGGTGGGGGGTTCGCATCAGCATGATCGCCTCCGGCGTCGAGCCGACGCCGGGCGAGGCCGCCAGCCGATACAGGCCGAACGAGGAGCCCGGATGGCTTCCGGCGCCCCACGACGTCGTTTCCTTGTCCCACCTGCCCGGCTGCCCGGGACTGCCGCTGTTTGAGAGCTACGCAAGCTGGTTCGGGGCGCTTATCGCCTGGATGCCGCGGGCGATCACTCCGTCCCGCGTGCGCGTGGTGGAGGCCCGCTCTGGAATCTGGGTCGGCAGCCGCTCCCGTGTCTCTCCCACCGCGCGGTTGATCGCCCCGTGCTGGGTCGGCGACCAGGTGTTCGTGAACGCAGGCGCTGTCGTCGGCCCGGGCGCGATTCTCGAGGATCGCTCCGTGGTCGAAAGCAACGCCCGCGTGATCCAGAGCTGGGTCGGTCCCGAAACGTTCGTGGGCCCGATGATCTCCGTGGCCAATTCGTTGGCCTGGGGGAGCACCCTGATCGACTGGCGAAACGACTCCTCGCTCCGCGTCTCCGACCCCTTCATGCTATGCTCCCTCTCGAAGCTCCCGACCTCAGCCGTGGCGGCCCGTCTCGGTCGTGCGCTCGACACGCAGGGGCACCGCGAACCCAATCTCAACCTGATCACGGCGCTGCACGCCCGCCTGGACCGCGGGTCGAACCAGAAGCTGCCCGGTTGAGCCATGGAAGGGCCGTCATGAAAATTGAAAGCCAGGGCCAATGCCTGAGTATCTCCGAGATTCTGGAGCTGACTGCCGTGAACTCGGCCCATTTCCGCGAAGAGGTCCGCTCTGCCCTTAGCGAGTCGCCGGCGGTCATCGAAATCAACCTGTCCCAGACCCGCTTCATGGACAGCAGCGGGCTCGGGGCGCTGTTCGCGCTCTACAGGGTCATCGACCAGCGAGACGGTGTGGTATTGCGCCTGCTCAATCCGCTGCCGGAGATTCAGCAACTTCTGGAGCTGACTCAAATGCAGCAGCTTTTCGAAATCGTCAGACGCTGACCCATGGTCGCTCCCCTGCTTGAGCCGGCCCGCACAGCGACGCTTCGGCTCGCCTTCGCCCCGAACCTGGTTTCGGCGCGGGCGGTCTCGGCTGCCGTGCGGCTGTTTCTAGCCGAGCAGGGCGTGAAGGGAAAAGACCTCTTCGCCTATGAATTATGCGTCGCCGAGGCCAGCAACAACGCGATCGAATACGCGGAAGGCCCGTCCCGGGCTCTCGATCTCCTCGCCGAAGTGCTGATCACCCCGGTCCAGGTCGAGCTGCGAGTGACCGACCATACCGCCGGCTTCGTCCTTCGCGAACGCATCCCGCAGCCCTTGCCCACGACAGACCGCGGCCGCGGGCTTTTCCTCATCCAGTCGGCGATGGACGAGGTCCGCTACCTTCGCGGCGCAAAGGAGAACATCCTGGTCATGCGCAAGAAGCGCCATCCCATTACGGATGCGAAAGCCGCGAACGAGCAGGGACCCGTCGACCAGCTTTCGCTGGAAAAATGCAGGCGGCAGCTGGCGGAATCCAGGAGCCAGATGATAAGATTAGCAGAGGAGCTCCTGCTCCGTACCGAGACGCTTTCCTCCGTTTTCCGTTGCTGCGCCGAGCTTGGAAGCATGAAGACGTCGTCCGAAGGCTTCGAAGGGCGGCTCTTCGTCGACCTTCTCCACCTCACCTCCGCGGATTGGTACGTGCTGCGGCTGGTCTCTCCCGACGGCGGGAAGCTGCTGGTTGCCGCCACCTCCGAACCAGACCTAGCCTCAAAACCCATCGCACTTCCTGCGGAGGGAGGCGCGCCCGCCAGCATAGAGGCCATCGTGGCCGTAGGCCGAAAGGCCGCCAGATTTGACGTGCGCGAGTGCTCCGAACGATCCGAGCCGCTTCGGGCCGTCGGGTCCAGGGGCGCCGGGCTCGTCTGCCCCTTGCTTTGGCGGCGAGCTGGTCGGAACGATCGCGGTAGGCAGGCGCGGCGGGGACTTCCCGCTCGGAAGACTCCAGGACGAGGTGATCCGCACATTCGCCGAGTTTCTGGCGATCCAGACGCTCAACCTGCGCCGCCAAAAGGAGGAGGTGCGAAACCGCGTCGTCGCGCGCGAGCTCGAAATCGCGCAGGAAATCCAGCACCTTCTGCTGCCGCGGAGCCTTCCCCAACTGGCCGGCTTTGGCCTGGCGGGCGGATGGCAGAGCGCCCGCGAGGTCGGAGGCGACTTCTATGACGCCATCGCCAGCGGCGACCAGTCGCTCCTCCTCATGATCGCGGACGTGATGGGCAAGGGCGTGCCGGCCGCGCTCTTCGCCACGGAGATGCGCGGGCTGCTGCGGGGCCTGGCCGCGCGCAGCTCCGATCCGGCCGAGCTGCTCGGCGGTTTGAACCGCCTCCTCTACACGGACCTCTCCTCGGTCGCCATGTTCATCACCGCGCAAATCGTTCATGTCGACCTGCAGAACCGGCAGATCACGGCCGCAAGTGCCGGGCATTGCCCGCTCCTTTTCGTCCCACATGGCAACCGCACCGTTTCACATCTGCCGATTCAGGGCCTGCCGCTGGGCGTCCGGCCGGACACCGTCTATCCCCACCATACCACACGCCTGGGGACGCCCGCCGCCCTGCTCCTGCACACCGACGGGCTCACGGAGGCGCGCAGCCCGGCCGGCACGCCCTATGGCCAGCGGAGGTTGAAGGCATGGATGCAGGCCCACGCGGTCCCCGGCCGCAAGGCCGCGGAGATGCGCGACCAGCTGGCGATGGAACTGACCCGCTTTCGGGGAGATTCCGTGATGGCCGACGACCAGGCCTTTCTCGTCCTGATCGAAGAAGGTGGCGGCGCCACGTCGACGGCGCCCGCCGGAGAGCGTGGCGCCCAGCCGCGGCGCACCGCCTCCCCCTTCTTCTTCAACTCGTGAACGCCACGCCGCCGTGAAGCCCCTTCTCCCGCTGTTCGTGTTCGTCGACGCCTGCGGCTGGGAAATCATCAAGGATCACCCGTTCGCGCGAACCCACGCGCCCGAGCGGCGCAAACTAAGGTCGGTATTTGGCTACAGCTCGGCCTGCATACCCTCCATCCTTTCGGGCCGGTGGCCGGTGGCGCATCGCAACTGGTGCTACTTCGTCTATGATCCCCCGCGTTCGCCGTTTCGAAGCCTTCGCCACCTCCGATGGCTGCCGCGGGCGCTGACCAGCAGGCGCTTTTTCCGGCACCGGCTTTCGCGCCTCCTCAAGGTCCATCTGAAATTCCGCGGCTATTTCGACCTTTACAACATTCCGTTCGAGCACATTTCGCTGTTCGATTTCTCGGAGAAGAAGAATCCGCTGCAGCCCAACGGGCTGAACCGCGGGCCCAACATATTCGACCATATGCAGGAGCGCGGCATCGCATGGCATGTCAGCGATCCCAAGCTCGGGGAAAGGCAGAACCTCGACCGCCTGCTCGCCGACATCAAGCGCGAGCAGATCGATTTTGCCTTTCTGTACTGGCCTGACCTGGACGGCCTTCTCCACCGGGTCGGCAACACCTCGCCGGAGGTGTCGACGAAGCTGAATGCCTATGAGCCGTGGCTCGACGAGCTCATGGCATGCGCTCGCGAGCACTATGAGGAGGTCCAGCTCACGGTATTCAGCGATCACGGCATGGCCAATTGCGACCGGCTCCTCGACCTGCGGTCCCGCATCGAGCCGCTCGGCCTGCGAATGGGACGGGACTATGCGGTCGTCTTTGACTCAACGATGGCCCGCTTCTGGTTCTTCGACGAGCGGGCGCGGCGCCTCGTCACGGAGTGCCTCCGGGGCGTCACCGAGGGCCGCGTGCTGCCCGACGCCGAATTGGAGGAGCTCGGCGCTCTGTTCCCAGACCGCTATTTCGGCGAGCTCATATTCCTGGTCGAGGAGGGTGTCCTGATCGTTCCAAGCCACATGGGAGAGCGCCCCATCCGCGCCATGCATGGCTATCATCCCGACGCGCCGCACAGCCATGCGAGCCTGCTCACCAACTATTCCGACGTGCCGGACGGCATCACCGCGATACCGCACACGTACCAGCTCATGGCCGCGCAGGCGGACCGCGCCGCAAGGCTCAACCACGCGCCGGCGCTGGCCGTCAATTGACGGGGACGTCGCCGCTCGCCACGTCGCGAAACGAGACCACGCGGACGTCCGAGCGGCTTGCGAGCCAGCCGGCGACCTCGTGCAGGACGCCAATCAATTTCTCATCCGGGGCGCCCGTCCGGAAAAACTCCCACCAATGGGAGACGAGGACGGTGAGCGTTGCGCCCCCGACAGCCTCGCGGACCGATGCCATCATGTCCGCGCGCGGCCGGGAAAACGAAAGCAGGCAGCCGGGATGGCTCAGCAGGTATTTCCCGCCCGCCCGCCAGTGCCGCCGCCGCCCCAGCTTCTTCAACGCGTAGGCCGCGCACCATCTCAGGGGCACCCTTCGGGCCTCGAACCAGCCGGTCGAGATCACATCGAATCGAGCGGCGACCTCGACGAAGGCCTCGCGCGATATCCGGTCATAGGGCGCAACAAAGGTCTCCGGCAGCGCAAAGCCCGCCTCGCGCAGGCTGTTCGCGCCCCGGTCGATGCGCCGTGCCAGCTCGCGCCGATTGGAATCGCCGAACTCGAAGCTGTCGTGATGGCAGCCGTGCTGCGCGATATGATAGAGGGGCTCGGACCGAATGTACTCCACAAGCCCGCGGTTTTGCGCGATCGGGGCAAAGGGGACGTCCGGTCCGCTCCCGGCGGCGAGGTATCCCTCGAGGCCGCCGTCCACCGTCCTAACGTCGGTTCGCACCTCGGGAATCGCGGCCAGATTGACAGGCATGCCGCGCTCGAGGAAGGGACGGTAGAGGCGCTCAAGGCACGCCGGCGGCGTGAAGGCGCAGGTGTCATCGTCCCTGAGTATGACGTAGTGCATTTTTCTCCTCGATCAGGTGCCCATAGAGCCGCTTCATCCGGTCTGCGCGCACGGAGGTGTCGAATTCGGCGACCGCCTTGTCACGGCCCGCAGCCCCCCACCGCGCGGCAAGTTCCGGTTGCGCCAGGATCTGGTCCACGGCCGAGTGAAAGCTCGCCGGCCGGTCAAGGTCGAAAAGCAATCCGTTCGCACCGTCCTCCACTAGAGCCGCCGCGCCCGAGGTTCGGCTCGAGATCACCGGCGTGCCCGCCGCCCACGCCTCTAGGATCACCATTCCAAATGTCTCGGACACCGAGGGCAGGACCAACGCCCGGGCCTCCTGGAGGAGCCCGATCAGGCGTGCGTCGCCAAAAGGCAGGCTTCCCACCAGCATCACGAGGTCTCGCAGGCCCTCGCGTTTGATGCGCGCCTCGAGCGCGGCGCCATATTCGCGGTTCGTGCACGCGCCGACAAACACCAGGAGGATTCTCGGATGGCGCCGGGCAAGCTCCGCCACCTCCCCGACCAGCCAATCCTGGTTCTTGATCGGATCGATGCGCCCCAGAATGACCAGCACAGGGCGATTCCCCAGCCCTGGATAGGCTTCCGTGGCCGCGCGCCTGCTTTCGCGGGCGAAAAGCGCCGTCGGGACCCCGTGCGGCTCCAACAGGACCCGCCGTCCCGGGTGGCGCTCCCTGATCAACGCGACCTCGCGCGGATTGAACGCAATGATCGCGTCTGCCTGGTCCAAGAGATGCCTCGCCCTCAGCATGAGGCCCAGCGGCCTGCCCCAGTCCCAGCTGCCGGCGGCGGCCCGGCGAAGCTCCTGGAAAACAGCGGCCGGCAGGTCGTAGGCGCCTCCATGGATGCTTATCACGAACGGGAGCCGCCTGCCGCGCGCCACGACCCGCCCGATCGCGCCGAGCCGGCCCTGCGCGTGCGAGTGGATCACATCGATTTTTTTCTCGCGCAGCAGGGAGCCGATCAGGCCGAAGGAAATCACATTTCCCCCCACCGCCACCAATTGGCTCCTCCGCTCGGAAGAGATACCCCAGACCGGCACGCGCGCGCGGAAGCGCCGCACGGTGCAGCCGGCCGCCGCGATCGGATCCGCCGGCGCCGTGCCGGGCGCCAGCCTTGGCGCATAAACGAAGGATTCGACCCCATGTTTCGCCATGTCAGCCGTGAGCTGGAGGACCGCCGACTCGGTGCCCCCCCATTCCGACGGATCATACTTGCGAAGCAGGTGGGCGACGCGCATCGGCTAAGCCCCTTCAGCTACGAGGCTTTCGCTCGGAACCGCATCCTGCTCAATCGATTCGGCCCTGATCGAGCGTTCTTCGATCCGGGCCCTTCCCCGGGCGTGCGCCAAGCTGGCAAGGGCGCCGAGAAGGATGTAGAACGTCAAAAGGATCGGCGTCTGCCGGTAGACCCACTCGGTGAGGCTCTGGCCGAATATGCCGCAGATGCTGAACAATATCCCCACGCCCATCGCCCGCATCGGGTCGCTCTTCGGAAGGAACAGGAAGGGCAACCCCATCGACAGCCAGCGGAGCCAGAGGAGCGCGAAGATGGCGAGGCCCGGAACTCCGAGTTCGCCCAGCGTCAGCGCGGCAAGATTGTGGGCGGGCGCCGCGAGGTACGAGTTCGCGAATATCTTGTCGTTGCGGGATCCGTAGACTGAAACCAGATAGTCATAGTCATCGAACCTGAATCCAAGCCGCGGTCCATAGGTGCGGCTTACCTGGTAGGACCAGTTGTTGAGTCCGACGCCAAAAAAATGATCCTTGGCGATCGCCGTCGAAAGACGAAGGTAGACGCCGCGTCCGTCCACCGACGGGTCGAGGTATTCGTCCTCCAGGGTCGTCCCGGAATAGCGCCGCTCCATCTGGCTCCAGCAAGCGGCCGCCAATGCCACCGCACCAAGGACAAGCAGAGAACGAACGACGATCCTGCTCGGGCTCGGCCGCCACGAGGCGCATGCAAGGATCGTGCCCATGACCACCACAGTGAAGACCGGGATGCCCGCGCGTGAAAACGTCAGGAACAACCCGGCGGCGGCCAGCACCGAACACAACCCGCAGAACCACCTGAGTCCGCGCGACCCGACCGAATAGGCGACGGCGACAAGCGGCGGAGCCGTCAGGCAGAAATACATCGAAAGGCTGTTGGCGTGGTCAAGCGTCCCGTCCGCCCGGTCGACTCCCGTGACAAGATGCTGCCTGATCGCCCAGAGGCCCTCGAAACCGACCGCGCAGCCCAGCGCCACTGCGAGCAGCGTCCATTCGCGTCTCGACCGCACGTAGAAGGCCGCTGCGAGAAAGACGAGGATGCTGGCGAACATCTTGGAGAGCTCAAACGCCCCGAAAAGCTTCGGCTCGGACACAATGACCGAGACGCAGGCATAACCAAAAAAGAGCAGCATCAGCCCAAGGCTGCCCGGCCAGAAAAGGCGCCGCTCCCCCCCGCGTCGCCCGAGTAAGCACCCGAGGAGCAGCCCGAATGCGAGCATTTCGAGCATCGTGATCTGTATTCCGCGCGTCGTGCCCCGGTACCAGGCCTCGCTGAAGAAGTTCACGTCCATTCTCTCGGCGAACACGGCAAGGCTCACCATGGCAAAAAAGAAGACATCCCTAACGCGCTGGAAACAGATCGCCGCCATGGCACCCGTGATGGTGAAGAACGGAATCAACGCCAAAGCGACCATGTGCGAGGGTGTCATGCGGCTTTGGCAGCTATTTGGTGCTCATGTGGGTTGCCGTTAGGATCGTCTGCCGCGCGGTCTTCGGCCAATAGGCCGAGGATCCGCCCCCGCGTCGGAGAAAGCGCGAGGCCTGCCAGCACGCGATGAGCGTGACCACAGATCCGGCCGCTGCCGCAGCCCAATGCGTGAGCCGCCGGCGACCGCGCATATGGTAAAGACGGCGCCACCTGAAGCCGAGAATGCCCGGGAACAGCCGCCAGAACATGCGGGGGCTGGCGACGTGGGCGCCGATCAGCCTCTTGAGCCAGTCCGGATCGCGCGCATCGTTGCGAGACAGCGTCGCAGCGAGATTCGCGCGGTCCGACTCCGGCAGGCCCTTCAGGTACGTGATCAGCACGTGCACCGTCGTCTGGCCGATCATCTGGCGCTTCTGGTTGTTCAGGAAGTCGCGCGGCGACAGGTAGGGCTTGTAAAGGTGGGTGGCTCCGCGCACAGAGACGACCTTGGAAGGGTCGCTCGGCGCGCAAAAAAAACCGGTGCAGATGGCGGCCTTCAGGAATCCGTCGTCGGTGGCGCCGAGATCGCGCGGCAGGTAGAGGTTGCGCGCGATGCCCGAGCGCAGGCAGTAAAGCATCCCGTTCAAGCGGCCCTCGATCGTGCCCGTCAGGTCGGATCCCGCGATGGAAAGCCGCTCGCGGGTCGAGAGGCGCCCCTTGCCGGCAATGTCCTTGCGCGGACTGTCCGATGCGCCGCCGAGATTCCGGCTGCGCTCAAGTTCCCCGAGGACGAGCTCGAGCGTCTCGGGCTGGTTGAGAATGATGTCCGCGTCCATGAGGCACAGGTAACGCGCCTCTCGTGCCGAGAATTCGTGGACGAATCGGTTCCAGGCGTTGTTGCGCCCCGGCTCGCGAATGTCCTCGACCCGCGCGCTCAGTCCGCGGCGGACGGGATGCTCGCGCTCCATCCGGGCGAAGAAATCCGCGGCGACCCCCACCGTCCCGTCGGTGCAGCCGTTTGCGAGGCAGACAACCTCACAACCCTCGTTCGCCGCGGCAAGCCGAGCGATGACCGTTTGCTGAAAGAGCGAGGCAAGCATCGGCCCGATCGAAGCCTCCTCGTTCCAGGCCATGATGCCGATCGAGAGTGCGTTCGGTAAGTGGTTGTTGGAAATAGTCATGCTAGCGGTCGATTGCCGGTTTCATTTTGACCTAAGGGGGCGCCCGGGGCCAGTAGGTCTGCACCCCCATCATAAGCGGTAACCACCCCATTTCGGCGGCGTCCCGCCTAGGCTAGACTGGCTCATGGAAGAGCCTCCCGTAAGCATTGTCCTCCGCTCGTACAACGAGGCGTGGGCGCTGCGTTCCACGCTGGCTGCGCTCAAGGATCAGACCTGTCGGAATTGGGAGCTCATCGTGTTCGACTCGGGCTCGACCGACGGCTCCGTGGACATGATCCGACGTGCAGCACCCGCGCACCTCGTGCAGATGCTCCCGCACGAGTACCGGCCCGGCCGGGTCTTGAACCACGGCATGGAACTCGCCCGGCACGACCGAGTCATTTTTCTCAACGCTGACGCCACGCCCCAGGGCCCCGGCTGGCTGGCGCCGCTTTCGCTAGCGCTCGCCGACCCCGGGGTTGCCGCCGCATTCGGCCGACAGATCCCCAGGCCGGATTGCGCGGCGGTCTTTGCGCGCGATTACGAGCGGTGTTTTGGCGACGGCCGCGAATCGGCGCGGCGGGGGCACTTTTTCAGCATGGCGAGCAGCGGCCTTCGGCGCGACGCCTGGGCGCGCCGCGGATTTCGCGAGACGCTGCAGTATTCCGAGGACGACGAGTACACCCGCTGGTGCCGCGCCAATGGCTACCGCATTTCATACTGCCCGGACTCGGTCGTGATGCACTCGCACAACTACACTCCGAGGCAGGCCTACAAGCGCAGCTTTGGCGAGGCGTGGGCGCTCGCGGCCTTTTGGCCTGGCTCCCAGAGGGACTTCAACATGGGCCGCTCGCTTCTGCTGGGCTGGCTGCGCGACGCCTGCGGCGACCTGCGCTATTGCCGGCAAACGCGCCGCCTGGGCCAGTTTGCGCGGGCCCTCGCCATCCGCTGGCAGCAGCGGCTCGGCCGACTTCACGGATTCCACGCCGGCTGGCAGATGCACCGCGTCGATCGCGCGCTATGATGGCCACCAACGGCCGCGAGGCCGCGCAGACCGCGGTCGCATCGTCTCGGATCGGCGCGGGGGGGGACCTGCCGCGGCGATTCACGCTCGATGGGGACGAGGCGCTCGAGCGGCACCTCGAGCGCGCGTGCGCCCTGATCGTCAGTGGGGTCCGCGGGCTCATCGCGCCGCGCAAGCTCGAGGCGGTCCTCCTCGGCGGCGGCTACGGCCGCGGCGAGGGCGGCGTTTTGCGCGGCGACGCCGGCGACCGTCCCTACAATGACATGGAGTTCTATGTGGCCATCAGGGGCAGCCGTCATCTCAACGAAGCCCGCTATCGCCGCCGGCTGGAGGTTCTCGGCGAAATCCTGACCCACCTCGCCGATACTGAAGTCGAATTCAAGATAACTTCGCTCGCCGAGTTGGCGGGCGGCCCGGTCAGCATGTTCTCCTATGACCTGGCCTCCGGCCACCGGCTCCTCTGGAGCGGACCGTCCGCGAACCCCGAGCTCGGATGGGATCTTCATCGCTGCGCTGAGAACATTCCACAGTCGGAGGCGACGCGCCTGCTCATGAACCGGTGCTCGGGCCTGCTGTTCGCCCGCGACCATCTCGAGCGGGAGCCCTTCACCCCGTTTGCGGCCGATTTCGTCAGGCGCAACGTGGCGAAGGCGCAGCTCGCGTGCGGCGATGCTTTGCTGACCGCGCATGGAAGGTATCATTGGAGCTGCAGGGAGCGCCACCGCCGCCTGGAGGATCTCGCGCGAAATAGGCGCTCGGCGTGGTTCGACGCCGCGCTCCGGCATCACGCCACGGGAGTCGACTTCAAGCTCCACCCAAAGTCGGAGGCAATCCCGCGCGATGCGCTCTTCGCGATGCATGGCGAGGTCACCGCATTCGCCCTGAAATGCTGGCTTTGGCTGGAAGCTCGCCGCCTCGGCCGCCCGTTCCCGTCGGCTCGCTCATATGTGGAGGACGCCGGCGACAAATGCCCCGGCTCCTCCCTCATTTTCAATGTTCTGCTCAATCTGCGCGCTGATCGATTCCGCCCGCGGGCGGCGCCGAGCCTGTGGCGGCATCCGCGTCAGCGGGTGTTCCATTCGCTGGCATTGCTGCTTTGGGAGCCGGAGGCCATCAGCGACCCGAAGCAGCTGAGGCGTGTCGAGACGGAACTGAATGCGCGCGGGACCGGCCTAAGCGAATGGATTGCCGCCTATCGGGTGCTCTGGAGTCGCAATCGGTGACGTGTCGGTGCGCTCGCCTTCCCGGGCCAGTGCGAACTCCGACGATCCAGGCGCCCGCGCCGACAGCCGGGTTCGCGGCGCGGCGGCACCGCATGGCGCCCCCCCCGATTCCCTTGCGATGTTGCCTATCGTCCTCGGGAGTCGTTCGCTTTGGCCCGTGCCCTTCAATTACGACCGGACGGTCCATTTTTCAGACACGGACGCCGCGGGAGTCGTATTTTTCGCAAACTATCTGACCATTTGCCACGAAGCCTATGAGGAGTCCCTCTCGGCATCGGGAATCGACCTGAAGACATTCTTCGCGGACAACGGCGTCATCGTCCCGGTGGCAAAGAGCGAGGCCGACTACCGCCGGCCCCTGTCGTGCGGGGACAAGCTCCGCGTGAGCGTCCAGCCAGCGATGCTGTCGGATGATTCCTACGAGATCCGATTCGAAATCACGCGGCTGGGAACCCCGGGCAAGACCGCGGCGCGGATCCGGACCGAGCACGTCTGCATCGATTCCGGGACGAGGGCGCGCAGGGCCCTTCCGGAATCGTTGTCCGCATGGGTTCGCGCGGGCTGATCGTGAGGATCACGCGCCCGAGGCGAGCCTCGCCAACTCTGCGCGGTTGATCTTGCCCTGGGCATTGCGCGGCCAGGGGGAAATCCCCGCATATTTCTTGGGGTGCTTGTAGGAGGCGAGGCCCGCGAGGGCCGCCTCGACCCTTTCCCGGCCCGGCGTGCGAAATACCGCCGGGTGACAGGCGACGACGACCTGGCCCCAATCGGGATCGGGGAGCCCGATCACGGCAACGTCATCGAATTCCCCGCTGGACCGGAGGGCCGCCTCGACCTCGGAAGGCGACACCTTTTTCCCTCCCGTCACGATGGTGTCGTCGCTCCGCCCGAGGATCACCAGGCTCCCCTTCGAGTCGAAGGCCCCGATGTCGCCGGTGGCCCACCCGCGCTCCTCCCGCATCTCCGGGAAGTAGCCCCGAAATATCGAATCGCCCTCCACGCGGACGATCCCGCCATCCACGATATCGATCCGCGCGTGGGGCAGAGGCGACCCGCATCCTCGCCGGCCGCCAAGGAATTCCTCGGGCCTAAGGGCGGCGACCATCGCCGCCGTTTCCGTCGCCCCGTAGCTCGGCGAAAGGGGGAGCGCCAGCCGCGCGGCCTCCTCGGTCAGCCCGTCCCATGCGGGTCCCCCGCCAAGGAAGATGGCGCGGAACCTCTGGAGCCACGCCACCGCGGCGCTCGAGCCGAGAAGCCGCTGCAGCTGCGTCGGGACCAGGGAAAGGCAGTAGCCATCGGGCACATTTTGGGGAAAACGACCCGCCTCCGCCTCCTTCCAGGACCATGGCATGAACGACCCCCCGGTCAGCGCGCTGCGCATCCACGCCATCAACCCGCTCACGTGGTGCAGGGGTAGAACGCACACCGAGCTGACCCGCTCCATGCCGAAGTGGCGGCGGAACCCGTCGACCGCGGCTGCGATCGTCAATCCATCGTGGCGTGCGAACTTGAGGCCGCCGCCGGCTCCACCGCTGGGTATCATGAGCCAGCCGCGGTCCCCGCGCTCCCCTGCCCCGACAAGCCGGGAGAGCTCGGCGCGCTCGGCGGCGCGCCATGACGGATTGGCGAGGAAGACGTTGCCACCGGCCCTGACGGCGCTTGCGAACGAGGCCATGAACCTCGCGGGATCCGTCTCCTCGATAACCCGGGAAACCCCGTCGTCACCACCGGGGCCTGCGCCGAGGCGCCCTGCTAGTTCAGCGCGTTCCATAGCGCCTCCGGATCGATCCGATCGACATCCTCGATCCGGATAAAGGGGCCAGAGGCGGGTCCGTCGAAGGCCGGGTCCTGGAAAAGCGGCCACACTCCGAATCCAAGCGCCGATGTCGGCCCGGGCCACGCGAACGCCGCGCGCAGGGCCGCCTGGGCCCCCATTCCCGTCTCGAGCGACGAGGAGAAAACGACGCGCGCCCGGGCCTTGGCGAGTCTTCCAAGCACACCCTGGACATCTCCCAGCTGGGCCGGCTTGATGACGAAGTAGCCCGGCCACCCCGCGTCGAGCCATCGGCCGACGTCCGCGTCGCCCCGGATCGATTCGTCAAGCGCTATGGGGACGGGATAGTCGGCGGACAGGCCAAGGAGGTGGTCGGAGGCCCCCCTTGAGCCGGGCGCCACCGGCTGCTCCACAAACTCGACAGGGCGGTCCGCAGAGCAGCTGAGCCATCGCTCCGCGGTGCGCAGGTTCCATGCCCCGTTTGCGTCCAGCCGGATCCTGGAGCCGCCGGGAAGCCCGCCTATCAGGTCGTCGAGCATGGCCATTTCGTCGTCGGCGTGCCCCACCCCCACCCTCCATTTGAACACCCTGAATCCGGCCTCCGCCCTCTGAGGGGCCTGCACCAGCGCGGCACGGCCGGCGGGGAGGAGCGCGGCGACGCCCAGGCTGCGGTGCCTCGGCGGCCCGGCGGCATTGCCCATCGCGCATGAGAGGGCATTCCTGAGCGAGCAGAGGTTCGCGGGCACCCGGGCGAACACCTGCCCGTCGACTCGGTCCCCGAGGGTGCGGCAAAAGGCGTCGCCATCGTCGGCCGACTCGGTCCCGGCCCCGGGGATGGGGGCCGCCTCGCCGTACCCGGCCGACCCGTCGGGGCGCACCGCACGGATGTACAGGCCCTCCCGGGACTCCCAATCGCCGGCCGCCGTCCGCACGGGCATGCGGAAGGGAAGCGAATAGCGGCGGTGCGCGAAGGAATATTCCATTTGGTTTGCACTTTCAGTGAACGGCATTAATTCGTTACCGGCAACCCATGAGCAAGGTTGCCAAGAAAGAGCTGTCGGCAGTCGACTCCCACTTCTACCTACCGGCGGACAGATTCTTCCGCCTGAACGTCCCCACGGCGCTCACCTTTGACGACGTCAGCCTCGCCACGCTGTACTCGGAAATCCTTCCCAGGGAAGCCGACACGTCGACGTCGATCTCCGAATCGCTCGGGCTCCAGATCCCGGTCATCTCGTCCGACATGGACACGGTCACCGACAGCCGGATGGCCATCGCCATGGCGCTCAACGGGGGCCTGGGCCTCATCCACTTCAACATGACCCCCAAGAACCAGGTCGCGGCGGTGGCCCGAGTGAAGCGCCATATCCACGGCCTGATCCGGGATCCGATCACGGTGGACCCGTCGCAGACGATCGGTGACCTGCTGGCGCTGATCGAGGCGAAACGCTACGAGTTCTCGACGTTTCCCGTCGTCGACGACAAGGGGCGCCTCTGCGGCCTCCTTTCCGGCAACGTCGTCAAGGAGCGCTACCGGTCCAAGAAGGTGGCCGACGTCATGACGCCCCGCGCCCAGCTCATCACGGAGATGGAGTCCGACGTGGCAAAGGACCCGATCAAGGCGGGGGACCGTTTCTTCAGCGCCAACGTAGGGATAAACAAGATGCTGCTCGTCGACCAAAACGACCAGCTGCGCGGCCTGGTCACGGCGTCCGACGTCGAGAGGATAACCGGCGAAACCAAATCGCGCCGGAAGCCCGCGCGCGATTCCCAATTCAGGCTGGTCACCGGGGCGGCGCTACTGCCCAAGCGCAAGGCCGACGGATCCCTCGACCGGGACGCCATCCTCTCCCACGTCGGCAGCCTCGTCGACGAGCACGTCGACGCCGTGGCGGTGTCGACGGCCCACGGCCACACGGCCGGCGTCGGCGACGTCGTGAAACTTGTCCGCGGCGCCTTCCCGTCGCTCACCCTCATCGCCGGAAACGTGACGAGCGCCGCGGGCGTCGACTACCTCTCCGATTGCGGCGCGGACGCCGTCAAGATCGGCCAGGGTCCCGGGTCCATCTGCACGACGCGCATCGTGGCCGGTGTGGGGATCCCGCAGCTCACCGCCCTCTTCGTCGCCTCGACCGCCGCGAAGCGGCGCGGGGTCCGGCTGCTCGCCGACGGGGGAATCACCAAGTCGGGCGACATCGTGAAGGCCCTCACCCTGGCCGACGCCGTGATCTGCGGGGGCGTGCTGGCCGGATGCCGGGAGGCTCCCGGCGAGATCATGGAAATCGGCGGAAAGGTCTACAAGCAGTACCGGGGGATGGGGTCGCTCTCGGCCATGAAGGCGGGCAGCGCCGCGCGGTACGGCAGGGACCGCGAGGACAGCCGCAAGGTGGCGGCCGAGGGGATCGAGGCCCTCAAGGAGGTCAGCGGATCCGTGGACGACGTCCTCACCAGTCTCATCGGCGGCGTGCAAAGCGGCATGGGGTACCTGGGCGCCCGGACGCTCGCCGCCCTCCGCTCGAAGGCCCGTTTCGCCCGCGTCAGCCCGGCGGGGCAGAAGGAAGCCGGTCCGCACGACGTGGTCGAGGTATCGACGCGCAGCAACTGAGGCCTTGGCGCGTTTCGGGCAGTTGAGGCTTGCCCTCAGCCCGAGGCTCACCAATCCAATCCTCTGCAACAGGGGTTCTGAACTTCGGTTGCCGAAAGCTCCATGTCCCTGCCCCCCTTCTCCAGCCAGCTCATCGCGGACGTCGGCATATCCCTTGGCGACGAGGGCAAGGGCCGCCTGGTGCCCGAGATCGCCGAGGAGCTCCGCTCCACCCCCAGCCCCGTGACCGTTGTCATGAAGGTCAACGGGGGCGCCAACGCGGGGCACACCGCGGGGGGCGTCAAGCTCAACCTGCTTCCCTCGGGCGTCGTCGAGCGCGAGATCGCGCACCTGGCGATCGGGAGCGGGGTCGTCGCCGATCCCCGCAAGTTCCTGTGGGAGGCCGCGCCGCTCGAGCGAAAGGGTTACTCGGTGCTGGGCAGGCTGCTCATCGACGAGCGCACGATGGTCTCGGACCTGACGCATCGGCTCCTGGACCTCGCCGAGGAGGACTACCGAGTCCAGGTGCTTTCCGAGGAGCCCCGCGGCTCGACCGGGCGCGGGATCTCGGCCGCGTACGGCGAGGAGACGGGGCACTGGCAGATGCATTTCTCGGACTTCCTCGCCGGGCCCAACTTCTTTGCGCGGAAGCTGGCCCAGCGCGCCGATCGCGCGTGCCGGATGATCCGCCACGTGCACCGGGTGAGCGAACCGACATGGAACGGCTTCTTTGACCGGCTGACCGAGGCGGAGCTCCGGGCGAACGCCGAGACGGTCGCGGACGGCGTGTTCGAGAAGAAGGAATTCGATTTTGGCCAGTTTCGCGGAAGCGAGCCGTTCACCTTGAACATCGAGCGGCTCGCGGCCGTCTACTGGAAGGCCGGGGCCGCGCTCCGGGGCAACATAGGGGAGGTCCGCGAACTGATCCTGCGCGAGCTGCGCAGCGGGCACACGATCGTCGGGGAGTTCGGGCAGGCCTACTGGCTCGACAAGCGCCACGGGTTCTCCCCCACCGCGTCCCACACCTACACGCCGGAGTTTTTCGAGAGCGCGAACATCCCCGTGCAGCCGATCCACACGTTCGGTGTCGCCAAGGCCTACGACACCAAGGTGGGCACCCATACGTTTCTCACGGAGATGGACGAGGCCCATCCGCTGACGTCAAAGCTGAAAAGGCTGGAGTTTGGGACGAGCACGGGCAGGCAGCGCATGGTCGGATGGTACGATGCGGTGGAGAAGGGCGACGCGCTGCGCTACGGCGGATTCCAGGACCTGATGATCAACAAGCTGGACGCCCTGACCTGGTCGGGGGACTGGAAGGGGGACCTGCTGCTGTGCACGGCCTACGAGACCAGCAGCGGCGAGCGAAGGGCCCATGTCCCGAGGAATGAGGCCGTCAGAAAATCGCTCCGGCCCGTGTACGAGCGTTTCCCCGGGTGGGCCGAGGACATATCGGGCGTCCGCCATTTTGCGGACCTGCCCGCGAACGCCCGACGGTACGTGGGCGGCATGGTCAGGGCCATCCTCGACGTCGCGTACGCCGGGGAGTCGCGGCCCGCGAGCCTGCCCAACCTGCGCTATCTCGGCGTCGGGCCCGGGACTTCGCAGATCATCAAGGACGTCCCTTCGACGCAGGAGCTGGCGGGAATCCCCTGACGGATCAAAAGTCCTGCAGCCTCCCCTCGCCTTTGCCCCGCTCGGGCTCGAGGCGGCCCAGCACCTCGCCGAGGAGGTAGATCGATCCCGTCACAAGGAGGACATCGTCGCGCGTTCCCGCCGTGCAGATCCCCGGCGCGGGAAACAGCTCCTCCACGGTCGAGCGAACGATCCGCCCGCGAAACGCCGCGGGAACAAGGGATTCAAGCTCGGCATAGGAGGACGCGCGCGGCTGCTGGGGCATCACCAGGTGAATCTCCCGGCAATGCCGGCAGAGGACCTCGAGAAGGGGCCGCGCCCTCATGGCGCCCAGCGCCCCGAAGACGGCGACCGGCGAACGCCCGGTTTCGACGCCGAGCAGGCCGAGGCTCGTGTCCAGCACGCCCGCGCCCTCGGGATTATGCGACGCGTCAAGGATCGCGAGGCGGCCACCGAGGTTGATGCGCTGCCAGCGGCCCGGCCAATCGACGGACCGCAGGCCGGACGCCGTCGAACGCCCCGAAATGCCGAATCCCGGTTGGAGAAGGCCGGCCGCAAGCATCGCCGTCGCCGCATTCCACCGCTGGTAATCGCCCTCGAGGCTCGTCTCCGGGTAGCGCGCGATGTCGTCGCCGAACTCCTCCCTGACCGAGACGACCCGGGCCCCCTTCGATGCCGCAATGGCGCGCACCGTGGCCTCGGCCTCGGGCGGCATGCGGCCGATGACCACGGGGCGGCCGGTCTTGATGATTCCGGCCTTTTCGGCGGCTATCGCCTCCAGCGAGTTCCCGAGAAGTTCGCAATGGTCCAGGCCGATGGAGGTCACGACGCACACCTCGGGCTCGACGATGTTGGTCGCGTCAAGCCGGCCGCCGAGGCCCACCTCGATCACGCTGCAATCGCAGCGCTTCCTAGCGAACTGCAGAAAGGCCATCGCCGTCATGAACTCGAAGAAGCTCGGCCGGTCGTCGAGGCCCCCCAAGGAGGCGATCCGGTCCGCAACGGGCTGCAGCTCCCTCACGAAGGCGGCGATCTCCTCCTCGGACAGGATGCGGCGGTCGACCTGGACCCTCTCCCCGAGGCGCACGAGGTGGGGGGACGTGTACAGCCCGGTTCGCCGCCCCGAGGCGCGCAGGATGGACTCAAGCATTGCGGACACCGACCCCTTTCCGTTTGTGCCCGCAACGTGAATGCAAGGGACAGCCTTCTCGGGGTTGCCCAGCAATGCCGAGAGGATCCTCATCCGGTCGACGCCGAACTTCACCCCGGCGGCCTTGAGCCCAAAAAGGTAGTCCTGGACGGCCGGATAGCCGGCCAGCGGCAATTCGGACGTCATCTCCGGAAAAGGCTCAGGCGCCCGCGGCGACCAGCACCTTCTTGAGAAAGAGGGCCGAGAGGATCTCCCCGATGCGGTCGCGCAAATCGATCCGGCTCACGATCTGGTCAATGAGCCCGTGCTTCAGGAGGAACTCCGCGGTCTGGAACCCCGCGGGCAGCGTCTGCTTCGTCGTGTCCTTGATCACCCGCGCGCCCGCGAAGCCGATCAGGGCGCCGGGCTCCGCCAGGATCACGTCGCCGAGCGTCGCAAAGCTTGCGGTGACGCCTCCCATGGTCGGATGGGTCAGGACGGAGATATAGGGCAGCCCGGCCTGGGCCAGCCGGCCGAGCGCCGCGCTCGTCTTTGCCATCTGCATCAGGGAATAAATGCCCTCCTGCATACGGGCGCCCCCGGAGGCGCTGACAATGATGCAGGGTATTTTCCTTCCCATGGCGTCCTCGATCGTCCGGGTGATCTTTTCACCCGCCGCGGATCCCATCGCCCCGCCGCAAAACCGGAAATCCATCACCGCGATCGCCACGGGTATCGCGTGGATCGCCCCCGTCCCGCAGATGACCGCCTCGGGCAGGCCGCTTTCTCGCTGGTACCGCTTGATGCGCTCGGGATAGGCCTGCGAATCGACAAACTGGAGCGGGTCGCCCGAGCAGACCCCCGCGTGCGCCTCCACGAACGAGCCGCTGTCCAGCAGGCCGGCGATCCTCTCGTGGGCCCCAATCGGGAAATGGTGGCCGCTCTTCGGCACAACCATCTGGTTGTCCTCGATCTCCTTGTTGAAGAGGGTCTCGCCGGTGACCGGGTCCCTCGTGTAAAGGCCCTCGGGGATGTCCTTTTTCTTCGTCCTGCGAACCGAGTACGTCGGCTTGTCGAAATGCATGTGACGTGGGGAAGAGGAACCGTGCTGCATCCAAAATCCAGAGGCAACCGAATTCGGGGCTCAGCGGTACAGGACCCGCCGCAGGAAGAGCCCCTGCGCCGGGGCGGTCTCGATCCGGGCCGTCCGCACGCCGGACGAGAGGAAGTTCCTGATGTCGCCGGGGTTGAGTTTCCCTTCGCCCGACGCCACGAGGGCGCCCGCAAGGCGGCGAACCATCTTGTACAGGAAGCCGTCCGCCTCCGCCACGACGCGCACGCTGCGCCCGCGCACGTGGACCTCCAGGCGGCGAAGGCTCCGGACGGTGTCCGCGTTGTCACCGGGCTCCGAGCCGTTGAGCGCCGAGAACGCCTTGAAGTCGTGCCTGCCCTCCAGGATCGCGGCCGACGCGCGCACCGCCGCGAGGTCGAGCGGCTTAAGGATCGCCCAGCAAAAGGGCCGCGTGAAAGGGTCCGCGTCCCCCAGGTGGACATGGTACGAGTAGACCTTGCCCCTGGCGGAAAAGCGCGCGTGGAAGCCCGGCGCCGCCGCGCGGATCGACACGATCTGGATCGCGCGGTGCAGCCGGTGACGGAGGGCCGCGGCCAGCTTCTCCGCGCCGTGCGGCCACGCGGCGTCAAAATGGAAAACCTGCCCGGACGCGTGGGCGCCGGCGTCCGTCCGCCCGCTCCCGTGGATGCGGGCGTGGACGCCGAGAACCGCGGCGAGGCGCGCCTCGAGCACATCCTGTACCGCCGCTCCGCCCGGCTGGCTCTGCCAGCCCGAGAATTCGCCCCCGTCGTAGGCGCAGATGCACTTCCACCGCGTCATGGCTCGCCTTCCGGGGCGGCGCCACCGGGCGCGCGCCCGTCGAGATAGTCCTGCAGGATGATCGTCGCTGCCCGCGAGTCTATGAGGCCCGCCGCGCGGACGGACCTTCGCTTCGCCGGTTCCATTGTCGATTCAGCCTCGTAGCTCGTGAGCCGCTCGTCGACGAGGTGCACCGGCACGCCGAACTCCGACCGGACCCTTCGTGCGAATTCCTCGACCTCCATGGCTTTTGGCCCGATCGAACCGTCCATGTTAAGTGGATGGCCCATAATGACGTCCGTTATCCGCCTTTCCTTCAGCAGGGCGGAGAGGCCAGCCCACCGCTTTGACGGGTCCGCGGAGACCAGGGCCGCCAGGGGCGTCGCGACGCCCAGGTCGTCGCCAAAGGCGACGCCGATTCTGCGGGTCCCATAGTCGAGGCCGAGGAAGCGCATGACAACGGCGGGATTCAGACGGCCAGCTCCGGATGAGCGGCGGCGTAGTCCTGCGCGGCCCCGGCAAAGGCCCTCTTGAGGCGGGAAAAGACCGATTCAGGGCCTACCTTGAAGGCAATGTCGTCTATCCATCCGACCGGGACGATATCCTTGGTCGTCGAAAGCAGGAGGCATTCGTCCATCGAAGCCAGGTTCTCGGGACGCACCGCCTCCTCCAGCGCCGTGATTCGCGCCGACGCCGCGATGCCACCGAGAAGGAGGCCCCGGGTGATGCCTCCCAAGATGCCCGCGGACAGGGGCGGCGTGACGAGCATGCCGCCGCGCGCGAACGCAATGTTGGAAACCGCGGATTCGGTGACCTCGCCGGCCAGGTTGAGCATGACGACATCGTCGGCGCCGCGCGACCGCGCCTCGCGAAGGCACAGCAGGTTGTTGAGGTAGTTCCCCGTCTTCCAGGCGGGATCCAGGCTTTGGACGGGGTTTCGGCGAAGGGAGGCGGCCATCGACAGGCGCAGCCCGGCGCGCAGCTTTTCAGGGGGCACGTCGGGGCACGGCTGGACGAGGAGGACGAAGTCCGGATCCTCCGCAAGGGCGACATCGAGCCCGATCGCGCCGGCGCCGCGCGTGGCCTGGAGCCGGATATAGAGCTCCCCCGTGCCGGGCGCTTGCGCGCGGTAGGCGGAGACGGTGCGCCGGATCTCCGGAAGGATCTGCTCCGGCCCGAACGCCAGGCGCATGTGCAGGGCCTGGGCCGAGGCGCGCAGCCTTTTCCAGTGCTCGTCCCACGCGAATAGGACGCCGTGATAGGTCCTCCATACCTCGTAGATCGCGTCCCCATAGAGGAATCCCCGGTTGAGCGGGGATATAGAGGGTTCGCTCGCCGGATGCAGGCGCCCGTTCGTATTGGCCTGAATATAGTGGGTAGGCATGGTCGGAGCGTCCGCAAAAAAACAGCCCCCGCCAATGAAAGCGGGGGCCGGTTGCCGGTGGCAAGACTGCTTCGGCGTCAGGCGCGCGCCTTCACCAGTCCCAGGGCCTTCTTGATGTTCTGGACGCTGGGAAGCGAGATGCTCAGCGACTTGGCGATCTGCGAGCCGGTCTTTCCGGCCTCGACGAGCTTCTTCACGCTCGCGCGCGTATCATCGTTGATGATGGCCCGCTTGCGGCGCTTCACCTTCGTCGCGCCCCTGGCCTTGACGGCCCGGCGGGTCTTCCCACGCGAGGTGGTTGCCGCCTTGAGCGCCTTTGTGAAGTCCTTCAGGGAGTTATAGCCGTAGGTCTTGTGCAGCGACGCCAGCTCCTTGCGGAGACGCTTGGCGATCGACTTCTCAAGTGCGGCGATCTTGGCCTTCGTGGCTTCGAGTTCCTTAATCTGTTTGGTTACCATAGTCCGATTACCGTCATGTTATCGTCACAATATAGCAAGCCCGATGCATCCAATAGTTGCGGCGTCCCGGGGCATATCCAGCCGCGGGGCGCTGGGCTTTACTCGACGCCCGGGCGGAAGGTAGCATGAAGCCATGGTCGAGTCCATAGACACGTCCCGGCAGACTTCGTTCGCCACCGGCACGCGATTTTTCGTGGCTCTCCTGGCGGTGGCGCATGCCGCCGCATTCGGATCGATATGGATCCAGTCGGCCGGACTGATCGGTCCGTCGGGAATCCTGCCGGCGGGCCGATACTTCGCGGCCGCAAAGGAGCAGATCGGCGCCCGGGCCTGGTTCGAGTTGCCCTCCCTTTGCTGGATCTTCGGCACCGGCCATTTCATCGACGTGCTGTGCGCAACAGGAATAGCCCTGTCGGGCCTCCTTCTTGCGGGCTTCGCCCCGGCCCTGTGCCTGGCGCTCCTCTGGGCGTGCTACCTGTCGCTTGTCTCTGCCGGGCAGATCTTCTTCTACTTCCAGTGGGACATCCTCCTCCTGGAGAGCACGCTGGTGGCGATCTTCCTGGTTCCATGGACCCTGGGGCGGCCCCGCGGCCCCCATGACCCGCCCCGCCTCGCCCGCTACCTGATATGGTGGCTGCTCTTCCGCCTCATGTTTCTATCGGGTATCGTGAAGCTGACGAGCGGCGACCCGACGTGGCGCCACCTGACCGCGCTCACGTTTCACTATCAGACCCAGCCGCTCCCCAGCCCGCTGGCCTGGTACGCGCAGCAGTTTCCGGCGTGGATCCAGATGGTCTCCTGCTTCATCATGTTCGCGGTCGAGCTGGGGGCCCCGCTCTGCATCCTGGGGCCCAGGAAGGTGAGGCACGCCGCCGCGCTGTCCCTTGTCGCGCTCCAGGTCGTGATCGCCCTCACGGGGAACTATGCCTTCTTCAACCTGATAGCCATCGGCCTCTGCCTCACCTGCCTGGACGACGCCTGGTGGCGCCGATGGCGCCGGGGCGCGCAGGCCGATGTCGCCGGAGCCCGGCAGGCGATCCTTCCGGCCGGGCGGCTGAGCCGGACGCTGCTGCGCTGGTTCGCGGCGCTCTCCGTCGGCGTGACCTTCTTCAAGTCCGTGGCCTCGATGTCACAGGGGGCCGCAAACTCCCCGCTGGTCCGGATCGTCGAGGAATCGGTGGGGCCCTTCCTCAGCTTCAACACCTACGGCCTGTTTGCGGTCATGACCGTGGAGCGTCCCGAGCTCATCATCGAGGGCAGCAATGACGGAAACGACTGGCGCGAATACGCCCTTCCCTACAAGCCCGGCGACCTCGACCGGAGGCCGCGATGGGTCGCGCCCTATCAGCCGCGCCTCGACTGGCAGCTCTGGTTCGCGGCGCTCGACTCTGCGGACGCCAGTCCCTGGGTGGGCACGCTGTGCGAGCGGATCCTGCGGGGCGATTCCGCCGTGCTCGGCCTCTTCTCCCGGAATCCGTTCCCCGGGCGTCCGCCGCACTCCGTCCGGGTCGTGCGCTACCGGTACGAATTCACGGACGGCCCCGAACGGGCGCGCACCGGAAATTGGTGGCGCCGGACGCCGATAGATTTTTATATCCAGCCCGTGACGCTGCCCCCCGATTCCCAGTGAAGCCATCCGGGCGCGACCAGTTTGTCGAGCTGCTCAGGGAGGCGATCATGGGCGGTTCCCTGGCAAAGCTGACCCTTGCCAAGCCGGCCGGCACGGATCCGACGCTCAGAAACCTCTTCGTGCGCCCGGTCCTGCTCAGGTCGGGACCCCGGTTCGCGTTCGTGTGGCGCCATGCGACGAAGGACATAACCAAGAATCATGGCGCCGAGGAGGCCCTGCGGCTCCTGGAGCCCATGGTCGGCTCCGATTTCCTGGACGCGCATCTCTTCACGGCGACGCATGGCGCGCAGCTGGAGACGGCGCCCGGAAAATCCAGCCTTCGCGTGAAGGCCCTTGGCAAGCCATTGGATTCAACCCTGGGAAACGACCGCCGGAAGAACCACGCCATTGGGGCGGACGCCCCCTGGCTGAGGGCGCTCGGCGTCACCGACGTCAACGGCCGGCCGCTGGCCGCCATGGCGGACAAGTTCAGGCAGATTGAGAAATTCGCCGAGCTCCTCGGGCATCTCATCAAGGAGGCGGCTCTTCCGACAGGCCGGCGTACCCGTGTTTACGACATGGGCTGCGGAAAGGGCTATCTCACCTTTGCCGCGAGCGAGCTGCTCGGGGATCGGGCCGACGTTTGCGGGGTCGAGCAGCGGGCGGACCTCGTCGACCTTTGCAACAGGGTCGCCGTCGAGCAGGGCTTCGCGGGCCGGCTGTCCTTTCGGAAGGGGTCGATCGCGGACACCCCCGTCGATTCCGCCGATGTCCTGATCGCGCTTCACGCCTGCGACACCGCGACCGACGATGCCCTGGCGAAGGGCGTCTCGGCCGGCGCCGCACTCCTCGTGGTGGCCCCGTGCTGCCACAAGGAGGTGCGGCCGCAGCTGGTCTCGCCGGCGGTCCTGTCGGCCGCGCTCCGGCACGGGATCTTTGAGGAGCGCCACGCCGAGTTCGCGACCGACGCCCTGAGGGCGCAGCTCCTGGAGTGGGCGGGCTACCGGACAAGGGTCGTCGAGTTCATCTCGACGGAGCACACCGCCAAGAACGTCATGATCACCGCGATCAAGGACCACCCGAAGGGGGATCCCGTGGTCGCCGAGGGGATCCGCGAATTCGCGGCATTCTACGGCATCCGGCGCCAGACCCTGGCCTCCCACCTGGGATTCGCCCTCACATGACCTGGACCGAGCTCGACTGGGACGCCCTCGAGCGGCTCCGAAGGCAATTCCTGGGCGGGAAGCCGTGCGACGGCCCGTATTGGAAGTCGCGCGAGGACCTGGCCGCCTACGACATGACGTTTGGCGAGCGCATCGGGTGGAAATGGGATGCCGTCCTGGAGGAGCTCCGGATTCGGGGATGGGCGCCCCACGGCGGCGCCGTGCTCGACTGGGGCTGCGGAAGCGGGATTGCGGGCCGGCGCCTCGTGGAGGTTTTCGGCCCCGGGACATTCGACTCCCTCGTGGTCTGGGACCACTCGCCGGTCGCGACCGATTTCGCGCACGACGCCGCCGCGAGGAGGTTTCCAGGCCTCGCGGTCCTGTCCGCGACCCCCGGTTACCTCACGGGCGATGAACCCATCGGGCTGCTTGTCATCAGCCACGTCCTCAATGAGCTTCCGCCCGCCGCGCTCGACGAGATCCGGACCCTGGTCGCGCGGTCCCGCGCCGTCGTCTGGACCGAGCCCGGCATCCGGGAAACAAGCCGGGCGCTCGGCTCCCTCAGGGACGAATGGCTGGAGGACTTCGAAGTGGTGGCGCCCTGCACCCACCGATCCCCCTGTCCTGTCCTCGGGCCGGGAAACGAGCGGCACTGGTGCCATCACTTCGGCGCCCCGCCGTCCTGGATCTTTGCGGATTCAGGCTGGGTCAAGTTCGGGCAGCGCGCCGGAATCGACCTCAGGAGCCTGCCCTACTCGTTCGTGGCGCTCGACCGCGACTGGAGCGGCAATGCAGCCGGATTGTCCCGGGTGATAGGCCGGCCCGAGCATTTCAAGCCGTACACGCGGCTTCTCAACTGCGACGGCGACGGCCTCGCGGAGCTGACCGTGATGAAACGCGACAATGCGGCGCTCTGCAAGGAACTGGACCGGACGAAACGTCCTCTCATCTACCGATGGGCGCGGGACGGCGAAAGGATTGTCAGCGGGTCCGCTCTCCAGCCGGCCGCGCCCTGAATCGGGCTCAAAGGCCTTCCTCAGCCCCCGGGTCCCCGGGCTCCCATCGCGGACGGGCGGAGGAAAATCCTTTTGGCTCTTCGCTTCGGCTGAAACCGCGGCTAGGGTACACGAGGCGATACGGCAAAAATCATCATCCCACCATCAAATGACAAACGACGAACTGACATCGAAGATTAAGGAACTGGAAGACAAGGTCTCGGCCGCGACATCCGATGCTCAAAGCGCCCATTCAAGCGCAGGCAGGCTCAAGGAGGCTGTCAAGCAGCTGGCCATGGCCATCATCAGGCACGACAACACCGAAATCCAGAAGATCGCCGATGATCTGGATTGATCAGCGGTTCCGGCGGATCGGGACACGGCCCCACCCTAGGCCTTGACTCGCCTTTCCCGTTGCGGTCTGATGGCCCTTTCCCTCATCACACCACCATGGGCCAGCAGCTTAACAAGATCATCAAACGCAAACGTCGCGCCGCTTACCTGAAGCGCAAGAAGGTCGCGGCCAAGGCGGCCAAGAAGAAGTAGGATTCCGGACCGCGCCCCAGGGGCCCGCTCCAACGCCGGCGTGATCACGGTCAGCCTCATCTCTCTCGGCTGTGCCAAGAACCTCGTGGACAGCGAGATAATGGTGGGCCATCTGCACCGGGCGGGAATGAAGGTCATTCCCGAGGCGGACAAGGCGGACGTCGTGATCGTCAACACGTGCTCGTTCATCGACTCCTCCAAGGAGGAGTCTATCGGGCATATCCTGGAGGTCCATGAGCGGCGCGGCCTGCGCAAGCGCCGCCGCAGCCAGAAGCTGATCGTCGCCGGCTGCATGTCCCAGCGATTCTCCAAGAACCTGCCCGGCGCGATGCCCGAGGTGGACGCGTTCATCGGCCTCGACCAGATCACGCAAGTCGCTCCGATCATCGAGGAGCTCTATGCGAGGGAACGCGGGACTGAGGCTGCGCCCGCCAGCTTCGTCACCCCGCGCTCCACCTTCATCCCGGATTACGACACCCCGCGCTTCCGGCTGACTCCCGCCCACTACGCCTACGTGAAGATCGCCGAAGGCTGCAACCACCCATGCACGTTCTGCATCATCCCGCAGATCCGCGGCCGCCACCGGAGCCGGACGGTCGCAAGCGTCGTAGCGGAAGTCCGCCAGCTCGTTTCCGAGGGGGTCAAGGAGATCAACCTGATATCGCAGGACACCACGTTCTTCGGGATGGATACCTGGGAGGAGCGGCCAAACCCGCGAACTCCCGTGGATTCGTCGCGGGGCACCGCTCTGACCTCGCTCCTGCGCGAGCTGAACGCCGTCGAGGGGGACTTCTGGATCCGCATACTCTATACCCACCCGGCGCACTGGAGCGACGAGCTTATCCGGACCATCGCGGAATGTCCCAAGGTGGCGCGATACGTCGACATGCCCCTCCAGCACATAAGCGACAGGATGCTTGCGGCGATGCAGCGGGAGACGGGGGGCGCCTACATCCGCGACCTCCTGCGCCGCATTCGCGCAGGCATCCCGGGAATCGCGCTGAGGACGACCTTCATCGTCGGATTTCCCGGCGAAACGGAGGCGGACTTTGATGAGCTCTGCGAGTTCGTTCGCGGGAGCCGGTTTGAGCGGCTCGGCGTATTTCGCTATTCCCAGGAGGAGGGAACGCGGGCGGGCAGGATGCAGGGGCAGGTCGCCGCAAAGGAGAAGGAGCGCCGCTGGCACCGCCTTATGGCGCTCCAGAGGGAGATCGCGGCCTCGGTCAGCGCAACCAACGTCGGGAAGACGGTCAGGGTCCTGGTCGACGAAACGGGCATCGCGCGCGGCGAGGCCGACGCGCCCGACATCGACGGCCGCGTGTATGTGCCGCGCGAGCTTTCAGTAGGCAGCTTCGCCAGGGTGACGATCAACGGGCACCACGACTACGACCTCCTCGCGCTACCCTCCGGCGAAACCCCGGCGGAGTACAAGGTAGCAAAGCAGGCCCAATAGCCGCCGGCTCAGCCCTTCGCGGACGCGGCGAAGCGGCCTATGATCCCGTCGAACGAACCGTTCGTGAAGAAGATGATCACGCGTGGCTTTCCGCGTGCGGGAAGCGTGTCGGCGGCGAGAGCGTCATGAAGCTCGGCATTCGACGCGAATCGCCGGGCGTGGACGCCCTGTGCCTCAAGATTGCCCGCCACCGCCTCAGTGTCGAATCGCTCCTCCTCGCGCAGCGACTCGGCGCGGCTGACGGCCCCGAGGTAGACCTCGTCCGCATGGGCCAGGGCCCGCGCAAAGCCGGTCTGCAGCGTCCTGACCCGCGCCGTGTTGCTGCGCGGCTCGAACACCGCGGTGAGAACGGCTCCGGGAAAGCGCGCGCGGAAGGAGCTCAGCGTCTCGGCGAGCGCGGTCGGGTGATGGCCAAAATCCTCGATGACCGTGATACCGGGCGCCGCAACGAGGATCTCTTGCCTGCGCCTCACCCCCCGGAATCGCGCAAGGGAGCCCAGCGAGATGCCCGTTGGCGGGTAACCTGCGAGCGCAAGGCCCGAGGCCGTCGCTGCCATGGCCGCGTTGCGCGCATTGTAGATCCCGGAAAGGGACCACTTGACCTTCGCCCAGGGGGCGCCGCGCCATAGTAGCCCGAAACTTGAGCCCTCCGGATTCTCCGAGAAATCGACGATCCGCGTGTCGTTGCCCTCCTCCAATCCCACCCGGACGACCCTCGTCCACGGCATCGTTCCAAGGGCACCCAGATTGTCGTCATCCCCATTCAGCACGGCGAACCCGTTCCTCGGGATGATCCTGGAAAAATGGATAAAAGAGCGCTGGACGTCGGCCAGGTCGCGAAAAATATCCGCGTGGTCGAACTCGAGGTTGTTGAACACCGCGATATGGGGCGCGTAGTGTACGAATTTGCTGCGCTTGTCGAAGAACGCGGAGTCATATTCGTCGCCTTCGATGACGAACGGATCTGCAGCGGCGCCGAGATGGCTTCCCGTCGGCGGGTCCTGCGGCACACCTCCGATAAGGAACCCCGGGTCCCGGCCGTTCTCCCGAAGCAGGTAGGCTGCCAGCGCAGTCGTCGTCGTCTTGCCGTGAGTCCCGGCAATGACGATGTTCTTCCGGTGGCGGAGCACCTGGTCGTGCAGCATTGCCGGAAGCGACGTGAAGGGAAGCGCCCTTGTGTCCAGAAGCCATTCGACCTCGGGATTGCCCCGTGTCATGGCGTTGCCGACGATGACCATGTCCGGCTTGAGCGACGCGAGCCGGTTTGGATCGTAGCCCTCGTGGACCCCCACCCCCGCCTCCGCGAGCACCGTGCTCATAGGAGGATAAATGCCCGCGTCGGCTCCCACCACCTCATGCCCGGCAGCGCGTGCGAGAAGCGCCGCGTTTCCCATCGCCGTCCCGCAGACACCCATGAAATAGAACTTCAAATTGGATGCATCTTCCCAAATCCACACCGGGTTGGAAGCAGGTAATTGTCGAATGTGTCGCAGTGAATAGCCTACGGACTCACTGCACAGTGAGATTCACATCGGAATATAGGTAGAACCGCTGCACCTCATATGCGGCAGCCGCGCTTGCTCCCCGCCGGACTACGATCATGCGGCCGGACAGTATTCCAGTGGCAAATCCTGAGATCGAATTGCTTTGAGTCGTACCCGAGTTCGGGGCGGCCGTGATCGCATTTGTCGATGGGCCGATGTCGACCCAAGCCGTGTCGGTGGGGCTATTGTTGGCCAGCGTGAGCGAAAACTTCGGTTGAACGATCCGCTCCACCAACAATCGTGAGGCATTTGTCCGATTGTTGGACGATGAGGTGTTCCAAAGCGAATATTGCGCGGAAGTGAGCAGCGAGCTCCACAGCGCAGGAGCCTGGGACTGGGTGGACTCCCAGCTTTGGTCCCATATCGAATTGAACGTCTGCGTGGGGTCTGCCGTCGGGAACACGAGCGTTCTGTATGTTGGTACCATGAGCGACATTAGAAGGTATCGCTGTTGGCTGGCCTCCCCTGCCGGGCCAATAACGAGGCAACGTTGAACCTGGTAGGCGTTGAATGCTATCGCAGTGTACTGATTCTGTGTGAGCGCGGAATAACTGGCGCCGATGACAAAGGAGCTAACACCGCGCTTCTGCGCCAGCTTTGTCACCCATCCCGCTGGATCGACCACCACGTCCGGGGTGTAGATCCTCGAGGCGATTCCCGTTCCCAGGTCAAATGTAGTGAATACAGTCCCCCCAGGAAGTCCGCTTCCCGCAACGGACGCCTCATTGAGGTTGTTGTAGTCAATGGCGTCATATGTCGCCTCAAAGTCCTTTCGCAGCGACTTGAGAGTCTCCGCCTCCGACCTGAGTTTCGCGTCGTCAAGTTTGTTGGCAATGACCGGCGCCAGTATTCCCGCTAAGACGCCCACTATCGCAACGGCGACGAGAAGCATGAGAAGAAACTCGCCGCGAGAATCGGCCGTTTCAGTGGATTTCATCCATTATCTCCACGACTGGCAGCACGACCGCAAGTGCAATGCCAAATACCCAGGCGAGTACGAGTACGAGCATCGCCGGTTCAATCATCCTTAGCGCAAGAGCAACCCGGTGCCGGGACTCAGCGGTATAGTAATCGGCGAGCCTTCCGAATACCTGCGGGAGCGAACCCTCGCCACTCTTGACCGCAAGCACAACCTCCGGGGCAAACACGCCAGCACGTTCGAATCCAGTGCCCACTGTCGCATTTCCCCGTACCGCCGCAACGACTAGGCCTATGCCACGCGAGTAAACGGCGTTTCCCGCCACAACGGCACAGAATTCCAGTGCCTCAACCACTCGGATGCCAGATTCGCTAAGCGCACGGTATGTGACACAGATACGCGCCATCGAAAGCGCCTCGACCGCACCACGCACCATGGGAATGCGCACTGTTAGCGAATCGAACGACGGCCTGAATCTGGGATGTCGCGCCATCCACGCTGCCGCGAATGGCAGACAAAATGCGAGCGCTGCAATCCCGGGGTGGTGAACAACAAACTCGCTTAAGCCAAAGAAGAAACCCGTGATTCGATTGACTTTGGTTACGCCGATATCCCTTAGCATCTTTGAGAACCGTGGTAGCGTGAATACGCAAAGGACAAGGGATGATGCGAGACCCGTGGCGCCGACAAGCGCAGGATAGGCCATCCCGCGCATCGATTCACGCCGGATTTCCTGCATCTGCGCGACATAGCCGCGCACGTGCCCGACCCCTTCCGCGAGCCGGCCTGCCGCCTCATGCGCCGAGATGACACCGATCATCGAATCATTGAACACTTTAGGGAAACGCCGGAGGGATTCACCGAAGCTACCGGTTTCCTCGATCAGCCGCACAACCTCCGTCCACAACCCCCGGGCGGCACCTGGCGGAGCGCATTCAGCGAGCGTCCTCAGGGCCGTGTTGATTCTCACACCGCTCATTAGCATCAATTCAAGCGAATCCAGAGCGGCCAGGAGCAACTGACTGGAGATGCGCACGCGCGCCGAGGACCACCTTCTCCCATCGACCCTTTGGATGTCAACGACGTACGCCTTTCGGTTTGACTCGATGTGCTCGAAAAGGCTGGGAAGGTCGACGGCGTCCAGTTTCACTGTTCTGCGGCGTCCGTCTCGAGAAATATACCTTGCGTGGAAGAGCGGCATGATTCGTCAACCGTCCGTGATGGTCGCCGTGACGCGCCGCCCCTTTGGAATAACAAAGAGTGATCCGCTTCTTTCCAGCAACACGCCGTTGGCGAATACAGCCGCCACGTTGAATTCTCCGAGGGCGTCTCCCCGCCTGACAATGCGCCCATTCAGGATGCCGACCGATCCGCCCTCGCCGCCAGTGATTATACCTCCACAGTCAAAGACGATTTCTATCCCTGCAGCCTTAGGCATTGGGCGCACGTCCCAAGGATTCCGGCTCGTAGGGGCCATAGACTCGCCGCCTCGTTCTGTAGGCCCGGCGTCGATTCGTCCGTGCGCGTCCGGCCAACGAGCGCCTGGGGGAACGGCACGCCCAGTCAAGTCCTCGTCCGAGGGCGAATTGGCCTCTACCTCCGAATCGCCTGTCAGTGCGATTGCAAATACTCGCCGCTGATCGGGCTGTTGCTTATCGGCAATCGGGCCCGTTCCGACAAACCTTACAATCGATTCATCCGGGAAGTTGGGCATTGGGAAGACCAAAAACGATCGGGCGTCCCGGTCGGCCGGAACATACGCCCAGCCGTTGCTGTCCGCGTCAGCTTTCGTGGGACCAAGCGCCGCGCCCAGAATAATGAAAGTGATAAGTCTCATTGCCTTTCAGGTTCAAAATTAATTTCAATTCCGTTTGCGGGATGCAACTGCACTAGTATTGAGAAACGGGCGCCGCGAAAAAGAAAGGTGTTGGATTCGCTTCGAATTCCTTTGTCGTCATTTGACGCGCCGGCACTGCACATCGCCGTTTCTACCGATCTAATGTCCAGCGCACCGTCGCCAACCCTTAGTCCGGTGACGATTTCCCTCAATACGGCGAGAGCGCTCTCCTCAACGTCGGACAGCACGTCGCATCGGTTGGGAAGGCCGTTCCCCACCGTTGGGATTTCATAGGTCATTTGTCGGTGTCCTCGACTGCTCGGCGGGCCTGCTCCACCGCCATTGCGAGTGCGTCGAGTGCGGCCCGCTGCCGTATGAGCTTGCCGGAGATCCGAACGATTTCAATTTTCCGAAGGGCGATGTCGCCAAGCAGCGCGTCACGCCTCTTTTCCAAATCCGTCAATTGCTGCCGAATGTCCTCCCCTGTTCCGGCTGCCTTTAGTCTCTGCTTCAGCTCAGAGGCCTGTCCCTCATCGTTTGTGAAGACCTGAAGAAAAACGGGATTCCCATATAGTTGGGCAATCTCTTCTACGGCCGCCTGCATCTTATCGAGCATCTCAGCGTACCGCTTGTCGGCTCTTCCGGTCGTGTCGTTGTCACTCGCCGCCATACCGCTCGAAGGCGAGTTAAGCTCAGCCGCATGTATCGCGGGTGAAATCGAGTGCTCGTCGGCAGCCCAGCAGCACGCGGACTGCAGCATGAGTGTCGCCGCAATGGTGTTGATCTTGAGTTTCATGGATTTGATACGGAAGGGCGGCCATGGATAGCCACCGCAATTGTAACGAGGTCAACGGACCGGTGTTTCCGGGTGCCGCTCGTCTTCATTTCAAATCGGGAGATCCCGACGCCGGCAAGAAGCTCCGATGCCTTGATCGTCTCGAGGATTTTCGGCCAGTCCGAAACCGTTGGTGAGAGCAGAGTGAATGTCCCAACCAAGTATGAAAAATCTTCTTTGTTGTCCTGCGTTCCGGCCTCAGCCTTCCAACGCGAGCCGAACAGGTGCATAAGGCGTTCCCAGGTGTCCTCCGGTCGCAATTGGACTTGGAATCTGCCGACGCGCGCGCGCAGCGCCTCAACTCTTGAATCCTCGCAGTCCGCCATTGCAAGAATTTGCCCGGATAGCCGGCCTTCGATGTCCATTGTGCGGCGCCGCCGCTCAATCCTTCCGCTCGTAAGTAGTTGGTGCAGGAGTGCCATCGCACAGGCCGCAACCACCGCCCCCAAGCTCAACGCAAAAAGCCGCCTCGAATATGCGACTCCCCTTATCATTGCCGAGGGTCCCCGTATCTGCCACGCACAACGAGGCGAGCGGACCCAGCATCATAGGTCCAGCCACCTTCCGCCATGGGAGCAAACCCACATCTCTCGAGCGAAATTCGCGTATTCTCCGGCTCGAAGTCGGTTCCAATAACGAGCGCCACGAGCTCAAAATGGCGGTCATTTTCAATTGTCAGGGAAGTAAGGGTAAGCGCGTCTGGTAGCGCCGCCGCTAATCCAGCGAGGGCATCGTAGCAGCCCATAGGAAATGATCCGGGCCCGTCAGGAGCCTCGCGGCGAAGTCGGGCCATTTCTCGCTGGTTATTGCCTAACGCATTCGCGCGGACCTCAAGGCTCGTAACCCGCGCACGATCCGCGGCGTCCTCCGAGCTGATTTTCTTGCGGTCCTCGAGGACGGCCGCACCGAAGGCCATAGCAACCGAAGCGCCAGTGATAGCGGCGGCAACGAGGAATCGGTCTAAGTCGCGCGGCCGTGGGAATGCGTCGGCCAAGTTTGCTGGGTGGGTAGTTGGAATCCGAGCGGCGCTCAATGCGAACGCTTCGAGGTTCACGACAACTTCCACTCTTCCCGATGTTCGAAGATCCTTCCATATCGGGCAAAATCGCTCCGGCTCGCTTTCCGCAATTACGACCATGCTTCCGCGCTTCAGCACGGCCTCTCCCATAGTCGGAGACGGACCCGCCTCAACGTCGCCGATATGGACGGAAAACGCCTTCCAATCGCGTTCGGACATGATTCCAGTCCAGGCCCTAAACGATCGCCTTCCTCCTCCAAATGAGGCAATTGCGGCGAACTCGTTCGTCAATATTAGGGCAAATCTGGCTTTCGGGGCGGAATGGACCGACTCTACGCAGGCAATCGCCGCGGAGTATGCGGACCATGCGGCGCACAATTGGGATCCCCCGCGAACGCAGGTATCCCGCACATGGATGAGCCCGGGCGTCAATTCGGAGTGAATAAGCGTTGAAAATGTGCCGCCAGGACCGGATTCGGGATATTCAATGCCCCAGCCTAAATCCTCGGATGTTACGACCGGATACTCGCTTCGGACCCGCGCCAGTGACGCAAATGCGGTGCGGTTGACTTTTGGGATTTCAACTGCCTGATGCGCCATCCCGTCGGGCTCAAACACAGCAATGGCGCGTTCAGTCGGAGCGGCGGAAAGAAATTCCGCGATCCGCGCGACTGAATCACGAGATAAACCGGCTTCTCCGGAAAATGTTTCGCTCCGCCAGACGCCCGCGTCGCGGGTCCATACGGTGCGACCGAGTAGTAACGCGATACGCGCAGTCATGGCTCAAAAATTTCCGAGATAGACATAAACGTCGGTGACGCCGCCGACTGCAGCCGCATACACAACATCGCCCCGGCCTTGGGCTGCGCCGGCGGAACCTGTCGTGTCGTCCATGAATGCCGGAGTGTCGATCGCCGTGGCTATTTGCGCCGCCTCGGATCCGGGAACAGCCTTGATCACCGCGTAGGCTACGCGACCGGCAGGCAAGCTATTAACGCCATCCGTCCTGAAGTTAGTGCCACCGTTGGCATCTACCGTCCCGGGCGCCTGGGCAATGTTAACGGCAGCGCATTCCAGCCGGGAGACAACTGCGTAGCCGTATCCGCTAGTAATTCGAGTATCCGGTAGATTATAAAAAGTTCCCGTGGCCGCGTTGTATCGTGGATCGACGGCGGTCGATCCCCCCGTTGGCGAGAACATCTGCGAGCCGCATGCTGGGGTGAAATACCGTTCCAGCTTTGGACTCGGGACGGACATGAGCACCTCGTCCAGCCTAAGCGCATTATTGAAATCAACCGGCGCCGAGCCCGCCAAATTGGGATTCAAGGCGATATTTACCGTACCGGAAAGCGACAAATAGCCCTTTGTCGGTGGGAGCGTGCCGCCGAGCTGGTTGGCCGCGTCCGCAGCGAAACCCTTCAGCTGCTTTAGGTCCGCAATCGTTCTATTCACATGGGCCGCGGAGAGGGCCCTGTTCAGCGCAGGCAGCAGGATGGCCGCCAAGACGCCGATGATGGCCACGACCACCAGTATTTCAATAAGTGAAAAGCCAGGCGTCCTTAGGGCACGGCCAAAGCTGGAATCGATTTTGTTTTTTGTGTTCATATTCTCGGAGATTTTAAGAGTTGCGGGCAGCGTCCATCGTCGCACCAAAGACCTCTTCCGGGGTGGTGATTCCGAAGAAGGCCTTGAGGATGCCATCCTCGCGCAGGCACCTTGCTCCGATGTCGCCTTCGCGCATCGCCGAGGAAAAGATGGATTCGGCGCCGACAGGGTCGAAACGGCCTCTTTGTCTCAGGAGCAGATCGGCTAGAGGGCGGCGGATCTCCCTGAATTCAAAGATACCAAGCCTTCCTACAAAGCCGCTGCGATTGCACCCGTTGCACCCCCCTCCCGCCTCAAAAAACCCCGGAGCCTGCCTTTCGGGGGCGCGGAAGACCAAGGAGCATTTTGCGACCTCGATGACGTTCTCGTAGCGCTCCGCAAGCGCACCAGAATCCCGGTGCGGCTTTCGACAGAACGGACAGAGGCGTTTGACGAGGCGCTGAGCGAGCAGGAACCGGGTGGTCGCCGCGATCATTGATGCCTCGACTCCCAGGTCGAGCAGTCGGCACAGGGCCTGAATCGCCGTATTTGCGTGGATTGTGGTGAGGATCAGGTGCCCGGTAAGCGCAAGTCTCATCGCAAGCGATGCGGTCTCGCCATCGCGAATCTCACCAACTATGATTATGTCAGGATTGTGGCGAAGGAATGCCCGTAGTGCGGATGCGAAGGGCATCCGTGGGCTTACGGGCGCCTGGGTCACAGTGCGCAACCGGTACTCCACCGGATCCTCTATGCTGAGGACCCGCTTATTGCGGGAATCGAGCCATGGAACGGCCGCTGCTAGTGTGGTGCTCTTGCCGTGTCCAGTCGGGCCTGAAACCAAGAGAATCCCGTTCGGCTTTTTGAGTTCCGTCCGAAATCGCATAGCCGTGTCCTCGAGCATACCCAGATCCTCTAGCGATCCAACCTGTGCACTTTGGTCCAGTATCCTGATCACGATGCTTTCGCCGTTTATCGCCGGGATCACGGAATACCTGAGCGACACGCGCTTGCTTCCGTATTCGCGAATTGCCGATGCGTCCTGCGCATCGAGTCTGTTTGCAACATCGAGCCCTCCCGAGGCCGCCACACCTCGCGACCTGCCATCCGCGCCTCGGGTCGAAGAAAGTTTCAGCTGCGCCGAGACTGCATCCTTCATTGCACCCGGCAGCGTCCCCCATGGGACAAGGTCGCCATCGATGCGCCACCTAATGTCGCAGCTCCGGTCCTCGGGAATGCAATGAATATCCGACAGCCCTCGCGTATGTGCCGCTTCGCGAATCATCCCCTCCACAAATCGCTCCAGCTCGTTATCGCGGACTTCCAGGCTGGCCGAATAGACCTCGGAGACGCGTGCCGCGATGTCGGCCTGCGGCGAGACAACCCATTCGACCGTATTGCCATCAAGCGCATACCTGACTTGTGCAAACTGAGGGCCTGACGGATCTGCTATCGCCACGGTCAGTCGTGCCCCCCGACGCGCAATGACGAGCGCGCTGCGATTTCTCGCTATGGCCTCGGGCAATGCCTTGTGCGAGTCACCTTCAACACGAAGTTCCTCCCTCGGGAGGTATCTCCATCCGTGAAATTCCGCAATCCAGCGCGCCACGGCTTCATCAGTGGCGAGACCGAGTTCAACAACGGTCCTGCTGATTGGCTGCCGGCCCTCAACCTCTCTGTGATAGGCCTGTGCCGAGGCTATTTGCCTTTCAGAAATACCGGTCCCCAGAAGCTTCTCGACGAGAAACGAATCCAAATGTTCGCCGATTCGATCCGAAGAAGTCGGCGTGCATGTCATATTGTTCCCCCTCCAATGTCTATCCGCTCGACCCTCTTGCTGTTTTCCACTGGAAAGGGAGTAAGCCGCGCCGAGCGGTCGGCACCAGGCGACGACGGCGTGTCCGCCTCGACTGGAATGAGTGCGGGTGGCTCCTCCGCGTTGACAGTGACGAGGAAGATGAGCTCAGTCCGGGTCTTCGCCTTCACCGTAGTGGTGAATGCATTTCCTAAAACAGGGACGCTGGAAAGTACCGGAATGCCGCGCTTGTCCTTGGCGACCGTCTCGGTGATGAAACCTCCGACGACCGCTGTCTCGTGGTTGCGCAAAGTGACAGTCGTGCGCGCTCGCTTGGTATCGGTGATAGGCGCTGTTTCCTGACCATCCGGCGAGGTCACCGTACCCTTCAATTCGGTCATCGCCGGGGAGAGGGAAAGCTTTGTCGTAAGGTCGTCGGCTATTTGGACCGTGATCTCAAGGACGTTTCCGAATGAAACCGTGCTTTCGGTGTAGTTTGTATTCACGATCGGCTGCGTGCCTGCCTGGTTTGTGCCGCCGGCATTGATCGTTGTCGTGCTTGTGCGGCTAAAGAAAGGCTGGTCCTCGCTAACCTGCACAAAAGCGGTCTGGTTGTTCAGGGCGGCAATCTCGGGCTTTGATTCAACGCGCACAGTCCCCTGTTCGGACAATGCGCTTATGGTCGCCTGGACACCACCCGCGCTAATTGTGCCGCTAAAGGTGTTCGGATTAAGCGTGATGGAGCCGATCTGCGCGACCGAGCCGGTGGCGGTCGAGGCTCCCGCAATGCTCACCGCCGTGTTGGCGATGCGTCCAAGAGACGCTCCGGCGACGTTCCAATCGATTCCTGCCTTCGACTGGTCGTTGAGATCCACCTCCACGATCTTTACAGAGATTCGTGCTTGTCGGCCGACTCTTTGGAGCACCCTTCGAAGGTATCCTTCCATTACGGCCTGGGTGCGCAGCGATCCCCGAAGTTGGACCAGGCCCGCGAACCGGTTGACGACCAGCGTTTCCCCATCTCCCACCATTCCCTTTAGGTCCGACTCCAGTCTGCCCCAGAAATCCGCGTCATTTTGCTGCGAAACGCTGAGGGTGGAGCTTCCGCCGCTAACAGCGCCGGTTGAGCCTAGCTGCCCGGAAAGCGCCCCGTTGCCAGCGCTTCCTATCGCGCCTATAGACGTTCCAGCGCCGCCATTGGCCGACGTTAGGGCGCTCCCTGCGGAGCCGCCTGCGGTTTCGCTAAGGTTGATGCTTGCCGAGCTCGACCCTGTTTGGGTCATTTGAAGGTAGTCGACCGGATAGATTCTCGTTACGAACCGGCGGACGAGTAGGTATCCGCGGCCGGAGACTTCATAGCTCCAGCCCTTAGGCTGACAGATTGCCTCAAGGACTGTTCTAACCGTCGCATTGTGAACCTCGAAAGTCACTGTCCCCTGTACATCGGGGTCGACGACCACAGGGAACCGATAGCCCGCGCCTATTCCCTCGAGCACTGTTCGGGCCTCCTGTCCTTGAACAAGGAAGTTCTCTACCCTTCGATCCAATATTCCAGAGATGATTTCACGGTCTTGCGCGTCGACGTTCGGAACCAGCAGAAAAATCCAAAAAATCGGCCATACAAACCTCGAAAAGCTGGGAACAGAATTCATCGATGCGCGAACATCGATAACACATTGTAGTTAGACAAGTCTAATTTAAATATTTTTTGACGCGGCCAGTCCGCTCACATTTCGCCGCACAAAAGGGGGCTCAACACCAAATCAAAAGCCCATCCCGACCTTGGGGTCGGGATGGGCCGATAAGCTAAACTCACCCGGGTTTCTTCCGATCGAGAACCCTCGCGCTCTGATTACGGCGTCGGTGTCACGACAAACATCTCAATCAACGCCGTGCCGGACGCCCCGTTCATTCCGCCTACGATGACGGTGTATGCGCCCGGGGCGGCAGTCATCAGGACAGCCGACTCGTTGGGGCTGGCCGGGGCAAAACCCGAGGCCAGAATAGCCGCCTGGTTGGTGGCGGTCTGCCAGCCGCTGTTCGACGCGATCTGCGTCATTCCCGAATATACGGCGAGCGTCGTTCCTGAAATCGGGTTGGGCACGCCAAAGTCGGCGAGCGAAGGCCCCGTGGCGCGCACCACCACCTGCACCGGCTTGTCTCCCTGGATGATGAATCCGCCGATGAGGGGATTGGAGGTCGAGCCGGCCATTCCGCGGGTTGAGAAATTGACGAGCGGTACGGGCCCGAGACCGGGGTTGTGCAGGTAGTTGCGGCCGTTGAACGGCGTGCCGGCGTACGGAAACACCTTGTTGTACACGGCGTCGTTCCCGGAGACATTGTCGATGTTGGCCGCCGAGCGGATCGTCAGCGGGTTCGTGCGAAGGTCGCTGATGACCGCGGTGACCGCGATCGATATGACGTCGTCTCCATAGCGCCGGCCGTTCGGCCAGCCCCCCGCTACGGCGCCTCCCCCGAAGCCCGCCTGGATGGAGCTCTGCAGGGTGTCGCCTCCAAACACGCTCTGGTTTGAGAACCCGGCGTCATCCGGGAACGCCGGGAAGTTTGAGCCTCCGGCGGCAAGACGCGCCGAGCCGGTCGAAAGATCGACGCGCAGCATGTCGGGGATGAAAATCCCGACAAGGTCCGTGCGGCCCGTCGTGGGGGCCACGTTCATCCCGCCGAACGTGATCGCGTTCACCAGAGCGGCGAGCTCGGGCGTGCTGGCGTACTGCTGGAACAGGGAGGCGTCGCTCGAGGGCTTCGTGCGGCTGTAGAGATCCTTGTCCTTGAGCGCCACGAGGACCTCGTTGAAGAGCGGATTGCCCTGCCGCGCGACCTGGACCCACCCGCCGCTGAGCGCGGGAGTCGAGGAGCCTGCGCCGCTCGCCAGGACGGACATCTGCTGGCGGCTGGTCGTCGCGTAAACCCCCACGATCTGCTGGTCGCCGCCCAGCTCGGATACGGGGATCTCGAACGAGATCGTGTGCATGTTGTAGCCGCTCTGGCTGTCGAATGAGTTTGTGGACCCCGTCCTCAGGTTGAGGAGATCGAATATCGCGTTCACGTCGCCGTAGAACCCGTCCTCGCGCTGGCCCGCCCATGAGCGGTAGCCGAGGCCAAGGTTTGTGACGGCCCCGGCGGTGTAGACGTCCAGCTGCGCCGCGCTCGTCACGCCCGGCTTGGCCGGGAGGTTCCCATTCTCGGCCAGGTTGTAGTGCGGCGTCGCGATGCCCTGGTTGTTCGGGGGCACGATGCCCGTGCCGAGGAACGTGCTCGTTCCGCTCACCACCTTGGTCACCGTGTACGTCTGCGTCAGGTTCTGGCTCGCGTCCCCGTCCGTGTTCACCACGCCGACGTAGGACTGGAGGATCGTTGCCGTCGTCTTGTAGTGGGTCGTGAACTGGAACTGGTAGATGATCGAGTCATTGCCGGCCGCCACGTCGGCGCCGGTCGAGACGATGATCTGGTAGAGGACGTTGTCGTCGAAATTGTACTTGTTCGGGCCGACTCCCGGCTCCTCGAAGGGATAGACCCCGAGGCCCACCTCGAGGTATTTGCTGCCGTTGGGCTGCACGGAGACGAAGGCGTAGACATCGGTCGTGTTCGCGGCCGGATCCAGGGTGATCAGCGGCGCGTCCATGTGGCTCGAGGCGTTCGCCGGGCGGGGTGTGAGCAGGGCCGAGCAGGCGAGCAGGCTCAGCAAGCCTGCGAACTTTCGTGTGTGATTTGTTTTCATGGGTAGATTGGTTTGCGCGTGACGGGAAGGGATCGCGGGGTGACCCGGGGCTCAGATTGCCTTGGCTGCGGCCGGATCCGGCCCCAGGCGCTGCGCAAGCAGCGTCCTTTCGCTCGGCGTGAGGGTGCCGACGTACTTGGCGGCCTCGCCAAAGTATGCCTTTGCCGAGTCCGGCTCGCCGCGGTGCATGGCGATCTCCCCGGCGTGGAGGAAGAGCCGGGCGTCCTTTGTCTTCGCGGCCAGCGCCCCGCGCATTGCGGCGTCCGCGCCCGTGTAGTCGCCGCCGGACGCCAGCGCCCAGGCCAGCGCGTCCTGCGTGAAGACATCGGCGCGATTGGCGAGCTCGGCCCGCGCCAGGCGGACCGCCTCCGCGGAATTGCCGCCGCGGGTCGCCAGGAAGAGCGAAAACGTGCGGGGATCCGACGCTTCGCCGCGGCGCTCCAGTTCCGCCTCCACCTTGGCGGCGCGGTCCGGATTCCCGCCGGCCCGCAGGGCGTCGGCCAGCCACCATTGGTATTCGGGAAGTGGATTCAGGCGCTCGGCGCGCTCCAGCGGATCGACGGCCTGGTCAGGATGGCCCAGGGCGACAAGCGCCCGTCCCCGGGCGAGGAGGGCGGGGGGATAGTCGGAGAGGTACCCGGACGCCGACTCCGCGACGCGGAGCGCGTCCTGGTCCCTGCCCGCCTGCAGATAGAACAGCGAGAGGCGGGAGAGCGTCCATGCGGTGTCGGTGGCATCGAGCGGGCTTCCCGCCCGGACCGCCGCCTCCATCGCCTGGATCGCGCCGGGGAGGTCCCCGGTGAGCCAGCGCAGGTTTGCCGCGCGGCTGTAGGCCTCGAGCCCGGGCTTAAGGGCCATCATCCGCTGGCAGGCGGCGACGGACTCGGCGAGCTTGCCCTGCTCCATCAGGGCATCGCTCAGCAGGGCAAAATCAAACGCCATCCCGCGACTGGCGACGAGTTTCCTCGCGACCGCCTCGGCCTCCTGGAAGCGATGCAGGTTGTGGTAGACGTGGCCGCGGAGCAGAAGCGCCTCGTCCGTCGCGCCGAAGCGCGCGTCCATCACGTCGGCCGTCTTTTCCGCGAGCTTGTAATAGCCGGCGTCAAGGGTGCGCCTCGCCTTGGAGATGTAGGCCCAGCCCAGGCGCTCGTAATTTCCCACATTGTCCGGTCCCTTCTCCTGGCCGGCCCTCACCCGCTTCTGCCATAGGATGATGGCCCGGTCCTCGCGCTCGTCGCCCGAGGGCTGGACGAGGATGATCCTTTCATCCAGGGTGGCGCCTGCGCCCCCTGAGGCGGCGGGTGCCGCCCGGACCGGGCTCAGCGCAGCGGCGCAACCCACAACCAATAGAATCCGGCGCTGAATCGGAGAAAGCATTGAGCACGATTCGATTCACGGCGCATTCGGGATGCATGGTTGCGTGGGAAAAGATTACGCAGTTCGACGAACGCCGCCAAGACGCCAATCAGTCGCAACTGGAGCGCGTCACGAAAACTCAAAATCGCCTCAGGACGCTGAACCGCACCATCCTTGGCTCGGCCGGATGGAGGTGCGTGTCGGCGACGCCGGCGGCGGGTTCCCCGGGCAGCCGGGAAACATAGTAGTATGCGATGTCGTCATTGGCGCGGTTCAGGATGTTGAGCATGTCGAGCGCCACCTCCCAGCGCGCGCTTCGCCATCCGATGCGCCCGTTGAACGTCAGCGACGACGGCTCGCTTACCTCGCCCGTCTCCACGATCGGCTGCGGCCCAAAGTATCGGCCGCGCAGGCTTCCGAACCAGCCCTTGCCGGCGTTCGCGGTCACCCCACCCGACACGACCGTCCCGATCGAGTTTGCGATGTCGAAGCCGCCGTTCGTCTCCAGCAGGTAGCGGGCGTGCGTGAACGAGACATCGCCGTCGAGGGCCAGCCAGGGGGTGACGTGGTAGAAGTTCGCGAATTCGACGCCGTAGCGGCGCGTCGGGCCGCTGGGATCTGTTTCGCCGGTGTCCCCGTCAAAGGTGAGCTCCGAGGCGAGGTCCAGCGCCCACACGGACACGGTGCTCACGAGGCCCGGCACGAACGAGGTGCGGACGCCGAATTCCGCTCCCTCGGCGCGAACCAGCGGCGTGACCGGCTGGGCCGGCGAACCGTCCTGCGGGTCGACGTGTTCGACCGTGCCCCGGGCGTCGTTGCTGTGGAACCCGTCGCCGGCGTCCAGGTAGAATTCGGTCTTGTCCCAGGGCCCGAAGACGATGTTCAGCTTGGGGCTCAGTATCGCGGCGGTCCTGTCGCCCGAATTCAGCGGGTCGCTGTCATCGACGTCGAACTCCGCGCTGTCGGCCCTGAGCCCAGCCTGGACCCGCAGCCAGTCCGTGAGCTGCACCTTGCTCTCCGCGTAGAGGCCGGCGCTGTACTCGTGGACGGAGGAGAGATCGACCGGGTTGATCACGCCCCGGTCCTCGGTGTGGAAGAGTCCCAGCCTGACGACGTCCGACCGCTCCTGGAAGCCGACGGTCGTCGTGACCCGCTTCCCCGCGACCTGCGAGATCCACTCCCTCGAGCCGGATCCGCCAAAGACGCCCCTGCGGTCCCTCTGGCTGAACTGGTCGCCGTGGACCGGGTCGACGAGGAAGTACGTGAAATCGGAGTACAGGCCCAGCCTGTAGTACATCGCGTACAGGTTGAGCTGGGTCAGCCCGTCAGGCCCGGAGTGGACCCAGTTGAAGTCGACGTTGGCGCGGGAGGACGTGCCCCCGTCGCTGGGGTCGATGGCCCCGTAGCGGGAGATGATCCCCTCGTCGATAGCCCTCAGGGGAACCTGGTCGGTCGAATTCCATGACGCGTGATAGCCGATGAGCGTCAGGGCGAAGGAATTGTCGCCGCTCTTCCACACCCGGCGCAGGTAGCCCGTCACGTGGTCCGCGTCCTCCGGGTTGACCCACGGCCCGTTGTAGTAGCCGTACTCGAACCCGACGGTGGTCGCCGCGCCATCGGGCGACCTGAACGTGTCCGCGGCGACGAGCCGGAAATATTCATCCTCTCCCACCTCCATCTTGACAAACCCCTGGGCAAGCGAGTCCACCAGGTGGAACTGCGCCGCCCCGGCCGCCGAGAAGTCGCCATTCGCCGCGTAATAGGTGCCCTTTTCGTAGTCGATCCCCTGGACGAGCTCGGGGATGATGAAGTTCAGGTCGGAATAGCCCTGGCCGTGGGCGTTGGACGGCAGGTTGACCGGCATCCCGTCGACGGTGGTCGCAAAGTCAGTGCCGTGATCCAGGTTGAAGCCGCGAAGAAAGTACTGGTTCGCCTTCCCGTCGCCGGAATGCTGCGTGATGATCAGTCCCGGGACGACCTCCAGGAGCTCGCCGCGCCGCAGGAACGGGCGAGCGTCGAGCTCGGCGGCGCCGACCTGGCCCTCCGCGGGGGAATCGGCCTCCCCGATGAGGTTGTCTTCGCGGCCGTAGACGACGACCTCGCTGAGGAGCGAGGGGGGGTCGGCCTCCGGCATCGCCTGCGCGAAGGCGGGCGAACGGGCCATCCCGAGCGCCAGGGCGAGGAGGAGTGCAGCCGGAGTGCGGCCACAATACGATGGAAGGTGCATGGAGTGTACTCGAGATAGGAAAGGCGGAGGGAATGGGACCGGAGGGACGAAAGCCGCGCGACGACTCGCGATGGCTGCGGGGAACGCTCGGCGCCGGAAGGCGGCGAAGCGTGAAACGATCGGTCGGGGCGGCGAACCGCGCCGCTGCGACGGACGTCAGGCTGCCTCGCTCGCTCGCGGCGGAGGAAGCAGGGGCTCGAACCGCGCCCCGCAGGGCTCGCGAACGGCCGGTTCCGGATGGACGAGGGCCCGCGAGGCGGGCACGAAGGAGTCGACGGCAAGCGGAGCGCTCAGGTCGGGCTTCTTGAGGACGGCCTCGGCCGGAATGGGACAACTCGACGGCTGCGCAGGCGCGGGCCTGGCGGCCCTGAGCGCAACGGGCGCGGTGCCGCCGGCCAGCAGCCGCGCGACGTCCGCCTTGAGGCGATCCTGATGCGAGAAATGCCGGGATCCCTTGGCCCAGACCATCAGGTCATACGTCACTGCCTGCGGAGTGTTCGCGCAGAACCATGCCGCCAGGAGCAGCCAGAAGGGCCATCCGGGGGGCTGCTTGTTCCTTGGGGACGGGCGCATCTGGAGGTATTCGTTTTCGGCCGCCCCTCGGATGCAGGGCGGCGTCGGGATTAGAAGATCGTCCTCTCCAGGAACCAGTAGAGGCCAGCGGCCGCGACGAGGCCCGAGAGAATCGGCACCCCGCGGCGGAGGAACGCCGGGTTCTTGCGCAGCTGCCAGACGATCGGCAGCACGATCGCGGCTATCGTGACCTGGCCGATCTCGACGCCCAGGTTGAAGGTGAAGAGCGGCATCGCCAGGCCGTGGCCGTTCGAGCCTACCCCGAGCTCACGCAGGACGCTTGCAAAGCCAAACCCATGGATCAGTCCGAATGCGAAGGTGAGCGCCCAGCGCCCCTTGGGTTCGGCACCGCGGCGGACCAGGTTCTCGATCCCGACGTAGAAGATGGAGGCCGCGATCATCGGCTCGACGATGCGGCTGGGGATGTTGACGATGTTGAGCGTGGCGAGCGCGAGCGTGATGGAATGGGCCACCGTGAAGCAGGAGATGATCGCGACGATGGAGCGGAAGCTTCGGCAAACCACCAGGAGCCCGAAGAGAAAGAGGAGGTGGTCGTACCCGGTCCATATGTGGGCGATGCCCAGCCTGAGGAATCCCCAGAAGCTCGGGGTCCTGACCTCGGGCGCGGAGGCCCCCGCCGCGGCCGCCGGCAAACGGAGCGCCACGGCGGCGTCATTTGCCCCGACCAGCTTCTCAAGGACAGTGGTTCCCCGCTCATCCGTGACGGAGACATAGTCCCTGTGTCCGGGAGGGAGCCGGTCCATCACCAGCGAGCGAAGGAGCAGCTGCGTGGCGGCCGGCCGGGCGCATGCCAGGCGAAAGAGCACGCTGTTGCCCGACGCGAGGAAAACGGAGACCTCGGACCACGGAAGCACGCGTGTGCCATCCCTGATCTCGAGGAGCGCGGGCGCCAGCTCCCTGAGCGAGGGCTCGGCCCTGTCGAAATCCGCGGAGTTCCATGAGGACAAGGAGGACCGGGCGGACGGCGGCAGCAGCATGCGCACGTCGTTGGGCGCAAATCCGACCGTCACCACGAGCGTGTCCCGGTGCACCTCGACCTGGGTCGTGCTCAGCCCGGGGTCATGCGCCCGCAGCGGCGCGGCAAAAAGCAGCAGCAGGGCCATCGGCGGGACGAGGGAGCGCACGCTCGTAGTACGCGTTGCCGGACGGGGTGGATGCAATCCGAGCTGCGGCGCACCCCGAGGATGCCTATGGGAACACCCCCGGTTTGGATTGGCATCACCCACTGCCTCCCGGAAGCTCCCCCGCGCCCGGCAACCCCACCTTCTCCATTCCGACGGCCCTCCATATCGCAAGGCTCGCGCTTCTTGTCCCGGCAATCGCCGTATTCCTGCTGCCCGGCTGCATGCTCGGATGGGTCTTCAGGACGCCGTTTGCGGTGATCACGTCCTTCCTCGGCTCGGCGGCGCTTCTCTTCAACCTGATCCTGCTGCTTGACGCGCTCAGGCTGCCCGTGGAGCTCTTCACCGTCTCGTGCGCGTTCGCGGCGGCAACCTGCGCGATCGCGCTCTGGGCCGCGCGACGCCCCCTTCCCGTTGTAGCCGTCTTCCGGCGCCCCGGGATGCCCGCGGGAAGCGCCTGGATCTGGATGGCGCCGCCCGCCCTTGCGGTCGCCTCGCTCGCCGCGAGCGTCCTTTTCGAGCCGCTCGCCGGCTTCGACAATGTGTTCCGCTGGGACTACCTGGCGCGCCTCATCCTGACGCATCATTCGCTCGGTGCCTATCCCCCGATCCGGATGGAGGACTTTGAGCTCTATTCCTGGTGCGACGGCATCCCCCCCCTGGCGCCCTTCCTTAATTTCCTGATCTACGCCGTCGCGGGTTCGACTTCGCCGCAGCTGATCTCAATCAGGGCCGTCTCGGAGTTCCTGCTCCTCGCCCTGCTCGTGTATCGGTTCGCGGGGGATTTCTGGGGCAGGGCGGCCGGCTGGGCGTCGCTGGCGGTCCTCGGGAGCTCCGCGCTTTTCATCTGGGGACTGGCCATAGAGCAGGAGACCGGGCTGACGGCGATCTCGCTCGTCGCAATGGTTTATCTGATCTCTGCGTCGGGCAACGAGGGCGGTGAGGCCGGCGCCGCCGCCCTGTGGGCCGGCGTCGCCGCCGGAGTCGGCGCGCTGAGCCGCGAATACGGGCTGTATTTTGTGATCCTGGGCGCCTTCCTGCTGCGGGCCCGGGGGAAGGGCCGCCTGCTCGGGCGGTTCCTCGTCCCGGCGGCGCTGGTCGCGGCGCCATGGTACCTGAGGAACTGGATCCGGACCGGCAATCCCGTCTATCCGGCGCTGGGGGCGATTTTCCCGACCAACAAGGTGCATGTGGAGATCATGCGCGACATCTCGGGGTTCTGGGGCTTTGGCTCATCGCCGGTTCCGCTCAGCACGGTCCCGTGGGCCCTCCTGGCCACGGCGGGAACGGTGGGGATCCTGGCGCTCGCGGGCATCTGCAGGGCGGGGACCCGCTGCCTCGCGATCGTTTCGGCGATGCTGCTGGTCGTCCTGCTATGGACCTGGTCGATGCCGGAAACCGCGGGGGGCTGGAATTATTCCATGCGCGTCCTTCTTCCCGTGATTGCGCTGGGGGCGGTCCTTGGCGGCTGGATCGGGACCACTCGCGGATGGATCCGCAACGCCATGGCGCTGCTGCTGGCGCTGGCTTCCGTGGACGCGGCGCGCCGGGCCTGGCTCCTGCCCGACCTGGCCGTGTCGACCCCGTGGACGCTCTCCTTTTCCGAATGGAGGCTGCTCCATGCGGAAAACAGCCCCCACTCGGGAGGCAACCTCTGGGAGATACTGGCAAAGGTCGCCGGCGACAGGTTCATCGTGGTCGACAGCCCGGGGGCGCATGTGGGCGTGACCGAGGCCGGCGGCCACGCCACGCCGTTCGAGAGCCCCCGCTTCGCACCGGCGCTCGACCCGTCGCTGTCCGTCGAGGAGGCGGTCCGCCGCCTGCGAATGGCCCGCGTCAGGTTCGTGATGTTCTCCGTCCGCAATCCGGTCATCGACAAATTCGTCCAGCGGCATGCGACCCTCCGGCACCTGGCGAGCGACTATGAGCCGGTGACAAACCTGCACGGGCTGTTGATCTTCGACCTGGAGTTCCTCACCCGGAAAAAGGACGTGCCCGCGGTGCCAGGACCGACCGGGTGAGGACCGAAGAAGTCCCTGGCCCTGTCAAAAACCCCTGGGGCGAATCACGTTGTTCCAGACCCGTGACACGAGCAGCGGCCGCCGCAGCTGTGCCTTGTGCGAGGACCTTGGGGAGGCTCTGACCATGCGATCCAAAGCCGCGATCAGCGCGGCAGGGCGCTCCTCCGAGTCATACGTATTCCAGGAAGGCGCGTTTGACCGGCCGCTGTGAGTCCACGTCGCCGTCCTGAGCGCATCGGTGCCCAGGGTAATGATGGGTCCCGTCGGGCTGACCAACGCGATTCGCCGGTCGGGCAGCCAAAGCTGGATGAAATGGCCGCCAAGACTGCCGGCTGCGTCATCATCCGACGACGTGTCGCTCATCAGGTTCACCCTGAGACGCATGGGACCGAGATGAAACTCCGGATCGCCCAAGGCGTTCAATTCGGGCCGCCGAAAACGGATTCTTGCCAACCCGCGGGACGGCAACAGCGCAAGGGCGATGTCGAGGCACGAATAGAGCGTCCGGGGGGTTGCCACGATCACCGCCGAATACGCCCCATGACCCCTTGTAGCCTCTCTGCAGACCTGGATGAACTTCACGACGGTGGGCAGCTCGCAAAAATGACCGTTGATATGAAGGCGGCCGATTCGGCCGCCCCTTCGCCACACCTTGGCGAGAAATAACGGACCGACGGGATGCTCCATCAGGACAGGAACCCCCCGAATCAGCCAATCGTTGGAAATTTTTTCCCCCGCCTTGCCTCCTATAGCAACAATGGCCGCGTCCACCGACGTCTTCACCCCGGCGACCGAGGTCGCCATCGGAACTCCATGCCGACGGCAGATCTCCCTCGAATGGCGACTGCCCCGCGCCACCACGGCTGCCAGCTGGTATCGCCTCCGGGAGCCGGCGATCGCATCCATCCAAGCTTGCCCAAAAACCGTTCCGCACACAACGACTCTAAAACGCCGTTTCATCGGTTTTCAATTGGATCGGCGTCCACTGGCACGCAATCCTTCTTCGGGCCGTGCCTGCGGGTTGCCCAGGTGCCCTCCCCTGCCAGAAACGGCCCCTGGACAGGACGTAAGCCATGCGCGCCGGGGCTCCGCATTTTTCTCGCCATGGTCCCGCCAGACGCATCCCATTGGCGGTGCCGCGCGTATGAGTAAGACAGATATATGTCCCTCGCTTTGCCCATCTTACCCGGCTCATTCGTGTGGCTTGAGCCGGTTGCGCCATGGACGGGAAAGAAGGGGCTCGTCCTGATGATGTCGGCCGGTGACCTCGACTCGAACGATTCCCGGGCCCGGGTCAACGCCGAGCTCCTGCGCCGCATGGCAGGAGGGGACCGCGACGCGCTGGCCGAGCTCTACGACCACCTCTCGCGGCCGCTCTACGCCACCGCCCGCCATATCCTCAACGATGCCACCGAGGCGCAGGATGTCGTCCACGACGTGTTTCTTGCGCTCTGGGAAAACGCCGCGTCGTTCGACTGCAACCGGGGCGCGGCGTTCTCCTGGGCGGTCACGCTCACGCGCAACCGCTCCATCGACCGCCTGCGCACGCGGACGAACCGGGCCCGCCTGCTGAGCATCTCGGTGCCGGACGACCTCGGATACGGCTCCAACGCCGGCATCCTCGGCGGCGACGACTGGGCGGAGCTTGGCGAGAGGGCCGATGCCGTCCGCGTGGCGATCGACACTCTCCCCCCCGAGCAGAAGAACGCGCTCGAGCTCGCGTTCTTCTCGGGGCTGACGCAAAAGGAGATCGCCGAGAAGCTGAGCGAGCCCATAGGGACCGTTAAGGCGAGGATTCGCCGCGGCCTCATAAAACTTCGCGACGTGCTCGCGCACCGCATATGATAGACGAACGCCAGGATGAGCTTGCAGCCCTTCACGCGCTCGACCTGCTCGAGGGAGCGGAGCGGGAGGCCTTCGTCGCCGAGCTCGGGCGCAGCTCGGAGCTGCGCAAGAGGGTCGGCGACCTGCGGCAGGCCGCGGCGGCGCTCGCGCACACCGCGCCGGTGTCCGATCCCCCCGCGTCGCTCAGGGACCGCATACTCGCCTCGGCCGCCGCGACGGCCAGCCCCTTCCCGGAGCCGCAGGCCGCTCCCGCGCCGGCACGACGGCCGATCCCGTTTCCCGTCTGGATCCCGTGGCTCGCGGCCGCCTGCTTTGGCGCGGCCGCCCTCTGGTCCGACAGGCTCTATTTCTCCGCCAGGTCCGAGAACCTGTCGCTCCGCGACCAGCAGCGCCTGGCGCAGCAGGCGCTCGAGCAGGCCCGCGGACAGCTCGGGGATGCCTCGCGGCTCCTGGCCGCGTCCGGCCGCGAGATCGCGGAACTCGGCGCGAGGCTGAAGGCCGAGGGCGACCTGGCCCATTTCAAGATCGCGGCGCTTGCGTCCATGCTCGGCAACTCCCCGGCGGCCGTCGCGGTCGCCGTCTGGGATCCCACCCAGGAGGAGGGCGTCCTCGCCGTCTCCAAGCTCCCCGCGCTTGCGGCGGCGATGGACTACCAGCTCTGGGTCATAGACCCGCAGTATCCGACGCCCGTGAGCGGCGGCGTTTTCACGGTCGACCCGGTCACCGGCGAGGCCCACGTCGTCTTCAGGGCCAACCGCCCCGTCAAGTCGATCGCGAAGTTCGCCGTCAGCCTCGAGCGCAAGGGCGGCGTGCCAAAGCCCGAGGGCCCGATCGTGCTGCTCAGCCAGTAGGGCCGCGGGACTTCGGTCCAACGGGGGATTTCACGCCTTGGTCCCGGTGAGGGCGATTCCCTCGATGAAGCTCCGCTGGGCCACGAAAAAGAGCGCGATTACGGGAAGTATGATGAGCGTGCTCGCCGCCATCATGTAGTTCCACTCAATGCCGCCCGAACCGGTCGTCTGCATGGCGCGCAGCCCGAGGGCCAGGGTGTAGTCGCGGTCGTCCGTGAGGTAGATGAGCGGGCCGAGAAAGTCGTTCCACGTTCCCATGAAGGTGAACAGCGCGACCACCACGAGCGCCGGGCGGCAGAGCGGAAGGATGATCTGCCAGAAAATCCTCAGCTCGCCGCAGCCGTCGATCCGCGCCGCCTCCGAAAGGTCCTTGGGGATCGTGCGGAAAAACTGCCTCAGCAGGAAGACATTGAAGGCGCTCGCGCAGAACGAGCCCACCCAGAGCGGCTTGAGGGTCCCTATCCACCCAAGCCAGCGGAACAGCCCGAAGAGCGGCACCATCACGACGGGAAACGGGATCATCATCGTCGCGAGCAGGAGCCCGAACAGCGGGTCGCGCATGCGCCATTCCAGCCGGGAGAAGCCGTACGCTACCAGCGCGCTGGAGAGCACGGTGCCGACCACATTCAGGACGCAAAGGACGAGCGTGTTGGCCAGGTAGCGCGGAAAATGGCGCATGGCGCGGATCGCCCCGGGAAAATTCCCCCACCGCAGGGCGACATGGGAGGAGATCGAGGCCGCGGGCACCACGTCGCGCGTGCCGCCCGCGAGCCCGATGACCTCGCGCCAGGGGGCCGACGGGGAGGCCGGCAGGGTCCTCAGGACCGTGACCGGCACGCCGGTTCCCGTCGTCGGGCGCCACTCGCCGTCGCGGACCGAGACCTCGGCCAGCACCACCGGCTCCGACGCCCCGCGCTCGATCGCCCAGAGGCTCGGCTCCGTCACGAGGGCGCCCGGCCGGACCTCCTGGACGCGGCCGCCGAGCGGCGCCTCATAGCGGCGCGCCAGCCATTCGGGCGGCTGCGACAGCGTCTGGTCAAGCGGCTTCAGGGCCGTGGAGAGCATCCAGGCGAACGGCGTGATGAAGATGGCCGCCCCCGCGATGAGGAGCGCGTACGTGAAAAGCTTGGCGGGAACGCGCATGGATTCCTAGTCCCCCTGGTAGTGCACGAGCCGGCGTGAGGAAAGCGACGCCGCCCACGTGAGCGCCAGGATCAGGAGGCACAGCATCCATGCCATCGCGCAGGCGTACCCCATCTGGCGGTATTCGAAGGCGTTCTGGTAGAGGTAGAGCGCATAGAAGAGAACCGATCGGTTCGGGCCGCCTCCGCCCCACATGACGAATGCGGGCACGAACACCTGCAGGCCGCCGACGATGCCGATGATCAGGTTGAAGTAGATGACCGGGGAGATGGCGGGAAGGGTCACGTTCAGCAGCCGGTCCCAGGCCGACGCCCCGTCGATCATCGCGGCCTCGAGGAGGGACCTCGGGACGCCCTGAAGGGCCGCGAGGTAGATCACCACCGTGTTCCCGCAGCCCCACAGCGACATGAGCGCGAGCGAGGGCTTCGTCCACGCGGGGTCGGCAAGCCACTGCGGGGGATGATGGATTCCGACAAGTCCCAGCGCGGAGTTGAGGAGGCCCAGGCGCCCGTTGAGGATCCAGAGCCAGATCATGGCGCCCGCCACGGCCGGAACCAGGGACGGCAGGTAATAGATCGCCCGGAACCCACCCCGCGCGCGCACCGGCTGGTTGAGGAGGAGCGCCAGGGCCAGCGCGAAGACGAGGCCGAGCGGCAGGGCGATCAGGTTGAAAATGAGCGTGTTGGCGACGGACTGCCAGAACACCCGGTCGGAGGCCATGTCGCTGTAGTTGAGGAGGCCGATCCACACGGGCCTGGACAGCACGTCATAGTCGCAGAACGAATAGTAGAGCGACGCCGCGACCGGGTAGATCGTGAAGACCGCGACGCCGAGAAGCCACGGGCTCACGAACGCGAGGCCGAAGCAGGTGCGCTGGCGCTCACCAGTTGTCATACGCCCTCCATTCCGCCATGCGCTGGCTTCCCACCGCGTCCCAGCGCCGCTCCAGCCGGTCGAGCTTCCACTGCACCCGCTCCTGGACCTCCGCAAGCGCGGCGGCGGGGGTGTAGCTGAGATTCAGGACGCGCTCGGTCGCCACCGACATCTCGGCGTTGTACTCGTGCCAGATCGACAGCCGGGGCAGCGCGCGGGCGCCCGGGCTTCGGGCCAGGCTGATGAACAGCCGGATGGCGGGATTCGGATGGTGGGCGAGGAATCCCTCGGAGACCTCCCGCAGGGCGGTGAACTTCTGCTGGGACGCCGCCAGCTTCTCGGCGACCTCCCGGCGCTGAAGGTAGCGGATGAACTCGAACGCCTCGCGCGGGTGCTCGGCCCCGCGCGGGATCACGATGACGTCGGTCTGCGCGACGGTCAGCGGGGCCCCGCCCCCGACGCCGTCGGCGGCGGGGCACGCCGCCACGCCCCACTCCAGCCCGGGGGAGTATTTCTGGATGAAATTCGGCCACCACGGACCCTGGACGACCATCGCCTCGAAACCCCCGAGGAACGGCGTCTGCCCCGACTGCTGGATGCCGAAGCTCCCCCCGAAGTCGCGCAGGTTGTCCACGCCGTAGGCCTCGGATGTGTCCCTCAGCCACTGGTAGGCGGCGACGTTGCCGGCGTCGTTGGCAAGGATGCGCCGGTCCCCGTCGTAGTAGCGGGCGCCGAACCAGAAGCCCCACGCCGAGGTGTACATGCCGGCGTCCTGCGGCAGGTGGCCGATCTGGACGAGGGTGAAATGGTGGCCGTCGCGCTCCGCCGGCGTCAGGTCGGCGAACGAGACCCGCACCCGGTGCCCGCCCCGCTCGATCTCAACGAGGGTGAGACGCCGGCTCATGCTGTTGAGCTCGGCCATGGTCCGCGGCGGGTGCTCGGGATCGAGGCCCGCCGCGCGGAACAGCCTCTTGTTGTAGAAAAGCGCGACGCAGGCCGGCGTCGTCGGCAGCCCCCAGGTGAAGCCGCGGTGGCGGCAGAGCTCCCAGTACACCGGAATGTAGTGCTCGGGCCCGAGCCCCGCGGCCGCCAGGCCGCCGTCGAGCGGGGTCAGCGCGCCCTTCTCGGAAAAATCCGGAATGTTCTCCGACCACAGCCCCGCAAGGTCGGGCGGATGGCCGCTCGACGTGGCGAGCAGCAGCTTGGTGTCCACCTCGCTCACCGGCAGGAACCGCACCTCGATCCGGTCCTGGCTGCGGTTGAAATCATCGACGATCGCCTGCATCGCGTCCGCCTCGAAGCCGCTCCACTTCTCCCAGTAGCTGACGACCACGCGGCCGCCCGCGGCTCCCCCGTCCGCGTGGCGGGCGCAGCCCGCGAGGGCAGCCGCGAGCAGGACAGGCAGCAGAAGCCAGCGTGGGGGGGATGCGGGCATGGCGGACAGGACCCTTCGGGAGCCAGGGCTATTACTCGAGGCGGACGGTGCCGAGGCCAAACCGGTCGTCGGAAATGCGGTAGTAGCGCCAGCTCAGCTCCAGCGCGGGATCCCACTCAAAGGTGCCCCCGGCGGTCACGCTCGAGGTGGCGTCAAACTCCAGGCCCGGATGCGGGGTGATTCCCAGCTCCGACCACTTGATGTCCGCATCCACGGCATAGCCATGCTCGGTCGAGCGGATCCGCGCGACGGCCGGCCGCTTGTGGAACCATTCCATCGCCGTGCCGTTTGGCTTGAACGCAAACTGGAAGTTGTCCGGGGTGAGCCAGACGAGCCCGTCGCGCCTCGGGTTTATGAACAGCTCCACGGAGCGGCGGCCGGTTGGAATGGAGAAGCCGGGCGGCGTGTCCAGCACGTCGGCATGGTAATGGAGCGCCTCCTTGTCCCAGGTGAGGGCAAAATGAAGCTCCAGGTCCGGGTCGCCCGGGCGAACGTCGGCGTCCGAGACCTTGTACTGCAGGCCCTTCACCTGGATCCACTGCCACTTCTCGCGCGGGACATCCGGACCCGTGACCGCCGCGACGCGCTCCGGGGGCACGGGAAGGGGGACCGCCAGCTCCTTGCGCGCGAACAGGGAATCGTCGCCGCCAAACGCCGCCTGGCTGAATTCGTCTATCGCGGTCCGCCCGGCGCGCGCCAGGGAGTCCTGCTGGAACCACTCGCGCAGGCAGTCGGGCGCGAGCAGGTTCGCCAGGCTGAGAAGCAGCAGGGTCCGGTCGTCGAGGGTCGCCTGGCCCAGCCAGTTCGGGGGCAGCGGCGCCCGCTTGAGACCCGCCGCGACCTCGGAGGGAAAATGCTCCAGCAGCAGCGAGGTGTCCTGCACGTCGAACGGGAATTTCTCCGCGGAGGCCTTGCGCTTCTCTATCGCGATGGCGTAGGCAAGCTGGGAGGCCGAGGCGCCCGTCACGATGAAGCGCTCGTCGAGCCAGAGGCCGGGCGCGAGCTGGTCGCGGACCTGCGCCGGCTCCAGGACGTAGACGTGTCCCTCCGCCTGGGGCACGCGCTTGAGGTCGGTCCATGCCGACGCCGGCTTCGCCCCCGTTGCGATCTGGAAAAAGACCGCGAGCCGGCTCAGGGAGCCAAGCTGGTTGGAGCCGACCTCAACCTTCTTCCAGTCGATGGCCGCAAGCCTCCGGCTGGCCTCGGGCTCCAGGTTCGGAATGGCCTGGCGCAGCGTGACGAGGCTGGCCGCGTATTGCGCGAGCGCCCGGTCGCCCTCGGGCACGAGGGTAGCCTTGAGCATGGCGGTGACGCGAGTCACCGCCTCCTCCTCGGGAATGAGGCCGATCGAGCCCGCGGCCAGGATGGACGAAATGCGGATTCCGAGGGAATCGGCGTCCACCGGGGCCGACTCGATCGATTTCCAGGCCTGGACGGCGATCTTGCGGAGCCTCTCCTGGTCGGCGAAGGGAAGGTCCCGCCTTTGCGATATGAAGCCCGCCCGCGCGAGCGCGTGCTGCACCTCCGGGGCCTGCATGAAGACGGCCCAGACAAGCCCGCTGCGGGCGTTTTCCGCCTGCAGCAGCGTGACGCCCAGGTCTATGCCTATGACGTCGGGGTTGACCCAGCCGGTCTCGGGATTGAAGGCGTCGACAAAGCCATACCGGCTCCAGATCCTGTCGCCATAGGCCGTGCGCATGTACCGCAGCGTCTCCATCGCCTCGTTCGGCACGAAGGCCACGGCGCCGGCCGACGCGCACGGGACGATCGTCCCGTCGAGCGCATTGGCATCCATGGTGCGCGGCGGACCGCCCCAGGCCTTGTAGCCCGTGGCCGAGTCCGAAGATGTCAGGCCCCACAGCCGGTCGCCCCAGCTTGGAAACTCGTTCCTCAGGTCGCTGCAGAACCTGCGCTGTGCGAGCGAGGCGAGGACCGTGTTTCGGAAATAGTCCGCATAGGCGTCGCGCAGGAACCGGAAGTCGACGTAGGCATGCGTGAACTGATGAATGAAGAGCTGGGGCCCCTCGATGAAGTGAAACCCGTCATAGGTGCCGACGGGCGTGCGCGACCACGTGTCCCAGTACGCGGCGGGCAGCGGCCGCTCGACGGCGCCCATGCCGAGGAAGCCGAATATCATGTCCTCCGCGTACCTGTCCCACCGGTAGCGGGAGAAGCCGTCCTCGTCGTGCCACGCCATCGAGAGCGTCTTGCCGTCGTTGAGAAACCACTCCCAGTCCACGTCGTGGAACAACCCGTCGACCAGCCTCGTGATCTCCGGGTCGGAGAAGTACTCCCGCGCCATGATGGCACCGGCGAAGAAAAGCCCCGTGTCGATCGGCGACAGCTCGCACTTCCACGCGCGCGCGCCCGTGTCCATCTCCATGAAATGGTAGAAGAAGCCGTGCTTGCGCGGCGCCTTCTCGGCCAGAAAGCGAAGCGCCAGGCGCACGCGTGTCACCGCCGTGTTCCGGTCCGTCCAGCCCCGCTGGGTCGCGACCGCCCATGCGCTGAGCGCAAAGCCGGACGCGGCGATGCTCGCCATGCCAGGGGTCTTGGACCCATCCGAACGCGCGCGGTCGCGGACGAGGCCCGTGCGCGGATTCGCCTGCTCCTCAAAAAACCGGAATGCCGCCCGCTGCAGCTCGTCGAGCAGCGCGTCGTCCTCGGGGGAGAGCACCGCCGAGGGCCGCGCCCCGGGCCACGGCTCGGACCGCATCTGGGCCCCGGCCGGCATGGCCCTTGTCAGCAAAAGTGCAAGTCCTAGGCCCTTAATCAATAATGGGTTGCAAAATAAGCGAGGGAAGGCCCGAGACATGAAAATCGAGAATTGCGACGAGGGGTTGAATCCATTCCCGCCTTATCGGCGGCAGAGGAAAGGATGCATCGAACACCATTAATGCCAAGATGGCAGCTGCAATAAGAAATCCCCATTTTCCCCCATCTTTCTCAGGCGCGCTCCGCTCGCGGGCCGGGGCCTTCCTGTGAAATCGTGCCGCGGGCGGCCGCCCGCGAGCCCAAACGTCGGACGCAATCCCCCGATCAGGGGGCGGCAAGCCCTGCAAATCTGTGCAAAAGTTTGCTTGCGGCTGCATTCCCGAGTTGCTGTCGTCTCGCCGCCCCATGTCCTTCCACTCCCGCTCCAAGAAGCCAAAGGACGGCATCGTTCAGATTGCGACGCGCCTGGGGGTTTCGCCGTCGACGGTCTCGCGCGCGCTCCGCCAGGAAACGGCCCATCTGGTGAGTTCCGCGCGGCGAAAGGAGATACTCGATCTTGCGGATCGCCTGCGCTTCACCCCGAATCCCGGCGCCCGGATCCTGCGCAGGGGCCTCAACCCCACCCTCACGGTCGTGGTGCCCCTGGACGAAAACATCTTCTTCTCGGAGTTCTACGGGCGCTTCCTCGCGGGTTCGCTGCATGCCGCTGCAACCCGCGGCTGGGACGTGCATATTTGCACGCTGCGCAAGGTTCCGAGGATGGATTTCCGCGAGGCCCTGCAGCACCTCGGCCTCGACTCATCCGGGATCATCTACCTGGCCGAGCCGCTCTCGGAGGGCGACGTGCAGAAGCTGCAGGGCTATCGCCGCCCCCTGGTTCTCACGAAGTCGGTCTTCCCCCCCGATGTGGACACCGCGCTGCCCGGCGTGCCCGTCGTGGGCATCGACAACCAGGGAGGCGCCCGCGCCGCCGCAAGCCTTCTCTTGCAGCTCGGACACCGGAAAATCGCGCTGCTGCTCGGGCCACCCGGCTCAAGGGACGCCCACGAGCGCAAGCAGGGCTACCTCGAGATCCTCAGGCGCGATGGCGTCGAGCCGCGGCGGGAATGGGTCTTTGAGGGGCCCTTCAACGCCGAGACCGGACGGAGCGGGATGCTGGCCTTCCTCGGCGCGGGCGAGCCCCCCACCGCGGTCTGCTGCGCGAATGACGAGATAGCCTTCGGCGCGATCGACGCGGCGCGTTCCGCCGGGCTGAACTGCCCCAAGGATATTTCGGTGGTGGGCTTTGACGACGGCCTCTGGGCCACCGCCTGCCGCCCGGCGCTGACCACCGTCCGGCAGCCGCTCGCCGACCTGGCGGAACGCGCGGTCAGCCTGCTGGTTGAATCGGCGACGCGTCCCCCGCAGGTCCACGCGGCCGTCCCGGGCGACCTCGCGGCCGCGCTGGTTATCCGCGACTCCACCCAGGTCATCCGCCGGCCCTGATGGGACGGCGGCTCCGCAATCATAGTCATTCGAGCGGGGCGCCGACGCGTCGGCCGGGCGCCGGCCACGGCCCCTTCGGGACGCAAGGCCCGGGGCCGTTGCAGAGGAGCCCGTGACGGGCCGTTTCGCCCCCAAGCCCGGAGCGGACAGGCGAACCCTGACTATTATGGTTGATTTGCAAATGTTGTCATATATGGACCTCTACGCCTACACAAACGCGACCGTTACCGGTTTGCGCCAAATCCGACGCCCCATTTCGCCGAGCCGGCGGCAACAACCCCAAGACGCGAACAACCTGAACCTACAAGGTCGTCAGCCGCTCGAACAACCATTGATCCCAATGGTTCACGGCGCCGTCGGCGCGCGCGTTCATGAATCCCGTGTCCACCCCATCCCCTGAAGTCATCCCGGTGAAGCATGACCGGTCGGCCGGGGGCGACCGGCCCCTCGCGTCGCTGCGGTCGACCATTTCGAGGCTGCAGACGGTCTCCGACTTCGGGCTGCTCGAGCTGGCCTCGCGTTCCGGCTTGGTGGCGCAGGTCACGCCCGGCGGGGCGCTCTTTGCCATTCGCCATGGCGCCACCCTGGTCAACCAGCTGCTGCCGGGGCCGGCCGAGGACGGGCTCTTCCGACTGCTTCTGCGCTGGCGAACCAAGGAGGGGAAGTCCGGCTGGTCACCGTTGACCGGATCTGGCGTCGCCCACTGCAGCCGCGGCCCATCGTCGGTTGAGTGGACCCAATCCCATGCCCAGGGTCTGCGGAGCAAAGTGACGCTCACGGTGCATCCGGAGCAGGCGGCATGGGCCTGGCATGTGCGGCTGGACAGCTCGGGCAAGGGCCCCGTCAATGTCGACGTGCTTCTCGCCCAGGACCTGGGGCTGAGCGACGAGACCGCCGTCCGGAACAGCGAGGCCTTCACGTCGCAGTACATCGACCTCCTCCCGGTGGAAGATGAGAAGCTCGGCTGGGCGATCCTAGCGCGCCAGAACCAGGCCACATCCGGCGGCGGCCATCCGTGGCTGGCCGTGGCCTGCGAGGGCGGCGCAGAGGCGTTTTGCACGGATGCGAGGCAGTTCTTCGGCTCGGATCACCGCCTTACGGGCGTGCCGGCGGCCGTTCGAAACAAGGATTTGCAGTCGCGCCGGCTGCAGTACGAAAGCGCCATGGCCGGGCTCCAAAGCCGCGCCGTCGACCTCGAGCCTTCCGGAACGGCCGAGATCGTCTTTGTCGCCCGCTTCGTGCCCGACCATCCCGAGGCCTCCTGCGCCGCGGATCTTGACCGGGTGCGCGAACTGCTGCCCGCGGGCTGGGCGCCGGGCGCGGGCGCTCCCGTGGAACCGGCCGCGGCGCCGGCCTGCCCCTCGCTTTTCGTGACAGCGCCGTGGCTCCATGGGGACAGGCCGGACGAAAGCGACTGGGCCCGTTGGTTCCCGGGTGAGCGCCGCCATGAGGAACTCGCGGACGACGGAAGCCTCCTGGCGTTCTTCCACGGGGAAGGGACCCACGTGGTGGGGCGCGACAAGGAGGCCACGGTCGCGCGGCCGCACGGGCACATCCTTAGGAGCGGCGGGTGGCGCTGGATCGACGCCGAGCAATTCGGCACGACGTGCTATGCGTCGGGCATATTCTCGGCGCAGGCCTATTTGGGCAACCCGACCTTCGCGCGCCTCCTTCCCGTCGTCAGGGATACGCTTGGCCTGGGGCGTGCCTCGGCCCAGCGCGTCTTCGTCCGGGTCGCGGGAGCCTGGCAGCAGCTGGGAGTCCCATCGGCCTTCGCGATGACGCCGGGGGAAGCGCGCTGGATCTATCGCGCCGGCGACGGCGACATCACGGCCCGCGTATGGTGCTCGCAGGCGCGCCCCGCCGTGTTCCTTGAGCTCAGTGTCGGAGCCGGGGGAGCGCCGGCGGAATTTCTCGTCACCCACGGCCTCGCGCTGGGAACGAACGAGTTTGAGCATTCCGGCGAGGTCCGCACGTTCCACGACGAGGGATGGGCCGCCTGCGAACCCGACCCGACCAGCGTCGTCGGGCGCCGACTTCCCGGTTCCTGCTTCGCGATCGCCGCGGCCGAGGCGGGCGTCATGTCCGAAATCGGGGGCGATGGGCTGCTCTTTGCGGACGGGCGCTCGCGCGGGCAGCCCTGCCTCGCGCTGCGCACGCCCAAAGTGAGCCGTTTCGGCGTGATCCTCTGCGGGTCGCAGAAGGGGGTCGCGTCGCTCCCGCCCGTGGTCGAAGGGGCCCGGGGCGAATGGCGGACCGGCTCGGAAGCGGCCTCGCCGCCGCCGGCGCCCGTCCGCCTGGCGCTGGCCACGGCCCGGCCGTCCCGTGCTCGGAGCGTTTCGGCCCCCGGCGTGGCGAGGCTCGATGAAATGCTGCCCTGGCTGGCCCACAACGCCGCCGTCCATTTCTCGGCCCCGCACGGCCTGGAACAGCATGGCGGAGCGGCCTGGGGCGTGCGCGACGTGTGCCAGGGTTCGATCGAATGGCTGCTCGCCTCAGGCGAGTGGGCGCTCGCGCGCCGGATGCTCGAGACGGTGTTCGCGCAGCAGTACGCGCGCGATGGCGCATGGCCGCAGTGGTTCATGCACCCCCCGTACCGGTCCATCCAGCAGGCGCACAGCCACGGCGACGTCTGCTTTTGGCCGGTCAAGGCACTGTGCGATTACCTAGAGGCCAGCAACGACCTGGCCTTCCTCGGCTGGAGGACCGGCTACACGGATCCCGCGCAATTCATCCCCACGGGCCCCGAGGAGAGCCTGCTTGACCACTGCGACCGGGTCGTCGACCTGTGCGAGTCGCGGTTTGTCTCGGGCACGGCCCTTGTCAACTACGGCGACGGGGACTGGGACGATACCCTGCAGCCGGCCGATCCCGCGATGCACACGCGCATGATCAGCGCATGGACCGTGGGCCTCGCGTTCCACACCTTCCGGCAGCTTGCAGGCGTCCTCGGCAGGATGTCCGAGCCCGCGCGGCTGGCGCGCCTTGAGGCGATGCTCGCGCGCATGCGCGCGGATTTTGCGGAGCACCTCATGCCCGAGTCGGTTGTCGCCGGGTTCCTTGTGACGGAGCCCGACGGGACATTTCGCCCCCTGCTCCACCCGTCGGACAAGGTGACCGGCATACGCTACCGGCTCCTTCCCATGACGCGCTCGATTCTCGCCGAGCTCTTCACGAGGGCGGAGGCCGCGCGCCACCTGGACATCATCAGCCGGGAGCTGCTCTACCCCGACGGCGTGCGCCTGATGAGCGAGCCGGCGACCTATCGCGGCGGCCTTGAGCGCCTTTTCAAGCGAGCGGACACGGCGGCGAGCGTGGGCCGCGAGGTCGGCCTGCAATACGTGCATGCGCACCTGCGCTATGCCGAGGCCATGGCCAAGCTGGGAGAGGCCGACCGCCTCTGGGAGGCGCTGCAGGTGGTGAACCCGGTGGGTCTCAGGGAGGCCGTCTCCCAGGCCATGCCCCGCCAGAGCAACGTCTACTTCTCAAGTTCCGACGCTGATTTCCACGACCGCATCGAGGCGGCGCAGCGGTGGAAGGAGCTTCATGGCGGATCCGTGCGGGTGCGCGGCGGTTGGCGGCTCTATTCGAGCGGCCCCGGGTTGTTCATCCACACGGTCCGCGCCTACCTGCTCGGGATCCGGGAATCATTCGGCGACGTTGTCTTCGATCCCGTGCTGCCGCTCAGCCTCGACGGCTTCGCCGCCCAGGTGGCATTGTGCGGCCATCCCGTGGACGTGCGCTATCAGGTCAGGAGCCGCACCTTCGGCCCGAGCGCCGTCAGCGTGAACGGGGTGAAGCTCCCCAAGGGGCTGCGCGAGGCCAATCCCTACCGGACCGGCGGATTGCGCTTTCCCCAGGACGACCTCAGGGCCCTTTTCTCCGCGGGCGAAAACGTGATCGTCGTCGAGCTCTGACACGACCCGGCCGCGTTCCATCGGAGCCGAGCGGAGCTATTCCGTCAGCTCCACCTTCGCGGGCGTTCCCTGCGTGCTGTCGGACGCCACCCAGACGTAGAGGGACCCGGGCTCCGCCACGTCCTTCATGTCGGCGTTCCAAAACGCGAGCTCATCCCGGGCCAGCCTGAATTCAAGGTGCCGGCTCTCGCCGGGGGCCAGATGCACCCGTTGAAATCCCTTCAGCTCCCTCACGGGGCGCGCGACGCTTGTTCCCCGCAGCCGGATATACAGCTGGGCCGTCTCCGTGCCCTCCCGGCTTCCGGTGTTCCGGACGTCGGCGCTTACCGTCAGCTGCGATTCCCCCTTGTTTATCGCGCTTGCGCTCACGCTGGCCGCGCTCACCTCGACGGGGGAAAAGCTGAACGACGTGTAGGAAAGCCCGTAGCCGAAGGGATACAGCGGGGTGTTTGCCTCGTCGATGTAACCCGTGACGTAGTAGGGATCCGGCTTGTCCGACCCCATGCCGATCGGGTCGACCCGGGGACGGCCCGTGTTGAGGTGATTGTAGTAGATCGGCACCTGCCCGACGGTTCGCGGGATCGAGACCGTGAGGCGGCCCGCCGGCTCGGCCTCGCCGAACAACGTGCGCACCAGCGCCGGACCGGCCTGCATCCCGGGAAACCAGGCCATGATGATGGCGGGAACGTGTGCCGACGCCCAGGCGATCGACAGCGGTCGTCCGCTGAAGACCACCAGGACGACGGGCTTCCCCGTGGCGACGATGGCTTCGAGGAGCTTCTCCTGGTTTCCGGGAAGGTTGAGATGGGCGCGCGAGGAGGCCTCGCCGGAGCTGCGGCCGCTCTCGCCGAGCGCCATAACCACCACGTCAGCCCCCATGGCGGCTGCGACCGCCTCTGGAAACCCCGAATCCGTGGTGCCGGAAACGTCCGTCCCGCGGGCGAACGACAATGGCATGCCGCCGCTCGACGCGCGCTTGGACAAGGCGCTGCGCAGCGTCACCATGTCGCCTGAGACGGCCTGGCAAGACCATGAGCCGAGCATGTCCGTCGCGCTGTCCGCCAATGGCCCGATCAGCGCTATCTTCCTGCCCGGCCCAGCCGCCAGGGGAAGCAGCGGACCATCGCCGACCATCCGGTTCTCAAGGAGCACGAACGATTCCTCGGCCGCCCGGCGCGCGAGCGCGTCGCCCGCAGGCGTCGCCGCGAGTCCCGATGCGGCCGGTTCGACCACATAGGGATGCTCGAATAGCCCCAGGGCGAATTTGACGCGCAGGATTCCGCGCACGGCCTCGTCCAGGCGGCTCGCCGGCACCCGGCCCGCCCGGACGAGCTCGGCGATGTTGTTCAGGAAAATGTTGCTCTCCATGTCCATGTCGACCCCGGCGTTAAAGCACTTGAGCGCCGCGGTCCTCGCGTCGTCGGCGATGCCATGAACCATGACCTCCCTGACCGCGGTCCAGTCGCTGTCGACGAATCCCCGGAAGTTCCATTCCTTGCGCAGCACCTGGGTCAGGGTGAAGGCGTTGGCGCTGGACGGCACGCCATTGATGGCGTTGAAGGCTGACATCAGGGTCCCCGCGCCCTCTTCGACCGCCGCGTGAAACGGCGGCAGGTACACGCCCCTCAGCGTGCGCTCGGAGATCTCCGTTGAGTTGTAATCCCGTCCGCCCTCCACCGCCCCGTACCCCACAAAGTGCTTGGCGCACGCGACGATCGACGCCGGGTCGTCCAGCCGCAGCCCCTGATAGCCCCTTACATAGGCGCGCGCGAAAGCGGACCCCAGGTAGGGGTCCTCGCCCGCCCCCTCGGCAATCCGGCCCCAGCGGGGATCGCGCGCGATGTCCACCATCGGCGAGAAGGTCCAGCGCACGCCCTGGCTCGATGCCTCCTGCGCCGCATAGCGCGCGGTTTGTTCCGCCAGGTCCGGATCCCAGCTCGCGGACAGGCCAAGCGGGATCGGAAACAGCGTCCGGAAGCCGTGGATCACGTCGAGGCCGAACAGGATGGGTATGTGCAGCCGCGATCCGCCAATCGCCTCCTTCTGGAAGATATTCGTCTCTTGGGCCGTCACGGCGTTGAGGATGCCGCCGACCCATCCCTTCCTGATAAGTTCGTCGCCGTTGTCGACGACCTGCTTCGGACCGCTGAGCGAACCCGTGGAAAGCTGGTTCAGCTGGCCGACCTTCTCCTCCAGGGTCATCTGTGCGAGCAGGGCGTCGACCCGCGCCTCGGTCTGCGTCGACCTGAAGTCACCGCCCTGAGCAGGGAGCCTGCCCGTCTGCGCCGCCAGCGCCATGAGCCATCCGAGGACGAGGACCAATTGGGGTTTTCGTTGCATGATCGCATGGGATCGCGGACGCAGCCCCGTGCCGAGTCAAGCGGTTCCCACGCGGGAAAGTATCCTTTTGACAACATTTGCACCGCAATCAAAAAGAAGTTTCCCCGGGGTTCCCCTTCCCTGCTGTCCCATCCATGCGCGCCCTCGCCATCGCCTCGCTTTTCTTCTGTCCGCTGCTCGCCGCGTACGAAAGGGGTGGAGCGGAGTCTCTCTACGACCGCCACGTGGTCTTCGACCAGGCCATCCCGGCCACGTCCTACTACCAGAGCTGGGGGACGGTGACGCCTCCGAGCACGATTGACCTGATCGCCGGGGGCATCCCCCTGGATTCCGCGCACTTTGTCGTGCCCCCGAATTCCCTGCGGCTCACCTGGAAATCCGCCACGGGGGGCGATTGGCGGGCGACCCTGAAGACCCGCGCCCATTACGGCCTCATCAATGACTTTGACGGGGACATGATCTCCTTCTGGTGCTTCTCGGCGACGGGACTCGCACCCGCCGATTCGCCGCGCATCCACCTGGAGGATGTGAACGGGTTTGGGACCTTCACGGTCAACATGCTCATCGGCCGCGCGGCGCTGCCGGCGGGGCAATGGACCGAGTTGCGGCTTCCGATCGCCGGCTTCCGGACGATATACCGAAGCACCGACGACGACAAATTCGACCTGCGCCGCCTGGCGGCGGTCGTCTTTGAGCAGGGTCTCGATGATGACCGGCCGCACACGCTCTTCATCGACGACGTCCAGATCGGATGGAGCAACGCTGCCGCGCAGCAGGCTCCCGCGGCTCCCACGGGCCTCTCGATAAAGGCACAGGAGCGCCATTTCGACCTGAAATGGGACCCCGATCGAAAGGAGAGCGTCCTTCGCTACAAGATCTACCGCTCCTCGGACGGCGTCCTGTACGATCCGATCGGGATCCAGCAGGGAAACTTCCGCCGCTATGCCGACTTTGTGGGCAAGCCGCCGCAGACGGCCTATTACAAGATAAGCGCCGTGTCCCTCGACGGCGCGGAATCCCCCAGGTCCGCCGCCGTGGCCGCCACGACCCGGGAGTTCAGCGACAACGAGCTTCTCACGATGGTCCAGGAGGGTTGCTTCCGGTACTACTGGGATGGATCCCACCCCAACGCGGGAATGGCCCTGGAGATCCTGCCCGGCGACCAGAACCTGGTCGCCCTGGGCGCCTCCGGGTTCGGCACGATGGCGCTCGTCGTTGGAACCGAGCGGGGATTCGTCACCCGCGAGGAGGGCGCCGATCGCATGCTGAGGATCGTGCGCTTCCTGAAGGGCGCCGACCGCTTTCACGGGGCGTGGCCGCATTTCCTGGACGGACGCACGGGAAAGGTCATCCCCTACTTCGGCCGGTACGACGACGGGGGCGACCTCGTCGAGACTTCATTCCTGATGCAGGGCCTGCTTACCGCGCGGCACTACTTCGACCGCGACAGCCCGGCGGAGCGGGAGATCCGCGAGACGATCACGACGCTCTGGCGCGGCGTGGAATGGGACTGGTACCGCCAGACCCCGAAGGGTGATTTCCTCTATTGGCACTGGTCGCCCGATCACGCCTGGTACATCGACCACCCGCTCGTGGGCTGGAACGAAACGATGATCGCCTACCTGCTCGCCATCGCGTCGCCGACCCATCCGGTACCAGCGAGCCTCTATTACAGCGGCTGGGCCGGACAGTCCGAGATGGCCGTCGAATACCGGCAAAACTGGAGCCGGACTACCATCGGGGACCACTATGCAAACGGGCGCGATTTCTACGGCATCAAGCTCGACGTGGGAGAAGGCTCCGGCGGAAGCCTGTTCTTCACGCAGTTCTCCTTCCTGGGATTCGACCCGCGCGGCAAGAGGGATCGCTACGCGAATTACTTCCGGAACAACCGCGACATAGCGCTGATCAACCGCGCCTACTGCATCGACAACCCCTGGCATTTCAGCGGCTACGGGGCGGACTGCTGGGGGCTCTCGGCCGGCATCAACTCGGGGGGCGGCATGCCGCAGCCGAACGCGGACAACGGCACCATCTGCTGTTCCGCGGCCCTCGGGGAATTTCCGTACACCCCCAAGGAATCGATGGCAGCCCTGAAGCACTTCTACCGGGACCTCGGCGCAAAGACATGGGGCGTCTACGGATTCTACGACGGTTTCAATGAGACGGAAAACTGGTTTCAGCCGGTCTGGATGGGGCTCAACCAGGCGCAGATCGTCGTGATGATCGAGAACTACCGCTCCGGGCTCACATGGAAGCATTTCATGGCGAACCCGGAAATAGGCGCGGCGCTCGACTCGATTGGCTTCACACCGGACACGAACGCGGGCCGCTGAGGGGCTCCCGGCGGCACGGCCGTTGCGCTGATAACGTTTGCGCCAATCAGCGGCAAGAAGGGCGCATCCAGAGGGAAATAGAGGGGCGGGGGTTTTTTTTGTTGCAATGACAATGTTGTCATCCACTTTTGCGCGGAACTCCAACCCCTGTCCCTGTACCCCCTTCAGCGCTTTCGCGCGAAGTCCCCGCGGATTCACCAACGTCCGTCCTTAGGATTCACCAAATGCAAACACTACATACCAGCAGATACGCGTTGGCACTCCTGCTAACGCTCGGCATGGGTGCCTCGTTGAAGGCACAAGCCGCCAACCAGGCCGGAGCCGCTTCCGATCAGACTCAGGCGGCGAGCCAAGCCCCGGTTGTGCTCAACGCGTTCACCGTCGACACATCGACGGACGTGGGCTACGTGGCGGTAAACTCACTGGCCGGTGGACGAAACAACACGCCGCTCGCGATCACGCCGACGACGGTCTCGGCGCTGACCGGAGAGTTCATCGACGACCTGCAGCTGACGAACGCATCCGACGCCCTCAAGTGGACGATGAATGCGATTCCCCAGAACTTCACTCCCAACGTCGGAAGCGGAAACGAGTTCAACTCGTGGGCGAACAACCTTCGCGGCGCTGGCGCCGGCCCGCAGGGCGGAACCCCGCCCACGGTCAATTACTTCCCGCTCTACGCCATCAAGGACTTCTTCAACGTCGACCGCTTCGAGCTCAATCTCGGGCCCAACTCGATCCTTTTCGGCGTGGGCAACCTGGGCGGCGTCTCCTCCTCGTACACGAAGAAGCCGGTCTTCAACCGGGACTTCACGGAACTCGACCTCGTGGTGAACAGCTATGGCGGCGCGCGCGCGACACTGGATGTCAATCAACTGGTCTCGATCCTGCACAAGGACGACCTGGGGGTGCGCGTGAACCTGCTGGCCGACCGCGACGAGGATTGGCGCAAGGAGGACGAAATCAAGAGATGGGGCGTAGCAGTGGCCACCACCTTCAAGATATCGGACAAGGCCACCGTTCGATTCGATGTCGAGGGCTACGAGGTGATCCTGCCCCAGTACGCTGAGAACATCAGCGACCAATACTCGCAGTGGAACGGACAGACCGCCTCTCCCACCTGGGGCGTCGCTCCGACCGGCCCTTCCAATTCCTACCAGTCCATGGCCGAATGGGGAGGCCCGAGCTCCTTCCAGCTTTGGATTCCCTCCGAGGGAACCCTGATGAACTGGGGAGCCGGCTACCGCGGCACGGGTCTCGGTGACGGACCCTTCTATACCACGGCCATCCTGAGGCCCTACGCCTACGCCCTTCAGAACCCGGGCTACTGGCCCGCGGGCACCGGCACGGAAATCCTGCCCGCGCTGCCGAGCCGGGGCTTCACCGTCGGCCCCACGGACGGCACGAACACGCTCAAGTACTATACGCTCACCGCCTACTTCGACCAGGAGATCAGTTCCAACTGCGAGTTTGAGTTGTCCGCCTACCGGTTCTCGGACACCGAGGTGTCCAAGAACTTCGAGTCCCCCACCAATGTCTCGGTGGACATCAACAAGCAGATGCCGAATGGCATGCCGAATCCGGAGTTCGGCCAGCTCTACTCCGACATGTTCCTCGACAAGCAGGTCCAGGACCACAGCGCAAACGAGTTCCGCGGCCAGCTCAACTATCACTTCGACGTGAATGTCTTCAACATTCCCGTCAAGGAATGGCTGAGCCTCTCCGGCGGCGACGTGTTCCACCTGCTGCTGACCCGCGAGTACAATGGCAGCTTCGCCAACTATCCCGACCCGTGGAACAGCAACAATTGGACGGAGGACATGATCTGGGCGCGCGAGTACTGGAATCAGCCGAATCTCGCCATCAACCTGCCCAACACCTTCGGCGGGCACGCGATCGTATACCAGGCGCTCCCGTTCAACTGGTTCGACCACGACCTGAGCGAGTCGACCGCATACTTCGGCGGCGTCTCGCAGACCCGGCTCTGGGATGACCGCCTGAACATCACGCTCGGCGCGCGCCACGACGACTACAACAGCGTGCTCCTCCAGAGCGTGCGGCCGCCCTACGGGCTCCCCTATCCCCAGGGCTACACATTCGAGACCGACGTCGGCAACACCTACTCGGCCGGCTTTGTGGGCAAGGTCACCAAGCAGATCGCGGTCGTCTACAACTATTCCGAGAATTTCGCGCCCATCGGCGGCGGCACGGCCCCCAGCCTATTCGGCGTCCCGTTCGGACCGGCCACAGGCAAGGAGAACTCGGCCGGCCTGCGCTTCTCCACCGACGACGGCAGGTACTACATCACGACCGACTACTACGAGGACAAGTCCCACGGGCGCATCAGCAACGACAGCATCGGCATCCAGGGCATCTGGAACGACTATTTCAAGGCGGGCGGAACCGCGACGGACATCGGGCCGGCCGGAAACCTCTCGGGCACGGCGCCGAACCAGCAGACCCAGTTCAACTATGCGGACACGGAGGACCTCAAGGACACCGGTTACGAGGTTTCCGCCGTCGCCAATCCCACGAAGAACTGGAAGTTCGAGGCGAGCTACGCCGTTCCGAAGTCCGTCGAGGACAATGATCTGCCGGGCAGCCGCGCCTACTTCGCGGCCCACCTGACGGAATGGTCCCAAGTCGCCAACGGAGGGAGCAACCTTGACGGCACGGTTGCCGAGGACCTTCGCAACGCGGAGACCGAGCTGGCCAACACGGCCATTCCCGCCACGAACCAGGGAACGGTGAAGTCGACATTCAACCTCGTCGCCGCCTATACGTTCACCGACACGTTCCTCAGGGGCCTGACGCTTGGCGCGGGCGCCACCGCCCTCGGCGCCCAGGAAACTTCGACGGGAGGCGTTCTGTTCTCGCCCGGATACACGACGTACATTGCCTTCGTCAAGTACGCGACCACCTACAATGCCATGGGCAGGAAGCTCCACGTGACCTACCAGCTGAACGTGGACAACCTGACCAACAACAAGAACCTGGTCTACACGGGCTACCAGCAGAACTCGTCCGGCGACGTCCAGGGGTCCAATTATTACTTCCTGGATCCGATCAAGTTCACGGCCTCGCTTCAGACGAGGTTCTGAGTTCGACGGCGCCCTTCCGGGGACTTGAATCCCGGGAAAGCCAGCCAACGGCCCACGGCCGTTGGCTGGCTTTCTCGTTTGTAGGCCCTGCCCAGCCGGCCCAAGCTCCGATGTCGTCCCCAGGCCCGGGCATCCGCCCGGCCATCGTTGGATGACGCGCCGCACGTGGGACCGACCCCGCAATCCAACAAGGCCACCTTCGACCGGGCCGGGCCTTCGGCCGGATCCCGCTGGCTGTCTCGCTCCCTGCTGATCGTGGGGGGTCCGCTCGCATTCGTCATCGCGCTCGAGGGTACGCTGCGGATCGCGGGCTACGGGAAGTCGACCGATCTGTTCATTCCGGACGGGCAAACCGGCCTTTACAGGACAAACCCGCATTTCACGGCACCCTTTTTTCCCCCGCAGTACGACATCGCGCCGCTCAGCTTCCGGATCGCCAGGCACAAGGAGCCCGGGCACCTGCGGATCTTTGTGCTCGGGGAATCGGCGGCGCGGGGAACCCCCGAGCCGGGATTCGGATTTGCCTCGCAGCTTCGGGCGCAGCTGCGGGCGGCGTATCCGGGAAGGCTGTTCGATGTCTATAACCTCGGGATCGTGGCCATCAACTCGCACGTGGTGTACCAGGCGGCCCGGCAGGCCGCGGGCTTCGACCCCGACCTGTTTGTCGTCTACATGGGCAACAACGAGGTTGTCGGTCCCTACGGTCCGGGCTCCGCCAACCTGTCGGTGATGCCGCCCTTGTTCGTCATCCGGGCATCCATCTGGATGGGAGGCACCCGCACAGGCCAGCTGTTCCGGAGGCTCCTGGGCAGGTTGTTTGGGTCCGCCGGCCATCCCGCCGACTGGCGCGGCATGAGCACGTTCACCGACAGGACCGTGCGGGGCGACGATCCCCGCCTCGATGGCGTTTACCACAACTACGAGGCCAACCTGAGGGGAATCGTCGGCATCGCCTCCCGGATGGGGATAAAGACGGTCCTCGCGACGGTTGTCGCCAACCTCAGGGACTGCGCGCCGTTTGCATCGATCCACGGCGCAGGGATGACGGCGCAGCAGATGAATGCATGGGATTCCACCTACAAGAACGGGATCAGGCTATGGGAGCTGGGCTTGGCGGACGACGCGATCAGCTCCCTCAACAAGGCGCTGGAAATCGACCCCGAATTCGGGGATGCCCACTATGTCCTGGGAAAGCTGCTCGAGGGCAAGGGCGACACGACCGGCGCCCGCGTCCAGTTCCTGGAGGCCCTTCACTGGGACGCACTGCGATTCCGACCGGACTCCAGGATCAATGCCATCGCCAGAAAGGTCGCCTCCGAGTCGCCGGGATCCGTCCTTCTGCTGGATTCGGCGCTCGAGATGGGATCCGACGCCGCATCCGCAGTCCCCCCGTGCGGACGGGAGGTTCTCCTGGAGCACGTGCATTTCAACTGGGAGGGCAACGAGCGGATGGGCCGCATGCTCGCCGAAAAATCAGCGGCCGCGCTTTTCGGAAGCGATCCGCCGGCGCAGGCCTGGCTCGACGATGCCGGCTGCGCCGAAGCCGTCGGTTATACCGATTTCGGCCGGCTGCAGACGCTCAGGCTGATGGAGCCGATCTGGGGCAAGCCGCCGTTCACGAACCAGCTGACGTTCGGAGAGGACCAGGTTCGCCACAAACGGGAGCTGGACACCGTCGGTGAGCGGGCGACCTCTCAGGCCTCGCTTGCGCGAGCCAGGGAGCAGGTTGCGGCCGCATTGCCGCGGGATCCTGACGATCCCAATCTGTTGCTCCGCCTTTCGGAGGTGGATGCGGAATCCGGCCAGCCCGGGCCGTCGCTTCGACTGATCGACCGGGTCATGGAGCTTGAGCCGCGAACGTCGGTTCTCCTCCTGCGGAAAAGTCGCGTCCTGGCGTCGCTCGGGCACAATGCCGAGGCTCAGGCGACTCTTCTCGAGTCGCTCCGGGCGGACCCCTATGATCTCCCTTCGTACACGGCCCTCGTCGAGGTCCTTAGAAAAACCGGCGATTTTGAAACAGGCGTGCGAACGCTGTCGGCGGCGCTCATGAGGATCCCCGACAGCAGCTATATCCGCTTGACCTATGCCGACCTGCTGTTTTTCCACGGCGACCGGGACAAGGCCGTAACGGAGTGCCAGGCGGTGCTGAAGCGGGATCCGGGCAATGCCGATGCCCTCGGCCGCCTCGTGTCGCTTTACACGGGCGAGGGCCATGTAAATGAGGCCTTCGCCCTGATGTCGGAGGCAAGGCTCACCCAGCCGTTCAACTTCGAGAACAACATCGCCCTTGCGCGCGTCTACAGGGATCGCGGCGACGATGCCAACGTCGCCGATTGCCTCCTCGCCGCGGCCCGCAGCGGACCTGTCGACGCCGGGGTGCATCTGTTCCTTGCCAATCATTGGAAGAAAGCGAACCGGTCGGCGGATGCGCTCATAGAACTCGCGCGCGCGGAGCGGACTGCGACCCTGATGGGAGATACCGAGCTCGCCCGGAGGATCTCGGCTGAAAGGCTCTCCGCCGGGCCAGGAGACTGAGACCTGGGCCGGCCCAGTCCGCCAGCGCCGCTCAGTTGCTCTGCGCCTCCTTCACGCTGGGAATCGTGCCGGTCGGATGGACGATCGCCGCGGCCGGCGACTTCGACGGGGACGGCAGCCCCGACATCCTCTGGACCAACACGACGACCGGCGAGCGCCTGATCTGGCTGATGAACGGCACCAGCTACGTCTCGAGCGTCTCCCTCGGCGTCATGGGCACGCAGTGGCGGATTGCGGACACCGGGGATTTCCTCGGCGACGGCCAGCCGGACATCCTTTGGGAAAACACCTCGACCGGGGACCGCTATGTCTGGCTGATGGACGGCACCGCCTTCTCGTCCTCCGTTTACATCGGCAACGTGGGCACGCAGTGGCGAATCGCGGCGACCGAGGACTTCACGGGAGCCGGCCAGCCGGACATCGTCTTTGAGAACACGATCACGGGGGACCGCTACGTCTGGCTGATGAACGGCACGACCTTCTCGTCCTCCGTCTACCTCGGCAACGTGGGCACGCAATGGCAGATCAGGAACTAGCGCGCAAAGGGTCATTCGAAGACCCGGGATCCGTAAATCGCTGGTGCTCAGGAAGGGACTCGAACCCTTACGCCTTACGGCACACGCCCCTCAAACGTGTGTGTCTACCAATTCCACCACCTGAGCATCGCGAACGGGGAACGGGTAATGAGCGGCAACCGCCGGGGGTTGTCCAGCCCTGAAATTGGGTTTTGACGCACCCTTGTCTATGGCGAACCTTCCCGGCGGCCATCCATCCATGAAACTCGACGCAATCAAGGCGGCGCTTCTCGCATCCTACGAAACGGATGGCGGGATCAACCATCTGGACGGGGTCAACCTGCCCTCCCAGGAATCGGTCAACGCGATCGCCCGCGACTGCATGCACCTGCTGTTCCCCGGGTTTTTCGAGGAGAGCCGCCTCGCGAAGAAGGACGTGCCCGGCATGGTCGACTCCCTCCTGGGCCGCATCGGGGGAAGGCTCGAGGTCGAGATCGAGAAGGGCCTTCGGTTTTCCCGCGACCCGGAGCCGGGGGCGCGCGCCCGCGCGCTTGCCCTGAACGCGCTCGAGCGGCTCCCCGACCTGCGCAAGGCGATCCGGACGGACGTCGAGGCGGCCTACCGGGGCGACCCGGCGGCCCGCAACACCGAGGAGATCATCCTCGCCTACCCCTGCGTCCTCGGGATCTCTCTCCAGAGGTTCGCCCACGTGCTCTACAACCTCGGCGTCCCGCTCCTGCCGAGGATGATCACGGAGTTCGCCCATGAGCGGACCGGCATGGACATCCATCCCGGCGCGCAGATCGGGACCCATTTCTTCATCGACCACGGCACCGGCGTCGTCATCGGGGAGACGGCGACGATCGGCTCCCACGTGAAGCTGTACCAAGGCGTGACCCTCGGGGCGAAGTCGTTCGAGACCGACAACCAGGGAAACCCGGTCAAGGGTGTGAAGCGCCACCCCGACATCGGGGACAATGTGACGATCTACGCCCACGCGACGATCCTGGGCGGCGACACGCGTATCGGAGCGAATTCCGTCATCGGGGGAAACGTCTGGCTCCTCGAGTCCATGCCCGCGAACAGCATCGCCTATTTCAAGAGCGACGACCTCGTCATCCGCCCGCGCCAGAAGAAGGAAACCCTCGTCGGGTATGTCGAGGACTGGGTGATCTGAGCGGAGCCGGCCGGCCTATCGCCGCTGGCGGTCGGCCAGCGCCCGGGCGAGCCCGGCCGCAAAGAACGGGCCCCGGTAGACCATCCCGGTGTAGACCTGGATGAGGGTGGCACCGGCGTCCAGCTTCTCCGCGGCGCCGTCGGCGTCCATGATCCCTCCCACCCCAATGATCGGGAGCCTGCCGCCCGTCGCTCGGGAGACGTACTTGATGACCTCGGTGGACCGCTCCCGCAGCGGCGCCCCGCTCAGGCCCCCGGCCTCGGCGACCCCGGCGAAGAAGCCGGGGCGTGCCAGGGTCGTGTTTGTCGCGATCAGGCCGTCGAGCCCCTGGTCCGCGACAACCCCGAGGACCGCGTCTATCTGCGAGTAGCCAAGGTCCGGGGCGATCTTGAGGAGGATGGGGACCCGGGATCCGCCCGGCGACGAGGCGCGCCCGTTGTTCGCGCTTACGACTGCGGAGAGAAGCTCCCTGAGGCGGGATTCGTCCTGAAGCTGGCGGAGGCCGGGCGTGTTGGGGCTGGAGACGTTGAGGACGACGTAGTCCGCATGGTCCGCCAGCCGCGCAAAGCTTGCCAGGTAGTCCTCGGTCGCGCGGCCGACGTCGGCGACCCTTGACTTGCCGAGGTTCACCCCCAGGGGAATCCGCCGCTTTCCCCGTGGCGGCTGCCCTGACAGGCGCGCCGCCACCGCCTCGGAGCCTTCATTGTTGAACCCGAGGCGGTTGATGAGCGCCTCCTGTTCCGGATATCGGAACATCCTGGGCCGCGGGTTTCCCGGCTGGGCAACGGCGGTCACGGTTCCGACCTCGACGTGGCCGAATCCGAGCGCCGCGGCAGCGGGCCAGGCCCGCGCGTTCTTGTCGAACCCGGCTGCAAGGCCGACCGTATTGGGGAAGCGAAGGCCGAACGCCTCCACCGGCCGGAAGCATTTCGGGGACAGGCGCCCCAGGGCCTCCAGCATCCGGCAGGCGGGCCCGAACCGTCCCAGGATCGCCATCGCGTCCACCGCCAGTTCATGGGCCCGCTCGGAATCCAGGCGAAACAAGACGGGGCGCGAGATTTTTTCGTAAAACCGACCCATGTGATAGCAGGCTGAAATCCGGGCGCAAAAACGCAAGTGCTGCGGCCGAAACATCCGGCGTCCCAATGCGTTCCACGTTCACGCAACACAACTACGTATATGGTGCTTTTGTGCTTGTTATTTGACCCCCCCCTCGCACGCTGCGGCTAAAATTTGCAGCAAATACCAAACCCATGGCCAAGCCCACCTCCGCCCTAGAATGGTGCATCATACGACTCGGCGAAGACCACAACTGGTGGGTCTCCGAGACGAGCGACCCCGTTCGCTGGGACGTGGACGGCCTGAGCATCGTTGACCCGCGGCAGGTCGCGCACCTGATCGAGCTCGTGGACGCTCTCCGCGACTACGGCTTCCACCAGGACCTCTTCGAGGCCGCGTTCATCCGCTTCCGGATCGAGAAGGACCTGGGCGGCGGCAAGGTCCGGCTCAAGAGGGTCAAGGAATCCATCTTTGAGTCGGAGGAGAAGCTCTTCGCGCTGCCAGACATCCTCGACGAGGAGAACGGGCCGTACGCGGACCTGCTCGACCACCTCACGCGTTGCCGCGTGAAGATGCTGAACGACCTCTTCAACTTCGAGAGCAAGCTCACCGTGGACGAGGTCGAGGACGAGATCCGCGAGGAGCAGAACACCCATTTCATCGAGGGCAGGGCCGTGCACACCTTTTCCGAGCTCTGCGCCATCCTCGACTACATGCCCGAGGGGATGGACTCCGACGAGGAACAGCCGTCAAAGGCGGCCGAGGAGGAGGAGGACGACCTTCCCACCCTCGACGCCGAGGAGGAGGAGAAGCTGAAGAACGACGAGTCCCTCAAGTGGGACGAGGACAGCGACGACGAGAAGGAGGACGACAAGGACACGGAGAAGAAGGACGAGGAGGACGACAAGGAGGAGGCCGCGGAGGACGACGGAGGCGCGAAGCCCCGGCGCAAGTCCCGCGGCAAGCGCTGAGCCGGTCCGGCCCGCGCCATGCATTTGCCCCGCGCAGCGACGGTCGCCCTCCTGGGGATCCTCGCAGGCTGCGAGGGCGTCGCGCCGACCGCGCGCAATCCCGTCATACCGTCGGCGGCCTCGGCCTCCCAGCTCCGGCCGGGCGACAGCCTCACGATCGCCATCATCGGCGTCCCCGATCCCACGACGAACAACGTCCAGATCGACGACCAGGGAATCGTCAGCCTCCCGTACATAGGCACCGTAAAGGCCTCCGGCGAGACCGCGGCGGGCCTGACCCAGCTCATCCGCGAGGCCTACGTCACCAAGAAGATCTACACGTCCGTCGACATCTCGGTCAGCGTCACCGAGCGCTACGTATATGTCGGCGGAGAGGTTGAGAAGCCGGGCCGCATCGTCTGGACGCCCGACCTGACCGCGTCCAAGGCGATCGAGTCCGCCGGGGGATTCACGCTGTATGCGAAGAAGGACAAGGTGGGCGTCGTCCGGAACCAGATCCTCTACGGCATCGACATCAAGCTCGCGCAGAAGAGCCCGTTCGAGGACCCCCGGCTGGAGCCCGGCGACTCGATCCAGGTGTCGCGCTCCGCGTTCTAGCGCCGCCGCGCGCCGAGCTCGGCCGCCATCTCCCTCGCGAAGTAGGTCAGGATGATGTCGGCGCCGGCCCTCTTGATGCCGACCAGCGACTCCCGGCGGCAGGCCGCGAGGTCGAGCCAGCCCAGCCTCGCGGCCGCGTGGATCTGCGCGTACTCCCCGGACACCTGGTAGGCGGCGATCGGCTTGCGGGTGGCCTGCCGCAGGCCGCAGATGATGTCGAGATAGGGGCCGGCCGGCTTCACCATCACGATGTCCGCACCTTCCGCCTCGTCGAGCCTCGCCTCGGTGAAGGCCTCGCGCCGGTTCGCGGGGTTGAGCTGGTAGGTCCGCTTGTCGAGGCTCCGCGTGCCGGCGGCGGCGGCGCTGCCCACCGCGTCGCGGAACGGGCCGTAGTAGGCCGAGGCGTACTTTGCCGAGTACGCCATGATGGCGGTGTCCTCGCGGCCGGCGGCATCCAGCGCCCTGCGGATCGCCCCCACCCTGCCGTCCATCATGTCGCTCGGCGCGACCAGGTCGACGCCGGCGCCCGCGTGCAGGACCGCCATCCTTGCGAGAATCTCGACGGTGCGGTCGTTGTCCACGTCCCTCCCGTCCGGCGTCAGGACGCCGTCGTGCCCGTGGACCGTGTACGGGTCGAGGGCGATGTCGGTCATGACGATCATCCCCGGAATGGCCTTCTTGACCGCCCGGACCGCGCGAAGGACCAGGGCATCCTCACGCAGCGCGGCTGTGCCGTCCCCGTCCTTGAGCCGCGGGTCGAGGTTCGGAAACAGCGCCATGGCAAGGATCCCGAGCCTATGGAGGGCGCGGCACTCCGCGACGAGGCCGGGGATGGACAGCCGGGACACCCCCGGCATCGATGCCACCGGCTGGGGCCGGCCCTTGCCCTCGACGACAAAGAGCGGGGCGACCAGGTCGCTGGGCCGCAGCACCGTGTCCTCCACCAGCGCCCTCAGGGCCTCCGTCCGCCGGAGGCGCCTCGGGCGGTGGACCAGATTGAGCTTGAAGGCGCTGGACATGTGTTCGTTGGCTCCTTCATTGGAGCACGCCGGCCGCCGGGTCGCCACAAGATTTTGCGTCGCCGCGCCCCATCGGCAGGCTGTCGCCCGAAAAAACAGCGTTCCGCTGCGGCGGAATATGCGATAGCACACCCTTTCCTCCTTTCACCCCTCCATGGCCATCAAGCTCTTCGACTCCCTCACGCGCGAGATGCGCGAACTCCGGCCCGCGCAGCCCGATGGCCTGTTCCGCTTCTACAACTGCGGCCCGACGGTCTACGCGCCCGCCCACATCGGGAATTTCCGCACGTTCACGATCAACGACGTGATCCGCCGCCTCCTCGAGCTTGAATTCCCCGGCAAGGTGAAGCACGTGCGCAACCTGACGGACGTGGACGACCGCACGATCGGGCAGGCCCGTCAGGAGAACCGCCCGCTCGCCGACATCACACGCAAGTGGACGGAGCTGTTCCACGCGGACTGCGTGTCGCTCAACTGCCTCCCCCCCCATGTCGAGCCGGCGGCCACCGGCCACATCCCCGAGCAGGTCGACATGATCGACGTCCTCATGCGCAAGGGAAACGCGTACCGCGCCGCCAACGGCTCCGTCTACTTCAGGATCGGCTCCTTCCCCGGCTACGGCGCCCTCTCGCGCATCAGGGACCGGGAGCTCAGGGTGACCAACAGCGTCTTCGACGCCGACAACAAGGACGATGTCGGGGACTTCGCGCTCTGGAAGGCGTACAAGCCCGAGGAGGACGGCGACGTCAAGTGGCCCGGGCCGGGCGGAGCCGCCGAGGGGCGCCCCGGATGGCACATCGAGTGCAGCGCGATGATCAAGAAGCACCTTGGCGAAACGATCGACCTGCACACGGGCGGCGTCGACCTGCTCTTCCCGCACCACGAAAACGAAATCGCGCAGAGCCAGTGCTGCAACGGCGCGACCTTCGCCCTCCACTGGTACCACAGCGAGCACCTGCTCGTGGACGGCACGACCATGAGCAAGAGCCGTGGGAACTACTACACGCTCGGCGACCTCGTGGCGAAGGGGTACTCGCCGATGGCGGTTCGGTATACCCTCCTTGCCGGCCATCCGCGCAAGCAGCTCAATTTCACGCTCGATTCGCTGCACGCCGCCGAGAGCGCGCTCGGCACCCTGGGGCGTTTCTCGGGGGACCTGAAGCCGCTGGCGGGCCCCGGTCCGGCGGCCGCCCCCTCGGGCGCGTTTGACGCTGTCTTCAGGGCGCTCTCCGACGACCTCAACCTGCCCGCCGCGCTCGGCGCGCTCTTCACCGCGATCAACGGGTTTGACGCCGGGAAGGCCACGCCGGGCGACCATGCGGCGCTCGGGAGGGTGCTGTACGCCCTCGGGTTCGACGTCTCATCCAGGGGGTTGGGGCTGCCGCCCCCGTCCTGCCCCCCGGAGGTCGCCGCGCTCGCGGACAGGCGCCTGGCCGCGAAGAAGGCCAGGGACTTTGAAACGGCCGACAGGCTCCGCGCGGAGCTGGCCGCGGCCGGCTGGTCCATGCGCGACGGCAAGGACGGCTCGATACTGGAGCCCCTCAAGAAAGCGTGACTTGGCATTGGCGGGCCGCCGACCATCTTTAAGCCCCACTTCATGACCCCCCTCGAAGAACTCCGCCACTCGGCGTCGCACATCCTGGCGACGGCGCTCCTTCGCATCTATCCCGATGCGAAGCTGGACATCGGTCCCCCGACCGACACCGGGTTCTACTACGACGTCGATCTCGAGCACAAGCTCACCGCCGAGGACCTGGTGAGGATCGAGGCCGAGATGAAGAAGGTCGCCGACGAGAACCAGCCGTTTGTGAGGAAGGAGGTCTCGCGCGGGGAGGCGGCGGAGATCATCCGGTCGCGCGGTCAGGAGCGCTACAAGCTCGGCCGGCTGGCCGACATTCCCGAGGGCGAGAAGATCTCGTTCTACCAGAACGGCGAGTTCGTCGACCTGTGCGCGGGCACCCACGTGCGCTACTCCTCAAAGCTGAAGGCGTTCAAGCTTCTCTCCATAGCCGGGGCCTACCACCGCGGCGACGAGAAGAACAAGCAGCTCCAGCGGATCTACGGAACCGCGTTCCCCACCAGGGAGGAGCTGGCCCAGTACCTGGACCGGGTGGAGCAGGCCAAGCACCGCGACCACCGCAAGCTCGGCCGGGACCTGAAGCTCTTCGTCATCGACGAGGACGTCGGCCAGGGCCTGATCCTGTGGACGCCCAACGGCTCCGTCATCCGGCAGGAGCTGCAGAGCTTCATCGGCGAGGAGCTGCGCAAGCAGGGCTACTCGCAGGTGTTCACGCCCCACATCGGCAAGCTCGAGCTCTACAAGACGTCCGGCCACTTCCCCTTCTACAAGGAGTCCCAGTTCACCCCCATCGTCGAGAACGAGTCGCTCGCGCGGATCCTGCGCGAGGGATGCTCGTGCGCGGAGATGGTCGTCCGCCTGGAGGCCCTTTCGTCGCGCCTCGCGGCCCAGGTCAACGAGCGCACCGGCCGGGAGACCATCACGCCGGACCGGGTGAAGCCGGACGACCAGCTCCTCGACGGCTTCCTGCTGAAGCCGATGAACTGCCCCCACCACATCAAGATCTTCGCGTCCCAGCCCCACTCCTACCGCGACCTTCCCGTGCGCCTCGCCGAATTCGGCACGGTCTACCGCTGGGAGCAGTCGGGGGAGCTGAACGGCATGACGAGGGTGCGCGGGTTCACCCAGGACGACGCGCACCTCTTCTGCACGGAGGACCAGGTCGCGCAGGAGCTCCTCGGATGCCTCGCCCTCGTCAAGGTCATCCTCACGACCCTCGGCATGAGCGACTACCGCGTGCGGGTGGCGCTCCGCGACCCCGATTCCAGCAAGTACATCGGCCAAAAGGAGAGCTGGGACAAGGCGGAGGACGCGTGCCGCGAGGCCGCCAGGACCCTGGGGGTCGCGTTCACCGAGGAGCCCGGCGAGGCCGCGTTCTACGGACCCAAGATCGATTTCGTGGTGAAGGACGTGATCGGGCGCGAGTGGCAGCTCGGCACGGTCCAGGTGGACTACAACCTTCCCGTCCGGTTCGACCTGACGTACAGCGGCGCGGATAACCAGACGCACCGCCCCGTCATGATCCACCGCGCGCCCTTCGGCTCCATGGAGCGGTTCTGCGGGGTGCTGATCGAGCACTTCGGCGGGGACTTCCCGGTCTGGCTCTCACCGGAACAGGCGCGCCTGGTCCCCGTGAGCGAGAAGACGCTGGAATACGGCCGCGAGGTCCTTGGCCGGCTGCGGGCCGGCGGCGTCCGGGCCTCGCTCGACGAGCACAACGACAAACTCGGCGCCAAGATCCGCAGGGCCGAGATCGAGAAGGTGCCCTACACCCTCGTCCTGGGGGGCAAGGAGGCCGAGGCGGGAACGGTCAGCGTGCGAAGCCGGGCGCGGGGCGACGAGGGCGCGGCGGCGGTCGACGCGTTCCTCGCTAAAATCCAGGAGGAGATCCGGCTGCGATCGCTCTCGGAAAAGAAGAAGGCCCCCGGGGGTCCCGCGCCGGCCGCCTAGTGTTACCGCGTTACGTGCTGTCGGCAGACACGACTGTTGTTGGGCCTCCTGGCACTGGGTTATATCGCCAGATCATCCTTTCCGGAGTGGTGTTGGATCCAGTGACGAAATAGATGTCGAAAAGAACAAATGTACCAAGTCCAGGATCCTTGGCGCATAATGTTAATGGCGCGACCATGACCGCCAATGTCAGGAGAATATTCAAGATGCAGAGAGCGGTGTTAGGCCTTACCTCTGATTTTTCAGGAAGGATTTAACATCACTATGCGTCCCGCATAGGTGAAAGACTAGTGCGTCTTTCTCGCGCTGAAAAACCAGCCTCAAATCAAGTCCGCAGCGGCATTCCATGAATGGCTTAATTCGTCTGAGTCCAACACCCGCATGAAGGTGGGGATGGCCATAGGCCATGCCTGCAGCCTGCATAGCAAACATTACATCTTGGCGGCGGGCAGGAGGGACGCTGTTAAGGAAACGCGGCGTCGCCAACAATTTCACGGGGCAAGATCAGTCTCTGACGTGATCTCTCGCAGCTTTCCGGTACGCCGAGCCCGCGCAGATTCCGATTTCATGGCTGCTCCAGCCTTTGCGGATTCGTCAGAGGTCAAACCATACTCATTCGCAAAGTAGGCCGCGTCCGGCTCCATAACGGCAAAAGGGAGCCCGCGACGATTCACAAGCTGGGTCAATGCCATGGTAACGAATGATCCTGCATCAAGGCCTATGCTTTTGAGGACCGTGTCGCTTTCCTTCTTCAGATTACGGTCGATGCGCGTGCGGATTTGAACGGTGGCCATGCCTCAAAAGTGTTCAATCGGCCTCATGTAGTCAAGTATCGATGATCTCTTCGGGCCATCGCTTCAGGCGACTTCCACTTCCGAGGCCAAAATTCCGTCGTTTTCCCTCGTGCTAGGCCCTGGCACAAACGCTTCTTTTCGTCGTCCTTAGTCCGGGAGAAATACACGTGGCAGCATTCGAATCCCCCTCTCTCCGCCAATTTTAATCAACGGCCATTCATATCAGGGTGCTGTTGGCAACTGGTAGACAGAGAGATTGTTCGTAACGTCATCAATCGCGGCATAGTTGAATGCATTGGCATTGAGGGCCGGAAGATCGAATCTGGGGAAAATGTTGACCACCGTGTCGAGTCCGAATGCGCCCCCCTGACTTGCATCGACATTGTACTCTTGGACGAATTGCCCCCGCTTCGTGAATTCAACGATCTCGCTGGGGTGGAGCACGTCGGCATTCACGGCATCACCGTTTGCGGCCAGCAAATCTCCGTTCGGCGCGAATCGTAGGGCGAGTGGCCCGCGCAGCTCCGTTCCCGCAAATACGACGACGCCTAGGTCGACGGCGCTGCCCCGCTGGGCTGCATCCGAGATCGAATAGATCTTGTTGTCGGCGGTGGAAGCGACGTAGAGCGTGTCCGTATTCTGGTCGAAGGCGAGGCCGGTGGGACCGAGAATGAGGGCCGCGGCATTTGGAACATGCGCATACCCAGTGGCGATGACCGTTTTGCTAAGCAGCGTCACGCCGCTCGATTCCACCGAGATATCGAGACGCGCGACCGTGCCGTTCAGCACGTTCGAGACGAAGACGTGTGCCGTCGAGCCTTGATCATCGAGGGCCAAGTCCCAGGGGCCGTCGAGGCTAGCGGGATCGGTCCATGTCTGAACGACGTTTCCGTTTCGATCGATGACCTGAATCGCGCCTTGGCCGATGGTAGCGATTGTGCCGTCTGTGGTGGAAACGTTGCCGACAAGGACGAAGCCGCCCCTCAGAGCGCCGAACGCGGTGCTGAGGCCCGGCAACGCGCTCGTAAGAAATGTGACAGCCGCGCCTGGCAAAGCGATTGGGCCTGTTGGTGTGAGCTTCACGATCGTTGTGCCCAGGCCCTGGAGGTTGGCGCCGTTGTTGAAGTTGCTGACCAGGACGTCGCCGGCGGCGATTGCGCCGCCCTTTGGAAACCCACTTGGCACGAAGGCGACGCCGTAAGGGTTCAGGTCGCCATTTGCCGGTATCGTGGTGGAGTTGACGAGCTGGGGAAGAAAGGCGGCACGCGCGCCGGCCGAGGACCACAACGCTGCCGATAGACTCAGGCTTGCAGCGAACATGAATCTGCAGCGGGGGCGAGAAGACTTCCGTTCTGCTTGTGCATCTAGCCACCTGTCGTGGGTTTTCATGGTCATGATTTTAAATATCGCCGAGCATTACCGTACTATCTTGCGCGATTTCGATGGGCGAAGCCGTGGCAATGGGATTGATGACCGGCCACTGGGGCCAGGGTTCCGGGCCATAGCTCCAATTTCGGTAACAGGAGTGTTACGGTCTGCGCCCGTTCCGCCGCAGAGATCGTCTCGCGACAACATTTTCGACCCTTTCCCTCGTGCTGGTACTACTCCGTTAAGTGCTATCGGCAAGCACGACGCCGGACTCCGTTCCGCAGCAGTGGCAGAATCCGATCCAGCGCAGCAACCAGGGCCTCATCTGGTGGAGCGTGTGCTCCCACGTCACACCAGAATTTTTCTTACCCGCAGATGAACGACGGTGACGGATGGGTAGGCAAGAACGGCAGGGAGTAGAGGGTGATGAAAGCCTCGCCAGCTTCGTCCTTCGAAGTGGTCGGGGCCGAGATCCGTCTTCGCTCGCCGGAAATATTGCTCGATGTTCCATCGTGAGCGGGCTTGGCAAACGGCGCAAGGAAGTGAGGAAACTCCCTCGCGTGCTGCGCCAATCCCTGGGCGTCCTTTCCATCTGCCGTCATCCGTGAAGCGGACGGTAGAGAATGCCGATCCTTACGTAACAGAGTGGTACTAGACGGCGGCCTCGCCGCGCTCGTCCGTGCGGATGCGGATGACCTCCTCGAGCGGGAGGAGGAAAACCTTGCCGTCGCCGATCTTGCCGGTCTTCGCGGATTTCACGATCGCGTCGATCGCCTTGCCCGACATGTCGTCGGCGACGGCGATCTCGATTTTCACCTTCGGGAGGAAATCGACCGTGTACTCGCTGCCCCGGTAGATCTCGGTGTGTCCCTTCTGCCGGCCAAAGCCCTTGACCTCCGTCACGGTCATTCCCTCGATGCCGGCCTCGGCCAGCGCCTCCTTCACCTCCTCAAGCTTGAAGGGTTTGATGATGGCGATGATGAGTTTCATTCAGTTAGGGGTTGGGGGGATTGCCGAATCCAGGGCGTCAACGTAGCGCGGCCCGGCGGACCGCGCAAGCACTGGTTCCCGTGTGGGGACGATTCGGTGGCGGCACGGGCATCGGGTGCATGCGCCTGTGTCTAGCAGGCACTATGCCAAAGGAGGGTCGGGCGCCACGGCGGCGATGTGGAGCTCCTTCAGCTGCCGCGGCGTGACGGGTGTCGGGCTCCCCGCCATGAGGTCCTGGCCCTTCTGCGTCTTCGGGAAGGCGATGACGTCGCGGATGCTGGTCGTCCCGCAGAGGAGGGCCACGAGGCGGTCCAGCCCGAACGCGATGCCCCCGTGGGGGGGCGCGCCGTAGGCGAACGCGCGGAGCAGGTAGCCGAACCGGCTCTCGACCATTTCCGGCGGGATCTTGAGGACGTCCTCAAACACCTTTTTCTGGAGGGCGGGCTGGTGGATCCGGATCGAGCCGCCCCCGAGCTCCGTCCCATTCAGGACGACGTCGTAATGCTGCCCGCGGACCGCCCTGGGGTTGGAATCGAGGAGGCCCGCGTCCTCGGGCACCGGCGCCGTGAACGGGTGGTGCGTCGCGACGTAGCGCTTCTCCTGCTCGTCGAAGCTCATGAGGGGGAAATCGACGACCCAAAGGAACTTCCAGTCGTCGGCCCTGGTCTCGAGCTTGCCGCGCTTCTGCAGAAGCGCCGCGGCCTCGAGCCTTATCCTGCCGAGGATCGCGCAGGCCTTCTCCCAGGGCGCGGCCGCGAAGAATATCATGTCCCCCTCGGCGATCCCGAGGGAGGCGGTCAGGGCCGCCTTCTCCGCGTCCGAGAAAAACTTGACGATGGGGGACTTCCATTCACCCGCCTCCACCTTGATGAAGGCGAGGCCCCTGGCCCCGACGCTCTTGGCGACCTCCTCCAGGGCCTTGAGCTCGCCCTGGGTGAGGTCGGCCAGGCCCTTCGCGTTGAGCGCCTTCACGGCGCCGCCCGATGCGACCGCGGACTGGAAGACCTTGAACGACGAGGCCCGGAACGCCTCGGAGAAATCCATGAGCTCGAACCCGAACCGCATGTCCGGCTTGTCGACCCCGAAGCGGTTCATCGCCTCGACGTAGGGCATCCGGGGAAACGGGGTCGGGATGTCCGTGCCGAGCACATCCTTCCAGAGCTTCTTCAGCATCCCCTCGAAGAGGGCGTAGATGTCCTCGCGGTCGACAAACGACGCCTCGACGTCCACCTGGGTGAACTCCATCTGGCGGTCGGCGCGAAGGTCCTCGTCCCGGAAGCAGCGGGCGATCTGGAAATACCGCTCCACCCCGGCCACCATCAGGATCTGCTTGAACTGCTGGGGGGACTGGGAGAGGGCGTAGAACTCCCCCGCGTGGATGCGCGAGGGGACAAGGTATTCGCGGGCGCCCTCGGGCGTGCTCTTGAACAGGATGGGCGTCTCGACCTCGATGAAGTCCTGCGCGTCAAAGTAGTCGCGGATCGACTTGGTGGCGCGGTGCCTGACCGCCAGGTTGTGCCGCATCCTCGGCCTGCGCAGGTCGAGGTAGCGGTAGGTGAGCCGGAGGTCCTCGTTCACCTTGTCGCCGCCCGCGTCGTCGAGCGGAAAGGGCGGCGTCTCCGACGCGTTCAGGATCTCGAGCTCGGCCGCGTCCACCTCGACCTCGCCGGTCGGCATGCCGGCGTTCACGGTCCCCGCGGGCCGCGCGACGACCCTTCCCGCGATGCTTGCCACCGACTCGGGCCTCAGGTGTGCCGCGCGGGCCCCGAGGTCCGCGTCGGCCCTGGGATCGAACTTCACCTGGGTCACGCCCTTGCGGTCGCGCAGGTCGACGAAGAGGATCCCGCCGTGGTCGCGAATGGAGTCGACCCATCCCGAAAGGCGGACGGCGGCGCCGATGTCGGCCTTGGTCAACTGGGCGCAATGGTGGGTTCGCTTGAGGGTCATCGGGTCGTGTAAACGTGAGAGGAAGCCGCCCGGGGAGGCCCGGGGCAACCCGATTCTTGGGCCGGCGCCGTGGTCACCCGAGAATCAGGCTCTGCCCGGTCATCTCGGCCGGCCTGGGAAGCCCCATGAGCTGGAGGACGGTCGGCGCGACGTCGGCCAGGCGGCCCCCCTCCCGCATCCGGGTCCTGCCGGCGGCATAGCCGTCGCCGACGACGAAGAACTCCACAAGGTTGAGCGTATGGGAGGTGTGCGGCGCATTGTGGACGGGATCCCACATCTGCTCGCAGTTCCCGTGGTCGGAGCCGATAAGGGCTGTGCCGCCCACTTGCGACAGGGCGCCGAGGAGCTCCCCGACCCCCTTGTCCGCCGCCTCGACCGCCTTGATCGCTGCCGGGAGAGACCCGGTGTGTCCCACCATGTCCGGATTGGCGAAGTTGACGACGACGAGGGCGTACTTGCCCGAAAGGATGGCCTCCTTCGCGAGCCGGGTGACATCGGCCGCTGCCATCTCGGGCTGGAGGTCGTAGGTCGCGACCTTCGGGCTGGGCGGGCACTGGCGCTCCTCCCCCGGGAAGGGCTCCGACCTGTAGTTGTTGAAGAAGAAGGTGACGTGCGGGATCTTCTCGGTCTCGGCGCAGCGGAACTGCGCGAGGCCCGCGTTGGACACAACCTCGCCGAGGATGTTCTTGAGCTTGGGCGGCTTCGACAGGATGACATGGACCGGCAGGCCGGCCTCGTACTCGGTCATCGTGGCGTAGTAGAGGTCGAGCTTCGGGCCCCGGTCGAACCCCTCGAATCCGTCGATGACGAAGGCCTTGGTGATCTCCCGGGGCCGGTCGCCGCGGTAGTTATAGAAGACGACGGCGTCGCCGTCCCCGATGGAGCCGATGGGCTTGCCGTCCCCGCCGACGATGGCCGTCGGGGTCACGAACTCGTCGCCGGTCTGGTTCGCGCTGAGCGGCTTGTCGTAGTACGCCTGGACGGCGGCCTCCGCGCTCGGCGCCGTGCTCTCCACCTTCCGTCCCGTCAGGACCCCGTAGGCCCTCGAAACCCTCTCCCAGCGGTTGTCGCGGTCCATGGCCCAGAACCGGCCGCACACCGTCGCGATGCGCCCGATCCCGAGCTCCCGGCACTTGGAGTCGACCTGGCGCACGTACCCGAGCCCGCTCGCCTGGGGCGTGTCGCGGCCGTCCGTGAAGGCGTGCACGAGGACGCGGTCGGGCGCGATGCCGTCGGCCTTGGCCTGCGCCAGGAAGCCGTAGAGGTGCTCCAGCATCCCGTGGACGCCGGCGTCCGAGACGATTCCCATCAGGTGCAGCCTCGAGCCCCGGCCCTTCACCCGGTCCACCGCGCCGCGCCAGGCGGGATTCGCGCCGAGTTGGTTCCCCGAAAAGAGTGAATTGATTCGGACCAGCTCCTGGTTGACGATCCGGCCAGCACCAATGTTCTCGTGACCCACCTCGCTGTTTCCCATCACGCCGTCCGGGAGGCCGACGTCGAGCCCGCTCGCCCGTACGAGCGCGAAGGGATAGCGGGCGTGAAGCATGTCGTCGCAGGGCTTCCTTGCCTGGACGACGGCATTGCAGGGATCCTGCCCGGCCTCGGGGTTTCTTCCCCAGCCGTCGCGGATGACGAGGAGCACGGGCTTGCGCGGAGAGTTCATGTGCGTTGGCACGATACAAGCGGTTGGGCCCCTGTCGACCGCGACGGCGCGAAAAACATGCCAATATGACGCTCATCATCCGTGACCAGCTGGTGAATCCCCCCACGTGGTTTTCGTCGTTCCGCGACCTGACGCTCTACTGCCACGTGTTCCTCAAGGACGACGTGCTGATCGAGTCGGACGATCCGGACCCCTATTTCCGGTGGATGCGCCCCCGCGGAGGCATGGACTTCGTGGAGGATTTCGTGCGGCCGGGCGCGGAGGACGGCGTCCACCTCGATGTCGAGTACAACTACCCGAGGACGGTCGTGACGGACCGCATCGCGCCCGAGAACGTGCACAGCCTGATCCGGATGATTCGATTCTGCCGAGGCGCGGCTTGACGCCGATGCGAGCCGGCGAGTGGAATTGAAGGATGTCGAAGCGCGCCGTCCTCATCGCAAACCTGGGATCGCCGGACTCCACCTCGGTTGGCGACGTGCGGCGCTACCTGCGCGAGTTCCTGGGCGACAAACGGGTGCTCGACCTTCCGGCCCCGCTCCGGTGGCTGGTCCTGGAAGGGATCATCCTGCCCAGGCGCCCCAGGCGGACGGCCCACGCGTACTCGAGGATATGGACAAGCGAGGGTTCGCCGCTCGTCGCGACCTCGGAGCGCGTCCGCGGCAAGCTAGCCGCCGCGCTCCGCCCCGGCGTCCCTGTCCATGGCGCAATGAGGTATGGAAGCCCTTCCGTGGCCTCCGCGGTGGCCGCCATGGCAAGGGAGGGATGCGACGAGGTCCTCCTCATCCCCCAATACCCCCACTATGCGATGGCGTCGTGGGAAACGGTCGTCGCGCGGGTCTACGAGGTGGCCGCTGCGCAGGCGCCCGGCATGCGGGTCGCATGTGTGCAGCCCTTCTATGGCGACCCCGACTACATCGAGGTCCTGCACACGGTCGCCGCTCCCCTGCTCCGCGCGCCGCATGACCACCTCCTTTTCAGCTACCATGGCATTCCCGTGCGCCACCTGCGCAAGGCGGATTCATCGCGCGCGCACTGCACGATGATGGCCGACTGCTGCACAACCTGTTCGCCCGCCCATGCGACGTGCTACCGGGCGCAGTGCGTGCGGACGACCGCGGACTTCGCAAGCCGCGCCGGGCTTGATCCCGCGCGTTACTCGATGTCGTACCAGTCGCGGCTCGCCGGGGAGCCGTGGCTCGAGCCTTTCACCGACATGGAATTTGCCCGGCTGCCGAAGGCGGGCGTCAGGCGCCTCCTCGTCATGTGCCCCAGTTTTGTTGCCGATTGCCTTGAAACGCTCGAAGAAATTTCCATAGTCGGCCGGGAGACGTTTTTAAAAGCTGGAGGAGAACAATTTGAGAAGATAACGTGCCCGAACGACCACCCTGCCTATATCGATTTTCTCGCAAACCGTGTGCATAAGTGGCTAGATAGCGGCACACTGTGAGCCAGCCGTTGATACATACACCAGTGACGACCGTAAAAACCGGGATGAATGAAGCCCAGATTGCCGTGCTTGTGCTGGATGCCTCCGGAAGGGTCACGGCTGCAAACCAGGAGGCAAAGCTGCTCTGGCAGACGGGTGTCGGCGAGCTGGTAGGGGAGTTTTTCCCGGGCCTCTTCGAGCTGGATATCGTTTCCGACGATCCCCGGATGGCGGAGGCCCAATGGGATGTCCTGCTGGCGGCGACCCTCGACAAGAGCGCGATCCTCTCGGTCCAGCCCCGGGAAGGCGCGCCGCGACCCATGGTGGTGCGGGCGGAAAAGTCTATCGGCGCCTCGGGCGGATACATCGTGGTGATCGAGGCGCTCCTGGAGCCCACCGCGCCGCCGCCGACGTTTCCGGACGACCAGGCGGTGGCGCTGCAGCTCTTCGCCGAAAAGGGGGACGTCGGCTTCTTCGACCTCAACCTCAAGGCGCGGCGCGTCGTCTACTCCCCCGCCTGGAAACGGATGCTGGGATACACCGACGCCGAGCTCGCGGACACCTACGAGGCGTGGTTGAGCCTGCTCCACCCCGAGGACTCGGCGGCCGCGCCCGACAAGGCCGGCCGAAAGACCAAGGTGGGCCCCCGGCCGTTCGGCGTCGAGTTCCGGATGAAGCACAAGCTGGGGCACTGGGCCTGGATCCAGTGCGTCGGGCTGCAGATGGTCAGCTCATGGGGCGACCTGGAGCGCGTCATCGGGATCCACATCGACGCGACCGAGCGCAAGGAGCTCGAGGAATCCGCCCTGGCGGGCGACGCCCGCCTGCGCGCGCTGTCCGAGGAGGGCACGCTGGCCGCGTTCGAGATCGATTTCCTGGGGAAGGCGTCCTGGTTTTCAGACGGGTGGCTGCGCCTCGTCGGGGGAGCGCGCGCGCCCGATGACGGGATCGCCGCCCTGACCGAGGCGTTTCCGCCCGAGGACTGCCCCGGCGGGATCGAGGCCTGGCTCCTGGCGCAGGCGCCGGGCCAGGCGTCGTTTTCCCAGGTCGTCCGCCTCCGCACCAAGGACGGCCCGCCGTTTCCCGCCCTCATAAGCCTCAACCGCACGCTGACCCGCAAGCGCACCCTGGCGCGCGTCGTCGGCTTCGCCTGCCCGATGGCCGAGGCGCAGCCGGCCCCCGCCCCGCCGCCCGCGGCGCCGGCGCCCGCCGAGGCGGCGCCGATCGCGCCGTCCCAGGGCATATTTGACGAGGTCCTCGCCGCCCTCTCCGAGGGCGTCATCGCGACCGACGCGCTGGGCCATGTCATCTTTGGAAATGCGACGGCCTCGCGCCTGCTTCGCATACCCGTGGACGGCTTCGCGGGCCGCCCGCTCGACCAGGTGTTCTCCCTGGTCGACCGCCAGACCGGCAGGCCGGGCGATAATGCCGCGGACCGGGCGCTCTCCGCGAGCGGCCCGCTGCCCCTCATCGCCGACCAGGCGGTCACCACTGTCGGAGGCGAACCGGTGCCGGTCATCTGGACCGCGCGCGCCTCCTACGGCCCGGACAGCAGCCTGCGCGGGGTCGTGATCGTGTTCCGCAACCCCGACGAGATGGGGATGACGCCGGACGAGCTTATAAAGGCCAACCGCTACGAGTCCCTCGGACTGCTGGCCGGCGGCATCGCCAATGACTTCAACAACCTGCTGACGACGATCCTCGGGGGGCTGTCGCTCGCGAAGGACAGCCGCGACCCGTCCGGGCTCGCGGAATCGGAGGAGGCGTGCCTCGCCGCCAAGAGCCTCACCAAGCAGCTCCTCGCGTTCGCCAGGGGCGGCACGGGCGTCGTGACGGTCTGCGACTCAAAGGAGATCCTCGAGGACGCGGTCAAGATCGCCTCGGCGGGATCCAACGCGGAGATCAGCGTGCAGGCGCCGGCGGGAACGGGCGCGGTCAAGGTCGAGCGCTCCCAGATCCTCCAGGTGTTCCAGAACCTGATTCTCAATTCCCTACAGGCGATGCCTCCGTCGCCCCACAACTCGCGCCTCCAGCTGAGGGCCGCGGACGTCCATCTTGCGGAGGGGCAGATCGTGTCGCTCCCGGCGGGAGACTATGTCGAGTTCGAGGTGCGCGACAACGGGAGCGGAATCAGCCCCGAGCACCTCGAGCGGATCTGGGATCCCTTCTTCACGACCAAGAAGCATGGCACCGGCCTCGGCCTGCCAACCGCGATGTCGATCGTCCGCAAGCTCGGGGGCGAGATCGGCCTGCAGTCGACCGTCGGGGTCGGGACGGTCTTCAGCGTGTTCCTGCCCATGGCCGACCAGCCGGTGGACGTCCAGGCCCGCCCGGCCCCGTCGCCGCGTTTCTGCACCGGCCGCGTCCTGTTCATGGACGACGACGACCACATCTGCGCCCTGACCGCCTCGATGCTCCAGAGCCTGGACTACAAGTTCGACATCGCGAAGAACGGCGACGACGCGATCACCTTCTACAAGCGCTACCTCAACATAGGGCGCCCCTATGACGCGGTCATCATGGACCTCACCGTCGTGGGCGGACTCGGCGGCGAGGAGACGTTCAGGGTGCTGCGCGAGCTCGACCCGGAGGTCCGCGCGATCGTCTCGACGGGCTACGACAACGATGACATGGCCAGGCAGTACCTCGACATGGGGTTCTGCGGCTACCTCACGAAGCCCTACCGGGTCGCCGACCTCGGCAAGGTGCTCAAGGCCGTCCTCGGCTGAGGGGCGGCGCTCACGGCTGCCACGTGAATCCGTGGCAGAGCGCGACCCCCGCCGCGTCAGATTCGTCTTCCAGCACACGCGTGTGCCCCAGAATCGCCATCACCGCGCGGGCCATTTGCTCCTTGCTCGCCCTCCCCCTCCCGGTGACGGCCTGCTTCACCCGGAGCGGCGGGTATTCGTAGACCGGCAGCCCCTGGAGCGCGGCCGCGGCGATCGCCGCGCCCCGGGCCGCCCCGAGGATCTGGGCCGTCTGGAAGTTCTGCACGTAGATCGTCCGCTCGAGGGCGACGTGCCGGATCTCGGCCCCAAAGGCGATGAACTCGGCGACCGCCCGGTGGATCTCCGCAAGCGCGACGGCCATCGTCCGGCTGGCCGGAACGCGCACCGTCACGCACTTAAGAAGGATGGGCATCCGCCCCGCCCTGAAGTCGACGAGGGCGAGCCCGGTGCCGCGGAGCGAGGGGTCGATGCCGAGAACAAGCCCCGCGAAGGTCTTCTTGGGGAGGAGCGCCCGGGCTTCGTCCGCCCCACGCGCCGCCGGGGAGGACCGGCCCGGGAGGGGCTTGCCCGCCAGCTTGGCGGTCCACAGCTGCCTGGAGCTCATCTTAGCCATGAGGGCGCGGTCAGGTAGACGTCGCCCGCTCCCGCCACGAGCGCGAGGGCAAGGACGATGTTCTCAAACACCCGCTGGTTGATCCGGACGAGGAGCCATCTTCCGAGCCAGCTGCCAAGGAGCACGGCCGGGGCAAGCAGCAGGTTCGCGGCGAGGCTCTCGCGGGTGATGAGGCCGAGGCTGATCATGAACGGGGCCTTGAAAATGTTGAGAAGGAAAAAAAAGACGGCGGTCGTGCCCATGTATTCCATCTTGGGCAGCCGCATCGCGAGCAGATAGATCACCGTGAGGGGTCCCGCCGCGTTTGCGACCAGCGTGGTGAATCCCGCCAGGATCCCGATTGCGGGCGCAAACCATGCGGCGTGCACCGCCTCGTCAGCCCCGCGCCGGAGCCGGCGCCCGATGTAGAGGGCGGCGAGACCCAGCACAATCGCCCCGATGGCGAAGCGGGCCTGGCGCTCGTCCATGCGCCCCAGCGCGAAATACCCGATCACCACCCCGACGCCGGCCCATGGGAGGAGCCGCCACACGTGGTGCCACTGGGCGTGCCTGCGGTACGAGAGGACGGCGACAATGTCCCCGATGAAGAGGAGGGGCATGACAAGGCCGGTGGAGCGCCTGGCGGGCATGATGCCCGCGAAGATGGAGACGAAGATCAGGCTCAGGCCCGTTATGCCGGTCTTCGACACGCCCACGAGAAGCGCCCCAAGCGCCGCCAGGCACCATTGCCAACCGTGGAAATTCAATCGACAGCCCCCATGGGGCGATCCTCGCCCCCGGGCGGACCCGCGGCAACCGAGAACGCGTGCCATTCGCCGACGGTCCCCACGCGTGGCGCACCAGCCCCGAAACACCAAAAATTCTGTCGCGAGCGGGTCGGCGCCCCCTTTTGCTTGGGGGATGACGTTCGAGAAATCGCTCGCTGAGGCCGTTCGCGCGCTTGAATCCCTCGCGGAGATCCGGCCGGCGATCGACACTGCGGCGGAGCTGATCGTCGGGACCCTCCGCGGGGGAGGAAAGCTCCTGATCTGCGGCAACGGAGGCAGCGCGGCGGAGGCGGCCCATTTCGCGACCGAGCTCGTGGGCCGGTTCGACCGGAGCCGGCGCTCGCTCCCCGCCGTGGCCCTTTCCTCGGACGGTTCCCTGGTCACCTGCATCGGGAACGACTTCGGGTTCGAGCATGTCTTTTCCCGGCAGGTCGCCGGGCTCTCGAGGCCGGGCGACCTTGTCGTTGCGATCACCTCGAGCGGCACGTCGCCCAACATCGTCGAGGCTCTCCACGAGGCGAAGCGCCAGGGGCTCAAGTCGGTCGCACTCCTCGGCCGTGGCGGCGGCAACGCCAAGGGGCTTGCGACCTGCGAGCTCATCACGCCCGGAAGCAGGGGAATCTCCGCGCAGGAGTCCCATCTGTTCCTCATCCACTATTTCTGCGAATTGATCGACGCCGCCTTTCCATGAGCCAAAACCAACCCCCCAGCGAACAGGCCGTCATCAAGACGTCCTTCGGTGAAATGACGATCGCCTTCTGGCCTGACGTCGCCCCCAAAACGGTCGAGAACTTCAAGAAGCTCGCCCGCAAGGGATTCTACGACGGGACGGCGTTTCACCGAATAATCAAGGGGTTCATGGTCCAGGGAGGGTGCCCCAACACGAAGGCCGGCGAATCCGGCATGCCCGGGACCGGTGGACCCGGCTACCAGGTGAAGGCCGAGTTCAATGCCAAGTCGCATGTCCGAGGGGTGATATCGATGGCCCGGTCCAACGACCCGGACTCGGCAGGCAGCCAGTTCTTCATCTGTCACGGCGACGCGCGCTTCCTGGACCGGAAGTACACGGCGTTCGGCGAGCTGGTGGCCGGAGAGGACGTGCTGGAGCGGATCGCCAACGTCCGGACCGGCGGAAACGAGAAGAGCACGCCCGCCGAGAGGGTCAGCGTGGAGAGCATTACGATCGTGCCGGCGGCCTAGGCGCGGCAATGCCGGCGCCGTGAAAAAAATCCTGCCCGTTGTCCTCGGGGCGATCCTCGCCGGATGCTCGGCACCACCTGCCGCCCGGCAGACCCCCGTTTACAGCCCCGTTTCCTTCACAGGCCGATTTGTCTACATCGTCAACGCCGACGTGCCCCCGAAGCTGCTTTTTGCAGCGCGGCCTATATATCCGTTCAATATGCGGGCGGCCCAATTGAGCGGGAATGCCACCATCGGCTTCATCGTCGAGGTGGACGGCACCACGTCGCAGGTCCAGGTCGTGAATGCCACCGATCCCGCGTTTGGAGATTCCGCGCGTGAGTGCGTCACCAAATGGCGCTTCCATCCTGGCGAGAAGGCCGGCCGACCCGTCAGGGTCGCGATGGATCTGCCCATTGTGTTCACCCTGAACAAGGATGGCGGCTCGTAGGCGGCCCTTGACCCGCTTAGCCGCTGAGTTCCGGCAGCGCCGGAGCCAATGGTATCGTAGGCGCTCGACCGACATGCGCTGCCTGTTTCTGGCGTTCCCTCGCGAATACCAGCGTGCCATCCATCAGTATCAGCAGCGGAGAGAGCCGAGGCCGGGTCTCGCCGTAATCCAGGCTGCCAAAGGTCACGACGTAGAACCAGATATTCCGGACCTTCGCGGGCCGCATGCGCATGTCCTTCGCCATCTCGCTCGCGGTGTAGTCGTCGACTTTCTCCAGGGTGACCGTCGCCATTTGGTAAAAATCGTCGCGCGCGACCCCGTGCTTCGAGAAGTATCCCTCAAAAGCGACGGAAAGCGCCTTCAGGGCCGTGAGGCGACCTTCCTCGGCCTTCGGATCAAAGGCGGGAAGCTTGGCGACAACATCCTCGCTGAGATAGTACCTGCATTCCCTGAACTGCAGCTTGCCGGAATAGGGCATGATCATGCTGAGTTGCTTGATGCAGATGTCTTCCCCACGCGCGCACGCCAGCGATGCGAATAGGAGCAGGAATGTAAGGGCCGATCTTAACGCGTTGCCAGGCACTGGGCCCGGGATCGCTGGCTCGGCGCCGCAATGGCGCAGATACGTCACCGGCGCGGCGGACGCGAGCGTCGGGCTTGGTGATGGGTCCGGCCACCCCAATTTAGGTCTGCCCTCAAAAAACATAAGGGACCATGCGCCACGTCTTGGTCTTGTAGCTGGCATACTCGGGATACCGTACCGACACCAAGGCCTCCTCGCAAAGGATTCGTATCAGGGCACTGGACAAGACCAGCGCGCCAAGCAGGCCGGTTTTCAAGGAAAAGCGCCCCGCTACCGCAGCCAGGACGAACAGGCATAATGCCGCGTAGATCGGATGCCGGATGAACCGATAAGGGCCGGAGGTTACCAGGCCGCCTTCCGTCGGATCAGCCGCCAGATGAAAGCTTCGCCGGCCAAAGGTGATGCGGGCCCACAGGAACAGCAGGAGCGCCACCGACTGCAGCGAAATAACGAACGGCGAGGCTGAAAACAGACTTCTCGTCGCGAGCAAACCAAGCAAGGCGCCCATCATCCCGAGGTATCCCACGATCGATAAAATCTTCATATCGAGCACCTCACGGGAGCACCAGAACACGGAATCCAGCGTGGCTGCATCGTCTCCCGGGGTTTCCAACGCCGCGGGCTCCAGGCAACTGGCTGGAGGCGAAAAGCGCGGTTCTTGCTCATAATGCGGGCTGTTGCCTAGCGTCGGTAGATGAGGGAGCCGATCAAGAAACCCAAGGGCGACAAAGTCAGCAGCACCGAAAACAGTACGCCCAGGGTGAATGAGATCTGCGCGAAACCAGCCGCGCGTTCACCCCATACCTTACGGGCGAACAGTTCCGCGATCCAACCACCGGTAAAGCAAACATTCGCCATGACACCGTATCCGATGACGGCGAACGCCGCGAAGAGCGGCGGATTCGGAAAAAGAATGGGCTGGTGCGACATCCGCGAGCCGATGATCGCGATCGTGAGACCGATCACGCATGTCGCCACGCCGGTAACGCCCACAATCAGGTTATACGGCAACCGCCGGCTCTCCCACCATCTGACTATCGCAAAGGTTGTCCTGACATCATCGTGACGGGCAAAGAGGCGCCACGACTGGGCCTTCTTGACGTAGGTGATGAGATTCATCTGGAAGACTGCAGATTCCTATGCACCGCCCTAAATCCCGGCCTTGTCTCCCCCTGCAGCAGGCATCACGAGCGTGGGATCCGATAGTTGGCTCGTCGGACGCAATCCAGCGGCCGAATGCACAAACTCACCGATGGCTTGAAACGTTTCCACCGGGTTATCGTAAAACAGGAAGTGGGCGCTGGATGAAATCTCCCTGACCTGGACGAAACTCGCTCGGAGCCTGGGCAAATACGAGAGCCCGCTGTTGACGCTCCCGTAGAGAAATAGACGCGGAAGGGGCAGCGCCAGAAACTCCTCGATGAGCCGTCCGGAATCAGATTCAGCCACCGTCTGGAACGAGTAGGCGTGATAGCCCCGCATATCCACATTCATCGCCATGTTGTGTGCGATCATCTGGTCTCCGGCATAACGGGACTCGCGGAGCTCGGTCATCATCCGCCTGAACACCGGCTCAAAGCTGCCGAGCTCATGGGACACCACACGCCGAGAGAACATGCAATCCTCAGGACAGAGGTTTCCCTCAAGGTTGATCAGCCCCTGTATTCGGCCCACGCCGTGGCGGCGCAGCATCAACAGGGCAATCAACCCTCCCATGCTCGCGCCTGCCAGGAAGTACGCCGCCGGCAGCAACCGCTCCGCGACGCTGTGCGCCATGGCGGCCAGCGCGCTAACATCGAGGCCCGCATCGGGTTCAAACCGGGCAACGCCGGTGCCTGGCTCGTCGAAGGAAAGAAGCTCACAGTCAGCAAGAGCTGGGCTTTGAAAGGCGGCCTGGAAATTCTCCTTTGCGCCTCCCAGCCCATGCACAAAGAGGATGGACGGGCCGCCGCTGCCTTCGCGATGGCAATAAGGCAGCAGGAATTCCCGGCCGCGCCACGTGACTGGAATTTGGCCAAGCCGGGGAGGATTCGCTCGCGCCGGAATATACATTTAATGCACCTGTCGCCCCACTTTCGAAAACTCCACTTCGCCGGCGTCACGCAGACCGTTGGATGACCTACGATACGGGGGCTTCATCGCCCTCAGGCGTAACCGAGCGCCTTTGCCACGGCGTCGTAGGTGACACGCCCCTCGCGGGTGTTCACCCCCCGGCCCAGCCCCTTGTGCTCGGCCAGCGCGGCCTCGATTCCCTTTTGGACGATCATGGCGACGTAGGGCTCTGTTGCCTGGGTCAGGCCCTGCGTCGAGGTCCGCCCGACGAGCGCCGGCATGTTGGGCACCGCGTAGTGGATGACGCCGTGCTGCTTGTAGACGGGCTCCTTGTGGGAGGTGGGGCGAATGCTCTCGATGCAGCCCCCCTGGTCGATTGCAATGTCCACGATCACGCTTCCGGGCCGCATCTTCGACACCATCTCATTGGTGACCACCGTGGGCGCCTTCGCGGCGGGAATGAGCACCGCGCCCACGAGAAGGTCCGCGTCGGCCACGCAGCTCTCCAGGTTCGCGAGATTTGACATCAACGTCACCACCCGCCCTCGGTATTCGGAGTCGAGGGACTCGAGCTTTCTTGTGTCGAGGTCGAGGACGGTCACCCGCGCCCCCATCCCTGCGGCCATCTGGACGGCGTGCGCGCCCGAGTTTCCCGCCCCGACCACGACGACATGCCCGGGCAGCGTGCCCGGAATCCCCCCGAGGAGGACGCCCGAGCCCCCGTGCTGGGACTGGAGGAAATACGCCCCCACCTGGATCGCCAGCCTGCCCGCGATCTGCGACATGGGCTTGAGCAGCGGGAATGACCCGTCGGCGCCCTCGACGGTCTCGTAGGCTATCCCCAGGATCCTTCTTCTGAGGAGCACCTTGGTGAGGGCCGGGCCGGCGGCAAGGTGAAGGTAGGTGAAGAGGGTCTGGCTGTCCTGCAGGAGATCGTACTCCGCGGGCAGCGGCTCCTTGACCTTGAGGATCAGCTCGGCCGATCGCCACAGCTTGGCCGCATGGGAGACCTGGACGGCCCCGGCGGCCCGGTATTCCGCATCCGTGAAACCGGCGCTCAGGCCTGCCGACTTCTGGATGAGCACTCTGGCGCCCAGGGAAACGCAGCGGCGGCACAGGCTGGGGGTCATCGAGACGCGCGTTTCCCCGATTTTGATCTCCTTGGGAACTCCGATTGTCATGCGCCGATCATGCGCGCGCCGCATGGCGTGACAAGGTTCAAGGGGCCGCCCGCCCGACGGTCCGGAGCTTGGAATCCTCTCCGTGTTGCCCCATGCACTTGGGGAATGCCGAAGATGATCAACCTGATGGTGGCCTGCGCCGAGAACCGCGTGATGGGGCGCAAGACCCGCCTTCCCTGGCGGATTCCCGAGGATCTGCGGCTGTTCCATGAGGAGACCGCCGGCAAGACGATCGTCCTCGGGCGGATCTGCTACCAGACGTGGCCGCGCGCGAGGGAGGACGGCCGCCGGTTGATCGTGATCACGAGCGATCCCTCGCTCGAGCGGGAGGGCGTGCGGGTCGCCCGCTCGGTTGCCGAGGCCCTCGACATCGCCGAGACGATGCCCGGCGAGATCTATGTCAACGGCGGCGAGCGGATCTTCGGGGAGGTTCTGGCGCTGTCCCGGCCCATGCGGCTCCACCTGACGCTCGTCCACGCCGACGTCCAGGGAGACCGGCATTTTCCCGAGTGGCGCCACCTCCCGTGGCGGGAATTGTACCGGCGGGAGAGCTCGGACGAGAACTTCCGCTACACCTTTTTCATACTAGAGCGCTAGGGGGCCGCCGCGCGGACGGCGTGCGCCCGCGCGACCTCGACGTACTTCTCCGCCGATTTCCTGAGCTCCGACTGCTCCACGGCCGACAGCGGCCTGACCACCCGGGCGGGCGAGCCGAACACAAGCGAGCCCGGCGGGCATTCGAACCGCTGCGTGACGAGGGAGTTGGCCCCGACGAGGCTGCGCGCGCCGATCGCCGCCCCGTCGAGAACGGTCGCCCCCATCCCGATCAGGCATTCGTCGCCGATCCTGCAGGCATGGATGATCGCGCCATGGCCGATCGTGCACCACGCGCCGATGTGGGCGCCCAGTTCGTCGGCAAGGTGGACGACCGCGTTGTCCTGGATGTTCGTCCCCTCCCCCACCCGGATCTCGTTGATGTCGCCGCGAATCACGGCGCCGTAGAAGACGCTGGTCCGGGGTCCCAGCACGACGTCGCCCACGACCGTCGCGCTGGCGGCGATGAAGAGGGATTCCGACGTGTGGGGCGTCCGGCCGAGATGCTTTTCCAATCGTTCCTGGATGGTCATGGGAGGCGGGCGCGGTTTCGGGGCGGTTCGTCATTTCTCCTTGATATAGGGTGCTCCTATGGCCTTGGGCGCAATGGCCTCCCCCACGAATCCCGCCAGCAGGAGCACCGTGAGGATGTAGGGCAGTGCGATGATGAACTGCACCGGCACGACCCCCACGACCGGCAGGGCGACGCCCTGGAGGCGCGCCGCCCCCGCGTCCGCAAATGCGAAGAGCAGGCAGGCGCCCAGCGTCGGATAGGGCCGCCACTTGCCGAAGATCAGGGCCGCGAGCGCGAGATAGCCCTTGCCCGCGGTCATGTCGCGCACAAATCCCGCGCTTGCGGCCGTCGAGATGTAGGTCCCGGCGACGCCGCACAGGACGCCGGATATGATCGACGCCTGGTAGCGCAGCGCGCCCACGGAGATCCCGGCGGTGTCCACGGCGAGCGGGTTTTCCCCGACGGCGCGCAGACGCAGGCCAAACCGGGTTCGGTAGAGCACCCATGCGCTCGCCGGCACGAGCGCGGCCGCAAAGTATACGATGACATTGTGCCCGCTGAGAAGCTCCGCATAGGCCAGCCCAGGGAGGGGGTGGCGCCGCGCGGCCTGCGACCAGGGCCATGCGAGGCCGAGGAAGCGCTGGCCCGGCCCGTCGAGCTGCGGCGTCTGGCCCCCCTGGTTGAACCAGGCCAGCGCCAGCGCGGGAGCGAGCCCCGCGACCATGATGTTGATGGCCATCGCGGCCACGACCTGGTTGCCCCTGTGGGTCACGCAGGCGAACGCGATGACGAGCGCCAGGGCCGCGCCCGCCGCGACCCCCGCTCCAAGTCCGAGCCACGCCGAGCCCGTCGCGGCCGCGACCGCCGCCGACGCGAACGCTGCGGCGAGCATCTTGCCCTCGAGGCCGAGGTCGATCATGCCCGAGCGCTCCGAGAAGAGGCCCGCCAGCGCGGCCAGCACAAGGGGCGTCGCCACCCGGATCGTCGCGGCCAGAAGCAGTATGATCTCCCGGAATGCTTCCATCTATGTTCGCCCGGAGCCTCCAGCCCTGCAGAGCAGCGCCGCCAGGGGCACGCGGAAGATATTCTCGAGCGCGCCGCAGAAGAGGATCACGAGGCCCTGGATCAGGACCACCATGTCGCGGTTCACGTGGGGCATGTCGAACGCGAGCTGCGATCCGCCCTGGTAGAGGGCGCCGAAGAGGAGCGACGCGGCCAGTATCCCGGCGGGATGGTTGCGACCCATCAACGCGACCGCGATCCCGACAAATCCCGCGCCGCCGGGAAAATCGAGGAGGATGCGGTGCTCGGAGCCCATGAGCTCATTCACCCCGAGGCAGCCGGCAAGGCCGCCGGATATCAGCATCGAAACGAGGATGGTCCGCTGCGGGGAGATTCCGGCGTATAGGGCGGCCTGCGGGTTCTGGCCGAACACCCTGAGCGCGTATCCCCAGCGTGTGCGCCAGATGAACACCCAGACCAGGAGGCAGGCGGCGAGCGCAAGGAGCGACGCTAGGTTGAACGGCGAAGGCGCAAAGGGGATCCCGATCATGCCCAGCGCCTGGTGAACCGAGGGCATGACCGCGCCCGGCCCGAACTCGCGCGACTCGGGCGACTGCTGGCCTGGCTTGATGAGGACGTTCACGAGCAAGTACGTCATGAGCGCCGACGCTATGAAATTGAACATGATCGTGGTGATGACGATGTGGCTTCCCCGGCGCGCCTGGAGCCACGCGGGCACGAATGCCCAGGCGGCGCCGAAGGCGCACGCCGCCGCGATCCCCAGCGGGACGACGATCCACGGGGACCAAGAACCGAAGGCAAGCCCGACAAGCCCGACCCCGAGGCCGCCGATGTAGGCCTGCCCCTCGCCGCCGATGTTGAACACGCCCGCGTGCACCGCGACCGCCACGGCGAGGCCCGTGAATACGAAGTCCGTCGCGTAGAAGAGCGTGTACCCGACGGAGTCCTGCGCCCCGAAGGCCCCGGCGGCCATGAGCTTGAGCGCCGCCCATGGGCTTTCGCCGATGAGGCGGATGACCAGCCCCGATATGAGAAGCGCCGCGCAAAGGTTGAGGAGCGGCAGGAGGCCGTAGTCGGCCCAGCGCGGAAGGCGCCCGGGCGCGCTCATTTCCTCGGGTCCCCCCGCACGCCGGCCATCATGAGGCCGAGCGTCCTCTCATTCGCCTCCTCGCCCGAAACCTCGCCGACGAACTCCCCGCCGGCCATCACCAGGATCCTGTCCGACAATCCCATGATCTCGTCGAGCTCGACGGAGACGACAAGGACCGCCTTGCCGGCATCCCTCAGCTCGACGATCCGCCGGTGGATGAACTCGATCGCTCCGATGTCCACGCCGCGGGTGGGCTGCCCGACGATGAGGACGGACGGTTTGCTGTCGATCTCCCGCGCCATGACGACCTTCTGCTGGTTGCCGCCCGAGAAGGCCGTGATCCGCAGGCGGGGCGCGGGCGGCCGGATATCGTAGGCGGCCATTTTCCGCTCGCAGCCGGACCGGATCGCTCCGCGCCTGAGGATGCCTCCCCCGCTGAATTCCGGGCGGCCCTCGTATCCCAGGATTGAGTTGTCCTCGGCGGAAAAGCTCCCGACAACCCCCATCCGCAGCCGGTCCTCCGGCACATGCGCGATCCCCAGGCCGCGCCTGTCGCGCGGCCCGACATTCTCACCCGCAATGTCGCGGCCCCCGAGGAGGATCGCGCCACCCGAGGGGCGGCGGATTCCGGAAAGGGCCTCAAGGAGCTCCGACTGCCCGTTTCCCGAGACCCCGGCGATCCCCACGATCTCGCCCGCCCTGAGGGAGAACGTCGCCCCCTTCACCCGGGGCACCCCGAAACGGTCGCGCACCTCGAGGTTCCTCACCTCCAGCAGCGCCGGGCCCGGCCGCGCCGGCTTTTTCTCCACCCTGAGCAGGACCGCGCGGCCGACTATCTGCTCGGCCAGCGCCCGCGGCGTCGTGTCCCGGGTTGCGGTCTCGTGCACAACGGCGCCCTGCCGCATGACCGTCACGCGGTCCGTGATGGCCATGATCTCCCGGAGCTTGTGCGTCACGAGGATGACGGTCTTCCCCTGGTCGCGCAGGAGCGCCAGCATGCGGAAGAGCTGGTCGGCCTCCGGCGGGGTGAGCACCGACGTGGGCTCGTCCAGGATGAGGATGTCCGCCCGGTGGTGGAGGGCCTTCAGGATCTCCACCCTCTGCTGCATGCCGACCGGCAGGTGCCCGGTCTCCGCGTCGAGCGGCACATCCAGACCATAGTCGCGGCCGAGACGCGCCAGCCCGGCGCGGGCCTCGGCGAGCCCCTTCCCCAGCAGGCTTCCCCCCTCCGCGCCCAGGACCACGTTCTCAAGGACCGTGAACCTTTCGACAAGCATGAAGTGCTGGTGCACCATGCCGATCCCCGCCTCGATCGAGTCGCGCGGCCGGCCGATGACCACCCGCCTTCCGTTCACGCGGATCTCCCCGCTGTCCGCCGTGTGAAACCCGTAGACGATGTTCATCAGGGTGGATTTCCCCGCCCCGTTTTCCCCGATCAGGCCGTGGATCGAGCCGCGGGCAACCGACAGGGAAACGGCCCGGTTCGCATGCACGGCGCCGAACCGCTTGTCGATCGCCCGCAGCTCGAGCGCGGGTCCGGGCAAGCCACCGGGAGCCTCGGGCGCTGGACTCTCCGGTTCCACGGTCTTACGGCGACTTGTATTCGGGGACGACGATCCTGCCCGCGATGATGTCGGCCTTCGCCTGGTTCAGGCGCCTCTCCATCTCCGGGGTCATCAATTTCCGGTTGAATTCGTCGAGCGAGTAGTCGACGCCGTTCTCCGCCAGGCCGAGCACCCTTGAGCCGGACTTCCATGTCCCCGCCTTCGCGTCGGTGAAGACGGTCTCGACGGCCACGTCGACGCGCTTCACCGCCGAGGTGAGCACGCTCCCGGGATGCAGGTAGTCCTGGTTGCTGTCGCACCCGATGCTCAGGAGGCCGTCGTCGGCGGCCGCCTGCATGACGCCGATGCCGGTCGCGCCGGCGGCGTGGAACACCACGTCGGCGCCGCGCCCGAACTGGCTCTTCGCCAGCTCGGCGCCCAGGGAGGGGTTGGTCCATGCGGCGGGGGTGGTGCCGGTCATGTTCTCGATGACCTCGGCCTTGGGGTCCACGTAGGCCACCCCCGCGCGGTACCCGAGCGCAAACTTGCGTATGAGCGGTATGTCCATCCCGCCGACAAACCCGACCTTGCCGGTCTTCGACGCCATCGCGGCGGCCATGCCGCAGAGGTACGAGGACTCCTGCTCCCTGAAGTTTATGGACTCGACGTTTGGCAGCTCGACCACGGCATCGATGACCGCGAACTTCACGTCGGGAAACTCCTTTGCGACGGTCTCGACCGCCGATGCCTGGGTGAAGCCCACGGCGACGATGACGCTGGCTCCCCGGCGGGAAAACTGCCGCAGGACCTGCTCGCGCTGCGAGGCGTTCTGGATCTCGAACTCGCGGACGGCGATTCCCGTCGCCTTCGTGAAACGCTGGACACCGTCGCTCGCGGACTGGTTGAAGGAGCGGTCGAACTTACCCCCGAAATCATAGAGGATCGCCGGTGAAAAATCCGCGGCGGAGGCCGCCCCGGTGATCGTGGCGGCGAGCGCGAGGGCGAGAGGTGCGCGCGTCGGCTTCATTGGATCGGGACCGGGGTCAGGCTCCAGATGTCCTTAGCGTATTCCCGGATGGTGCGATCGCTGGAGAATTTCCCGACCCGGGCCGCGTTGAGGATCGCCTTGCGGGCCCAGCCGTCCCGGTCGCGGTAGGCGGCGTCCACCCTCTTCTGGCAGTCGCTGTAGGCACGGAAGTCGGCAAGCACCATGAAGGGGTCGCCCCCCTGGAGCAGCGTGCCGTGCACCGCTCCAAACGCGCCGTTCTCCCCTGGCGTCCAGTAGTCGCTTCCCAGCCAGTCCAGCACGGCCCGGATCTCGTCGTCGTCCCTGTGGTAGTCCCAGGGATTGTAGCCGCGGGCCCGCAGCGCCTCGACCTCCTCCTCCGTCATTCCGAATATGAAGATGTTCTCGTCGCCGACTTCCTCGCGGATCTCGACGTTGGCGCCGTCCAGGGTCCCTATGGTCAGCGCGCCGTTGAGGGCGAGCTTCATGTTGCCGGTGCCCGACGCCTCCTTGCCCGCCGTGGAGATCTGCTCGGACACGTCGGCTGCCGGGATGATCTTCTCGGCGAGGGACACCCTGTAGTTCGGCAGGAACGCGACCTTGATCTTGTCCCCGATCCGCGCGTCGGAATTGATGCGCGAGCCGATGACGTTGATCGCCCGGATGAGGTTCTTCGCGACATCGTAGCCCGGCGCGGCCTTCGCCGCGAAAATGAAGACCCGGGGGGCCATCTCCAGCGACGGGTCGTGCAGGAGCCGCCGGTAGAGCGCCATGATGTGGAGCAGGTTCAGGTGCTGGCGCTTGTATTCGTGGAGGCGCTTTATCTGCGCGTCGAAGATGGCGTCGGGCGACACGGTGATGCCGCACTCGGCCTGTATGACGTGCACCAGGTCCACCTTGTTCGCGTGCTTCACCTCCATGAATTCCTTGCGGAAGCCGCTGTCGTCGGCAAATTTTTCCAGCCCGCGCAGCCGGTCGAGGTCGCGCGCCCAGCCCTCGTCCCCGAGCGTGCGCGTGACGAGGGCCGCAAGGCGGCGGTTGCACTGCAGCAGCCAGCGCCGCGGGGTGATCCCGTTCGTCTTGTTCTGGAATTTTCCGGGATAGAGGGCGTCGAACTCGGGAAAGAGGTGCTTGCGCAGGAGCTCCGTGTGCAACGCGGCGACGCCGTTGACGGCGTGGGAGCCCACCGCCGCGATGTGGGCCATGCGCACCCGCTTCTCGCCATTCTCCTCGATCAGCGAGCAGGCCCGCTTCTTCTGGTTGTCGTCCGGCCACTTCGCCTCGCACAGCGCCATGACGTGCACGTTGATGTCGAAGATGATCTGGAGGTGGCGCGGAAGCACGCGCTCAAAGAGCGGCACGCCCCATTTCTCGAGCGCCTCGGGGAGCAGCGTGTGGTTCGTGTAGGCCAGCGTGCGGACCGTGAGGTCCCAGGCCATCTCCCAAGCCATGTCCTGCTCGTCGAGAAAGATCCGCATGAACTCCACCACGGCGATCGCCGGATGGGTGTCGTTGAGCTGGATGGCGACCTTGTCGGGAAAGTTCTTCCACGAGTTCCCCAGCGAGCGGAAGTGGCGCCGGATGATGTCGCGGATCGAGCAGGAGACGAAGAAGTACTGCTGCACGAGCCTCAGCTCCTTCCCGTTCTCGGTCTTGTCATTCGGGTACAGCACCTTGGAGACCGTCTCGCCGACGGCCTTCTCGCGGACGGCGTCGACGTAGCCGCCCGAATTGAACGCCGCCAGGTCGAAGTCGTCCGAGGCGCGCGAGGCCCAGAGCCGCAGGAGGTTCACCGTCTGCGTCCCGAACCCGGCCGTCGGAATGTCGTGGGGGACGCCAAGCACGGTCCGGAAGTCGACCCATTTGGGCCTCGAGTTCCCGCGATCGTCGAACACGTTGGCCACCCGCCCGTAGAGCTTCACCTCCTGCGTGTAGTCGGCCCGGATGACCTCCCAGGGGTTCCCGAACATCATCCACCGGTCGGGGTGCTCGACCTGGCTGCCGTTCACGAACTCCTGCTTGAAGAGGCCGAATTCGTAGTGGATGCCGTAGCCCAGGGCCGGGTAGTCCAGCGTGGCCAGCGAATCGAGAAAGCAGGCCGCAAGGCGCCCCAGGCCGCCGTTTCCCAGCCCCATGTCGACCTCGGACTCGCGGACGTCGTCGAAGTTCACCCCGAGCGAGTCCAGCGCCGAGCGCACCGCCTCGGACAGGCCCGTTGCCAGCAGGTTGCTCTCAAAGAGGCGCCCCATCAGGTACTCCATTGAAAAGTAGTACACCCGACGGACGTTCTGCGCGTTGTGGGCCTGCTGGGTGTCGATCATCCTCTCGTGGATCGTGTCGCGCACCGCGAGCGCGGCGGCGATCCACCAGTCCCTCGGCGTGGCCGACTGCGCGGGACGCGCGAGCGTCGACGTCAGGTGGCGCTGGATCAGCGACCGCATGATCGCGGCCGGCGAGTCGCCTTGCTTATTCTCCTTGTGTAAAAGTGGCATGCGAAAGGGCTTCCAACCAATGCAAGATTCGCGCCGCCCGGGGGGGCGGTCACGCAAAAACGGGTGCCGCGGCGCTATTTCTGGAAGCGCCTGGCAAGCTCGGCGTGGTTGAGTTCCACGTAGGTGGGGCGCCCGGCCGGGCTTGAAACCGGCGAGGAGGTCGCGAAGAGGTCGCGAAGGAGGGCCGTCGCCTCGGCCGCTCCCGTCGCCGACGGGAGCCGCACGGCCTTTGCCGCCGCGAGGCGGGCGAGCTCGTCCCGGGCCAGGCCGATGTCCGACCCCGGCATGCGGCCCTCGCGCAGCGCCCCGACAAGGTCGCGGATGAAGGCCTCGGCGTCCCCCGGCTCCATCCAGGCCGGAAGCGCCTCGACGCGGAAGAAGTTCCGGCCGAACTCCGAGATCTCCAGCCCGTGGGCGGCGAGAAACGCGAGATTGTCGGTCAGGACGGCCGAGGCCAGCGGGTTGAGCTCGACGGGAACGGGAAAAAGCAGGCGCTGCACGGGAACGCCGCCCGCCTGGAACTGCCCCTTGAGCCGCTCGTACCATACCCGTTCGTGGGCCGCGCGCCGGTCCAGGAGGACGAGGCCCTGGGAGGTCTCGAAAAGCGTGTACCCCCCGTGGGCCGTCCCGAGGAAGCGCCAGTCGGGCATGAATTCGCGGGTCTCGCCCGGGGGTGGCGCGGCCGGCTCCGGTTCGGCAACCGCCGCCGGCAGGCCGGCCTCGCCGTCCCGCGTCCCGAACGGCGCGGGAAGCGGGGCCGGGCTCCCGAGGGGTGCAGGCGGGGCCGCGTTCGCGTCCCCCGCCGCCCTTCCCGACCACTCGCGAAGACGGTCGAGGACCGAGCGTATGACGAACCCCCGCACGAGGGCCTCCCTTCGGAAGCGCACCTCGCGCTTTGCAGGATGGACATTCACGTCGATCTCGGCGGCCCCGCACTCGACAAACACAAACGCGACCGGATAGCGCCCCGGGGGGATCGACTCGCGGTAGCTCTCGATCAGCGCCCCGTTCAGCGTCCGGCTGTCGACCGGCCGCGAGTTGACGAAGGCGACCAGGTCGTGCCGGGTCGCGCGCCCCGTCCCCGGCCGGCCGATCAGCCCCGTGAGGCGCATGCCGGATTCGGCGACGTCGATGGGAATGAGCCCCTCCGCCGCCTGGCGCCCGAAGATCTCGGCCACGCGGTCGGCCAGGCTGGGGCATTCGGGCGAGCGGAAGACCTCCCTCCCGTCCTCGTACAGCGCGAAAGAGACGGACGGGCAGGCGAGCGCGTAGAGGCGCACGCAATTGACGATGTGCGCCGATTCCGTGCGGTCGCTCTTGAGGAACTTGCGGCGCGCCGGAACGGGCTCGAAGAGATGCTCGACCTCCACGCGGGTCCCCACGGGCCTGCCGCACGCCTTTTCATGGATCAGCCGGCCCGCGTTCACGGCGATCTCCGTCCCCGACTCCTGCCCCGCCTCGCGGGTCTGGAGCGTGAAGCGCGACACGCTCGCGATCGAGGGGAGCGCCTCGCCCCTGAAACCGTAGGTGGTCAGGCGGTCCAGGTCGCCGGCGTCGGCTATCTTGCTTGTCGCGTGCCGCTCCAGGGCGGTCCGCGCGTCCTGGGCCGACATGCCGTGCCCATTGTCCTCCACCCGGATGAGCGCCTGGCCCGCATGCGCGAATTCGACGACCACGCGGGTGGCGCCGGCGTCCAGGGCGTTCTCAACCAGCTCCTTGACCACCGCCGCGGGCCTCTCGATCACTTCCCCGGCGGCGATCTGGTTGGCCACCCGGTCAGGTAGGATGAGGACCTTGGCCATTCCGGATTATGGGCGCGGATCAGAACGGGCTACCCGAGAGTCTTTTTCCAGCGCGCGAGCTGCCGGGCGACCTGCGCGGGGCCGGGCATGCCGGTGCCCTTCCTCATCGAGAGCGCGCGGTCGAGGTCGAAGACCGACGCCCAGCCCTTGCCAAAGCGCGGGTGAACCCGGTTGACCTCGGCATTCGTGAGATCCGGAATCGCGCACCCCCTGCTTTCCGCAAGCGCGACAACCGCGCCGACGGCGTGATGGGCCTCGCGAAAGGGGACGCCCCGCGACACCAGGTAATCGGCAAGGTCCGTGGCGAGGAGGGCGGGATCCGACGCCGCATCCGCACACCGGCCGCGGTTGAAGGACATCCCCCGAACCGTCCCCTCGAGGACATCGGCGCACATCGACGCCTGGTCAAAGCTGTCGAAGACCGGCGGCTTGTCCTCCTGGAGGTCCCGGTTGTAGGTCATGGGGAGCCCCTTCACCAGGGTCAGGAGCGTGTGGAGGTTGCCCTGCAGCCGCGCGGACTTCCCCCGCAGGAGCTCGCACGCGTCCGGGTTCTTCTTCTGGGGCATGAGCGAGCTCCCGGTGGAGAACGCGTCCGGCAGGGACACGAACCTGAACTCGGAGCTTGTCCAGAGGATCAGGTCCTCGGCGATGCGCGAGAAATGCACGCCAAGGAGCGCGCAGGCCAGGGCGAACTCGATGAAGAGGTCCCTGTCCGCCACGGCATCCATCGAATTCTGGGTGACCCGCGGGCGGCCCCTGCGATCCACAAACCCCAGCATCCGCGCCGCAAACTCCCGGTCGATCGGCAGCGTCGTCCCCGCGATGGCCCCGGAGCCGAGCGGGCATACGTTCGCCTTGCCGGCGACCTCCGACAGCCGGGTCCGGTCGCGCTCGAGCATCTCGATCCACGCGAGAAGGTGGTGGGACGCGCAGACGGGCTGGGCCCTCTGGAGGTGGGTGTACCCGGGCATGACCACCCCCCGGTTGGCGTCCGCGACGCCCAGCAGCGCGCGCTGCACCCCGAGCACCCGGACGCCGAGGGCCGCGCAGGCGTACTTGAAAAAAAGCCTCATGTCGGTCGCCACCTGGTCATTGCGGCTCCGCGCGGTGGGGAGCTTCGCGGCGGCGGGCACCCGCCTCGTGAGGGCGCGCTCGATGTTCATGTGGACGTCCTCGAGCTTCTCGTCCCATGCAAAGCGGCCGCCCTTGATCTGCGCCAGGATCGCGTCGAGCCCGGCATGGATCGCGTTCCGCTCCCCCGGCGTGATCAGGCCGACGTGGGCCAGCATCGCGGAATGGGCCTTGCTCCCGGCGATGTCGAACGGCGCCAGGCGCCGGTCGAACGAGACCGACTCGCTGAACTTCAGCATCAGATCGGCGGGGCCCGAATGAAAGCGCCCACCCCATGTGGCATGTTTAGGCTTGGCCATGGATGACGGGCAACGAGATGACCCGCCGCGGCGCGCAGGCGCAACGCGAAAGATTCCCACTCGCTTTCCAGTTTACCCCACGGCGCAGCCGCCCCAGATTTGGCGGGTGCCTCGAAGCGCCGCCATCGCCGCCATCCTGCTTGCAGCCGCCGCGCCGCTCCGGAGCGCCGACGACATCCCCCCGCGGTTCAACCAGGTCGAGATCAGGCCGACGACGTCGTCCATCTTCATCGGGACGGTCACGATGACCATGCCCCCCTTCGTGCGGCGGGACACCGTCTTCTCGTCCACGTACATGGCGCAGGTGTTCCCCTATTTTTTCTGGAACGAGAGCGGCCGCATCTGGATCGTGGTTCCCGCCGACAAGATCCGCCGCGTCGTGCAGGGCGAGGCCGTCGACTTCACGGGCCGCGGAATAAGCGAGTCCGGCGACGAGCGAAAGATCGACGGGCGCGCGACCCCGACCGGCCCCTCGGGCGGCAGGATCCGCGTGCGGGTCTTCGTGTCGAGGAGGATCTTCCTCGCCTTCGACACCACCTACGTGCTGGAGGGTGCCGCTCCGGCGCCCGTCACTCCCACGCGAAGTCGATGACCTTCTCCACCGAGGGCGCCAGGCTCTGATGGACGGGGCAGGTGTTGGCCGCCTTTTCAAGGACGCCGGCCGGCACGCCGCGCGCGGACGCGGGCAGCCAAAGGCGCGCGGTGAGCCTTGAGATCCTGCGGGGAGAATCCGCGGCCATCTCCTTGGTCACCTCGTATCTCATGCCCGCGATGTCCGCGCCGTGCCTGCGCGCGGCGATGGCCATGGTCGTCGCGATGCATGTCCCGAAGGCGGTCGCGAGAAGGTCGGTGGGCGAGAACGCCTCGCCCCGCCCCTGGTTGTCCTTGGGAGCGTCCGTGGCCAGGGCGTTGCCGGACGGATCGTGGATGGCCGAGCAGTGGAGGTCGCCCTGGTATTCGCCTGTTATCCGCACCATTCCGCCATTATCGGCCGGCCGCCGGGATTTGCAACCGCCTCATTGGTCCTCGGCGATGAACGAGGGGTCGATCACGTGCCGCGCCACCCGCACGAAGGAAGCGAGGGGCGCGTCGAAGGCCGGTCCCTCCCCGCTGCATCCCGGGACGAAGATGGGGGACCGCGCCGGGGGATTGGCCAGCGTGAGCGTGGTGGCCTCGCGCATCTGGTCGAGCGTCTGGACCACGTAGCTTGTCCTGACATAGAACGCGCTCGTCTGGCCCGCGCGTTTCCATAGCTCAAACACGAGCGCGCCCCCGGGCAGCATGGGATTCGCCTGGGTTCCCGGGATCCACCAGTTCATGCCGAAGAGTCCCCCGATGTTGGCGATGTTCGTATCGTGTCCCACGAGGACCACGATGCGTTCGCCGGGCGGCCCGAGGGCGCCCGGGACGGGGTCGCCAAGGGCCGCCTGCTCCAAGGTGTCGACGATATGGCTCGCCAGGTTGGAACCCTGGACCTGCGCGGGGTAGAAGGTCCTTTGCGCCAGGTCGAAATAGAGCTCGTGGAGAGCGAGCAGGTCGGTGAGCGCCCGGCCGTCCGCCCTGCCCCAGCCCACGTCCGCGCTCGCCATCCCGTCGGCGTACTCGAGGACGAGGCCCTCGGTGCATTGCGCCGCGTCATGGATCGGGCCCGTGAGCGTCACTACGCTGTCCCATTTTCCCGAGACAACCGCGGTCGGGCGGTCGAAGGGCGACGGCCCGGCCGGCGCGCCCCCGGGCCCGAAGAGTATCCCCATCAGTTGGGCGAGCTGCGAGGCGTAGGCGCGATCGACCCTCGCCGGATCGCCTCCCATGCGCCCCAGGACGGCCGCGATCGCGAGCTGCGTGCTGGGATGGCCGACGTGGGCCGTGACCGGCCGGAACAGCGGGTCGGCTGCGCCCGCCGCAAGCGAATGAACCTCGGGCTCGACCACCCTGACGAGGGACTTGCCGAGGATGCGCCCGGTCTCGATCGTCCTCTGGTCGTTGTCCGTCCGGATGAAGACGCGCGGCCCGTCGACGGCGGGATCGCCGGACAGGGCGCCGGCCTCGGCGAAGCGCGCCTGGTAATAATCGCCCATGAGGGCGATCAGCGCATTGCCCCGGGGCGTCTGGATTCCCGGCGCGACCTCCCACCTCGGCCAGGGCTGGGCGGCGAACGTCGCCAATGCCTCGTTTGTCTGCAGGGGCGAGCGGACGCCGTGCCGCGTCAGTATGATCGCCAGGCGCAGCTCGTCCCCCGAGGCAGCCGGGTCGGCCCGGCCGGCGGTGCAGACAAGCGATGCGATGAGGACAGCGACGCCGGTCCAGGCCTGGACTCGACGTGCTCTAAACCAGGGCGGCCAATTCATGCGGAATTCAATCCGCCGCCCGAAATTCCGTCAAGGAGCCCCCGCGCCACCCCGAAATTCGCCCGGCATCTCATCCCAAGGCCCGTAGATCGGCCCGGACACCCCCTTCCTCAGTGGCATGATCGGCTGGCGGCCGTGGGAATAGGGGCGGCAGACGCAAAGGCATCCGCCGGGGATGGCGGACATTCGTTCCCGAGAGTAGTGGATTTCATCCCCTTGGTTGTCTTATGTTAAGACAGATGAACCCCCGACGCCCTGCCATGCCCATTCCCCATCCTCGTCGCCATGCCACCCGAAGCGGACTGCCGCCGCTCGTCCTCGCCGCGCTCCTGTGGGCGGGAATCCTCGGCGTCACGACCGAGGCCGCGGCGGCGGCGGCCTATCCCGTCGTCGCGGCCTTTGGCGGGATATCGTTCCAGCAGCCCGTCCAGGTGGTCTTTGCACCCGGCGAGACGACGCGCGCCTTCGTCGTCGAGCGCGCCGGCACGATCGCGATGGTGCCGGACATCACCAACCCGGCGAGGCAGGTCATCCTTGACCTCTCGGGCAGCGTCAATCCAAGCGTGAACGACAGCGGCCACGGGATGCTCTCGATGGTCTTCCACCCCAATTTCGCGCAAAACGGCTACTTCTACGTCTGGACGTCGATATGGGAAGGCGGGTCGCGGTTCACGCGCCTGATGCGATACACCCTGTCGGCAGGCGGCACGGTGGACCCGGCCTCGGAGCTCACGCTCATCAACCAGCCGGTGGGCTCGGGCGGCCACGACGGGGGAACGCTGCTCTTCGGGACGGACGGCTACCTCTACCTGTCGATCGGCGACGGCGACGAGGGCGTGGCGGGCGCGGAGGCGATCGCGAGCCACCAGCGCATCGACGTCGGGTTCTTCGGCGCCGTGCTCCGGATCGACGTCGACCAGAACCCGGGCAACCTGATTCCCAATCCCCATCTCGGGCAGCAGCCGACCGGGTACCTCATTCCCGCCGACAATCCCTACGTCGGCGCGACGTCCTTCAACGGCAAGCCGGTCAACCCGGCTTCCGTGCGCACCGAGTTCTGGGCCGTCGGCCTGCGAAATCCCTTCCGGATGTCGTTCGATTCCGCCAACGGCGAGCTGTGGGCCGGCGACGTCGGCCTCAGTTCCGAGGAGGAGATCGACGTGGTGACGGCAGGCTCGAACTACGGCTGGAGCTTCTACGAGGGCACCATCCCGGGACCCGACTATGCGGAGCTGCCCGCGGGCATAGCCTTCGTCCCCCCCGTCTGGGAGTACAACCACGACGCCAGCGACATGTGCGTCATCGGCGGCGTCCTCTACCACGGCGCCCGCTTCCCGGAGCTCCAGGGTCAATACATCTTTGGCGACTATATCAGCGGCCGAATCTGGGCCGCCAGCTCCCCCGCCACGCGAACCTTCCAGGCCGCCCAGGTGAGCCAGATCTCCAGCACGATGGGGGTCACCGACATCACGGTCCAGCCTTTGACAGGGGACCTCCTCATCGCCAACCTGGGCACCGGGCTCATCCAGGAGCTCAGCGCGCCGTCCGCAACGCTCGCCCCGCCGATCATAGGCGCCCAGCCCGCCTCGCAGACGATCTCGGCCGGGAGCACGGTCGCCTTCACCCTGGCGGCAACCTCCGCGCCGGCGGCCGCCTACCAGTGGTATCTCAACGGGGCGCCGATCGCAGGGGCGACGAGCGCGACCCTGGTCATCACCGGGACGACCTCGGCGAACGCGGGCACCTACACCTGCACCGCGATCAATTCCGCCGGCTCGGTGCTCAGCGCGCCTGCCACCCTTGCGGTGGACGCCACGGCCCCCGCCCCCCGCCTGATCAACATCTCAACGCGGGGCCAGGTCGGAACAGGCGCCAATATCCTCATCGCCGGATTCGTGGTCGGCGGCACGACGTCAAAGACCGTGCTCATCCGCGCGTCGGGTCCCGCGATCGCCGCGGCGCCCTTCAACGTGCCCGGGACCCTTGCGGATCCCGAGGTGCAGCTCTATGGGCAGGGAAGCCCCGCCCCGCTGGTCGCGACAAACGCGGGTTGGTCCGGCAATGCGCAGATAGCGGCCGCCGCGGCCTCGGTCGGAGCCTTTGCCTGGTCCAACCCGTCGAGCAATGACTCCGCGCTACTCGTCACCCTGCCGCCGGGGGCCTACACGGCCCAGGTTTCCGGGGTGTCGGGCGATTCCGGGGTCGCGCTCGTCGAGGTCTACGACGTCCCCTAATCTAGTTGCGCGGTATCAAGCCAAATAAATAAAAGCCAACCCGCGGCGAAGTTTGCTGCGGGTTGGCTTCCGCCAGGGATGCGGCAGAGGACAGGGACCGAGCTGGATTGAGTAACGCGT